>Ga0207707_10000044_pt1 | contig 122847 bp, 117 predicted proteins | sample KBSC83BmetaG_FD_184336 | JGI IMG/M metagenome (GOLD analysis project Ga0207707, IMG submission 184336) | Corn rhizosphere microbial communities from Kellogg Biological Station, Michigan, USA - KBS C8-3B metaG (SPAdes) (version 2) | ecosystem: Host-associated > Plants > Roots > Rhizosphere ... | reverse complement strand
GGTTCAAAGATCGCGGGCCAGGAAGGTTCGAAGATCGCGGGCCAGGAAGGTTCGAAGATCGCGGGCCAGGAAGGTTCGAAGATCGCGGGCCAGGAAGGTTCGAAGATCGCGGGCCAGGAAGGTTCAAAGATCGCAGGGCAAGAAGGTTCAAAGATCGCGGGACAAGAAGGTTCAAAGATCGCGGGCCAGGAAGGTTCGAAGATCGCGGGGCAAGAAGGTTCAAAGATCGCGGGGCAAGAAGGTTCAAAGATCGCGGGACAAGAAGGTTCAAAGATCGCGGGACAAGAAGGTTCAAAGATCGCGGGCCAGGAAGGTTCGAAGATCGCCGGTCAGGAGGGCTCGAAAATAGCAGGTCAAGAAGGCTCAAAGATCGCCGGCCAGGAGGGATCGAAACTCGCGGGCGCGGGTGGCGGATCGAGCGCTTTCTTCAACAGTTTGAAACTCTTTAAGAATATTGAGAGTCGCTGGGATATCTCCGGCTTCACGAAGAGGCCTGCCGAGAAGACCGTCGCTGACGATTAACCGCATTTCGGGTGCAGACCTCCCCCAACGAATTTGAGGCCGCAACTCAAAACGGCTGATTTTTCTATGAGACCCTTAACTGCCCGCTTGTGTTAATCATTGATAGTCATTGACAAACGGTAGAATGCCTCACTATTATGCCCTAGCGGCCCCTGATGTAGGGGCAAAGTGGGCCGTCACGAACCCATTCCCGCCAATTCCCCCTATCAACTTCATCCTCAGTCTCATTTACAAAACTGACTCGAGGCAACAAACCCCCATAGAGGAGTAAACGACAATGTTCAAACTTACCAAGGGCGTCCTATCGGCCCTGGCAATAACAACCTTGCTTACGATGAGCGCTGCGCTCACATATGCACAGACCACGGGCAGCGTAACCATGACTGCCACGGTCTCGAATTTTGTGGAATTAACTTCGGGCGGAGCCGTTTCGCTCAACGGAAACTCCGGCGGCAGTGTGATCACAGATGGTACCGTGAACAGTCCGCTGGCAGTAGTTGTGAATCTGGGCGAACTCGGCCCATCAAACACCAACAGTTTTGTAACGTTGAGCGTGCCGCTCAAACTTCGCAGTAACGTTGGCTACCAGCTCAATATGGTTAGCAGCGTTGCCGGCGCGGGTGCGACCAGCTTCAGTCTCAAAGACACGGACGTCGGCTTTGGGTTGACTCCTTCTGCGCGACCGGCAAATCTCGCGGCTGGCGCAGACACCAATGCCACGCCTGGTGATCCAACAGTTGGTGGTAGCACGGATGTCAACGGTCGCTGGGTCTACGCCGGAGCAAACTCCACTCTCGGTGCTTATGCGGTGTCGGGTCAGGTGTTGACTGGACCACGCGTCAACAAAGCGACTCCTGCCAATAGCAATGTTGGCTTGACGGTTCCCGCCATTTTCACCGTGAAGCCTCAGTTCTTTGATCCTGCGCCGGCCATTACTATCACTGCGCAGTTCACAGTAGTAGCTCTTTAATCTTTCCCCTTTACTCTCTATGTGGTGCCGGCCGTCAGTTCTTGTTTACTGGCGGCCGGACAACCATATTTGCTTCCCCTCAAGGACAAGTTTATGCCCCGCCAATCGACCAAACTCATTTTCAAATTAAGCCTGTTCAACATGCTGTTGGCGATTTCCGCTGTCGCGTGTTTAGGACAATCGACGTCTGGAACGGTCACCATGAGCGCAACCGTTTCGAAATTCGTCGAAATCAACTCCGGAGGCGCTGTCACTCTTACCGGCAATTCCGGTGGAGGCGTTACGACGGATGGAGTAGCAAACTCTCCGCTTGCCGTATCAATCAACCTGGGTGAGCTTGGGCCAAGCAACACGAATAGTTTCGTTACTGCGTTAGTGCCACTCAAACTGCGGAGCAACGCATCGTACGTGATGTCGATGAGCGCAACTGTGACCAGCTCCGGCAGTACTGCTAACAGAATTGGATCTGCTGATATAGGTTTCGGCCTGGGAACAATCACGAGATCCGGCGTTGGTGTAAACACCGGCACGGATACGAACGCTACTTCCGGTGATCCGAGTCTGCCCGCCAACGGATCCATAAACGGAACTACCGGCCGCTATGAGTTCACCGCAGTAAGATCGAATCTCAGCGCCTTCTCATCGTCCACCACAGCGCTTAGTGGTCCCTACATCATGAATGCGGTCCCTCGAAGTAATGCCAATGGTCTAACTGTACCGGCATACTTTGCTGTTAAGCCGCAGTTTTTTGAAAACGGCACTACAACCATCTCCGTTACTTTCACAGTCACGGCGCCATAATGCGGCTACGCTACTTTACATTTGCGTTGCTAATCTCGCTCACGCTGCTCGCTTCTTCGTCTACCACTTCCGCTCAAGCCCTCGATATCAGCAGTGGTGGTCAACCGACAATCACCGGCGCGGTTAGCGGCTCAGTGACCGGCAGTTCGGACGTAAGAAACGATTTGGTCGTTACGATCAATTTTGGGGAAGTCTCGCCCTTGAATACGAACTCGATCGTAAAGGTCGTTGTGCCTGTTGCGGTTCGCAGTAATCAACCTTATCAGGTTGCGGTTTCCATGTCTGGCCTTAACAACGCCAATCCTCAGGCGGTTCAAGCGTCGGATGTGGGCTTCGGTGTTCAGAACATGCGGGTTCTCGGAGGCGCCGGCAAAATCTGTACTCAGAGTACTCACATCATCCGATCACCCTTCAACAATGATCCATCCAGCTCCGTATCCGTGGCCAGCGATGGCCGCGTGGCCTACTCCTCATCCTTTGCCAACCTCTCCGGTTCGACGATCATTCTCAGTGGTCCACAACTTTCGAAGAACAATAGTTCCATTCGCCAACAAAGCGATGGATATATTTTTGACGCCATCTTCACTCTAACTCCGCAGTTCTTCGCTACCGGCATCTCTTCCGCAACTCTGCTATTCACCATCGCAGCAGGTCCCAACGTCCCCTGTTAAAAAGGACTTCAAATCGCATGTTGCACACGATTAACCTTCTTCGATTCACGTCAATTGTATTTCTGCTCGTTATTATGGCGATCGTCATACGAGCGCAGAGCCCTGCACCGGCACCTGCGCCGACGCCGGCAAGTAGTGGGATATCGTTAGCTCCAGCAAGGGTAGAGGTTGAGATGAAACCCGGTTCAGAAATGACATTGGTAGTGAATCTCGACTATCACACCATCGGGGATAACTCACAGCCAGTACGAATCGTTGCGAGCTTGAACGATTGGACGATTGATCGAACGGGTCAGGTGCAGTTTGAAAGAGCCAACACATTGCCGAATTCGGCCAGCTCATGGTTGATTTACAGTCCGGCAGAAACGACTGTGATTCCCGGAAATCTGCATGCGATTAGAGTGACCATTTCCGTACCCAAAGATGCCACTCCCGGCGATCATCTGTCGGCGCTTATCGTCGAACAGCGGCCCGACAACATCAAACTCAATCAGAATCGCCGACAAATGGTGATTCGCTATCGAATGGCGGCGGTGTTCTATATCAAAGTGCCACAACTGCATCGGCAGGGTTCTCTCGAGAGTCTTCGTGCGGAGGCAAAGGATGAGCAGGTAATCATTACTCCTGTGTTAAGGAACGCCGGCAACAGTGTCATTCGTCCGGTTACTTCGTTGAAAGTGACGAACAGTTCGGGTGTTGCGGTAGTGGACTTACCGCAAAAGGAATCGTTGCCAGTGCTCGGAGGCGCTGAATTGATTCAGCCACTCGTACTCGAGACGCACCTGGCACCGGGCACTTACAGTGTGAAGTATCGAGTGGACTTTCAGGACGGCAGTAGACCAGTAGAAGGGATCACTGAATTAGTAATTCAGGAGACGCAACGAACGTCAAGTGGACCACCCAGGTCCGGGCAGGCTGCGGCTGCAAACGAATGAGCAATGTTAATTGCAATGCGTTGTTTGGAGAATCAAGCGTACCGCCCAGCGAAATTCGTGGTCCGCTTAATACGAGCGCAGGTTGGGAAACATTCACTCGCGACGTTTGAGAACTTCCTTCCAATTCTCGCGGATCGAACCGGGGCGTTAAGTTAACGATTTTGACAGCTTGGGAAGAGACCAACTTTCCTGTGGGATGGACGTCGCTCACCGATAGCTGAGCAAGTATGGCGTTCTCCGATTCGAAAATCGTCGAGATCCTGAACCCGCTATTTGAACGCAGAAGCAAAGGCACGCCAATGATAGGAGCCTCAGAATCATGGCTCGTTAGTGTCAGTCGCAAACTACTGCCGCTCCTCACAACGTCTGCATCAACCTTTCCAGAACTAAGGGTTGGAAGGACGGAAAGCACGACGGTTTCGCTCACCGCACCTTGAAAACTCACGTGACCAGCCTGTGCCTTCGCGCTGGCGGGAACCAAAACCACCACCGCGATTAGGGTGAACATACAAACACAGACCAGGCTTAACCGTTCTGCCCGCATTAAGTGAAAGCTCCTGACTTAGATTCTTAAGTTTATTACACCGTCAATGGCCGCGCACTTCTAGGAAATTCCTCGACGTCGCCAGACACTCCAATGCACACATTGTTCCGCATGATGCTGATCTTAATTGTCGTTCATATGGCAATGCCGAGATCTACTGTGCTGGGACATGACCCGAAGAAGGAAGCAGTCAAACCGGCTTCGGCCAAAGCAGGAACGCAGGAAACCTCAGTAATCATTGTTAATGAACGTGTGCTGGTCGGAACGAACAGTGTGCCCCAGGTCCGTGGCGGGCGCCTATTTCTTCCTATAGCGACCATTGCCGAAGCCCTCGGCGACAACTTCAGCTCCGACCCGACACAGCGGATGGTCACAATACGTCGTCAAAATGGGACAGTGGCGGTCTTTAATGCCCCACTCAATGAAGTGCGCGAAAATGGTGCTGTCATTCTCACCATATCCGGTAGTGCCGATTTAGTTTTCCCTCCAACGCCAAACGAGTTGATGCTTCCCGCCGAGATAGTGGCAGCGCTTCTGGATGTAACGATCCGCCGCGATGAGCGCAACGCGATCGTCGTTAATCGCAAAGGTATTCAACCCGAGACAATTCGTACCGGGGCTAAACATGCGCCATGGGAAATCTTTCAGATTGAATACGATTACAACTACAGTCGCTATACAACGTCGGGCGATCATAGTCTTGTGCTCCGCGGCACAGGTCGTGTCGGTGACGCAAGGTTGAGTTTCATCGCGAACTCCTCTATGGGTATCACGCGAAATTCGTCCAGACCTTCGCTAACGGGTGGAACCATCAGGCTGGATCGACCTAACGGACAGACTTTTGCCGGCGGGGAATTTGGCACAGGCACAGACGTTGAATTTCTTGGCGCAGCGGTACGCGGCGGCCTCGTGCAATTGCCTTTCGAACGCGTGCGGCTGGATTTTTTCGGCGGCCAGACAACATCCGGCATGCCGCAGCCACTTCCAGCGGACGCTTCCGATAATCCGCCAAGCTTGAAGTATTCACCATTCGCGATTCGCTATGACACTCCAATCTTCGGGGCAATCGTGACCACTACCTCACAAACACGACGTCAGCCCGACTTCACGTTTTCTGCTGGAGGTATGCACTTCGGCGGTGAAAGTCGAAGAGGAGACATGCTCGCTGGCGGTCTCAAGTATCTTTCAGGTGTTAGTCGTTTTCAGGCTGACGTAGCCGTGGGTCAGTTTTCCGGCATGAATCGCAATGGCACTGAAACAAAAGGAGGCGACTGGGCGCTTACGCTTAGCGGGTCACATCAGCTGACAGATCAAATTGTCCTGCAAGGACGTTATGCCTACGTGGGCCAGATGTTCCTGAGTCCCCAAACCGGATTACATGAACCCACCAATGCCGCTGCTGGCGGCGTGAGTTGGCAACCGCGTAGATGGTTTTCAACGGCCCTGAGCGGTAGCACCGCAACGACCCCGGGACGAGCCGGTCAATTCAATCGCTATATAACCGCGACTGTAAATCTAACACCTGACAACGCATTGCCATCTCTCTTTTTCTCTCACACTCAAAGTGGCACTACGCAATTGAGAAGCTCTGCCTTTACATTGATCAATGCCACGAAAAAATTTAACCACTGGAGTATGTTCTTCAACGGCTCGCGCGTTAAGACTTTTGGGAATGCGGCTCTCAACGCGCAAATCGGCGGTAATATCCGAATCAACGAATGGAATACTCTTGAAGTGAGCCAGTCTGTCGGAAGTCGGGGGCTTTTAAGCGGCATGACGACCTGGCAGGTTTCGAATCTGATTCACAATCGTGTTGGATTGAGTGGCGGACTTGGCTATACCAGAAGCAACACCGCTCCCCTGCATACGTCGGAATACTTGTCTGGCTCAATTAAGTTACCCGGAAACAGCTCTCTGCAATTCAGTTACCTGAAGACTCAAACGGGTACGACGGCATTGTTTAGTTTGCATGGACTATTTTTTTCTTCGAAGCGGGCTGAACGAGCAATGAATGGTCCACTTGCTGAGTTGAATTCTTACGGCACGGTGTATGGGCGAGTTTACCAGGATGTGAATCTTAATGGCCGTTTTGATCAGGGTATCGATCAGCCGCAAGCGAATGCGAGAGTGCGTGTGGATGGCAATCGGTACGTCGTTTCAGATGTTAATGGCAATTTCCGCATCGAAAGTGTTGGAAGAGGTGATCACTCAGTCTATCTGGATCTGTTATCAGTTCGTGCGGATTTGACGTTGTTGGATAATACAGAGCAAGTAATCTCTCTCGATTCGCGACATGATGTGCTGGTGGATTTTCGCGTTGTCCGGACCGGCCGCATCACAGGTTTGGTTTGGCTCGATGCTAATGGAAATGGCCGGCTCGATGAGGGGGAGCAGCCCTTGGCTGATGTTCGCGTTGTGACCGGAAGTGGTCGCGACACGCTGACGGACGAGAAGGGATACTTCATTATTGGTGACCTGCCACCCGGAGAGCACATACTATTGTTGGACGAGAAGACAATTCCCGGGCAAACCAGATCGGGTGCGGGCTCGCAATCCATCAAGGTAACGGCTGGGAACGAAACCACCACGGTTCTTCCAGTTGTGCCGTTGCCAGACCAGATAAAGAAGTTCCCGTAAGACTGAATAGACGGTGATCCCAAGCTGAGCGCTGAACGCAACGGCGTCGCAAGAGAATCCAGCTAATGCTGCTGTGGCGTTTCTGCGCTCGTCGCCATGTCGCCTCACTAAGAATGCGATGAGCGTACGCTTCCCAGCCTCTTGTCTTATACATCTCTTCAAGTTCTCAGCAGACTTTTCACTTCGCTTATTTTTCTTAACGTTGGCACGTTCGTTGCCGAACGCTTAGCGCTCCTTCAGAGATTACTTTTCAGAAAGATCGCTAGGGTTTCCGTTGCAAAGATTTGTTCTTGCCGATTTGAAGGCTCATAGTGGATTTGTAAACAAAGACACTGTGGCAGGTGGTTATGGATCTCGCTTTCGTGCAGACTCCGTAATGACCAGGCTTGCCAAGAATATTCGCTTCATCTTTCAAAACCTTCCCAGCATTCAACTCGGTTACATTGCGTCAATCTTATCAGCCGCCGGTCACAGGGTTGTTTACACCCAAGGCGAACAAGTCAAGGGTGATGTTGCACTCGTCCTCAGCTCAATAGTGGATTACAAACACGAACGTGCATGGGCGCAAACCGCAAGACAGAACGGTATGCGCGTCGGCTTTCTCGGGACCACAGCTACACACATGCCCGAGCTGTTTGAAGATGTCGCAGATTTTGTAATTTGCGGTGAGCCGGAAACTGCTTGCCTCGAACTCGCAACGGGAAGCGACCTTAGCGGGCGCGTGACAAGTGCGGCGATAAACGATCTTGATTCGCTGCCATTTCCATGTTGGGATTTAATTAGGAGCAAGCGCTTTGGCTACGTAAACCGCGGTCACTTCGGACTTACCAGGGCGGTACCGATGTTGACGAGTCGGAGTTGCCCCGAACACTGCACTTATTGTCCACACCGCATCACAGCTAGTTTCCGCACTCGTTCGGACGAGAACGTACTAGATGAGCTGACAGAGTTGTGCCACCGCCATAAGAATGTCCATGTGGTCATTCGTGACCCTCTTTTCACGCTTGATCGCGATCGCTGTTTTAGGATCGCGGAGGGAATTCGCGCGCGCAACCTCAAGTTCACTTTCGAGTGCGAAACGAGAATGGACGATCTTGACGAAGACTTAATACGGTCGTTGCATGCCGCAGGCTTGCGTGAGATTGGCTTTGGACTCGAGTCTGTCGATCCGGCAACCTTAAGAAAAGTTGCTCGTCGCTATATTCCTCACGAACACATTAAGCGAATGGTTGAGCTCTGCTGGAAACTGGGGATCAGTACAACTGCTTTTTATGTGTTCGGCTTCTTACAAGATACGGAAGAGAGTCTGGAGGCCACGATTAGATTTGCTTGCGAACTCGGAACAACACGAGCCAATTTCAAAATTCTGACACCATATCCCGGTACGCCGTTATACAGACAGATGAAGCCCCTGATTTTCGAGAATGACTGGGAACAGTTTGACGGGTATACACTTAACTTCAAGCATCCGGTTTTAACGCCTCGAAGAGCTCGACTGATGCTTGGCATGGCCTACTCGCGGTTCTTCTTCAGGCCGTCACAACTGATGAATATTTTTGGATTACATCAGTACTCACAGGTTTCATTCCTTCGCCATGCCGATGAATGGTCATGGCGTCGTCAGGATTATTTCGATCGGCCCTGGGTGTCCCAAAGAAAGAGTTCAGCATGATGCCGCGCAGTGTTGCCCGCTATGGAGTTCGTTCGTCGCCAGGCGATGAGAAAGTGGTCATCGCAGCTTTTCGGCGTGGGGAGGCGGTGAGTGGTCCTGCGATTGAACAATATGAAAAAGAGTTTGCTGGCTTTCATGGGATGCAGACCGCGACGGCCACATCGTTTGGTCGAATGGCTTTCTACTACATTCTGCGCGCACTCAATCTACCGTTAGGATCCGAAATCATTTTTCCAGCGTTGACCTTTTGGGTGGTGCCTGAGATCGCTCGTAGAGCCGGATTACGGCCGGTCTTTGTTGATGTTGACCCGGCAACGTTCAACCTTGATCCAGCGAAAATTGAAGCTGCACTGACAGAGCGCACGCGGGCCATAGTGCCAACTCATCTTTACGGACAACCTTGCGCGATGAACGAGATCCTCAAGATCGCCGAGAAATACGATCTCATTGTGATCGAGGACTGTGCTCAAGCCGTTGGAGCACGATATCGAGGACGAAGGGTTGGCACCTTCGGCACCGCATCATTCTTTAGTTTCCAGTTGCTCAAGGGAATTAACACGTACGGTGGTGGAATGGTGCTCACGAACGATCTGGTCATATCACGAAGCGTTCGAGATCAAACTCTAAAAGAACCTAACCAGAGCGTGAAAGATCTTTTGAGACGGTTTGTTACTGGTTATAGCGCGCGCGTCGCCGTCGCACCGAATGTTTTTACTTTCTGGGGCTTTCCATTACATACCGCGATATCTTTGTTCGGTCACTATGATCTCTCAAAGTTTATTTGGGAGAAGATACGTCCACTTGAGCGATTCCCTCCGACTTATCATCAGAGATACTCGAATGTGCAGGCCTTGCTTGGTCTGCGCGGCCTGGCAAATCTTGATCGGCATAACGAACGCTGCCGAGAACATGCGATGCATTACAATCGTGGGTTGATTGATTGTCGAAGCATTCAACGGCCCTCCACACTGGCGGACATCGAGCACGTCTATTACCAGTATTCGTTGTATACGTCGGATCCGGAGCTTTTGAGCCGGAAAGCCATTCGACGCGGGGTTGATATAGAGACAATGCACGTCGATGTTTGTTCGAAGTTGGATCTATTCGAGGACTTCGCTGCGGAGTGTCCAGCTGCAGAAGCTACTAAGAAAGCATTGCAGTTGCCGGTCTACTCGCGGTTGAGGTTGTCTGATATCGATCGGGTGTTACGCGTCGTGCACGAGGCGAGCAAAGGTTTCGCGCCGATTAATAATTGTGAACCGGCTGTTGCTCCGAAGCAGCAAAATGCTTATAGCCATGGAAATCATTTGATTCATCCGCTCCGTTAGCAGGGTAACGATCGAGTCGACTTCGATGGCAACTGTTCTCACTCTGAATTCTATTGCGCTGGCAACGTTCAGTGGAGACAGTCTATTCCTGCGCTTGTTACCCAAATACGGATACTTCGCTGTTTTGCTTGCGGCTTTCTGGGAAGGTGAAGCCGTATTGATTGCCGCAGGTACTCTCTGTGGCGCTGGATATCTTGACTGGCGACTGACCATTCTCGCAGCTGCAATTGGCGGTTCAGCAGGCGATCAAATCTACTTCTACGCTGCTCATGAGCGTGCTGCTCGGCTGGTACAAAAATCCCGGCGACTGCGAAAGTTATATCCGCGCATCAGCGAGCTCGTTCTACGGCACGGAACGACAGCCGTGCTCCTGTCGAGATTCGCCGCCGGCTTGCGTATTACGATTCCGTTAGTGTGTGCCACAGTAGCGATGCCACCTCGCAAATATTCGACATTGAATTTGTTGAGTGCATTTTGTTGGGCATCGTTATGGGTAGGCATCAGCTATCAATTCGGCGCCCATCTTTAGAAGTTCTCAGCCTTTAGATTGTCCGACGAACTTAAGAAGCTCTGATTAAAGTACGACAGGCTGTTAGCCTGTCGGCGGTCTTGGGCCACACTGTGAGACAAACCCCGACAGGCTAACAGCCTGTCGTACTTTTATTCAGAGCTTTCTAAGTTGGCGTTCAGGAAATGCTTGCGTCGTCGTAATCCCGTAGAACGAGGAAGTTGCTCGCAGTCACGCTGCGTTCGTAGCAGCGGGACACGATCATTGTTTGCGCTTTTGAAGCGGTGCTTTCGGAGACTCAACGATTGGCTTCTTCACGACCTGACCTGAAGGTTCTTTCGGCATGGCCCAATCTTCACTGAACCAGATCTCGTAATGCCTTGGGCGAACATTCCCGCAATTAGGAAGACGTGCTGGGGTGACGGAAACCGAAATGGCCTGTAACGCCTTCGTGATTCCCGCGAGATCTTGATCAACAGAATTATCCTTTGGACAAAACCGAAGTTCCGAAGTGTTCGGAGCCTTTCCTCGAACATTCTCAATTCCGGGCACTATATACCCGCCGGCCTGAAGTTGGTGTGCCACTTCCGCTGCGCGCTTCCGTTGTTCTTCGCGCGCGATTTGCACATAAATTCGGGGCGGCAGTTGCGTGGCATCTCCGGTCTGCGCAAGGCTCCGGTCAACTGCGTCCTTTATTTTTTGCTGCTCGGGTTTTGATTCACTGCCAGACAGAGTTAGTCCCTGAACACCGGAGACGAGTGTGATGTAGCCGTTCGTGAGACCCGCAATCTCTTGTTTTTGAGAATCGATTAATTTCTTATTGTCGATAAGCGTCTGCTCTTGTGTTCGAATTTCTTTCCTGATTCGCGAGAGTTGCCAGGCGCTGACACAAATCGAGACGATGAAAATCAGCAGCACAAATCCCGTGAGATACTGCAAGAAACGCTGGATACGTTCCAACCTTCTCAGATTGAGTTTGGGTGGGTGAGTAATAGGCGCAGGCTCCGCACCACGCTGAATTGTTTCTGACATCTCATCCTCCGTTAATCTGTCCCTGAGCTATTAATGGTGCGTACTTTAACGAGCGAGCAAAGAGCCACAATATGGAGACCAACAAGAATGCGGCGAGACTGGCGCAAATAGGAGCTAACAAGGTTCGAACATCCGGAGGAAGAAACATGGAAATCGCCAACGCAGCTATCATCACGACTAGAAGAACGATCAGTGTGTAGAGCAGCGGCCGCACAAACTTTGTGACCTCATTGAATCCCGTAAGCACCTCGACACCGCTACGGCCATTGACCAGTTTCTCCAGGGCCACTCTTTGGCTGGCAACGACCTCTGTCTTTTTCTCCTCCTGGTGCTTCATTACTTCCAGGGTTCTCAGTAACTGCTGGCCAGTCTCTGTCAAATCACCCGACTCCGGAACATAGAGACTATGTTTCAGTCTGAGTCCATAAGGTATCTGGTCCCGAGGAATCTGTTTCGCGTTTACATATACAGGTACAACTCGGTGAGTGCGAGGATCGCTTCGCGCCATATCGATAGCTGCCGCAATTTCCTCACGCTGGTAGTAGGCTTTCTCTGTGTTGGACGAAACGAGTATCACACTAATGAGTGCAGACCGCTGAGCCGTCGGTAGCGTCACATCCCAATCATCACCAGGCAAAGTGCTTACGGCGTCGAGGAAAACTTTGGCCGGCGGCTCTAATTTGAGATAGAGACTCTGCGCGACGGGAAGATCGTCACCCGCGTGAGCAAGAAAGAAATCCCAATCGAAATCCTGGTTTGCTGGTGGTTGCGGACTTAACGCATCGCTCATTGGTTCGGAGAGGGCCCCATCGACGGACAAAATCTGAAATTAATGAGGTGTTTACGCCGCGCGACTGCGAGGGCGGCGTAATCCCGAGCGCTATCTCTATTACATAGTGACGGTCGGCGTCAATACCGATCAAGTACGACAGGCTGTTAGCCTGTCGTGGTTTATCTTCACGATTGCCCAAGATCGCCGACAGGTTAACAGCCTGTCGTACTAATCAGAGCCTCCTAAAGTTCATCGGAGGCGATTTCCGAACGATCGCGATGCACTAAATCGACGACAGCCTATGGGAGACCGTGGATTGCGAAGCTGGATTTGGAACAAACCGTCCTGTTCCCTTTGTCTTTCGCTGTAACCAGGCTTCTATTGACCATTGTCCAGGTCCCACTATTACCACGAACAACGAGCAAACAAGCTGAGCGTATTCCGATCGTATCTCATGAAGCACAGCCCAGAAGCCGATCTGCGGTGGTACCGGCGGCAGCGGCAAAGGATAAGTGCCAAGGTACAAAGGTATCTTTGTAGAGAGCATCGCAACAACCATTTCAATGACGAACAATATCGCTACTGGCCGAGTTAATAGTCCGACAATCAATAGCGTGCCACCGATGATTTCAAGCCAGGCATCACCTGTCGCAAGAAAATGTGGCGCAGGAAAACCGAGTTTAGCAAAACGTCCAACGCCTTGATTGGGAAATATAAACTTCATCACACCTTCCCAAAAGAATACTGAACCAGCCATAACCCTCAGTATTATCGTCGCCGCAGGCCCATTGACCGGCGGTACCAAAAACCATTCCGAAATCTTCTTCATGTTCCTTACCTCCCGATTTAAGTTCAGTCTGCTTGTATAGACCTAAGGATCTGGAGGATTATTCCGGGCAAAACGGCAAGTCCTTCACGGGAATAAAATGTAACTGTCGCTGGTCTTAAGGATAGGAGTGGTGTTTACCAAACGAAGCCAGTCGGAACCGAAGAACAAACTCGCGTCGTTCGAGGCCGCGATTTTGCCGCACCTGAACTCCGCTTATAACTATGCTCGTTTTCTTCTCCAAAACGAGAACGACGCTGAAGACGTAGTTCAGGAGAGTTACTTGCGAGCTTTCAAGTATTTTCAGGGTTATCACGGCGGCGATAGTCGTTCGTGGCTTCTGACAATCGTGCGCAACACTTCGTACAACCTGCTTCAGCAGAACAGATCACGACAGTTAGTAGATTCGATTGATGACTCAACTGAAGTACCAGACACATCGGAATATTCGAACCCTGAGACTGTCTTACGGCAGCGCATCGATGAGGATCTACTAAAGCAAGCTATAGAGGAGTTGCCCATCACGTTTCGCGAGGTGTTGATTCTTCGCGAGATGGAAGAGCTTTCTTATAAAGAGATCGGCACGCTGTGTGATTTGCCGCTTGGCACTGTGATGTCGCGTTTGGCGCGGGCTCGCGCGCGCTTACAAGTTAAACTCGCGGGCAAGATAAATCAGGAGATCTGAATGAAGTGCGAAGAATTTCAATCTCAAATCCACGCCTATAGTGACGGCGAGCTTGATTTGACCAAGAGCCTGGAACTGGAGCAGCACCTGCCGGAATGTGCAGTATGCTCAAGGGCCTATGCCGACTTGAAGACATTACGCAAAGCCCTGAGAAGCGATTCACTTCGTTTTGAACCCAACGCGAATTTGGAAGCGCGCGTCAAATCCGCGCTGCGTCGCGAAGCACACGGCGGCGGAACTAGTCTTGGCTGGCGTTGGCTGATCCCACTATTTTCAGCTGCTGTTCTGTTGATCATATTCAGTGGTTTTCTGCTCACCAGGTCTTCCGGAGATGACTTAGTTGCACGCGAGATTGTAAGTAGTCATGTTCGTTCTTTGATGACGCCCGATCACCTGATTGATGTGCCTTCGGAAGATCCACACACGGTGAAACCGTGGTTCGATGGAAAGTTGGATTTTTCGCCGCCAGTGAGAGACTTCACTGCGCAAGGATTTGCCCTGATCGGTGGACGGCTTGATTACATTGCGAATCGGCCCGTTGCCGCATTGATTTATGAGCGGCGCAAACATCAAATCAACGTCTTTATCTGGCCCGCGGCGAGCGGTGATACCAGAGCGGCTGCCCAGGTGCAACAAGGCTACAACGTGATCCATTGGACAAAATCCGGCATGACTTATTGGGCAATTTCCGATCTCAACCTGGCAGAATTACAGCAACTTCAAGGAGAGTTGGACAAGTAGTAGTCTTGTATCGATCACTTGTTCTTAATCATTTCCTTTCCTCGAAACACCACGGTCTCACCAGGCTTCATCTCGTAGAACCCAATCTTTGTTTTCTTAATCTCGGAGGCAAACCCGTCAACACTCTGCAGCAATCCAGGAAAGGTGCCAAAGTGCATTGGTACGACGAGTTTTGTTCGCAGTGATTGCGCGGCCCTGACCGACAACTTTACACCCATTTGACTTATGTTCATCAGCGCAATGTCTATTGAATAGCTCTCGCCGATCACTTCCATGTCCTTGAAGTAAGCAGTGTCGCCGGTATGGTAGATCGTCGGGCCATTGCGGATGATAATGACGAATCCCGCGGGACTGCCGCCATATGCGCGCTCAGGCTCATTCGGTCCAGCCTTTGGATTGAACACGCTGCTCGAATGAACCGCCTCAGTCATGGCAATCGTGACTTCACCGTCCGCAATTAGAATTTCACCACCCATCTGCATGACGTAGTCCTGTGCTTGCTTCGCAGGAAAGTCTGTCAGTTTTACAAGATTTCCAGCGAGCTCAGGATTTGCGATGAGCAAGGCCCCGGTCTTCCTGGCGATTTCGACAGCATCACCGACGTGGTCACGATGGCCATGAGTAAGGAGTAGGTAATCGACTTTGGAAATTGATGCGAGGGGATCTTTGCCGTCCTTTGCATCGGGATTAAGCGGATTCCGAAGCCATGGATCGATGAGCAAAACTTTTCCGTTCGGCGTAGTAATGGAAAAGGCTGCATGGCCAAACCACTGGAGTTTTGTTTCCTGAGCGTGTGCGTAGTTTGACCAACCAATCACCAAAACGATCGAAATTAGCCACTGCGTGATAAACAGTTTTTTCATATTGATCCTTACAAGAATCGTTTCATTGGGTTTTCAGAATCCCAAAACGTTAGCGGACAACTTTTTACAATTCCGGTGCGAATGATGGCAACTTTCTAGCAAATCTCGATGTATGCTCTCGCGCAGTATGTTCCGAGGCGCAATCAGCAAACTCTCCCTCCGACAAAAGTTGGCGATGCTCGCTTTGGTGGGTGTTTTCCTTCCGCTCTGTATATTGACCTATATGCAATACCACTCACTCGCAGAACTCCGGGACAAAACCAAAGTCGCATTCAAAGACAATTTGCGACAAGGGCAGACCATTCTAGAGCAGCGAATGAAACAACGACTGCAGGACATCGCTGCGCAAACTTTGAGCCCAGTCGCCGGCAAACACGTTGCCTCTGAAGAGCTCGAAGAATATTTTGCCGACGTAAAACATTCACATGCTGAGATCGAAGAGATTTTTGCTTTTGCCTACCGGAATGATACGCAGAAAACCGATGGCTATGCGTATTTATATCCCGACAAGTTTCAAACAATCGCGCAGGCGAAATTCACCCCTGCACAGTCTCATATTTTATTTCTGTTCGACAAATCGCGGGCGGACCAAAACTTTCTCGACGGAAACCGGCAGTATCTATTCCTTTACGATTCCTCGCCGATCAGTGGAATGCTTCAAGGAACGTATCTGTTCTATCCGTTGAACGATCTAGGTAAAGGATCGCAGATCGGCTTTGCAGGTGTCTTACTCAATGAACATTTCGTCAAGGACCAGTTAATTGCCGGCACGATAAAGCCACTCGTTGCCTCACACTCACCAAGGTTCGCCGTTACAATTAGCGACGAAAGCCAGCACGTACTTTACTCGAATGGGCCACCTAAAAATGGCTACCTTGTTCAGAACAATCTTGATCGTCCATTCTCAAATTGGAAGGCAGCAATCGGTCTCCTGGATACAAACGTCGATGATCTGGCGCGCGATAGTTTTTTGCACAGTGCCGGCGCAACTCTTCTCGTACTCGTGTTCTTACTTGGTGGCATAGCGCTTACTATTAGGGCCACGGACCGCGAAGCACGTCTAGCCCAGGCCAAATCAAATTTCGTCGCAAATGTCTCGCACGAACTAAAGACACCGCTATCATTGATCAGCCTGTTTTCCGAAATCCTCGAGCTGGGTCGTGTTAACAAAGAAGAGAAAAAGGCGGAGTACTACGGGATTATCAGGCATGAAAGCCGCCGTTTGAACAAGACCATAGATAACATCCTCGACTTTTCGCGGATCGAAGCCGGACGAAAGACGTATCAACTGGTTGCTGGTGATGTGGCGGCAGTGATCGACAGCGTGCTTTCTACTTATCGCTATCAGATCATCAATTCCGGTTTTGACATTCAAACAGACATTCAGCCCGATTTGCCGCCGGTTTTGATCGACCGCGATGCGATCGCGCAGGCAATATCAAACTTGCTTGATAATGCGATTAAGTATTCGGGTAAGGTGAAGCAAATTTCGATTACCGCGAGAGTCCTGGGATCCCAGTTGTCTATTGTGATTGCGGATCACGGCGCCGGGATTCCACGTGCTGAACAAGCAAAGATTTTTGAGAAGTTTTATCGTGTCGGCAACGGATTGGTTCATGACGTAAAGGGCAGTGGCCTTGGCCTATCTCTGGTAAAGCACATTATTGAAGCTCATGGGGGAGCGATCTCGGTGGACAGTGACGAAGGGAAGGGAAGTCGTTTTACGATTCTGCTTCCGTTGGCGAGCAGATCTGTGGATGCGTAAAAGACTGACTTTAGTGGTCAAGCAGTCTCGTGAACATTGATCAAAGACCGCGAACCGTACCGATTGATATCAGGAGAAATACGTTGGTCAAAGTCCTAATAATCGAAGACGAACCCAACATGGTTGTCGGCTTAAAAGATAGCTGTGAGTATGAAGGTTACGAGGTCTCCGTGGCACGTAATGGGAAAGAAGGTTTTGAAAAAGCCTCGACTGAAAAAGTTGACATCATTCTCCTCGACGTGATGCTGCCCTTGATGAGTGGAATAGATGTGTGCCGTATGTTGCGCGCCCGCGGGATCGAAACTCCGATCGTGATGCTGACTGCCCGGGGCCAGGAAATGGACAAGGTGGTCGGCCTCGAAGTGGGCGCAGACGATTACGTGACCAAGCCATTCAGCATAAAAGAACTCCTGGCACGCATCAGAGCTCACTTGCGCAGGGCTGCCAAACAAGTCGTCGAACTGGAGAGTTTCACATTTGGCGATGTGGAATTAAATTTTAAGAAATACGCAGCGCGCAAGGGTGGGAAAGTACTGGATCTTTCAGCTCGCGAGTTTGAGATCTTACGTTACCTGATACGGCGTCGAGGTGAAATCGTTACACGCGATCAATTGCTCGACGAGGTTTGGGGTTATGACAGCACGCCAATTACGCGCACGGTTGACAACCACATCGCCAGGCTGCGGCACAAAATCGAACTTAATCCCTCCGCACCCCGGCACATCATTACCGTGCACCGTATTGGCTATAAGTTCATAGAGTAGACTCGCTATCCCAGCACGATGGTCACTGATTAATTTCACAGCTTCTGATACTCCGTTGAAACGCGACAGGCCTCTCCTTTCGGTACAACTTTTTACAATCTCATTACAGTGTGTGGAGACTTAGCAGGTGAAAAGCGAAGAGAATGCCCCCGAACAAATGCGTTTCTCGCTTTCAATTGAATGCGGTCAACCTACTTGCTCTTCACTGAAAAATGCAACAAAGCGACTACGGAGAATATCAAATGAAATACAACGTGACCTTAACCATTACCTCTCTGATCTCGATCCTTCTTGCCACGGTTCATTTGTCAGACGACATAGTCCGCGGTTTTGAACCGGGTGGGTTCAAGAACATCAGTGGCATACTTACCTTCAGTGTCTGGTTATGCGGAATACTGATACTTGCAGAACGGCGATCGGGATACATCATCACGCTGCTCGGGTCGCTGCTGGGGTCGCTCATGCCTCTCGCCCACATGAGGGGTGCTGGACTTGTCGGCGGCAGGATCGCCAACTCCGGCGGAAAGCTCTTTTGGGTTTGGACGCTTATGGCTCTCGGCGTGACTTCGGTCATATCCGTTATTCTCTCCGCGCGCGGACTGTGGAGCATGCGACGGAGGTCAACGGCAGTGGCCACCAGCCCGAAAATGGAACTACCCACCGGATAGCGGCGGATTAAGTTGAGCTGAGAACCTCGGCGACTTTCCAGATGAAGTTACGCGAGAGGTAGATCATGAAGAAACTAAATTGGCAGATCTGGACAGGCTTTGTAGTCAGCGTTATTGCGGCAATCAGCTACGGGTTCTTATTTGTACGTTGGCCGTTAACACGTGAATTCCCCTGGGCCAATTTGGTCCTCTTCGCGATGGCATTCGTGCTTTTGTTTGCGGGTGTTCGGCGTGCGTTCAAACCTGGCAAGAGCATTGTGGCGAAAATATTCAGCAGTTTGGCGGCAGCGTTTGGAGTATTAATGCTCGCTGCATTTCTTTTTCTGATCTTCGTCATGGGTTCGTGGCTGCCTAAATCAGCTGGAGCGCCACAGGTTGGCCAGAAAGCACCTGACTTTACCCTCACTGGTTCGAACAACGAAGCTATAACACTGAAGCAATTATTGAGCGAGCCTTTTAATAACAAACCGCCCAAAGGTGTGCTGTTAATCTTTTACCGTGGCTATTGGTGAGGCAACTGTCACTTCGAGTTGCGAAGTTTTCAGAAGCTAATAAATAACTTTGACGAGGCTGGGATTCGAATCGTAGGGATCAGCGTTGACACGCCAGCGGAGACACGAATGCACATGATTCAAGGAGCTGGATACCCATTTACTTTTCTTTCAGATCCGGGACTCGAGGTAATTCAGCGCTATGATTTGATTCACGCCCATGAACTAGCAAGCGGCAAAGACATTGCACGGCCAGCAGAGTTTCTGCTCGATCCATCCGGCACCGTGCGCTGGCGGATGATTACTGAAAACTTTTTTGTGATCACCCGGCCCGAGCAGGTTCTGGAAGCTGCAAAGAAACTGCAGTGAGCGACTCTTCCGGACCTTGAATCCGCAACGCAATTGGGATATTCAATAACATCCGTGCCACGCCAAAAGACCCAGGCGAACAGCGAATATGCCCAAAGAATTAATCGGGTCACCGACTATCTTCGTAGGAATCTGGATCGTCAGGTGAAACTTTCCGAACTGGCTAAAGTGGCTTGCTTCTCGGAATTTCATTTCCATAGAATCTTTAGTGCGGTCACAGGCGAAACCTTAAATGATTTTACGAACCGGCTTCGACTTGAAAAGGCTGCTCGTCTTCTTCGTTACACCGACCAAAGTTTGACCGATATAGCCTTAGATTGCGGGTTTTCGTCATCGGCTACTTTTTCGCGTGCCTTCCGATCCGGCTACGACACTTCGCCAAGCCAGTTTCGAAAAAGCGGCGAGATCAAAAAAAGCAAGATTTGCAAAGAACTCTTCTCGGCACAGGAATATCTTCTGCCCATGAGCGCGGAAGAAAAGAGAGCTGCTTTTCCTGTGAGATTGATCGACGTTCCCGAAAGGCAAGTCGCTTATATTCGGGTTACGAATGCCTTCGAAATGGACCGGGTAATTGCCGCCCTCAAGACGCTGATCGAATGGGCCAAAGCCCGGAATATTTTTTCCCAGGGAGTTCTTTTCGGAATGTCGGTGGACGATCCACACGTGACGCCAAAGCATCTTTATCGATACGAGGTCTGTCTTGCGTCGGCTCTTCCCTTTGAATGCATGGAGGGAATGTCGAAGTTGAAAATGCCAGCCATGCGATACGCCGCCACCAGGGTTTCCGGCGATATCCGTACGGTAACTACGGCGACGGACTACCTTTTCAGGGGTTGGCTTATCAATAGCGATTACGAACCCGAGCATGCGCCCGGACTTGAGATTTTCTTAGACAAAGAAAAGGCGATGGATTGGTCGCATTTTGAATTGGAACTATGCATACCTGTTCGGAAACTGGCTGCGATGAGGAGCTAAAATGAAATCTATGAGGATGATTTCGGCTACGGCTATTCGAAAGATCTATCTTGTGATCCCGCTTATTCTTCTCTTCGGGTCGGCACTTGCCCAATCACCACCTGCGAAAATACTGTATGTCGGCGCGATCTCGATCAATCCCTGCCAGGATGCGAAAGTTCTTGCTGACTGGTATTCGCGGTTTGGAATCGAGACCAGGGAATACCACGGAGGATATTACGGCAAACTCGACACGGCCGCAGGCCTTTTTGCATTTGGTATCCATCCTAAAAAAGCTGATGCTCCGACGAAATGTTCGGCGAGTGTTTCTGTCGTATATCGCGTTGAAAATTTCGAAGCCAGCTTGTTGGCCCTGAAAAATAAAGGACTCTCGCCTGATAAGATCGAAAAAGATCCAGACCAGGGCCAGTTTGCACATTTTCACGATCCGGACGGAAACGAAGTTACTATCTGGGGGAAATAATTATGGACCTAATTGATGGCATCGGCGGCGCGTTTTTGTTCTCCAACAATCCCAAACCATTAGCTGAGTGGTATCGCGACAACCTCGGCATCAGTTACCACGAGAGCCCGGACTGCAAGTCATTCTATGCAACGTTTGAATACCGGGATTACTCGGATGCGTCGGTCAAGAGAACGACAGCGTGGGCCATCTTATCCACCGCCAACGATGTTAACGGTAAGCCTCGCACGGGTCAGATCAATTACCGCGTAAAAAGCATGGCGGAAACTCTTTCTCATCTCCGGTCAAAGGGCGTGGCGATTGATAAGGCTGAAGACTATGAATATGGGAAATTCGCGTGGGTAACGGATCCGGATGGCAACAAGATCGAACTTTGGGAAGAGCCACCTGAGCGGTGATCACCGCTTACGAAGACCCATTAAAGATCGCCGTTTCAGGGAATTCTTTTGGCTCGTGAGGAACAAAACGTCACCGGGGCTGCATCTCAAGGCGCGGCAGAGTTTTTCCAGAGTTTCAAAGTTGATGCCAACTGCTTTGCCTTTCTTCAACCTCCATAGGGTTGTATGACTTATACCGGTTTCTTTCGCCAGCCAATAAAAACTTCGGTTTTCCCTCGCTAGCAGTTTATCCAGGTGTGGGATGATCATAAGTGCGAGAAGTGTTTGATAAGTTCAGTAAGATATGTACCATATCGAGAATATATTGTCGACGTAAAATATATCCCGTAAGTGACATATAGTCGTCTCTCGCTTGCACTTGTGGCTCAGATTGGGCATTATAGGGTTCGGTTAATCCTTCTCTCGCGCATCGACGGTGATGCGCCCCGCGCACAAAACGATTAGCGCCGGACGTTTGGATAGTTCGAGAGCAGGCTTGTTTCACACTTTCGAAGCCGCTCTGGCTAAGAGCATCCGAACCTGGTCCTTCGACCGCTACCGTTTCGCCGAAGTCCATCCGATTCGCAGCTTCTTTTCGACCCCAAGATGGGGAAAGGTATATCTATAAATGTCAACGAAACTTTACGTTGGAAACCTCGCTTTCCAAACCACCAGCCAGGAGATACAGGAGTTGTTTGCGCAAGCAGGCACTGTTCAGTCGGCAAGCGTAGTGGAAGATCGCGAAACAGGTCGCTCGAGAGGGTTTGCCTTCGTCGAGATGTCTAGTCAGGACGAAGCCAATGCGGCGATTGAGCTGTTAAATGGCAAAGAGGTGAGTGGTCGTGCGTTGAAAGTCAACGAAGCTAAACCGCGGGAAAATCGCGGCGGCGGCGGACGTGGCTTTAGCAACAATCGCGGCGGCTTTGGTGGCAATCGCAATGGTGGTGGCAACAACGGAAGACGTTCCGAGCCGCGCTGGTAACGTCACTCACTAACAATGCTGCGGCGTCTCCGTGGTACTCGCCACGGAGACCGTGGCTTTCAAAGAAACCGAGGACTCAGCAGAGTTCTCGACTGCTAAAAGGAATCTATGAATTTTTCTCAACTGGGATTAACAAACGCGCAATTGTACGCGTGTGAATCCCTCGAATATAAGAACCCGACACCAATCCAGGTGAAAGCAATACCAATCATCCTCACCGGCAAAGACTTAATTGCCTGTGCTGAAACTGGCACCGGCAAGACCGCAGCTTTTCTCCTACCAATCATTCAAACGATCAGCGAACGAACACGCACCGGCGTACGTGTTCTGATCATCGCTCCAACGCGAGAACTCGTGCTGCAGATTGAAAGAAATTACACCGAACTAAATCACACCAAGTCTAACCGCGCCGCTATCGTCATTGGCGGGGCCAGCATGAGCACCCAAATAGCGCATCTGCGACAGGGCGCAACCGTAGTAATCGCGACACCCGGCCGTTTGCTGGACCTCGTTGAGCGCGGTGCAATTAATCTCGCGACTGTCGAAGTTCTGGTGCTTGATGAAGCGGATCGCATGTTGGATATGGGATTCCTGCCGGCGATTAGGCGCGTGCTGGCGAGTTTGCCTACAAAGAGGCAGACGTTGTTGTTCTCAGCCACCATGTCGTCGAGCATCGAGAGCCTTGCTCGTTCGACTATGAATAAACCAAGTCTTGTTCAGGTGAGCCCACGAGGTAGCACGCCGCAGGTGATCGAGCAGACGGCATACTCAGTCACCCAGGAAAATAAAACAGCTCTGTTGTTGGATCTGTTGGAAAGGGATCGAAAACAAGAATCACTTGAGAAGGTCCTCGTCTTTACTAGAACTCGGCGTGCCTCCGAACGACTGTCGCATATTCTTAAAGCTCGTAATCACAGTGTGAATCGTATTCACGCCGACCGTAGTCAACCCCAACGTGAACAAGCGTTGCGAGAATTCCGCGATGGGCGCACACGCGTGCTGGTGGCTACTGACATTGCCGCGCGCGGACTTGATGTCGAAGCCGTCTCGCACGTCATCAACTACGATGTTCCCAAAGCACCGGAGGATTACGTACATCGGGTTGGCCGCACGGGTCGAGCAGGCAAACAAGGCAAAGCTATTACGATAGTCACGCCAGTTGACGAGTTGTCGATGCGAGCGATCGAGCGATTGACGGGCCAACCAGTAAAGCGAGTTGTAGCAGAAGGTTTTGTTGGTTTGCAGAGTGCAATAACGAATGAAACGAGATTGCCTACACCCCTTGCTCGGCCGGTAAACAACGTCCGTTCGTTTCGACCACGTCGTGGAAGATAGGTGGCTAGGCATTGTCAAAGGAGCAGCGTATGGAAGAAAGGGTTTTCAAAGTTGGAGACCGAGTTGAGCAAATGTGTGTGACGTGTGGCGACGTTCGCGGTCACGTCGTAGTCTCCGTCGCCAAGAGGGGAAACATTACACGCGTTAGTTGTCCAATCTGTAATTCTCGAGTGCCCTACAAAACAGGCTCCACGCCGAGACGGTCTAGTACGACGAGTCCGCCTTACGACCGCACGCGGACGTATCGCAAGGGGCAGACGCTCATGCATTCGACGTTTGGCGAAGGTGAAGTCACAGCGCTCATCGAACCCCAGAAGATGGATGTGTTATTTGCCGATCGAATGCGCCGGCTGATTCATGGTCATCCGTAGTGAGAAGTAGTTCGTTCTAAAAGAAAACGACTGTAATGAACGGATTGCACATGTTCATAGTCGATAATGGCGCTAAAATTACCGATGGAATTTCCGTATTCTATAGTCGCCGTTACGACGGACCGTTCTACCGCTGGTCTTATGAGCAGACACTGCAAGGGTGGCGATCCGAGCGAGTGCCGGCGGCTGAGCTGCCACACCTCACGCTATGTGGTTCGCCCTGGAAGGACGTGCCCCGCTCATTAAAAAGCAGCCTCGCCGCACACTATGTTGAATAGCTCTAAGCCGTTCTCTTCATAAGGCTGACGCTGCCGCGCGACGATCGCATCAGAAGGCTTGGACCATACGCGAATACCATCCTGATCGATCGGACCGTGTCTGTGAAGATCTTCAACGGTCGGGAATGCTGTCTTTACGTCGCACACGCTAAGTCCCTCGAACTTCCCCGAGTGCTTCGCCTGCCGTCAATACGGCGGCACCCAGCAAAAACACATCCTTGATCAGAAAGCCGCCGCTCGCACTCGGAAGTGGCAAGGGGAAACCAGGAATGTGAGCCCACATGCCAGGTGTCGTAAAAAAGGAAGGTCAAGGTAATCAAGAACATTCCGATCGCGACCATGCTACCCAGCGCTGATACCTTCGGCCAGAATGATCTTAAAGCGATCAAGACTGCGATTGTTATCTCCGTAACGCCAACCAAATTTGAAGTTCCGCGGACGCCCAGGATCGGCAGCAGCCAGGACATCAACGCGTTGTTGGCGACGAGTGGTTCAATGCCCGCCGCTTCCGCCGGGTGAAACTTGAATGCTCCAAAGTAGAGCAGTATCGCAACCAGCCCATAGCGCAAGATGCTGACCCCGATCCTTTCGAGCACGCTATCATACGTTGAAGATCGATGCGCCGGACGATCGCTGGAAATGAAAGGTGTTTCTATGCTCTTCATCGTCGTTGCCATAATTTCTCCTCGTATTCTTCTGCTTGAATGCCCGGCATCACGCTCATAAGACACCTGAGATGTAATACCGAGCGAATCATGTCTACATATTGTTGACAGGCATTTTGTCATCGCCCATCTTGTCCGCGGCTTTATGTTTTCGCGACTTTTTGTGCTTGCTCTTCCTGACCATCTTGTCGCCGGCCATCTTATCGTCCTTCATCTTGTCATCTTTCGTCTTGGCATCGCTCATCTTGCTACCACTCATAGTATTGTCCTTCATGCTCTGATCATTCTGCTGCGCGAATGCAGGGACCACGGCAGAACATGTAAACAAGGTGGCAGCCAAGATTGCTGCGGTTAGATTTCTCTTTGACATTCTTCAATTCTCCTCTGCGTGTTCGATGATGCGGCGACACCCTCACCGCGGGGATTTAGTTCATCTCAATCACCTTTGTGATACCAACCCTCGTCAGATTTATTCCCTATTGAGATTCAGTTGGGTGTTGGCATTTGGTTTATTTGGCACCTCACACATTTCGACGGAAAAAAGGACGATCGATGAACTAACGCGGGAATAAACTCTCAGCGGCGTGGTATTACAGGAATGAACCGATCGGATTTCGGAATTTCGAGAGTTCGAGGAAAACGCATGTTTGGCAGCGCGTCGACGCGGGAATCTCTAGTCGAGAGCGAAACCCGGTGGGCGGGTTTTGAGGCGGAGGCGATGCCGCACGCGCCGAGTCTGTTTCGCATTGCGATGTGGCTCACTCGGAACCAGCCGGATGCCGAAGATTTGGTCCAGGAGACACTAACGGAGGGACTTAGTTCGTTCCATCGCTTTGCACACGGCACGAACTGTAGGGCGTGGTTGATTTCGATTATGTATCACCGGCAAAGCAAAAAGAAGCGAGCATCGAGTCGGCTACATCTCGTCAGCGACGCCGAGGAATTCATCTCCGAAACGGTAGCCTTTGAACCACCGACCCCACAGAACGTTACAGACGAGGAAGTCCTGCATGCACTTGAGCATCTGCCTCGAGCGTTTCAGGAGGTGGTCATTCTGGCTGATGTTGAGGAGCTCTCGTACAAAGAAATCGCTGCGGCCCTGGACGTTCCAGTCGGCACTGTGATGTCGCGTATTTCGCGCGGTCGCAAACTGCTGCGCGCTGAACTCGCCACTTATGCCCAGGCGCATGGCTTTGGCCGAGCTGGCTAGCAGACTTCAGCTTAGTTGGATGAGAGTCAGTGAGGGATCATAAAGATGCAATGCCAGGAGTTTCGTGAAATCGCCGATTCTTACCTTGGTAACGAGTTAATTGTCGAAACAAATCACGCAATTATTTCTCATTTGGAGTATTGCGCTGAGTGCCGCCGCGAGTTGGCAGCGCGTCGTGAATTGCGCACGAGGCTTCGACAAGCTTTCATAAATGCGACAGAGAACCAGATGCGTCCGGAATTCGCGGAACGCCTGAACACGCAGCTGCATACTCGCACGCTGGGCAAGCGCCCTAACCGAGTCGCAACGGTTGGCACCCCGCGATCATCAATAAGGTTGGGACGAAAGTCATGGCTCGCGATTGCGGCGTGTTTGTTGTTAGGTATGACGTTCGTAATGATCGTCGTACGGCAAAAGGCATCTTTTATCAGCCGCGAGGCGACCACGACAGAGCTGGCGAAAAGTGCTGTAACCGATCATCGAGACTGTGCCGTCCGTTTTCGTTTGGCAGAAAAGCCAATCGATCTGGAAGCAGCAGGACGAAAATATGATCCTGTGTACATTAATCTTACTAAGGCAGTGTTAACGGAACAGGGTGGCGCACTATCCGACGCTGAGTTTGTCGAAGCCCATTCGTGCGTCCTGGAGGGGCGCCGCTTTGGGCACCTCGTGTTCAAGTACCATGGCCGCCTGGTCTCGTTTTTGGTGACAGATACCGGAGGCCCTAACATCATTAACGGAGCCGACTCACCGGCGCTCGCACGACTAGAGGTCACCCCGTGTTCACAGCTCGAGGGCTATCAAGTCTCTTGTTTTCAGACGGTGCGTCATGCTGTTTTCGTCGTGTCGGATTTGTCGGAAAGTGAAAATCTGGCGCTGGCCCGCGCGCTCGCGCCATCCGTTTACGCGCACATCACTGGCATTGAGAGGGCGGTCTAAGAAACGAGGCGAATAAAGAATGAACCGAAGATACTTTCTTGAATCATGCGCGAGGTTTGGAGTAGTCGCTGCTATAAGTCAGTCGCTCCTGGGTTCCGTTAGTGCTCAAAAGAAAGGACGGGCTAGAGTTCCTGACAGTGCACCCAAAAAGATAAGGAAATCGGATGAAGAATGGAAGCGAGTACTTTCGGCCGACCAGTACTACATAACCCGCCAGGCCGGTACCGAGGCGCCATATTCAAGTCCACTGCTCAACGTTCACGAGAGCGGTGTTTTTGAATGTGTCTGTTGCGACCTGCCGCTGTTTAGTTCAAAAACAAAATTCGAATCCAATACAGGCTGGCCAAGCTTCTGGGCTCCGATTGCTAAACAAAACGTTCTTGAGCGAGTTGACAACAGCCTTCCAGAAACACGCACCGAAGTTCTGTGTGCACGGTGCGATGCTCATCTCGGTCATGTCTTCCCTGATGGACCAAAGCCCACCGGCTTGCGCTACTGCATGAACGGAGTGGCTTTGAAGTTCGTCACGGCATGAACAGCTTTGGTTTGGAGTTTCAAAAGAAGATGTCTAAAGAATGGGCGCTGGTACCACTGAGGCTGGTAATCGGATTCGGCTTTGCGGCGCACGGATACGCAAAGCTTAGTCGAGGGCCGGAGAATTTCGCGACGATTCTTGCATCCATTGGCGTTCCGCAGTCGCATCTCATGGCTTGGGTGACCACCCTCCTTGAATTGCTTGGGGGAATTAGCCTCATGGCTGGTGCATTTGTAATCCCGTTGAGTCTGCCTTTAGCCATCGTCATGCTGACTGCAATTTTTAGCGTTCACCTTGAATACGGGTTTTCGTCAGTCAAACTCAAAGCCGTGACCGCCGCAGGCGCACAATTTGGACCCATCGGCTACGAGATGAATCTTCTCTATATCGCTGGACTCGCAGCACTCGCATTGAGCGGATCATCCAGGCTGTCGATAGATCATTGGTGGAAAACGAGAGAAATTTGGTCATGACGGAGGAACTAATGATCAAAGTAAATATACTGTACCCCAACAAAGAGGGCAGCCGGTTCGATCTCGAATACTACATCAACACTCACATGCCGATGTCTATACAGAGCCTCGGCACGGCACTCCGGGGAGTTAGTGTCGAGCACGGCCTGAGCGCTGCCGACCCAGCTTTGCCGCCTGCGTATATAGCGATGTGTCATCTAAGATTTGATTCAATTGAAGCTTTTTTGGAAGCATTTATGCCGCATGCTGAGCTGTTGCAAGCAGACATCGCGAAGTACACAGACATCGAACCGATCATTCAGTTTAGCGAGGAACGGATTTTTCATTGTTCTCCTGATGATCGAAAAAGTCTGACGTAGTCTGATGTCTGAATATAAAGTCATTCTTGCACGACCGAACGACCTGCCGTTGTTACCAGCGATCGAGCTCGCGGCCGAAAGACTCTTTGCTGGTTATGGACTTGATTCTGTCCCAAGTGTGGTTACCAGCCTCGAAGACTTTAGGGAGGCACAAACACAAGGGCATCTATGGGTCGCGCTTGCAGGTAACATCCCAGTGGGATTTGCTCACGTTAAGGTGCTCGAATCTATGTTGGCCCATCTTGAGGAGATCGACGTTCATCCCGATCATGGACGACGGGGTATTGGCAGCAGACTCGTCATGGAAGTCTGCAATTGGGCTGCAAATACTGGTTACAGATCTGTCACTCTTACAACGTTCAGAGACATTCCGTGGAACATGCCCTTTTACGCTCGACTTGGATTTGAAGAGATTCCAACACATCAGCTCAGCCCTGCGTTGCTCGCGGTAATCCAGTACGAGACAGACCGAGGACTCGATCCGGCACGTCGCGTGACGATGCGATGGACAACGCTAAACAGAACTAGCGACTAGTGGCGGCTGTACCATCCTACTGAGCACCCAGGAGGACCATGTCACCTTGAAGCCGCCTGGTTTCTCATCCTGAACGTAGGTGTAAAAATCCCGCATAAAGTCGGCACGCTCGACCGCAAAGGGATATTTAAAACTCGTGGGATCGCCTGGCTGTGTGTCGTCGAGGTTTATTCCACCCAACAAATACTGACGAAGCAGTATGTCGTCAACGCTGACTTGCGGCGCATTGTTAATTATGTCGTGCATGGCGAGGAAAGTGGTGGTGCGGCCGTCTCCGCCCCGACAGTGGAAATGCAACCAGGTACCCAGAGAAAGGGTTGTATCAAACGCTACAAACTGATCGACTTCACCATCTCGAGGTCTGACGTGGTCGGTCGAGGGAAGGCGTATATAGCCGGCGCCGACTCCTGTCGCTATTTGCTGTTCAGTGAACCAGCCGGTCATTTGCACTGGATACGGTTGTGCAGTGCAAATGCCACCCTCTTTAGTGTCCGACTTGATCTCATTTACCTTCAGGTCGGGATCGAGCAGGGAAGAATTGAGACGGAAATTCTCATCCGCGTCAATGCTGACCAGATCCTTGCCGATGTTCATCCAATCCCGTTCCGCGTACCAGCCGACGGCGATGGTGGATTCCCCTGCCAGCGGTTGACTAATTCTGAAAAAACCGTGCGACTCTTGCCGCAGGTCTACGATGGTCATCGGCAGCGTCACTTTCCTGGAGCTCACCATTTGCTTTAACTGGTTCTTGCAGAATTGAGCGCTACCGGAAGCGTTTAGTGTGTCGAGGCCAACTCGCGAAGGCGGAGTTGGTCCGGCCTGCCGGTGCCAATTATCCGTCATGGTGCGAAAGTTTTTTGGCAGCGAAGACGAAGACGGCGGAGGTTCATCATCTTTAGCTGCGGGCGCATCGAGCACAAGATAGATAGCGCCTGAGTTTGCGTACGGGCAGTCGAGGTCTGACGGGACTTTCTGTGCGAAAGTGCTGTCGGAGTTAGTCATTTTTTGCCTCCATTCTTTGTCTTAGACTTTTGTAGCTTGACTACTTCAACCGTGACCGTGGGGCCGTTGACCGTAAAGACGAGGTAGTGATGGAACTCGCCGCAGTACATATTCGGATTGCTGCCACACTTATCGAGTCGAGCACCCGCGCCGCCGGTCACGAGATAGATAGGGGGCGTTCCGGTGGACCATGAGGACGGTGTCTTCTTAGACCCGCTGGCGTTGTAATAGAGATGCTCGTGCGCAGCGAGAACATACGAGACCTTCGAATTTTGCGCGAAGATCTGCTCCAGAGTAGTGGCAGTTGCTGAGTCGAGTCCGGATGCAGCCTTGCTCGGCTTAATCGGGTGGTGCATAAAAACAAAGATGTGATCCTTGTCGTTGTTCGCATTCAGATCTTGCTTTAAAAGCGCGATCTGCTCCGCACTGACGTATCCGGGGTCCAGCTTGAGTCCCGATGCCACAACTCGTCCTGGTGATCTTGCTAAGTCCTTCGGCGCAACTTCTTCCGTGTTCATTGCGATGAAGCGCGAGTTGCCATAGTTGAACGCCCCATAAGCGGAAGACGGAGATCCCGGTGGCTGCATGTATGCCAGGTAGAAGGCGAACATTTGAACGTTCGGAGTTTCTATAGTCTCGTTGCCCTGCTTCACGACGGTATCCATTTCGTGATTTCCGGGCGCATTGAAAATTGGAACTTTCGCCTTTGAAGCGGCCGATATGAACTTCTGATACTGCTCTTGCAGTGTTGGACCATCAGTTGTGTGACCATAGATCGTATCGCCACACCAAAGGAAGAAGGCGGGTTTGAATCTCTGTGCGTCTTTGAAAATTTGACTAAGCGTTTCAGGCTGTTTGGGAGTCTGTTTGGCCGGCCGATTGTCGCCGGCAACGATGAAGGTGAAACTAGTGGCGCCTGGGTTACGGGGAAGCTGGCCCGTTTTGGGAATAGATGGAAGTGGCGGAAAACCGTTGCTGGTTTGCCCGTATGACGGGCCAGGACCCAGCAACGCGATCAAAGCACTGAGCGCTAGTGTCGTGAGTTTCATGTTTACTGTTCTCCATGAGATGGTTAGTCGAGATTTGCACGAAAGGCGAGGTGTAAAATTGGGAAAAACAGTTTTAGATCGTTGGACGCGTCAATACTACCACCAGGCACGCCCACGATAGGAGGGAAAATTCCCTTATCGGCTCGCTACTGGAATGTCGATATTGATTTGAGTGCGCGCGTAATTCGTGAAGTGCTAAAACGTTGAAACGTGAGGAACTTCTAAGGCGAGTTTTTCATCTTTTGGAGAATCGTTTTGACTTGATTCGCAAACTGTCCTTTTGGCGCGAGGCGTAGATAGGTCTCGAATTCGGTCCTCGCATCCTCCCGTTTTCCACTACGTAACAAAATATTTCCCGCAAGCAAATGTGCATCGGCAAGATCAGGATTCAATTGTAACGCCAGGGCAATCTGCTTCGCTGCTTGTTGTACATCACCGCTGGTCCAATAGACGCGGCCCAAAGCAAAGTGCCCCCGCCATGAACGATTGTCAATTTTCAGCCCTTCGCGTAGCCGCTTCTCTGCCTCCGGGTATTTCTTTTGTTGCAAATAGAGTTCGCCTAGCGCAAAAAAAGCATTCGCGGCGTTAGGAGCAAGCTCAATCGCTTTCTTAAGGGCGAGTTCTGCTTTGTTCCACTCCTTTGCATCCATGTAGGCAGTGCCCAACTCAACTTGCGCTTCCGGGAAGTTTGGATAAATGGCAATCGCCTTCTCGAGATGTAATATGCCTTCCGCGAGTTTTTCTTGCGTAAACAAGGCAGTCTCGCCCTTCTCAAATTCGCTGCGCGCCTCGGGCGGTACGTTTGCATCCAACAGCTTCGTGTTCCTGGGCGACGTCTCAGTTCCTGAGGCTTCCGGCACCAGTTGGATCTGCACGTACTCACTTGCCTGCATGATGAGGTTTGCCTCCTGCCGCACCTCACGGTAACCCGAGAGTCTGACGATTACGAAATACTGGATCGGTGACAGCGACGAGAAACGAAACTTGCCTAGACGATCGGTAACTTCTTCGTTTACAGAACCACCACTTACGGCCTCGAGCCGAACGACTATGTTAGGTACCGGTGTGCCATTGCTTGCAAGGCGAACCTGTCCGCGGATTTCGATGGGCTCGCTTGGAGAATGTACCTGGCCAACCGCGGAAACAACGCCCAGGCCAATTAGAAGAAAGAATGTTCCAACAGACCGCATACGCCTGTACTCGTGAGACGAACTGTAGCTATTGATCAAAAAGTGAGGGAGAAGACTCACGTCCTCTCCCTCCCATAACTCAATGAGGTTAGTCTAGAACTCAAACCTCATTCCGAGTCTCATGTTGAAAGGAAGGTAGAACAGAATCGGTTGCAGGAAGTCAGGATTCGGTTGGCCCAAAGTGCTTTCGGCATTTTGGTTCTTCAAGCGAACCGTTTGAGTATTGAAGATGTTGAAGAAGTCAGCAATGAAACTCAGCTTCATCCTCTCGTTAATGCGATAAGGATAATCCGCGTGAAAATCGAACCTGACATTTGACGGAGTTCGTCCTTCCGATCCACGACCTCCAACCGGTACTTCACCGGCATTCCCATAGACGGGATGGGCCAGCAGCTGGCTAATTGGCACACCAGTCTCAAAGTGCATCGCTGGTCCTATAGTCAGGCCACCAAGTTTGCTGCCAAAAGAACCGAACTGGTTTTTGTTGAACTGATAACTGGTGAAGACATTAACTATGTGCCGGCGATCGGTATTAAGTGGCCCAACCTTGAACTGATCTCCAAGCAAGTTGAAATCACCGGCAGTGAAATCAAAGAGCGAGCTGATGCCCGGATCAGTTTGACCATTGTCATTTCGGAAATGCCCTTCGTAGTTTCCACGCAAGCTTGCGATGCGCCAGTTAGAAAGCAACTGCCAGTTGTTCGATAGGCGCTTGTTTACTTCTATCTCGAGAGCTTTATAAATGTGAACCGGGTCGACGAATCCATCGGGAACACCGTCAGCTCCGGAGCTGCCCGCAGGCTGGCCATTCTTACCGTTGGTTTCGTAACACACGGCTCCCAACAAGGCGCCGGTATGTGGATCATTTACCGCGGTAACGAGATTGGGATCGCAAGCCGCCGGAGCGTTTGTGATATCACCTGCCAAATTAAAGGTCGGCGTAAAAACATGCGAAATAGGATTTACGGCCGCGTCAACCTTGCTGTTGATGTTCCCGATAAAGTAAGTCTGGCCGAAGAAACTCGCGTCCTCAGGCGCGACCACGGCTGCGTCTTCAACAATGCGTCTCAAGCGTCGATCCTGATAGCGGACTGAGAGCACGAAGTTATGCGGTAGCTGCTGCTCAAAGCCAATGACATGTTCCTGAGCATAGCCCAGCTTCGTTCCGGGCAGGATTGGGTTGCTCGGATCCTGAGCCGAGACTGAAGTCTGGCCCGTGCCCCCGGCGCCAGGCGTATTGGTGACGAAGTGTGCAGCGTCAATTACCGGAATTACCACGCCAAACTCATTAAGGTCCGCGATGCGGTTGCCGCCGGCATCAAGATGGAACTGAGGAATAAAGCGCGCGAGTGTGAAGTCCTTCTCAGACGATAGTGAACGCTCCGCCAAATCCAGTGGCAGATATTCAAAGAACCTCCCAAAGCTGTACGAGAACTTTGTGTTGCCTTTACCAAATGGATCGACGGTTACGCCAAGACGCGGCGCCCATTGATCAGTAAAACTGTAGCCCACGCGGTTTCCAGTACTGCCCGGATTGCCGACCAGTCGCTCCTGTTCGGTCCGAAGTCCCAACAGCGCTGTGATGTACTTGTTGACTCGCCACGTGTCTTGAACATAAGCAGCGTTGTAGTTGCTGAAGGTATTGAAGATCGGTTCGCCGAACTCTGCGCGATCGACCCTGAGGAGCACCTTGCTTGGCCCGACTCCCGGGATGTTCAGAATTGGACACAATGTGCAGGCGTTGTTCACGCGCAATGAGAAAGCCGCGTTCATTGTTTGTCCGGCCGCTTGCGCAGCTCCAGCTGGTCCCACGATATCTGCAAGCGAGACACCCGTTGCATTTTGCGCAGGAATCGTAAACTTCGGACCACTGCGATCGCGGTTTCCGGAGTAGTAAGCACGTTGATACTGATACCCAACCGCCAAATTGTGGCTGCCAACGAAATGAAGCGAATGCGTGGCGTCAATCGAAGTGCGATAAGTCTTGCCTTTGGTAGGCTCAACAAAGCCCAGACCGATTGATGTGAAGTTGCCGCGCGCCGGTTGAGTGCGATCCAAAATGTTATTGAAGTTGGCGAACCCGGTTTCGTCGAAGTGGTTATCACCACGACTGAAGGAAGCGCTGAGTGAAGTCCTGGCGCCAAATGATCCGTTATAACGAACTGCGAGATTCCGCGTACCATAATCCAGCTGGCTCATTGCTGTCGTGTTATCTATGTTGAGGCTTCTGAACGACGAGACATTTGTCTTTGAGGGATCACCAAACAGAGAGAAAGCCAAAGTGTGATTTGAGTTGATGTTGTAGTCGATCTTGGCGGCATAGTTCAGCGTACGATAGCGCTGTGCCTGGTCACCAAGAAGAGTAAGTAAACCGGATCCCTGCGCACCTTGACCAATGTCTCGACGAATAGTTGGATTAAAGGATCCAAAGAAGAAGAGCTTGTCCTTCACAATTGGTCCACCGACATCAACTCCGGCGTCATAGTTTTCCGAAGCAAGAATTTCTCCTACCTTGTTTACTGCAAAATCATCACGCTGCTTGCGTGTAGCCTCAAACGCGTTTGGACGAGCGTAGCCATAGACCGCACCATGAAATTCATTGCCGCCCGATTGGGTTACGATCTGCACAATGCCGCCTTCTGATTGTCCATATTGCGGTTCAAAACCACCGGTCTTAACCTGCACTTCCTTGATGAATGAAGTATTGATGCCCGTTCCGAGTGAACCGTAGGAACGAGTAAAGGTGCCGAGACCTCCAAAAGCCGAATCGGTAATGTTAACGCCGTCTGCAACGTAGAGGTTGTCAAGCGCTGATCCACCGGCTATTGAAGGATTGTCTTTACCTCCACCAAGACTGTCGGTAGCACCCGGTGCAAGATAGAAAAGACTGGAAACACTTCTCTGCACAGGAATGTTTTGAAACAACTGATCGTTCAGGTTTGAACCTACCGCTATGCTTGCCTGATCGATCTCTGCGCCCGCGGTCACCGTCACGGTTTCCGAGATCGCTCCCGGCTCAAGGACCACGTTGACGCTCGAAGCTTTTCCTACAAACACTGTGACGTTTGACACTTCAGCCGATTTGAAGTTTGCACTCTCTACTCGCACAGTGTAGTTGCCGGGAACGAGATTTTCGACGGAGAACAAGCCCTGCTCGTTCGTTGTCGTTGTCCGTTCTCCTGTTTGTCCCGTGACTTTGACTGTAGCTCCAACTATAGCCGCAGCATTTTTGTCCCTTACTTCTCCGTTGATAGAACCCCTGGTTTGAATATCCTGTGCAAGTATTGCCGAAACCGCCAAACATAAGCACACGAGTGAGGACAACAGTAGAGTCAATGTTTTCATCGTCTTCCCTTTCTCGGTAATGAATTCTTTTCTGGTGCAAAGCGCGACGCCCGCCCAGGTTTTATTGACTGAGCCTTAACGCAATTACACTCAACTGGATGATGTCAGCTAACAGGAGAATGGCGTTGCCTTATCACAATTCCAACGTTCTCAGTCTTCCTGTTGAGCCATAGTCGTGGAACGCAATGAGGATGCCATTTTGAGGAAACGACCCACGCCGCGAGGGCGTTTCACATGGATGAGCCACGCCCGACCGTTCTCTTAAAGTCAGTGGACGTTTTTCCTTTCCGATGCTTTTGGATAGTCCGCCACAACGTTGCGCGACTTATTCTGAGCTGCCTCTCCTGAACCAACCGTGCGCAGAGGTAAGAAAGCGGTAGGTCCGGATCTTGATCAAGACAGCGGAGCAGAAGCTGGAGACTCTCGCCGTCAATTTTCGTAGTCGTTCGCCCACGATATTCCTTCGGCGCAATGCTACCGGTTTGACGAAATCTTCTGAGAAGATCACGAACAAAGCTTAGGCTGACTTGAAAACGCTCGGCGATCTCTCGTTGCGATCCCTCATGATTCTCATACGAATGGATGACTCGAACACGTATGTCTTCTGAATAAGGTCTCATATTCTTTAGCGTATTCTTCCGAGACCGCGTGGTGAATCTCACTGAAACAAATGCGACACTTCGAAGTAAGTTATTTGTGCTCTTCTCCGAGGCTTTGGGATTTAATCCAAGAACTCGGAAATCTGCAAAACTGTCTCACTCACCAATAATGCCCCATCAACTTTTGCACACACGGTTTAATCCAACACCCTTGTTCCAAGCTCTTTTCAGCTCGGACGATCACCTTTGTTTCGAAAGAAAAACAGTTAGATCGAATCCGCAATTGCCAAAATGCTTTATCTTTGCATTTAGCGTACTCGGATTCAGACCTAGCAACTCGGCCGCACGCCGCTGACACCCGCGTTCACGGTGAAGCGCCCTCTTAATCAATTCCATCTCGTACAGCTCGATCTCCCGATAGAAATCGATACCTTCATCATTGATTGATGCCTGACTAAAATCTGCTTCTGAACTGTGATTTGGAAGGTATTTCTTCGTGGGGGATAACTCAGCACGGAGTCGATCGACCTCCGCCATGAGGGCGGAGACCAAAACTGCGAGAGCTTCAATTCTGTGTTTTAACGCGAAGTCAGTATCGACAATAGCGGTTGCAATGTTGGGTGAATCTAAAGAACCTCTCCGGCTCAGCATACAGCGCCCCCGTTTTTATAATGAGAAACTAATGAAAGGGTGAACTTCTTGATTTAAAGTCCCGGTTCACCTCCGAATCCAGTGTCAAGGCAACAGCTCGACAACTGCCAGCTTGAACTGCACTGCAGCAGTTCTGGCAATAGGCATTCCACGGCATTGAAGAGCGATTGCGATTCTATGGCGGGAAGTCAGCTTCGGTGGCTGGGGGTCAGACTGCGTTAATTGATCTGAAAGACGCACACTACTTGGTTTCAAGCTACCGACTTCGGTTTCATGTGCGTCACACACTCGGCTGCTTGTGTGACCTGCTGTTTTCGATTGGTTTGATGCATAAGGCGATCAGTGCCCTCGCACAAATAGTTCCAAAAGGCCTGTCGAACTATCGCGTGCGTCAGGGAGGGAGCGATCCGATGGCTCGAAGAGGGGAAACCAAGCGAACGAGAGTTATCCGGTGGAGAGTCGCATTCCTATCAGCTCAATGTTACCAACGGACAATATGCGTGCGTTAATCGTCGACCAAAAGGGATTGATGACGTGACTCTCTGGCACTTGCCGCAAAGAAATTTGAAGAAGCACTCGCTCCCTATCGAGTGATTGAGGACCGCGGTGAATTTACTTCAAACCTTCCGCTAGATAGAGGTCAGTAAGATAGCGTCGGGTCGTGTAGATATACCGTTGCCCATCAGGTGTAATGAATATTGTTGGAGTCTCCATAACACCGGCCGGGTCACTAAGAGTAATCTCTCTCAAAATTTCCTTGCGACCGGTTGCGAGGTCGAGTCGCGAGATCTTGGTTGAGAGTAACCCTACTGGATAAACGTAAAGCGACTTTCCGTCAGCACTCCAACCGGCGATCCTTTCCCTTCGCTCAAGTTCTGGAATTTTCCGGGGAGCTCCGAGTCCGTCGACCGGGTAGATTGCGTCGTTCTGACCGTCGAATCCAAGCACCGACTTTCCATCTGGTGAGACGGCCCAGCACGAGACACCCTCAGGCGCAATCGGTTTCGGCTCACCCGAATCTATTTGTTGAATGTAGCAACGGTCTAAGTGTCCGGGTTCGCGACCAACAAAGAGTATTCGCCGCCCGTCCGGCAGCCATGCTACAGAGTTGTATTGCTCGATACCATACTTCTCCAATTGCCTCGTTACTCCGGCACCGGTGGGCAGTAATACGAGGCGCGGCGGTTCGTGGTTAACAGCGAGTACCCATTTACCGTCAGGAGAGAGCTGGCCTCCACCTCCGTCGCCGAGTTTGATTGCCGCTGAACCATCAGTTTTGCCCAGGTAGATCGTGTAGTTTCGCCCCGACGTCGTGCCCCAATACTGATAAACAAATGTGCTACCGTCTTTGGAGATATCATCGGCAAAGCCGAAATCAAGAAATGTTAGATCACGTTCTTTAGTGTCTCCTGGCGCCAAACCGGTGACTTCGGTGCCTAGTTTGATCCGTGTTAGAAGAACTCTTCCGTCGCGGGCGACATCGTGAACAAAAATATCCGCCGGTACTCGAAGTATCTCCCGAGCCTTTCCACTCAGCGTTACACCGTAGAGGACTTGAGCTTCACTTGTTTGGGCTGCCGTAAACCAAACTTCGTCGCCTGTTGCTGACCACGCAAGACCCTCCTGGCCTACCGACTCTTCAGTGAGAAAAGTTTTCTTACCTGCCAGATCTATTACTGCTACTCGACCGCGATTGTCCCATTGGATTTCGTGATCAACGAAAGCGATCTTGTTTCCATCCTTCGAAATCCGTGGATAACTGATATACCCGGCAGTTTCATACAGAACTTTTCCAATCGGATATTCAAGCCTTGTGCGTCCGTCTACATAGCGAGTCACTGCGAGGTTCGAGCCGTCCGCTGACCAGTCGGCTTCGATTGCATTCTCGACGACTTCGCGCGGCGCACCGCCGCTCAGCGGCATGCGAGCCAGTGTGCCGGTGTAAAGGAACTGGCCGAGTAGTTTTCTTTTTGTGAGTATTGCCAACTCGCCTGATGATGAGACTGCCAGAATTTCGGCATCGGTTATCCCAAGCGATCGTGATTCGGTGGAACCGGCGCTAGTTGAAAAGATCTCAAACGGATTGCCATTCCAGGCAGCGCTGTAGACTACTGTCTGACCGTCGGGCGCAAATCTCGCGCGATTAACAATGCCGCGCCGAAAAGTGAGTTGCTGGTACAACGGCGCCGTCGCCTTACGCAAATAACTTGTGGCGAGAATTCCCGCCCCAGCCCCCAGTGCCAACAGCAGAAATCCGAGTCCATAAAGAAGCACTCTACGCTCCGGTCTTATTCGAGTCGGCTCGGCCGCAACATCTGTCACAGTTGTCGATGATGAAGTTGTTGCAGCAGTTAATGACTCCAGAGCAAAACCAAGATCGGATGTTGACTGGAATCTACGTTCTGCTTTCTTCTCCAGGCAACGTCGAACGATGCGGTCAAGTGCCGGACTAACGTTTGGATTTGATTCGGTTAATTCTTTTGGCTCTTCTTTGAGAATAGCTGACATGGTCTCAGCCATTGTTTCCTGCTGAAACGCACGCTGTCCGGTAAGCATTTCGTAAAGGATGGAACCAAAAGAAAAAATGTCGGAGCGATAGTCTGTTACTTGAGCACGAACTTGTTCGGGCGACATATAACCAACTGTACCCATGACGACGCCTGGATTCGTCAGCGGTTTGCGCGTCGCATCTTCGGAACTAGTTGGCCCACCTTCATGTTCGCGAAGTTTGGCGAGACCAAAATCGAGTATCTTCACGCGGTCATCTTTAGTGATGAAGATATTCTCCGGTTTCAGATCCCGGTGGACAATTCCTCTTTCGTGTGCAGCCGAAAGACCACTTACGATCTGCTGTGCATACTCCGTAACTTTTCTCAGCGGAATCGAACCCTGGTTCAAACGTTCGCGCAGCTCTTCGCCCTCGAGCAGTTCCGCAACGATGAAGGGTGAGCCTTCGTGTTCACCGACGTCGTAGACCGTAAGAATGTTTGGATGGTTGAGCGCCGATGTAGCTTGTGCTTCATGCTCGAATCGACGAAGGCGATCTTCGTTGTTTGCAAACTCAGGCGGCAAAAGTTTGATCGCGACTTCTCGATTAAGTCGCGAATCATGAGCACGGTAGACTTCACCCATGCCACCAGCGCCGAGTTTGGAAATGATGCGGTAATGTGCGAGGGTCGTGTTGGAGGGAATTTGCATTGTCGATTATCGATTGCGTTTTTGCGCTACTTCCCGGCGCGAGAGACCTGTTGTTCCACTTCCGAGAACCAGTTCAACACGAGATCGATGTGCGTTATGGCGCGCTCCGGTTCCACCATTTGGATTCGCAAGAAACGTGACCCATCCCGACTGACCGTCCAGCAGGTATTGCCATTAATGCTCCTGAGAAATCGTCCTTCATTCACAATGTGCGGCTGGCTTGACGACCACGTGGCACCAGTCGCGACTGCGACTGCCATCAGCTGGGCGCCGTTCTGAAAAAACAATTCGCGACCATCACGAGACCAGAGTGGCTCAGTGCCACCTCCTGTTGAGACCTGCTGTCTTGGGCCAGGTCCAGGGAAAGGCGACACAAAGATCTCCTGACGCGACGAAACGTTCGCTTGATAAGCGATCCATTTGCCGTCAGGAGAAAACTGGCCATCAGACTCGCCAGTTGATTCTTCAAACAACAATCGCGACGTCCGATCACCGGCAAGATCCATCAGCCAAATGGCAACGCCCCCAACAGACTTGGCACTGTTTTCGTTGAACAGGAGCCAATGGCCGTCCGGTGAAACTGAAGTTGGTGATTGGGTTGCATCGTCCTTAGTCGCCAGTCGTTCTTCCGCACCCGAGCCATCGGCCGATCGCCACCAAAGGTTGCGAAATCCCTGGCGGGTACCGCGGTAAATAATGCGGGCGCCATCTTTGGTCCAGACTGGCGACTGACTGCTGCCGGAGCTGTTGCCGATTGGCGTTAAAGTGTTGCGTGCAAAATCGTAGATCCAAAGCGTGGTCATGCCTTCCCTGATCTGAACGATCGCTTTTGTGCCGTCTGGCGAGATCATCACGTTTTCATAATCGCGCTCCGGCAAGTTCAGACTTTCCACTTTTGCTGCCCGATCGATCCACACCAATCGTGCAGCATTTCTGCTACGGCCTCCGCCGACGTAGGCCATCGTGCCATTGTTGGACACCGCGTAGTTGCCGGACCCTTCGTTGCCGTTGTCGTTAGTCCGTTCAGGCATTGTTACCGGGATCGCCCGGCCGAGATCGATAGCGGATGGGCTCCATGTCACCGCATAGAGATCGCCGAGGCGCTTGTAGAACAGCATCCCGAGCTTCGCAGAATACCTGGGAGCATCGCCACCTTTCACGAGCACGTGGTGATCGGAAGCACCGATTCCCTTAAACGCTACGCTGTGTTCGTCGTTGCCCGGCCCCGTCCAAAGCGTGAAGAGCAGTGTCTTGGTGCCGGCGACGATGTGCGGCCAGCGATGGCTGATCTCACCATTCGAGAGATTCTTCCGAGTAACCTCGCTTGCTGTGCCACCACCATCCGGCACGCGCCAAATGCCGCTGAGGTTGGTCGGCGCGAAATAGATGTAGCCGTCGGTGCTCCACGAACCGCCGCGTTGAAATGGCGCTTCGGCCAGATCCTGCATCGCCGCGCCGCCCACCGCGATCTTGCGAAGCTTTCCTCCCGCAAAAAAACCGATCCATTGTCCGTCGGGAGAGAAGAACGGACTCTGACACCCTTCCGTACCGTCGAGCACCTTCGGTGCAACCTCACTTAGCGTGCGAACAAAGAGCATGGTCTTGCCGTCTCGCAACCCTGCATACGCGACGCGACCGCCATCCTCAGACAGCGCAACCGGCCAATAACTCGTCGAGTCCAATTCGTCTCCGTCTGGCAGCATAATACTCACATGGTTCACGCCATCCGACGCAGCGAACTTTTTCTGTAACCATCGAGTGACCAGGGACGTTGCGGCGACGAGCGTCAGCGCCGAGGCGGTGACAACTAACGCTATGAGCCAACGTCGGTCTCTCCAGCCACTCTGATTCCAGGTTGCCGAAGATTCCGGCTGTGCTTGCGTTCGAGTTGAACTAAATGAACTGGTAGTGGAAATAGATTCGAGAGCAAATCCAAGGTCGGATGTTGATTGAAAGCGTCGTTCGGCTTTCTTTTCCAAACACCGTCGGACGATCCTTTCGAGCGACGGGCTGATGTTTGGATTGGATTCGGTCAGGTCGTCCGGCTCTTCCTTAAGAATTGCCGACATCGTCTCAGCCATCGTGTCGCGCCGGAAAGCACGTCGCCCGGAAATCATCTCGTGGAGAATTGCACCGAATGAAAAGATGTCTGAGCGGTGGTCCGTCAGCTGGCCTCGCACTTGTTCGGGTGACATGTAACCAACGGTTCCCATTAGCACGCCGGGATTGGTAATTGCCGCTCGGGTCGCGTCTTCTGTGCCGCTCGCTTCGAAGCTGGAGGCACGCAACTTCGCCAGTCCAAAGTCAAGTATCTTCACGCGTTCGTCTTTAGTGACGAACAGGTTCTCAGGCTTAAGATCCCGATGGATGATGCCCTTCTCGTGAGCGGCGGTAAGACCTCTGACGATCTGCTGTGTGTAGTCGATCGCCTTTCGCAGTTGGATCGGACCTCGATCAAGAAGCTGTCGAAGCTCTTCACCTTCGAGTAGTTCTGCGACTATGAATGGCGAACCCTCATGTTCGCCGATGTCGTAAACGGTAAGGATGTTTGGGTGATTGAGTGCTGATGTAGCTTGCGCCTCCTGCTGAAAACGGTGGAGACGATCCGCGTCGCGGGCAAACTCGGGCGGCAAAAGTTTGATTGCAACTTCCCGATTAAGTCGAGAGTCGTGAGCTCGGTAGACTTCACCCATGCCGCCGACGCCAAGTTTCGAGATAATGCGGTAGTGCGAGATAGTGGTACTAGTTTCGAGTTCTTTAGTCATTCTCTAATACAATCACTCTCAATCTGCCAATTTAACTCGACGACGAATAGACCTCGACACAACCGCCTCGAACACTCAGCGACGTAGACAAAGAACAGCTTGGGGGTAACCGTCTTCAATTTGTTAGGAAGGTTGTATCGGGGCTAGTATTTCTGGACTTTGTAAAGCGCGGTTATCTTAACCATTTTCTTTCGAGCAAGCTAGAATTGAGATGGCTATTATACGGTGACCCTTCACTGTTGCGGTGAGTACAATTACCCGGATCCTGGCCAGGGAACCTGGACCGAAGAAGATTCGTGTGAACTCGATCAATCATGGTGGACTCGAGACTGATCACCCTTGCGATTGATAAGTCGGTGACGAAATAAGGAGCAATATGAACACGAAAATGAAGGCAGCACAGATAAGCAAAGCAGGTGGCGATTGGGAACTCATAGAACGCGACATTACCGAGCCGGGTCCCGGCCAAGTGCGCGTGATTGTCGAGGCATGCGGCATTTGCCATAGCGACACGCTGGTCAAAGACGGCATCTGGCCGGGTCTTCAGTATCCGCGTGTACCCGGTCATGAGATCGCCGGACGCGTCGATGCTGTAGCTGCCAACGTCACCTCCTGGGCAGTTGGTCAGCGAGTTGGCATCGGTTGGCATGGCGGCCATTGCTTCGTGTGCGAGCAATGCCGGCGTGGTGACTTCGCCATGTGCGTCAATCGCAAAGTTACGGGCATCGATTTTGATGGTGGCTATGCGACACACGTAATCGTGCCTGCCGCGGTACTCGCCGCAATTCCGGATGATTTGCCCGCGGAAGAAGCCGGACCTTTCATGTGTGCAGGCGTTACAGTTTTTAATGCGCTGAGAAACTCCGGTGCACGAGCAGGCGAGGTCGTTGCGGTTCACGGCATCGGCGGGCTTGGACATCTCGGTGTCCAGTACGCGCGGCAGATGGGATTCGAGACCGTAGCGATCAACCGTGGTAAGGACAAGGAAGCACTAGCGCGACAGCTCGGCGCGCATCATTACATCGATGCGACCGCGCAAGATCCAGTGGCAGAATTACAGAAGCTTGGCGGTGCAAGTGTCATCCTTGCGACTGCGCCCAACGCAGCCGCGATCTCTGGTTTGGTGGACGGATTGGCGCCGAGTGGCAAACTGCTAGTGCCGGCCGCGCCCGCTGAGCCACTCGCGATCAATGTGTTCTCTTTAATCATGAAACGAAGTTCAGTCGCCGGTTGGTATTCGGGCACCGCGAGGGACTCGCAGGACACGCTCGAGTTCAGCGCTTTGAGTGGCGTCCATCCAATGATTGAGAAATACCCACTCGATCGAGTAGCCGAAGCTTACGAGCAAATGCACAGTGGAAAAGTGCGGTTTCGCGTGGTCCTTACTATGGGCGGTTGAGGATCATTAGCGCGGGGAAGCGGACACACTCACAAAAGTAATATGCACGATCTAATCATCATCGGTGCGGGACCCGGCGGGATTGCGTTGGCAGCTGAGGCCTTTGCCTCTGGCATAGACCCGTCACAAATCCTGATCCTCGAAAAAGGACCGACTCACAACTCGGCAATCAGGCAACTCTATCCTGAAAAGAAACTGACTACGGCGAACTACAAAGGGTTTGCCGCTCGCTGCGAAGGGTTGTTATGCGTTAGAGACATGACGAAGCCAGAGACGCTCCAGTTTTTCGACAAGATCATCAGTGACTATCACGTCAACATCGAATTCAACGCCGAGGTTTACGCGATGAGGAGACTGGAAGGGAAAGGTGGGGCGCGTTTCCAGGTCGAATCGTCACAAGGTGTTTATGAAAGCAAAGTGCTCGCTTGCGCGATCGGAATATTCGGCCGCCCGAATAAGCCTAAAGAATATCGACTGCCACCGACACTGAAGGAACGGCTGCTCTTTGATATGACCTCGCAACAGATTCAGAACGAGGCTGTGCTGGTTGTCGGCGGCGGAGATACGGCAGCCGAGTATGTTCAGTATCTACATCCGCAAGGTAATCGCGTCACGCTTTCATATCGAAAGGCAGATTTCACGAGACTCAATCAGCAGAACCACGATGCCCTTTTGGGCATGGAACAGCGTGGTGAGGTTGAAATACTCCGAAGCTCAAACCTCAAAACGATCGAGGATGAGACGGGACGGCCGCGCATTATTTTCGCTGAACCGGAACATGCAACCCGAATCTTTGATCGCGTGATATTCGCGCTCGGGGGCACAACGCCTACCAACTTTCTGCACACATTGGGAATTTCCTTTAATGGTGATGGCCCGGTGTTCGATGAGGCAGGGGCAACTAACGTTGAGGGCCTTTATCTAATCGGTGATCTGGTCGTGGGCAAAAAAGGCGGCTCGATCATCACGGCGTTTAATTCTTCGGTGCGCGCAATGAAGAGCATCTGCCTCCGCGACTTGTCTTGTCAGTCGCGAGCGGCCGTAGCGGAGTCTCAATGAATTAACTTACTTCGGAAGCTTTCAGACAAGTCTCACCTTCTGATTGCCCAGGCGTTTATTCCTCCAACTGAGCTGGTCGAAGCTGCGGGCTTTCCTGGGGAACAACTTCGCCATTCGGGACGAAGTAATGCGACTCGCGATTTGTTCGACACTGCGCGCAATCACTGTCAAGACATTCCTTGAAGTCCTATTAACAGGTTAAGTTGCCAAAGTAGCGCAAGTATTAGCACAAACGCGTCGGCGGTAGCCCATATGTAATGGCTCAACGTTTTGAATCGACGAGCATTGACAACGAAGTGCACAACAACTGCGAAGATGCTAAGCATTGCGAACACGGTTCGAATAGCCCAGCCCTTGAAATCGTGTAAGCCACTCGGCCAGTGACCGAATATCGAGATGGACAAGAACACCAACGCGAGCAGGTCGATTGGGATCAGGCGACGACGATGCATTAGTAAGATGTCGAACGCTAGGCTTGCGCGGGTCGCTCTCATGCAACTTAACAAAGAGGCCGCTCATGCTCCGCTCTGGCGCGTGTTATGTTGAGTAGTCGGACAAAACGGATTCAACACGACCATATCCGACAGTATGCGGTCCCTCACGAATTGTAAATATTGTCCCGGGAGTTAATGCCTCATATCTAATGTCTGGCCAATACAACAACAGAAGAAAATTAAAGGCTACTCACCGGCGAGTCTGCTCCAAGCGCTTATGCGCGCTGTTACTTCATCATTCTTGTGGTTCCTAATACGGGCTGAAGCTGTACTCGATTATCGTAAACTGTGATACTGCCCGCCCACCTTTCGTCGCCGGTTTGAATTTGATCCTCCTTGCCGCTTCCATCGCTCTCTCCGTCAACCCGTAAGGAAGGCCTCTCACAACTTGAATGTCGCTCACCTGCCCGGAAGCTTGCAGTACAACTCTAAGCACTACAGTACCCGCCACCTGATTTCGTCTAGCGTCTTCCGTGTAGCTTGGCTCCGGCTTCGATAGAATCACCGCCTTTTGTGTCTCTCCCTTATCTGAGGATCGTTCTCGCGATTTGTCTCCAATACCGTATCCCAAACCAACAGCTATACCGGAATTCATCCTAGCCGCATTTGTGCGCACGCCAGTCGAAGCTTGAGCAGTATTCAACTCTCCTAGCCTGAACGAATCCAAAAACCAGTGAGGATGCGCTTCCCCAGGCAGATCGGCGATCACGATATTTATCCATGTCAGAGTATAAAGATGCCGTTTAGCTATGTAGATGCGCGACACACCAGGAATATCGCCCATCAAGAACTGATATTCACGTCCAAGGAAGCCTTCGAGCGTCAGATCCCTTTCCTCGACGATCTTAGCCTGCGCACCATGGTCACCGAGAGAGTCGAAGAATGACTGCTTGTATTCACTCGTTACAGAGTTGAGCAGCGCCTCATCCGATACGCCCCTCTGATGCGTTCTGCTCTTCGAGGTAACCAGGTAAATACCTCCATCATTCCTGGTGCTGTAAGTGCGTAGTACCTCGTTCCGGTTCCGCGGATCAGGTTGGATTTCCAGTTCAGCCGTATAAGGCATCGTGACCGTGAACTCTTCCCCGACAGGTGCGACCTTTATCCAGTGGTGTGAATGCCTACTCTGCCGATTACCTGAAGAGTTAGTTGATGCTGCTTGAGAAGTCGCAGGTCGCTTCTTCTTATCTTCACTGGTCGAAGTAGGAACTTTCTTCGGTCTGGTCGATGGTTGCTGTCCGTGAGCTGAGAACGTAAGAAGTGCGACGGAAAGTAATGTTCCAGTAGTTGAAAATAGAGTTGCCATTTCCTTCTCCCAAGAATACGGTTGACATCATAAGCGCGTCTTCTCTTACCAACGATGATGCAGTTAAGAGTGTCTATGCCGACCCTGCAGGGGTGTTCGCTCATGCGTCGGGGCTCAGCAGTAATCGAGATGAGCACCGAGACTGGCGCGGGTGGAAACGTCGGAAGCCAAAGGCTTCAGTAAACGGCACGCTCACTAGTTTGGGCCTCACGTTGAATAGCCGTGGCCAAATCAAGAAGGTTCTCAGGTCTGCTCGGGATGCCGCGACGCATTCAGACCGAGCCGCTTCTATTGCGGCGGCGGCTTGTGCGATCTGTGCATTGGCAGAGCGTCAGCGGGTCCGATTTGGTGAGGCTTACGGCAGAGGCTCCAGTTTGATGATCCAGAGAAACGACTTCCACATCTGATCTGCGCCTCCTTTTTTTAGTAACACTTCTTTGATGGCTGGTTCCGGTCGTTATGATACCGTCGTCGCGAAGCGACACTCAGATTTTCGCTGGTCTAACATTATTAGTATGTGCTCCCGAGTGTCGAACTGCAAAGAGTCAGGCTTGGGTACGGGATTGGGTTCAGCGCTGATTGTTGACGCGTATTTGGAACCGTTGGAACTGGCACAGCTTCCTTACAAGAATCACAGAAGTTTTGAACAACTAGTTGGCGTCGCTGCTCTGAGGCGACTTGGGAAAAAGAGGTGGACCAAGAATGTCTTCGATATGGCTTTGCACAAAAAGTCAGATACCACCTGCTTTAGCAGCGTGGAGTCTCAGCTTGGCGCTAGGTGGCAGCTTTGGAGTGACGGTTAGATACCACCTGCTTCAGCAGCGTGGAGTTTCAATTTTCCGCTACTGAGCAGCTTCTTACCGCGGTTTTAGCGAGAAGTTGAAACTCCACGCTGCTGAAGCAGGTGGTATCACCTCCTAAGGTTCAGGGCGCACTCTAGCGCAAATTTGAATCTCCATGCTGCTAAAGCAGGTGGTATCTGACTTTTTGTGCAAAGCCTTCCTAGATCTAATCCGCGGCATTTTGTAAGCTCCGCTCAAACACCGCGGCGACTGTGGCGATGATGGCAGAGACCAAAATAATGAAGAGACCCATAGCGACTCCACCGGCAATATCATCCTTACCGCGTACAAAGATGAATAAATAGGCTTCTGCCCCGAGAATAAAGGTCGCCGTTGTTAGTGCGCAGTACCTGATGATCCGCAAAGCTCGCACAGAACGACGGGAAAATATTTCGTTTCGTCCGGCATAACCTAACATCTTGAATGCCCGGGTTAGACCGACAAAAAATGGGACGAAGGCCAGGTATATATACGCCAGGAATGGATCCTTGAAGTAGATCTCAAATTGCGTGGCATGCACGTTCCTGCCCTCGACCTGGGGTTCCCAAAGCAGCGCGGCAAGAACGCCAATGCCGATAAGTACAATTACTAACTGGAGGAAGATCGTCGAGCTTCGTTTCATACTTGATCCCTGGCTGGCTTACATTGTGACCGAGGCGAGCGACACGTACAAGATCATCGTCCCACTCCCGAGGAGTGGGATGTTTATAGTCAGCCGTCGCTGTCGATGTCTTCGCTCCAGCGGAGCGACATGGTTCGAGTTTGAAACATTGCTCGTCACCCGATCCATAAACATTCGCTCTTCAGAGTGAAACCATTGGGCAATATCCGAAAATGGCGCAATTGTCACTCAGACGCGTGGAGCTTCAGCCTGCTACTCAATACATCTCCTTAGCATCCTTACCTAGTGACCGAATGTGTCTCAGGTGGGCGATGACTCTTTCGTCGTCACCACGCGGGTAGTCGAATCCGAAATTTTCAGCGACACTTTTTGCGGCCAACCTGAATAGATCGCACATCACGAAAGCCGCGTCCCAGGTGTTTTCAGAATCAGCGTCCGAGTAGGTTTTCTCAAGCATGGCCCAGAATTCCGGTTCAAGATACTGCCTGAGATGCTTTCCACATTTGCCCGGGCCTTGTAAGAACTGAGTCTTCACGCCCACATACCACGTGAGCATCTTCATGAGCTGCTCGCGGACGACGCGGTCGAGCATGTATTTGGCATAGACAATTTCTTCACGCCACAGTCCTTTGGCGACGTATGTGCACACCCACCAGAATTCGTTGCAACAGTCGGAGAATGCCCTCGCGTCGGGCGGTCGCGGAAGAAAGTCGCTCTCGTTTGGGGAAGGGAATTTCTCAAACAGGTCGTCTTTGTCCAGGAGCAAAAGGGATAAGCTTTCCCTCCTGAACTCATTGACCCTTGTGACAGGGAACAGCGTGAGATCAATCCGGTTACCGTCGGCAAACTGCATGAGGTAAGCAAAGCGGCCGTCGCTGACGGGAGGCGGATTGCCCATCACCTCGGGCATTTGAAGGATCATTAACTCGCCGAAGCGGTTGATCCAAGTGTGGTCGTCCGTGAAAGAAGCAACGTCGGTGACGAAGTAAGCGATGTCGAAATCCTGGAACATGTCTCGTCGCGCGTCAGGGTTCGCACGTGAGCCGGCCATGATCACGGCGCGTATGCGTTCGTCATACTGCGCGGTGCTCAAAATGAGTTCGAGCATCTCCTGTTCGCTACGCATTATAACTCAGTGAGTTTTATACCTCAGGAAGCTCTGATTAAGTACGACAGGCTGTTACCCTGTCGAAGATCTTGAGCCACAATGTGAGGCAAACCACGACAGGCTAACAGCCTGTCGTACCATCGACTCAGCGCGAGTGCACCTTATTCGTCAGTCGTTAGCACAACTTTAATCACACCGTCAGTGCGATCCGCGAAGAGCGTGAATGCCTCTTGTGCTTCGCTGAACGGAAAAGTGTGCGTGACTATTGGTGTCACATCAATCGTGCCATTCGAAATCAACTTGATGGCGGCGCGAAAATCATCAACCGTCGGACCGAGGCTACAGATTAAACGAAGTTCGTTCCAGAAGAATTCATGGAACGCAAATTCGTAGTTGTATGCATGGGGTAGACCAAAACCCAACACGATCCCATTACGTCTCACCAGCCTCGTTGCCAGATTCAGCGTCTCCTGTTTTCCAATTGCCTCAACGGCAAGATTCGTAAAGCGGCCGTCGGTAATCTTCGCTATCGTCGAGATAACTTCATTCGCATCTCCGCAAACTGTGTGTGTTGCGCCCATTCTTGCTGAGACTTTTAAACGCTCGGGCAGAAGATCGACCGCAATCAAACGCTGCACCCCCATATGGCGCAACAACGCTGTGAACAACTGACCAATCGGTCCCTGTCCCAAAACTACTGCTGTTTGTCCTAACAACTCAGGCAATTTCAAGCAGGCATGGACCACAGTGCCCAGTGGTTGAGCAAGCACAAGATGGAGTGGAAGCCCATCAGGTAAAGCAACAGCGCGGTCGTCGCTCGAAACGAAGTACTCGGCAAGTCCATGATGGGGAATAGTTGGGAGAGCAAGAACTCGATCGCCTTCCTTGAAAGTCTCATTACGAGACTGCGCAACAAATCCCACTAACTCGTGAAGCGAGAGCATTGGCGCCAGTGGTCCCGAAGCCCCTGCAACCAAAGGATGAGACGTATCGAAAAGGAAATAAGGTAGATCGCTACCGCAGATGGATCCCACCTGAAGCTGGACCAGAATCTCACCCTGTTGAATGTCTGGTATCGGGATCTCAATTAACTCGAGACGCCGTTTACCCATGATCTGTCCTGCCAGCATTTTGGTCATGGTTGAGGTAATGCTTTCTCGGGGCTTTGAACAATAAGCGAAAATCCCTCACGAAGCAGTGAAGGACGATTCGTTTGCTCATCACTCAAAGGCTTCGCTGTACCAAAGCGACGGCAGGCCGTCGCACTCCAAATGATACTCGCGTTTGTATTCGCGGTTAACGATTCGGCCTCCCCGGAAGCGAAGGGAAGTCGACACCGTCACTCATTTTTCTTCTCGATTGAGACATCTACTGTAAGACGGCGATCCTCTTCAATCACTGGTGCAACTTCTTTGTTGTCGGGGGTACGTTTTGAAGTCCGCATTCGCATTGGGTTCTCCGCATCTTCCGTAATGTCGGCTTTGACGCTGGTAAGCGGACTCTTGCCAAACCAGCTCTCAGCTTTATCCGCGCCGATTGTTAAATCTTTCGCGATCACAATCTCAATTTGCAGGCTAGCGGGTGGGTCTCCCCAGTAAGAAATTGGAAAAAGTCGTAAACGCAGTTCGGCGCGGGCAGGCAAGAGAAGAGCATTGAACCCGCCCGTGCCAAGGAAACGGCCCACAACGACGTGACCCTTCCCTCGTGGGGTGAAGACTTCCAGCGTATCGACGCCGCCTTTTTCACCAATAGCTCCATGACCAGATCCGAGATTACTTGGCAGCAGGAACCAGCGTGGCCCTTTCTCATCGTTGCGCAGGATGACATCAAACGAAAGATAAACCAGTGGCGGCCTGCCGAAACGCATCGCGCGAAACTTTATCTCCATTGCCGGGTGTGAATTGTCAGCCCTAACAGCACCAGTTGTTCTCAGGGCGTGAAGCCCACGATCATCCAGCCTGCGTCGACCTGGGTCCTGGCCGAAAGCTGAACTGGCACCCAACAGCACTGTTAGTAAGACAACCTTAACGGGTCGACTGTTTTTGATTTTCATAGTGATTTCTGATCGTTAACCGAATAGTTCACAGCTTCAACGAGTTGGTACGACAGGCTGTTAGCCTGTCGTGATTTGATTAAAATTGTGGCCCAAGACCACCCGACAGGCTAACAGCCTGTCGTACTTACACAAAGTGCTCCGATCTTCACGGGCTAACTGATCTAAGCGTTGGCGGATTCGTTACCCGCACATTGTAGGTCAGTTCATAGGCCGGTACTCTTATTTGTAATGGCTTGTTATGTCCTGGCCCAGGCGGTTCGATATAGACTTTCGTGATCTGCAATGTATGTGTTCCCGGGGAGAAATTCGCTGTTCGTGACGACGCCGAGAAAGCACTGTCTTCCGGTTGGGATGTGGGCTGTTGCAGGATATTGCCGATGATGACCAATAAGTCCGATCCGGAAGTTTTGACGGTTGAAGGCGGCATGTTCAGCGCCACTTCGTCATCCTCACGCATCGTTAACGAGGGCGACTGGCGCCTCACAAAGTTCACATAAGTATCCAGGATAATGTTCTCGGCGGCTTGATAGAGTACCGCGCCATTGCCGCGCGCGCGAAGCCGTTTTAGTTTCTGAAACGTGACTTCAACACTCGGCGTCATCCGGAGATCGCGAATTGGTCCAAGGCGACCAGGCTGATCGTAAGCAATGAAAGCAAACGGATCGCCGACAGACTGGCTGGGCGAGGCGCCGATCGTTACACAGGCAGAATTAGGCAGCGAGACATTGATTCCTGAGGGCAGCGTGAGGTGACTTTTGATCAGATTGTCGATGACATCTCGGACCATGAGCGCGTCTTCGACAATGTTGCCACCTTCGATACTCGGGGGACCGGTCTTTGCGAGGATCTGAACTGTGCCGTTGCCAGTTTCCCAACCTTCGCAGGACAGATTCAACTCAAGCGGAATATAAATCGTGCGATCAGAGGCTACGGGAATCCTGACCTTGATCGCTATGTCCATTGGGAGTTTTGCGTAGTATTGATTAGGACGATTGGTGTAGAGAGTCGCAACACGCATTGGCGAATAAACTTTCAGAGGAAGCGCCTCGACAGTGATCTTTGTAGTTTGTTTGTGAATCGTGTCGTTTGCCTGAGAAACAATCTCAGCGATTTGTGTTTTTACAATACCGCTCAATACGCCGACTCCAAGTTGTGGACTTTTCTCGGAATGATAAGTGGGTGGACCCAGCGGCGGTGGCGCTGTTTGAGCAAGGGACGACCGGAGAAAGATTGAGTGAACTATCAAGGTCAGTACGATGGGCCACCACCATCTGCGAGACTGGCTCTCTCGTTTTGAATCCAGCACTGAATTGCTCATTGCGAGTTTCTCCAATCGTTCGGTGTTAGTTCGCGTGATGCGCGTGGATCGCGGTAGCGGGTGAATGCGCAGCTTTCTGACGATTGATTTGACTTCGCACCCACCCGCTACCGCGAGGTGATACTGACTGTATCCAAGTGACGTGCTCGACGCTCGCCCTTTCTTGTCAGTCTTGCCTCTTTCAGAAACTAAGAGTCACGTTCCAACGAGCAGCCGTTTTCTGCGCCTTCACCTGGTTGACTGCGCAACGAACCTTTCTTTGTTCCAATGAAACTCGGCTAACTTCTCTCCGGGACTACAGCTTTTGTCTCCACAAAGCAGATCGATGGATGTCCCGACACGTGGAAGTTGGTAATAGCCTCGCTTTTGTGAAGAACCAGGAAAAACTTGCCTCGTCACATTTTTCCAGTGGCCGTTTTTGTAGGTCGCAAAAATTACTCCGCCAGTACAGGAGGCTTCGCAGGTGACTTGTGAAATTGCAACGACGTAGAATCCGTCCGCCTTCTTAAAAAGCGCGATTTCTACCCATCCCTTCCACTCGTTCGATTCAAGACGGAGGTATCCATTCTTAATGTCTTCGATTTTGATTAAGGATTTTCGGTACGTGCGGATTGCCGAGGTCGATTCGTTTCGTTCGTTGGCGTAGAAAAAGAAATCGTTTTCGAATCCGGGGATCTCAGAATCCTGTGTTCCCTCTATCCCATAAATGCCGCCCGGCAACGCCAAATAGAAGTCAGTCACGTTTCTGGGCAGTGTTTGTCCGGTCGCCGAAACACCAAGGACGAGTGTCAAAAGAATTGTGAGCACGATTGACTTAGCCTCAAAGCATAAATCTCGAGCCGGTAAGCCGCTGTCGAAGACGAGCTGGACTTCCTTCATGGCTGCCTGCGCAGCTGCGGGACGCCGCCGGTGATTGCGATGATTCCAAAGGGACCGCCGGAGGCACAGTAGCCCTGGGCCGCGCAGGGACTTTGGGGATTGCCCGAATCGAGTATGCACTTTGCGCCACCAACGCAAACTTTTTTGCAAGCGTGCTCCAGGGTGCATGTGTAACATTTGGGATGTGTGCCACTCCCGTCGCAATCGTCGGTTTCTCCTGCGCCATTGCTAACTCGGATCGCGAACATTTTGCTCGCGAGTTCACCAGCATTTGTGGGCAACGGAACGGGCCATTTCCAGTTAAGGGCGAAGGTGTTTCCACTGCCCTCTGAAACATCGGTTGGAAAGGATGTACCGCCGACAGCGTTCAACATGCACTTCAGCGCAAGACTGTCCTGGCCGTTTGGCAAGGTCGACTCCTGCTTTTGAAGCCGGCTAAACAACCAACGCCCTTTGGCTTCAATGTAGGTGTATTCAAAAGCAATCGTCCCCTGGCCCCGAACAGTACTCCAGCACTTTTGAAGCCTCGGCATGACGTCGCCATGGAAATAACGATTGATACGTTGCTGCGTGCTTACCACTCTATCGATCGTAAGCGGTTGTGCCGTCACCCTCGTTTGTGGCGTTTGAGTGGTCCGCGTGGGCGACTGGCTGTGCGCAAAAATCAACGCACTCATAACCAAAGTGACTGCGGCAATCAAACGGATACGTCTCACGCCAAATCTCCCTTCGCATCTTCGATAACTTGTTTACCGGCCTCAACCCGACAATTTAGACACCTTTCCAACCGTGTCGAACGTGATGATGAATGTGGTTTCCGGCGTCTCGATGAGCTGCACACTTCCGTTGTCCACCCACTTCTTGATCTCTCGCCAACTTCGCGTTGGACTGCCACCGTTTCCATCAAACGTCGTCATAAGCAATTGACTTGCACAGTGCGAGCACCAACGTAGCTCGTGACTCTCGCTCGTAATCACGATCACAGTCTCGCGTTCGCATTTTCGACAGCGCGACACCCGCTGTTGCGCACAGTTCACCACCAGATAATCCCGGGTCAATCGTAGAACTTTCGCCTGGCGTTTGACCTTCATCAAATACGCTCTTAATTGCCGTTCTATTTCTTCGGGATTTTGTCGTCGCTCACACCAAAGAAAGTGGTATTGATGAGTGGATCGTCGTAGTACGCTCGCGTTCCGCGCAGTTCGTACGCGCATATGAATCCGTTGCCGTTCTTGTCCCAGGTCTGCTCGAGTAGATCGAGGTTGTAGGTCTTCAGATCCTCTAGATACAAAAACTCCTTACCAAATACGTGATTCAAATAGTCGATCTGGTCTTGTTCGTCCACGATCTCTGCGTGATTGAGTCCGGCGATCACCAATCCCCACCAGGTGCCGTCCCCATCTCCAAACACAGCTGTTGGGCCACCATTGAGCAGCTTCGAATCGTTCGGACAATCGCCGGCCTCCCCAGACTGGGCCCGCACAGCCATACAACCAATTGTGACTGTCAACATCAGCGCGAATATCATCCGTCGTAGATCCATTTCATCCTCCTCAATCAACCTTGATAAGTTTGCAGAACTTCAACTCCACGCCGCGTTCACCATTGAAAACCCCTCGAACTGTTAAGTATTGATCGCCCTTAATCCTCGAAAACTCTATCGCTTGTTCTCTGCTGAACCAGCATATAACTTTTGAAACGGATTGGTTCCCTTTTTCTTCCAGGAAAACCAAGCCTTGGTCGTCATCCGGTTGCGGCATCGTCGCCGGGTTCAACACGTAGCCTCGGACGATGACTTCTTTCCCGTCATACTTGCTGCGGACGCTGATGGTCGATCTTTGATAGTCGCCGCTCAACGCGCCCGCCGCGATTGGCTTTGGCGAGCCCAACAACTCGGTTTGACAGGCCGTGCACGCCAGTAAGACAAAGGCGACCAGCAGAGACTTCGACATTGATGTTTCCGAGCCCGAGATCCAGTGGTAGAATCCAGCAAATCCATCCGCTTGCTCGCGGAAGCTAGAATAATTGGCGCCCAGAAGTCTTGAGCTTTCGATGAGCCTTTGCAGAGAAATTTGTGAACAACCGTGATGTCGGCGGAAACTCCACATTTTTACGAGTTCGGAAACTTTCGTCTCGACACGAAAGAGAAGATTCTCTTCCGCGACAATAAACCCGTGCCCTTACGGCCGAAGGTTTTTGCCACGCTCCTGGTATTTGTGGAACATGCCGGACACCTGATCGAGAAGGACGAACTGATGCGGACGATCTGGAAGGATCAGTTCGTTGAAGAAAGCAATCTGTCGTTCAACATAAAAGTGCTGCGCCGCGTTCTTGACGACGACGCGCATCAACCTCGATTCATCGAGACGGTGCCGCGACGCGGATATCGTTTTATTGCTGCCGTCAGCCAGAACTCTGCACCTATAGTGGTGAAAGCTGAGTCACGGGATTCGCATGTACCTTCGGAGGCGCCGGCGTTTTCGCGTCCAGTGAAGAGAGCATATTTATCGATTGTTGGCTTAACGGTGGTTGTGTTGACTGGACTGGCGGCCGCTTCCTGGTTTGTACAACGCAACCACGCAGCTTCCGGATCATCGGCGCCGATTCTTTCAACGCCATTTAAGTCCGAGAATTTCTTGAGTGGGGGTGCCGAACGTGCCGTTATCACACCGGACGGCAAATATGTTGCCTACACGTCGGAAATCGGCCGCAACACGAGTCTGTGGCTGCGACAGCTTGAAACGGCGGAAAACATTCAGATCGTACCGCCTTCCGATCAACTTTATCGCGGCCTTGCAGTCTCACACGATGGCAATTCACTTTACTTTGCCCGCAGTAGGGGAGAAGACCGAACCAATTTGGCGATCTATCGCGTCATGACGTTTGGCGGGATACCGGTCAAGATCCTCGAAAGGACCCAGGGTTGGATTAGCCTGTCTCCCGACGATCGCCAGATTTCATTCATCCGCTGTAACTACGAGGATCAAGATTTCTGCTCGCTGCTTCTGGCAGATGCTGATGGCAAGAATGAAAGGAAACTATTAACAAGGTCCCGCCCAGTTCGCATCGTGGACAATGAATTCTCTCCCGACGGAAAATCCATTGCGTTTGCTTCGGGCCAATCGCGAAATGGCGCAAGCGATTTTCGTTTGCTGCGGTTTGATTTGACGAACGGCACAGAGAGCCAGATTTCACCAAAGACATTTTTCGAGATCAAGAACCTGAAGTGGTTGCCGAACGGCGACGACTTACTGTTTACCGCTTACGAGACGATGGATGGGCCACTCAGAATTTGGCAGGCCTCGATCGCCAAACAAGAAGTAAAGGCCCTAACGAATGACGCCGCCAACTACTGGACCATCAGTCTGGACGCGGCTGCTGACAAGATGATAGCGACCCTTGTCAGCAATACTTTTCACTTGTATTTGGCCCCAGCGAACGATCTGAACAATGCGAAATCCCTGGGCGCAGCCCGCACTTTCACATTCGGATCTAGCGGCAACATCGTATTTGCAGGAGACGACGGCGATATTTGGTCAATTAATCGTGATGGCGGCGAGCAGCGCCAGCTTACGAATAGTCCGTTCAAGGATTTCTGTCCCCGGATTTCACCAGATGGCCGGCACATCTTCTTTGCTTCAGCGCGTTCAGGATCAACTCAAGTCTGGCGCATGAACTCTGATGGCACCAATCAAGTCCAGCTTACCAATCTAGAGGGTGGATATCCTATATCCGTTACACCTGACGGCCGATGGCTATATTTTCAATCGGCTGTGCAACGCAGACTCTGGAGGGTTTCACCTGAAGGGAACGATGAGATGCAAGTTGCAGACGCGGAAGTCGTGCAAGCTGCTATCTCGCCTGACGGGAAATTGGTGGCCTATTTTTCCCGTTCAAAAGCGGATGATCCTTACAAACTTGCGATAATGTCGATAGAGAATGGAAAGCACTTGAAGACTTTGGGTTTGGGTGAGGACAAGGCTGAACCCGTCTGTATAGCGTGGCGAACTGACAATCAGAGTCTTGACTACATTACGCTAAGCAACTCGAATTCTCTTTGGCATCAGTCTTTGGATGATGATCGTCCGCACCTCGTTGCGGATCTGGGAAATGAAGAGATTAACGACTTGGCGCTCTCGCCCGATGGAAATTACATCGGTTTGATCCGTGGCAAGTGGATTCACGGAGCTGTGCTGATTAAAGGTTTGAGATAGAAACAGCCTCGATCCCGACTGCGATTGGACGATTCATCCAACCCTGGTATGTCACACCCGCATCAATCTCGGCATTTACTCCTCGTGACGTTTTGCTAATCTGCCATAGCGTCGCAGTGCCCGTGTTATCTGATCGCGATCACGTTTTTTTACGCTCGCATTGAGACGAGAGCCAAATATCGATTCACAAACGAGCGTTATTAAGGCGGTATTGTTCAATTGCGGATTTGCCGCTCTCATTGAATCCCAGACACTGAGCATGCGCTGTGTTTGGACTGTTGGCACGCCTTTGGGTCTGCCAAATTGAACAGAGGTATCCCGCGAAGGTAGAGTTTTTCTGCTCATGCACTTTACCTATGGGAGAGTGTTAATTGATTGCTAGTTCCAGGAAGAGGCCGGGAGGAATAGCGTGTGCGAGTTGCTCAGATACACCTGCGGTTGATTTGGTTGCAAACAAAATTATTGCTAAGTTCGACAGGCTGTGCACCTGACGCGGTTTCCATTGATTACGCCGATTTTTAGACGCAACAACGACAGGCTAACAGCCTGTCGTACCAGATCCCCCGGACGTGCAGCAACTATTGCGAATCAAAATTCATCCTTTATCATTTGGACTTTTCATGAGAGGCAAACTGTGCAAATGGTCATCCCTCCTTCTCGGCCTATTGATGAGTTCCCCCTCGCACGCTACCGTTCTCTACGTTCGCTACACATCCAACGAAATCATTATCGCCACCGATAGCAAACGCACCGCAGAAACCGGTCAGACAGTTTGCGTCTGCAAGCTCAGTAGGATTGGCGATACATTTATCGCATCTGCCGGCCTGGCGGAGTATGGCTCCTTTGATCCAAAGGACTTCGCGCGCGAGGCGATTCAAAGTTCAAACAACCTGGCGGACATAAGAGATAAATTCGAGCAGCTCATTCAGCAACCTCTCATAGATGTTCTCAAGAGAGTGCGAACGAGAAATCCGTCGCGCTATGCAGTTTTCAAACAAGGTGCCGCAGTCAATATGGTGTTTGTCCGCTTCGGTGATCTGCCTGAGCTGGCAGCCACTGCTTTGACACCACGAGATACTAAGGACGGTTCGCTTGTTCTGGATAGTCATCCGATCACGCTCAGCGGTCCAGTGAAAAGAGCATTGAGGATTGCGGTTGGAATCAGCAGGCGCGCGGATGCATTCCTTGACAGGCCGAGCTTTTGGGCAAACGGAACTGTTGCCGGCGTTCAGCACGTGATGCAGTTGTCGATTGAAGACAATGGTGACGCCGGTGGCCCAATCGATCTCGTGCAACTCACGAAAGGAAGCGTGCGTTGGTTTCCGCGTGAGCCGCAGTGCGACGAGCGAAGTCGGCGAATTGACGAACAGTCACCGAGCTGCAACTCCTCGAAACACTAAATCTCTTGTTTTGAAGTCGGGGCGTGGGAGGTTATTGACTGCCCCTCGAATATTACCTAAAAGTCTGGGCGAGTGGTTCCGGCATCGCGTCGTGAGGCGGAGTTGCGATCAGCCGGTTGGTTTGTAATTGCAGCTCGGAACCGTCCTGCATTGTCCTCGCCGCATAATCGTTCGACAATTTATCGATTGGAACTCTAATCGTCTTGTCGAAGCTTATGGATATGGCATAGCCGAACAATCGAGTCGAAATTGTCATCGTTAGTTAGCTCCAAGGGAAGGTGGGCCGAACGTCAAACTGAAGGCCGCGCTAGTTGTTAAACCAGGTTCAGTTAGATATTTGGCAGCTTTAGGATAGCGGTAACGGCGGAAATACAGCATCGGAGAAGTATGCCTATTTGAATGGCAGGATTATGCCTGTGGAAAAAGTAGTACGACAGGCTGTTAGCCTGTCGTGGTCCTGGCCCAGACAGATCGACAGGCTAACAGCCTGTCGTGGTCCTGGCCCAGACAGATCGACAGGCTGACAGCCTGTCGTACAGTCGATAGTTACTCCACGCTCGAGATCCCATCGGGACTGATCATGATGAACGAACATTCACCGTTGGCTGCATTACAGAACAGCGTTCCACGCCGCACTATTTTTGTGCTGGTTGCGTCGGGGAATGTGAAATTGAAATTTGCCGTCTTCAGTCCGGCACTCATCGGGAGTAGTTTTTCATCGCCTTGAATAAACTTTACTTCCGCGACTTGGGCGTTGCGCGATGAGCCGGGAACCAATACCACGTAGAACTGTGCCTCAGCTGTTTTCAGGTTCTTCTGGCCTGAAGAGAACTTGATGGTCCTCATGTTCTTTGACATGTCAGGTGGCATCTTCATCAGTTCTTCACTCTTCGTTTTTCCAACAAGTCTGATTAGTCCTTCCATGGCCTCGGGAACGATACGGCTCGACTTCGCGGCTACCATGTACATATCCGCCGCTTCATCTTTTCTGCCGGCCCTTTCGAGTATTTCTCCGAGGTGACAACCTACTTCGCTGTGTTGTTGAAGTGCCCACGCAGCACGGATGTATTTTTCTGCTGTTTCCATATCGCCCTTTTGGTAATACACCCAACCAAGCGTATCCCAGTAAGCAGCGAGCGATGCAACCAGGCCAATATCTTTCAAGGTCAACTGGCTTAGTTCTATATTCCGCAATTCTGTTGCAACTGTAGTCACCGCTGATTCAGCGTACTGTTGTGCTTTATCGAGCTGAACTTTGCTAAGCGCCATATTGTATGCAACGTCGTTCCAAACCAGTGGGCCTGGTGCGAGTTTGACGGCCTTCTCAAAAGCCTGAATGCCTTTTGCGGATTCGCCGGCGTTCAGGTATGCGTGACCGACTGACACGTAGAGCATCTCCTCGTCAGGATTGAGCGAGATCGCTGCTTCCAACTCTGGTATTGCTTCTTTGAACTTGCGCCACTGCACCAGCATCTGCCCGAGATTTGTGTGAGCTTCAGGATCGAGTGGCGTGATTTCCAACTGTTTGCGGAAGGCACTTTCCGCCTCTGAGTAATCGTCCCTGGCCCAGTAGATGCGTCCAAGCATGTTGTAAGCATAATTGTCGAACGGATTGATCTGCGTCTGTTCGCGCAATGCCGCGATTGCTTCGTCGTACTTTTGTTGTGCAAAGAGTGCCCAGCTCAATTGGCGTCGCACGTCTTTATGCTTTGGTTCTTTCTCAAGTACACGCTTGAGCAGGTCTTCTACCAATGGATAATTTCGGTTCTTGCCTGCTGCTTCGGCTGCCTGGATCAAGTCTTCGACCTTGACTGTTTTCGGAATGGATGGAGTTCCAGCGACGTCGGTTTCGAGTGACAACGTTTGGGACTCATCAGCACGTGCCGCGGCCGCGAATGCGATGTAGTCCTGCGTCCGATCGGCAGGCAGTTCGTGTTTGGTAAGTCGATACTTTCTCTCCGCAGTTAATGTGTTGTTTTCCAGTTTGTAATTCGAACTGTATTCTGCATAGTCTCTCGTGACCTTCAGTGGCAACGGCGCGCGCACTTGATACTTCGCGGGCAACGTCAGTTTCAATCGATACTCAATGTCGAGCGGCGCGCCCAGTTGAATGGGCCGCGAACTCTCTTGACGGTCGGCGCTGAATATTGACATTTGTACCGTTGGCAAGGGCAGACTGATCTTTTCTTTCTTGCTTGACCAGTCCAGGAAGTTGTCGTCAGTAAAGTCATACTCAATTTCAAAGGGTTGCTCGAGTGCGGCTGGGTCCGTGGGTTTGATTTCCTTGACTTCTATTCCGCGTGAGCCGGTAACAGCCGAAAGATAATAGCCCAGCCGTTTCCAGTCGCTTTGCGGAGTTCTCCGGAAAAGCATGCGGAAGAGCATCTCCGAGTCTCCGCGAAGCTTCATATGAGTGTGGCCGATGAACTTGCCAAATTCATTCACCTCGCCGGTGATTTCAATTGACTCCGACGACATAAACGGCGGTTCAGCGGGAGTTGTTTCCAACGCCGCAGGCCCATCAATCGGAATCACGAGTGCTTTCTTATCTCGCAACTGCGGAGAGAGAAGTCGAAACGGAGCTACTTCGGCAGTGGTATCCATCCAAAGCATCTCTTTAGCTAATGGCACTGCCGTAATCACGTGATCAAACTGACCGGGAGAGGGAACTTCGGCATCGATCTTTCTCGATGAGTTCATTAATGCCGGGTATGCACGCAGGCCCGCCGCATTGAGCATTGCGGCGAGTAGCGTGTGTTTGTCTTTGCAATCGCCATATTCGTTGGCAAAAACATCCGAGGCAGCGTGAGGTTGGTAACGTCCTTGTCCGAGCGACAAACTTACATAACGAAAGTTCTTTGCGACATATTCATACAGGGCCTGAATTTTCTCCTGCTCTGAAGTCCGTCCCCGAATGATCTCTTCGGCTTTGGTCCTGATTCTTTCATCTGGTGTGGTGCGTTCTTTCTCCAGCGAGCGATACCAGTTTCCGACCTCACTCCAGCTCTGAAACGTCGTCATTTGAACATCTGGCGGCTCAGGTTCATCATCGTCCCTACGCTTTTTCTTGTCTTCCTCGTCGTCATCGTCCTTCTTGCGTTTCAAACTTGCGTATTTCCAGGAATAGATTCGTCTGTCGTCTTGATCCTTAACAGCCGGCTGTTTTCCCGGATCGGTCTTTAGTTTGGCGTTACTGTCGCGCGGGATATTCACTTCGAGCTGTTCATCCAAAACGATGAGTGCACCTGGTTTAAAGAACTTGTGCTCGAGCCAGAAATGATTCGGTGCAAGTGGAGTCGTTGTGCGCCAGAGGACGTGGTAGGCGAGAGTGTCTCCCGGACGGAGGCCTCGAACAGTTATGTGTTTCTGACGAAGGTCTGTATAGACGGGCGCTTCGCGTGCGATTGGCGCGGACAGATCCTGAACGTCACTGCTGGTTGAATTGATAACTGTGCCATCGGGCTTCTGGACTCTGACGAAGTCGATGTCGAGTTGTTCATTCGCTGAGCTATACGGAAGAACTATTTGACCAAACTGTTCCACTGCGGCATCGCTTTGTACACGAGCCCGAAAGTTCTGTTCACGAACCCCCGTTCCATCTTTCTCGAAGCGGTAGGTCAGTTTTATTTGTTCGATGACGAGGGCTTCCTGTGAATAATCGGGTGCCTTTTCTTTCGACGAAGCAGCTTCGGGCTTGGGTGGAGGCACCGCTGCGCGTTGAGCAACATTGATGTGGGTGGCGCCAAAACAGAGAGCAGCCGCTATGAGTGAAGCTTTAACACGCGAGCAATTCAATCTGGATTCTCCTATCTGGGTGTGATGAGTACGACAGGCTGTTAGCCTGTCGTGGTTCCGTTGAGTGGACTTTATTCAATCGTCATAAGCCGAAATGCAACGAGAGGCTGACGGCCTGTCGTACCGCCGGCTCAGTTTACGGGGCGAACTTGTGGGTGTAAAGGCACATGACTCCCAGCCGGTGCAGTAGCCCGACTGTCAAGGAGGGCTCAGCACGTGGAGACCTGCCGGAATGAGCCCTCCTTGACAGTCGGGCTACTGCACCGCTGTGGTTTATAGCGCCTTAAAAATAAGTTATTAGGCAAACTCGAGGTTCAGGCGATAGAGTACTAAATGGGCACTGAGCGGTCTCCCCATGGACGATGTAATGAAAAACTCAAACGCGCGCAATTCACGTTTCGCCCCGGTGGACTGGCCGGGTGATCGTAACACTACATCAATCATGCTCGTGCTCACCTTAAACGGCATTGGTATTAAGGCTGGATCTGCATAACGGCCTGACTACTAATCTTGAGTACTACGGGCCATCAACCAATGTTGATGGCCTTTTTGCTGTGCCGGGCACGTCAGGAGCAAATCGATGAGCTTTGATCAATCAAAATGGGTGTGGCGCAACGGAAGCATAGTTCCCTGGGAAGATGCGACGACCCATGTTTCTGCACACGCGTTGCACTATGGGAGCGGCGTCTTTGAAGGTATGCGCTGTTATGAAACGGCCGATGGTCCGGCGATATTTCGTCTCGTGGAACATCTGGATCGACTCTACCAATCAGCAGCAGTTCACGGTATGAACATTCCTTACACTTGCGAGGAACTCACCGAAGCGATCTGTGAACTTATAGATCGTCATGACTTCAAGAGTTGCTATGTCAGGCCGCTCTGTTACTACGGGACAAGTTCGCTGAGTCTTCATCCGGCCAGATGTCCACTCGAAGTCGTGATACTGGTTTGGCCCTGGGCGCCATATCTCGGAGCTGAAGGTCTGGAACATGGAGTACGAGTCACCGTTTCTCCATGGAAGAAGTTTCATTCGGAAATGATGCCGACTACGGCCAAGGCATCAGGTCAATACATAAACTCCGTGCTTGCGGTCCGCGAAGCAGTGAGTCGTGGATTTGATGAAGCGTTGCTGCTTGATGTTGAGGGTAATGTTGCGGAAGGCTCAGGTGAGAATCTATTCGTTGTGAAAGATAACCAGGTATTCACAAACGATGAACGTCACTCCATTCTGCTCGGTATTACCCGCGACGCGGTGATTCAAATCGCTGGGGACCTCGGATACGAAATCAACATCGGACCAATTAGTTTGACTGATCTTTTGAAGTCAGATGAAGCTTTCTTTACAGGGACTGCGGCTGAAGTCACGCCGATTCGCGAAGTTGACGGAACACTTATGAATAATGGCGAGCGAGGACCTGTCACGAAAGAGATTCAGAGTGCTTTTTTTGCGGCTACATCGGGTCGTCATCCACGATATCGAGACTGGCTGACTTATGTCGTGCCCCAGACCGTAGCCGGAATCCACTGATTCACTCAAATGAACAAGCGCATTGAAATCTACGACACCACCCTCCGGGACGGTACGCAAGGCGAGGGCATCAACTTCTCCGTAGCAGACAAACTAAGGATTGCCGAGGCGCTTGATCTCCTGGGCGTCGATTTCATTGAGGGCGGTTGGCCGGGATCAAACCCCCGCGACGTGGCGTTCTTCAAAGAAGTTTGCCGGTTGAACCTGAAACACGCACGGATAGCCGCGTTTGGATCGACCAGACGCCAACGCTTGTCATGTGACAAAGACACAAACATCCAGGCACTCATTGGCGCCGAGGTTCCCGTGGTAACCATATTTGGCAAATCCTGGGAGTTACACGTCAATGACGCGTTGAGAATTAATCCGCAGGAGAATCTCGATCTGATCGAGGATTCAGTGCGTTACCTTGCTGGCCGCGTCGATGTAGTTGTCTACGACGCTGAACATTTCTTTGATGGCTATCGCGCAAATCCCGAATACGCAATCGACACGCTTCGAGCCGCCGCTTCGGCAGGAGCGCATCGAATTGTGTTGTGCGACACGAATGGCGGCAGTCTCCCTGATGAGATTCGGGAGGCGACGAAGGCAGTAGCCGATCAGATTGATGTGCCACTTGGAATTCACTGTCACAACGATGGTGAGTTGGCTGTTGCCAATTCACTTGCCGCAATCAGCGCGGGAGCAATACACGTACAGGGAACAATCAACGGTTACGGTGAACGTTGTGGTAATGCGAACCTGTGTTCCGTGATACCGAATCTGGAACTCAAACTAGGAAGGGAAGTGATTGGCAGTGTGCGACTCAGGCATCTGCGCGAAACAGCAAGTCTTGTTAGTGAGATCGCGAACCTTGCGCTGCAGTCGAGCGCCGCGTTTGTAGGAGAAAGTGCCTTCGCGCACAAGGGCGGCGTCCATGTGTCCGCGGTGGAGCGTAACCCGCAAACGTATGAGCACATCACCCCTGAAGTCGTCGGCAACAAACGCAGGGTCTTGCTGTCCGATTTGTCTGGTAGAGGAAACCTGGTGGCCAAGGCGCGGGAATTGAATTTAGATCTGAGTGCCGAACAATCGCTACTCGAGGAACTTAAACGACTCGAGCACGATGGTTTCGAGTTTGAGGCGGCAGAAGCGAGTTTTGAATTACTGGTAAACAAACTGCGCAACACGCGCGGTTCGTACTTCGAGCTTCTCGGTTTTCGAGTCATTGACGAGCACCGGGGAAGTGCAATGCCAATGAGTGAAGCGACCATCAAAATCAGAGTTGGTGAACACGAAGAGCATTGTGCGGCGAGTGGCAATGGTCCGGTTAACGCGCTGGACCGCGCGCTGCACCGGGCGCTCTCTAAGTTTTATCCGTCGCTTGAGAAAGTGCATTTGATTGACTACAAAGTGCGAGTATTACGCAGTTCACTGCATGGTTCCGCCAGTTTGGTTCGTGTTTTAATAACGTCCAGCGATGGTGAGGTGTCGTGGGGCACTGTTGGAGTTTCACCGAACATTGTTGAAGCAAGTTGGCGCGCACTTGTAGACGCGGCTGAATACAAGTTGATGAAGGACGGGGTTGTCAGTAGTCAGTGGGTAGAAGTCAGTAGTCCGCAGATGGTCGAATAGGTCCTATAAGTCCTATAGGTCCTATACTGACCAGAACTAATCCATGAAACAGCTTCAAGTCATGAAGTTTGGCGGTACTTCCGTCGGGGATGCTCAGTGTATTCGTCGAGCGGCTGAGATCGTGCTGGCTGCCGCGCGTCAGTCAGCAGTAGTCGTAGTCGTCTCCGCCATGGGTGGCGTTACAAATCGCCTGATTTCAGCCGCAAAGAAAGCAGTCCAGGGCGAGGACGACCTGTCGAGCGAAATAGACTCATTGCGTCAACAGCATATCGATGCGGCGAAGGTTCTTCTAAGTGATACATCATCTCTCGAGAATTTGATTGTCGATTTGGAGCGGATCACTTCGGAGACTGCAAGCCTGTGCCGCGGTATTTCGTTGCTTCGCGAATTAACTCCCAAGTCATACGCGACCGTCTCGAGCGTGGGTGAACGACTCTCCGCGCGCTTGATGGCAGCAACCTTGCGAGAGGTAGGTTTGAATAGTACGGTCGTTGAATCGACAGATGTAGTTGTGACCGATGACGAGTATCTTCAGGCCGAACCATTGATGCGTGAAGTCAGAGAGCGATCGGCAGTTGTATTGAAACCACTCCTGAATGATGGCGTCACACCAGTGGTGACTGGGTTTATCGGCGCGACAGTTGATGGAGTGTTGACCACGTTGGGTCGTGGTGGATCTGACTATTCTGCAACGACATTAGGTGCGGCGCTCGATGCCAACGAGATAATTATTTGGACTGACGTGGATGGAGTGTTAACCGCTGACCCACGTCTGGTGCCCGAAGCACGTTTGCTGCGTGAGATCTCGTATAACGAAGCCGCCGAGCTCGCTTACTTCGGAGCGAAGGTGCTACACCCCAAGACCCTTCGTCCCGTTGTTGACGCGCGAATTCCAGTTTGGATTCGAAATAGCTTTTCACCGGAAAACGCTGGAACGCGGATTACAACTGAAGGCCACCCTACTGAGCACGGTGTACGTGCGATCACTGCGATTCCCAACGTCAGTATGATCACCATTGGCGGTCGGGGCATTGTCGGCGTGATTGGAGTTGCAGCAAAAACTTTCGAGGCTGTCGCCAGTGTTCGGGCTAATGTGCTTTTGATTTCGCAGTCGTCATCTGAAAACGACATCTGCCTGATTGTAGATTCAGTGGACGCAGCCGAAACGTTGAAGGCCTTGCGGTCGGCTTTTGCCGCAGATCTCAAACATCATGACGTTGAACATATAACGGTCAATTCGAACATCGCGATTGTTGCCGTTGTCGGTGAGAAGATGCGGGGCACGCCGGGAATTGCTGGTCGCACATTTAGCGCCCTGGGTCGAAGAAGTATTAATATCATCGCTATTGCACAAGGTTCATCGGAATACAACGTTTCATTTGTTGTTGAGGCTGGAGCAATGCGCGATGCGGTGCGCGCGGTACATGAAGAGTTTGAACTGCAGGCCGCTCGGTTAGTGGTTTAGTGACTAGCACTGAATAGGTCATATAGGTCCTATTAAGGTTGATGACTCACGAATGAATCTGGTTGAGGTGCAACAACTGCTGAATGCTGTCGCACGAACACCATTAGAGGTAACTCGCCTGGTGAATGCCGTGCCTCAAGAGCATTGGAGAATCAGACCTGCTCCTGAAGAGTTTTCTGTACTCGAAAGCGTTTGCCATCTGCGGGACATCGAAGTTGAGGGTTATGTCCAGCGAATAGCCCGGATTCTCAATGAGACGAACCCGGCACTCCCGGATGTTGATGGCGCGCGCCTGGCGATTGAGCGCGATTACAACAGCCAGGAACTCGCACCAGCTCTTGAACTGTTCTGTCAAACTCGCGAACGAAATGTGGCGTTGTTGCGCACGCTTGCTGCGAGTGATTTCGATAGACAAGCTTTGTTGGAGGGAGTTGGTGAAATCACTTTGCGAAAGTTAGTCGAGATGATGAATGAGCACGACGAAGGCCATCTTGAGGAACTTGGAAGGATTTCAAATTTAAGATTTCAATTGCTCAACGGTCAGTAGTCAGGTGGTATAGGTCCAATATGTCCTATAGGTCCTATAAGCCCGATCAAGATCTTATTCCTCAACCAGAACTGAAACGCACAATCGTCGCGCCCCAACCACCAGCCTCAGCGGGGGCATCCGTCCAATCAGCAACGAAATCAGTCTTCGCAAGAATCGAACGCACCATCTCTCGCTGTACGCCGATCCCCTTTCCATGAATGATTCGCACGCTACGAAAGCCTTTCTCACGCGCTAGCCTCAAATACTCTTCCACCACCATCTTCACCTCGCGTGGTTGAATCGTGTGCAGATCGAACACGTCAGTGATCTCGATTTCGACTGGATCAGGGAAAGGGCTATCTGGGTCCATGACAGAATTTCAGATTTAAGATTTCAGATTTACGATTGTCAGTGGTCAGTTAGGACCTATAGGACGTATTCGACCCATTACTACCGAACACCGACCACTGACAATCTTAAATCTGAAATCTTAAATCTGAAATTCGTCCGGTTGACACTCATCTAATCGGATCTTAAACTCGCGCTCTTCAAATCCTGGCATTAATTCTAACCAATGCAGGAACTCGCAAATCAAATCTGCGAGTCTCTGTCTCTGAAAGGAATCAAAAAGTATGGGTGTGCGAAAGAAGATTACTGTGGTTGGAGCGGGAAACGTTGGCGCCACTGCAGCTCATTGGCTCGCCGCAAAGGAACTTGGCGACGTTGTCTTAGTTGACATTGTCGAAGGTGTGCCGCAGGGCAAAGCACTGGATCTGGCACAAGCTGCTCCAATTGAGGGTTACGATGTCGCGTTGTCAGGCGCTAATAGTTACGACGGTACCGAAAACTCCGATGTTGTAATAATCACCGCTGGTTTAGCCCGCAAACCAGGTATGAGTCGTGACGATCTCCTCAAGACCAACGCAGATATCGTTTCCAAGGTTGTCGATGAGGTTGTGCGACGTTCACCAAATTCAATCCTCATCATAGTCTCAAATCCTCTGGATGCGATGTCCCAGGTGGCATTGAGGCGCTCGGGATTTCCTAAGCATCGGGTAATTGGAATGGCCGGCGTGCTCGATTCAGCGCGAATGCGATGCTTTCTGGCGGAAGCTCTGAACGTCTCAGTGGAAAACGTGACTGCTTTTGTGCTGGGTGGGCATGGCGACACCATGGTTCCTCTACCGCGGTATTCCACGTGTGCCGGCATTCCAATTACAGAGCTCTTGCCAAAGGATCAAATCGACGCGATTGTGAAAAGAACAGCCGGAGGTGGCGCTGAGATAGTCAGTTTACTGAAAACCGGTTCTGCTTATTACGCGCCGTCGGCAGCCGCCGTGGAAATGGCCGAATCCATTCTTAAGGACAAGAAAAAGATTCTTCCGTGCGCAGCTTTCCTGGAAGGTGAGTACGGCATCAACGGACTATACGTTGGCGTGCCCTGCAAGCTCGGAGCCAAGGGTCTTGAACAGATCATTGAGATTAATCTGACGGCTGAAGAACGAATTGCTTTACAAAAGAGTGCTTCGGCCGTGCAAGAACTGGTCGACGTGCTCGGCGTGTAAAGAAATTTCAGATCCCAGATCTCAGATCCCAGATCTCAGATCTCAGATCTCAGATCTTAGATTGAACCTCGAACATTATGTCTGAGATCTGAGATCTGAGATCCGGCATCCGGGATCGTTCAGTTGATCAACGGTCCACCCTTACCCATGTTTCTCGGAACCCTCACAGTCACTGTTCGAACTACTGTGTGATCTCCCGAATCGGTACATGTCACAGTAATTGTATAGACCCTTCCACTTCCCACACCTGATCGTTCCGCTCTCAGTCGAACGTGGTGTGCATCGACAACTTCCCAATCGGGTGAAGTATCTCCGTCGCCTAAACCATTCGATGGTTCGTTGCTTGTCACGGTCAGTACACAATCGACAGTACAGTTGTCTGTCGCTGTGTAGTTAACCGTTACCATCTCCATCTGATGATTGGCCGGCCACAGAAGAGTCTTGTCGACTGTTGCTGCGCTGACTACGGGCGGCTCTGTATCGTTTACTGTTACTGTGAACGAACATGAGTCGGTAGAACCATCGAGGTGCTGGGCTGTAACGGTGACCGTGTTATCGCCGGCGGGGAACGATGACCCTGAAGCCGGACTGCTTGTAACGGAGCCACAGTTACCGCCGTACGTTGCAGCAGGATAAGTAACTACCGCACTACATTCATTAGCCTCGGCCGGCGCCGAGATATTGGTCGGACATGAAAGCAGACATGGTCCGCCACAACAAAGTCTCGTCGTTTGGAAGATCGTAACTGAGTCAATGCGAATGCCTCCTCCCGTCGGACTCGTCCCAGTGTCGGTAACCATTCTCCATTTGAGCTGAGCATTCTGGCCGTATGCAGCGGGCGGAAGCATTACCGTGGTTGTAATGAAACCGCTGGAATTACCCGTCCACGCCTGGTGACCATTTATCGCACTGCTCGCCGAGGTGATTGCGCCGCTGTAGCCTCCGCCATCAACAAACGAGCCACCGGCCGCGATGATGTCCTGGTAAGCACCGCCATTTATGCTGATCTCAAGAACAGCTCCGTCTGCACCTGCCTCAGTGTTGTAGCTGTTGCTGAACGAAACACGCACATCAGGAGTTCCACCGGATGCGGGTGCTGCCGGAACCGCGATAACCGGAGACACCAACTCACTATTGCCCGCTGTCGTTGAAGCAGCGGCGAAAGCTCCGTTCGGCGGCGTCGGAGGAGTTCCGCCGGTTGAAGTCACCCAGAGAGATGGGCCACCCGTGCGAACCGTGGTCCAACCGGCTGGCAGTGTTGGAGCGGTGACTCCGTCAAAGTTTTCAGTAAATGCCGGAGCCAGTGTCTGAAGGACTCCGAGCGTAAACGTGAAGCTAAAGTTTCCGAGATCGAGATCGCCATCCTGCAAATGGAACGTGAGAAGGATCGTTCCTCCACAGCTCCCCGAGTTGGAGAAGTGGAAACTGCGAATTGCAGCAACACCGTTGGTACCCACTTCACCATAGTGCTCAGGTCCACTCGGGAAGGTGACTCCACCAGTTGGTAACAGTGTTACGACGAGGTCTTCGGTTGATCCACCAGCAATATTGGAGACCCCAAAGTTTACCGTTACATCTTCTCCAGGATCGATAACACCATTGCCAGGCGCACAACCTTCAGCAACGATTGTCGGCGCTGTAGTCCTTATTACTGGTAGCTGACGACCTGGGATTCCAATTTCCCAAACGCCGCGACCATGCGTGGCGACACGCAGGTAGCGTTGCACATTGGAAATCTTGACGTCGAAGACCGCGACCTTCGGAAGACCATTGCCGTACGGAAGCCAGCTGGCGCCGCCGTCTGCAGAGTGGTACACGCCGATATCCGTGCCTGCGTAGAGCGAGTTCGAATCTTGCGGATCGACTGCAATCGAACTTACGGGAACGCGAGGAATCCCGTTGCTGGAAGGTACCCACGTCGGACTTGGATCATTCAAGTTTGTCGTCTTGAAAATCTGTTGACCAAGTGGGGGTGAGAAACTAGTGAAGGTAATGTAAGCCGTGAACTTGTTGTTAGGATCGATCACGGCTCGACCGATGGAGTTTCTCGTCGTATCAGCCGGGTTAGGGGCAGGGAAATTCGCCCCTGTAACATTCGTCAAAGTGTTTGCGCCCGTAGTTGTCGCGAAAACCTCTCCATCGCGCATTCCCACGATGCGAACGTTATCGTCCTGCGGTGAGATGCCGATGGTTGTTACGACTACTCCTGATCCCGCCGGACTGGACGGTACAAGAGGACCCTGGCTCACCAGCGTCATATTGTCGCCTCGATTAGTTGAGCGGTAGAGACGGTCGGTGCCGAAGTAAAGAGTGTTTGGATTTCCCGGACCAAGTTCCAACGGTGCATAGAAGAGCACGTTGTCTGCGCAACGAAAGCCATTGTTTGAAGTCGTGCCGGAACAACCTTTGAAGGTCCAGTTGAAGATGCCGTTCACGTTAGCGGCAGTGCTGGCAGCACGTTCGAATCCAATCTGACTGTTCGTTTGATTGAAGAACGTGTGATACGAAAGAACGTTTGTTGTATCGGGTGAATTAGAATCGATCGCTGCGTATCCGCCGTCGCCGTCCTGGCAGTGGGTCCAGGTTGTGCCGTTAGGCGCGAGACAATTTGTACCGTTGTCCTGAGTTCCACCCATCAGGAAATAACGATCGAATGGGTGGACCGCGACACTCTGGAATTGGGTGGCACTGAAATCGGGATTGTTGAGACTGACCCAGGTCGTACCATTGTTTGTAGATCTCCAAATTCCGCCGTCGCTACCGGTGTAAACAACGCTCGGGTTCGATGGTGCAATCGCGAGCGCGTGTTCGTCAGCATGCAGGGTGTTGTCGTTACGAGCAAAACTGGCACCACCATTCGTAGATCGTTTCATTACATCCGGCGAGCAACTTCCTGTAGCTCCGCGTGCTGCGCCACCGAGGTGAATCGTTTGGTTGTCAGGTGTGGATGCAATGGCCATGTCGTAGAAGCACTGACCGCCACAGAAACCGGTTGAGCCGGGTAATGGCGTCGACCAGGTCAATCCGCCATCTGTGGATCTACGAACCAGTCCGGCCGTAGTTGATGAACATGCAGGGCCACCGAGCGCTGCACTCGATATCTCTCCGGTTGCGGCGTAAATGGTCAAAGTCGATTGATTACGATTGAAGTACAACTCGGCACGTCCATTGGTAGAACCGTCGGGCAGAGTCAGAGTGCGGGTGAATGTAGGCGCCGGATCGAGTGCGTTCGCGGTGCGATAGAGTCCCCCGTCAGAACTGGCACCGACAACTGAGAGCACCAGCAGATTTGGATTGGCGGGATCGAGTCCAGCATCAATAACGTTCCGATCGTTTGGAGCTGGAACGCCTGTGATAGTTATCTGTTCAAATGTCGGGGATCCGGATTGAGCGTTGGTTGAACGATACAAACCTCTGCGTGGAGCGTTGAAGAGTGAGGTGTTTGGATTGCCACCTGTGCCCTGCGCTGTGACGACAAAGATTGTGTTGTTGTTCTGTGGGTTAACAAGTATTCGGCCAATCGACCGACCAGTAAGAACATCATTGGCAGCACTATCTAATCGATATGGTCCGCCCAGTGAAGGTGATGGCGAATTAGCGTTTCGGATTATGTATAGACCTTTGCCGCCGAAGCTATCTGCAGAAAGACTGTTTTCACCGGTGCCGATGTAAACGATGTTGCTGTCGGTGGGGTCGATGGTAATCGCGCCGATAGCGAGCGTTTCCAGTTCGAATGCAAACAGAGCAGTCCAGTGTGCCCCGCCATCAGTTGACTTATATAGTCCACCTTGCGCTGTACCGACGTAGACGGTATCGGGATCAGTTGGATGAACTGCGATCGATATTGTACGGCCGCTGACCGGAACTCTCGTGGTACTGGTTTGACCGAGTGGAATCGGGGCTGGTCCAAGGAACACCCAATCTGAACTCAATACTTCCGCTGCAAAGCCCTGCTTAACTCGACGCTTCAGAGCTTTTTCCTGGCGGTCCATCTCGGCGATCGCTTCTTCGCGTGCACTGGGAGGAACGTCACCGTCTCGACCGCGAAGCATATCGATGTAGTCGCCACGCGCACGAAGGTAAGTCTCCTTATCGATTCTTCCGGCCATTCCTGGTGGCAGATCGGGATCGTCGCTCTCGTCTTCATCGGTAACTAAAGTCGTTTTGATCGGATGCTTGTCGTTGCGGGGTCCTGACCTTCGCTCTCGTGATCCGGGTCTTCGCTCCTGTAGTTCCGAATCTCTTTTTTCTTTCTGTAACGCTGCCGAATGACTCAAAGTGCTAGGCGCCAGATTCACCGCGGCCAGCAAACCGGCGACGATCATGGCAAAGAACACGGTCCACCTGAACGATCTCTTCATTGTGCGCTCCTTGGACGAAATAGTGTCGATCATCCGCACGAATGAGCGACTGACTTATTCAGGGGCGCGAGAAGATGGTGGACCAGGCGAATTAATCCGTCGTGATGATTTGAGAATTCGCTGTTCAGAAGTCTTAATTGAGAATGGGATCCTAATGGTCACACTAAGGTGTACGAAGGATTCAAGTCAAGAAAAAATAAACTGGAAGACGGTGGGTTTTGTTCCAGTTTTTAAAGCAGTTCAATAGGACCTATAAGACGAATAGGACTATGTTAAAGCCACTGACTATTGACCACTGACTAATGGCCTCCAGGCTCAATGCTTCAACCAGCCGAGCAGTCCATGCAATACCGTCTCGCGGTTCTCTTCGTAGATTGCTTTGGTTAGCGGGATTCCCATCGGACAGGCTTTCACGCAGTTCTGTGCGTTGCCGCAGTTGGTGATGCCATTCTCTCCCATGATTCCTGCCAACCGTTCGTCGCGCGTCTCTTTTCCGGTGGGATGCATGTTGAAGAGACGAACCTGAGCAATCGCCTGCGGGCCGATGTAATTGTCCCCTTCATACTGCGGGCAAGCCTCAAGACAACAACCACAGGTCATGCAGCGCGAGTAAGCATAACGTTCCTGGACCTCCTCTTGAGACATGCGAGGTCCCGGTCCAAGATCGTAGGTGCCGTCCAATTCAATCCAGGCGTGAACTTTTCTGAGATGATCAAACATGGGAGATCGATCAACGATAAGATCGCGGATGTTTGGAAACTTCGACATTGGTTCAAGCTTGATTGGCTGTTCAAGATTATCCACCAGCGCAGAACACGACTGGCGCGCACGTCCGTTGATGACCATCGTACAGATCCCGCAGACCTGTTCGAGACAGTTCATATGCCAAACCGGCGGAGTCGTTTTGTCGCCGGATTTGTTAACCGGATTCTTCTGAATTTCCATCAGACACGAAATGATGTTCAGATTGGGCCGATAAGGAATCTCAAACTGTTCCCAGTACTGGGGAGAGTCAGGGTTGGCCCGCCGGCGGATGTGAATCTCGACGGTCTTCGGGGGCGTCTTTGATGATCGAGTGGAATGCGTGGCGCTCATTAGTTGTTGGTTTTGCCTCCTGCTTCATCAATCGACTTACCCTGTTCTTGCCTGGTGGCATCACTTGCCAGTGGATTGTTCACTTTCTCTTTGTCCTGACCCCAAACAATCGGGCCACTCAAATTAGCCGGCTTCTGTTCCGCGCCAGAAGAAACAAATTGAGGTGCACCTTGTTTTGGTGCTGCCGCAGCCGCTTGTTTGCCTTTGCTGTAATCGCGTTTCCGTGGCTTGAGGAGTGAAATGTCTACCGGTTCATAGGAGAACACCGGACCCTCGCCGGAGTATTCAGCAATAGTCGTCTTCAGGAAGTTCTCATCATCGCGATTGGGAAATTCGGGCTTGTAGTGTGCTCCTCGCGACTCATTTCGATTGAGCGCGCCTAGTGTGATTACGCGTGCCAGCTCCAGCATATTTGCGAGATGTCTTGCGTGAGGGAGCGCCATGGTGGCCCAAAGATTCGAGTCGTTAATGGAAATCCGTTTGTAGCGATCCATCAACTCGAGCAGCTTGTCGTCTGTTTCTTTCAGCTTGTCGTTATAACGGACCACGGTAACATTATCAGTCATCCATTTACCCATTTCCTGGTGCAACACATACTGATTTTCGTTGCCGCTTTGTTTGATCAGTCCTTCATTTATTTCCTGTTGAAGTTTCAGCTCCTGGTCATAAATCTTTGAGCTGTCAGCTCCGTTGCGCTCGATATTGTTTGCGTATTCGATTGCGGCGGGTGCGGCGATAAATCCTCCATACACACAGCTCACCAGTGAATTCGCGCCTAGCCGGTTTGCACCGTGAATCGAATAATCACATTCGCCTGCTGCGAGTAGTCCCGGAATGTTTGTGCGTTGATTGTAGTCAACCCATAAGCCGCCCATCGAGTAATGCACACCCGGGAAAATTCGCATTGGAACATGACGCGGATCGTCGCCCACAAACATTTCATAGATTTCCAGAATTGCTCCGAGCTTTCGATCCAAAGTCTCGGCAGGGATCTGTGTAAGATCCAGATAGACCTGGTTCTCGGCGTTAACACCTCGTCCCTCAATACAGATTTGAAAGATCTCTCGCGTGGCAATGTCTCGGGGAACGAGATTCCCGTACGCGGGATACTTCTCTTCGAGGAAGTAGTAACGTTCAGATTCCGGAATCTGTGACGGTGACCGAGTGTCTTTCGGATTGCGGGGGACCCAAACACGGCCACCTTCACCGCGCGCCGATTCAGACATCAAGCGAAGTTTGTCTTCGCCTGGAATCGACGTTGGATGGACCTGGATGAACTCGCCATTTGCGTACTTCGCGCCTTGTTGGTAACAGGCCGAAACTGCACTGCCGGTGCATACCATGGAGTTAGTTGACTTCCCAAAGATCAACCCGGGGCCTCCAGTCGCGATAATCACAGCGTCAGCAGGGAACGCTTTCAGTTCAAGCGTCTGCAAATCCATCGCGATCAAGCCGCGACAAACTTGTGCATCATCCAGAACTAGCGAAAGCATTTCCCAATGCTCAAACTTTCGGATCTTCCCAGTTACTTCATACCGGCGCACTTGTTCGTCGAGCGCATAGAGAAGTTGCTGACCTGTTGAAGCGCCTGCGAATGCGGTGCGGTGATGTTTTGTTCCACCAAACCGGCGAAAATCCAGTAGACCTTCGCTGGTTCTTGAGAAAGGCACACCCATTCGATCAAACAGGTAAATGATCGAAGGAGCCATCTCGCACATCAGTTTTGCTGGAGGTTGGTTGGCCAGGAAGTCGCCGCCGTAAACAGTGTCGTCAAAATGTTCCCACGTCGAATCGCCCTCGCCTTTTGTATTAACTGCACCGTTGATGCCGCCCTGGGCGCAGACGGAATGAGAACGTTTGACTGGAACGACAGAGAAGAGATCGACCGCGTGTCCGCCTTCAGCGATCTTCATTGCGGCAGCAAGTCCGGCAAGTCCGCCACCAACAATCGCGATCTTCATACCGTTGCTTACCATTACTAAATGATGCCTCCTAATAGTCCGCCAGGTCGGATAAAGGCGACGGCTGCGTTGATGCCTACGAGTAGCAGCACGACACCAAAGGCGATACACGCATAACCGGTTAGACGTTGAGCGCGCTCGCCGATTGTGATTCCCCAATCAACCAGGAAGAGCCAGATACCGTTCGCAAGATGCCACACCGTAGCTGTGATTCCGATCACATAGACAATGAATATCGGGATCATGTGGAACTCTCTTGCGACGATGCTAAAGGCTTCCGGAACATGATCGGCAACGGACTTATCATTCAGACCAGGTATGAGGCCGAATCTGAAATTCAGGACGTGGAAAGTGATAAAGAAGAACAGAATTACACCAGTGATCCTTTGAATGAGGTAGAACCAATTGCGCGGATACGGATAAGCCAGGTTGTTTGGACGTGCCTCAACAGTGATTACCAATCCGTATACAGCGTGATAGATCAGAGGTATAAAGATGCCGCCGATCTCCACAAACAGAATGTATGGGATCGACTGGAGATCCTTTACAGCGTTGTTAAAGTCCGCAGCGCCTGTTAGCGCTTTTGAATTGGTGTAAAAGTGTTCGAGTAAAAAGAGTCCGAGGGGAACGATTCCGGAAAGCTGATGAAGCTTGCGCAAGACGAAGGTCCTGCTCAAACGAATAGCCAAGAATGCACTCCTTTGCAGAATGGCTTGATCATTGAGTCGATTCGACGAAGATCAGGCAGGTTGTAATTGAGTTTGTTCAGAACAGTTGAATTATATTTAGAAGACGATGAAAAGCACAACCGGGTTGCCGGACAAGTCATTAACAGAGTTGGTTGATTTGATTCGCGCTCGATCTGTCTCGCCCCTGGAGGTTGCCCAGGCCCATCTTGAACGCATCGAAGCGTTAAATCCTAAGTTGAATGCCATTGTCACTTTAGCTCCTGACCTGTTGGACCGAGCCTCGGCGCTAAGTCGAATTGAGGCCATTGGACCTCTTCACGGCGTACCGGTCACCATCAAGGACACTATTGACACCGCCGGAATCAGGACTACGAGTGGCTCCAGGATTCGTGCTTCTTATGTTCCAACTCAGGATGCGCCGGCTGTGGCCCGGCTGAAAGCCGCCGGAGCGATCGTTTTAGGAAAGACGAATGCCGCCGAAATGGCGATGGACTATACGGCAGACAATCCTGTCTTCGGCCGAACGTACCATCCACTCGATGAATCATTAACGCCCGGTGGTTCGAGTGGAGGAGAGGCGGTCGCGATCGCAACGCACATGAGTCCGGGAGGTATCGGGAGTGACCTCGCGGGCTCCATTCGAATCCCGGCGCACTTCTGTGGAATTGCCGGATTGAAGCCAACGACTGGACGAGTACCGGGCGAATTACAGTTTCCACCGAGTACAGGTCCCTATGCACTTGGGGCAGTTATTGGGCCGATGGCCAGGACCGTCGGTGATTTGCGGCTTCTGTATCACGTGCTCTCGGATGTGCGACGAGATGTCGTTCCATCTTTACAAGGGTTGCGAGTTGCGTGGTACACGGACGATGGAGTTGCGCCCGTTACGGAAGCAACGTCTGGAGCGGTTTCAAAAGCAGCTTCGATCTTGCGTGAAGCAAGGCTAATCACTGAAGAGCGCAGACCGCCAAACATAGAGAATGCAAACAGTCTTTGGTTGCGTGTGTTCTCACGCGCGTCAGTGGTGCAGTTGCGCAGTGCATATCAGGGTCGCGAGAGTGAAGGTGGTTCGTTTGTTAGCTGGCGACTAAGAACGGCTGACGACACGCCTGCGCCGACGCTGGATGAATACATTGCCGGCTGGATGGAGCGTGACAAACAACGAGCTGAATTGCTCGAGTGGATGAAGACGACCCCGATCTTGTTGTGTCCGGTCGGCGCCACGCCTGCGTACAGACATGACACGTTGAAAGTAATGGTTGGTGGTTCCACCATGGGTACGTTCCGTGCGTTTAGTTATGCGCAGGCCTTTAATGTTTTCGATCTTCCGGTCGTGACGATTCCGGTTGCAAAGACAGCTGACGGTTTACCGATAGGAATTCAGATTGTCGGGCGGCCAAATAGTGAAGAGTTGGTGATGGATGTGGCAGAGATCGTTGAGAACGGAATTTCTTAAGTCTTCGGCTTTGGCTTTTGGCCTTGAAGATTCAAAGCTGTACTTCCACTTCGCAGGTACACAAGAAACCTTCGACATATCAGACACCACCAGGCTTCAGCCGGTGGTCCTTCAACTTCATAGCTACACAAGGCACACATATATCAGACACCACCAGGCTTTAGCCGGTGGTCCTTCAACTTCATAGCTACACAAGGCACACATATATCAGACACCACCAGGCTTTAGCCGGTGGTGCTTCAACTTCATAGCTACACAAGGCACACATATATCAGACACCACCAGGCTTTAGCCGGTGGTCCTTCAATTTCATAGCTACGCAAGGCACACACATATCAGACACCACCAGGCTTTAGCCGGTGGTCCTTCAATTTCATAGCTACGCAAGGCACACATATATCAGACACCACCAGGCTTTAGCCGGTGGTCCTTCAATTTCATAGCTACGCAAGGCACACATATATCAGACACCACCAGGCTTTAGCCGGTGATCCTTCAACTTCATAGCTACACAAGGCACACATATATCAGACAACTTTACAGCTCTGGGCTTGTTCGTATTAGTTATGACGCTCAACTAACTAGAGCGTTGGATCCTAGTCCAGGGCGCGTTTGATAGCAGTGAAATTAAAGTACCACCGGCTAAAGCCTGGTGGTGTTAGATGAGCGTCGGCGGTGTTCCCCAGCTGTGAAATTAAGGTACCACCGGCTAAAGCCTGGTGGTGTTAGATGAGCGTCGGCGGGGTTCTCTAGCAGTGAAATGAAAGTACCACCGGTTAAAGCCTGGTGGTGTTAGATGAGCGTCGGCGGGGTTCTCTAGCAGCCAAATTAAAGTATCACCGGCTAAAGCCTGGTGGTGTTAGATGAGCGTCGGCGGTGTTCTCTAGCAGTGAAATTAAAGTACCCACCGGCTAAAGCCTGGTGGTGTTAGATGAGCGTCGGCGATGTTCTCCAGCTGTGAAATTAAACTACCGACCGGCTAAAGCCTGGTGGTGTTCGGTCAGCGTCGGCTGCGTTTGCTAGCTGTAAAGCAAAGCCCAAACCCCAAAGGCCAAAGCCCAAAGTCCAACCCTCATTGTTTCCTAACGCACCCCGTTATATATTCCCCGCGCAATTCTCCATTTTCACTGCAAACCAGGAGTCGAGTATGGATCCCGTTGCCTCAGTGTTGCTCTTTCTGTTCTTTGGGTTCATTGGCATCGTGCTATTGGTAGTTGCGGTCAAGACGATTCGCATCGTTCCGCAAGCCACCGTGATGCTGGTTGAGCGACTTGGCAAGTTCGACAAAGTCGCCAGCAGCGGTCTAAACATTCTCGTGCCGTTTCTGGATAAGCCTCGCGCTGTTTACTGGACAAACACTCGCCCTGGACTCGTCTCCATCGATTTGCGCGAACAGTACATCGATCTGCCTCCGCAACCCGTGATCACTCGAGACAACGTAACCATTCACGTTGATTCAGTCGTTTACTGGCAAATCACCGATCCCGTGAAAGCCGTCTATGAGATGAACGATCTCGTCGGCGGTATTGTGCAGCTCACGATCACCGGTATGCGCGCAGTTATGGGCGACATGGATCTCGATCATACTTTGTCTCAGCGCGATCAAATCAATTCAAAGCTGCGCATCATCCTCGACGAAGCGACTGACAAATGGGGCGTCAAAGTCACTCGCGTCGATGTGAAGAACATCAATCCACCTGAAGACGTGCGCATCACGATGGAGAAACAGATGACCGCTGAGCGCAATCGACGAGCGCTGGTTCTGCAGGCGGAAGGCGATCGTCAGGCTGCAATCACACGTGCCGAAGGTGAAAAGCAAGCGGCAGTGACGAGAGCAGAAGGCGAAAAGCAATCAGCGATTCTAGCAGCTGAAGGTGCGGCACAAGCGCGGCTTCGTAACGCTGAGGCAGAAGCAGAAGCGATCGTTCGGGTGGCTGATGCGATGCACGAGCATGGCAATCCAGCGCAGTATTTGATAACGACTCGTTACATCGAGAGCCTTCGCGACATGACCCGCACGAACAACTCAAAAGTCATCTTCATGCCCGTTGAGACTTCAGCGATGCTTTCGAGTGTTGGGGCAATAAAGGAAATTTTCGCGCAAACTGGGCAGGATAGCGGCGAGCAACAGAATCCACCTCCGCCTCCCAGACCGCGCGAGTTGCCGAGGTGATGTCGGGAGTGGTCAAGTCGCAGAATAGGTCCTATTTGACTCATAGGACCTATTTACTTCCGAGTGACAACTCATGCCGCGACACGACCGTATACTTCGATCCTTTGCTGCTAAGTTCGCTTCGAAACAGTAATACCTCGCGAACCAGCATCTCCACGGGCGCGAATCCGAATTTTTGATTCGCTTCTGCCAGAGCTCGAGCGCCTTCTGATTTCCTGATTCGTGCAATGGTTAGGTGAGGTCGATAGGCACGACTCTCCTTTTCAAAGCCTCTCTTCGCACATGCCTCGTCGATACACTCATGCAGCTGGTTAAGCTGTCCAGTTGAGTCGTTGACTCCCATCCAAAGGACACGCGGTTGCCTGTTGTTGGGAAATGCGCCGGCACCGCCAATCGAAACCTTAAATGGTGAAACGCTCTCGACAGCGCGAGACAGAGCATCCGTTATGCCGTCAATTCGCGTTGGTTCGACATTCCCAAAGAACTTAAGTGTCAAGTGGATGTTGTTGACTCGAGTCCAGCTTGGTTGAGCATCGGGAACAGCGACACGCACCCGCTCGACGTGTTTCTCGATTCGTGTGCGAATGACTTCCGGCAGCTCAACTGCACAAAACATTCGCCATTGTTCGCTGCTCACTTCGCTGGTTCCAACACAAGAGTCTCTTTTGTAGCTGTTGCTATCGCGGCCTCAGTGAACGGAAATGCTCGTGGCGTAACAGCCTTCCAATCGTCGAGCTGATCTTTCCAATGAGGATTTGCGGGCAGACCAGACTCGCCGACCGCGATTCCATGCTGCGTTAGATCCCAGTTGCTCGGATCCGCGATAAGGCGCATTGAAACGGCTGCGCCGACATTCACGGTAGCGCCAATCAGGCCGCCCGTTCCGTTCTGCGGAAACGGTGGGATAGTGAACTGCATTCCAATCAATGGTGCGGCGGCAAGAGGATGGGGAAAGCGCGCCTTTGCCATTTCACCCCAGGTCCATTTCGTCTCATCAGCGCCGAGGCTCTTTGTCAAATTGCTTACAGCTTCGTCGTAGCAAGCGCGGAAGAGGTCCGCATAACTCGCGATTCCTTTGGGCAGCCAGTCGGCTGGCTGATCTTTTATGATTCGATCTAGTGTGCTGTCGAAGTTAGACCATTGGTAGTTTTTTACCAGGTCCGGGCCCAGTGCTGCACTCAGAATCTTCGAGCGAAAGGCCAGTCGCATTTGAGCAACAATCGGAGCAACGCGTGAATCACTGTTTACGAGGCCGTCCCAACTTTCAAATGTCTTCAGCGCCGCAGCTAACTTTTCATCTGCTGGAGTTAACGTTGGCTGAAGTGTCTTCACTGCCTGTGAAGCGAAGAGAGCGCCGGCAATGGAGTAGACGTCACCTTGTATTCGGCGGAAGTCATCTGAGTTTAACTTCGGTTTTTGATTCAATAGGTCAAAGATGCGTCTGGCGCGATATGGTTGTGCCCACGAATGGGTCAAAAAATATGGGTAATCAGTGCCAACGATTCTTTGATTCGCTGTCACGATAATTCCTGAAGGAGGGTCGTAAAGTTGTGGGAGTTTGTCGACGGGAATATAGCTGAGCCATTCTCCTGCATCGGTAGAACCATCGTATGGCACGCTACCATCGCCCGATTTCCTGACTGGGACCACGCCGGCGGCGTGATAACCAATGTGCCCCTCGACATCCGCATAGACAATGTTCTGAGTTGGAGCAGTAAAGTTCTGCAGCGCCGCGTTGAACTCTTTCCAATTCCGTGCACGGTTAAGTTGATAAGTACTGTCTGGTTTGTTTCTTGTTGGATCGAGTGCCGTCCAGTGCAGCGCATAACGTTTGCCTTCCGCTTCGAAAATGATCGGACCGTGGCGTGTTTCAGGAATATCAAGAGTCACAGCTTCAGTTTCAGAACTTCCGAAGGCTTTGCGCACCTTTATTTCTTCGTGTCGGATCTTTACATCCTGCCAGCCCGACGGAGTTAGATAACGTGCCGGGTTGTTAGAGTCGAATTTTTCAAGATAAATGTCTTGAACGTCAGGACCAACGTTTGTGAAGCCCCATGCAATCCGATCGTTGTGACCAATGACCACGCCAGGTAATCCCGGTGCAGTTACACCAGCTACTCGAAGGCCCGGCGAAGTGAGATGAACCATATGCCAAATGGAAGGAGCGGTTGCTCTGAGATGCGGGTCATTAGCGAGCAGTGGTTTTCCGGAAGTTGTCCTTTGACCGCTGACGACCCAGTTGTTACTAGCTGCGAGTCCTTCTGCGTAGAGCCCAACTTGTTCGAGGGCCGCGCGACTAATTTCTTCAGATCGAGCGAGATCAACAAGTGATTCTCGAGACAATGACGTGCTGAACCGTGCCATCTGTGAGGCAGGAGCCTTTGTGTCTTTGCCGACCACAAGTAGATCGATGGGCGATACCTCAGGTAAGAGCGCGGCGCGTTTGTCACCTGCAAGACTTCCCATAGCCTCACGCATCAGATCCAATCGCCAAGTGTCTGACAGAGCTTCAAAGAATATCTTCACTACAATGAGGGAATCAGTTGGTGTCCAGGGCTTTGGTGAGTATTGAAGAACTTGAAACTCGGGAGGCAAAGTCTTTGGACTCAGCGATGCTATATAAGCGTTGACGCCAGCAGCGTAAGCTTCCAGCACGGCTCGCGATTGAGGGGTCGCTTGCGCAAATTCGGCATCGACTACTTGCGAGAAACCATATCTGCGATGGAGTTTGTCCTGATCAAGCGCGACATCATTTGGGCCTTTACCTAGCACTTCAGATAACTCGCCACGCGCGGTGCGTCTGAACAGATCCATTTGCCAGAGTCGATCAGTCGCGGTTGCATAGCCCTGTGCGAAGTAAAGGTCTTCATCGTTCTTAGCTTCAATGTAGGGAATGCCTCGCTCATCGCGGCGGATTACAACCCGATCTTTGAGACCTTTGATCTGAAGCGTAGTTGAGGAAGGACTCTGGCTCTGTTGAGTCTGTTGACCCACCATTGGCCGCAAACCTAAAGAGCTTACGCATAGAAGAAGCGTCAATGAGAGGAAGGCTTTCATCGCGAAGACCTCGTTTTAAAATGTATGTACGGCGCGAGATGGTAACACAGCGGACGTTAGAGCTTTATCTGAGTGTAGCGTCCTTTGAGAAGCACAAGGCAACTGGACAAAGAACAAGTTAGGAAGGGCGGTTTACCCCCGCTTCGATGCCCACCAGAAACCAGCGGGGGTAAACCGCCCTTCCTAACTTGTTCTTTGTCCAGTTCTGCTTTTGCTCCTGCGCAAGGATTTCAGATCCAAAGCCTCGCGGGCCAGACGAAGATTGTTGACCGCACGCCATCGTGAGTCTAGAATCGCCGCGAATGCTGCGCGCCAAACTTCTAAAAAGTCACATCTTGATGATTGCATGTCTCGCAATGGGCTCTTCTGTTTACGCTCAGCAGCGTCCACTCATCACTGAAGACGTCGACATCATTCCACCGGGGACGTTGAGGATTGAAGGTGGGCTGGACTTCATGCAAGGCGCAAGGTATCCGGTGTCTGGCCTTAAAGGAGATCTAACGCGCGTCGGTGTTATCGGCGTTAGCATCGGAATGGGCCCGAACGTCGAATTTCAAATAGAGGGTGTTGCCCAGAACTACCTGAGTATTAACTCGCGAGGCCCATCTGCGATTCCTCTAAACTTAGCGCCCGGTGCAAATTCAACCACGGATACGGGCGACTTTACTCTGTGGGCGAAGTTCAAACTGAGAAACGAAACGAAACGAGCCCCGTCACTTGGATTTCGGTTTGGAGTTGCTTTGCCGAATTCAAGTCAAGGCACAGGCATCGGTTTGAATCAGACCAACGCCTACGGCTCGATCCTCGTGGGAAAGAAGTTTGGCCAGGATGGTCGATTCAACACGTTCGGCAATTTGGGACTTGCCATCCTAACGGCACCAACTCAACTCTTTTCGCAGAACGACGTCATTACTTACGGACTGGCTGGGATATTTCGCATCAACAAGCAATTCAGCGTGGCCGGTGAAGTGAATGGCAGGGCGAATACTCGACCGGGCTCCGGACCTTTAGGAACTGAATCTCAATCTGAAGCTCGATTAGGCATGCAGATCCGAGCATCAGGTTTACGATTCGACTTTGCAGGTATCAAAGGACTCACCAGTTTCTCTCCAAACTCCGGCTTTACTGTTGGAGTTACCTACGACACGCCAGCGGTGTTTGCGCCAATCAAACAATAATCCCTTGTCATTTCGGCTTTGATCTTTGTGCTTTGATCTTGCTACTTTGTGTCGCCGTTTGACCACTGAAATGCCAGGTACAAAGCCCAAAGGACAAAGCCCCAAGCTCAGTTATGTATGATTGGCTGGCCACGATTGCGCACTGGTTGGAGCGTTACGTACTTGCCCTGCCGATTTATCTGGCCGCTCCGGCGATGATCATCATCGGAGCTTTGGACTCCTCTTTATTGTCCCTTCCGGAAATCAACGACTATCTCGTAGTCGGCAGATGTTTCCGACAGCACCACGCAGTCTTTTACTTTCCACTGTTTGCTGCTTTGGGTTCGGTGCTTGGCTGCTTTTTGCTTTACACAATCATGCGACGCGGTGGTCAGGCTGTCCTGCGAAGACGGTTTAGTATCGAAAGTATCAAGCGCGTCGAGAAAGCATATGCGAGATTCGGCTTTCTCGCGATTGCGGTTCCAGCAGTTTTGCCACCGCCGCTCCCTTTTAAAATCTTCGTTGCTACCGCCGGCACACTCGAGTATCCACGGTGGAGATTCTTATTGACAGTCCTGGTGGCACGGTCATTGCGCTACTACGTTGAGGGTATACTGGCTGTTTTCTACGGCAGGCGGGTATTGATATTCTTGAGAGACAATGGCGTCGTAATCATTAGTATAGTTGCGACTATCGGCCTGATTGTCTTGCTCATTTATATGTTCATTAAGCGGCGCGGGAATTTCCGTCAGGAGAAGCTTTCAACTGACGATCAATCACCTGGAAAGGAATAATTTTTGAAATCGTTCATCCACCCGTTAACAAAAGCCCTTACTAGGCTTTCTGAATACCTGGTTACTTTTGGACCTGGGGGTCTTTTTGTAGTTGCAGTACTCGATTCAAGCTTTGTTCCCCTACCAAGCAGCGCTGACGCGCTCATGATTTTGCTTTCGACCACTCATCCGCGCTGGATGGTTGCCTATGCCTTGATTGCAACGGCTGGTTCCGCGGTGGGTTGCTGGATTCTGTACGTCGTTTCTCGACGAGCTGGATCGCGTGCCTTAAGCCGTTTTTCGGAAGCAAAACAGAAACGAGTTAAAGACCTGATCGGTCGTTACGACATGCTGTCTGTTTTGGTGGCCACACTTTTGCCGCCCCCGTTTCCACTGAAACTCTTCGTAGTTACAGCTGGTGTATTCAGATTCAGTTTGTGGCGCTTCATCACGGCCATCATCTTGGGACGAGCTTTTCGATTTTTGCTCGAGGGCTACTTCGCAGTGCGTTATGGCGCCGAAGCCAAAGCCGTTCTCGCGAAGTACTATCCGTGGATTGGTGTAGCAGTGGCAGTTGGCGTGGTGCTTTTCGTGATAATGCGAAAAGTCTTTAAGCGGGATCCAGCGGCCGCAATTGAACAGACTTTAGAGGCTGGGAACTAGCGAGAGCTCTGAAGCCGCTGCAGGCTTGATTTCCGGAAATTGAAAACTTCGAGCCGTCGCCAGGTCTTTCACTCCGTGATTCTCTTCGAGTTTTGTCAGTAAGAACAGGAAGATTTCGGCCGTGGCTAAAGCGTCGCTACCCGCACGGTGCCGGCTCGCAATTGGAATGGAGAAGTAATCCGCGATCGTATCGAGCCGATGATTGGGAATATCAGGCAACACACGTCGCGAGAGTCTGACGGTGCAAAGGTGAGGATTCAGCATGCGATGGCCTGGATACACTCGCGAGATTTCATGATTTAGGAAACTAGTATCGAACGGTGCGTTGTGGGCAACCAGCACCGAATCGCTAACGAAGTCGAGCCATCGTGGCGCCACTTCCGCGAAGACAGGTTGCCGTTTCACCATTTCATTCGTTATCCCGGTGAGGGTCGCCACAAAACGAGGTATCGGGATCTCCGGATTGACCAACTGCAAAAACTTGTCAACGATACGTCCGCCGCGAATTCGATACGCGCCAAGCTCAATAAGTCGATTCGGCGGAGTCTTCGCTCCGGTTGCTTCCACATCGACAACTACGAAATCCAGATCCTTCAGTAAACGGGTGTCCCAATCGTCCTGTTGTAATTCGACTGTGTGGTTGTCGACGATTTTGAAACGACGATCGTTTCTGATCAGATCTGCGACCAGAAGTCCTGCTAGTTCGTCGTCGATATGGGAAAGTTTGAAAACAGCGTCGACGATCTCCGATGCGGCGGCACGTCCTCCAGAGTCATTTAGAAGATCGATTGTGTCCTGAACTAGAGTAGAGTCGGAAACCAGATTTGGATAAAGCGGCATGCGGGCACGGATTGTAACACGCTCGACGCGCATTTCGAGGTGATAATTTGAAACCAGAAGAAGTAATAAACGAATTCAAAAAAACGGGTGCACTTCTGGAGGGCCATTTCCGATTGACTAGCGGTTTGCACAGTACAGTCTACTTGCAATGTGCGCGCGTTCTTCAGTTTCCCGAAAAAGCAGAGGCGTTGGGAAAGGCAATTGCCGATCATTTTGCCGGAGAGAACATTCAGTTAGTAGCGTCGCCCGCGATTGGCGGGTTGATTATTGGCCACGAAGTCGCGCGTGCCCTGGGAGCTCGCTTTATCTGGACAGAAAGAGAAGACGGTAAGATGACGTTGAGACGTGGCTTCAACGTTAATTCGGGAGAGCGGACTGTTGTTGTTGAAGATGTGATTACTACTGGGGGCTCGACCAGAGAAACGATCGACTGCTTACGCGAAGCTGGTGCGAATATTATGGGAGCGGCGTCGATCATCGATCGGTCGGGTGGTGATGTTGAGGTTGGCGTGCCGCGAATTGCACTCGCTTCTTTGAAGGTTTCGGCGGTGGATCCTTCCGACTGTGATGCGTGTAGGCAGGGCGCGCCTGTTGTGAAGCCGGGAAGCAGGAAATAGGATCTATCTGACCTATTGGACCTATTTCAGCTAATTGGATCCATTCTTGAACTACAAACTGCTCATCCAATACGACGGCACCGATTTTCACGGTTGGCAAATCCAGGGTGAGCTGCGAACAGTTCAGGGAGAACTAACAAGCGCGCTCTCGCTCATTGAAGGCCGCGAAGTTGTTGTTCACGGATCTGGACGGACTGACGCTGGCGTCCACGCGGAGGGACAGGTTGCTAGTGTCGTCATTAACCGTGAAATCAGTGTGGAGAAGCTGCGTTCGGCGATCAACGCGAACGTTAGGTGCGATCTTCGTGTCCTCCAGGCTGAAATTGTCGATGAGAACTTTCATGCTCGTTACTCGGCCACGGGTAAGACTTACGTTTACCGAATTCTGAATGGCCCGGTGCTTTCACCGTTCTGGAAACGCTACGCCTGTCAGGAAGCGCGAGACTTAGACATCAATCGAATGCTCAGTGTCGCGGAGATGTTTCTCGGTGAACACGCCTGGACAGCATTTTCAGCAGCTCAATCAGATGTCGAAGATCGCAGACGAACGATCAGGCACCTGGAGATAACGGAACACGAAGATGAACGTGCCAGGGACCGTTTGATTGAGATTAAGGTAACCGCAAATGGTTTCTTGCGTTACATGGTGCGGAGTACTGCCGGTGCTCTGATGGCTGTGGGTCGCGGAGATCTTGATGTTGATCAGATTCGCGAGTCAATTGATGAAGGTGTTCGGCATAACGAGATTGTTACTGCACCGGCACACGGCCTGACGCTCCTCGAGGTTCTATATGAGCGGGGCAGTAGCCCGACTGTCAAGGAGGGCTCGTCCATGGTTGGAGAAGCCCTGTAGGTACAAGAGCCCTCCTTGACAGTCGGGCTACTGCCCCGCGGTCGTACTACCATTTCGAAGTTGAGATTGACAGTAATGCATCGAGCGACAAGAATGACATTCGGTTAATGCCATTCACGTATTTCTTACGATTATGCTCTCTGACTTCGCCACAGTTGTAAGAAAAGGTTCTCGCGACGATACGCTGCTGCACGCGATTGATTGGGACCGCCTGCCTAAACACGTCGCGATCATCATGGACGGTAATGGTCGTTGGGCTGCCCAGCGTAGTCAGCCGCGTATCGCTGGTCATCGCGCAGGGGTGGAAGCCGTTCGATCGGCCGTTGATACTGGTGCGCGTTTGGGACTACAAGCACTAACACTCTACGCATTCTCAACAGAGAACTGGAAAAGACCTCGATATGAAGTGGACGCCTTGATGCGAATGCTGCGTCGATACCTGCGCATCGAACTGGACGAGATTGACCGTCAGAATATTAGATTCCAGACAATCGGTCGCACGGCGGCGCTCGCCGACAATGTCCGCAACGAGATCGCTCGAGCAACCGAAAGAACGGCGAAGAATCGTGGAATGATACTGAGCGTCGCGTTGAACTATGGTGGACGCGCCGAGATCGTTGATGCTACTCGCGCGGCCGTTAGGCGTTTGCTCGATGAGGGCGGCAAGCCAGATGAATTGACCGAGGAACGGATTGCGAACGAGCTCTACACTCGGAATCTGCCGGATCTTGATTTACTAGTGCGGACGAGCGGCGAGTTGCGCATCTCAAATTTTCTTTTGTGGCAAGGTGCGTACAGCGAAATCTATGTTACTGAAACTTTATGGCCCGATTTTCGACGTCAGCATTTGCTTGAAGCCGTTGTTGATTATCAAAGACGAGACAGAAGATTTGGTGGATTGAAACTCGTTATGGCCAAGCGCTAGCCTGGCCGGGCTTGTTCGTGCTTGTTCGTGCGGTTTCGTGGATCGGCTTTTAGGCTCCGAAAAACAAGCGATCCGCGAAATCACATCACGAACAAACTCCGACGAAGCTGAATGCAAACTCGAGTCTCATCGCAGGTGAGATTGCGATTAAACTTTTGAGGCAGTCCCCATAATTTTGAACTCAGCGACGCAAAAGCCTGCAGCCAGAGACTCTGGACGAGCGAGACTATTGACTGCGGTCTTAGTCCTTCCTTTTCTAATCGCCTCAATTCTGGTCCCGTGGCTCAAATGGCTCTTTGTTGCTTTGGCCGGCGTAGCAATGGCCTTAGCTCTCTTTGAGTTTTATGTACTTGCTAAACGTCTTCAATTGAAACCAGATACTGGAGCCGGGTTTTTTGCCGCTATAGCAATCTTCGTCATCTCGCTATTCGTAAATGACATCTCTTTGAGTCTCTTACTCACCCAGTTCGTCATCATCGTTTTGACAGCGGGCACTTTGATTGCCGCTTCGCTGAAAGGAACCGCTTTTGACAAGATGATTGCGGCAACCGGGTCTACGATTCTCGGCGTCCTTTACGTGGCACTTTTCGGAAGTCACCTGGTTGCCACGCGCATGGGATTCGATCAAACACTTTCCGCCCATCTGCTATCGTTCTTCTTTCTGGTGCTAATGGGGGGCGATGCAGGCGCTTACTACACCGGTCGCGCGCTCGGTAAACGCAAGCTAGCGCCAAAAATCAGTCCGGGCAAAACCTGGGAAGGAGTTGGCGGTGGAGTTGTTGCTGCTTTGTTGATGGCAACACTTGCTCATTACTGGTTCTTCCGACAACTACCGTTGAAATGGACCTTGCCCCTTGCCTTCGTCATGACGGTTGTCGGCATTCTTGGTGACTTAACTGAAAGTGCTCTCAAGCGCGGCGCAGGTGCGAAAGATGCAGCAAACATTCTTCCAGGTCATGGCGGTATTCTTGATCGACTCGATAGCTTGCTCTTCAACGCTCCGCTCATCTACTATTTTGCTCGCTTTTACTTCAACAGCTGATCCCCCAGAAGAAGCTGGCTGATGACCAACCGCAAACTCGTTCTCATAATCCTCGGCATTCTGGGCGCGATTACCTTCCTCGTACTACTTTTTGTGGGAGTTATTGCCGCTTTTACGTTTTATTCAATTAGCAACAGTCAGGCCGCGGTGACGGCGAAGAATTTTCTGCGTAATAATGAGAAACTGAAAACTGATATTGGTGAGGTAAAAGATTTCGGTAGTTTCATTACTGGAAGCGTGAATATCAATAACGACAACGGCGAAGCGGTGATCAATCTAAAAGTGTTTGGTGACCGGGAAACTATCAACGCTACGGTTCATCTCTTATTTACGAACGGACAGGCGTGGCGAGTTAGTTCAGCTTCATACGTCAACCGTTCAGGCCAAACAATCAGTCTTCAAGATCCCTACGATACAAAGATGAGAGTTACCCCGCCTCCTCTTTTGATAGCAGCTTAGTATGGTCACCAAAAACGTAGCGATACTTGGTTCAACCGGTTCAATCGGCTGTAACACTCTACGAGTGATTGAAACATTGACGACGCCGACGTTGCGAATTGTAGGGTTGGCAGCTGGTCATAATGTGCAGCGATTAGCCGATCAAGTTGCCACCCATTTACCTGAAGTTGTCTCAGTCGAAACCGACAACGCAGCACACGAACTGCGCGAATTGCTGTTCGAGCGAGATGTGGATTTGCCACGCATCGTTATCGGTGAAGAAGGTTTGGTGGAAGTCGCAACGCACAAAGACGCAGATTGCGTGGTTAGTGCGACAGTTGGTGCGGTCGGCTTTCTTCCTACCTTGCGCGCTCTGGAGGCAGGGAAACGGGTTGCCCTGGCAAACAAAGAAACTCTCGTTATGGCTGGTGAGTTGATGACGCGCGCGGCTCAGAAGTCCGGAGCCGAACTTCTTCCAGTCGATTCAGAGCACAACGCATTACATCAATGTCTCCGCGGTGAACGCCGCGAAGAAGTTAAGCGCATCGTGCTTACAGCGTCCGGCGGGCCCTTTAGGACCAGGAACCAGTCGCAGATGAAAGAGGCCAGCGTAGCTGAGGCCATGCGACATCCCACCTGGAACATGGGAGCTAAGATCACGATCGACTCGGCCACTTTGATGAACAAGGGATTGGAAGTCATTGAGGCCCACTGGCTATTCGGATTCGGACCGGATGAGATTGGCATACTCGTCCATCCTGAGTCAGTGGTGCACTCGATGATCGAATTGGTTGATGGATCCGTGATCGCACAAATGGGCGTCACTGACATGCGGCACGCTATCCAATATGCTTTGACATATCCCGAGCGCTACTCATGCAGCTTGCCACCTCTGGATCTAACTGCAGTTTCCTCTCTCCATTTTGAAGCCCCTGACCTTGAGCGTTTTCCTTGTATTCGTCTTGCTTACCACGCTCTCAAAACCGCGGGAACGTTACCGGCCGCGATGAACGCAGCAAATGAAGAAGCCGTGGCTGCATTCCTCGACGGGCGAGTCTGTCTGACTGAGATTCCGCTGATAATTGAGAATGTAATGAACAGACACGATTCACAGCCGGTAGAAACAATCGAAACAGTTTTAAAGGTTGACGAGTGGGCGCGACTCGCAGCACGCGAGGAGATCGTAAAGATTGCCAAAAAACCGGCGAGTGTTGCTTAGCAGTTTCGAATGATTGTTTGACGCATACGTGAAGCGCCGCGTAAACTCGATTTGTGCAACCCGGAGGGTCGCTTTGCTGTCTAAAGAAGTTGATTTGTTGCTGAATTCGTTAAGAAAAGAGCCTGTTTGATGAGTTTCTTAATCGTTCCCGCGGCGTTTGTTTTTATTCTCGGATCCGCGGTTGTACTTCACGAGTTTGGTCATTTTCTTGTAGCCAAACTCTTGGGGATCCGAGTTGAAACATTTTCCGTAGGGTTTGGTCCTCGCTTATTCGGAAGAAAGATTGGCCACACGGACTATCGTCTCTCAGCAATTCCATTGGGTGGATATGTGAAGCTTGGCGGCGATGAATCGAACGCTCCGCTTGAAGGTCAAGGCGCGACTGACATCCCACCGGAAGAGATGTTCAGTCTACGTCCTCGCTATCAAAGAGTATTGGTGGCACTCGCGGGTCCAGTGATGAACATTCTCACCGCGATGGCTATTCCATTTGCGGCGGGAATGATTTACGGAGTGCCCACGCCACCAAAGCCTATCGTTAGTTACATCACTCCTGGCGGTGCTGCTGCCCAGGCAGGTTTGAAACTAGGTGATCGCGTTGTTGCTTTTAACGGTTCGGACAATCCACCCTGGGACAACATTCAAGGTGATGCGTTGTTGTCACCAGGAACTCCGCTCCCCATAACAGTCGAGCGCGATGGACAGCAACTTTCATTAACGATTAAACCAACCCCGCGGGTTGAAAACGGCGATACTGCGGGATTTCTCGATTTTATCCCTGACTACGGCGGAATACCGGCGGTAATCCACGACGTCACTCCCCGCTCTCCCGCCGAGGAGGCAGGGCTACAAAGTGGCGATCGACTTTTGACGATCGGTGGGCAACAGGTTCGCAGCGCCGCACAGGTAACTGAGTACATCCGAAATCACCCGGACGCCATTCAGTTCACGCTTGAACGCGGTGGGAACCGTACAGAAATCACAACCGGCACTCGCAGGTTACCAGGTAACAAACTTGGCGTATCAATCGGGGATAAGATACCGCTGCAGCGAGCTGGAATTGTTCCCGCCTTTCGCTACGCGTACGACTCGAATATTCAGATACTGCGTCTAACAGGTAAGGCACTCGGTCAGGTATTCGCTGGCCAGCGTTCAGTTCGAAATACACTGTCTGGACCTATCGGCATCTATCAAGCAGCCCAAAAATCGGTTGAGACTTTGGGCTGGGATGGCGTTTTTGGAATGTTGGGATTCCTCAGCTTGAATCTGGGGATCTTTAACCTGTTGCCGATTCCCGTGCTCGACGGTGGCGCGATTTTCCTGTTGCTGGTTGAGGGACTCCTCTCCATCATTGGTCTGTCGATTTCGGCCGTAGTGCGTGATCGTATACAGCAGGTCGGTTTCGTAATGGTCTTGCTGTTGATGGTTTTTGTGATCACCAACGACCTGGTGAAGAAGTTCAGCTCTGGACCCGAGCCGGAAAAACCAGCCGTTACTGCGCCGGCAAAATAGAATGATCGAAGAGTTCACCTCCGACGTACAAAGTTCCGGAAGCAGACGCTGAAGGAGTTCTGGCGTCGGATTTGTTTTGGTTTGAATATGCGGCAAACAAAAGCGGTTCAAGTTAAGCATCTGCAGATTGGTGGCGGCGCCCCTGTTGTCATCCAGTCGATGACCAAGACCGATACTGCTGACGTTGGTGCGACCGTAGCGCAGATTGAGGAGATGGTTCGAGCCGGCTGCGAAATCGTTCGATTGGCAGTGCCTGACAACGACGCCGCAGTTGCCTTAAAAGAAATTCGAAAGCGTGTGCCTGATGTTCCGATCGTGGCTGATATTCATTTTCATTACAAACTGGCCCTGATGGCGCTCGAGGCTGGAATTGATAAGCTGCGGCTAAATCCCGGCAATATTGGTGCACACGAACGGATTCGTGAGGTTGTCCGCGCAGCGCAGTCGCAACGAGTTCCGATTCGAATTGGTGTGAACGGAGGCTCGCTTGAAAAGGATCTGCTGAAGAAGTATGGCACTGCGACGCCAGAGGCGATGGTTGAATCGGCTTTGCGTCATATCAAGATCCTTGAAGATCTCGACTTCACCGATATCATCATTTCACTGAAAGCATCTGATGTTCATCGCACAGTCGCCGCGTACCGGTTACTTGCGCAGAAAGTCGATTATCCATTTCACCTCGGAGTTACTGAGGCGGGCACGTCGTTCAGTGGTACGGTGAAATCTTCAATCGGTCTGGGAATCCTGCTTCACGAGGGTATCGGCGACACGATTCGAGTTTCACTTGCTGCGGAGCCCCAGGAAGAGGTTCGCGTTGCCTGGGAAATCGTGAAGTCGTTAGGACTGCGAACGCGAGGCGTAACGGTCGTTGCGTGTCCCACCTGCGGCCGACTTGATGTGGACAACTTTGTTGGAATCGTGACGGAGATTGAACGGCGACTTGCGCACGTTGAAGAGCCGCTGCATCTGTCTATCATGGGTTGCGCCGTAAACGGTCCCGGCGAGGCGCATGACTCTCAACTTGGCATAACTTTCGGACGGGGCGTGGGGATGATTTTCAAAGACGGCGTACCGATGCGAAAAGTTGCCGGGGAGGACATTGTCGAGGCCTTTGTGATGGAGACTGAAAAGTTATTGGCTGAAGGTGCGTCCGCAAAAGCTACCGAACCCGAGTTGGTGAGTATCACTAAATAGATCTCAGATCTCAGATACACCACTGGGCTTCAGCCGGTGGTACTTCAACTTCAAAGCTACAAACAGTCTTCTCACCAGCTTCTGGACACCACCGGGCTTCAGCCGGTGGTCCTTCAACTTTAAAGCTACAAACAGTTGCATGACATCATCGGCCCGTGGGTTTTAGGCGGTGGTGTCTCTAGTGCTCTTCCTAGCTGACAAATTGAAGGACCACCGGCTAAAGCCCTGGTGGTGTCCGTTATCTCGAGCGCTCTTTTTAGCTGACAAATTGAAGGACCACCGGCTAAAGCCCTGGTGGTGTCCGTTATCTCGAGCGCTCTTTTTAGCTGACAAATTGAAGGACCACCGGCTAAAGCCTGGTGGTGTCCTTTTATCTCGAGCACTCTTCGTAGCTGACAAATTGAAGGACCACCGGCTAAAGCCCTGGTGGTATCTGAAAACGGAGATCATTTGACACTGAATCGTTTAATCGGGATCTCTCCCGACGCCATTGTTACAAACAACGCGTCGGTTGCGGCTTTTCGATTGATATTCACAATCAATTGTTCGCGCATGTCCTCGATCTCAAGAATCCAGGCCGCCGCCTTCGCTGGATCAATTCTTCGACTGATCGGTTCGAGATCCTTGTAAAGGTCTTCATTGACTAACTGCTCTCGTTTTGAGCCAAGCGATAACATCCAGGCGTCTCGAATCAACGTTTCCATCACATCCAAACGTTCTTCAAACTCGTCTCTATACTGCGCTTCATTCAGTTGTTCAGATGATCTAAGGAGTTGCGCCACATTGTTCGTGACGACAAGCGCTTCCAACACCACAAGCATAGCCTTGCGTTGAGCAGTGAATGCGTCCAGATCACCTGATAAAGCGCGCGAGATGCTGCCGCCAGCGGCGCGTGCTCGCAATCGGGCCGACGATACATCAGCCAGTTTGTTATTTGTCAGGTAACTCTCAATTTCCGCAGGTGTGAGTGGCGAGAACCTGATTGTTTGACAACGCGACAGGATCGTAGGCAACAACATCGCAGGTCTCGATGTAATCAGGATCAGATGAGAGGTACTGGGCGGTTCTTCCAAAACCTTCAAAAGGGCATTCGCTGATGAGTCGTTCAGCGTTTCAGCTTCATCGATGATAAAAACTCTCGCTTTACCTTCCATCGGCCGGAAGTTCGCCTCAGTTTCGATTTGTCGCATTTGAACTACGCGCAACACACGTCGGGGTGCTACGACCATGCCGACATCTGGATGGTTTGTCCTGATCATTGGAATCCAATCATCAGGGTCGGAACTGGTCGGGTAGTTGATCTGTAAGATTCTTTTGCATGCGGGACACGAGCCGCAACCCTGGTTGTCAATTGGAGTACGACAGTTGAGTGCGCGGGCAACTTCGAGCGCAAAGAGCTTCTTGCCAATACCTTCTTCACCAACAAACAGCAAAGCTCCAGGCAGACGGCCTGAGCTGAGCATCCGCTTAAGGACTTCTTTGACGCGATCGTTTCCAGTTAATGAATCAAACATGATGTCCGATGTCCGATAAACTTCAGGAAGCTCTGATTAAGTACGATAGGCTGTTAGCCTGTCGACGATATTAGCCATATTGTTGAGGCAAACCACGACAGGCTAACAGCCTATCGTACTTAATCAGAGCTTCCTTCAGTTTGTCGTGTGGTCAGAAACGTTCCCAAAAAATCTGCAGCGGCAGTCTGAAGAAGCACGTGCAATTTGATTTTGAATTAGTCATCTCACGACAAACTAGGGTTTATTGGACATGGCCTCGTTCTTTTAAGAAGGGGACCAGAATATTTCGAACCCGTTCTTGTGTAGCTTCAACCGCTCCACTCGAATCAATCATTTTAACTCGCTCCGGCTCTGCTGCAGCGATTCGTAGATAGGCCTCTCTAACGCGCTCATGAAAGTCATGGTGCTCAATGTCAAGACGATCGAGTTTGTTCCTGACGTTGGATCTTCTTGTCGTCCTATTAGTTGACTCTGCCACTGGCACATCAAACAGCAGAGTTAGATCTGGTGTTAGACCTTCCGTAGCCAACCGCACGATCTCTGAAACAAGCTCAGGCTTAAACCCGCGACCCGCACCCTGATAAGCAACCGTCGCATCTGCATAGCGATCCGAAATTACTACTCGCCCTGCTCGTAATGCGGGACGCAGAACGCGCCGTACATGCTGCGCGCGGTCGGCGGCGAAAACGAGCAGCTCTGTTAATGGATCAACTTCCTCCTGCGCATCGAGTAGTGCCGCTCGTAAACGCAAACCGATTGTGGTCCCACCAGGTTCTCTGGTCAGCAATGCATCGCAACCGAGTCCTTTGAGAAAACTGCTGACTAGTCGTAATTGCGTTGATTTTCCGCTACCGTCGATACCTTCGAAGGTAATAAAGGTTCCAGCCACAGGCCCCTGCTTCTTGGGAGTGTTGTTCGTGAGAGTGTAAACGAAGAATCAAGCTTCAGGCGAGGTCACGTCCTCATGACGTGCATGAGTTTCCGATGCATGCGGTGAATGGAGGTCACCGGTCTTTCGCGATTGTGAGATGGTGGAAATAGCATGCTTGAAGATCAATTGCTCCTGAGAGCCTGACTCGAGTAACACCGAAAACTTATCGAAGCTTCGGATTCGGCCGGTGAGCTTGGCACCATTCAGGAGATAGATAACGACTGCAGTCTTCTCGCGTCTGACCGTGTTGAGAAATGCGTCCTGAATATTCTGCGGTGACTGTTTACCGTCGGACATTTTGAAACCTGGGGAAGCTAACGAGAATGCGCGGTTGCAATCAGATTACAACAGGGGGTAGAGGCTGACAAGAGATAGGCCAAGATGTGATAGAAAGATGATTATTTGCTTGTCGTTTGTTCCGAAAGTCTTTCCAAAACGGATTCCAAAACCTTGTTTTCCTCACCAAAACCGTCAATCCATTCAACACCCGCTTCATGGCGAAACCATGTCAATTGGCGCTTGGCGTAATGCCGAACGTCCAGCCTGGTCTGCTCGATAGCGCTTTCAAGAGTTCGCCTGGATTGTAAGAACTCAACCACTCGGCGATAGCCGTGTGCCCGAAGAGCGTTTGAATGGGCCGGAACGCCTTTATCCAGGAGAGTCTCTACTTCGTCAACGAGTCCAGCTGCAAAGTGCATCTCGGTGCGCTGATTGATGCGTTGATAGAGTTCCTTTCTAGGGGGGTTCAGCACAAGAATTCGGAGACGCCGCGTACTTTCGTGAGGCTCCGGCCTTTCATCCAAACGCTCAGTTATCGAGCGACCTGTTTGTAACCTAACCTCAAGTGCACGTTGAACTCGCGGCCAATCGCGCGGAAAGAACCGCAGCGCTGCCAGTGGATCGACTCTTTTCAGAAGCCGGTGCAGATATTCTGGCCCGCGGCGCTCGCGAACGTGGGTGATTCGCTCTCGAAGCGATGCGTCAGTTTGGGGACTCGTAAAGAATGGCCGGCGCAATGCTCTCAAGTAGAAGCCAGTACCTCCGACGAGTAGAGGCATTCTTCCACGGTCCACAATCTCCTCAATGACCTGTGCTGCTTCACGCGCCCATTCACCCGCGGTGTAGTTCACCAACGGAGAAACAAAATCAATTAAGTGGTGAGGAATACCTTTCCGCTCCGCAAGTGGCACTTTCGCCGTGGCGATCTCGATCTCTTTGTATACCTGAACTGAATCGCAGTTGATTATTTCTCCATTTAGTTTCAACGCGACTTCAATGGCGAGCGAACTTTTGCCGGAAGCTGTCGGACCGACGATCGCAACGACTTGTTCAGCGGAACTCACGCGCGAGAGGATAGCACGCGAAAAAGAACGAGTAGCCAGATAAGCACTAGGACTAATAACCCACCGAGGATTTGGTTGCGGGTAAAGCGCATTGAGAACCAACTAATACTTGAAGAGCCTGTCGACTGTAATCTCGAAACCCGGTAAGACGTCACTTCTCAAGGTGTCGGACGAATTAAATGTCATTTCATCAGCCTTGATGAAGCGGAGTACGAGAACGGACTGATTCTCCTGGTCGACAATCCAATATTCTTGAACGCCGTACTTCAGATAGAGCCGACGTTTGGCGATTAGATCCCGTCTTCGGTTCTCAGAGCCCGGCGAGAGAATTTCAATAACGATGTCCGGCGCAGCGTTGAACCGATTGTTTGCCACAATCTGTGACCAGCGTTCGTTGCTCACGAAGACAAGATCAGGAATGACCGCGTCGAAGTTACTAAAAACTGCGCCCGCGCCAGGCACGATTCTGCCGATTGCATGCTTGTTTAGGAAACTCGCAAAGGCTGTCAGAACATTGACGAGGACAAGTTGGTGAGGAATTCCGGGTGCTGTTGACACGTATAATTCTCCTTCAATCAATTCGTAGCGATTGCCATCGTCGTCTGGATATTTCTCCAGATCCGCTACAGTGATGAGGTGTTCGATTGAAGACATGATTCTTTCAGAACGATCTTTGGTCTTTGGCCTTAGTGCTTTGACAAAGACCAAAGACCCAAGACCCAACCTAATACATCTTTGTTATTTCAATCCCCGTGTAATACGCCTTAAGAATCTGTTCGTAACTCCAGCCCTGTCGAGCTAGTCCATACGCGCCAACCTGGCACATACCGACTCCGTGGCCCCAGCCGCGTCCAGTGAAGACAAATTCCGTGACGCGCCCAGTGTCATCAAGCTCGCGATCGATCACGAACAGCTGTTCTTTCAAGCCCAGCGCCGATCGAATTCTACCGCCGCGAACATGAGCCGTTCCATTAGTGCCGATGACTTCCAGATCAGTTACTCGATGCGACGAGCCTCGTGCGTCAACCCGAAGATCAACCAGCTGTCCAATTCCTCTCGCTGCCCGGGAAAGACGCGCCTGCACTTGTCCTGGACTTAGTCCGACAGTCCAGTTGCTGAACGGTGAGAACCGGTCGGCGGCTGCGCCGTTCACAGCGGGTTTAACTTCAAGATAGTCCACCAGGCCATCTGCGCCGAGGTGAAACGTGACCGCTTCACCACCAACTAACGCTAAAGAACGAACTCCGTATGCCGCCTCACCAATCTGTCGAAACAAAAATACTTCGGGATTAACTCTGATCGGTTGGTCCTTGCCACGCGTCGAGCGCAGCACAAGTTGTCCATCGGTTGTTGGTCTGGCATTTCCTTTTTGTAGTTGAAGCAGATTTCGACTCTCGAGCAGTCTCACTATCGCATGAACAACACGTGCATGTGACAAAGGAATATGCGGCCGAATCGTCGCATCGGGATAGATCGACAAGTATCCATCGCGCACGAGCATCGCCAGGTCAGCCCGATTTGAAAGTGGAACATCGTTGGTATCCCGAACAGCAAGCAAATAATCGGCATCCGCTTCGTTCAGGAGTGTGCTGGATCGGCTTTCTCCCAAAACTGCGGCGGCGAGCGCCGAGGCAAAAGCGGGCGGTCGATTAATATCGTCAGTGAACGTGGGAGTCGGTTGATGCGCGATTCGCGCTGCATTAGCCAGCAGATTTCTGACTTCCGCAACGCTCGCATCCGCCGCTAACCATGTGTCTGAAACGCGCGACGGAAATGTGTTGACGTTCTGAATAACCAGAAGGCTGACATCGCGTGCCAGTGGCACATAACTGTCGGTGTGTAGCTCGGCGGGTTCCCGGTTGGTCTTGATCGTGAATGGACTCAAGGCACTCAAGCCTTCAGCGGCACACTCGCGACTCCGCAGGTACGGCACGGGTTGGTTAAAGATGTTTTCGGAGTCTTCCGTTCTGCCGCCACACGTTGACGTGTAGAGGGCATTGATTGGTTCGCCAGCATAGGTCGCAATCACTCCGCGCGTCTCGTCAACTGCGCGAGTAGATAACGGATTCTCGGATGTCAGACCGCGATATACCTGCGATCTCGTGGTTGGCAGAACATCAAAACCTTCCGCCATGAATTGACCGCGATTCTTCAACGCGTAGGTTCGGGCGGCAATGGCTTGAGCCTTCAATGCTTCAATTGCTGGATATCCGCCCGGCGATAATTCATTCGCCACAACACCGCGAACATAATCTTCCAGGCCCAGTTCATTCACTACGGTTAATGAGCCATGCAAATTCGTGAAGACTTCAATGCGTCCTCGATAAGGCCGATCGTTGTAACGCACAGGCGCATTCTTTTCATCATCAGTTGCCAGCGACACGGGAGCACTTGAGCTGAACAGATGGTTGTTTGTTAATGATGATCCGATGACTTCACGTGACGGAAGGCTTATGCGTGAAGCTAGACGCAGCTGTCCGCCGTTTGTTGTTTCGCTGGTTGTTCCTGCTGGTCGTCTCGGAGGACCAGAGACGGTTGCATCGTAACCCGCGCCTTCGAGAGTTTCGCTAATCTGTTCTGCTTCTTCGCGAGGCTTTGAGGAAATCAAAACGCCCCATGTCCTGGTTTCCGTATCGAAAGTGACCTGTGGATCCTCGCTGGTAATTTTCTTGATTTCTTTTTCGGTTTGTTCCGCCTCGTCACGTGTTGAACCTCCGGTAACGACTACGCGATAGAGTTCCTCCCCTGACTGCTGAGGCAAGGGCGACAACATATGAGGCTCAACTCTTATCCGGGAAGTGTCCAATGCAATTAAAGTGTTTCCGTCGCCACTAGCATTCATGAGCCGACCCGTCGTCGAGATGACGGCGGATCGCGCATTGGTATTTAGAGCGACACGAATCTTAGGCTCAGGCCCAATGAGGCTGCTGATAGTTGGAGTTGGTACGACTGAAGTAGCGGTTGCGGCGACAGGCCACTCCGATTCAACTCTTCTGGGACGACTACCCTCGGACGAGCCTTGTTGGGCGAGCACAAGTGAACAAAGAAGTGATTGAATAAGCAGAACGGTAATGACTCTCCGCGTCAGGGGACTGAGCATAGTTGTAGGTCCTTGACGGCCTCGGTATCAGGGAGGGCATTGCCGCCAGGAAATAGTACTACAAAATGTCCGATGTGCGTCTGTCTTGTCGTGCCGCAAGCAACCGAGCCATTGGTTTCTAACGACCTCCTAAACTTTGGGGCTCGATTGGGTACATTCCGACAAGCTAAATAGGCTTTTGCAAAAAGGCCCCACGGTCCTGGGAGCGCAGGCGTCCTCGCCTGCCCGTGTCCCTTATCACCAACAATCATTGACCGAGTTGGTTGCGCTGGACGGGGCAGGCGAGGACGCCTGCGCTCCCAGGACCGTGGGGCCTTTTTGCAAGAGTCTCTAAAGCATATCGAACATTCGAAATTGGCAATGACTTTAAGGCCCGCTCTGTGTTATAGACGGGTCATAACCCCCGCAGCAGAATTAGTGATGGCATAGTGCCGGCGGTCGCCCCTTTTAACAGGAGCGTTGTCTTTTTGAGGGCAAATACTTCCTACAGGTTGAAGCTCCTGGGAATGGCGGTCGTAGTTCTCGCGTTGCTGCTCGGGGCAAGCTGTCTTCCTAAGCCGCCTACGGAATCAGGCGACATATCAATCACACTTTATGGGTTCTCGATTATGAAGGAGTCATTGGAGAAGGCGATCTTTCCTGGTTTCCAGGCGAAGTGGAAACGAGAACAAAACCAGGAGGTCCGCTTCACCTCTTCGTTCGCCGGATCCGAAACGGTCACCAATCAAATCTTACAAGGCGTCCAGGCCGACATCGCGATTCTTTCGATTGACCGGGATGTCCAACGACTGAAGGACAAAGGCTTTGTCAAAATTGATTGGCATGCACTCCCATACAAGGGAATTGTTAACAAGACTCCTTTCGTGATTCTCGTCCGTAAGGGAAACCCTAAAGGTATTCACGACTTTCCGGATCTGGCAAAACCTGGCGTTCGATTGATTCACCCGGATCCCATCAGTTCAGGCGGGGCACAATGGTCATTGCTGGCTGTTTATGGATCAGAGCTCGTGAAGTCTGAAAAAGAAACTGGTGAGAAGGATGAAGCCCGCGCCTTTAGAACCCTCGAAGCAATCTGGGCCAACGTAATTTCGACTCCGGGATCGGCGCGCGAAGCGAGAACCCAATTCGAAACCGGATTTGGCGACGCCCTGATTACCTATGAACTGGAAGGCTTACTAATGAAAGCTGCGGGAACAGCCGATGTCGAGATTGTGATCCCCAGAGCCACAATCTTCAGCGAACACCCGGCAGTGGTCATCGATAAGAACGTTTCTGCCTCCAGGCGTGCAGTTGTGGATGCATTTCAGCACTACCTGTGGAGTGATGAAGCTCAGCAGGCATTTGTGAAATACCACTTCCGCTCCGCGACTAACGAAAGCTTCAACGCCTCGAATACAGAATTAAGCAACATCGAATTGCCATTTACGATCGACTATTTTGGCGGATGGGACAGAGCTTATCCGGAGGTAATTGAACGGATTTTCAGGGATAGAGTGCAGCGGAGATGAGGCATTTGTCAGTTGATCCGTTGGGAAGCAATATAGGATCTATAGGACCTATATTGCTTATTACTTCTGACCGCGGACAATCTTAAATCTGAAATGTCTACCGTCATTCCAACAATGCGTCACGTTCGCGGGTTCGATGTCGTTCGACCGCTCAGCATTGGCATGCTTGTTTTCATGATGCTGCCACTGGTGTTTCTGCCACTGGCATCAATCTTCATCTTTGGAACCAGCAATGGCTTGGGGAAGTTTTGGGCTGCGTTGATGGCGCCCGAGGCTGTCTTCGCATTGAAGCTCTCGATGGCAACAAGTTTTTGGGCCACAGTCTTCAACGTGTTGTTTGGTTTGTTCGCCGCCTACGTGCTCGCTCGTTATAACTTCTGGGGTCGCAACGCACTGATCGTAACGATCTCTCTTCCGACCGCAATTCCTACTGCGGTGGCGGGCTTCGCTTTATTACTCTTATGGGGACCTTATGGAACGCTCGGTCGCTTTCTGGCACCGCACGGTATCCAGGTGATGTTCACGGCGGGGGCGATCATTCTGGCCAATGTCTTTGTCACGTTTCCGCTCGCGTTCGGTGTAATCAAACCAGTATTTGACACGATGAATCGGTCGCTTGAAGAAGCGTCTGCGACCATTGGTGCTACGCGATGGCAAACGTTTTGGCATGTCACGCTACCTTCACTTCGCGGTGCGATTGTCTCCGGTGCGCTCCTGACGTTTGCGAGAGCAGTTGGCGAGTTTGGATCAACAATTCTTGTTTCAGGTAATCTGGCAGGCCACACCCAAACCGCCCCGTTGTACATTTTTGCCAAGTTTAACGAAGGGCAAATAGAGGCCGCGAACGCAATTGCCATCGTTTTGGCACTCTTTTCGTTTTTGATTTTCAGCGTGTTGTTCTTCGCCCGCGACTGGCTGGACGTCGATTGAGGAAGCCGCTATGAAAGCGAAAGAAAAGCTCATCGAAGAACAAAGAGTCCCACCTCCAGCACCAATCGAGCCGCAGAAAGCTACTAGTGTGGTCGGTGTGAGCAAACGGTTTGGCAAGACGAGTGTTCTGGAAAATATCACGTTCGATGTGGCAGAAGGCGAAGCACTCGTGTTGCTTGGCGCGTCTGGCAGTGGAAAGACCACGATCCTGAGAATTATTGCGGGGCTGGAACAACCATATACCGGAAAAGTGATCCTTCATGGTCGGGAGGTGACTGAACTCCCTGCACGCGAACGCGGTGTTGGAGTGATCTTTCAATCGTACGCGCTATTTCCAAAAATGACGGTTGAGAAAAACATTGGGTATGGACTGCGCATACGAAAAAGAAAACGTAAAGAGATTCGCCGGACCGTTAATGAACTCCTGACATTGGTCCAATTGGAGGAACATAGAAACAAGTACCCCTCGCAACTCTCCGGTGGTCAACAGCAACGTGTGGCCATTGCAAGAACTCTGGCCTACAAACCGGAGGTGCTTCTATTCGACGAACCCTTTGGTGCGCTCGATGCGCAGACGCGACACCATCTCCGACGCGAGATTCGAGCACTACTTCGAAAGGTCAATGTCCCGGCGATCTTTATCACTCACGATCAGGAAGAAGCACTGGAGCTCGGGGACCGCGTTGCCGTTATTAATAAAGGACACATTGAACAGATAGGCACACCTTTCGAAATCTATAACCATCCTGCTACCGAATACGTTGCCACTTTCCTGGGAGCCGCAAATATCCTGGAAGCAATCGTGCGGAAGTCTGGCTTGGAAATCGGTAAGTCGCTAATTCCGGCTGAGTTGGACCGGGAGAGATTCAAAGAGGGCGCCTGCGTAAAGATAGTATTCCGTCCTGAAGACGTTTCTTTGAGCAAGAGTGAATTTGTAAAGCCAGGTCATCAAAAAATATCCGCGGCTATCGTAGAAGAGATAAGTTTTGTGGGTGCCTATGAGAGAGTAAGGTTGCGACTGGAGAAGAATGGTCGTGACCAATGCGCAACAGACGACCAGTTTTTCTTGACCACCGATACCCCTGAAAGCCAATCTGTAAAATCGATCATCGCGACGCGACCCAAACCTGAAGCGAGCGCCAGCAAGCTTCGCGTTGGAGAGCGGGTGATTGTGGCCATTACCGCCTTCAGCGTATTGCCCCAGTGAAATCGGATGTCCGATATGCTTTCGCTTGTTTGTGTGATACGAGAGACGAAAGCTGCTTGCTTTAGGAAACATTGATCTACGGTTAGTGACCCGCACAGGCGACAAGCTAAAAGAGGCTCTTGCCAAAGGCGCAAAAGGCGAATCCCCCAAACGGTTGGGGGATTTGAGGTTTGGCAAGAGCCTCTAAGGCATATCGGACATCGAATATATGAAGGTCGGGAAAACAGCATTAACTGTTTGTGTACTTCTAGTCCTGGGGACAAACACCGTAGTTCGCGGTCAAACAATTCCGTCACGTCAAGACACGCAGAACTGGAATGACATCTACTTATCAGTGCCGCTTTCAAAGCAGGTTGACTATGTTTTGCAAGGCACAGTGCGCAACGGTAGAGATCTCAGCCGACCTGTGGATGAACGATTGGGGATTGGCTTTGCATTCAAGCTGGGAAAATACCTCACAGTTACTCCAAGCTATCTCTACATTGATACGCAACCGTTCGAGCATCGAAGAGTTTTTGAGAACCGGCTCTCGGTCCCTGCCACGATCCGTGTCCCGGTGAGCCGATTTTTATTCTCTGATCGCAATTTGTTTGAACGACGATTCCGGCGACCGGGAATCGATTCGACTCGCTATCGCAACCGCTTGCAGATCGAACATCCGATTGGACCAGCAAAGCAGAAGCTTTCGCTATTTGTTTCAGAGGAGGTGTTTTATGACTGGTCTTTCAATGCCTGGGTCAGAAATCGGGCAGCGGCCGGGGTGAGCAAGATAGTTAATAAGCACTTGACCTTGGAGTTGTATTACCTGCGGCAAAACGATTCGCACAGTGTGCCGGGAGATCTCCACGTTATCGGTTCAACCTGGAGGTTTAAGTTGTAGTCAACGGAAATTGAAGTTATATAGGACCGATTGGACTTATTGGACCTATATACTTCGCAGCGAACCCACCGCTAAACTATGAAACTGTCGTCGCACAGCATTGATGTTCGCGAAGGGAAGCTGTCGTGCGTGGGTCCGATTGGTGAGCAGAATAAAGATCCGATCGTTTTGTGAGTCGATCCAAACGCTGGTACCAGTGAAGCCGTTATGACCAAAGCTGTCCGAAGGTAAATCAGGCCCGGCAGTCGATTCTTTTGACAGTGCGAGTTGCCATCCCAGCGATCTTGCCTCTTCCAATCCGGGTGTCATATTGGTTCGAAAGTTTGCACACGTCTCCGGCTTGAGCAGCGAGCTATGCGTGCCAAGAAATTGATTCGACATAACCAGAACGTCTTCCGCGGTAGAAAACAATCCTGCATGTCCAGCTGCACCGCCGAGAAAATAGGCATTCCCATCGTGGACCTCACCCCAAATCACACGCTGCCGTGAATTCGAATAGATTCCGGCGCCAGTTTCTTCACACATATTGCGTTCATAGGTGTTGCCGGTCTCGCAAGCCGCGATGCCTGTTTGTAAAGCCAATTCAGGGTTGAAAAATGTATGCTCCAGTTGCAGTTGCTGAATGATTTCCTGCTGTGCGAGTGTGGCGAGTCGCTGGCCGGTCATTCGCTCGAGCAGAAAACCAAGAGTGATGAATCCCAGATCACTATAGATAACTCTCGTTCCCGGACGATACTCCAGATCAAGATTGGCAATAGCCCCAACGGCCCGATCAGGTTCATCATTAGTGAGCAGATAAAGCGGGCGCCATGCAGGAAGCCCGGAGGTATGAGTTAACAACTCACGCACGGTGATCATCTGCTTGTCTGTACGTTCGAACTCCGGCAGGTAATGAGAAACAGAACTATCGAGAGTCAATTCGCCAAGTTCAATTCTGCGCGCGCAAAGCATGCCGGTAATCAGCGGTTTCGTAAGGGAGGCGAGGTCGTAGACGGTGTCGAGCTTATTTGCGATCTGGTATGGCTCGACCACGGAGTAACCGAGCGCGTCCGCGGAAATCTTGTTGCCACTCTGCGCAACCAGATAGACGGCGGAAGGGAAATCACCTGCCGAAATGTGTTCTGACAGAAGAGCGGAGAGTTGTGGGCTGGAAAGCATTTCAGATCTCAGATCTCAGATTAAAGCTCTCAAATTGTACGCTATGAACGAACAAGATTTCAGATCTCAGATTAAAGCTCACAAATTGTACGCTATGAACGAAAGGGATTTTGAATCTGAGATTTGAGATCTGAGATCTTATAGTACCGACATACCGGGATGTTCCGCGTGTTCGCGTATGCGATCGAGGGTTCGCAGAGCCAGACTCAAGGCGTTCCTTCCATCCGAGCCTGAAACTGCGGGAGGGTTTTGATCTCGTACGGCTTCGAGAAACGAAACTATTTCTGCACGCAGAGGTTCAATGTCGATCACATCCAGGTGTTGGATATGAACTCCGGGCCAGGCTCCAGTCGCGGTGGGTGGTGCGAGACTACTAACAGATGCACGTTTGGTCGTGTAATCCACAGCGATATAGTCGTGCGGTTGAAAGAAGCGCATCTTTCTGATCTTCTCAGTGCCCACGCGTGAAGCTGTAATGTTTGCAACTGCGCCGGAAGAAAACTCGAGACGCGCATTGGCTGCATCCACTTTGCTCGTAAGAATTGGTATCCCAACGGCGTGGATTTCCGTCACCTCAACGTCTTCGCCCACTAACCATTGAACAATGTCGAGATCGTGAATCATTAAATCCAGGACGACATCAATGTCGAGTGATCTCGCAGTGAACTCTCCGACTCTGTGTATTTCAAAGTAGACAGGTTTCCGCACGTGAGGTCGAAGAGCAACCATTGCCGGGTTGAAGCGTTCGAGATGGCCCACTTGCAGAATGGCTTTGCCGGACGTGGCCGCACGAATCATCTGATCGGCCTCATCTAACGTTCGCGCGATCGGTTTCTCCACGAGCACATGGACTCCCGATTCCAAAAGTCCACAGGCGATTTGGCAATGAACTTCCGTCGGCACCGCGAGGCTTACTGCATCAACCTTCCCAACAACATCATGCCAATTGGTAAAACACTCGACCTGCCGTTCTTCAGCGACTGATTTGGCTGTTTGTTCCTTCAAGTCGACAACGCACACAAAATCTGAAAAGCCCTCTGCTGCAAGAGCGGCATGCAACCGCGCGTGTTGTCGCCCTAAACTTCCGACTCCGATGACTGCTGTACGAATTGGCATGGATCTTTGTTAAGGGGTCGCGCGCTATCGTATAGGACGTATAAGACCTATTCGACCTATAATCGCCGCGATCATTAATTCCTAGCTTCTGTTCACGGAATATACTTGTATCCTTCAACGCTTGCCAAGCGACTCCAATTTTTCAGCTCCATAGTCTTTCTCGCCTTCTACTTGTACGGTCTCGGCCATCTCCCACTCGTTGGTCCAGATGAACCGCGCTATGCGCAAGTTGCTCGCGAGATGTTCTTGCGTGGTGATTGGATCACTCCCACTCTCGGCGGACACACCTGGTTCGAGAAACCAGCACTGCTCTACTGGTTAATTATTCCTGCCTATAAAGTATTTGGGGTACATGAATGGACGGCGCGTCTTGGGCCAGCACTTTGCGGGGTCTTAACGATCGCGGGAATTTGGTGGCTGGCTCGCGAGATCGAACGGACGCCGGAGAACAGAGGCCTTTCAGAATGGAGTCTCTTACTCACGAGTTCGTGCCTGGGGCTGATAGTGTTTTCGCGCGGCGTTAGCTTCGACATCGTTGTTACTGCGACGCTCACCTGGGCATTTTGCTTTTTCCTGCGATCGCAACTCACAGCCGAAAGTTCTAAACAGAACCACTTGCTCTTTGGCTTCTATGCTTTTGTGGGGCTCTCTCTTCTCGCCAAAGGTTTGGTAGGGATAGTCATTCCCGTAGGCGTTATTGCTCTGTACTTTTTAATGCGGAGAGAGTGGCCAACTCGAAAGCTCTGGTTGAGTCTGTTCTGGGGAGTGCCTTTGAGTTTGGCAGTTGCAGCGGTTTGGTATGGCCCGGTTATTTACAGACATGGATGGCATTTTATTGACGAGTTCTTTGTGCAGCATCACTTCGCGCGATATTTATCCAACAAATACCATCATCCGCAACCGGTTTACTTTTACCCGGCAATCCTGCTGATGTTGACCGTGCCCTGGACACCATTTTTGATTCAAGCGCTCTCATCAATTAAGAAATGGAACTGGCGCGGTCCGGATGCTGCGGCACGATCTCGAGTCTTTCTGCTGGCATGGATTCTATTCCCAATTGTGTTCTTCTCCTTTTCCGGATCGAAGTTGCCTGGCTACATCCTTCCCGTCTTACCTCCTGCATTGTTGCTATTGAGCACCAGCATCTTTGAACGTGAGAGCGGGAATCATTCGCGTTGGCCACTGATAAGTGTGGGCATAGTTTGCCTGTCGATGGGCCTGGCTGGTGCAATCTATGGCACGCGGGTAGAGCATCTATCCGCAGTTTGTGCTCTGTTTTCTTCCGTACCGTTTATTGCCGCGGGACTTTTCGCGGTCGTTTGGAATCGAAGTCAATCCTACGCGCTCCTGGCTATAGCCGGCACGTTGTTGCTGGCTTTGATGATCGTACTGAATTGTGCAGCCGGCATAATTTCAGAGCGAGAATCAACCAGAGATTTGCTGGCTTTGGCGGATGCCCGCGGCTATACAAACCTTCCGGTGCTTGCGATGCATGGAGATGATCGTTCGGCTCAGTTTTATGCGACGGGTCGTGTGCTATATGGGAATGATGGCGAAGTTATCTCTCTTGACGAAGCACCGGCAATTGTAGATTCAGTTCGGAAACGAAAGGAAAGAATTCTTGCGTTTATTCCTGCAGCGGATACTGACTTGTTCAGGGGAAAACCTGGGATTGAAGTGATTGGCAATAACGGAAAACTCGCTTTATTGTGTCTGTACTAGCGGGAAGCTTTGCCTCAAAAGTCTCTCATCTCATTCTCCCCAACCTTTAGGTTGGGGTTCAAAATCATCTAAAACTCGGAACCATTTAATGGTTTTTCGTGGAACCGTGACACAACAGTATCTTGCGCCTTTGACATGCTCATTTATCGTGCGACTTCGCAGGATTTAGATCTTTTCAGCTGGCCACAAACGTGCCGAGAAAAACCATTGAAATGGTTCCGGAAGTCCAGTGGCGCTGAACCCCAACCTAAAGGTTGGGGAGAATGAGATGACGACTATTGAGGAAAAGCCCTGGCGGGATATCAACGCAAATACTTGTCGAAGAAGTCGATCACGATACGGTCGTAAGCTTCGCCCTGTTCTCCAGTGGCCGATGGCAAGTTTAGACCACTCAGCGGTAGGTCGGTTCTGATATCAACATTTCCTGCATTCGGAAAACAGCCTTTTAGTGAAGTTGTTGAGGCAATCAAGTACCCTGCATCTGCTCCTGATAAGAGCATGATTCGTTGTTCCCTCAATGACGCTGCAATCTCACAAGCACTGGTTGGTTTGTACGCTCCCAACATGTAAATCCTGATTGCACCCGCTGCCAGTGATTTGAGCAATTGATTATCAAACCCGGTACAGTTGGTTACAGTCGCATCGATGAGTTCTGTTGATGATCGTGGGATAGAGTCGAGAGCGAGGACTTTGATCTGACTATCGCGTTGTGCTGCTTTTAAGGCCGCGTATGCCCCAAGCTCCACACCGTAAACTCCGAATCGATCGCCGACGAGTCTCGTCTTGCCATCTGATTTGAGGCTCCGCAGGAAATCGAACGCCGCCAGAAGATCATCATCATCTCTACCAGACAATGAACTCCACTTCACCAATGGGTTTAGACCATGCCCTCGCATGTCGGGCCATAGAATGGTGAAGCTGGTAGTCTCATTAATCTTTACACCCAGGTTGAATGAGTAAGAGCGATCGGCTCCGTAACGATGCAACAAGACAACTGCCGGTGCACCCGCCGCGCCTCTAAGCAACCAGCCTCGTGCGCGAGTGCCGTCGCGATTGGTCCAGATCTCGTCTGTTACCTTTAAAGCTGGACTGCTTATTTGTGAGAACGATTGCGGCGTTACCAGGTACGCACTTTTTGCAGGCCTCGAAATACAGTAGACGACGAACGACACTGCAAGCACTACCGCCACCAAAATCACGAGCACTATAGGCAACAGAGATCTGAGGAGTCGCTTGCCGAGTTTTCGTTTGGGTGGCATTAGAATCGCTGGTTGAACTTGAGTTCGTGTCAGCTTAGGTTCTTAGCGGCCGACACCTTTTGAGTCGCTTCATAATAGTCTTCTGGCGTGTTGATGTTAAGAAAAAAGTTCTCTGAATGTTGGAGATGTTCCAACTCAGAGAAGGAGACCCACCGCGTTTGCACTACCTCAATCAGGTCTAGTGGTCTACGCCGACCTGCCTCGATCAGTTCTACCGCACTTTGCAAACATGGATTGGTACGGTAAAGAGCGCATAAGGGTTGAGGTAGGCCATCTGCTTGAATTGGAACAACGGCATGGTGATCATTTCGCAAGCTGATGAGTAGCTGGAGGAGTTCGGAAGTTATGAAGGGTAAATCGCAAGCACTGACTATGGCCCAGTCGGAATGGCAAGCGGCTAAGGCTCCATGAATGCCGCCGAGGGCTCCCCACTGTGGGTAGACATCGGGAACTGCATTGGGATCATTGTTGCGAGGCCGGCCTACGATGCTGACGCGGGACACAACGGTTCCCAACGTTTTCTTTACCCGTTGTATTAAAGGTTCGTTCTCCAGCAGGAGTTGGGATTTGTCGGTACCCATACGGCGTGATGCACCACCGGCAAGGATGAACGCTTCGATGTCACGCATAACAACTCGTCGCTGGACGATTCTGTCTCCCACTATGAGCAAGTTAACATGGTCTTCTGAATGTCCGATACGGTTTAGCTTGTCGTGCCTTAACCAGTAGGCCTCGCGATTCAATTGTCGTCCTGGTAGGTCATGTCACGACAAGACAGAAGCATATCGGACGTTACTTCGGTTAACAAAGATTGGTTTCTAATCTAATCGAGGCACAACCTTGACCGATTTCTTTAGCGAAGTTTATAGTCGCAGAGTGTCGCAACGCACGCTTTGTGCATCTCATGAGACGTTAAGTGATATCGACGTTCTATAGCAGTTTGAGGTAGTTCTTAATGAATAGACTGGCCCCGGTTCTGGCGATTTTCTTGGCTCTAGTCCTGTGTCCTTCTCTGAAGGCTCAGAAGGTTGCAGCTACGATTAGTAATGGACCCGCACTGTTTCCGCTGGAAGATCTCCGTCCGGGCATGAAGGGGACGGCAAAGACAGTCTTCAGTGGTACTCAACCTGAAGAGTTTGGTGTTGAAATTCTTGGAGTTTTGCCGGGATTTCCCGGTCCTAGACAGTCGGCCATCATCGCTCGGTTGACTGGGGAAAAGGCCGAAAGGACTGGAGTATTTGGCGGTATGTCTGGTTCGCCGGTATTTATCGACGGCAAACTTGTTGGCGCCATCGCCTTCAGCTTTCCTTTTTCAAAGGAGCCGATTGCCGGCATCACGCCAATCAAGCAAATGATCGATCTATTCAACAAGGGATCCGAAAACCAGAACGACAAACCGAAGGAGCCGCGCGCTGTTTCCTTCTCGCAGCTCGTCGCAACCGATTGGAAACCCAATTTACCGAAACCTGCAGTTTCTTCAGTATCTCTGTTCGCGCCTGTCGCTGCGGATTCGCCGTTATTGCCACTGTTAGGTCAACAAATGACTCCGATAGCGACTCCGCTTGTTTTCAGTGGTATCAGCCAGGAAGCCCTGGCAATGTTTTCACCCCAACTCATCGCCAGCGGTCTGTTGCCTGTTTCGGGGGCAGGGGGAACGGCGCCGATTACACCGTTGGCGGCGCACAACAACAACACGTTTCCGTCTGGAAGCTCGATAAGTGTGCAGCTAGTGCGTGGTGATTACTCGCTCGCGGCAGCGGGTACTGTAACCATGCGTGATGGAGATCGGATTTATGCGTTCGGTCATCCCTTCCTTAGTCTCGGCTCGTCTGACATGCCGATGGCAGAATGCTCAGTTGTAACTGTAATTCCGAACGTAAACAATTCATTCAAACTAGCTGTACCTGGTCAGATGGTTGGTTCAATTTCACAGGATCGCGCTTCGGGGATCTTCGGTCTTCTCGGGCAGTCGCCGAAGATGATTCCCGTTAAGATTAACCTGCATACCAGTCGAGATCGCACCGAGAGCTATTCTTATGAGATTGCCAACGACAGCTTTTTGACGCCTTTGCTTTTGAACATCACCGTATTCAATACGATTACCTCGAGTGAACGAGCACTTGGCGACTCGACGATTTCACTAAAGGGAGAGATCAAGGTCAAAGGGCAGGACACGATTCAGATTGATCGTCGATTTTCAGCAAACAACTCTGCAATTATGGCGGCTGGTTCAGTCGCCGCACCGGTTGGATCACTCCTGACTAGTGGTTTTGACGATGTTCAGCTTGACGGAATCACTCTGGAGATTTCGTCTTCAGATTCAAAGTATGCGGGAACATTGGAGCGCATCGCGCTCGACCGAACAGAAGTCCATCGCGGGCAAAAGATCGAGGTACAGGCCTACGTGAGGACCGAATCGGGACGACAGTTTGTGCAGCGAATCCCGGTTCAGATCCCTGAAGATGCGACACCCGGACAGCTTTTAGTTTTCGTTGGCGATGGTGGTGCATTGCAGGAAGGCTCACCCGCGAAGAGCTTTGTACCGATGGACCTGGGTCAATTGGTACGGGCAATTAATACTGTGAAGAAGAGTGATCGTCTCTACGTAAAACTGTTTCGTATTACGAACGGTGCTGTCATTGGCACCAACGAGTTGCCGAGTTTACCTCCTTCTGTAGTTGCTACGCTGAACAGCGAGAGGACCGCTGGTGGCTATACTCCGACGGTGCTTTCTCCGGTTTATGAAATGGAATTACCGCCGGCTGAGTTTGTAGTTTCTGGGCAGCAGCTGATTGCCATAGACGTGGTGCCTTAGGTTGCGCCACTGATGGCACAGTAGGTCCTATATGTCACATAGGACCTATTTTTTTATTTACCTACACTGGCCAGCGCGTTCGCCCGTTCTCGAAACGCCCCTGAGAGTTGATCCACCTCTTCGGCAGAATAATTGGCAGCACGGAATGCATCCTTTAACTGGTCATCGCTGAGCCGGCTCAGCAAGTCACTTAACCAACGCGCATCCGAAACAGTTAAACCCTCAAATAGCTTCTTGTTTTTGCCGCCGTAATTAAAATCAATAACGTCTCCCTTCACCTTTTCAATGAAGGTCGCTTTTACATAATCGGATGGCTTATTTCTACTGCGAGAGATAGCTCCACCTGTCTTTCCAAAAGTACCGCCGAGATCGCTGATGATGTAACGCAAAGGAGCATCAGGCTGATTCCGGGCCGCGAGGATTTGGTTGTTGTCGTCTTTCATGTCCCAGTTATTGATCATTACCATCAGGATCTTTAAGCCACGAAATTCAGGTGTACTGTTGAAGGGATTGTTTTCCCAACTCCAGGTTCCAATCCGCTTAACATCAGCAGGTCTCGCTTCCAGTCGCACATTATCGAAGTCACCTTTCCCTTCGATCTTCAGGTGCGGCACGAGATAGGCGATTTCAGTTTCATAGCCAAGCGCCCACAGTATTCGGTTCGCCGCCGTGTCTGTTTGGGCTTCCTTGCCAATCTTGGCAACCCATTCATTACCGGCGCCATCTTTGACGCGATATTTAGTTGAATAACCGCCAGTCTTCTGCTCGACAAACGTTACTCGGCTGAGATCCGGCTTCATCGAATCGCCCCCGGCCCCAAGTTGAAGATTTCGAGTTTGAATATCTGTCGGATCTTTCCAAAGAACCGGCGTGCCCGTATAAGCCTTCTTCTCTTTTTTGTCTTTGTCTGATTGAGATACTCCGGTGGCTGGAAGAGCGAGCACAATTAGCATCGACCACAGCAGCCATACTCTACTCTTGTTCTTAATCATAATTTTTCTCCGCCTGTTGGTTTCTGATACAGAAGATCGCTGGCACGTCTGCTAAACGAGCAGAGTTGCGTTTATTGAGGTTCACGTTGAACTGCACTGCAACACCGGTACCGTCACATATATAAATGCGGAAAGCCAGCACCTTTCGGCGCTGGCTTTATTGTCTCCCTGATGGAATGTGAACGCTAAGGTTTCGGTGGAGTCGCGCCCTGTGGACAAGACCACAATTCGATCAGCATCGAGTCGCGGGCGCCCCCAACGAGAGTGACGATTCGGTGAGCGTCAATCCCGCGTGAGTTTACGAGATAGTCAACGATTTGCGCGGTGTGTCTTTGCGCATTGGCTGACTTACCCGAACGGCCTGGGTAGATAACAACATAAGCTGTCGAAGTGGGGTCGTTCTGAATCTCAACCGCATAGTTATCGAGGCGTGCCTTCTCGTCGTTTCTGGAGATCTCGGGAAACTCATCGAACTTTCGACACTTCGCGGATGGGAGTGGCACTGAAGCAGAGCAGTTTGCTGAGCAATCGATCGTATAACCGCCCATTGATAGTGTGGCCTTTACCGTTTCACCGGCGAGACCAGTGGTATCAACTCTAATAGAACTCGTACCCTGGCCCTCGACAATCGTCCCCGGGGAAACGGTCCAGTTATAAACCGGCGGTACAGGTGGATTGCCCCCGGATACTCGAGCACTGAAAGTGAGTGGTTGATCGAGACCAATGTTGGTAGGGCAGCTGATCTCTACGACGGGACAACTTGGCTGAATGGCAGCCGGGCACGTCTTTACCGCCACGGTTGTTGAAGTAAACGCCTCGCACTCGCCGGCCGTGTTGCCAGTCTCAATTTTGATGGAGGCTTTGTAAATTCCTGGCGTCACACCCGTCAGATCCCAGGTCACTGCGGCACCATCGCCTGATATGCGGCCTCCTGTAGTAGCCCAGTGATACTTAATTGGATTTCCGTCGGGTGAAGTTGCTCGGGCGTTCAACTGCACGGAAGCATTGCCGGCGCACTCGCTGACGACGGTGGCGTCCGAGGATAAGCTCAGCGTTGGCGGTGCGTAAGCCTCAATGTATTTGACTTTCTTCTGTGCCGAAGCGGATGACGGAATTAAGGAAACCGCCAGCAGGGCAATTGGCAGGAAGAAGGCAGTTAGAGCGCTCTGACTTTTTGACATTTCAACTCCTCAATTCAATGGTCCCTTCCACGAAGTTAGCGATGGTCGAAGCGTCGGGTAGGGAAGACGGGTTGATAAAGAAATAGAGGCAATGGCTCAAAGGTTCCATAAGGCTAGCAGATAGGCGTCGAGTTTCCTAACAGTTTTGTACCGTTCTAGGAGCAGGAGCAGGAGCAGGGGGGGTGACCTGGTCAGATAATGTCTCGAGAAAGAAGATGTTGACTACGTGCCTACCAGACTCTAGCCTTAGCTGCTCCTGCTCCTGCTCCTGCTCCTGCTCCTGCTCCTGCTCCTGCTCCTGCTCCTGCTCCTGCTCCTGCTCCTGCTCCTGCTCCTGCTCCTGCTGCGGTTTGACTACCATTGCCGTTTCGCGTTTCATACAGACGAATCATCAAATGCATCCCATGGAAAAAGCGCCGATCATTTTTGTGCTTTCGGTTTTATTAATACTGTCCGGATGCAACCGTGGCCGGAAGTCCGGCGCCAACGGCGCGAATCAGGGATCAACCGGCGCGAACGGTGTGACTCCCGATCCGACTCAAGCGCGTTCTTTTCTCGAAAAAGGCAAACTCCTGTATCGAGCGGATCAAGACTCCGAGGCAGCTGACGCATTCAAACAAGCTCTCGAGCATGACCCGACGTTAGCTGAAGCTCATTTTCGCCTGGGACTGGCATATGAAGCGTTGACCAAGGCAGATGAAGCTGAAGCGGAATATAAGAAGGCGGTGGAAGGTTACAAGAAATACTTTGCCATTGAGGACAATGAAAAGGATGCGGAGGCCCATTACGACCTGGGCCAGACATATGCTGCGTTGCACCAATACAGCGACGCTATCCGCGAATTTAAGCAAGCCACTAAGATTCGGTCAGACGATGCCGACATTTATTACGATCTAGGCATGGCCCACACAAAACTGGCGCAGTATACGGAGGCCGCAAACGCATTCTCGAAGTCGTTGGAGATTGACCCTGAGAACTATCGAGCGCAGGATGCTCTTGATCAGGCTCGTGAAGGTATCAAGCGAATTCAGGCTGGCAAGAAACATCAGGAAGACTTACTGAAGAAGGAAAAGGAAGGGGTCTTGAAGAAAGCGGGCGAAGGATTGCCGGACCCCCATTCTACCAAGCCTCCACCTTCAAAAGGATTGAAAGGTTAAGGACAGTCAGACATGGCCACCTACACGCCACCGCCATATTTCCCACAGGGTTCTCTCGCGCCGCCCGACAAGAATCGGTACCGAAAGTTCAAAGTGATAATGGCAGTGATCATCGCTCTATTAGTCGTCGTTCTGGCAGGCGCAGGATTCGGTATTTGGTATCTAATTCGCACTTTCGTTTAGCCAAATTCCCCCATTTCACTGCCCTTGCGCTTGACACAGTTCACCCGCATCCGTATAGTCTGCCGTTTCGGACAAGCGGTCTGAAGCAAACAATGCAACGTCCAGCAGGTTCTGTCGGTGTGGAGGCGTTGCGTCGGCTGATTACACAGCCGGTTGACAAATATTGTGGCGTAAATGGCGTGCGTCGCGGTTGTTTTTCACCGTTCCAACGCACCGCCCGCGCAGGAGTTAAACTCCTTCTCGTCCAGATAATGCGACGCCACAGAAAAGTTTTGGCTCGAGGGAAGCCACGATCCGCACCCGCCCGATAGCGAATTCAGAACGTCCCTAAATAAAAGTATTAACAGGGCAGCGGCCTGCGCTGACTGCCGGACTGGTTCCGGAAAGAGGCAGGCACGAGCCCTTTTGCGCGCAAAATGCGCCGAGTAATAAGAGGAAAACAGTGCCGACGATAAATCAACTTGTTCGCAAAGGCCGTCAACAGGTTAAGTACAAAACGGCTAGCCCTGCGCTCCAAAGCTCGCCACAGAAACGGGGCGTTTGCACGCGCGTTTACACACAAACACCAAAGAAACCGAATTCGGCGCTGCGCAAAGTCGCGCGCGTCCGGTTGACCAATGGGATTGAAGTTACAACCTACATCCCCGGTGTTGGTCACAACCTGCAGGAACACTCGATTGTCCTTATTAGAGGAGGCCGGGTGAAAGACCTGCCGGGTGTTCGTTATCACGTGATTCGCGGAACGTTGGATTCTGTTGGTGTGTCCGATCGCAAACAGGGCCGCTCTAAATACGGTGCTAAACGGCCAAAGGCCAGCGCAGGTAAGTAACCACATTTGAATTACGATTAACTCGGAACCTGATTATGCCAAGACGACGAGTAGCTGAACGACGAGACGTACTTCCCGATCCTGTTTACAACAGCCCGCTAGTTACGAAGTTCATTAGCGGCGTCATGTGGGACGGCAAGAAGTCTGTAGCCGAGACGATTTTTTACGATGCCATGCGGCAGCTTGGCGACAAGACCGGTGAAGAGCCGCTCAAGGTCTTCAAACGCGCGATCGATAATGTTAAGCCGACTGTGGAAGTGAAATCGCGCCGCGTTGGCGGTTCCACCTACCAGGTGCCGATTGAAGTACATCAGGAAAGACGTGGTGCACTGGCTATCCGCTGGATCGTTTCATATGCACGCGGCCGCGGCGAGAAGACCATGACCGATCGATTGGCTGCAGAAATTCTCGATGCGGCAAACAATCGCGGTAACGCGGTTAAGAAGAAGGAAGATACGCATCGCATGGCTGACGCTAACAAAGCGTTTGCGCATTACAAGTGGTAACGACTGGTCTTAGACCTTTGGTCTTTGGCCTTGTCGAAGACCAAAAACCAAAGACCAAAGACCAAAAAAGAAATGGCTAAGCAAGACCTAAATCTGACAAGGAACATCGGCATCATGGCTCACATCGATGCCGGCAAGACCACCACGACGGAACGTATCCTTTATTACACCGGCATCACACACAAGATCGGTGAAGTGCACGAGGGTACGGCGACCATGGACTGGATGGAGCAGGAGCAGGAGCGAGGTATAACAATTACCAGCGCTGCGACCACGTGTTTCTGGGAGCGAAACGGGGTCGATCATCGAATCAACATCATCGATACTCCTGGTCACGTTGATTTCACTATGGAAGTCGAGCGTTCGCTTCGCGTGCTCGACGGTGCTGTTGCGGTATTCGATGGCGTAGCTGGCGTAGAGCCGCAGTCGGAAACGGTCTGGCGTCAGGCGGATAAATATGGTGTCCCGCGCATTTGTTTCATTAACAAGCTTGATCGTGCTGGTGCTTCGTTTGAGCGGTCGTTTGAGTCCATCATCACCCGCCTTGGTGCCAATCCAGTTGCTATCCAAATTCCCATCGGCCTCGAAGATCAGCTAAAGGGCGTGATCGATCTCATCGCAATGAAGGGACTGATCTGGAACGACGAAAGTAAAGGGGCTGAATACGAGACGGTCGATATCCCGGAGAATTTGAAAGCTGATGCAGACGCAGCTCGAGAGAAACTGATCGAGGCTGTGGCGAGTGTCGACGACGACTTGATGCACAAGTATGTCGAGGGTGAAGAGATTTCCGACAAGGAGATCCGGGCGGCCCTTCGCAAGGGAACTATTGAACTCAAGCTTGTTCCGGTAGTCACTGGATCTGCTTTTAAGAACAAAGGTGTGCAAACGCTACTCGATGCAGTAGTCGACTATCTGCCATCACCTCTTGATGTGCCTGCGGTTGAGGGAATGAATCCAAAATCGGACTTGCCTGAAACTCGGCCCGCAGAGGCCTCGGCACCATTTGCCGGCCTGGTCTTCAAAATCATGGCAGACAAGCATCTGGGCCAGTTGTCTTTTGTGCGTGTTTATAGCGGCACAATCAAGGCCGGTTCATATGCCTTCAATCCTATCAAGGGCACCAGGGAACGCGTGGGTCGACTCATGCGGATGCATGCTAATAAGCGTGAAGATATCGAAGACGCTAGCGCCGGCGAGATCATCGCAATTGGCGGTATGAAGCAGGTGACCACTGGCGATACTGTCTGCGATGAGACAAAGCCAATCATCCTGGAGAAGATGGAATTCCCCGCGCCGGTCATTCGCGTAGCGGTAGAGCCGAAAACCCGCCAGGATCAAGACAAGCTCGGCGTGGCGCTAAATCGTCTCGCTCAGGAAGACCCGTCTTTCAACGTCTCCACCGATCCAGAAACTGGTCAAACGATCATTGCCGGTATGGGTGAGCTTCATCTCGAGATCATTGTCGATCGAATGAAGCGTGAATTTGGTGTTGAAGCGAATGTGGGCAAGCCACAGGTCGCCTATCGCGAAACGATTACTCAGGCTGCAACCGGCAAAGAGATCTACAAGAAGCAGACTGGTGGTCGTGGTCAGTTTGGCCATGTTGAGCTCGAGATTGAGCCAGCCCCTGGCGAAGGCTTTGTGTTTGAAAACAAGATCACCGGCGGCGCTATTCCAAAGGAGTACATCAAGCCGGTTGAGCACGGTATTAGAGATGCCATGGAGCGCGGATTTCTGGCTGGTTATGAATTAGTCGACATAAAGGTGCGCCTGGTATTCGGTAGTTATCATGAAGTGGATTCGGATGAGCGCTCCTTCCACATTGCGGGTTCAATTGCGTTTCAGGATGCGGTGCGAAAAGCAAAACCCGTGTTGCTGGAACCGATAATGCGGATTGAGGTCGTGACGCCTGATGAGTACATGGGCGCGGTAAATGGCGACCTTATGCGGAGACGAGGTCAAATTGAAAAAACCGAGCCCCGACCCGGTGGAGCGCAGGTGATTACTTCATTTGTTCCGCTGTCGGAGATGTTTGGATATACGACTGACTTGCGGTCGGCAACCCAGGGCCGAGCGACTTCAACAATGCACTTTGAGCGCTATGATCAAGCGCCCAAGAACATTGCCGAAGAGGTCATCGCAAAAGTCCAGGGGGTCGCAAAATAACGAGGGTTGCAGTGGCACAGGCTTTCGAGTCTGTGCCTTTTCTTTTTAACTTCAATAGCTTTCACAGGATTTACCAGATTTGACATGGTTAACAAATCAATCCTGAAAAATTACGGAATCCTGTAAGCGTTAACACGGGGAAAAGAGATGTCGAAGGAAAAATTTGACCGTTCGAAACCGCACGTGAACATCGGGACGATTGGGCACGTGGACCACGGGAAGACGACGTTGACGGCAGCGATCACGAAGGTGCTGGCGAAGAACAATCC
>Ga0207707_10000042_pt1 | contig 126050 bp, 114 predicted proteins | sample KBSC83BmetaG_FD_184336 | JGI IMG/M metagenome (GOLD analysis project Ga0207707, IMG submission 184336) | Corn rhizosphere microbial communities from Kellogg Biological Station, Michigan, USA - KBS C8-3B metaG (SPAdes) (version 2) | ecosystem: Host-associated > Plants > Roots > Rhizosphere ... | reverse complement strand
GGTCGCGCACACCTCGTTGATCGAGTTCTTGGCCAGCACGCCTTCCGGCGAGAGTCGCGCCATCGGATTGTGGCAATCGGTGCAGGAAAGTTGGTGTTGCTGGTGCACCGAACCGATCCAGTCCTGGCGTGCGCCGCCCTTGTGGCAGGCAAGGCACACACTCGCCTGCGTGTCGATCGGGGTTTTGGCGTCGCGGGTGAAGGCGATGATGAGGCCCGGCTTGGTCGGATCCCTGGCGTGTGCGGAACCGGGGCCATGGCAGGCTTCACACGCCGCCGCGGCGCCGGTTCCGGCGGCACCGGCGCGGAACGCCTGCACATGCAGCGAGTGCGAGGCCTGCACGTTTTCCAGCGCATGGCAGGCCACGCAGGACTTGGCGCCGATCGCGATCGCATCCGGTGCCAGCGGATTCTTCGCGATCGGCGCAGCGTCGAAGGGCGTGGCCGGACCGTTGTCGAGGAAGGCATGTGCATGCGGGTGCGCGTTCGCATCCGCATCGCTGCGCATGTCGGTGCGCGGCAACATCCGTTTGAAGTCCTGAGTGGTCAATGCGCTTGCCGGCAGCGCGTTCGCGTGTGGATTGCCGTCGTTCGTGTTCACGGCGGCTTGCGCTGTCATTGTCGGCAACATGCGGCTGAAATCCCGTTCGGTCAGCGCGCTCGAGGAAACGGCGGGGTGGGCAACCTGCGCCGCGGCGTGCCGGACGACCAGCAGCGCGCCTGCGACGGCAAACAGGATCAGCGGCGCGATGGTCGCCGATCGCGAAACCACGCTGCGCACGGTTCGCTCAGGCGAAGCCATGATCGCTATCCATGGCATGGCCGTTTCCCGGGAAATTCCGGCTCACCTGCGCCACGGCGTCATGCGGGTGCAGGCTCTCCTGGTGTTCGACGCGGACGTGGAAAGCCGCGATGCCGTCCTCGGCGTCGAGCGCGCGCCGGATGCGGCGGGCCGCGTCCTCGCAGAACATCGGGTTTTCGCCGTTGGCCAACGCGAAGGCTTGCTCGTCCTCGCGCTTCACGGCTGTTTGTACCGCAGTCCGGAGCGACCGCTCGACGCGATCGAGCAGGGTAATCAGATTGAGTGGCGCGGCGTGGGTGAAACGCACCCGCAAGTGCGCGACGCTGCGCTGGGCGTGCGGCGTCGCGACCATGCCGCGTTCGCTGCCCAGCCACTCAAACACATCGGCATGACTCAACGGTTCCCCTGCGTGGAAATCCGCCGCGAACTGTTGCTGGACGAGTTGGCGCGACAGCGCGGCGGAAGCGGGGCAGGTCGAGGAGTACACGACTTGCGTGCCGAGGTCCAGGCGAAAGGCGCCACCGACCAGGTCGGCTTCGATGGAAACCGGATAGGCACGCCAGCCGTGATGATCGCTGCGCAGCGCCTTTCGGCGTATCAGATGCTCGAAGCGGATGACGATGCGCGCGCGGTCGGCCAGCTCGCGCTGCGATCGCAGGAACGCGCGCAGCAACGATTCCAGCATGCCCGCGTCGATGGGTTCCGCGCCGAGGCGCTCATTCGCCAGCAGGTACAGGCGCGACATGTGGATGCCGCGACGGTCCGGGCGCACCAGGTTCACGAAGGCATCCACCCTGGCGTGGCAGCGCTGCGGATGGCCATCGCCGGCGTCGAACAGGATCGGCATGTCGATGCCCTGCATGCCCACCCAGTCGATCGCGTCGTCGACAAGCGGCAGTATTTCGGCGGCGATGTCGGGCGCCGCGAGGGCCGCGCCACGGGGATTCTCCGCATCGTGATGCCATGCAGGTTTGGACGACCCGGTCGCGTGATGTTCGTCCCTCGCCGAGTCCATCGGGTCGGGTCGGGAAGGCGCGACCGCCGCGTCCGCACTAGTCATGGCCGGCGGGCTCCGCATCCCGCAGCGCGGCCACCGCCGCCGCGGCATTCACCTGGCGCACGCCGTTGACGAGCTTGCTGGTACGCGCCAGCAGGTCATGGATCGCGCGTCCGTCCATGTGCGGGTCCAGCGACACCAGCAACGCGGCGATGCCGCTGACCTGCGCGGCGGCCATGGACGAACCGGAAGTGAAGTCGTAGCCGCCGTCGGGCTGCGTCGTCAGGATGTCGTTGCCGGGGGCGTTCAGCACACCGGGTGGATCCACCCGGCGTGCGCTTGAGTTCACCACGATCACACCCGGCACGTCGGCCGGGAATCCGTCGAGCTTGCCGCCGGGCGGCAGCGCGGCGATCACGACGCGGCTCTCCAACACCCGTTGCATCAACCGCGACAGCAGCGGATCCGACGGGCCGCCCAGGCTCAGGTTCACGATGCGGGCGTTCGTGTCCATCACGGCCGCGAGCGCCTTGGCGAGGGTGAAGGAATTGCAGCGTGCGCCGGCGTCGGAACCAGGCGGATACCAGCACGCCTTGTAAACGCTGAGCGTGGCCCTGGGTGCCATCCCCACGATGCCACGATGGTTGTCGGCGATCGCGGCGATGATCCCGGCGACTTCGGTGCCGTGGTGGTCGCGGTCGAATGCCGATGTGTCGTCATCCACCAGGTTGTGAACGTCGTGGATCTGGCCCCGCAGGTCCGGGTGCGCTACGTCCGCGCCGGTGTCCACGATCGCGATGTCGACGCCCGCGCCCTGGGTGACGGCCTGCGCGAGGCCGGCGTCGGTCTCGCGGAAACCGCGCTGGAGATCGACGTAAGGGTCGTTGTACCTGTGCGCATCCTGCCGGCGGCTGGAATAGACCGAAAAATCCCGCAGCGGCTCGGCGAGCTGTACCCGCTTGTCGCGGCCGAGCGCCGCGAGCAACGTGTCCCGGCTGGTTCCGGCAGGCGGCTCCAGCACGATGCAGTACAGATCCAGGCTCTTGATGGGCCAGCCCACGAGCTGGCGCCAGCCGTAATTGCGTTGCAATGCGGCAAGGGTGGAGGCCGCGCGCTGGCCGGCACCGTAGTTGCCCGATGGCGCGTAGCCGAGCAGGCTGGAACCCGCGTGGGTCGCCGGCGGCTCGATCGGATTGGCGACGGCCAGCACGATGTCACGCTGGCTGTCCATCGAAACCACGACGTTGCTGGTTTGCGCGTGCGCGAACACGCTCCACGCGAGGCACGCGACGGCGACGAGGAGCGCGCCGGGTTTCATGGCGTGTCGTCGACGGGCTCTGCCAGGCGGATGTCGCGATCAGCGCGAAGCCGCCGCAGCGCAGACGCCGAAGACGCGTCGGCCCCGACCGGCATGACCGCGTAGGCGCCCACGTCGTTGGGGCCGTCGATCACGCGCAGGCCGAGGTCGTGCAGCAACTTGTTCCAGTCGGCCAGCTTCATGCCGGTGGCGGGCACGACGCGCAGGGCGCCGGCCGGTTCGATCAGGGCAGGCTGACTGAGGGTGCGATAGCGCGGCGCCTGGTCCGACCATAACCGGACGCCCAGGGCGCCGATCCCGATCGCCTGCACCACGACCGCGACGGCCAGTGCCTTCGTCAACCGATTGCCCCAGGATCCCATGTGGAGCGGCGTCGTGTCCGGCTCGGGCGCGTCCAGGCGTTCCAGCAGATGCTTCAACCCGGCGTCGGCGTCGACAGGAATGTCCGTCGGCAACGACAGCGCGCAGCGCAGCCGGCTCTGCTGGGCGAACTCCGCGCTGCACGCTTCGCACTGCGCCAGGTGGTGCATCAGCCAGTCGCACTGCTCGCGGGGGGCCGTGGCCTGGAGTGCCCACGGCATGATTTCCCAGGCACGCGCACAGTCCTGGCCGGCATTCATCGGGATCGTCATGGCATGTTCTCTTGTTGCGCAGGCGAATCGCCGGCCAGGGTCGGAAGCACGTTGCGCAACTTGATGCGCGCGTGGAACAGGCGCGCCTTCACGGTGCCGACGGGCGCCTGCATGATGGCGGCAACTTCCTCCAGGCTGTTGCCGACCCCGTAAACCAGTTCGACGACGATCCGCTGGTCTGCCGACAAGTGCTCGAGCGCCTTGCCCAGCCAGTCGCGCAACTCGCGATCCTCATCCGGGTCGTGGGCCGGACCGCGCCCTTCGCGCATCGCGTAGTCGTCGACGGGTTCATCGCCGCGTTGCCGCAGCGCCTTCAATCCGCAGCGATAGGCGATGCCCATGATCCAGGTCGAAACGCGCGAGTCGCCGTGGAAGCTGTCGGCCTTGCGCCATGCAATCCAGAAGCAATCGTTCACGATCTCCTCGATCAAATCGGCGCGCCGTGTCAGGCGCGACAGAAAACGGCAAAGCCCGCCGTGGTAGGCGCGATAAAGCGTCTCCAGCGCCGCGCGGTCGCCGGCCGCCATGCGCTGGAGCAGCATGCGGTCGCGGGAGTCGACGTCGCTTGTGGAATCATTCATCGCTGCGCGGGAATGACCGGTCTGCGGGGTGGGTGCCAGCTCGGTGCGTGAAGGTTGCCTGCCGGGCCCGGCGGATTCGTTCAGGCTTTCAGAAGGACCGGGAAAGGGTCAGGAGCCATGGCGAGGCGGCCAGGCGGCGCAGGTACCTGTGCGAACCCGCATCGATGGCGACGCGATCGAGTTCGACCTGCCACCCGCCGTGGCTCCAAAGCAATCCGGCTTCGCCGTACCGGTAATAGCCCATGTGATAACGCTCTTCGGACGGGTATCCGTAAGGCACGGCATAACGTGCAATGCCGAACCCGCCCGAGATGAAGAAGCCCCCGGCCAGCGGCCAGTGGAAATTCACGTCGGCGGCCGGGTGCAGCCTGTGTTCGTCCGCGCTGGCGACATAGACGTCCGATAGGCCGAAGGTCAGGACGTCACGGTACACCCAGTAAATGCCCGGCTCGTAAACGTTGGCATGCAGACGACCGGCGTAGTGGTAATAAACCACGTCCGCCTGCATCCGCCAATTCTCGGAAACGGCCCACGTGCGCGCGACCCGGGCCACGCTTTCGGCGACGTGGCCCGGCGAGCGCAGTTCGATCCCGCCGGACAGGCCCAGCGACCAACCCGACGGCGTGGTCCATGCGATGCCGCCCTGCAGGGCAGGGGTCGCGGGCGTGATTGCGAGACCCCGATCCACCAATTGGGAAGCGAGTGACACCGAGCCGCTCAGATCCCCGGCGCGCGCGTACGGCGGGATGAGCAGGCAGGCGGCAATGACCGCGACGGCGAACGCTCGGGCCACCGGGCCAAACGGCACGCTGCCCATGAAACGGGCTTGGCACCGGCGTGGCGCGTGTCCCCGCCGCGGTTCCGTGCGAGCGCGGATGCGGTGCCGGATCGGATGGCCATCCTCATGCGTCATGTGACCGGCGCTCCGACCATCGACAATCATTCCAGGCCCGCGGTATCCGCACGCACAAGGGACTCGCCGTGCAGCGTCGTCGGCCATTTCGACCGGACATGATCCCCGCCCGCCGCGCGATCCAATCATCACGACCGGCAAAATGAACTCCGGATGACAGTCGCGGTGACGGGGTCCGTCGTCGGGTGCAGTCGAACGCATGACGGCCGCCCTCCGGCCCGTCCATGGTGGTCAGATTCCACCGCCGCGCCGGGATCGTGTCAAGCCGAGCCCATGCACCCGCGCCGGGGCCGGCAATCGGCGGGCCCGATGTGCTCGCAAACACCATTCGGAATGGTCCTTTTCTGGCGGCCAGCCTTGCCGGCAGAAAATTCCGTGCTGGAACGTTTCGCAGCAGCCGGCGATGACGATGCCGACCCGAAGGCGTGCGTTCGGCGCATGCCGTTCAACCAAAGTGCATCGCGAGGACACCCACACCACGGACATGTCAACGCATTCCGTGATCTCGTGACCCTGCACGCCATGCTCGAACGAAGTACGCCCGCGATCGAATCGCAACTCCTCGACACGCGCCGGGCTTTCGACAGCGTCGCGGTCGATTACGATGGTCCACGCGGCAACAACGTGCTGATCCAGCGCATGCGTCGGGCGCTGTGGAATGCCGTGTGCGACGAGCTTCCGCCGGGTTCGCGGTTGCTGGATCTCGGGTGCGGCACCGGCATCGACGCGGCCGAGTTCGCGCGGTGCGGGTATCGCGTCACCGCCACCGACTGGTCGCCGCGGATGGTGGAGCGCACGCGGGAGTTGGCCGCGCACGCTGCAACGTGTTCGCGGATCGACGTCCGGCACGTCGGGATCCATCAACTCGACCGGATCGAAGGCGAATTCGATGGCATCTATTCGGACCTGGGGCCGCTGAACTGCGTGCCCGATCTCGGCACGGCGGCAGCCGAATGCGCGCGGCTGCTGCGACCGGGCGGCAAACTGGTGTGTTCGGTGATCGGCCGCATCTGCCCCTGGGAGATCGGTCACTACGTGTTGCGCGGGCGCTTCAGGCGCGCGCGGGTTCGGGCCGCGCGCGGTGCAACGCCGGTCGGCATGAACCGTCACACGATCTGGACGCGGTATTACCTGCCACGCGAGTTCTACCGGGCCTTCGCCGAACATTTCTCGTTGTGCGGCTATCGCGCGCTCGGCCTGTTCATGCCGCCGCCGTATCTGCTGGATTACTACCACCGCCATCAGCGCTGGTGTGATTGGCTGGGCCGGCTCGATGATCGCCTGGGTGCGCTGCCGCTGCTGCGGGCCATGGGCGATCACTTCCTGATCGTGATGAGCGCGCGGTCGCGACCATGACGTGCATCAACACCAGGCTGCGCGGCGCCCGCACGATCATCGTCGATGGCGAATCGCGTGGGCCCTTGTCGATCATGGACGGCAGGATATGCGCTTCGTTGCCGGGGCACGCATACCACGTCGATCTGCGCGATCACGTGATCGCGCCCGGCCTGATCAACGCGCACGAACACCTGCACCTCAATGCGGTCCCGCCGCTTCCGATCGGTGCGCCTTTTCCGAACAGCTACGCGTGGATCGAGGCGTTCCAGGCGCACTTCCGGAATCCCCCCGTCGTGGCCGCACTGGCGATGCCGAAAACGTTGCGGCTGCGACACGGCGCACTCAAAAACCTGCTCGCGGGCACGACCTGCGTGGTGCACCACGACCCGTGGCATCCGGCGCTCGATGCAGTGGATTTTCCCGTCGCGCTGCTGCGCGATTACGGCTGGAGCTATGCGCTGGGTTGGCCCGCCTATGGACCGCCGGTGTGGCAGAGTTTCGATGCCACGCCGTCCAATCGCCCGTGGATGATCCATCTGGCCGAGGGCACCGATGCCACCGCGCGGGCAGAGCTTTCGCAACTGGATGCGATGGGGTGCCTCGCGTCGAACAGCGTGTTGGTGCACGGCGTTGGTCTGCGCGAATGTGACATCGATCGTGTGATCGAAAGCGGCGCCGCGGTGGCGTGGTGCCCGACCAGCAACCGCAACCTGCTTGGATGCACGCTGGATCCGCGTCGTTTGCAAGCCGCCGGACGACTGGCGCTGGGCAGCGATTCACGACTGAGTGGCGCGCGCGATCTGCTCGGGGAGTTGCGCAGCATCGCCGACACGGGCGCGCTTGGTGCGCGCGAGGCGCTGGCGCTGGCGGCGACCGACGCGGCACGTATCCTGCGCCTGCCGCAGCGCGGCCATCTCGCGGCAGGCGCCCACGCAGACCTGCTGGTCGTCGCCGATCGCGGCGGCGACGCGGCGCGCAGCGTGGTTGGCGTGGAACGCAGCCAGATCAGGGCCGTGGTGCGCGATGGCATGCCGCGCATCGCCGATCCCGATTTTGCCGAATGGTTCGAAGCGGCCGGCGTGGCAACGGTGCCGGTGACGCTGGACGGCCGGCCAAAACTGATCGCGAAAACGCTGGCCGATCCGGCGCTCGTGGAAATGGAGCCTGGACTCGAATTCGCTTCGCGCATCGACGAGCCTGCGCAGGAACCGGCGTTCGCCGAAGGACATTGCTGATGCCGCGCATCGAAATGCTCGAACCACGCGACGCCTACGCATTGTGGGCCGCCAGCTATCCACCGCGCGCGCACAACCCGGTGATGCAGGCCGAAGAGCGCGCGATGCTGGCCTTGATGCCGGCGGACCTGCACGGGCAATCGGTGCTCGACGCGGGCTGCGGCAGCGGGCGCTACATGCTGCATGCGCTGGGGCGCGGAGCGGTGTGCGTCAAGGGCGTCGATCTCTCCGCCGAGATGCTGGAACGCGCAGACAAGGAACTGGCTGCATGCCGCCAAGGCGGCGAGGTCGAACTGGTACAGGGAGATCTCGAGCGGTTGCCGGTGCCGGATGCTTCGGCGGACCTGACGATCTGCGGCCTCGCGATCGGACACCTGGATCGCCTGCAACCGGCGCTGGCGGAACTGCGCCGCGTGACGCGACCCGGCGGCACCATCCTGTGCAGCGACGTGCATCCGACCGGTCATGCACTCGGGTGGATGCGTGATTTCAAGTCCGGCGAACGGCACTTTGCCGCGCGGCACACGCCGCATCTTTACAGCCACTGGCACGCGGCCTGCGCAATGTTGCGGCTGAAAATCGTGCGGGTGCTGGAACCGATGCTCGACCCTGCCGACGTCCCGGACGACGCGCACTTCGACAGGCGCGCGTTCGAAGTACCCGTCGCGCTGGTGTTCCAGTTGCGCCGTCCATCCTGATCGCTCGCATTTTCTTCCGGCCATGACACGTTCGTCCAACACGCTGCTGATCAATCCGACCGTCACCTCGCGCCACAGCGCGCGATTTCCGCTGTCGCTGCTGAATCTTGCCGCGACGCTGGACGAAACCGGCAGCAGCCGGATCATCGACGGCAATCTCGATCGCGACTTCGTCGGCGAGACCCTGCGCGTGTTGGAGCACGAGCACTTCGACGCCGTGGGCGTCAGCGTGATGGGCGGCCCGCACGTTGCACCGGCGGCTGCCGTTTCCAGGGCCGTTCGCGAACGCTTTCCGAGCCTGCCGATCGTCTGGGGCGGCTACTTTCCGACCCTCAATACCGACGCGGTGCTGGCCGCGCCCTACGTCGATTACGCAATCCGCGGGCAAGGCGAACAGACGTTGTCGGAACTGATCGCGTCGCTCGGCGGGAACGGTCCGGGACTGCACGAGATCGCGGGGCTGTCGTGGAGGGGCGTGCGTGGCGTGACGCACAACCCAAGCCGGCCGTTCGCACGCGGCAGGCTTTCATCGCTGCTGCCCTACGACAAACTCGGCGACCCGCGCCGCTACTTCGCGCGCACCTATCTTGGTTCGCGCACGGTTGCGCACCAGGCCGCGCTGGGGTGTCGCTTCCGTTGCACCTTCTGTGGCGTGGCCGCGATGTTCGGCGGCGCGACCGCGCTGCCGCCGCTGGCGCGGTTCGAGCAGGAATTGCATTACCTGAAACACACGTTGGGTGCCGATTCGGTCCAGTACTTCGACCACAACTTCTTCGACCGCGAGGAGGACATGATCCCGCTGCTGGAGATCATGGCGCGCTTCGAAATGCCGTGGTGGTGCTTCGCGCGCACCGACGCGTTGCTGAATTTGTCGGAGCGCGCATGGAAGCTGGTGAAGAAGAGCCGCTTGCGGATGGCGTTCATGGGCGCCGAGTCGCCCGACCGCCAGATGCTGAAGGCGATCCGCAAGGGCACGCGCCCCGATCAGGCGCTGGCGGTCGCCGAACTGTGCAAGCGAATGGGCGTGATCCCGGAACTGTCGTTCATGGTTGCGCCACCGGAGAACACGGAAGAGGAAACCGAACATACCTTCGAGTTCATCCGCGACCTGAAACGGATCAATCCCGACTGCGAGATCATCGTCTACATCTACACGCCGCTTCCCGAACGCAGCCTGCATCAAAAAGACCGCGGCAAGGGACGTGCGCCGGCGTTGTTCGACCTTCATGGCGCGCCCGTGGTTTTCCCGGCGACCGTGGAGGAATGGACGCAGCCGCAGTGGGTCGCGTATGCGTGTCACGCCGATGCGCCGTGGTTGAGCGACAAGGTACGCAGGCGCATTCGCGATTTCGTGACGGTGCTGCGCTGCCGTTTCCCCACCGTGCAGGATCTGCGCGCGCCGCCGTGGGCCAAGCGCGGCATGAGCGCGATGGCCACGTGGCGTTATCGTTTTCGCAAGTACGACCGGCCATGGGAATTGGACTTCGCCAACCGGATGGTACGTCTGCGCATGCCGCAGGTTTCGGGTTTGTAGGCACCGCCCATGCACGTGGCGCAGCTCAATTTCCTGCCCGCGCCCGATGATCTCGGCATCGAGGCGTTGCTGGAGCGCTGGCCGTCGCTTCAGGACATCGCGGAACTGGTGGCGGGCGCCGGTATCCGGGTATCGGTGCTGCAGGCGGCATCCCATGTGGAGCGCCTGACGCGCAACGGAGTCGATTACCACTTCGTCGATGTCGCTGGAACGCGGACCGTGGAAAGCCGCGGCCGCCGTTTTGCGGACGTGCTGGATGGCATCCATGCCGACGTCCTGCACGCACATGGCCTCGGCTTCGTCGAGGAAGCATGTGCGGTTGCCGGCCATTTGGCGCCGGCATTGCCGATCCTGCTCCAGGACCATGCAGACCGCCCGCCGCGCTGGTGGCGGCGGGCGCGCCATCGCCGCTGCTTCGCCAAGGTATCCGGCATCGCCTTCACGTCGATCGATCAGGCGCAGCCGTTCGCGGCTGTCCACTTGTTCGGCCCTTCCACGCGACTTTTTGCGATTCCCGAATCCAGCAGCCGCTTCACCCCCGGCGATCAGACCCGTGCACGCGCCGAAACCGGCTTGCACGGCGACCCCTGCGTGTTGTGGGTCGGGCGCCTGACCCGCGGCAAGGATCCCTTGACGGTGCTCGAAGGCGTCGCGCTGGCCGCATCGCGCGTGCCGGGTTTACAACTGTGGTGCGTGTTCGGAACAGCGCCGATGCTGGCCGACGTACGGGCGAGGATCGCCGATGATGCGCGACTGGCCGGACGGGTGCACCTGCTGGGCGAGGTGCCGCATGCGCGCATCGAAACCTTGCTGCGCGCAGCCGACCTGTTCGTCTCGGGCAGCCGCGCCGAGGGCAGCGGTTACGCCGCACTGGAGGCACTCGCTTGCGGCATCACGTCGGTGCTGACGGACATTCCTGCGTTCCGCGCACTGACGGGCAACGGGCGCATAGGCCATTTGTGGCCGTGCGGTGACGCGGCGCGCCTGGCCGACGAACTGTTTCTCGCGGCAACCGGGCGAGCGTCACCGCAGCAGGTGCGCGCGCATTTCGATGCCACGCTTTCGTTCGATGCCGTCGGGCGGTTGTGGGCCGATGCTTATGCGAAGTTGTGCGACGACTCGCGGCGGAGGGCGGCATGAAACTCGCGCTGGTCGTGCCGGGTGGCGTGGATCGCAGCGGCGAGATCCGCGTGATACCCGCGCTGCTGGCCCTGATCGAGCGGCTGTCGCAAGTGCACGAGGTGCATGTTTTCGCGTTGCGACAGGAGGCGGCCGCAGGTTGCTGGCAACTCGCCGGCGCCGCCATCCACAATATCGGCGACGGCTGGACCCACCTGCGCGGCATCGCCGCGATTCGCGCCGAACATCGCCGCGCGCCCTTCGACGTGGCGCACGCCGTCTTCTCGGGCCCGTGCGGGCTGATCGCGGTCGCGGCAGCGAAGCTGCTGCGGATTCCGTGCATGGTGCACGTCACCGGCGGCGAACTCGTCGCGATGCGCGACATCGGTTACGGCGGACGCTTGACGTGGAAGGGACGTCTGCGCGAACGCCTCGCCTTGCGTGGCGCGGATGTCGTCACCGCAACCAGCGCGCCGGTCATCGACCTGTTGCAGGCGCTCGGCATCCAGGCTCGGCGCGTACCGCTCGGGGTGGACCTCCGCAAATGGCCACCGCTCGCCCCGCGCCCAAGCCGCGAGGGCCCGGCGCGGCTGATCCACATCGCCAGCCTCAATCGCGTCAAGGATCAAACGACCCTGCTGCAGGCGCTGGCGAGGCTGGCGAAAACGGGGGTGGACTTTGAAATGGACATCGTCGGGACCGACACGTTGCAGGGCGCAATGACCGGACTCGTCCGCAATCTCGGGCTGAATGGGCGCGTGCAGTTCCTCGGCTTCAAGACCCAACGCGAACTGCGTCCGATCGTGGAATCCGCCGACCTGCTGGTGATGTCGTCGCGCCATGAAGCGGGACCGTTCGTTCTGGTCGAAGCGGCGGTGGCCGGCGTACCGACGGTCGGCACCGCGGTGGGGCACATCGTCGAATGGGCGCCTTCGGCGGCCATGGCCGTGCCGGTCGGCAATCCGGAACGGTTGGCGGACGCCATTCATACGATGCTGGCCGACGAAGACCTGAGGCTTCGCGTGGCGCGCGCGGCGCAATGCAGGGCACTGTCGGAAGATGCCGACCATACGGCAAGGACGTTCGAGGCGCTTTACCAGCGCCTGGCCAGCGGCTCTTGCGGATGAAAGGCGCCGTGCGATCACGCGTGCCGGAAACCGGATGGCTGGGCGACACCCCGCAACGCAACTACGCCGCGAAGCTGGAGTTGTTCAACGCCTTTGCGCGGCCAGAGCTGCGCGAGGCGATGGATGCGCTGTCGATGCCCGCGAATTCCCGTGTGCTCGACGCCGGCTGCGGAACCGGCGAAGCGGTGGGTTGGTGGTGTGCATCGATGCAGGGCCGCGGAACGGTGGTCGGGATGGACCTGGCCGTCGCACACATTCGTGCCGCCCGTGGTTCTGCACCGGCAGGCGCATCAATCGTGCAGGGCGACATGCTGGAGCCGCCTTTCGCGGATGGCACGTTCGATCTGGTCTGGGCCGTCAATGCCGTCAATCATCTGCACGATCCCGTTGCGGGCGTGGGGGCACTGTCGAAGCTGTTGCGCCCGGGCGGACGCATTGCACTCGGGCAAAGCTCACTGGTACCGGACATGTATTTTGCGTGGGACGCGCGCCTCGAAGCCCGCGTGAACGAAGCGGTGCGCGCGTATTACCGGGAGCGCTACGGCCGCAGCGAACGCGAATTCGCCGCGGTCCGTGCGCTTGCCGGGTGGTTGCACCAGGCCGGGTTGCGGAACGTGGGTGTGCACACGCGGATGATCGAGCGGACGTTTCCGCTTTCGGATGCGGACGAGCGTTACCTGCTTGAGTGCATCTTCCGCGGCACCTGGGGCGAACGCCTGCGGAAGTTCATGGACGCGGCGGATTTCGCGGAACTGACGCGGCTGTGCGATCCCGACGACAGGCGTTACGCGCTGCGTCGCTGGGATTTCCATTTCCTGCAAAGCCTCACCTTCGTGGTGGGTACGACGCAAGGGGACACTCGGTATTCCATGGCCGGGCACCCGGCGACGGGAGGTCGGCATGGCTGATCCCGCAGCATGCGATCGGCGTTTATTCCACGAGATTTGGGCGGGAGGCACTGGTGCAAGCGGATCGATGCGACATGGGACGGACCTCATGACGCGGTAGGCAGTCCTCGCGTGCGCCGGAAGGGACCGGGGCTGGGCCTGCAAGGGGCGGAAAAGTTCGCCACCGCCGCAACCAAAACCGCGCGGCAGGGAGCATACACCTGCCATGACGACGTCCGCCTACCGCCTGACGGATCCGCTTTCGCCCTACGTCGCGCTGACGCGCCATTTTGCGCTGGTGGTACAGATGGCCCGGCGTGACGTGGCGGGCCGTTACCGCGGTTCGTTCGCCGGCCTGCTGTGGTCGTTCTTCAATCCGTTGCTGATGCTGGCCATCTACACCTTCGTGTTCGGGGTGATCTTCAAGTCACGCTGGAATGCGCAGACGACCAATCCGTTCCAGTACGCCGTGGTGTTGTTCGCGGGACTGAACATCAACACGTTGTTCTCGGAATGCGCCAACCGTGCCACCACGCTCGTCGTCGAAAACGCCAATTTCGTGAAGCGCGTGGTGTTTCCCCTGGAAACACTGACCTGGAGCACGCTCGGCTCCGGGCTGTTCCACCTGTGCGTGTCCACCATCGTGTTGCTGGTGATCTCGCCGTTCGTCACGGGTCATGTTTCCTGGACGGCGGTCCTGTTCCCGATCGTCGTGATTTGCTTCCTGCCGTTCGTCGCCGGTACGGTCTGGCTGCTCGCGTCGCTGGGTGTGTATCTGCGTGATCTGAAGCAGGCGGTGGGCATCGTCACCACGGCGTTGATGTTTTTGGCGCCCATCCTTTATCCCGCGACGCTGATTCCCGAAAGCTATCGTTTCGCGCTTTATTTCAACCCCCTGACGGTCATCGCGGAAGCCTCGCAGGCCGTGCTGGTCTGGGGCCAGATGCCGCGCTGGGATCATCTCGCCGTGTACGTCGTGATTGCATCGCTGTTCGCGTGGTTCGCGTTCTCCTGGTTCGAACGGACGCGCAAGGGCTTCGCCGATGTCGTCTGAAGATTTCAGCATTCGCGTCGAGGGCCTGTCCAAGCGCTACGAAATCTACGCGCAGCCCGCCGAACGACTGAAGCAGATGATCCTGCCGCGCCTGCAGCGTGCGCTGCATCGACCCGCACGGACCTATTTCAACGAGTTCTGGGCCTTGCGCGGCGTCAGCTTCGACGTGCGCAAAGGCGAGACGGTCGGCATCGTGGGCCGCAATGGTTCGGGCAAATCGACGCTGCTGCAGATGATCTGCGGAACGCTGAACTCCACGCTCGGAACGGTTGCCGTGAACGGCCGCGTCGCGGCATTGCTGGAACTGGGCGCGGGCTTCAATCCGGAATTCACGGGCAGGGAAAACGTCCGCTTGAGCGGACTGCTGTACGGGTTGTCCGAGCAGGAATTGAACGCCCGCTTCGGTGCCATCCTCGATTTCGCCGAGATCGGCGAGTTCATCGACCAGCCGGTCAAGACCTATTCCAGCGGCATGTACGTGCGGCTGGCTTTTTCGGTCGCGATCAACGTGTCGCCCGACGTCCTGGTGGTGGACGAAGCGCTTTCGGTGGGGGATGAAGCCTTCCAGCGGAAATGTTTCGCGCGGCTCGATGCGATCCGCGATGCAGGAGCAACGGTGCTTTTTGTGTCCCATGCGGCGGGCACCGTCATCGAACTGTGCGACCGGGCCATCCTGCTCGACCGGGGGGAAATGATCGCCGATGGCGCACCCGGGTTCGTGGTGCCTCGCTATCACAAGCTCCTGTATGCCCCGGCAGACAAGGCGGCGGCGGTACGGGAGGTGATCAGGCAGGAGTCCATCGAAGGCAAGGTCAACGGAGCTTCGGTCATTGATCCGGGCAATCGACTGGACACCTTGGCGGATGAAGTGCCCGCCGAAGTGAATGGCGTCGAGATAAGGGAAGTCGAGGAATCGGCGTATTTCGACGAAGCAATGCGGCCGCACAGCACGGTGCGTTACCCGTCGCGCGGGGCATCGATCGCGGCGCCCAGGATCGAAACCCGCATGGGCCGGCAGGTGAATGTGCTGTCGCCGGGACGCGAATACATCTACACGTACGACGTGCTGTTCCAGGCGACCGCGGTCGGGGTGCGCCTGGGGATGATGATCAAGACCATCACCGGTCTTGAGTTGGGCGGCGCCGCTACGGCAGCGAATCCCGCGGGCGGCATGCTCGTTTCGGCCGGGCAACGCCTGCAGGCCCGCTTCCGTTTCCGCGCGATGCTCGCTCCCGGGGTCTACTTCTTGAACGCGGGGGTGACCGCGGCCGGACCGGAAGGCGAGACCTTCCTGGATCGGATCATCGACGTGCTGATGTTCCGCGTGATGCATGACTCCGAACGCGTGGCGACCGGTACCGTGGACTTCCAGGTGCTTCCCGATTTGAGCGTGGAGGGCGTGTCGTGACGACGGCCTTGTCGACCACGAACATCGCCCGGCGCGCCGTCGACACCGAAACGCGCAAAGTCATTCTCGTATTGGGCATGCATCGCAGCGGTACCTCTGCGGTCGCCCGCTGCCTCAACCTGCTGGGCGCGGAGATCGGAAACAAATTGCTTCCACCCGCGGAGGACAACCGGTCGGGCTTCTGGGAGCACGCCGATGTGGTATCCCTCCATGAGGAACTGTTGAGCGACTTCGGCAGGGTGTGGCACGACGCGCGTGCCCTGCCGGAAGGCTGGCTTCTCTCGGCCGCGGCGCGCAAGGCGCGCGGCAAGCTTGCCGAACTGATCGCCAACGACTTCGATGGCAGCACACTTTGGGCGGTCAAGGACCCGCGCCTGTGCCGCTTCGTGCCGCTGTGGCGCGAGGTGCTTCTCGAATCGGGACTCGAGGCAGCCGCCCTTTTGGTCGTACGCCATCCGGCGGAAGTGGCTCGATCCCTGCACATCAGGGAAGGCCTTCGTTCCGAGACGACGTACTTGAACTGGCTCGAGCACTTCGCGGAAGCGGAGAGCGCGACCCGGGGGATGCCGCGCGCGTTGCTTTCGTACAACGGCCTCCTTTCGGATTGGCGGGACGCGTTCGCCAAGGCCGGGCGGGCCATGGGCGTGAAGTGGCCGACGCCGATCGAAGATGCGCATCCTGCGATCGATGCATTCCTGGACCGATCCAAACGGCATCATGTTTTCTCAAGAGGCTCCTGCCAGCCGCCTGAAATATTGGATCGCCTGTACGAACTTTGCTGCGCGGTCGATCCGGAAGCGCAGGACTGGAACGCGATTTCAGGATTGGTGGACGCTTATCGATTGGTGGCACCACCCTTCCTGGGCAGGGTGGAGGATCTGCTCGAAGAGGCGCGCGCCGCCGAGAGCAAGGCATTGCGCATCGGCGAGCGCGAGGCCCGGTTGCAGCAGCGTGTGGATGCGTTGCAGGCACACGGCGCGGAGCTGGAGGGCGTGTTGGCTGCGAGCCGCGAACGTGCGGCCCGGGTGCAGCGGGAAACATTTTGCGTGATGGCGAAAGCCCTCGACCTGTCGAATCAACTCGAGGCTGCGCGCGTCCGGAACGCCGACTGGGAGGCACGTTATTCGGAGAAGGATGAGCTGGAGGGCTCATTGCGCCACGAGCTTGCGGAGATCAAGGCCAGTACCTTGTGGCGCGCGCTGGTTGGCTTGCGATCGATCTTGCTGTGCCTGCCCGCCAATGTGCGTCTGGCGCTTCGTCTGGCGATGAGGAGCGCGTGGTGGATCGTGACGCCGTGGCGCACGCCGGCGCGGTTCCGCTTTTTCCGGGAGCGGCGCGCGGCGACACGACATCGAGCGCCATCGTCCGCAAATACGGAATGCGTTACCGTCGAAGCGGTTGCGGACGATGCGGCCGACTTGGAGCAACGACGGGTGCCTTCAGCGCCTGCCCGGTACACCTACTCACCACCGGACATGGACCCGGCCGGGATCGGGAAAGGCCTGCTCGGCCTCTCACGGCATACCCTCTTTTCCGTCATCGTGCCGGTCTACAACACCGATCCCGGATTGTTGCGGCGAATGATCGCCTCGGTCGAGGCCCAATGGTATTCCCATTGGGAACTGGTCCTGGTGGACGATCACAGCACTTCGCCCGCCGTCCGCGAGGTGCTGAGCGACCTCATCGATCCGAGGATCGTGATCGTCCAGATCGCCGAAAACCGGGGCATTTCCGGTGCCACCAACGAAGGCATTGCCCGCGCGACCGGCGACTTCATCGTGTTCCTGGATCACGACGACGAGCTGACCGTGGACTGCCTGTACGAATTGGCGCTGCGCATCGATCGTGACGATCCGGATTATTTGTACAGCGACGAGGACAAGCTCGATGCCGACGGCACTTTCCGCGATCCGTTCTTCAAGCCGGATTGGTCGCCCGACACCCTGATGAGCAGCATGTTCACCTGCCACGTGTCGTGCGTGCGCCGTTCATTGGCGCTGGAATTGGGCGGCCTGCGCAGCGAATACGACGGCAGCCAGGATTGGGATTTCGTGTTGCGGGTGAGCGAACGCGCCCGCCGCATCGCGCACGTGGCGAAGGTGCTTTATCACTGGCGGATCACGCCGGGTTCATGCGCATCGGACCTTCAGGCCAAGCCCTGGGCAATCGACGCCGGCAAAAGGGCACGAGAGGATGCGTTGCGCCGACGCAGCCAGTCCGGCGAACTGGTTCCGGTGCCCGAACTCCCGGGCTACTACCGCACACGCTATCGAATGCAGGGCCAGCCGCTGATCTCGATCCTGATTCCGAGCAAGAACAACGGCGCGGTGCTCAAGGCCTGCATCGACAGCATTTTCGAACGGACCACGTACCGTCCGTTCGAGATCGTGGTGATCAACAACGGCTCCACGGATGGAGCCACGCTCGATTACCTTTCCGGGTTGCAAAAGCGCGAATCCATTCGCGTCCTCGACTGCAACGTGCCGTTCAATTATTCGGAAATCAACAATGCCGGCGTGCGCTTCAGCCGGGGCGAACTGCTCGTGTTCCTCAACGACGACACCGAAGTGCTGTCCGCGGACTGGCTGGAATACATGGGCGGCTACGCGCAGCTGCCGCACGTCGGGGCGGTGGGGGCGAAACTGCTGTATCCCGGCACCGGGACCGTGCAGCACTCGGGCGTCCTGAACCTGACCAACGGGCCTTGTCACGCCTTCGCCAGGATCGATGCGCGCGCCCCGGGTTATTTCGCCCGCAACATGCTGGAGCACGACTGGCTCGCGGTGACCGGCGCGTGCCTCATGATCGAGAGGAAAAAATTCGAGGCCGCGGGCGGATTCGATGAAGATCTCGCCGTGGCCTACAACGATATCGCGTTGTGCCTCAGTCTGGTCGAGCAGGGCCTCTATCAGGTCGTCTGCCCGGGGGTCGAGTTGATCCATCATGAGTCACTGAGTCGAGGCAAGGACGGGCTCGACCGCGCGCGCATGGCGAGGGGGGACAGGGAACGGATCATCATGTTCGGGAAGCATCCCGGCTTTTTCGATCGCGATCCTTTCCACAACCCCAACCTGGCGCCGAATGACGTGTATTTCGGCGTACGCCAATGAGGCGAACGGCAATCATCTCCCGCCGCTCGTGCAGGCGGTGACATGCGATTCGCACTGAACGGCGCTGCCCTCGACCGGATCGTGCCGCTGTTCGTGCTGCCGTACGCGATCTGGACCCTATACGTCCACCTGATCACGGCCACGCATTCCAGCTTCAACACGTTGCTGCATGGATTGGCAGTGGCGGCATTGGTCGCAGCTGCAGCGACGGTTGCGTGGTTCCGCCTGAAGGAACCGGCAGCACGGTTCGGGCCTGTCGCGATCGGCGACGAGGCTGGCTCCGGTCCGATCGCAGCGTGGGTGACGCAGGCGATCGGCAACCGGGCCGCGCCTTTCGCAATACTGGCGATCGCGATCGCGTGGGTGGGACTGCTTTCGGCCGGCATACCTTATCCGCTGTTTTGGTGGGTCGCATTGCTGGCAGCGTGTGGCGCATGGATGTGGAATCTGCGTAGCGATCCGTACGTCACGCCAGGTGACGATGCGCGAAAGCACGCCACGTGGATTGTTCTGTTCGTTGTCGCGGCTGCGGTCTGCGTCACCCTCGTCGCGAGTCGGCCCGATGCGGACGATGCCTTTTATCGCAGCGTCTCGGCAACCCTGTTGCGGTTCCCGCAACAGCCGGTGCTCGTGCACGACACGCTGTACCGGCTGCCGGATAGCCCGATCCTGCTGCAGTTCTATCGTCTGAGCAGTTACGACGTGCTGGTCGGGGCGCTGGCCCGGATCACCGGCGCCGATCACATGGTGGTCGCATACCTGGTCCTGCCGTCGGTGTTCGCCGCGTTTTGCGTGCTGGGCTGGGCTTACCTGTTGCGGCGCATCGTGCCAGCGCGCTGGCCGTGGGTATTGCTCATCCTGTTTGTTTGCGTATTGGCGCTGGGCGAAATGCATCGCGCCTACGGCAATTTCGCCTTCGTGCGACTGTTCCAGGGCAAGGCGATCCTGGTCACGGGCATGGTTCCCGTGATCGCCGGTTCGGCGTTGCGGTTTGCGCGGCACGGCGGAACGCGTCACTGGCTTTTGCTGTTTGCCGCGCAGATCGCGGCCCTGGGTGTCAGCGCAAGCGCGCTGTTCGTGGCGCCCGCGGCCGCGGCACTGGGACTGGCGGGTGGCTGGTCGACCAATGCCGCAAGCAGTCGACGATTCGTCGTGGGGATGCTGGCTTCGATCTATGTGTTCGGGGCAGGCTGGGCGATGGCTTCGGTCACGCATGGCGGACAAGCCCTTGTCAGTTCCAGTCCCATGCCCGGCATGCAGCAGATCCTCGACGACACCTGGGGCTGGTGGAGCACCAGACTGCTGCTGGTGGCGTTGCTCGCGGCGTGGGCGTTCGTCGTCAACCCGGTGCGTGCGCGATACCTGTCCGCCGGTGCGTTCTTTTTCCTGCTCGTCGTGCTCAATCCTTATACGGTCCGCGTCGTGGCGGACCATTTCGTCGGCGTTCGCACCTACTGGCGGTTGACCTGGGCATTGCTGCTGCCGTTGTTCCTGGCCGTGTTGCTGGACGGCGTGATCGAACGTGCATGGGACATGCGATCGAAGGTGCTGGCGGCGTTCGTTTGTGCAACATTGGCGGGAGGCGCGATCGCGTTCGGCTGGCGTTTCGGGACGCTGCGCAGCGCGAATGCCGTGACGCTCGGTGTGCCGGAAATCAAGGTCGATCCGGTCGGATATCACGTCGCCGCGCGGATAGCCCAGGACGTGCCCGAACGGGACGTCGTCCTTGCACCGGAAGCCGTGTCCATCTGGTTGACGTCCTTCGTGGTTCACCCGCAGCTACTAGGCGTGCGGGGACTGTACCTGACCCGTGCGTTCCCTCCCCAGGATGCAGTCCGGCGAAGCCTGCTGATGCGGTATGTCGCGGGCGAATACCGGCCGCCGGATGCCGCAACGCGATTGGCGGACGCACTGCAGCGATACGGATTGGCTGCAGTGGTGCTTGTGCACGCGGCGTCCTGGCGCATGGAAATGGAAAACGTCCTGGAACGCCATGGTTGGCGACCGCTTGCGTCGGGAACCTACGACATCTGGATCAAAAGCAACAGGAGTGCCGTGATGGCGAATCGAACTACGGGCGAACCGGCGCATTGAAACCGGCCGGAAAGAAAACTTCAGCACGCCGCCCGTGCAAGCGGCATTTCACAGGTATTTCAGTTCGCGAACCGCAACGATCATGAGTCTGCCGTGGACGCAAGGAATTGTCGTCTCCACTGGTCCGAATGCCCAGCGGCTTGGTTGGAAAACCTGTTTCAGCGCGGCGGATCTCCGCTTCCTGATGTCCGGCATCCGTCCACCCGTCCGCACCCATTCGGGCCATAAATCCTCAGACGCGTGATGTTGAATATCGTCGATCTCGAGGAACGATTCGATCAGCGGCTGCAGGGATCCCGCGTCGCGGATCTGGCTGCCGCGCACGCGGCCGGCACTGCTTGGTCAATCGCCGTCTGGTCCGTTGCCGAGGCGGCCGGGCCACTGATCCTTGCCGCCGATGAGATCGAACGCGCATTCGCGGTCGCGAGCTGGCCGGTATTCGTCTTTGGCGTTCATCGCAGTGGTACCACGCTGGTGCGCGACCTGCTCGACCATCACCCCGCCCTCTCGGTGCTGCCCTCCGAAGGCACCATGTTCACCAATTTCGAGTGGCACCTGAAGCGCTTGAGGAGGGATGACTGGCTGCGATTCCTCGGCTGCGAATGGTTGCGGCGGCTTGCCAATCCGATCAATCAGCAACCCTATTGGCTGCTCGGCCGCTCGTCGGGAGAAGGCTCGCCGTACATTGATTTCGCCCGTGCTCTCATGGCCTGGTGGCCTCTTGTCGAGGCGCGACTCGGACAGCGCATCACAAGCTGGCCACTGGTCGCGATCGCCTTGGCCTATACACATTGCACGGCGGGGTTTCGAGCCTCGTCCTCATTGCAGCGATGGGTCGAGAAAACACCCACCAATGAGCGCTTCCTGGCACGTCTGACAGCGGAATTCCCGAATGCAAAACTGATCCACGTGGTCCGCCATCCTTTCGCGGTCTACGCATCGCAGCGACGTGCAGCAGGGAATCTCAGTCACCCCTTGAGCGAAGAAGGCTTGATCCTGCAACAGATGCGCCGGTCGTATCAGGAGGCGGCGAACCGGTCGGTTCGGCCGGCGTCAGACGCGTATCTGCCGCTCCGCTACGAGGATCTTCTCGATGACACGGTGGGCAGTATCAACCGGGTGGCGTCCTTTCTCGGTATCCAGCCGCTGTCGGTCCTGACGCTACCCACGGCGAACGGCATTCCCACTCCCAGCAACAGCTCCTTTCGCAGTGACGAGACGGCTGGGCGGTTGAATCGTCGGCCCACCGGCGACACATACGGTGTTCTCACGCGGCGCGATCGTGAGCGAGTGAGCGCGATGGTGGCCGACGTGGCGGCAAAGCTCGGGTACCAGCTTGACCCCGTTCCTGCGTTGCATCGAAAACGATTGCGGATGATGACGCGGGCCAAATGGGTGGCTGATCGCCTCAAGGCGAGGTGGGCCCGGTTCTCCTTGCCGCGTTCGGAATGACGCGAACGCCAGCCGGACGGAAAGGCGACCGCGTTGGACGTTGTCGTGCGTCCGTATCGGAAACAACCGGGAAGTCGGCCGGCACATCATTTCCATCCCATCGCCCGCGCCGCGCATCCGGCCGCCGTTCTCCAGAGCGCCCTGTTGAAAGGTGCGGCGCGCGTGGCGCGGATAAGCATCGCCAGCGCGGCCCTGTGCGATCCCTCGCGCGCCAGGGCGCCCGACTGCTCAACCAGTTGCATGGCGCGCTGATGCAGGCAAAGCGAGCGTATTCTGCGGCTGGACGCCGTGGCAGCGGCCTTGCGGAATACGCGTTCCTGATCAACATAAACATCCACCAGGGGCAATTGTGCGGAGGTTCGGCCAGCATGTTCACGCACCAGCGCCAGGCTTTCGGGCAACGCGCAGATTTCGCTGCGCGTGGCGAGCCGCAGCATGAAGTCGAAATCGGCACATATTGAAATGCTCTCGTCAAATCCACCGATCTCCTGGATCAATGATCGCCGTACGATTGTCGTCACCATCGATGGCACGAATTCGAACTTGAGCATGGATTCGAGGATGTGTCCTGAAACCGGCCTGTGCAGAAGGCTGGAGCGCTCCGGCAACGGTCTTTCGTCGGCGTCGACGAACGAATATCCAGTGCAGCTCCATCGGCAAGTGGGATGTGTGGCAAGGCTATTGAGTTGCAACGCCAGTTTTTCCGGCAGCCACAGGTCATCGGAGTCGAGGAACGCGACCCATTCGCCTTGCGCATGGCGAAGTCCTGCACTGCGGGCCGAAGTAAGACCATGGTGTTCGAGCCAGACCGGATGTACGCGCGGATCCTCGATCGCTTCGAGATAATCACGCGTGCCGTCGGTCGAACCGTCATCCACGACGACGAGTTCGAAATCATCGAAAGTCTGCGCGAGCACCGAATCGACTGCCCTGCGCAGCAGCGGCAGGCGGTTCCAGGTCGGCAGGATCACGGAGATCTCAGGCGTCCTCACGCGCAGGGACCTCGCGGGTTCGATTGGCGACGACCGCGCCACGCTGCGCGGTGCCCGTCGCGGCGAGATTGCTGCCTGTGGCCGGCGCCGCGTGCGTCAACGCCATGCGGACCACGTGCATGGCGTCCATCCGTGGCACCCTCCGGGCCACCCAGGTAAGGATTCGCCTGGATTGCGTGGCGGTGACCCACCCATCGTCGTGAAGCCATAATTGGGTGCGCATCATGTCCGCGCGCTCGCGCTTCTTTTCGGCGGACGGGCGGACGCGGCCGGCGATGAAACGTGCCGCCTCGGGCAAGCTGCGCGACCATTCGAGACCGGGAAACGCGTGCAACCACAATTCGGAGCAAGAAGCCCGTGTCAGCGTCTGGCGGCGGGAAACCATCCGCAACAGCGGCGGGCAGTCGCGCGCGAGCGCGGCGAGTACGTTGTCGGGAATCGCACTTTCGTAGTAGCGCGCGACCATGCGCAGCGGCGGCAGCGCCCACCAGCACGCGCCGGCATTCCACAGGAACACCCATTCCTCCGGCTGCAGGCTCCGTGCCAGCAACGCGATGTCGTGCAGGTGCATCAGGCGCAGGCTGCGCCCACAGATATTGCCGGCCGCGTGCAGCAGCAGGTGCGCGAGCAGCGCGCCGCGCGACGGGTAAGGATTCAATCCGGGCTCGGGTTCGTGCGGACCGATGCGCCCGGTGATGTCGACGACGGATACCGGCAGCCGCTCGCGGATGTGCGTGTGCAGTTCGATATTGACGGGGGTGTCGCGATGTTCGCCCAGCACCGCGGGCGGCGCGCCCGTCGCGGGCTTGAGCACGCGGTGCCGCCAATGATCGAACGAGGGTACGTAATCGATTTCGCGCATCAACCGGGTCGCCGCATCGACATCGGACTCCCGGATCAGCAGGTCGATGTCGGCCATCGGCCGGTCGCCCGGCGTGTAGATGCCGGTTGCGTGCAGCGCAGCGCCCTTCAGCGGAACCATCGCGATCCCCGCGGCGCACGCCAGGGTGTCAATGCGTTCCAGCAGTGACGTGATCCGGCGATGCCGGATTTCGACGTGTTCGCGCTGGCTTTCGAGGAACCGTCGCCAGCGTGGTTGTGTCCAGCCCGAATGCCTGCACAGCAACGGCGACACGCCGTGCGCCGCGGCCGCCGCCTGCGCGAGCCGCCATTCGAGATCACCCCACGCCGGCGCCGCGCTGCCGGGGTGCGCCAGTTCCGCGGCGATCGCTTCGGTGGTGCGGTGCAGGCCCGCCCTAATGGTTTTGAGCGGCGGCAACACGGCGCAGTGGCACGACATGATTGCGGGATGGCTCCGGCGCCGGCGTGGCGTCGGGGTTGCGATGGAGACGTTCGCTTGCGATCAGCGCATCCCATCGTGCATCGAGCGCCGCAAGCGCCCGTTTGCGGGATTCGGGCGAACCGGAGTCGCGCGACTGCTGCACGGTCACCTGTTCGTGCAGCAGGTCGCGAATGCCGCGATAGAACGCGGAGTCATAGGTGCCGCGGAACATCATCGCCAGGTCGCCGCTGTCCCGCCAGTGGGTCTTGTCGCCGAGCTGGGTCTTCACCTGTTCGTAGAAACGGGTGCCGGGAAGCGGATACGACACGCTGACGCCGATGTCGTCGGGCGCGGCGAGCGCGATCAGTTCGCGGGTCGCGAGCAAATCCGACAATTGTTCGCCGAGGTAGCCGAGCTGGATGAAGAAGCCGACGCGGATGCCGTGCGCACCGAGCCGTAGGCGTGCATCGATCAACTTGGTGACCCGCGTGCCCTTGGCCATCCAGTCGAGCACGCGTTGGCTGCCGCTCTCCGCGCCGATCCAGGCCTCCGCGCAACCGGCGCGTTCGAGCGCCGCGGCCATCGGTTCGGTCGAGAGGTCGGCGCGGGTCTGGATCGTGAACGGCACGCTGCCGTCGTCTTCGAGCAGCCGTTCGGCAAATTGGCTCACCCAGTCACTGCGGAATCCGAAGATGTCGTCGGCGAACCAGATGTGATCGGGGCGGAAGGTGTGCTTCAGGTAACTCATTTCCGCGGCGACTTCGCCGGCGTCGCGGCGCAGGTAATGATTGCCCCAGATCGGCTTGGCGCACCAGTTGCAGCGGAACGGGCAGCCGCGCGAAGCCGTCATGTTGAGGCTGAAATAACCATGCCGCTCGCGCCACATCGCCCGGTACCGCTCGATGTCGATCAGGTCCCAGGCTGGGAGGCCGGCGAGTTGTGCATCCGGCGGTTGGATGCCGAGGCGGATCGTTCGCGATTCCCCGCCGTCGAGGATGGAGATGCCGGATACGCCAGCCACCCAGCCTTGGGTATCGATGGCCGGGCTGTGGTCCAGCCGCTGGATCAACTGGACGAGCGCCGCGATGCCTTCACCGATCAGCACCACGTCGGCACCCGCGGCGAGAAACGCTTCCGGATGATCGGAAGCGTCCGAACCGGCGACGATCACCCGTGCGCCGCGCGCGCGCGCCGAAGCGATCATACGGCACGCGGCCTCGCGCATCCGGTCCAGGCACATCTTGGTCAGGAAATTGAAGTTGTCCTCGTACAGGACCACGACGTCCGGCTCCACGGACGGCAGGGATCTTTCGTACGCCTCGACGCCGTCGGCGAGCATCGTGTCGAACAGCGCGACAGCGTGTCCCATCCGCCGCAGCAGCGCGGCGACCTGGATGGTGGCGAGCGGGGGATAGGGCTTGCCGCGTTCCCACTGCTTGGGGTCGTATGCCAGGAAGTAGGAATGGGTGACCTGGATCTTCAACATCGGCGAGGAAACCCTCTGGCAGCGCCTTTGCGAATGGCGCGTGAGGGTGAGTGCCGCATGCCGTACTGCAGGTTGCCATGCGAATTTCGAATGGCGCTTGCACCGGATGCACAACTTTTTCCACGCGGCCCAGCACCTACGGTGCCATCCGGAGATTGCGAATCGTGCGATCAAACCTGGAGCCTTCGATCGATCGTCACGGTGCGGCTCGTGGTGGTGATCGGTATCCCCGGAAGGCGTTCCCACCGCCCGAACCCGCTTGTCCCCTCAGTGCAACCAAGCGGGTCCTGGGCGGCGTTTTCCGGTTCGAGAGCAACAGCCGCGATCTGATCGGTCTGGTCGAGGTCGCCTATGGAGGCTTGCCGCCACAGACATTCCCGGACGTCATTGCCGAATTCCGCGTCGAGATGCGCCTGCTGCCACGAAGGGCGAAGGCATGGGCGATCGAGCCGCCTGCACCGCGGATACGGCAGGAAGACGATCGGGTTCGCGCCGAGATCGACGCTTCCAATTACGTGGTGATCGACCCCGCACGTCGTTGCGCGCAGGTCGTTGCATCGGAGGACATGCTGCAGCACGCCTATTACTTGCGCTGCGAGTTGATCGAATTCGCGGTGTTCATCCTGGCGGCGCGCGGGATCGGTCTGGTGCCCCTGCATGCCGCGGGCGTGGGACGCCACGACCGCGGCGTGCTGCTGCTCGGCGGCAGCGGCTCGGGCAAATCGACGCTGGCGCTGCACGGCCTGCTGCGGGGCCTCGACCTGCTCGCCGAGGACGCGGTCTTCGTGCAGCCGTCGCACTTGTTGGCGACCGGCGTTCCCAACTACCTGCATTTGCGAAGCGATGCGCTCGATTCGATGGAAAACGGTGTGATCCGTAATTGGGTCGCGCATGCGCCGGTCATCCGCCGCCGCAGCGGCATCCGGAAATTCGAGATCGATCTCCGCCGGAAATACGGCCGGCCCGCCTCGCGTCCGTTGGCGTTGGTCGGCGCGGTGTTCGTGTCTGCCCAACCTGCCGATCGTCCCGACGCGTTGTTGACCCGGCTTGATGCGCATGAAGCCAGTTGCCTGCTCGACGCCGATCAGCCCTACGCGCCGAGCCAACCGGGTTGGCGGCGTTTCAAGCAGGAGATCATCGACAGGGGCGTTCATCAATTGCGGCGTGGACGTCATCCGCGCGATTCCGTCGATGCGCTCTGCCGATTGCTCGACTGACGCGCGCCGCGCGTCCGCGGCAACGGCCGCCCCGGTCTTGCTGCCGCGGCGGCGCTTCGACCTGCTGCGTGAATTCGCACCGATCATCGGACGCGCCGGCGCGGTGCGTGTCGTCGTACACCTGTGGTTGTCGTTGATCGCGGCGCTGATGGGAAGCGTCGCGGCCATCGTGCTCGTCCCCCTGATCCAGTCCGGCCACGCACCGATGTTCGGCGGCCACGAATTGGTGTTGCCGGCGAGCGCCGGGACGCTGATGTCGATTTTCGTGATCTCGATCGGAAGCCACGTGTTGCTGCGCTGGTTCGTCTCGGGGCTGGGAGCACGCATCATCAGCGACTGCGCGGTGCGATTGCGCGGCAGGGTGCACGCGCGATTGATCGACGCCGACGTCGTCGCGCTGAACGGCTCGACGTCTGCGGAAATCGCCAATGTGCTGACCGCCAACATCGAACTGGTCACCCAAGGCGTCGGTGCGACGTCGCAATTGCTGGTGGCGGGCGTGACGACTGCCGTCAACCTCGCCTTCGCTTTCTGGGTGTCGCCGGTGCTCACGCTGGTGCTGCCGGCGCTGGCGGGACTCGGCCTTGTCGCATTGCGTTGGCACGGCCGCGAACAGTCGCGGGTCAGCCGGCAATACGTCGAGGACACGACCCGCCTGTTCTGGTTCAGCGAGGATTTCCCGCGGCGGCTGCGCCACGTCCGTTCGTTCGAACGCGAGGATGCGGAAAGGGCCGGTTACGGCGCCATCTCCGCGAGGCTGGCGCATGCCTATCGGCGCCAGATCGAATTGACGGCGTCCGGGAAGCTCGTCGTGGAACTGCTCGCGATCGTCGGGATGGTCGGCGTCTTTTTGATCGCGGGGCATTGGCGCGGCATCGACCAGGCATCGCTGATCGCGGTGGGACTGCTGCTTGGCCGCCTGCTGCCCTACATGGCTTCGACCCGGCACAACTTCCAGCAACTGCGCCTGGCCGTGCCGGCCTTCGAACTCTGGCAGCGCTATGCGAACCTGGATCAGGCGCGGCGCGCAACGGCGACGAACACCCGCGACACCGCGCGGCGCGTGCACATCGAACGCCTGCAGTTGGAATTGCCTTCGCTGCGCGTCGACGTCGAGGGCTTGGCGTTGGTTCCCGGTGAGATGACCCTGATCGCCGGCGACTCCGGCATCGGCAAGAGCAGTCTGGTCGATGTTCTGGCGGGGATGACGGCGCCGGTTTCTTTTGCGGCGCACGTCGACGGTCGTGTCGCGGACTTCGACAGGTACCGGCAATTCGTGCGCAAGGGCGCGTATGTCAGCCAGAGCGTCCGCCCGTGGCAAGCCACGGTACGCGAGTGCTTGTTGTGGGCGGCGCCGGGCAGCACCGACGAGGGCCTGCACCGCGTGCTGGCGGACGTGGGCCTTGATACACGCATGCACGGCACGCGCGACGGACTCGGCCTGGAGTTGCAAGGCTCGTCCTGTCGCCTTTCCGGCGGCGAACTGCAGCGACTGCTGCTGGCGCAGGTGATCCTGCGGCAACCGGTCATCGCGGTACTGGACGAAGCCACCGGTGCGCTCGATGCGAATTCCGAAATGCGCGTGCTCGCCGCATTGAAGCGACGTTTGCCGCGAACGATCCTGATCGTCGTGTCGCACCGGCCCGGACCGCTTCGCATCGCGGACCAATGCCTGCGCATCGGGCGCGGCGGCAGCACGATGATCATGAAGACACAGGTAGCCGATGCGGGCGACCGCGTGGGTGAAGGGTCCCGCGCGAAGGTGTGATCGAACCTTGCACGGCTATCCCGTTGCGACAGCGCTGCGTCCCGACTACGACGCGCCGGAATGTTTTCAAGCCGCGAACGGCAGCGCGTCCAGGTCGACATTGCCGCCACTCAACACCAGTCCGATGTGCTGGCCGGCGAAACGTTCGCGCTGCGCAAGCAATGCCCCGAGCACGACCGCTGACGACGGTTCGACCGTCTGCTTGAGTTCGGCCCACACCAGGCGCATGGCCGCGAGCGTGGCGTCGTCGTCCACGCTGATGACCTCGACGCGATGCGCGCCCAGCAGCGCGAAGTTCGGTTCACCGATGGTGGCGCGCAAGCCGTCGCAAATGGTGTGCGGCACGATGTCGGTGACGCGTTGGCCGCGCTGCAGGGATCGGAATGCATCGTCGGCACCGGCGGGCTCGGCGCCGAACAATCGTGACTGGGGCGACAAGGCGGCAAGCGCGATGGCGCAGCCGGAAGCCAGTCCGCCGCCGCCGATCGGAACGAGCACCGTGTCCAGATGGGGGATCTGCTGCAGCAGTTCCAGGATGATCGTGCCCTGGCCCGCCATCACGCGCGCGTCGGCGTAAGGGTGCACCAGCGTCGCACCGGTTTCGCGCTGCACCTTTGCGCAGGCCTCCTCGCGCGCGGCCTGCGTCGGCGCGCAGCGGTGCAGGATGCCGCCGGCGCGTTCGATGTTGGCGAGCTTGGCCGCCACGGCGCCGTCGGGTACCACGATGTGCGCGGGAATCCTGCGCGTGCGCGCAGCCAACGCCAGCGCTGCACCATGGTTTCCGGACGAATGCGTCACCACGCCGCGCCTGGCTTCATCGTCGTCGAGCGACCACACCGCGTTGCAGGCACCGCGAAACTTGAACGCACCACCCACCTGCAGGTGTTCGCACTTGAAAAACAAGGTGGCACCGGCAAGCGCATCCAGCTCCGGTGAATGCAGGACCGGCGTCAGCTGTGCATGCGCGGCGATCCTCGCCGCGGCGGTACGGATGTCACGAAGGGTCGGGGCGGCGAATTCGGCCATGGCTCGGCATCTTCCAGGCAAGGGAATGTCCATTTTGACACCGGCGCGCCTTGCCGATTCGCATCCGCGCTGGATTGCGGAACCTTCGCATGGCGGAAATCAGCCAGCGGCGATGCGTCGCAACGATGCGGCTTCGCGCGCGAGTCGTTCGATGCCGCTCCAATCGCCGGTCTCGAGTTTGTTCTTCGGCGTGAGCCACGAACCGCCCACGCAGGCGACGTTCGGCAGCGCGAGAAATTCCGGTGCGTTGGCCAGGCTGATGCCGCCGGTCGGACAAAACCGGATCTGTGGCAATGGACTGGCCCAGGCAGCGAGCAGCCTGGCGCCACCGGCCGGCACCGCGGGGAAAAACTTCAAATGACAATAGCCGCGTTCCAGCAGCGTCATCGCCTCGCCGGCCGTGGCGGCGCCCGGCAGCAACGGCAGATCGTGTTCGTCTGCGGCATCGAGCAATCGGGGCGAAGCACCTGGCGACACCGCAAAGCGTGCGCCGGCCTCGCGCGCGGCTTCGAGTTGCGTGCCGTCGAGCACCGTGCCGACGCCCACCACCGCGCCCTCCACTTCGGCGGCGACTGCGCGGATCGCGTCCAGCGCGGCCGGCGTGCGCAGCGTGACTTCGATGGCACGGATGCCGCCGGCCACCAGCGCTTTCGCCATTGGCACCGCGTGGACCGCGTCATCGACGACCACCACCGGCACCACCGGCGCGAGTGCGAGGATGCCGGCAATTTGCTGTTGCTTGGTTTCCTGCGAAGTCATGGCGAAGGCTCGTGAAGGATCACGTCAAGCGTCGGCCGCATGATGATGGTCGTGCTTGCCGAAGATGGTTGCGCCGGCATCGGCCGAACCGACCGCATTGCGCAGGTTCGCGAACAACTCGCGGCCCATGCCGACGTGATGTGCGGAAAGATCGGCGTGCACCTGCGCGCGCGCATTCCATTCCGCTGCGTCCACCTTGGCTTCAAGCGTACCGGCGATCGCGTCGAGACGGATCACGTCGCCGTCGCGCAATTTTCCGAGCGGGCCGGCGTCGATCGCCTCCGGCGTGACGTGGATCGCCGCCGGCACCTTGCCGGACGCGCCGGACATGCGCCCGTCGGTGACCAGCGCCACGCGATGGCCGCGCGCCTGCAGCACGGCGAGGGTCGGCGTGAGCTTGTGGAGTTCCGGCATGCCGATTGCCTTCGGGCCCTGGAAGCGCACCACCGCCACGAAATCGCGCTCCAGTTCGCCGCGGTCGAACGCCCGCTTCACGTCATCCTGGTCGTGGAAGATCACCGCCGGTGCTTCGATCACAAGACGGTCGCCCGGCACCGACGAAACCTTGATCACCGCGCGGCCGAGATTGCCCTGCAGCACGCGCAGGCCGCCGTCGGCGCGGAACGGTTCGTTCGCTGGACGCAACACGTCGAGGTTGCCGCTGCCGGTGACCTCGTGCCAGGCGAGTTCACCGGTCTCGTCCAGCGTCGGCGTGCGGCGATACGCATCCAGTCCATCGCCCCACACGGTGCGCACGTCGCCGTGCAGCAGGCCTGCGTCGAGCAAGGACCCGATCAGGAACGGCATGCCGCCCGCGCGATGGAAATGGTTCACGTCGGCGTGCCCATTGGGATATACGCGCGCCATCAGCGGCACCACCCCGGAAATCGCATCGAAGTCTTCCAGCGTCAGCACGATGCCGGCCGCGGCTGCAATGGCGATCAGGTGCAGCAGATGGTTGGTGGAACCGCCGGTGGCGTTCAACCCCACCACGCCGTTGACGATGGTGCGTTCGTCGACGAGTTTTCCGATCGGCGTGTAGTCGTTGCCCAGCGCGGTGATCCCGGTGGCGCGCCGTACGGCCGCGACGGTGAGCGCTTCGCGCAGCGGCGTGTTCGGATTGATGAAGCTGGCGCCCGGCAGGTGCAGGCCCATGATCTCCATCAGCATCTGGTTGGAATTGGCGGTGCCGTAGAACGTGCAGGTGCCCGGCGCGTGGTACGACGCGGCTTCCGCGTCCATCAGTTCTTCGCGGCTGGCCTTGCCCTCCGCATAGCGCTGGCGCACCTCGGATTTCTGGTCGTTGGGAATGCCGCTGGGCATCGGGCCCGCGGGCACGAAAATCGTCGGGATGTGGCCGAAGCTCAATGCGCCGATCAGGAGTCCCGGCACGATCTTGTCGCAGATGCCCAGCATCAGCGCGGCGTCGAACATGTCGTGCGACAGCGCCACCGCGGTTGCCATCGCGATCACTTCGCGCGAGAACAGCGACAGTTCCATGCCGGCGCGTCCCTGCGTAATGCCGTCGCACATCGCGGGCACGCCGCCGGCGACCTGCGCGGTGGCGCCGAGCTTACGCGCGGTACGGCGGATCAGTTCCGGATAAGGCTCGTACGGCTGGTGTGCCGAGAGCATGTCGTTGTACGCGGTGACGATGCCGAGGTTCGGCGTCGCCTCGCCACGCAACGCCGCCTTGTCATCCACGCCGCAGGCCGCGAAACCGTGCGCCAGGTTGCCGCAGGAAAGTTTGCGGCGATGCACGCCACCGCCTCGCGCGGCGTCGATGCGCGCGAGGTACGCGCCGCGCGTGGCGCGGCTGCGTTCGACGATGCGTGCGGTGGTTTCGGCGATGACGGGATGCAAAGACATTGGGTGTACCTTGAGGTGTTCGGTTCAATCCTCGCCTTCGTGCCAGGTGCGGCCATCGCGTTCGATCAATGCCACCGCGGCGCTGGGGCCCCAGCTTCCCGCGGTGTACGGACGCGGCGCGTGGCCGCCGGCGGCCCACGCGGCGAGGATCGGATCGGCCCAGCGCCACGCGGCCTCCACTTCGTCGCGGCGCATGAACAAGGTCGGGTTGCCGCGCACCACGTCGAGGATCAGCCGTTCGTAGGCGTCGGGCTGGTCGACGCCGAACGCTTCGGCAAAACTCATGTCCAGCGGCACGTGGCGCAGGCGCAGGCCGCCCGGACCCGGGTCCTTGATGGTCAGCCACAGCTTCACGCCCTCGTCGGGCTGCAGCCGCAACACCAGCTTGTTCTGCGCCAGCGTGCCCGCGCTGCCCTCGAAGATCGAATACGGCACCGGCTTGAACGCCACCACGATTTCGGACACGCGTTCGGGCAGGCGCTTGCCAGTGCGCAAATAAAACGGCACGCCGGCCCAGCGCCAGTTGCCGATCTCGGCCTTGATCGCGACGAAGGTGCCGGTATCGGACTTCGCACCATCACCCAGTTCATCGAGATAGCCCGGCACGCTCTGGCCGTCGGAGGCGCCGGCGCGGTACTGGCCGCGCACGGTGAGTTGCGCCGCGTTGCTCGCATCGATGGGTTTCAACGCGCGCAGCACTTTCAGTTTTTCGTCGCGCACCGCGTCGGGCGACAGCGATGACGGCGATTCCATCGCCACCATGCACAGGAGTTGCAGGATGTGGTTCTGCACCATGTCGCGCAGCGCGCCCGCGCGGTCGTAGTAGCCGGCGCGCCGGCCGAGGCCCAGCGTCTCGGCCACGGTGATCTGCACGTGGTCGATGTGGTTGGCGTTCCACAAGGGTTCGAATAGCGCGTTGCCGAAGCGCAGCGCCAGCAGGTTCTGCACCGTTTCCTTGCCGAGGTAATGGTCGATGCGGTAGGTCTGCGACTCGGCGAATACGCGGCCCACGTCGTCGTTGATGCGGTTGGCGCTGGCGAGGTCGCGACCGATCGGTTTCTCCAGCACCACGCGTGCCGCGCCCTGGTTCAAGCCGTGCTGGGCCAATCGTTCGCAGATGTCCACGAACAATTCGGGTGAGGTCGAAAGATAGAAAACGCGGATGTTGTCCGGCCGTTCGCCGAGCAGTTCGGCCAAACCGTTCCAGCCATCGTCCTTGCGAGCATCCAGCGCGCGGTAGCCGAGCAGGCCGAGGAATGCATCGCGCTGTTCCGGCATGTGATCGCTGGCATGGCCCAGCGCCGCGCTGACCACGGCGCGATAGCCGTCGTCGTCGAGCGGTTCGCGGGCCGCACCGATGATGCGGCTGCCCACACGGATCTGCCCCGCCAGGTAGCGGCGGAACAGCGCCGGCAGCAGCTTGCGCATTGCGAGATCGCCGGTGCCGCCGAAGATCACCAGGTCGAATGGATCGACGGGCAGGGAAGCTGGGGTCACGAGATACCTCGAACGCGATCAGGGCAGCGGCTGAAAGGGAAGCTCCGATTTTTGCTCGTCATCCCGGAATTGCGAAGTGATCGGAGATTTCGATTCAGAATGGACAGGATAATACCAGTTAAATACCACAAGATACCAGTTCGCTGCAAACGGGATTGGCCCGGGCGGGCCCTGCGGGTTCGGGATTGTCCCGCTGGTGCGCCATTGGTATGGTGCGCGCCATGCAAAGCGCCCTCGTCGCCGAATACCGCCGCCTTGGCCGCGACCGTTCCGTGCACCAGCCGCTGGCCTACTTGCGGCTGCGCCGCGCGATCCGCAACGTGATTGATCGTCGCGCGATCGAACCCGGCCATGCGCTGCCCAGCGAGCGGGATCTCGCGCAGACACTGGGCCTGTCGCGCGTCACCGTTCGCAAGGCCATCGCCGGCCTGGTCGAGGACGGCGCGCTGATCCAGCGCCACGGCGCCGGCACGTTCGTGGCGGAGCGCATCGTCAAGCCGATGTCGCGCCTGACCAGTTTTACCGAAGACCTGCGCGCGCGCGGCCTCGACGCGCGTTCGGAATTCTTCGAGCGCGACGTGGGCGAGGTGACGCCCGAGGAGTCGATGGCGATGAACCTGTCGCCCGGTTCGCAGGTGGTGCGCCTGCACCGCGTGCGTTACGCGGGCGACGAGCCGATCGCGATCGAGCGCAGCGTGGTGCCGGCCGATCTGCTGCCCGATCCGATGCTGGTGCGCGACTCGCTGTACGAGGCGCTGGAAACCCGCGGCTGTCGCCCGCGTCGCGCATTGCAGCGCCTGCGCGCGGTGCCGCTCTCCGCCCGTCATGCACGCCTGCTGCACGCGCGTGCCGGCAGCGCCGGCCTCAACGTGGAGCGGCGCTCGTTCCTCGACGACGGCCGGGTGGTGGAATTCACCACCTCGTGGTATCGCGGCGACGTCTACGATTTCGTGGCCGAATTGCACGCGGATTGACCGTCGCGTCACGCGCACAGCAACAGCTTGTATGCCGGATTGTCGCTTTCGTCGCAATGCGGATAGCCCAGCGTGTCGAGAAACTTGCGCAGGACAAGCTGCTCGTCCGCGCGCACCTGGATGCCAACCAGGATGCGGCCGTAATCGGCGCCCTGGTTGCGGTAATGGAACAGGCTGATGTTCCAGTCCGGGTGCATGTGGCCGAGAAAGCGCGTCAATGCACCAGGCCGCTCGGGAAACTCGAATCGGTACAGGCGCTCGTCGCACGCCAGCGGTGAACGGCCGCCGACCATGTGGCGAAGGTGCTGCTTGGACAATTCATCGTCGGTGAGATCGAGCACCGCGAAGTCCTGTGCGCGGAAAGTCGCCGCCAATGCCTCCCGCTCGTCGCGGCGGGCAATGCGCACGCCCACGAAAATTTGCGCACGGCGAACATCGCCGATGCGATAGTTGAATTCGGTAATATCGTGTTGCCCGAGTGAAGCGCAAAAGCGTCGAAAGCTGCCGCGTTCCTCGGGAATCGTCACCGCGAACACCGCCTCGCGCTGTTCGCCCACTTCCGCGCGCTCGGCCACGAAGCGAAGGCGATCGAAGTTCATGTTGGCGCCGGAGACGATCGCAACCAGCGCACCGTCGATGTCTGCGTGTGCGCCCACGTATTGCTTCAAGCCAGCCAAGGCCAGTGCACCCGCGGGCTCGGGCACACTGCGCGTTTCCTGATGGATGTCGCGGATTGCCGCGCACACCGCGTCGGTGTCCACGCGCAGCATCGCATCAACGTGGCATCGGCATAGCTTGAAAGTGGATTCGCCCACCTGCTTGACCGCAGTGCCGTCGGCGAACAAGCCGACTTCATCGAGCGTCACGCGGCGGTCGCTTCCAAGCGAGCGCGCCATCGCATCCGAATCCGCGGCTTGCACGCCGATGACTTGCACTTGCGGCCGCTCGGCTTTGATGCATGCGGCGACGCCGGCTAGCAACCCGCCTCCGCCGACCGGTATGAACACCGCGTGCAGGTTTGCCGGAGCTTGGCGCAGCAGTTCCAGTCCCACGGTGGCCTGGCCTGCGATCACGTCGAGATCGTCGAAGGGATGCACGAATACGAGGCTGCGCTCGGCTTCGATACGCACCGCGGCAGCCTGTGCATCGCTGTATGAATCGCCGGTCACCACCACTTCGACGAATGCCCCACCGAAACGGCGCACCGCGTCGATTTTCACTTCGGGTGCCGTCACCGGCATCACGATCGTGGCGCGAATGCCGAGTCTTGCCGCGGCAAGCGCCACGCCTTGCGCATGGTTGCCGGCCGATGCCGCGATCACGCCACGCGCGCGTTGCGCGGCGTCCAGTCGCACCATGCGGTTGTACGCGCCGCGCAGCTTGAACGAAAACACCGGCTGTTGGTCCTCGCGTTTCAGCAGCACCCGCGCACCGAGTCGTGCGGACAGCAGCGGTGCGTTTTCCAGCGCGGTTTCGCGTGCCACGTCGTACACGCGTGCAGATCGCGCGCGGCGCAGCAGGTCGCGGTCGAGGGCGTTGAAACTCGATGCGGCGCCGGCAAGCCGCGCGTTCATGCAGGCAGCGCGACCGCGAGCCGAACGTCGTCACGGCTTCCGACCAGCGACAGGCTGTTGGCGTCCAGCACGTCCACCAGCTTGCGCAACTGGCGCAGGATCTGTTCCAGCGTATTGGCGTCACCGTGCATCACCAGCGTGATCTGCGACACCTCGGGATCGTGGGTGGCTGCAACCGTCAACGTGTCGATATTGCAGTGGCGCGCGGCGAACAGGCCGGCCACGCGCACCAGCGCGCCGGATTCGTTCTGCAGCAGGATGGAAAGGGTATGTTTCATGGCAGCGCTCCGGATGAACAGCAAACTGTTTTTGTTCGTCATTCCCGCGACGCGGAGAGCGGGAATGGATGCCCGCGCTTTGAGGAGCGAGGAAAGCGGGCATCCAGAGTCTTTGCACACGATGACATCGAAGGCACTGGATCCCGGCCTTCGCCGGGATGACGGCATTGGCGTCAAAACATCGACGTGGCCGAAACCTCGCCTGTTTCAACCGGCGACCCGCCGCGCGAAGCAATGAACTCGCCGGTGATCATCTGCGCATAGGTCGCGCCCGGCCCCACCATCGGATACACGCCGGCGTCGGGATCGATCATCACTTCCAGGAACGCTGGACCGTCGTGCGCGAGAAACTCCGCGATGGTGGCTTCGAGTTCGTCCTTGCGTTCCAGCCGGCGCGCCCAGGCGAAGCCGTCGGCTTCGGCGGCCTTGATGAAGTCCTTGCGGTGCAGGCTTTTGTCGGTGGCCGCGAAGCGGTGGCCGAAATAGAGCTTCTGCCACTGCCGTACCATGCCGTCGCCCTGGTTGTTAAGGACCACGACCTTCAGCGGCAGCCCATAGGTGGTGACCGTTTCCAGCTCGCCGAGGTTCATGCGGATGCTGCCGTCGCCGTCGATGTCGATCACCAACGCATCGGGCCGCGCGAATTGCGCGCCGATCGCGGCGGGCAGGCCGAAACCCATCGTGCCCATCGAACCCGACGTGAGCCAATGCCGCGGTTCCACGAAGTCGAAATACTGCGCCGCCCACATCTGATGCTGGCCGACGCCGGTGCTGACGATGGCGCGCCCTTGGGTGTGCCGGTTGATGGCCTCGATCACGGCTTGTGGCTGGATCTTGTCGCCGGCACGGTCGTAGCCCAGCGCGTGATCGCGCTTCAGTTGCGCAATGTGCGCGTGCCAGTCGTCGAGCTGCAACGCCGTGCCATGGGTTTTGCCGTAACGTGTCAAACGTTCCAGCGCGGTGGCCAGTGGGCCGACGTGCTGCCAGTCCACCGGTTTCACCTTGCCGATTTCGGCGGGATCGATGTCGATCTGCGCGATGAATTTCGCGCCCGGCGCAAATCTTTCCGGCACGCCTGCCACGCGATCGTCGAAGCGCGCGCCGAGCGCCAGCAGGCCATCGCAATCTTCCACCGCGTAATTCGCGTAGGCGGTGCCGTGCATGCCCAGCATGTGCAACGCCAGCGGGTGGCGCGTGTCGAACGCGCCGAGTCCCATCAGCGTCGTCGTCACCGGGATGCCGAAGGCATCGACGAATGCGCGCAGCGCAGGCGCGGCATCACCCTTGATCACACCACCGCCGGCGTAGATCAGCGGTCGCTTCGCCTGTGCGAGCGCCGCGAAGAATCGTGCGCACGCATCGTCATCCAGGCGTGCATGTTCGATCTGCCGCAGACGCGCGCGGTAACCGGGAATCGGCAAGCGGCACGTGCCGTCGAAACGCAGCTTGGTGTTCTGCACGTTTTTCGGGATATCCACCACCACCGGGCCGGGCCGGCCGCTGCGCGCGATCTCGAACGCGGTGCGCAGCGTCGCTTCCAGCCGTTCCGCTTCGGTGACCAGGAACACGTGCTTGGCGCAGGCGCCCATGATGTTGCTGACCGGCGCTTCCTGGAAAGCGTCGCTGCCCAGCGACGACGTCGGCACCTGGCCGGTGATCGCGATCATCGGCACCGAATCCGCCATTGCGTCGCGGATCGGCGTCACCAGGTTCGTCGCGCCCGGACCGGAGGTGACGATCGCGACGCCGACCTTGCCCGAGGTGCGCGCGTAACCGGACGCCATGAAACCCGCGCCTTGCTCGTTGGCGGGCACCACCAGCGGCATGGGCTCGCGTCCGTCGTTGCGCAGGTGTTCCGCGTTGTAGCGGAACACCGCGTCGTACACCGGCAGGATCGCGCCGCCGGAATAGCCGAACAGCACATCGCAACCTTCGTCCGCCAATACCTGCACCACCACGTCCGCGCCACTCATCATCTGGTCGGCGAGCGGGTGACGGTCGGGTGTCGTGACAAGATCCTGTGCGGCTGGCAGCGGCATGTTCACAAGGCAATCCTTTCGGGTCAGTTGCGGATCAGTTCGTCGTCGCCGGGCGCGTAGCGCGGCACGCCGTACGCCGTCGCCACGCGCAGGTCGTGCGCGAGCGTAGAGAACCGTTCCCACGGAATGCCGTTGACGTCGGTATCGCGTGTGACGTCGTGCGTCTCGTCGTCGAGGAAGCCCATGCGGCACAACTTGCCGGTCTGCTCGGGCTCGCGGCAGATCGAGAAGTTCAGCAGTTCCGTGCGCCACAGGGCATACGCGCCGTCGACCACCACCTGCGGCGGTTGCCCGAGGCGCGCGCTGTAGTCCTTGATGGACGCATCGAGATCGGCAACGGCCAGCGCGATATGGAAACGTTTCATGACGAACCTCGTTGTTGTCGAGACCGGCGATCAGCCGGCCTTCTTCAGGGGTGTGACCGTTTCCGCGGTCGTGGGGGATTTCGCGGTGTTGGCCTGCAGCCACGGCATGCGCGCGCGCAATTTCTTGCCGACCTGTTCGACCGGATGATCGAGGTCGGCCTGGCGGAAGCGCTTGTAGTTGGGCAGGCCCGCCGCGTACTCGGCGATCCAGTTGCGCGCGAAGGTGCCGTCCTGGATCTCGTGCAGCACGTCCTGCATGCGCGCCTTCACGCCGGCGTCGACCACGCGCGAGCCGCTGACGAAATCGCCGTACTGCGCGGTTTCGGAGACGAACTCCAGCATCTTGGTAATGCCGCCTTCGTAGAACAGATCGACGATCAGCTTCAGTTCGTGCATCACTTCGTAGTACGCGATCTCCGGCTGGTAGCCGGCTTCGACCAGCGTTTCGAAGCCGGCCTGCACCAGCGCGCTGGCGCCGCCGCACAACACGGCTTGCTCGCCGAACAGATCGGTTTCGGTTTCCTCCTTGAAGTCGGTGCGGATCAACATCGCGCGACCGCCGCCGATGCCGTCGGCGTAGGCGCGCGCGCGCGCCTCGGCGTGACCGCTGGCATCCTGCTGCACGGCGAACAGGCACGGCACGCCGCGCCCGCGCGCATACTCGCTGCGCACCAGCGCGCCGGGGCCCTTGGGCGCCACCATCACCACGTCGATGTCGGAGCGCGGCTCGATCTGCTTGAAATGCACGTTGAAGCCGTGCGCGAACAGCAGCGCCGCGCCGGGTTTGAGGTTCGGCTCGATCGCATCGCGATACAACGCCGGCTGCACCATGTCGGGCGTCAGCACGGCGACGAGACCGGCGTCATGCACGGCGTCGGCCGGTTCCAGCACCGTGAAGCCTTCGGCTTCCGCGCGTTGCCACGATGCGCCGTTCGGGCGCAGACCGACCACGACGTCGAGCCCGGAATCGCGGAGGTTCAATGCGTGCGCGCGACCTTGGCTGCCGTAACCGAGCACGGCGATGCGGGATTGGGCGAGCGGGTTGTTGGCGGGCGTGGTCATGCGGGTTCTCCTTGATGAGCCTCTCTCCCGTCGGGAGAGGGGTTGGGGTGAGGGTTCGGCGAAGTCGAGAGGGTGGGCGCTACCGGACCCTCATCCGCCCGACCATTCGCGGCGGTGGACGTCGTGATTGCCGGGCCTGTTTCATCTGCGCGAGGGAACAACGAGCGGCTGCCGGCTTGGGTGACTGCGCCTTCGGACGCCGAGCCGACCAGGTACGCGTACTTCGCCAGTGCGCCGCGCGTGACTTTGGGTGCCGGTGGGTGCCAGTCGGCGCGGCGGCTTTCCAGATCGGCGCTCGTCGAGAGTTCGCGCCGTGCCGCGTCGATGCGGATCGGGTCGCCATCACGCAGCAGCGCGATCGGGCCGCCGCGCGCGGCTTCCGGCGCCACGTGTCCGACCATGAAGCCGTGGGTCGCGCCGGAAAAACGTCCGTCGGTGATCAGGGCGACGTCGTTGCCGAGGCCGCGTCCGATCAGTGCCGCGGTCACGCCCAGCATCTCGCGCATGCCGGGTCCGCCGGCCGGCCCCTCGTTGCGGATCACCATCACGTTGCCGGCTTCGATGCGGCCATCCTGCACGGCGGCGAAGGCGTCTTCCTCGCACTCGAATACGCGCGCCGTGCCTTCGAAGCGGCCACCGGCGCGCGGGATCTTCAGCACGCAACCTTCCGGCGCGAGGTTGCCGTAGAGAATCGAATACCCGCCGCGCGGCTTCAGCGGCGAGGCGACCGGATGCACGACGTCCTGCGTTTCGGCTTGCGGCGCCGCGGCGGTTTCCACGAACAGGCTGCGGCCGGTGACGGTCGGCGCATCGTCCAGCATGCCCGCCGCGATCAGCTCCTTCGCGACCCGCGCGACGCCGCCGGCGCCGAACAGTTCCACCGCGGTGTAGCGTCCGCCGGGCAGAAGATCGGCGATCACCGGCGTGTCGGCCGACACAGGTTCGAAATCCTCCAGCGTCCAGTCGACGCCGGCCTCGCGCGCGATCGCCAGCATGTGCAGCACCGCGTTGGTGGAACCCGCGGTCGCGGCGACCATGCGCGCGGCGTTGCGGAACGCGGTGCGGCTCAGCAGGTCCGACGGCTTGCGATCGGTTGCGAGGCATTCCATCACCAACTCGCCGCAGCGGACCGCGGCCGCATGCTTGGCCGGATGCGTCGCGGGAATATCGTTCAGGCCCATCGGCGACAGGCCTAGCGTGGTCAGCACCATCGCCATGGTGTTGGCGGTGAACTGGCCGCCGCACGCGCCCGCGCCGCAACAGGCATCGCGCTCGACGCTCGCGAGTTCCGTGTCGTCGATCTTGCCCGCGCCGTGCGCGCCGACCGCCTCGAACACCTGCTGGATCGTGATCGGATGATCGCGATGCGTGCCGTGCGCGATGGTGCCGCCGTACAGCGCGACCGCGGGAAGGTCGAGGCGTGCCATCGCCATCGCCGCGGCGGGAATGGTCTTGTCGCAACCGCACAGCACCGCCATCGCATCGATCGAATGGCTGGCCACGGCCGCCTCGATCGAGTCGGCGATGATCTCGCGGCTCACCAGCGAATAGCGCATGCCGGGCGTGCCCATCGCCATGCCGTCGGTGACCGCGATGGTGTTGAACTCCACCGGCGTGCCGCCCGCCGCGCGGATGCCGGCGGCGGCGTGCCGCGCGAGTTCGCGCAGGCCCATGTTGCACGGGCTGACGTCGGACCAGGTGTGCACCACCGCGACCAGCGGTTTCCCGATGGCGTCGTCGTCGAGCCCGGTGGCGCGCATCATGGCGCGCGCCGGGGCGCGGTCGGAACCGCTTTTCATGATGTCACTGCGCATGAGAGTTCCGGAGACGAGAGATGGCTCCCTCCCCCGCTTGCGGGGGAGGCGGTGCGCAGCGCCGAGCGCGCAGCGCTGGGTGGGGGCGACAGTGCGAAATCAGCCGCATGCGCGCATCCCCGTGAAGAAGGCGTCGCTGGCGATGGCGTGATGATCCAGCGCGGCCAATACCGCATCACGCACCGTGTCGGTGCCGGCGTCGCCGCCGAGATCGCGGCTGTACGGACCGCGTTGCAGCACTTCATCGACCGCCGCTTCCACCGCCTGCGCTTCGACTTCGAGCCGCAGCGAATGGCGCAGCAGCAGCGCAGCGGAAAGGATCGCGCCGACAGGATTGGCGGTGCGCTTGCCGGCGATGTCGGGGGCGGAGCCGTGGATCGGTTCGTACAGGCCGCGGGTGCCTTCGCCGAGGGACGCCGACGGCAGCAGGCCCAGCGAACCCGCGAGCGCGGCGGCTTCGTCGGTCAGGATGTCGCCGAACAGGTTTTCGGTGACCACCACGTCGTAGGCGTTCGGGCGCGTCAGCAACAGCATCGCCATCGAATCGACGAGTTGGTGCTCCAGCGTCACGTCGGGAAAGTCGGCCGCGATGCGCGTGACGGTGCGGCGCCACAGCCGCGAAGTTTCCAGGACATTGGCCTTGTCCACCGAGGTGACGTGGCGACGGCGCGCGCGCGCCAGTTCGAACGCACGTCGCGTGACGCGTTCGATTTCCGCCACGGTGTATTTGCATTCGTCGGTGGCGGCGTCGGCGGTTTTCGTTTTCGCACCGAAGTACGCGCCGCCGGTCAGCTCGCGCACGAACAGCACGTCCACGTCGCGCAGCTTTTCGTCCTTCAGCGGCGACAGCGCGGCCAGCGCGGGGTGCGGTTTCAGGGGACGCAGGTTCGCATAGACGCCAAGACCCGCGCGCAATGCCAAGAGGCCTTGTTCGGGTCGCACCGGCGCGTTCGGATCGGACCATTTTGGGCCCCCCACTGCGCCCAGCAACACCGCGTCGGCGGAACGGCAAGCAGCGAGCGTGCCGGCCGGCAAGGGTTCGCCGATGGCGTCGATCGCGGCACCGCCGATCAGGTGTTCGTCATACGAAAAATCGTGGCCGAAGTGCGTGGCGACCGACTGCAGCACCGCGACCGCGGCAGCGGTGACTTCCGGTCCCACGCCGTCGCCGGGCAGGGTGACGATGCGGGCTCTCATGCGGCCTCCCGTTGTTGCTCGAAGGCGGTGATCGCGGCCGCGTGTTGCAACAGGAAACCCATCTGGTCCACGCCTTCCAGCAGGCAGTGGCGCGCGAAGGGTTCGAGTTCGAAGCGGAAGGCATTGCCGCCGGGCAGGGTGATCGTCTGCGCACGCACGTCGATGGAAAGATCGACACCGGCGTTGTCGAGCAGCCAGCGATGTTCATCTGCCCCGATCACGATCGCGACCAGACCGTTCTTCAGCGCGTTGTTGCGGAAGATGTCCGCGATTTCGCTGGAGACCACGGCGCGGATGCCGTAGTCGAGCAGGGCCCACGGCGCGTGCTCGCGCGACGAACCGCAGCCGAAGTTGCGCCCGGCCACCAGGATTGCGCAGTCCTTCGCTTCCGGCTTGTTCAACGGGAACGCGGGGTTGTCACTGCCGTCCGGCAAGTAGCGCCAGTCGTTGAAGCAGTGCTTGCCCAGCCCTTCGCGCGTGGTGGTGGTGAGGAAGCGCGCCGGGATGATGCGGTCGGTGTCGATGTTTTCGTCGGCCAGCACGGCGGTACGGGAATGGATGCGAATGACGGGTTTCATGCGGCCTGCTCCTCCTGGACGCGCATCGACAGGTATTCGCGCGGGTCGGCGATGTGACCCGCGACGGCGGAGGCTGCCGCGGTGGCGGGACTGGCCAGCACGGTGCGCGCGCCTTGGCCCTGCCGTCCTTCGAAGTTGCGGTTTGAAGTGGAGACGACGAGTTGGCCCGGCGCGGCCAGGTCGCCGTTCATCGCAATACACATCGAGCAACCCGGCAGCCGCCATTCGGCGCCAGCGGCCAGGAACACCTCGTGCAGGCCTTCGGCTTCGGCCTGGCGGCGCACGGCTTCGGAGCCCGGCACCACCAGCATGCGGACGTGCCTGGCGACGCGCCGGCCGCGCAGGATGTCCGCCGCTTCGCGAAGGTCCGGCAGCCGCGCATTGGTGCAACTGCCGACGAACACCATGTCCACTTTCGTGCCGGCCATCGGTTGGCCGGCGCGGGTTTGCATGTAGTCCAGCGCACGCTGTTCGACCGCGTCGCGCGCGGCGGGCACCGGCGCATCCAGTGCGATCGCGGAACCGGGATGCGTGCCGAAGGTGACCGTCGGCCGCACCTGGCTCGCGTCGACGTGGATCTCGCGGTCGTAGCGCGCGCCGTCGTCGGTTTTCAGCGTGCGCCAGTGCGCGACTGCCCGTTCCCAGGCTTCGCCCTGCGGCGTGCGCGGCCGGCCCTTCAACCATGCAAACGTCGTTTCATCCGGGGCGATCAGGCCCGCGCGCGCGCCGGCTTCGATCGACATGTTGCAGACCGTCATGCGCGCTTCCATCGACAGCGCCTCGATCGCGCTGCCGCGGTACTCGATCACGTGGCCGGTGCCGCCGTTGACGCCGATCGTGCCGATCACGTGCAGGATCAAATCCTTCGCGCCCACGCCTTGCGGCAGGCGGCCGTCCACATGCACCGCCAGCGTTTTCGGCTTGCGTTGCAGCAGGCATTGCGTCGCCATCACGTGGCCGACTTCGGTGGTGCCGATGCCGAACGCCAGCGCCCCGAACGCTCCGTGGGTGGACGTGTGGCTGTCGCCGCAGACGATCGTCATGCCTGGCTGCGTCGCGCCCAGCTCCGGCCCGATCACGTGGACGATGCCACGGTCGGCGCTGTCCCAGCCGTGCAGTTCGACGCCGAATTCGCGGCAGTTGGTTTCCAGCTTCGACACTTGCGCGCGGGCTTGCGGCGTCGCGTAGAGACGCTCGCCGTCCGCGCCGGCGGGCAGGGTGGGCGTGGAATGATCCAGCGTTGCCAGCGTTCGGTCCGCGCGACGCAGCCGAAGCCCACGCGCGCGCAGTTCGTCGAACGCCTGCGGCGACGTGACTTCGTGCACCAGGTGCAGGTCGACGTACAGGATCGCCGGCGTGTCGGCGGTTTCGGGCACGACGAGATGCGCGTCCCAGAGCTTCTCGAACAGCGTGCGCGCGCTCATGCGGCCACCTCGCGCAGCGCACGGCCAACGCGACCGCGCGCCAGCATGTCCAGATCGCGATCGTGGATCTCGTGTCGCTGATCGGCCAGCACCTTGAAGCGCGCGAAGATGTCGTCGAGCGCAGCCTCGTCGGGCGCATGGCCCAGCGCTTCCAGCCGCTTGCGAAGTGCGGCGCGCCCGGAATGCTTGCCCAGCACCAGCCGCGTCGCATCGGCGCCCACGTCCTGCGGGCGCATGATTTCGTAGGTCGACGGATGCCGCAGCATGCCGTGCTGGTGGATGCCCGACTCATGCGCGAAGGCGTTGCGTCCCACGATCGCCTTGTTCGCCTGCACCGGCTGGCCGGTCAACTCCACCAGCAGGCGCGAGGCGGGGTTGAGCTTGCGGGTGTCGACGCGGGTGGTGGCGCCGAAGTAATTGGCGCGCACCTTCAATCCCATCACAACCTCTTCCAGCGCCGCGTTGCCGGCGCGCTCGCCGATGCCGTTGACGGTGCATTCCACCTGGCGCGCGCCCGCGCTGACCGCGGCGAGGCTGTTGGCAACGCCCATGCCGAGGTCGTCGTGGCAGTGGCAGGAAAACACCACGCGCTCGGCGCCCTTGACGTGGGCGCGCAGCCACGCGAAACGTCCGGCTACTTCCGAGGGAATCGCATAGCCCACGGTGTCCGGCGCGTTCAAGGTGCCGGCACCCGCCGCGACCACCGCGCTGAACACTTCGGCGAGGTATTCGGGTTCGGTGCGCATCGCGTCTTCGGCCGAGAATTCGACTTCGTCGCACAGCCCGCGCGCGCGCTCCACCGCGGCCACCGCGGCATCGAGCACTTGCGCGCGGCTCATCCCAAGCTTGTGTTCGCGGTGCAGCGGACTGGTCGAGATGAACACGTGGATGCGCGAGCGTTTGGCTTTCTCCAGCGCGCGGCCGGCGCGATCAATGTCGCCGCTGCGGCAGCGCGCCAGCGCGCACACGGTGGTGCCTTCGCGCAGCGTTTCCGCGATGCGCGCGGTGGCAGCGAAATCGTCCGGCGACGCCTGCGGAAATCCGGCTTCGAGCACGTCCACACCCAGCGACTCCAGCATCTGCGCCATCCGGAGCTTGGCCTTGGGGTCGAGCGCGAACCCCGGCGCCTGTTCGCCATCGCGCAGGGTGGTGTCGAAGATGCGAACGTGTCCGGTGGATACGTCGTCGTGGGCGTCGCTGGCTTGCCGGTTGGGGTTTTTCATCGTTGGCTCCGCTTGATGAGGCGGCGCCGAAGGCAATAAAAAACCCCGCATCCGTTTCCGGTGCGGGGTTCTTCAGGAGTATTCAGGTTTGTTTCTGGTTACCTGGACACGCGCCCTCAGCCCGCACCTCCGCTGGTAATAAGGAGAACAAGTACGAGGACGAGGGCGAGGATCTGGTCGATCTCGGGCATGCCGCGAAGCTGCCACGCGCGGTCGATCGCGACGAGGCGATCGGCTTTGGCGACGTTGCGGTGGATGTTGCGCTGCGGCATGGGTCGAAAGTAAATGGGGCTTTGTGCGCGTGTCAAGCGTTTTCTGATGACGATTCGTTCTATGCGCGATCCGCGGACGTCTGGACGTCCAGATGGCCACGCGTGGAAGCCGCATCGTCGCGTGATTGCGGAGGTAAATCGCGCAGCCAGCGTTTCAGGGCCTCGTCTTCGGCGGCCAACGGTCCGGCTTCGGCCGGTCGCTCCAGCATCGCCGCGAGCGCGGCGGGCACCGGTACCGAACGGCCGATCAGGGGCTCGACCACGCCTTCGAACTTGGCCGGATGGGCGGTCGCGACCACCGCCCATGGCGCTGTATCGCCGCTCTCGCGCAAATTGTCCAGGACATGGATCGCGGTCGCGGTGTGCGGGCAGAACACCTCGCCGTACGTATTGGCATGGTGGGCGATCGTGCGGCGGATCGTGGCGTCGTCGACGCTTTCCGCCCGTAGTGTTCGGCGCAATTCCGGGTCGTCATTCCCGAAGGTCCAGCACAAGCGCTCGAAGTTGCTGGGTGCGCCGACGTCCATCGCATTGGCGAGCGTTGCGATGGCGTCACGTGGGCAATACTCGCCGCCATCGAAAAATTCCGGCAACGTGGCGTTGGCGTTGCAAGCGAGGTACACCTCGCCGACTGGCAAGCCGATTTGCCGCGCCCACAATGCGGCTAGCGCATTGCCGAGATTGCCGGTCGGCACGATGAAGTTGAGTGGCGTGCCGTGTTCGCGCCACCACTGCCATGCGGCGTGCGCGTAGTAACTCGTTTGCGGCAGCAGCCGCCCGAGGCTGATGCTGTTGGCGGAACTGAGTGGGCGTACCGATTGCAATGCCGCGTCGTTGAGCGCGGCCTTGACCATGCGCTGGCAATCGTCGAAACGCCCCTGCACGCGCAACGTGTGCACGTTGCCGCCGAAACTTCCGAGTTGATGCGCCTGGCGCGGCGAAACCCGTCCGTCCGGGTAAAGAATCACGACTTCGATGTTCGGCTGCCGATGGAACGCGGCGCCGACCGCCGCGCCGGTGTCGCCCGACGTCGCAACGAGAATCGTGAGCGGGCGTGCATCTTCGCGTGGCAGCCGGCGCAGGCAGGCTGCGAGAAAGCGCGCGCCGACATCCTTGAACGCGGCGGTCGGGCCGTAGAAAAGCTCCAACACGAAAGCATCGCGCTGCGGCAAGGGACGCAAAGGCGTTTCGAAATCCAGCGCTTCCCGACAGATCGCGGGCAATTCGGCGGCCAGTGGATCGCCCGCGAAAAACGGCGTCAGCAATGTTGCAGCGGTGTCGGCGAGCGTGCCGCTCGGATTGAAGGAGGTGGCATCGAGTCGCGGCAATGTCTCCGGGACGTACAAGCCGCCGTCCGGTGCAAGGCCGACGGCGATGGCGCCGCTGATCGTGACGGCTGGGCTTCGGCCGCGGGTGCTGAGGTAACGCAGGGGTTCGTTCATGGCAGCGCCGCGCAATCGGCCGCGTCGTCAACGTGTTCAATCAATGCTGCAGCGGGCGATTCGATCGGCGCGACGAAAGCATCGCTTCGCAATCCTTCCGCGGCGAACGCGCCTTGCATCGCCGCGGCCGCCGCCTCGGCGTCGCCGCGATTTTCGTACCAGCCGAACACGCTCGGGCCAGCGCCCGAAATGCTGGCGCCGAGCGCGCGGTGATCGAGCGCGGCCTGCTTCACGCGTGCGAAGCCCGGCACCAGTGATGCGCGACGCGGCTCCACAAGCACGTCCCGCAAGCCCGCGCGCACCAGCGTGGCGTCGCCGCGAAAACAGCCCGCCAGCACCAGCGCAAGATTGGAGCTTTGCTCGATGAATGCATCCAGCGCATAGTCGCCGACCAGCGCGGCGCGCGCCTTGCGTGTCTCCAGCACGCAATGCGGATGCACCAGCGCGCAATGCCATGCGTGCGGCACCGGGATGCGCAGCAGGCGATCGTGCGTCGCCAGCACCAGTCCGCCCAGCAACATCGAACCCAGGTTGTCGCCGTGGCGGCTGCCGCTGGCCACGGCTTCGCCGTCCAGTGCGAAGCGATACAGCGCTTCGCGCGGCAGCGGCTGTTCCAGCAAGGCGTTGGCGGCCACCAGCGCGACGACGCAGGAGGCGGCCGAACCACCCATGCCCGACCCGAGCGGAATGCCCTTGTGCAGGGTCAATTCGAATCCGTTCGGTAGCGAAAGCGCTGCGCGCAGCGCCAGCAAAGCCATGCCTGCCGTGTTCAGTCGTGGTTCGCGCGGCAGGTCGGTCACCGTGCCATCGATCGCGGCGATGCGCACGATGGGTTCGTCGATCACGCGAACTTCGGCGCGATCGCCGGCGCCGGCCATGCTGTGGCCGAGGATGTCGAACCCCACGCCGACATTGCCCACGCTGGCAGGCGCGAATGCGCGGGCAATACGTGTAGGGGGCGCGGCGGATTTCGGCAGCACGTGTTCGATCATGGCGGCGCACATGATGACACCGCCAACGTTTCGGCGATCCGCAGCACGTCGGCGAACACGCCGGCGGCGGTCACTTCCGGTCCCGCGCCGGGCCCTTGCACCAGCAGCGGATTGTCACGGTAGCGCTGGGTGCGGAACTGCACCACGTTGTCGGTCAGGCGCGTGTGCGCGAACGGGTGATTCGAGGGCAGGATGGCCAGCCGCACGCGTGCGCGGCCGTGCCGGTCGAGGCTGCCCACGTGCCGCAGCACGCCGTTGGCAATCTGGGCACGCGCGAGCCACGCGGCCAGCGGCTCGTCGAGTTCGTACGCGCGTTGCATGAAGGCTTCGGTCGACAAGGTTGCCAATGAAGGCGGCAGCAGGCTTTCGATTTCCACGTCTTCGAGTGAAAGCGCACGGCCCGCTTCGCGCGCCAGGATCACCAGCTTGCGCGCGACGTCGATGCCGGAAAGGTCGGTGCGCGGATCGGGTTCGGTATAGCCCAGCGCGTGCGCTTCGCGCAGCAGCGCGGAAAACGGCTGCTGCCCGTCGTGGCGATTGCACAGCCACGCCAGCGTGCCCGAAAACATGCCGTCGATGCCCAGTAGCTCGTCGCCGGTGTCGAGCAGATCGCGCAATGTCTGGATGACCGGCAAGCCGGCGCAGACCGTGGTTTCGTAGCGGAAGCGCGCGCCACGCGTGCACGCGCTGCGGATGGTGCGCCAGCGATCCAGCGACCCGCTGCCGGCGAGCTTGTTCGGTGTCACCACGTGGATGCCGGCCGCCAGCCAGAATGGATAACGCGAGGCGACCTCCTCGCTGGCGCTGCAATCCACCAGCAGCGCGGCGCGCCCGTCGCCGTGCACGTGGTCCGCGAAGGCTTCGAGGTCAGCGGGACGCCAGGTTTGCGCACCGTCGCGGGCATCGAGTTCGGGATCGTCGCAGTCCAGCCACATGCGCTGGCGGGTGACGACGCCGCAGAGCTGCAGGGCCAGCCCCATGTCACGTTGCAGGCGCGGCTGCGCGGCGCGAAGTTGGCGGAGCAATGCGCCACCCACCCGACCGGGGCCGATCACGCCCACGGCCAGCGCGCGCGACAGCGGGTTCGGCGCGGAAATTGCCTGCAGGGGTTCCGGTGGCCGGGCGGGGCGGTGTGCGGCGAGGGGCAAAGCGTTGGCGTTCACGGTGACCTCCTATCGAGGTCCCGTCTCGCTGGCGGGTGTCGGATTGCGCCGGCCCGCCTCGTCGAGGGCGGGACCGTTGCGTGCAAGGATTATTCGCGCACGAACGCCCGCCCGTTTCCGGTGGTCGTGGTGGTAATGATCGTGCTGATGGCCGCCAGCATCCGACCGGTGGAATCCGGCGCGATGAACCCGACCGCTGGCGTACGTACGAATGACATGGCCCCGAAGCTAGCGTCGCGATCGGGGCTTGTCAATGCCTGTTTTGGACATCCAGACGTCCAGACGCATGCGCCTGTATTGAATGCTTCGCCTGCCTTGGCGGGTCGCAGGTCAACTCGCCCGCTCGGCTTTGCCTTTGCGGTTGCCGTGACGCGAAGTCCGCAGATCGTCGCGCAGGCAATCGACCAGCCGCGTCAGTGCCGGCATGTGGCGTCCGCGCAAGGTGACCACGGTCGTGCGCACGCGTGCAAGGCGCGCCGGTACCTTGTGCACCGACACGGCATCGCGCTGCGCGTAGATGTCCAGCACCGAACGCGGAATCAAGCCGGCGCCGACGCCCGATGCGGCGGCTGTCAGGATGGCGTGATAGGACGCGAATTCCAGCTCGCGCGCCGGCACCACGCGCAGGTTCTGCAGCCATTGTTCGAAGCGTCGCCGATAGGCGCAGCCATTGCCGCCCAGCACCAGCAGGGTACCGCCCACCATCCGCCGCGGATCGCGCACGGCGTCGCCCGCCGCGGCCACCAGCACCAGTTCCTCGACGTGCCACGGCACGCTGGCGAAACGTTCGTCGTCCACCTCGTCGCTGACGATGGCCACGTCCAGCGCGCCGGCCTGCAGCCGTGCCAGCAACTCGCGCGAGTGCGCGGTCTGCAATTCCACCGAGATTTCCGGGTGCCGTTGATGGAAGCCGGCCAAGGGCCGCGGCAGGCGGCTGGCCGCCACGCTTTCCATGGTGCCGAGCCGCAGGCGTCCGCAGGCCTTGTCGCGGCGCACCGCGGCGCGCATCTCGTCGGCCAGCGACAATAGGCGATCGGCATAGCCGACCAGGGCGTCGCCCGCCGCGGTCAAGCGCAGGCCGCGCCCTTCGTGCTCGAACAACGACACGCCGAGGGAGGCCTCCAGTTGGCGGATGCGCGCGGTGATGCTCGACTGCGCGCGATTGAGGCGCGTCGCCGCGCGGTTCATGCCGCCGCTCTCGACGACAGCGCGAAAGGTCTCCAGCTCACGCAGTTCCATGATCGATATTTCCGATAAGTATGGTTCGAATAATTCGTTTTACTCGATGAGGTGGCAAGCCTAGCATGTCCGGCCTTTCCCGTATCGAGCCCCGCATGAACCGCGAACTTCGCACCGCCCTGGTCGGCATGACCATTCTCGCCCTCGCGCTCGGTATCGGACGTTTCGTGCTTACTCCGCTGTTGCCGCTGATGCAGGCAGACGACGGGCTGACGCTGATCGCCGGCGGCTGGCTGGCCTCTACCAATATGCTCGGCTACCTGCTCGGCGCATTGTTGTGCGCGCTGCGCCCGCTGCCGCCGCGCTTGAGCCTGCGCATCGGCGCGATCGGGGTGTCGCTTGCCACGCTGGGCATGGGCCCGACCACCAGCGTGGGTATCTGGCTGTTGTGGCGGTTTGCGGCCGGGGTCGCTTCGGCCGCGCTGGTGGTGCACGGCATCGCCTGGAGCATGGCGCGGCTGCGTGCCGCCGGTCGTCCATGGCTCGAGCACGTGGTGTTCAGCGGCACCGGCGTCGGCATCGTCGGCAGCGGCTTGCTGGTCGCGGCGGTGCGGCCGCTTGGTGCATCGTCGTCGGCGCTGTGGGTCCTGTTCGGTGCCATCACCGTCATGCTGTTCGCGTGGACTTGGCGACGCCTTGGCGAAGACGAGGCGCCGGCCGCAAGCAGCGCGTCCGCGTCATCCCGCGCGGCATTGCCGTCAGGCTCCACATGGACGCTGGTGGCGATGTACGGCCTGCTCGGTTTCGCCTATACGATTCCCGCCGCGTTCCTGCCATTGATCGCCGAGCGCCAGCTGCACCTGCCGGCGCTGCGCGAGTGGTTCTGGCCACTGTTCGGCGTGGCGATGACGGTCTCGACGCTGGCGCTGCGCTGGTTGCCGGCACGCGTCGACAACCGCACGGTGCTTGCCGCATGCAGCGTATCGCTGGCGGGCGGAATGCTGTTGAGCGTGGGTGGGCATGGCGTCGCCGCGCTGGTGTTGGCCACGCTGTTGATTGGCATCGCCACCATGCCGGTGGTGATGTACACCATGCGTGAGGCGCGCTTGCTGGCGCCGCTCAACCCTGTGCGCCTGGTCGCCGCGCTCACCACCACGTTCGGCGTCGGTCAGGCGGCAGGTCCGGCGTTCGCGGCGTGGCTTGCGGCACGCACGGGCGGCTTCGACCTGCCATTGATCGTGGGTGCCGCGGCCAGCGTGGCCGGCATGCTATGCATGCTGGTACGCCGGTCGGATTCGGATACCGGACAGTCCGTGGATGCCGATCACACGCGTTTGTGCGAGAGACGCCTGTAATGAATCTCCGCAACCATTCGGACTTCCATACGGGCGATCCCGGCGTGCAATGAAACATGAAGTCGATCACGTTTTGGCGCTGGCGCCGTGGTCCGCGCATGGCGGCTGATAAAATGGACCGATGGATACAAAAAACACCGCTGATCGTTTCGCCGCGGAATCCGTCGTCCGACTCGCCGATTACCGTCCGCCCGCCTGGCGGGTCACCGAGGTCGAGCTGAAATTCGAGCTCGGCATCGACGAAACCCTCGTCCATTCGAAACTGACCCTCGCGCGGGATCGCGACGAACCCCTGCGCCTCGATGGCGAGGACGTGGCATTGCTGTCCGCGCGGCTGGATGGCCGCATGCTTGCGCCGGCCGACTACGCGATCGACGTCGCCGGCCTCGTGATCCACGACGCGCGCGACGGCAGCGTGCTGGAACTCACCGTGCGCATCGATCCGGCCCGCAACAGTCAGTTGTGCGGACTGTACCTGTCGGGCAAGCGTGAACACGGTTTTCTGCTGACCCAGTGTGAAGCGCAAGGCTTTCGCCGCATCACGTTCTTTCCCGATCGCCCCGACGTGCTGGCGCGTTACGACGTCACCCTGGTCGCCGACAAGTCGCGTTTCCCCGTGCTGCTGGCCGGCGGCGAGCAGACCGAATCGGGCGACCTGCCCGATGGGCGCCACTTCGCGCGTTTCGTCGATCCGCATCCGAAGCCCAGCTACCTGTTCGCGCTGGTCGCGGGTCGCCTCGAAAAGATCGAGCGTGAATATCGCACCGCCGAGGGCCGTGACGTCCGCTTGCGCCTGTGGGCCGAGGCCGGCGCGATCGATCGCTGCCATTACGCGATGGAAGCGCTGGAACGCGCGATGCGCTGGGACGAGCGCGCGTATGGCCGCAACTACGATCTGCCCGTGTTCAATGTCGTCGCCACCCATGACTTCAACATGGGCGCGATGGAAAACAAGGGCCTCAACATCTTCAACTCGAAGTATTTGCTGGCCGATCCGGACACCACCACCGACGACGAATACCGCCGCATCGAAGCGGTGATCGGCCACGAATACTTCCACAACTGGAGCGGCAACCGCGTCACCTGTCGCGACTGGTTCCAGCTTTCCCTGAAGGAAGGTTTCACGGTGTTCCGCGAGCACAGCTTTTGCGAAGCCATGCATTCGCAATCGCTGAAGCGCATCGAGGACGTGGCCACGTTGCGCCGCGTGCAGTTTCCGGAAGACGCGGGTCCGCTGGCGCATCCGGTGCGCCCGGCCGAATACCAGGCCATCGACAACTTCTACACCGCGACCGTGTACGAAAAGGGCGCGGAATTGATCCGGATGATCGCCGGGCGGCTGGGCAGGGAAGGCTTCCGCCGCGGCGCCGACCTGTACTTCTCCCGCTTCGATGGCCAAGCCGTCACGATCGATGATCTGCTGGCGGCCTTGGGCGAAGCCAATGGCGTGGATCTGTCGCCGTACCTTGCATGGTATGCGCAAGCCGGCACGCCGGAACTGCATGCGCGCGGCGAGTACGACGCAGCTTTGAAGCGTTACACGCTCACGCTTTCGCAGCGCACGCCGCCGACGGCGGGCCAGCCGCACAAGCAGCCGGTGCCGATTCCGGTGAACGTCGCACTGTTCGGCAATGACGGCATGCCGATGCCGCTGCAACTCGAAGGCGATGCCGCGCCCGTCGCGCGCGAGCGCGTGCTGGAATTGACCGAAGCCGAACAGCGTTTCGTCTTCGACAACGTGGCGGTCGCGCCGACGCCTTCGCTCTGCCGCGGTTTCTCGGCGCCGGTGCATGTGGTGTTCGACTACGCACCCGCGCAGCTTGCCTTGCTGCTGCAGCACGAAACCGAAGGCTTCGATCGCTGGAATGCCGCGCAGCAACTGGCCGCGCGCGCGTTCGACGAGTCGTTCGCGGGCGACGGCGCGCACGCCGCCACCGAGGCATGGCTCGCCGCGCTGGAGAAACTGTTCGGTGCCCGCGCCGACATCGACCCCGCGCTGCTGGCCGACCTGCTGACGCCGCCTTCGGAACTGGAGCTCGGCGCGCGTCATGCGCCGTTCGATCCGGATGCGGTGCACGCCGCGCGTGACGCGCTGGAAAATGCGCTGGCAAACCGGCTGGGCGCGTCGCTTGCTTACGTCTATCGCGAACTGCACGCCGGCGAATCGGGCGCGCTCGATCCGCAAGCTGCCGCACGCCGCCGGCTGAAGGCGCGCGTGCTCGCGCTGCTGGTTCGGCACGATGCCGGCACCGGCGCCGAATTTGCATTCACGCAATGTCGCGACGCGCGCGGCATGACCGAGCGGCTGGCGGCGCTGGCCGCCCTGGTGCGCAACGGAGCGCCGCAGGCGGGCGAGGCGTTGCGTCTGTATCGGAAACGTTTCGACGGCGATGCCCTGACGCTGGACAAATGGTTCATGCTGCAGGCCACCGTGCCCGCGCACGCCACGCTGGAACGCGTGCAGGCGCTGGAATCCGATCCGGGCTTCACGCTGGCCAATCCCAACCGGGTATATGCACTGCTGGGCGCGTTTGCGCGCGCCAACCCCGTGGCCTTCCACCGCCCGGACGGCGCCGGCTACCGGTATTTCGCGGACAAGCTGGCCGAAATCGACGCGCGCAATCCGCAGCTTGCGGCGCGACTGGCCAAGGCATTCGAGGACTGGACGCGACTGGAACCGCAGCGTCGCGCGTTGGCCGAAACCGCGTTGCGCGCCCTGCTAGAGCGCGGGCAGCACTCGACCGACCTCGCGGAAATCCTGATCCGCATGCTGGCGGCGGGCAGCGTCGACTGAAGTAGTCGATCCGGTTCACACCCTTCCGCGCTTAAAGGCGTACCATCGGGTACAGAAAACCCGCTGAACCCGGAGGTGCGCCATGCGCGGAACATTTTCATCGACGGCATGGAGCCGCCTTGCGCGCGCCGTGGTGCTGGGCGCCGGCGCGCTGGCGCTGGCGGGCTGCGCCACCGGTTACGCCTTCGTGCAGCCGGACGTGGCGGGCGGCGGCGGTTACTACACCAGCGACGGTCCGTATTCCGGTCAAGGGTATTACGACGACTACGGCACCGGCCCTTATTACCCCGGCACCAGCGGGTACGGTTACTACAACGGCACCTGGCCCTACTCGAATCCGTACGGCTGGTACGGCGGTTACGGGGACTACGGCTATGGGCCGTCGTTCACCTTCAACCTCGGCATTTCGAACGTGTGGAATTTCCCCGGTTACTGGGGGCCCTGGTACTCCACGGGCTGGGGCTGCGGGCGGTGGAGTTGTGGCCATTACCGGCGCGGCCATCACCACCACGACGGCCATGATCCGGTGGCGTCCGGTTCGCCGCGTCCGGTGCTGACGCCCGATCATCCGCCCGTTCCGCCAAGCGCGCGTCGCGCAGATCCGACCGATCGCGAGCCGGCGCGGCCGATGGAACGCTTTGCCAACCGCCGGGCGTTGCCATTGGCGCGGTTTGCGCCACACGATTTCGCACGCGGGCCGGCCGGTCGCATCGGGAACCCGGCGCTGGCTACGCCGGCCGCCCCCGCGGTGGCGCCGCCCCGGACGACCGCCGAAACCGGATTCGCCAACCGGCGTCCGCTGGCTACTCCCGCCCGGCCTGACTTCCGCGCGCCGGTCCCGATGGCTCCGCGCCCGGCACCGCGCATGGTGGCGGAGCCGGAATTCGCCAATCGCCGTCCCATGGCGATGCCGGTCCGGACCGATTTCCAGGCGCCGGTCCCGCGGGCGGCGCCCGTGGTTTCACGCCCCGCACCGGCGGTCGCGCCGGTCCGTCCGGCGCCTTCCGGCCGCGCGGCGCCCAAGGTCGAAATCCCCTGAGCCCAGCCATGAAAAAAGGGGAGCGCATGGCGCCCCCCTTTTCCCCCAAACGATGGAACCGGACCTGCCGCCTCAGTGCGGGATATTGGCGCTGCCCAGTTCGTGCAGTTGCAGTTCGACCGGCTTCATGGCTTGCGGCGGCGCCCCGGCAGGGCGCACTTCGCGGATCTCTTCGGTCCGCAGCTCCAGCTTGGCCATCTGGACCAGCTCGTCGTGGTGCCGGTACACCTCTTGCCACTCTTCATTGGTCATTGCGACGTAGTTCATCACACGCTCCTGAAGTCTTTTTGTGAAGGCCCGCCGGAACCTGAATGCTTCAAGTGGCGTTCATCCACAGCCGCTGATACTCTTCGCCGAAGGGGCAGTTGCGCGTTGTTTTGCCGCTTCGACGCCCGATGTTTTCCTGAATCTGGCGCCCGGAACTCGGTTACTCTGGATTCCCCCTGTTCCTGATGACCGCCGGGCGCCAGTCCTTTTCGCACCAGTCCGTGGTGCTTCCCGCCGATGCAAGACCGGTCCCTGTACCCGGTCCCTGTCGCGTTCGCGACTGCATCGGCGGGAGCGCACAGTGTTGGTGCACGGCCCATGCCAATCCATCGGGATTCGCAGCCGAAATTTGCAAGAGATTGTGACGTTGCCGGGTAGGCGAAGGATTACGTGTGCGATGCACGCACGCAGTAACGTTTCGCAATGATTGATTCGGGGATTGCAAACGGGAATTCACAATCGCGTCGTCCAAAACGGCGCGTTGCGCGTTGCAATTGGAAACAAGTGACAGCGTATGACAAGTCATGACGTGACGAATTACGACGTGATCGTTGTAGGCGGTGGTCACGCGGGGCGAAACGGAGTTCTCGCGAGTTGCCAGTGGCAGCTCGCGCCGTTGAGCGCCCGAGGCAGGGAGCCGAGGGCCGGGTCACTTGGCGAGAACAGGATGTTCGAGCGTAATGACCGACGGTGCCCACAACACAAGTCGAGTATCTCAAGATGGTGAAGTACGACGTAGTTGTCGTAGGCGGTGGTCACGCGGGCACCGAAGCCGCGCTCGCATCGGCGCGTTGCGGCGCGCGCACGCTGCTGCTCACGCACAACATCGAAACCATCGGGCAGATGAGTTGCAATCCCGCGATCGGCGGGATCGGCAAAGGCCATCTGGTGAAGGAGATCGACGCGCTCGGCGGCGCGATGGCGCACGCGGCGGATCTCGCCGGCATCCAGTGGCGCACGCTCAATGCATCGAAGGGCCCCGCGGTGCGCGCGACGCGCTGCCAGGCCGATCGCGTGTTGTACAAGGCCGCGATCCGGCGCATCGTCGAACGGCAACCGAATCTCGAAATCTTCCAGCAGTCGGTCGACGACCTCGTGATCGAGCACGGTCGTGTCGCCGGCGTCGTCACGCAAATGGGTTTGACGCTCCGCGCATCGCGCGTGGTGCTGACAGTCGGCACCTTCCTTGCCGGCAAAATCCACATCGGTCTGAAAAACCATGCGGGTGGCCGCGCCGGCGATCCACCCGCGACCACGCTGGCGAAACGCCTGCGCGAATTGCCGCTGGGCGCCGATCGCCTGAAGACCGGCACGCCGCCGCGTATCGACGCGCGCACACTGGATTACTCGGTGTTCGAGGAACAGTCCGGTGATGATCCGCTGCCGGTGTTTTCGTACCTCGGTTCGCGCGACGACCATCCGCGCCAAGTGCCGTGCTGGATCACGCATACCAGCGAACGCGCGCACGAGATCATCCGCGCGGGCCTCGATCGTTCGCCGCTCTACACCGGCAAGATCGAAGGCACCGGCCCGCGCTATTGCCCATCCATCGAAGACAAGGTGGTGCGTTTCGCCGACAAGGCGTCGCACCAGATCTTCATCGAACCGGAAGGCTTGGACGCGATCGAGATTTATCCGAACGGCATTTCCACTTCATTGCCGTTCGACGTGCAGGTGGAACTGGTGCATTCGATCCCCGGTTTCGAGCGCGCGCACATCACGCGGCCCGGTTATGCGATCGAATACGACTATTTCGATCCGCGCGGCTTGCAACCGTGGCTCGAAACGAAAGCCATCGCGGGGTTGTATTTCGCGGGCCAGATCAACGGCACCACCGGCTACGAAGAAGCCGCGGCACAAGGCCTGGTCGCGGGATTGAACGCCGCGCGCACGACACGTGGCGCAGCGCCGTGGTGGCCGCGCCGCGACGAAGCGTACACCGGCGTCCTGATCGACGATCTCACCACCAACGGCACCATCGAGCCGTACCGGATGTTCACCTCGCGTGCCGAGTACCGGCTGCATCTGCGCGAGGACAACGCCGACCTGCGCCTCACCGAAAAAGGGTTCGAACTGGGTGTGGTGCCGCAGCAACGCTTCGATGCGATGCGCACCAAGCGCGACGCAGTCGAACGCGAAACCGCGCGGCTGAACGCCTTGTGGGCCACGCCTTCCAACGCGCTCGGCGCGGCCTTGCAATCACAGCGCGGCATCACACTTGCGCATGAGGCCAACGCGCTGGATCTGCTGCGCCGCCCGGAACTCGATTACGGAACGTTGACGTCGGTCGACGGCTTCGGCCCCGCCGTCGAACGCGAAGATGTTGCCGCGCAGGTGGAAGTGCAGGTGAAGTACGCGGGCTACCTCGATCGCCAGCGCAACGAGATCGAACGCCAGCGCCGCCATGAATCGACACCGATTCCCGAGGGTTTCGATTACGACCGCGTGCGCGGCCTGTCCGCAGAAGTGTCGGCCAAGCTGAAACGCGTGCAGCCGGCCACGCTGGGCCAGGCGCGCCGCATCAGCGGCGTCACGCCCGCCGCGATTTCGCTGCTGCTGGTGCACCTGCACCGGCAACGCGATCCGCGCGCCGCCTGAGCCCGCTCAACGCCGGTCCAGCGGACTCAACACCCCGCGCCCGCCGCGGTTCAGCACGTGCGTGTAGATCTGCGTCGTGGCCACATCCTTATGGCCGAGCAGTTCCTGCACCGTCCTGATGTCGTAACCGTCCTCGATCAGATGCGTGGCAAAGGAGTGCCGCAGCGTGTGACAGGTTGCGGGCTTCTGGATGGCGGCAGCGATGCGGGCGCGCTGGACTGCGCGCTGCAAGACCTTTTCATCCAGATGATGCCGGCGTTCCACGCCGGAACGTGGATCGAACGATCGTTGCGATGCGGGAAATACGTATTGCCAGCCCCACTCGCGCGCGGCGTTCGGATACTTGCGTGCGAGCGCGTGTGGCAACCATGCAGCGCCGAACCCCGCGGCCGAGTCTGTCCGATGCAGCAACCGCGCCGACGCCATCTGGTCCTGCAGCGCGGTTTCCAATGCCTGGGGCAACGGTACATGGCGATCCTTGTTGCCCTTGCCTTCGCGCACGATGTTGTCGCGGCGTGTGAAATCCACATCCTTCACGCGCAGGCGCGGGCACTCCATGAGGCGCGTGCCGGTGCCGTAGAGAAGGCCCGCCATCAGCCAGTCGCGCCCCTGCATCTGCGCCAGCAGGCAGCGCACCTCTTCGCGTGTCAGCACCACCGGCAACCGGCGCGGCCGTTTCGCGCGCACCACATTGTCCATCCATGGCAGTTCCTGTCCAAGCACCTCCCGGTACAGGAACAGCAACGCTGCGAGGGCTTGGTTCTGGGTCCCGGCCGCGACTTCGCCATGCGTGGCGAGCCGGGTCAGAAAAGCCTCCACTTCGCCACCGCCCATCTCGCGCGGATGCCGTTTGCCGTTGGCAAGGATGAACCTTCGAATCCAGCCCACGTAGGCCTGTTCGGTGCGCAAGCTGTAGTGTTTCACCCGCAAGCGATCGCGAACTTGCTCCAGCAGGCGCGGCGCCTGCTTTCGCCCTCGCGTTACACGGGCATCTCGACCTGCGAATTCCATAGCGCCCCACCTCGACCAATAACGTGGAGAGCTTGCCGATGGCCGCAGGGTGCTGCCAGCAGACAAGAGGTTGTGTTTATGTAGGATTTTTCTGATTGCGGCACGGCAGGTCGCGCGCGATACTCGCCGCAACGCCCCGTCGAGGGGTCGATTAGCTGTTAGACCAGGGCAGGTAAGAAATGACGAGTCCGCTGCCAAATAAATGCGATCTGTGCGGCCTACGAGTCTTCCATGCCTTCCGTTCCAGCGGAGAGACAATTAGTAGCGACGAGGCGTTTGGCAGGCTTCACGCACTGAAGGAGCGGCGCATTATTTCCAAAAGCAATGTCCCCGCTCGTGTTGTTGGCATGTCCAACATCCAAGGGGACTTTGGCTCTACGGCATTTTGCGCGGTCACGTCCAAGGCATGGCAACGTAACGACAAACGGTGTAAGCACTGGGCGCTTCGAATTGAGGGAGCGTCGGTTGCGGATTACTTGTCTTTGTACCAAGCTCGTCGCAGCAGTCGGTCGGCCATTTGGTTGGGCATCGCTGCAATTGTCATCGCCGTTGCGGTAGCAGTAGTGCAGGCCGTGGTCTAACTACTCATTCCAGCGGACGCGCTACGCGCGCCGCTAAATTCAGGCGTTAGGCTTCTCATGAACATCTCGGAATCGTGGCTGGCCAATGCCAAGGCGTCTCCTGAAGCTTTGAGTGCTTTGCTGTCTGCTGTCCCCGCGCTCCCGCAAAGCTACGTAGATCTTTTGTCCAGGGGTAACGGTGGCGAGGTGGAGTTGCCAAACCCTCCATTCAACTTTTGCCTAGACTCCGCCGAGGCCGCACTCGACTACTGGGGTAGTGGCACTTACACCTTGCATGACGTGTTCGTGTTTGGTGGCGATGGAGGCGGTTCGCTCTTTGCCTTCGACATGCGTGAGCCACAACCATGGCCAATTATCTGCTTCGACCCAATCGACCCAAAGGGAAGTACGGAGCAGGTAGCAGCCGACTTTCCATCCTTTCTTTCCTTAGTAGCTCAAGGCGGTAAAGCCTAACTACTCATTCCAGCGGACGCGCTGCGCGCGCCGCTAAATTCAAGCGTTAGACATTGCATGACCGCATCGCCACAACAGCTCCATGAATTACTGGTGTATTGCATCAACTTCTCGCGCACTATGCTCGAGAAGGCTGGCGACTTTTATCCATTCGGTGCAACGCTGTCACCTGACGGCAAGGTTGGCGCTACTGGTGCTTACAACGGTCAAGAGCATCCGGGGCCGCGAGAAATCTACCAAATGTTGGCCAGCGCTTATAGCGCAGGCGCGCGCAGCGGCGAGTTTCTGGGTGTTGCCCTTGCGGCCAACGTTAACATCCCGGCGCAGTTTTCTCCCGTGTTCCCGGACGGTGTGCGAGTGCACCTAGAAAGCGAAGGTTTTTCCAGGTTTATGTACGTCCCTTTCAAAGTAACGGTTTCAGGTCTTCTCAAGAAAAGCAGAGCCGTAGAAATGGGCGAGCCCTTCGCTGTGCAAGTCCAGCCACAATTCTTTTTGTCTACAAGGCATGTCTAACTACTCATTCCAGCGGACGCCGGTCCATCGCTTGCGCTCTTACAAACGTTGCGGCGCCGGCGCCGCTAAATTCAGGCGTTAGGCCTCAAGATGGAACGCCCGTGAATCGTCAAGAGCTTCAAGCAGCATTGTCCCGAGCAGGCGTTCATCCAGGTCTGTATTCGCTGGACGGCCCGGCGTTGCAAAGCGAGTCCTACTCGTTAGTGCACGATGGCGAGACTTGGAAAGTTCTGTACAAGGAGCGCGGCGAGTTTCGGCAGCTCCAAGCAGGCCTCTCAGAAAGTGCAGCATGCCTGCTCCTCTACAGGCTTCTAGCCAATGCGGCGGGCTTCGATGGGCAGCAACTTGAGGCCTAACTACTCATTCCAGCGGACGCGCTGCGCGCGCCGCTAAATTCAAGCGTTAGGCCTCAGGAGGCAAGTTATGGATTATTTCGGTGAGAAATCTGAGCAGGTTGCGCCGGGCACTTTGTCTGCCTTTGGCATCAAACTTTGGAGCCGCTACGGCAAGGCGGATGAGCTGATTGAGATGCTTGGCTTTGCTCAAGACCTAGCAGAGGCAGAGTTGCACGGTCACGTTCGTGAAATGTTCTATGACTCAAAAGCATTCATTTGCTCATTTGAGTTGACGGAGGGTTTGCCGCAGGCTGTGAGTGATCGTATTCTCAATCTGGCACTCAACCACATCAGTCAATTTGAGTTTGACGGTACTGTCCACCATGGCAACAACCTGGCTGAGGCCTAACATCTCGGTCAACCGGACGCAAATCCCGCTACGCGGTCTTTGCGCCGGTTACCTCGGGCGTTAGGCACCAGGTGCAGATATGGCGCAAGCCAGCCAATCAACAATATTGCACGGCAGTTGTCACTGTGGTCTTGTGCAGGTCGAATTCACTACGAGTGCGGTGCTTGCAAGTGCGACACCTCGGGCGTGCGATTGTAGTTTCTGCCAAAAGCACGGTGCCGCGTATGTGTCCGATCCATCAGGCCGTCTTTGTATTACGGTTGCAGAGCCAGACGCCCTCGTTTCCTACAGTCAAGGCTCAAAAGCGGCGCGCTTTCGGCTGTGTGGTCGCTGCGGCGTGCTAGTCGCTGTAACCTTTGAGCATCAGGGCAATACTTATGGTGCTGTCAACGTCGGCTGCCTTGAAAAGCGCTCACTCTTCGGTGCTTCCGTTCCTGCATCACCGCAACAGTTGAGTCCAGAGGAAAAAGTAACAAGGTGGTTGCAAGTGTGGGTGCCGCGCGTGCAAGTCGACGGCGCTGGTGCCTAACAGTTCAGTCAAGCGGACGCCAAACGCGCTACGCGGGTTCGTCGCCGCTTACCTCAAGCGTTAGGCGCGCACAACAGGGGGATGCAATGTTGAGTGTCGCTGCAGAGCCGGATGGTGACATCGTCTACGTCCACGCGGACCTGGAAGGGCTGGAGGCGCTTGAGCGTTCAATTTCTGCATTACGGCGTCATGTCGCACAAGGCCAGTGCGAGCACGATCATTTTTTTACTGTGGCATGGGGCGGCTCCGAGCTGACGGAGACGATGCTGGTACAGGAGCGCACAGATGGTTGCGTCCAAGTTCACCACCTCAAACTCTACGGTTGGACGGAGGAGTGGGGTGTGAAGCATGGGTTACTGCCAAGTGCGCCCTAACATCTCAATCCAGCGGACGCGCTACGCGCGCCGCTGATTTCGGGCGTTGGGTGGCATTAACGGTTCGTTCCAGTGGCTCAACAAGCAGGGCGTGGCGTCTTCAGCAGGCTTTGTGCTTCAGAGCATGCATCGCTACTTCTATCACTATGTAGAGGGGCCGAGGCTTCTAAAGGTAATCGTGGAGCCATGCCGTGACGCTACAACTGGGGTCTACTACGAGGAGATAAGCGGTGCTTCTCTTCAAGCCTGGTCTCAACCGAGCGGCGCCGTTCTCTCCGAGCACGAGCAGGTACGGGTTCGTTCAAACGTCGAGGCGGCGCTCACGTTCATGGGCATTGAGCACCGGTTCGTACCTTGAGCACACCATGCCGCCCAACTATTCATTCCAACGGACGCGCTACGCGCGCCGCTGAATTCAAGCGTTAGGCCTCATGGACAGACTGTTGCAACTCAAGCGTCACTTCGGCGAGATTTGCGAACGAATCGGCGCTGACTGGCCTTTGCGCACAGCGCCAATGCACGATGGCTCACCGCATATCGAGGTCTCGGAAAACTCCTACAGCTACGTGGTAACGGAACGTGGCTTAGAGCTTGAGCGTCGCACAACCGAGTCCGAGGAAGAAGTGCTTTACTGGTTAACAGCTAGCATGGTCTTTTCCGTAGCGGTGCGGTACGAGCTCTGCCATCGTCAGCCAGGCCGCGACTGTCGGCGTGTACTATTCGCTCACGAGCTCGAGCTAATGGATCGCATCAATCCAGTATGGCGCCAACGCAAAGCCGTTGAGATTGGCCAAATTCTTGAGCAGCACCCGTACCGAGACGAGATTGAGGCCTAACTACTCATTCCAGCGGACGCCGGTCCACCGCTTCCGTTCTTCCAATTCCGTTCTTCCAAACGTTGCGGCCGGCGCCGCTAAATTCAGGCGTTAGGCGCCATGACGAACGTAGATGAGTGGCTCGCTGAGGCGGTTTCGCGAAACATGCGAATCTTGCAACGGTACTTTGCGCATGCCTGCCCCTGCCGCTTTCCCAGATTCGTTTACTGGGTCACTAAGCCACACGGGCGCGGCACAGATCCTTTGCAAAACATGTTGGTCGTAACCTGCCGTCACTTTGGGCAAGCCGATGTCGCCGCAGCGGTGCGGCACGATGACAGCGGCGGTATGTGGGCCTGCCCAAACTGCAAGACGACATGGCTGGACGTCTGCCACGAAAAGAGCAATCTCAATTACCAGCACAGGTTCCAACTCAGCACACCCAGCAAGCTGCCACCCTTCGTCAACCAAACGGTGCCAACAACGGAGCCAGAGTTCTCATACGAGCATCGGGCCGAGCAATGGGAGGCCTTTATGCTGGAGGGCGTGCCGTAGTGTTGCGCCTAACTAATCATTCCAGCGGACGCGCTGCGCGCGCCGCTAAATTCGGGCGTTAGGTGCAAAATTCGTGACCGAGATGAACGGCAAAAGGTTGACGGGGGCGACCAATGAATAGGACCCGACTTTCCCTCGCCGTGACTCTTACCGTCGGAGGTTTTGCCTTGGGGGCGTGTGCGCCACTTACCAGGCCGACTACGCCAACATCGCCCTGGTTTCCATCAACAACTAGGCATTTCGTGTCAGATGGAATCGGTGTGTCGGGATGTTGGCAATGGGAAATGGCCAAGAGAGTACGCGAAAGCGACGTTTACGCCATTGAGTCGTGGGTGCTTGGTTTTATGTCCGGATTAACTTACGTGGAGGGGCCTAAATATAAACCTATCGCCCAGTCTGGTGTCCAGAAGCAATTAGACGAGTTTTGTGCCGCACACCCACAGGCCCGGTTAGATGAAGCAGCAATAGACTTGGCCAAGAGAATCCCAGAAACAAAGCCACCGAAACCAGGCTCTTGGGAGCCTCCTGTTCAAATTCCCTAATTGGCCAAGAGCGGCAATTCATGAATTGTAGTTTTGCACCTAACCACCCATTCCAGCGGACGCCGGTCCATCGCTTGCGCTTCGTCCAAGCTTTGCGGCGCCGGCGCCGCTAAATTCAGGCGTTAGGCGGCAGAGCTTCTTTTTCTTCAGTGGGGCGCGTCGCGGGTTTGCAGTCAGCGCTGCGGCCGGTGCGCTTTTCACTTCGGTGGGTTTTGTGCTGGGCCTGCGTGGCGGTTCGGGTGCGCTGGGTTGTTCCTCGCAGCCGCGCGCGCAGCCATGTTGTCGCATCACGGTGTTGGTTTGTCGCGCGTCGGGTCGCATCGCGACCAGGCTGCTTTCGGGTTGCGTGTCAGTCGCGTTCGTCGGCGCGCGGTCTTTCGCAGGCGTAGCGTTGTCGCAGGCGTGGGCGGGCATCGCGGGCAGGCCCACAACCGTCATCGCACTTGTGGCGTTCTTTCCGCAGCGGTATCGTCCAAACGGGCAGCAAGGCAGGTTGCTGCCGTCTAACTATTCGTCCAAGCGGACGCGCAAAAAACGCGCGCCCGCTTAACTCAAGCGTTAGGCAGCAAGGGGAGAGGCATGCCGTATTACGCACCATCTATCTACTACCCGGTCATCGCAAATAACCATGCCAAGGTGGTGCGTACGAGTGCTTCATTGGTACGAGCCGCAACAGTTCTCATCGGCTCGGAGCGCATCTACGATTTCTCAGAGGCCGGTCCAGTGTCAGATGGCAACTTCCCAATGGATACCGACGTCTTGGTGCTCGATGACAGCGCGCATGTAGCAACTGTAAACACCAGCTCGTCCAGTGCCAAATTCTCGCGCGACTACCAAGGTGTTGCAGTCACGTGTGCTCATTGCGGATTGCTGGAGGTCAAACTGTAATGTGCTTGCTGCCTAACAACTCATTCCAGCGGACGCGCTGCGCGCGCCGCTAAATTCAAGCGTTAGCCTTCACAACATGAACTTTCGCGAGATCGCAAGTCGCCTCACAGGCTTCAGCAGTCCGGTCTTTGGCGTGTCATGGGATCCGCCGGAGAGTGATTGTGCTGTTGCACGGCGCGTCTTGGCGTACTTGGAAGATCGTCGCGTCCTCTACGCGCCCGACCACGCTGAAATACCAGATCATTGCGTTCACTCGGTGCTAGACATTCGCCGTTTCCTCACAAACGAGCTTGGCTCGCTATCAGCCAACAGTTCACTTGCGCAAACACTTTCAGCAATGCGCGCGGCGTGTCGTAAATTTCTTGGCACCGTTCAAGCCGATGATGGTCGCATCATCCAGCACGGCTTCAGTCAGGGGCACTACGCGAGTTGGGTGTTCCTTTCTGCTCTTGGTGAGCTCCGCGGCGTCTTCGGCATGCATGTTGCCGCGCTTGCAGCGACTTATGGCTTAAGCGTTGAGTCCCAACTTGCCACCATCCTTCCGGCGGCTGCAAGTGAAGGCTAACTACTCATTCCAGCGGACGCGCTGCGCGCGCCGCTAAATTCAAGCGTTAGGCATCTATGGAAAGCTCCGATTACCCCAACGCTATCGACCCAGCATTGGTGGGAACATATCCAGCGTCGGTTAAGGCCGGTGGCGGCTACGTTTGGGATGCAGTGTTGGAGTACCGCGTCTGGTGCCACCCGGAACGCGGTGCACAAGACCTTGCCGAGGGGAGCGACTACTTCTATGCGTTTGCGTCATACCCAGAGGCCTTGGAATTCTCCCAACAGACGCGAGGAGCAGAAGAACCGATGGTTCTGATTCTCCAAGAGGAGTACATAGCAGAGCCAGAGCCGGGGCATTACATCCACATGCGCGAGCGGCGCATCACCGAGTGGCAGGTAGTTTGGCTCAAGCGGTCGCGACGCACAGCACAAACAATCCCGGCTTTCATGTCACCAGATGCACCAAGCAACCGGCTAGACATCCTTCGTGGTCTTGCGTAAATCGATGCCTAACTACTCATTCCAGCGGACGCCGGTCCATCGCTTGCGCTTCGTGCAGGCATTGCGGCGCCGGCGCCGCTAAATTCAAGCGTTAGATGGTGGAGCAATGATAAGTGACGAATACATCGAGTACGCCCGTTGCAAGAATTGCAACAAGGCTTTTCCTGTCTACCAGTTCGTTGGCGATACGGATATGGGCATGGATAGCTGGAGAGCTTTCACTAATAGCCAAACCGGGGAAATTTGGGTGCAACGCGAACCAAAAGATTCCGCGTGGTCGCCTGGTGCAGGATACGCAGAGGTACGCGTCAAGTACTATCAACTGTATCCAGAGCTCATGGGCTGCGACTTTCCGGAATGGTCCAAGTCCGAGTTTACGAACGTTCCGGTTTATGAATGCATCTATTGTGGTGGCGAGGCCTTCCCAACCCATTCAGAATCCAAGCAAGAGTTCGCGGTCCACAGCAAGATCAATGAGGCTGGCGCCATCTAACAATTCGGTCAAGCGGACGCGAACCCGCTGCGCGGGTTGCGCCGCTTACCTCAAGCGTTAGATTGCTCAGGATGGACTATGGAGAAGCCGTATACTCTTTCTTGGAGCAAACTGAACGCCACGGCGGATCAGATTGAGTACCAAGAGATTTCAGACGGAGAGATACTTGTCCGATTGAACTCTTATTCAGAGGCGGTCCTAGATGCATTGCGAAAATCTTTGGGTCCAGAAGCCGGCTATAACGAGGCTGCAGTAAAGTATCTTTCTAACGACCTCAGCACGAATAGGCGAAAGTACGTCAGTGAGGCAAAAGTAAAAGTAGCCAATCTTTATGGGTGCTTTCTCGGCACGTGCATCGTGCAAACCTATAAGGGTTACTGCGGAAGGTGGGTCAAATGGAACGGCGACCTAGGAGTTCTCTTGACATTAAACTCTTGGTCTCAAACAAAAATTACTTTCCCTATTTCTCGTTCCTTTAAGCACATCGAACGCGGTGATGAATGCTCTATATATAGCTATTTTATGGCAATACCGGAATTCGTTATCAGCCAGCCAAGCACGTAACTGTCACACTTGGGTGGGCAATCTAACTACTCATTCCAGCGGACGCGCTGCGCGCGCCGCTAAATTCAAGCGTTAGGTGTGCATGCAGTGCCTACCTATATCGTGAGCTACGATGCAGAGCCGCTGCCGAGCTCGGAGAGCTTCGCTTCATGCTCAGGCGCGGCGGTGAACGTTTGGGTTACGTCAGGCACAAAGCAAGAGGCATTAGCCTTGGCTTCTCGCAACGTTCAATACGCTGGCTGGCGTATCACGTCAAAAGCTCGTATTCGTTGCACCGTTCGCTCCGATTACGCCGACGTGCAAGACGGGCTGCCTTATTTCGAGCAAGCACAGCAAGACGGTGTAGTTCTGGTGTTTCACACTTGGCAAGAAGGTGTGCGGCGGTGAGGTGTTGCACACCTAACATCTCGGTCAAGCGGACCGCCGTCCCGCTACGCGGGCCGTCGGCCGCTTACCTCGGGCGTTAGGGGGAAGAACGGATGGGCGAAAGCACAGAATCTCGCAAAGTCGGCACGCGCGCGTTGGGTTGGGGCGCAGCCATCCTAGGCTTACTATTCGGGCGGTACACCGGCGTCAACCTCCTTATTCCACTGGTTGGCGCTGCCATCACCTTCTACGCGCTCAAGAAATTTGCCCCATCGCATAAATCGGCATGGTTCCCCGCGATCTCCGTACAAACCGGTCATGCAATCTGGTTTATCGTTGGGTTGGCAATCTTGGGGCAGCTCAATGCAAACGCGCTCGATCCTATTTTTCTCCTGCTAGGCTCGCTGTGGTTGTTCTTACGCCCCGGAGCTCTTGCCGTCATTGTTCTGTCCACGCTTCAGCTTTTGGCCCTCGTGTATAACGTGTACGTCTTCGCTGGCACGGCTTTCGGCACCGCAACGAACGGGGCGCTGTCGGTTCATATCGCCTTTCGCGCCCTTGCAGTCGGCTTTATGGTATTTGCGTGGGTAAGGTCCCGCCGCTCAACCCCGGTGGCGGTATCTTCCCCCTAACAACTCAATCCAGCGGACGCGCTGCGCGCACCGCTAAATTCAGGCGTTGGGCGGCAAGAACTTGCGGATCGGCAAGTCGTCAACCAAACACCGGCATACTCTGAGTTGGAGGTTGAACAGTAATGATAGTTGAACTCGGTATTCTCGCAGCTGCGATGCTCGGCCCCGCGCACGCGACGACGACAACACATCCGGCACACGTTATTCCGACTGTATACAAGGCTGGCCATTTTTACGCTACTCCCGAGACCACGAAAGATCAGAAGCTCCGATTGATTGTTGATACGGGCGGTGGTGGCGGCGCCGGCATGTACTGGATAACCAAATCTGCGGCGACGCGCTTGGGGCTCAAAACACGAACCTGCAAGGTCGACGACGCATCCATTTCAGTCGCCAACGTGCCGGACTACAAACCCGGACAAGGTCTTCCCCCGCCTCTCGAAAGCCGAAGCCCATGCGGCAACACCCTGATCGTTGTGGCGAAGCAACACTCGGACGGCGATGGCCAGATCGGTGCTGGCTACCTGCCCGGACGCGTGTGGACGTTCAACTATCCGGACCGGCAGCTCACAGCCGAAAGCTCATCATGGCAGCCAAACCCACGAGCTCACGCTACAAAGCTTGGCTTCCTGCGCAACGCAAAAGGTGAAATTGCAACCGGTCACGCGCGAATCACGATTGAGGTTGCGGGTCAGACAATCAACATGCTGCTCGATACGGGCGCTACTGCTCACCCGACAAAGGCGGGGGAAGAGGTCAGCCGGACCCCGACCGTGAACGGCGAAGGTGTCACCAGTTACATCGTACACAGCGTATTCGAACGCTGGCACAAGCAACATCCAGACTGGTGCGTTGTAAAGAACGGAGACAACCTGACCGGGAAGCCCACGCGTATCATCGAAGTACCGAAGGTAGAGATCGCCGGCTGGACAGTCGGCCCCGTGTGGTTCACGGAGCGGTCAGACGCCAATTTTCACCAGTTCATGGGGCAGTGGATGGATGAGAAGCCTGACGGGGCTGTCGGCGGTAACGTCTTCCGCCATTTCGTAATGACCATCAACTATCCGGATGCCACTGCTTACTTTCTATGCGTGCATGGCTGCAAAGCTATCGGGACCACGAGCAATTGATGTGCGCTGTTGCCGCCCAACAAATCGCTGCAGCCGACCGTCACCCCGCTACGCGGGCTGCCGGCGGCTGAGCTCGGGCGTTAGCCCCTGCAATCAGCTTGCCGCGTCCCGAAATGCCTTCAGCACAGCGTTCATTCTGGTTTGCCAGCCGGTGCCCTGCTCGCGGTACCACTCCAGCACATCCTTATCCACGCGTAGGGCAATTTGTTCCTTGCGCTCTTCAGGTGGCTTGGCGGGCCGTCCGCGTTTTGCGCGCAGTTCCGCCACGCCTCGGTGTGCAGTCGCGCCTTTCCAGTAGTTCAGCGTTGCCGTCTTGCTCTTGGGGTTGTAAGGCACGTCAGATTTGGGGGTACGCTTGGTAGTACGCTTCACGTTCATAGGGTTCTGCCTCGCGGCACGAAATCAGTCGGGGTCCGTCCTCTCGGTCAGTCCACACAAGCACAACCACTCGGCCATGCGCCCAGCCCAGGCTCACCAGTCGCTGCTCACCGTAGGCCTCGCGGTCGTCCTCGCGGGTGAGCATGGGGTTGTCAAACGCCTCCATACAACCGGGCAGGTCGACACCATGCTTGCGCAGGTTCTTGCGGCGCTTCGCGGGGTCGTGGCTCATGCACAATTATCGTATATGCAATAATTGTGCGTTGCAAGTCTGTCGAGGGCGTGGGCTAACATCTCAGTCAAGCGCACACCGCGTTCCGCGGCCGCTTACTCAAGCGTTAGGTGCCAAGAAACCGTGCTGCAATACACGATCAAGGTTCTTATCACGGCGGTTGTTGTTGTTGCCGTTTCGGAGCTTGGCAAGCGCAGTTCGTTCTGGGGTGCGCTCTTGGCGTCTTTGCCACTCACCTCGTTGCTTGCGTTTGTTTGGCTCTACCGTGGCACTGGCAACGTCGAGGCGGTTGCGTCGCTGTCGCATGGCATCTTCTGGTTGGTTTTGGCGTCACTGCCGCTGTTTCTCATCTTGCCGGCTTTGCTCAAAAGCGGGGTATCGTTCTGGCCGGCATTCGGCGCATCGTGCGTTGTAACGGTGGGGCTGTACTTTGGTCTGGTCTGGGTGCTGCGGCGGTTCGGCGTTCAGTTGTAATCCTGGCACCTAACAACTCATTCCAGCGGACGCGCTGCGCGCGCCGCTAAATTCAGGCGTTAGACATGCGGTGAAACTCTCAAGGCAAAGTGAAATCTGGAATCGCGCTTGCCTTGAAGCTGGCGGCTCTGAGCCGGGCGCCGGAGATATCGCGCTAGCTTCCCTTTTGCGTGCTCACGGCCTCGCCATGAACGGCGGAGCTGTCCATGCAATGGAGTGTCTCAGCCAAGCAGAGCTAGCTGCAGCAATCGCTGGGTTCAAATACTTCGGGCTCGCGGCTGCGGCGCATGTGTTCGAGCAAGCCCCAGACGATTCGGAAGAAACGGAGGAGCGTCTCAACCGCATGTACTGGCAAGCAGTTCCGAACGATGAGGTGTTGGCTCATGCTTTCCGCATCAAGCTGGTTGCTTTCCCCGAGGCGTTTGCACCAATAGTCTCCCGTGCGCATGTCTAATTACTCATTTCAGCGGACGCCGGTCCATCGCTCGCGTTCTTACAAACCTTGCGGCGCCGGCGCCGCTAAATTCAGGCGTTAGACAACGGGGGTCACAAGTGGGCGATTTGACACACTTGGTAGTTGCCTTCGCCGTAAGCTTCGCAGCAGTCTTCGTCGTTGCGTTGCTCTATCGCATTGGCGGCAAGAAGCCGAACTACCTCAACATCATCGCTATTCCGATCGGTATCACCGCGGCTGAGGCGCTACGTCTGGTCTGGCCCATGTCCAACGTTGTGTTTCCATTTGTGGTCGGAGCGGCAGTCGGTGTCATGGTTTACGCGGCGCAGTTTGTCGGCGGGCGTCGCGGTGTCTAACAACTCATTCCAGCGGGCGCGCTGAGTCTTGCGAAGGTCGCATGCCTCAGGAGAGCTTATGTTTGACCACGTCGTCTTCGGAGTCACCGATTACGCAGCGAGCAAGGCGTTCTTCCTCAAGGCGCTCGCGCCGATCGGGATGGCCGCCGTGTCGGAGAGGCCGCTTGGCATCGAGCTCAGCGCGGATGGCAAGTCTTCACTGTGCCTCTTCCCGACCAATGAGAAGCCTGCGCATCTTCACTTGGCGTTCGTCGCCGCGAACCGCAAGCAAGTCGAAGCTTTCCATCGCGCGGCGCTGAAGCGGGTGGCAAGGACAATGGCGCTCCGGGCCTGCGCCCGAACTACAGCGGGAAATACTTTGCGGCTTTCGTGATTGGTCCGGACGGGCACAACATCGAAGTGGTCTGCCATGAGCCCGAAGACGAATGACTCGTTTCGACGCAAGCCTTGACGCTTCCTCAAAGTCGACGTGGCAGCGCGCCATGAGGCGGCAACCGCGTGTCGCTACACGCGCGCGGAAGGCGCCAGGGCCGCGACATGGGCGGCGGTGCATTCGCCAAGCGCGACGAGATCGTAGCCGCCTTCGAGTGCCGATACGATCCTACCTTCGGCGTGGCGATCGGCGAGTTCGCACAGGCGCTGGGTAATCCACGCGTAGTCGCCGGTGGCGAGTTGCAGTTGCGCCGGCGGGTCGCGCGCATGCGCGTCGAAACCGGCGGAGATCAGCAGCAGTTGCGGCCGGAACATGTCCAGTTCCGGCAGCAGGGTCTTGTTCCACACCGCGCGGAATTCGGTCGAGCCTGCGCCCGGCGCCAGCGGCCCGTTGACGATGTTGCCGTCGCCGTGTTCGCTGGCGGCGCCGGTGCCGGGATACAGCGGCATCTGGTGGCTGGACGCATACATCACGCGCACGTCGTGCTGGAAAATGTCCTGCGTGCCGTTGCCGTGGTGTACGTCGAAATCGACGATCGCCACACGCTTGATGTCGTGGACCGCCAGCGCATGCGCGGCGGCGACCGCGACGCTGTTGAACAGGCAAAAGCCCATGGCCTCATCGCGCGTCGCATGGTGGCCCGGTGGCCGCACGGCGCAAAACGCGCGATTCGTTTGCTTCGTCAGCACGGCATCGGTCGCGGCGCAGGCGGCGCCTGCCGCGCGCAGCGTGGCTTCCAATGACCCCGGCGACATCACGGTGTCGGGATCGAGTCGCGCATGGCCTTCCGTGGGAACGCTCGCGAAGATGCGATCGACGTACGCGTCGTCGTGCACGCGTTCCAGTTGTTCGCGCGTCGCGCGCGGCGCTTCGATGCGCTGCAATGCCGCGAAGGGCGGTGCGTCCAGTGCCTGCAGTACCGCGCACAGCCGCGCCGGCGACTCGGGATGATCATTGCCGGGATCGTGTTCGAGGCAGGCGGGATGGGTGTAGACCCGCATCGCGTTCAACCCTGCGATTCGGGACGGGGTCGCTTCTCGTGCTGCCACAGCACTTCGCCGTGTCCGCTCGCGCGCGCCAGCACGCGGCACAACACGAACAGCAGGTCCGACAGGCGATTGAGGTAATGCACCACTTCCGCGCGCACGCTTTCGCTGCGCGCCAGGGTGACCACGCGGCGCTCGGCGCGCCGGCACACGGTGCGCGCGACGTGGCATTGCGCGGCCGCCATGCCGCCGCCCGGCAGGATGAATTCCTTCAATCGCGGCAGGTCGGCGTTGTAGTGATCGAGCGTTTGTTCCAGCGCGGTGACGTCGGCGTCGTGGATCATGGCCATGCCGGGCACGCACAGCTCGCCGCCGAGATCGAACAAGGCGTGCTGGATGCGCTCCAGCAATTCGCGAACGTCGTCGGGCACGCCATCGCAGGCCAGCAGCACGCCGATCGTGGAATTCAGTTCGTCGACGGTGCCGTAGGCTTCGACGCGCGCGGAATCCTTGCGCGTGCGCGAACCGTCGCCGAGGCCGGTGGTGCCATCATCCCCGGTGCGGGTGTAGATTTTCGATAAACGATTGCCCACGATTTGCTATCAATGCGCCGCCGTCACCCGCAGCGCATTCCAGCGGCGGCCGAGCAGCGCGAAACCGCCGAACAGCAGCGCGGTCCACAGCAGCGTACCGGGCAGGCTGCCGTACTGGTAGAACGGCCATCCGGCGACGAACGACGTCATCAGGCCCGCCGCGGTGTGTGGGTACATCGTGCCGCCCAACCATACGGCGAAGTTGGTGACGAGGTAGAAACCGGTCGCGCTGGCAACAGCCGCGATCGCGGTGTTCAGGAACCGCACGCGGCCGCGCAGGCCGAAGCCCGCGAACGCCGTGAGCACCACGCACCCATACACCACCGGCATCATCCAGCCGTAGAAGCCGATGAAGCAGTCGCCGAGGAACAATGCAACCAAGGGCACCGCGAGCGCCAGCCTGCGATCGGCGAAGTACGCGCCGCCGAACAGCGCCATTGCTTCCACCGGCGTGAAATTCCATGGCATCGCGCCAGCCGCGTAGTGCACCAGCAGGCGGTACACGATGGTGAAAGCGACCATCCCGCACAGCACCAGCGTGCCGGGGGAAAGCAGGGCCGATTGCGGAGAGCGGGCGGGCTGCGACATGGAATCCATCCTCGTTGCGTCGAGCATTAAAGCTTAGCGCAAACGGACGCCGCCGCGGGCTGACCCGCATCAACCGGCTATCATTCCTTGATGAAGGAACGCACCGACATCTTGATCGTGGGCGCAGGACTGGTGGGCGCGAGCCTCGCGCTGGCGCTGGATGCCGCCGGGCGGAACGCGACCTTGCTGGACGCCGCGCCGCCACGCGTCGCGAAGGGCGAACCGGGCATTTCCGACGACGACCGCAATCTGGTACTCGCGCGCGCGTCGGTGAACGCGCTGCGGCATCTTGGCGTGTGGCCGCAACTCGAAATGGTTGCCGGTGTGATTCGCCGCGTCGAGGTCAGCCGTGCCGGCGAATTCGGCCGGCTGCGGATGAACGCCGACGATGTCGGTGTCGATGCCCTGGGCCGCGTGGTGCCGGGGCGCGTGCTGGGCGCGGCACTGCAGCGGCAACTCGGCGCGTGCACCCACGTGCAGCGTCTCGCGCCCGCCAAGCTGGTTTCGCTGACGCCGGCGGATGCGGGCTGGCGTGCACGCGTCGCGGTGGCTGATGGTGAACGCGACATCGAAGCGCGGCTGGTGGTCGGCGCCGACGGCAGCGATTCGCTGGTGCGGGCGCAGCTCGGCATCGGTGCGCAGCAACACGACTATTACCAAAGCCTGTTCGTCTGCACGGTCGCGTGTGGACGCGACATTCCGGATTGCGCATTCGAACGCTTCACCGACGACGGCCCGGTCGCGCTGCTGCCGCTGCCGAACCAGCGACGCGGATTGGTGTTGACGGTCTCGGCCGATCGACACGACGAGGTCGCGATGATGGACGACGCTGCGTTCATGGCCTTGGCGCAGCGGCGCTTCGGTTGGAAGCTCGGCGCGTTGTCGCGGCCGGGCAAGCGCTTTCCGCATCGCATCCGCCGTGTGCTGGCGGACACGATCACCGCGCCGCGCGCGGTGCTGGTCGGCAATGCCGCGCAAACCGTGCACCCGATCGGCGCGCAAGGTTTCAACCTTGGTTTGCGCGATGCCTTGACGCTCGCCGAACGCGTGGACGGCGCCGATGATCCGGGCACGCCTGCGCTGTTGGGCGAATACGCCGCGCGCCGCGCGCCCGACCGCGATGGCGTGCTGGCTTTCAGCCACGGTCTTGTCGCGCTGGGTTGCCTCGCGCAGCCCGCGCTGGCGCCGCTGCGCTCGCTGGCCTTGCTGGCGCTGGACGGCATCCCACCGCTGCGGCACGCGGTCGCGCACCAAGGCATGGGCTTTCGCGGCACGCCGCCCGCTGCCGTATTGGATGCCGGTCCGTGAATGCGCGCCGGCCCGCGCTCGACATCGCGATTGCCGGCGGCGGCATGGTCGGCGCGGCCTGCGCGCTGGCGTTGGCGCGCCGCGGATTTGCCGTCGCGTTGCTGGAAGCGCGCGAACCGAAACCCTGGCACGGGAACGAACCCGAAGACCTGCGCGTGATCGCACTGGCGCCGTCGTCGGCGCGTTTGCTCGATGCGCTTGGCGTGTGGAGGAGCATCGAAGCCGCACGCGTATCGCCCTATCGGCGCATGTGCGTGTGGGATGCGGCGTCCGGCGCGGAACTCGGCTTCGACGCCGCGCGCGAAGGGCGCGCGCAACTCGGCTGGATCGTCGAAAACAATCTGATCGCACACACATTGTGGAACGCGCTGGAAGACGCCGGCGTGCGACGCATTTGTCCAGCGCGCGTCACCACGTTCGCGCAACGCGACGATCGCATCACGCTGGATCTGGACAACGGTGAAATGTTGTCCGCGGCGTTGCTGGTGATCGCCGATGGCGCGGGTTCCGTGTTGCGCGAGCAGGCCGGCATCGGCGTGCGCGGACGCGATTACGGTCAGCGCGCCGTAGTTGCGCACGTCGCCACCGAACGCGCGCACGAGGCGACGGCGTGGCAGCGCTTCACGCGGGAAGGTCCGATCGCGTTGCTGCCGTTGTCGGACGGGCGCAGTTCGATCGTGTGGTCGCTGCCGGAAGCCCGCGCGCGCGAGGTGCTGGCGCTGGACGATGCGGCATTCTGCGATGCGACCGGTTTCGCATCGGACTTTCGGCTGGGCCGGGTTACCGCAACCACGCCGCGCGCGTCGTTTCCGTTGCGCCTGCAGATCGCCGAACGCTTCGCGGCCGGACGCTGCGTCCTGATCGGCGACGCCGCGCACGCGGTGCATCCGCTGGCCGGGCAGGGCGCGAACCTTGGCTTGCGCGACGTGGCGGAGTTGGCATCGGTGCTGGGGGACGCGCGCGGCGCGGGCCGCAATTTCGCCGCATCGCACGTGTTGGACCGCTACGCACGCCGCCGCCGCGCCGCGGGCACGCTGGACGCGAGGACGTTCGACGCGATCGAGCGGATGTTCGCGTGGCAAGCGCCTGCCTGGACAGCCGTGCGCGGTCTCGGCATGCGCACGATCGATGCGATCGGTCCGTTGAAACGCCGCCTGTCGTCGCACGCGGCGGGTATAACCTGAAAAGGAGACGATCATGCGCAAGACGTTGCTTGCACTTTTGCTGCTCCTGGGCGTCGCGCCGTTCGCACACGCCGCGATGCGCTCGCAAACCGTCGACTACAGCGTCGATGGCAAGGCCATGCAGGGCGTGCTGGTGTGGGACGACGCGGTGAAAACACTGCGGCCCGGCCTGCTGATGATTCCCGACTGGACCGGCGTCAATGCCCGCAGCATCGACTTTGCCAAGACCATCGCGGGCAAGGACTACGTGATCTTCATGGGCGACATGTACGGCAAGGACGTGCGCCCGAAGGACAACAAGGAAGCGCAGGCGGCGACCAAGCCGCTGTACGCCGACCGGCCGCTGTTGCGCAAACGCGTGGTGGCGGCATTCGATCAATTGAAAGCGCTGGCGGCCAGGCATGCGGCGCCGATCGACGCGTCCAGATTCGCCGCGATCGGATTCTGTTTCGGCGGTACCTCGGTGCTCGACCTCGCGCGCACCGGCAGCGATATCGCCGCGGTGGTGAGTTTCCATGGCGGGCTCGGTAGCGACGATCCGGCGCTCGCGAAATCCATCAAGGCACGCGTGCTGGCGATGAACGGCGGCGACGATCGCGGCACGATGCCGGACGCGCCGGATTTCATGAAAGAGATGCAGCAGAGCCCCGCGCCCTGGCAGTTCGTGGTATTTGGCGGCGCGGTGCATTGTTTCGCCGAACCGTGGTCGCATTCACCGCCCGGCTGCGCGTACGACGCGCCGGTGGCCAAGCGCGCGTTCGCATTGATGCACGCGTGGCTGGACGAGGCGTTCACCGGAAAAGAGGAGTAGGGCGGGAGGAGCGCAGCGCATCCCGCCGAGTGGCATCACGCCGGCGGGTTGGCACCCGCCCTACGAGTTCTGCCGAACCCTCACCCGGCGCTTCGCGCCAACCTCTCCCAAAAAGAGAGGGTTTAACTCAACACGTGCGATTGACCGCGTAATCGGCCAAGCCCGCCAGCGCATCGCGGTATTTCGATGGCGGCAACGCTTCGAGCGCGGTGTGCGCGGCGTCGGCGTGCGTTTGCGCGCGTGTGCGCGTGCGATCCAGCGCGCCGGAGCTGCGGATCGCGGCGACGATCACGTCCAGTGCCGCCAGCCGTTGGCTGGTGATCGCGTTGCGCAGGATCTCGGCCTGCATCGGGGTCGAGCGCTGGATCGCGTAGATCAATGGCAGGGTCGGCTTGCCCTCGGCCAAATCGTCGCCGATGTTCTTGCCCAGCGTGTCGGCGTCGGAAACATAATCCAGCAGATCGTCGGCGATCTGGAACGCGCAGCCGAGCTGCATCCCGTAGCGGCGCAACGCGAGGCACTGGTCTTCGGGCAGGCCGGCCAGCACGCCACCCAATTGTGTGGCGGCGGCGAACAACACCGCGGTCTTGCGTTCGATCACGCGCATGTAGGCGGCTTCGTCGGTTTCGGCTTTGCCGATGTTGAGCAGTTGCAGGACCTCGCCCTCGGCGATGGAGTTGGTGGTGTCGGCGAGGATCCGCATCACTTCCATCCGGTCCAGTTCCACCATCATCTGGAACGAACGCGAATACAGGAAGTCGCCCACCAGCACGCTCGCCGCGTTGCCCCAGGCCGCATTGGCAGTCTTGCGCCCGCGCCGCAGGTCAGAGCCGTCCACCACGTCGTCATGCAGCAAGGTCGCCGTATGGATGAATTCGATGACCGCGGCCAGCTCGACGTGCGCGTCGCCCGCGTAGCCCGCCGCGCGCGCGGCCAGCACGTGCAGCATCGGTCGCAACCGCTTGCCGCCGCCGCCCACGATGTGTTCGCCGATCGCATTGATCAGCACCACGTCCGAATGCAGGCGCTGGCGGATCATCCCGTCCACTTCGCGCATGTCGGGCGCGGCGAGGTCGCGTGCCACGGTGAAGGCATTCACGGGTTCGGGCGATGCAGCGGGCGAGGGGCGGTTCATGGGCATCCAGGCGCGGCAAGCCGTCAATTATAGTGCGGCGTGCCAAACGGCCGGCGAATGCCTACAGGGCGGCGCGGCTTGCGCCCGCAGACGGGTCGTTGGTGTGCTGTTAGCATCCTGCGATCGGGCAGTTTTCATTCGAGGATTCGCACATGGCACGCGGCGTCAACAAGGTCATCCTGGTCGGCAATCTGGGCGCGGACCCGGAAACGCGCTACAGCGCGTCGGGCACGGCGATGTGTACCATCCGGATCGCCACCACCGACAGCTGGAAGGACAAGCAGACCGGCGAGCGCCAGGAACGCACCGAATGGCATCGCATCAAGTTCTTCGGCCGCCTCGCGGAGATCGCCGGTGAATACCTGAAGAAGGGCCGGCAGGTCTACATCGAGGGTTCGCTGCGCACCGACAAGTACACCGACAAGGACGGCGTCGAGCGCTACACGACCGACGTGATCGCCAACGAAATGCAGATGCTGGGTGGCCAGGGTGAAGGTGGTGGCGGTCCCCGGGGCGAAGGCGGTGGTTACCCATCGCGCACGCCGCAAGGCCGTCCCTCGGGTGGTGCGCAAGGCGGCGGCGGGCGTCAACCTGCGCCGCCACCCCAGGACAACGGTTTCGAGGACGACGACATCCCGTTCTAGACGACAGTCCGGAAGCGGCCGTGGCGCTCATCGAAACCTTCGAAGGCGGGTGCGATTGCCGGTTCATCCGCTATCGCCTCGCCCGCTCGCCGTTGTTCGTGCACTGCTGCCATTGCCGCTGGTGCCAGCGCGAAACCGGCAGTGCATTCGTGCTGAACGCGCTGGTCGAAACCCAATGCGTGGAGCTGCTGGATGGCGAACCGGAAATGGTGCTGACGCCGTCGGCGAGCGGCAAGGGCCAGACCATCGCGCGTTGCCCGCGTTGCCGCGTCGCGCTGTGGAGCCATTACGCCGGCGCAGGCCCGAAGTTTGCCTTCGTGCGCGTGGGCACGCTCGATGATCCCGATCGGTTCCCGCCTGACATCCACATCTTCACGATGTCGAAGCAGCCTTGGGTGATCCTGCCGGAAGGCGTGCCGGCGATGCGCGAGTATTACGACCGCGAGACGTGCTGGCCGAAGGAAAGTCTGGAACGGCGCGCTGCGTTGCTGGCGAAACCTCCAATGTAGGTTGGGCTGAACCGGCGCTTCTGCCGGTGAAGCCCAACACTGGCGCTCATGACGTTGGGCTTCAGCCGATGGAGCCGGCATCAGCCCAACCTACAAAGCGCCTATTTCGGTTTGGGCCCGCGCATCGGTACCGCGTGACCATAAAGCAAGGCCGGGTCGCGTGACAGGTTGTTCTTTTCCAGCGCATCAAGGTACGACTGCCAGTTCTTGTCCTGGTTGCTGCCGAGGTCGTGCAGCGTTTCCCAGGAATAGATGCCGGTGGCGTGCCCGTCGGTGAAGTGCAGCGAGACGGCGTAATTGCCGACTGGCTGGAGTTCCATGATCCCGACGTCGCGCTTGCCGGCGACCAGCACCTGCTGGCCGTGGCCGTGGCCCTGCACTTCGGCGGAGGGTGAATACACCCGCAGGTATTCGGCCGGCAGCACGAAACGTTCGCCGGAGTCGAACACGACTTCAAGCATGCGTGATTTCTTGTGGAGGGTGATGTCGGTGGGTTTGGGCGCGGACATGCCGATCATTTTACCGGTACATCGCCGCGGGCCCCTGATGCCCGTCAGCCGCCGCGTGATTTGGCCTGACCGGGAATGTCGCTGGGTAGACTCGCGCCATCCATGGCGCTCGCGCTGCGCGCCGCCTGCGGCGTTCGCGTTTGCAATTCCCGGGTCGAGCCCGGGACAGGCTCTGCAAACGCAGTCGGATCGCCGCTGTGCGGCGTCCGGAATGACGAAGCTGAAGGACTACGCTTTTCCGCGCTCCGAGAAACTCGCCGCATCCCCGGATCAAGTCCGGGACAGGCTCTGCCTCCGCGCCCGAATCCCGAGCCTCAACTCACCGTGCCGAAGCCCGACCCCGCAAAGTCGATCCGCGGCGGCTGGCCGGCGACATCCAGCAGCACCTGCGCGTAGGGCTCGTCAAAGCTGACGGTGGAAATCTCGTCCCAGCCGAAGAACGACGGTTCGCGCAGCCATTCGGCATCGGGGGTGATTTCCTGCAACGTGAAACCGTCTTCCTCGGTCCCGAGCGGCCGGCCGATGTAGCAGACCTCGTGTTCGTCCTCGGTGTCGACGTGCACGCACATCACGGCCGCGTACTCGGCCGCGGCGCGCACCACCTGGGTGATGTCGTCCAGCGGAAAATTGCGCGGCAGGCGCGGGTGGATGTCGCGGATCGCCAACGCCTTTTCGATGAAGACGTGGTGGCCGTCCGGCGCCTCGACTTCGCTGATGTCCGCGAGCCGCAGCGCATACAGGCCGTCGAAGCTGATCTGGTCGCCCACCACCCACATCAACAGCCATTCCTTGCCGATGCCGGCAAGGTAACCGCAGAAGCTGCCGTCCTCGAGATTGCTGCGCCACACGCGCACCAGTTCACCGCGTTGCAGGGCGCCCCGCAGCTTGGGGCGCGGGCTGGCGGACTGGAATTTCAGAACCTTGCCCATGGCGTCATTCTAGCCGGACCGGGCAGCGACTGCCCGGATGCCGGTCTCACAGGATGTAGCGGGAGAGATCTTCGTTCGAAGCCAAGTCTTTGAGGTTTTTGTCAACGTATTCGGCGTCGATCGAGTACTTTTCGCCACTTTTGTCAGCCGCCTCGAAGGAAATCGACTCCAGCAGCCGCTCCATGACCGTCTGCAGGCGGCGGGCGCCGATGTTTTCGGTGCTCTCGTTGACGTTGAAGGCGACTTCGGCCAGCTTGGCGATGCCGTCGTCGGTGAATTTCAGCTTCACGCCTTCGGTATTGAGCATTGCAGCGTATTGCTTGGTCAGCGCGTTGTGCGGCTCGGACAGGATCCGTTCGAAATCCTTGACCGACAGCGCCGACAATTCCACCCGGATCGGCAAGCGGCCCTGCAGTTCCGGGATCAGGTCGGAAGGCTTGGCCATCGAGAACGCACCCGAGGCGATGAACAGCACGTGGTCGGTCTTGACCGGGCCGTATTTGGTCGAGACCGTGGAGCCTTCCACCAGCGGCAGCAGGTCGCGCTGCACGCCCTCGCGCGAGACGCCCGCACCGCCCCAGTCGCTGCGCTGGGCGACCTTGTCGATCTCGTCGATGAACACGATGCCGTTCTGCTCGCAGTTCTCGATCGCCTGCGCCCGCAGTTCGTCATCATTGAGCAGCTTGCCGGCTTCCTCGTCGATCAGCAGCGGCCGCGCGGCCTTGATCTTCAACTTTCTTTTTTGCGTCTTGCCGCCGCCCATGCTCTGGAACATCGAACGCAGTTGCTGCGACATCTCCTCCATGCCGGGTGGCGCCATGATTTCGACGCCCACGTTCATGGAAAACTCGAGTTCGATTTCACGCTCGTCCAGCGCGCCCTCGCGCAACTGCTTGCGCAGTTTTCCGCGCGTGGACGAATCGGATTCGATCTGTTGCGCGTCGTCCTGCTGGTCCCAGCCTCCGCTCTGTTCACGCCGCGGCAGCAGCGCGTCGAGGATGCGCTCGTCGGCGTGTTCCTCGGCCTGGCTGCGCACGCGCTCCTTGGCCTGGTCACGGGTGAGCTTGTAGGCGACGTCGGCGAGGTCGCGCACGATGGAATCGACGTCCTTGCCGACGTAGCCGACCTCGGTGAACTTGGTCGCTTCCACCTTCACGAACGGCGCTTTCGCGAGCGTCGCGAGGCGCCGCGCGATCTCGGTCTTGCCGACGCCGGTCGGGCCGATCATCAGGATGTTCTTGGGCGTCACTTCGTTGCGGAATGCGGGATCGAGCTGCATCCGGCGCCAGCGGTCGCGCAGCGCGATGGCCACCGCGCGTTTGGCGTTGTGCTGGCCGATGATGAAGCGATCGAGTTCGTTGACGATTTCGCGGGGGGTCAGTTCGGACATGGGGATGGGGATGGGTAGTGGGCCGCGACGTTGGGAGTGTCAACGGGGCGAGGGGAGAGTGGTGAGGGCGCACTGACGTACCGCAGCGCTCGTTCGGGCACCCTCGCTACTCATCCCTCGTCCCTGCTCCCAGCTCTTCGATCGTCACGTTGTGATTGGTATAGATGCAGATGTCGCCGGCGATGCCGAGCGCCTTCTCGACGATCGCGCGCGCGTCCAGATCGGAGTTGTCCAGCAGCGCCTTGGCCGCGGCCTGTGCGAAAGGGCCGCCGGAACCGATCGCGATCAGGCCGTGCTCGGGTTCCAGCACGTCGCCGTTGCCGGAAATCAAAAGCGAAGCGTCCTTGTCGGCCACCGCCAGCATCGCTTCCAGGCGGCCCAGTCGCCGGTCGGTGCGCCATTCCTTGGCCAGTTCCACCGCGGCGCGGGTCAACTGGCCGTTGTGTTTGGCCAGCTTGTCCTCGAACAGTTCGAACAGGGTGAAGGCATCGGCCGTCGCGCCGGCGAAGCCGGCCAGCACGTCCGCATTCTTGCCCAGCCGCCGGATCTTGCGTGCATTGGCCTTGACCACGGTGTTGCCGAGCGTGACCTGGCCGTCGCCACCCAGGACGACCTTGCCGTCCTTGCGCACGGACAGAATGGTGGTGGCGTGGAAGGATTCCATGGCGGCCTCGTCGATGGGGATGCCGCAAAGGTGGGGATGACGGCCGCCGATCCCAAGCGCGTCGCGTCGGCGTGAGACCAGCCCATGCGGCCGAACTGCGGCGCTTCGGACAGCTCCGGGCTGCGGCAGGCGTCCCGGGCATGGCCAAAGGCACTTGCATTGCGCGAAATTTTGGTAGCGAGTATCGTTAAATCGCGGTTAGATGAACCCCAAGGGGGAGGTACGCGGCACACGCGACACACCACGCCGGGGAATCCGGCGGGACGCGGTGCACGCGATTGCATTGTTCGATTTCCGCTGGAGAGCCCATGAACCACCAAATGAAACGCCTGTCGCTCGCGGTCCGCGTCGGCCTGACCGCTGGTCTGGTTGCAGCCGCCGGATTGGCCCAGGCGCAGCAACCTGCACAAGATCAGGGCAACACCAAGGATCAACCCAAAACGTTGCAAACCGTGGTCGTGACCGGATCGTTGATTCGGCGCGTGGATACCGAAACGGCCAGCCCGGTCACCATCATCGACCGCAGCAACATCAGCAATTCCGGCAAGCCGACACTGGGCGATGTCCTGCAGCAACTGCCGAGCGTCGCGGGCGCTGCCACCAACCCCCAGAACAACTCCAACGGCGGCGGCGTCGCCTCGCCGTTGACGGAGGGCGGCGATGGCGCTTCGCGCGTGTCGCTGCGCGGCCTGGGAACAGGACGCACCCTGGTGCTGATCGACGGCCAGCGCATGTTGAACGCCGACATGAACCTGGTCCCGCAAAACATGGTGCAGCGGATCGACGTGCTGGCGGAAGGCGCCTCGACGACCTACGGTTCCGATGCGGTGGGTGGCGTGGTGAACATCATCCTGCGCCACGACTTCGATGGCGCCGAGGTCAGCGTGAACAGCGGCATTTCAGGCCATGGGGATGGCCAGCGGCATGGCTTGAGCCTGACCATGGGCCACACCGGCGATCGGTTCAACATCGTCGGTGGCCTCGATTACAACAAATACAATGCGGTGCCCAACTCGCGGCGTGATTTCGCGGCGCACCAGTTGTACCTGACCGATGGTCAGGTCAGCGTGGCTGGATCCAGCTCCATCCCCAACGGCCGGATGCAGCTGCCGGGGTCGTTTGCCGCGCAGTACGGATGCACGCCCGACTCGTCAAACCACATCGTGGTGACGCGGGACACCGGTGACGGCTCGACGCTTGGCGATTACCGCTGCCGCACCTCGAGCGATACCTTCAACTACGCCGCTTACAACTACATCCAGGTCCAGCAGCAGCGCACCGATGGTTTCGCGCTCGGCAGCTACAACCTGACCGACAACATCACGGCGTTTGTCGATGCCTTCTACAACCATACCGAATCGGCCGGCCAGGATGCTTCCATTCCGGTAGGTACCGGTGACGGCCTGGTGATTCCCTCGACCGCGCCGTTCAATCCGTTCGGGGTCACCTTCAGCCCGAATCCCATCCCTGGTGATCCGAACAGCGGTTACGTGTACCAGACGCGCCTCACCGGCGTGGGCACGCGCATCCATCCCTATACCACCAGCACCGGGCAGTTGATCGCGGGCTTGCGCGGCGCGGTCGGCCAGAGCAGTTGGAACTGGAATGTCACGGTCGACTACGGCCACACCTCGCGCACCCAGAACGACAAGAACGAGCTGTACATCCCCGCGCTGCAGGCGGCCATCGATGCCGGCGCCAACATTTTCGACCAGGCCAACAACGGTGCGGCATTGGGTGCGGGTGCAATTGATGCGATCTACCGGAAACGCGAGATCCTGCGGCAGATCTCGGCAGGCGCCAATGGCAACCTGTTTTCGTTGCCCGCGGGCGATGTGCAATTGGCGGCCGGCGCGTTGTATCGCAAGCAGAGCATGAACTACACGATCAATCCGCTCGCCTTGCTCGATCCTGTGACCGGCTTCTGCCAAATCTCGCAGGAAGCCTGCGGCTCGCCCGGCAGTGGCAACGACAGCGTCAAGGAGGCCTTCGCGGAAACACTGATTCCGCTGCTGAAGGAAGTACCCGGCGCGTATTCGTTGAACGTCGATGTGGGCGTGCGTTACTCCGACTACAACAGCGCGGGTTCCACCACCAACGGCAAGGTCGCGATCGAATGGCGGCCGATCCAGGACCTGCTGGTGCGCGGCACGATCTCGCAGGTGTTCCGCGCGCCGAATCTCGACCAGCTCTACGACGGCCGTTCGCTGATCCAGCCGGCCTTGAACGATCCCTGCGCCCATCTCTCGGCCGCGGAGCTTGCGCAGCATCCCATCGCGTGCCAGTTCGTGCCGCCGAACTGGGCGGGCAATAGCCCGGCGCAGGTCAACACGTACTACTCGGGCGCGAACGTGGTGGGCGGCAACCTCAAGCCGGAGCACGGCAAGTCGGTGGATTTCGGTCTGGTCTACAACCCGAGCTGGGCACCTGGCCTGAACACCAGCGTCGATTTCTGGCACATCTACCTGTACGACACCCTGGTGGCGATCGACGGGCGGACCGTGGTCGATGCGTGTTTCAACAACGGCGCGAGCCCGTTCTGCTCGTTCATCCATCGCTACGACAACACCACCCAGCAGCCCGGCCAGGTCTTCTACATCGACGCGCCCGTGGTCAATCTCGGCACCCTGAGCACCAGCGGTATCGACTTTACGGCCAACTACAAGCTGCCGCACTTCGATTTCGGCGGCTTCAACCCGGGAGACTTCAAGCTCGGGCTGGCTACCAGCTACGTCTCCACTTTCAACAACAACAAGACCCCCGGGGCGCCTGGCTCTACGGTCGACAAGCTGGCCGGCACCTGGAATGCGCAGTTCGGCAATGTCTCGCGCTGGCGGGCCACCGCTTCGCTCAACTGGAATCGCGGGGACTGGGACGCACAGTGGCGGACGCGCTACATCAGCGGCGTGACGGCGCTCAACGCGGATGCCGCGACCGGCGCAAATTTGCCGGTCGCCTCGGTGGTGTACAACGACCTCCAGCTCGGCGTCGCGGTGCCGACCATCCACACGCGTTTCGACGTGGGCGTGGACAACCTGTTCGACAAGCGGCCGCCGCTGATCTACCAGAACGGGCAAGGCAACACCGATTCCGCCACCTACGACATGATGGGCCGCTACTACTGGGCGAGGGCGACGCTGAAGTTCTGAGCCTCCACAAGCGCAGTCTGCGCAACACCGGAGTAAAACAAGCCAAGGGCGCCGCGCGAGCGGCGCCCTTTTTTCGTGGCTACACTGAAACGATCCGCGCCACGGATCGAATCGCATGCCTGCTCCGACCAACACGCTTGTCGAATCCATGGTGGCAGCGTGGAACGCGGGGCAGGCCGAACGCGTCATCGAACTCGCGATGCGGGCGCTCGGTGGCGACGTGGATGATGCAGACGTGCTGGCACTGCTCGGGGTCGCGCAGCAGCATGCAGGCCGCCATCCAGACGCGGCAAAAACCTTCGGGCGCCTGGCACGCATGCAGCCGGAGGTCTCGGCCTGGTGGAACAATCTCGGCGAGGCGTGCCGGCAGGCGGGTGACCTGGCGGGCTCGGAACGCGCGCTGCTGAAAGCGAAGTCGCTGGCACCCGGCGATGCCGAGGTGCACTACAACCTCGGCCTGCTTTACATCCAGCAGCAGCGTTGGGCGCAGGCACGCGACGTGTTGCTGGATGCGGTGCAGCTTGCGCCACGATTCGTCGAAGCGCGACTCGAGGCCGCCCATGCCTGTCACGTCTGCGGCGATCTCGAAGGCGAGGAGGCCATGCTGGAAGGCGCCGAAGACTGGCCGCCGCAGCCGGCGGAGCAGGCCTTGGTGCTGGCCTCGATCCTGTCCGTGTTGGGGCGTCTGGAAATCGCGCTGAAGGTGTTGGCGCAAGCGCGCCTGCCCGACGGGCCGGCGGCCGAAGCCATGCGGCTGCGCATTACGGCGCAGCGCGTTGCTCTGTACGAACGAAACAATCTGCTCGATCAGGCGCGGCGCGAACTGGAACGGTTGCCGCTGGGCGTCCTCGATGCCCTGGAGGCAGGCGAGAACGACGCACGCGTCGACGTGTGGCGAGCGCACGCGGTGATGGCGATGCGCGAAGGTCGCCCTGCCGACGCGACCGCGCTCTATCAGCGTGTGCTGGACGTGGCCGGAGACACGGAGATCGTATCGAGCGCGGCCTTCGGCTTGGCCTCGGCGTACGACCGGCAGGCGCAATATCACGACGCATGGAACGCGCTCGAAGGTGCCCACGCCGCGCAAATGAAGATCGCGCGGCAGGCTGCCCCGGAGTTGTCGGAAGCGAACGGCCAGCCCCTGCCGATGGTGACGCGCTCTGTCGAGGCGCAGGCGTACGCGACATGGAAACCGGTGGCTGGCCCTTCCGTGCCGCAGAGTCCGGTATTCGTGATCGGGTTTCCACGCTCCGGCACCACCTTGCTGGAACAGATGCTCGACGCGCATCCGGATTTCCGTTCGATGGACGAGCGCGGTTTCGTTTACCAATTGATCGAACGCATGGAACACGCAGGGCAACGCTATCCGGCCGACCTTGCCAGCCTGACGCAGAAAGAGGCGGATCAATTGCGCGCGGTGTATTGGCGACTGGTAAGCCACACGCTACCGGACCTCGGCGTGCGTCGGCTGGTCGACAAGAACCCGCTCAACATGCTGTGTCTGCCGATGGTCCTGCGGCTGTTCCCGGATGCTCGGATCATTTTGTGCGTCCGCCACCCGTGCGACGTGTTGCTGAGTTGCAGCATGCAGGCGTTCCGCTCGCCGGCGTTCAGGGCGATGTGTTCCTCGCTGCCGCGGTTGGCGCGTGGATACACCGAAGCGTTCGAACAGTGCTGTGGGCACATCGAGGTGTTCAAGCCGCGTGTCCTGGAGTGGCGGTATGAATCGGTCGTCGCCGATCCCGGCGCGGCCGTGGCGAGGCTTGGCGATTTCCTGGAAGTTGCCGACGCGTCATCCATGATGGATTTCGCGGGCAACGCGCGGCGCAAGCAGTTCATCGCCACCCCGAGCTATGCGCAGGTCACGCAGCCGGTGAGCACGGCAGCGGTTGGACGCTGGATGAATTACCGGGCGCAATTCGAACCGGTGCTGCCGGTGTTGCGTCCATGGCTCGAACGCTTCGGCTACACCATATAGACGCATTCACTTCCGCTTCGCCCGCGGATGCGCGGCGTCGTACACCTTCGCGAGATGCTGGAAATCGAGGTGCGTGTAGATCTGGGTGGTGCCGATGTCGGCGTGGCCCAGCAGTTCCTGCACCGCGCGCAGGTTGCCGGACGATTCCAGCAGGTGCGACGCGCAGGAATGCCGCATCAGGTGCGGATACACGCGTCGCCACACGCCTTGGGATCGCGCGCGACGCTTGATCGCCGCGCGCACGGCACCGGGCGTCAGCGGCCGATCGCCGCGGCCGCGCAATACCGGTTCATCATCCTCTGCTGGCTGCGCATTGCGCAGCGTCGCCAGTGCTTCGAGCGCCATCCGTCCGACCGGCACGATGCGCGTCTTGCGGCCCTTGCCGGTGACGCGAAGCAGCCCTTGCTCGACATCCAGGTCGCGCCAGCGCACGCTGCACAATTCCGACACGCGCACGCCGCTGGAGTACAGAAGCTCCAGCATCGCGCGATCGCGTCGCGCCAGCGGGTCGTTCGCCGTGACTTCCACCAGCGCCGCGGCTTCATCCACGTCCAGCACTTCCGGCAGCTTGCGGCGCACCTTGGGCGAGCGCACGCCGGCGGCGGGATTGTTCTGGATCTTTCCCTCGCGCGCGAGAAACCGGAAAAAACTGCGGTAGGCGGAAAGCAGGGCGCGCAGCGACGGCGGCTCCAGCCCGCGGCGGTGTTCGTCGGCCACCAGTGTCTGCAACTGTTCGCCGCGGAGATCGCGCCACGCGGCGAGGGAAAGGCCGTCGGCGAAACGCGTCAGCGTCTCCAGTGCGTGCGTGTAGTTGCGCAGCGTGCCCGGCGAGTAGTGCCGCTCGACCTTCAGGTATTCCAGGAAACGCGCAGTGTCGGCGGCCAGCACAGACATCTCATGCAGCGGGATAGCGCGCGATCGCGGCGTCCAGCGCTTGGGCGATCAGCTTCAGGAACAGCGTGCCGATGCCGGGATGGAAGCGGTTCGGGTCATCGCTGCCGATCGCCAGCATGCCGGCCTCGCCGATCTTCAGCAGCGCGGTGGATTGCACACGGCCGACGTCGGGGCCGAACAGGCGGTCGAGCTTGGCCTGCGCGAGCCGTCCGCAGGCGGCATCGCCGCGTGCGAGGAAGTCCGCGAACATCGGCAGCGCGCTGGCGCCGCCCGGCACGCAGGCCAGCCAATCTGCGTGGGGCAGATCGGCGGCGTCGCGGAACAGCACCACGCGCACCAGATCGGTGTGGAAGTCCTCGTTGAGTGCACCGACGAAACTTTTCAGCACATCGGCAAGGTTGTCGTCGCGCAACAAGCCGACGGTGAGCGTATGCACGCGCACCATCAATTGTTCGTTGTCGCCCGCGATCGCGACCAGTTCCGCCAGCCGTTCGTTGAGTTCGTGGTTGCGCGCCCGCAACGCTTCGAGCTGGTACGCCGCCAGCGAGGCGGCGGGGCCGTTTTCACGCGGCATCACCAGTTCCGTGGCGACGTCCGGAAAGTTTTCGAGAAAGCGGGGGTGCTGGCGCAGGTATTCGGCGACGTCCATCGCCTCGAGGCTTTGCTTCAGGGTCAAATCGGCCATGCGGATTCCGCTCGCGTCAAGTTGCCGCGAAGTGTGCGTGTTCGACCGCGCGAACGCAATCATTCGGAGAAAAGCTTTGGACACGGATCAAAGCGGATGATCGCGGATCTGCCCCACTTGTTGTCTGCTATCCGCGGTTCTGCTTTTATCCGCGTCAAAGTTTCCCGGCGATGCTCGTCAGGAATCCAGCCATTCGCCGTCGAATACGAATGCCGCCGGACCGGTCATCCATAACGTGTGGCCAGGCCCTTGCCACGCGATCGAAAGCATGCCGCCCGGCAGTTCGACGCGAACCTCGTCCGCGACGCGGTCCCGGCGATGCAGCGCCGCCATCGCCGCGCAGGCGCCCGTGCCGCAGGCTTGGGTCCAGCCGGCGCCGCGTTCGTGCACGCGCAGTTTCACGTGGTGCGCGTCCATCAACTCGACGAAACCTGCATTGGCGCCGCGCGGGAAGCGCGGATGCGTAGTGATCGCCGGTCCGAGTCGATCGATGCGCGCGTCGGCGATGTCGTCCACTTCCAGCACCGCGTGGGGATTGCCCATCGATACCGCCGCAATCTCGATGCATTCGCCGCCGACCTCGAGCGCATACATATCGGCTGCGGCCGGTGCATCGAACGGGATGCGTGCAGGTTCGAATTCGGGCTCGCCCATTTCCACCGCGACGCTAGCCGGATCGGCCAGGCGCGCGCCAATGATCCCGGCGGGGCTCTCCAGTTTCATGGCTTCGCCCAGTGCCACCGCGCCGGCACGGTGCAGCCACGCGCCGATGCAGCGTGCGCCATTGCCGCACTGTTCGGAATGCGAGCCGTCGGCGTTGCGTATCGAATAGGCCGCGGTGCAGGCCGGGTCACGTGCCCGTTCGATGATCAGCAGCTGATCGAAACCGATGCCGGTATGGCGGTCGGCCATGGCCCGGATCGTGGCCGGGTCCAGCCCCGGCGGCGCGGCGCGTGCATCCAGCACCACGAAGTCGTTGCCGAGGCCGTGCATCTTGGTGAAACGGATGGCCATGCTCGGCGCGCGTCAATGGCTGCTGGACGGATCCGCTGCCGGCACGGCGGCCGTCGAAGCGGGCGCGGGTCGGGCGGTGGACATCGCCGGCACTGGCTGCGCACTCGAAGCAGAAGCCGGGACCGCGGACTTGGTCGGCAGGAAAAGCGGCCCCTTCTGTCCGCAACCGGCCAGCAGCGCGGCGCCGCACAGCAACAGCAAAGCAGAAACCACGATGCCAGGACGCATGCGCCCGATCCGGATGACAAGTCGCCGGTGAGTATAAAGGCGACGTGCGCGGCTGATCATGCTTCCGCTGTGCCTCTCCGTGAACGGGTAGTAGCAACTGATCGGCATGCGGAGCGGGCGCATATGTTCCTGATGTCATCTATTCGGGGCTGACAGTTGTCAGGCGTTTCGCGTACCGCCACGCGTCCGCGCCGTCTTCGTAGAACTCCGGAATCCGGCTGCCGCGCGCGTAGCCGTGCCGTTCGTACAGCGCGATGGCGGGGGCATTGTCGACCCGTACTTCGAGGCGCATCGATTCGCATCCGCGCGCACGGGCGTCCGCTTCGGCGGCAGCCAGCAGCGCGCGGCCCAGCCCCGCGCCGCGTGCGTGCGCGGCGACCGCCAGCGAATAAAGCCGCGCGGTCCGTGAATGGCGCCGGTAAAACACCACCGCCGCAGCGTCGATGCAGGCGGCTGCTTCACCGACCACCAACACGGTGGCTGTCGCGCTCCCGATGTGCCTTCGCCACTGCGCACGGCTGATGCGGTCGCCCTCGAAGCTGGCTTGTTCCAGCGCGAGCAAGGCGTCGAGGTCGGCGGACATGGCCTGCCGGACAGGGGCGGACGGGCGGAGCGGCATGCCGCAAGCGTGGCGTGCGGACCGGGCTTGCGCAAGGCTGAATCCGCGCCGGCCGGAGAAACTTCGCCCCTTGCGTTTGCACGGCGCGGTGCCGACACTGCGCCCTCCGGATGCCGCGCAACTCGTCGCGACTTCGGGGTACGAATCGGGAAGATCCGCAATGAGCCGGCTGGTCATCGTCGTCGAAAAAGCCTCCGACTGGGGTTCTTATTACCCGTCGGACAACGTCGTCACCGCAATGCAGTATCTGCGCGAACCCGTGGGCGGTGACGAACGCACCCATGTCATCAATCTGTGCCGCAACTACAAGTATCTGGGGGTCGGCCATTACGTGTCGTTGCTGGGCGAGGCGCGCGGACACCGGGTGATTCCCTCGGTGCGCACCATCAGTGACCTGCGCAAGCGTGCGCTTTACAACCTCGACGTCGAAGATCTCAACCAGAAGCTGACGCACTTCCTGCCGGCGGGCGGACAGGACACCACGGACCTCGGCATCCTGGTCTACTTCGGGGTCACTTCGTATCCCGCGCTGCAGGACCTCGCGCGGCAGGTGTTCGAAACCTTCCCGTGCCCGCTGCTGCGCATCGAATTCGAGCGCGACCGCGTATGGCAGATCAGCGCGATCAAGCCGGTCGGTCTGCACACGCTGGACGACGTGCAGGAAGACGCGTTCGCGCAGGCGCTGGATGCGTTCTCGAAGCGCCTGTGGCGCAAGCCGCGTGCCCGGCGGCAATTCCGCTACGACCTCGCGATGCTGGTCAACCCGAAGGAAGCGATGCCGCCTTCGAATGCGCGCGCGCTGAAGCAATTCATCGCCGTGGGCAGGGACCTCGGGATCGAAGTCGACCCCATCCACAAACACGACTATCCGCGCCTGGCGGAATATGACGGGCTGTTCATCCGCGAAACCACCGCGCCGGACGACCATACCTACCGCTTCGCGCACAAGGCCGAGCGCGAAGGCATGGTGGTGATCGACGACCCCACCTCGATCCTGCGTTGCACCAACAAGATCTATCTGAATGACATGCTGCGCGCCCACAAGATCGCGGTGCCGCGCTCGGAAGTGCTGTATCGCGAGGATTCCCGGCAACTGCGCGAACTGCCCGACAAGCTCGGGTTCCCGCTGGTGCTGAAGATTCCGGATGGATCGTTCTCGCGCGGCGTGATCAAGGTGGACGATCTCGACCAATTGGCCAAGGCCGCGGCGCATCTGTTCCAGAGCACCGCGCTGCTGATCGCGCAGGAGTTCCTGTACACCGAATTCGATTGGCGCATCGGCGTGCTCAATCGCAAGCCGCTGTATGCCTGCAAGTACTTCATGTCGCGCGGGCACTGGCAAATCTACAATCACAGCGCGCGCGGCAGTGCGCGCTCGGGCGGCTTCGAATGCATGAAGATCGAGGATGCGCCCGCCGACGTCGTCAAGTTGGCGGTGCGCGGTTCGTCGGCGATCGGCAACGGCCTGTATGGCGTCGACATCAAGCAGGCGCAGGACCGCACCGTGCTGATCGAGGTGAACGACAACCCCTCGATCGACGCTGGCGTGGAAGACGCCGAACTCGGCGAAGAGTTGTATCAGCGCATCATGCGCGAGCTGCTGCGCCGGATGGAGGCGAAGCGCAACGGCGTCGCGGCATAGTTTTGCGATCGTCCATGATCGCGGCTCCGTTCGGCGCCATTGCACCGGTGGCGTCTCTGACGGCCGTGAATATCCGAACGGCCATCCATGGCCTGACTTCTTACGACAGCCACTCCGAACGAAACGCCTCGATATATCGGTCGCCGTGTTGAAGAATCCAGCCGTCGTGAGAGTGCACGCTTCGCAACGAGCAACATGAGCGGTGCGGCCAGCAGCCAGAATGCCGGCGACCAGCCCAGCGTGGCGTCGTGCAACGGCAGCGGCGTCAATCCGTACAACACCATGCCGCAGGCGAGCCAGGTGCCCGCGGCAAGCGTCAAAGGATCGGAAGTGATGGGGGATTCGGAACGGCGTGACATGGCGAGCTCCTGGTCTGAGTGGGTCCCAGCTTCCCTGTAGGCGATCTCGCCGATTGAGACGGGTACCATCGGGGCGCATTGCGCCGAGTCCTGAGTCCCGAATCCCATGCCCGCAGCCGCTTCACGCTACGCCGTCTTCGGCCATCCCGTCGCGCATTCATTGTCGCCGCGCCTGCACGCGCTGTTCGCAGCGCAAACCGGGATCGCACTGGAATACGGTGCCATCGATACAACGCCCGGGATGTTTGCGGACACGCTGCGCGCGTTTTTCGCGCAAGGCGGACACGGCGCCAACGTCACCTTGCCGCACAAGGCTGCGGCGTTCGCGCTCGCGGACGTCCATTCCGCGGCCGCGCAGCGGCTGGGCGTGGCCAACGTGCTGACGGCGTTGCGGGACGGCCGCCTCGAGGCCGACAGCAACGACGGCGCGGGGATGCTCGCCGACATGCGTGGGCGTTGCGACATCGATCCGCGTAGCCGCGAGGTCCTTCTGCTCGGTGCCGGCGGTGCGTCGCGCGCTGCCGCGTTTGCACTGCTGGACGCTGGTGCCCGGAGCATCGCGATCGCCAACCGCACCGCGGAACGCGCGCAAGCCTTGGCGGCGGCATTGGCCGACGCCGCACGCGTGCGGGTGGTTGGCTGGAATGATCTGGAACGCTGCGGTCCATTCGGCGTGATCGTCAACGCCACGTCCGCGGGCGTGCAACACGCCGCGCTGCCGCTGCCGCCGTCACTGGTGCAGGCAAGCACCGTGGCCTATGACTTGAGCTACGGCCCGGCTGCACGACCCTTCACCGGCTGGGCCAGGCGCGCCGGTTGCGCGGCCGCATTCGATGGCCTCGGCATGCTGGTCGAAACCGCCGCGGCATCGTTCGAGCGCTGGCACCGCGTGCGGCCGGACGTCGACGCGGCATTGGCGAGAATCAGCGAAGATAATCGTTCTTGAGTTCGACGTAGTGCCGCGCCGAATAGCGCAGCGCCTCGATTTCGGCCTCAGACAACGAGCGCACGCAGCGCGCGGGGTTGCCGACCCACAGCTCGCCTTCGCCTACCACCTTGCCCGGTGCGACCAGCGCGCCCGCGCCGACGAAGGCGTGCCGTTTCACCACTGCGCCGTCCAGCACGGTGGCGTGCATGCCGATCAGGCAACAATCCTCGATGGTGCAGGCGTGGATCACCGCGCCATGGCCGATCGTGACGTCCGCGCCCACGATGCAGGGCTGCCCGCCCGGCGTGTATGGGCCGTCGTGCGTGACGTGCACCACCGAGCCGTCCTGCACGTTCGTCCGCGCACCAATGCGGATGCGCTCGACGTCGCCGCGCAACACCGCGCCCGGCCAGATCGACACGTCATCGCCGAGTTCGACATCGCCGATCACCGTGGCGGCCGGATCGACGTACACGTTCGCTCCGAGTTTCGGCTGGACATTGCGGTAGGCACGGACGTTGGTCATTGCGCTTCGCCGTTGCGTGGATCACGATCCGGGGCATCGTAACGCCGGCACCCACCCATGGATACGCCGATCACCCATCTGGGCACGTTGCTGCAAGCCCAGCGCGTGGCGCGCCTGCGCCGTGCGTTCAAGGCGCGCTTGGAGGACTTCGTGCGCGCGGTCAGCGACGACTTCGGACATCGTCCACGCGTGGAGGTGGCGATTACGCGAGTATCGTCGACGATGCGCAGCACGCCCGGCTGTGTGCGTGGCTGGACGAAACGCGCGCGGCAGGTGCGCGGATCGTCTCCCTGCACGAGGGTTCGCATGGCGCCGCCCGGCGCATGTTTGCCCCGACCGCGGTGCTCGATGCGCCGCCATCCACCGCGCTGATGCGCGAGGAAATCTTCAGCCCGGTGCTGCCGGTCGTGACGTATCGCTATTTCGATGAAGCGCTGGATTACGTCAATGCGGGCCCGCGACCGCTGTCCCTGTATGTGTTCGACGATGACCATGCGCGCATCGAACGGGTGCTGGAGGCGTGCACCGCAGGCAATGTGGCGGTCAACGATTGCGTGTTCCAGTTCGCGCAGTCGCGGCTGCCGTTCGGTGGCGTCGGTCTGTCCGGCATGGGCGCGTATCACGGACGCGCGGGCTTCCTCGCATTCTCGAAGCAGATGCCGGTGTTCCGGCAAGCACGCTGGCCGGCGACGGCATGGGTGCGACCGCCTTACGGTGCGCGTGCGGAGCGCTTGCTGAGATGACTGTTGCGGTGACCCGCGTGCAGCCGGCCGCTTGATTTCAGGTTCGCGGAGCGCCACGCTGTGGAATCCACCGGAGCGCAACATGTCCAGCGAGAATTCCCTGCTCAACGATGCCGCATTGCCCGCGTTTTCCAGCATCCGTGCCGCCGACGTGGTGCCTGCGATTGACGCGATCCTTGCCGATTACCAGGCCGGCATCGATCGCTTGACGACCGCCGGTGCCGCGCATGACTTCGATCACGTGATGCTGGAGCAGGAGCGGCTCGACCAGCGCCTGTCGCGCGCATGGGCGCCGGTGTCGCACCTGCACGCGGTGGCGGATACGCCGGAGTTGCGCGCGGCCTACGAGCAGGCCGAGGAAAAGATCACCGACTTCGCCAGCGCACTGGGGCAGAATCGCGCGTTGTACGCCGCCGTGCAGGCGGTCGCCGATGCGCCCGGTTTCGCGCAACGCGCGCGGCCCGAGCGCGCGTTGGTCGAACACGCGCTGCGCGATTTCAAGTTGTCGGGCGTCGCGCTGGAAGAGCCGGCGCGCACCCGCTTTCGCGAAATCGCCAACGAGCTTTCCAAGCTCACCACCGCATTCTCCAACGCGGTGCTGGATGCCACCGACGCCTGGCAAAAACACATCGAGGACGAGCGCGATCTTGCCGGCATTCCGGAATCGGGCCGCGCGGTGTTGCACGAATACGCGCGCGAGCACGATCTGGACGGCTGGCTTGTCACGCTGAAGCAGCCCTCCGTGCAGGCGGTGCTGACCTTCGCCGATGACCGTTCCTTGCGCGAGCGTGTGTACTGGGCCTACCAGACCCGCGCGTCCGACCAGGGACCCAATGCCGGCAAGTTCGACAATTCCGAACGCATGCAGAAGATCCTCGCGCTGCGCCACGAAGCCGCCCGGTTGCTCGGATTCGCGAATTCGGCGGAAGAGTCACTGGCCACCAAGATGGCGACGACGCCCGACGAGGTGCTGGCGTTTTTGCGCGATCTGATCGCGCGCGCGAAGCCGGTCGCACAGCGTGAGCTGGAAGAACTGCGTGAGTTTGCGCGAACCGAATTGCAGATCGACAACCTCGAAGCGTGGGACGTCGCGTACGCCTCGGAGAAGCTGCGCCTCGCCCGCTATGCGCTGGACGAGGAACAACTGAAGGCGTATTTCCCGCTGCCGTCGGTGCTGGATGGCATGTTCCAGGTGGCGGGCCGCTTGTACGGCATCACGGTGGCGGCGGTCGAGGGCGTGGACGTCTGGCATCCCGACGTGCGCTATTGCGAGCTGCGCGATGCGAATGGCAAGCCGATCGCGGGCATGTATCTGGATCTGTACGCGCGCAGTGGCAAGCGCGGCGGCGCGTGGATGGATGTGTGCCGCGCGCGTTTCCGCGACGGCGGCGACGTGCAACGGCCGATCGCCTTCCTCACCTGCAATTTCGCTCCGCCTGCGGGTGGTCGTCCATCGCTGCTGACGCACGACGACGTGCAGACGATCTTCCACGAATTCGGCCATGGCCTGCACCACATGCTGACGCGCATCGACCTGCCGTCGATCGGCGGCATCGATGGCGTGGAATGGGATGCGGTGGAATTGCCCAGCCAGTTCATGGAGAACTTCTGCTGGAACCGGCAGGCGCTGGACCTGTTCGCGAAACACTGGTCGACCGGCGAAAAGCTGCCGCAGGAATTGTTCGACAGGATGCTGGCCGCGCGGCATTTCCAGGCCGGCATGTTCCTCGCCCGGCAACTCGAATTCGGATTGTTCGATTTCCTGTTGCACGCCGACTACGACCCGGCGCGCGGCGCGCAAGTGATGGAGACGCTGGAGGCAGCGCGACGCGAAGCCGCGGTGCTGCACCCGCCGGCCTGGCAGCGTTTCCCGCACGCGTTCACGCACATCTTCGCGGGCGGCTATGCGGCGGGTTACTACAGTTATCTGTGGGCCGAGGTGCTGTCGGCCGACGTGTTCGGCGCGTTCGAGGAAAACTCAGGCGAAGGGGGCGACGTGATCGACGCCGCGACGGGCGCGCGCTTCCGCGACGAGTTCCTGAGCGTCGGCGCCAGCCGTCCGGCGCTGGAAAGCTTCATCGCGTTTCGCGGTCGCGCGCCGCGGCCGGATGCGCTGTTGCGGTCGTACGGTCTCGCCGCGTGAAACGTCACGCTCAGTGGCACACCACGCTGCTGGCCGCGCATGCAGCCGTGGTCGCGGCACTGGTGGCGGCGACCGTCGAGGCGGTGATCGCGGCCATGGTGGCGGCCGTGACGGCTGCAGTTTCCGCTTGCGCCACCAGACCCGCGACGGCGTTCGCGCCTGCGAGCCCTGCGTCGCCGAGCACGTCGATGCGCGCCTCGATCGCCGTGTGCTGGTCGCGCGGATAGATCGCGTCGGTGACGCGGCAGGCCGCGGCAAGATGGATCAGGCAGGCGGTTTGCGCGTCCGGTGTCGCACCGTGCAGCAAGGCATCGTCCACACGCCGGCGGATGTCGTGTTCGACGCGCGCGTCGCGTTCGGGATAGACGTTCTGGTGGAACAACAGCAGCACGCGCCGCTCGCGTTGTTCCAGCGTGCCTTGCGCCACCAGCCGGTCCAGCAGGCGTTGCCGCAAGCCGTGCAGTTCGCGCGAAAGATGCCATACCCAATGCGACAGATCCTTGCCCGGTGTGGCCGCGATCACCCGCAGCGCATCGTCCAACAGCGCGTCGTCGGTGGCAGGGCCGATCGTGGAGACGGCTTCGTTGTCGATGCGGATGCGCCCGCGCAGCGCCAGTTCCATCACGAGCGCGCCGGCGAGGCCGTAGTCTAGGCCGATCGCGGCTTGCGAAAGCACCGTGCCGCGTTCGTCGTCGAGGGCGAGCAACAGGAGATCGGTGGCAAGCATGGGAATTCTCGGTGAGGACATCGGAAAATGTGGGCCCGGGAAGCCGTCGTGCATGACGGGATGTTGCGCGAAGAAGCTGTTGTGGAAAGTCAGGCCATGGATGGCCGTGGTAATGTCAGACAAGCAAAATCAATCGTTCATAGCCATAGGATGCCAACTGCAGCGACCAGGGATGATTGCACATGGAATGCCGCGATGAAAATCGCCTCCTGGAACGTCAATTCGCTGAAAGTGCGGCTGCCGCACGTCGAACAGTGGTGCCGCGAGGCGCAGCCGGACGTGCTCGCGTTGCAGGAAACCAAGACCGAAGACGACAAGTTTCCCTGCGAGGCGGTGGAAGCACTCGGTTACCGTTGCGTGTTCTCCGGGCAGAAAACCTACAACGGCGTCGCGTTCCTTTCGCGCGAACCGATCGAGGAGGTGGTCGCCGGCATGCCGGGTTTCGACGATCCGCACCGGCGCGTGCTCGCGGCCACGGTCGGCGGCGTGCGGATCGTGAACCTTTACGTGGTGAACGGGCAGAGCGTCGGCACCGAAAAATACGCGTGGAAGCTCAAGTGGCTCGCTGGCGTCACCGATTATCTTCGCGCCGAGTTGCAGCGGTACGGCAAGGTGATCGTGCTGGGCGATTTCAACATTGCGCCCGAAGACCGCGACGTGCACGATCCGGAAGCGTGGCGCGGCCAGGTGCTGTGTTCCGAGCCCGAACGCGAAGCCTTGCGCGGGATTCTTGACCTGGGTTTCGTGGATTCCTTCCGCGCGTTCATGGAGGACGCGGGCCACTTCAGTTGGTGGGACTACCGCCAGGCCGCTTTCCGCCGCAACCTCGGTTTGCGCATCGACCTGATCCTCGCCAGCGAGCCCCTGCGCGCGCACATGACAGCGGCGTCGATCGACCGCACGCCGCGCACCTGGGAGCGTCCGTCCGACCACGCGCCGGTCGTGCTGGAACTTGCGAACTGAAGCGGGCGCCCCGATCATCTGATCCATGGACGAGGCGCCTGCCCATCGCGAAATCATCGATGACGCCGAGCTGGAAGTGCTCGATCGTTATCTGCGCGGCCATGCGCGCGATTCCGACGAAACCATGTTGCTGGATGGCGTGCACGGCATGCTGACCGCGCTGGCGATCGGCCCCGATCCGGCGCTGCCCGAGGAATGGCTGCCGGAGATCCTGCACGCGCCGTTCGAGGACCCGGAGCAGGGCGCGGCGGTGCTGGGCCTGCTGGCCAAGCTCAACGACTCGATCCCGGCCGAACTCGAAAGCGAAGTGTACGAACCCGTGCTCGGCGAAGTCGCGCCCGAGCAGGCCGTCAGCAGTGATCTCAGCGCGGCCGGCTGGTGCGAAGGTTTCAGCCGCGGCATCGATTTGCGCGCGTCGATCTGGGAAGCGCGGCTGGCCGAGGACGGCGAACTGCTGGAGATGCTGGGCCCCATCATGGCGCTGGCCGTGGACGAGGGCGTGCTCGCGGCCGATGTGCCGATCGCCAAGCTCGACGACAACGAATACGAAGCCTGCCTCGCGCAGATTCCGGATGCGGTCGAAGCCGTCGCGCACTACTGGCGCGTGCGCCCGCCCACGGAGCGCGAACGCACCGCCGGCGGCGGCGCGTCGTCCAGTGCGTTTGCGAGTGCGCCGGCCAGGCGGGGTGGCCGTTGGGTGCATTAAGGAACCTGTGATCAACCCAAGGCTCGTCATCCCGGCGAAAGCCGGGACCCAGTGACTTTCGTGCAACACAACGAACCGCAAAGTCGCTGGGTCCCGGATATCGCTTCGCGATTCCGGGATGACGAGCAAATCAGAGCATCCTTTAGTGCGCGTTCGTCCCGGAATGCTGCTTCGTTGGATACGCTCGCAAATAAAAGCGCATCAGGGGCCTTCAAGACCAGAACGGCCACCATGACCTGACTTCTCACCAACAGCCGCTCCGCTCGAAGTGCCGGTTGAAGCAGGACAGCAATGCTCGACTCTACTCATGGCTGATACTGGGCTTTACGAGCCCATTAATACGCTGAAACCGGTGGCGCCGGACATCTGGATCGCGGATGGTCCGGTGGTGCGGATGGCGGCGCCGTTCGGGATGAGCGCGCCGTTTCCCACGCGCATGACGATCGTGCGTCTGCGCGATGGCACACTCTGGTGCCATTCGTCGATCGCGCCGGACGATGGCTTGTTCGTCGAAATCGATGCGCTGGGCCCGGTGCGGCATCTGGTGTCGCCCAACCTGTTGCACTACGCGTCGATCGCGGCCTGGAAGCGGCGTTATCCCGATGCGCTTGCGTGGGCTTCACCGGGCGTGCGCCGTCGCGCGGCTTCGCAGAAGATCGCCGTTGCGTTCGATGCCGACCTTGCCGATGCGCCACCGGAAGCCTGGACGGGCGAAATCGACCAGGTGCATTTCCGCGGCAGCCGGGCGATCGAGGAATTCGTGTTCTTCCACCGCGCGAGTGCGACGGTGATCCTGGCCGACCTGATCGAAAATTTCGAGGCGCGCAAACTCGGCCGCGGCATGCGCTGGATCGCGCGCCTCGGCGGCGTGCTTGATCCGGACGGCAAGACGCCGCTGGACATGCGCATGACTTTCCTGGGCCGCAAGCGCATCGCCCGCGAATGCTTCGAAAAAATCATGGCGTGGCACCCGCGCCGGGCGATCCTGGCCCACGGCCGCTGGTATCCGGAAAACGCCGAAGCCGAGTTGCGTCGGGCCCTTCGCTGGCTCGATTGATGCGCCCGGCGAACGCTGCGTTCGCGCCGAAGGCATTGGTTTTGCCGCCGGGAAGGCGCATCCTGACTGCAACGAAAGCCCGAGGAGGCGCCCCATGACTTCCCGCACCATCACCCGCCGCGTACGCGGCATCCCCACGTCCGACGGCGCCGGCGTCAAGCTGACCCGCGTGATCGGCCAGCCGAAGCTGGATTCGCTGGATCCGTTCCTGCTGCTGGACGAATTCGGCTCCGAAGCGGCCACCGACTACATCGCCGGGTTTCCCGAACACCCGCATCGCGGTTTCGAAACCGTCACCTACATGCTCGACGGCCGCATGCGCCATCGCGACAACCACGGCAATTCCGGCTTGCTGGAATCGGGCAGCGTGCAATGGATGACCGCGGGCCGCGGCATCGTGCACTCGGAAATGCCCGAGCAGGAACACGGCCTGATGCGCGGTTTCCAGCTTTGGGTGAATCTTGCCGCCAAGGACAAGATGATGGCGCCGCGCTACCAGGACATCGCGCCTTCGAAGATCCCGACTGCCGAACCCGCGCCGGGCGTGAAGGTGCGCGTGGTGGCGGGCGACATGTTCGGCGTGCGCGGGCCGGTCGACGGGATCGCGATCGAGCCGGTCTACCTGGACATCGCGCTGGAACCGGGTGCGAAGTTGCCGGTGCCGTTGCCCGAACACCACAGCGCATTTGCCTACGTCTTCGAAGGCGACGCCGTGCAGGTCGGTGCGGAAGCGCTGGGTTTGCGCGAACTCGGGGTGTTGTCGCAAGGCGACGCGGTCGAACTCGCCCTCGTCGACGATGCGAAACCGGCGCGTGTGTTGCTGGTGGCGGGACGGCCGCTGAACGAACCCGTCGCGCGCTACGGCCCGTTCGTGATGAACACGCCCGAGCAGATCGTGCAGGCCATGCAGGACTACCAGGCTGGGCGGTTCTGACGAAGGCCCCAGGTCCGGCAGCACAAGGCGGCCTCGCAGCGGACGGTGGGTCGCGATCGCATGATGGTGCCGATGGCCCGCCCAGAGAGCTGGACGGGCCATCGGTGCCAACTCCGTCGAATACTGAGAAACAGCTACCGTGCTGGGCACGCGCTTGGCACGGTTGGTGCTTGGTCCCGGGTTACGGCCAAGCACAATCCGGCCTTCCGGCAGATCGGGCAGCGCCGTCGTCCATGGCGTGATTGCAGGGCATCGGCCCATGCACCCGATCGTGTCGAAAGCACCGGCGGCGACACAGGGGAAACCGATGAAAGGCATCGTCTTCAACGTGCTCGAAGAGGTCGTCGTCGCCCATCATGGCGAGACGGTCTGGGACGATCTGCTGGACGCAGCGGGGTCGAACGGCGTCTATACCTCGCTCGGCAGCTACCCCGACGACCACATGACGCGGCTGGTCAAGGCGGCGTCCGACGCACTGGGCATGCCGCCGGACGACGTGGTGCGGTGGTTCGGGCGACAGGCGATGCCGCGCTTCGCGGAACGCTATCCCGAGTTCTTCACCGCTTACGCATCGACCCGGCCGTTCGTGCTCGCGCTCAATACCATCATCCATCCGGAGGTGCGCAAGCTCTATACCGGCGCCCTCTGCCCCAATTTCGATTTCGAGGATGCCGAGGATGGCGCGTTGCTGATCGGCTACCGCTCGCCGCGCAAGCTGTGCGCCCTTGCACACGGCTTCATCGAGGGTGCCGCGGATTATTATCACCAGCATGCCGAGGTCGAACACCTGGAGTGCATGCACCGTGGCGATCCGCGCTGCCTGATGCGCATGACGGTCCACTGAGCACCTGGAACTCCGTATGTCCGAGCCCATCGAATGCTGCGACCCGGACGAACTCGCACGCGTCAAACGCCGCCTGGAACGCGAGCGCGCTGCCCGGCGCGAAGCCGAGACGGTGTCCGAACGCGGCCTGCGCAGGCTCTATGCGCGCGAACAGGAACTGCTGCTGCTGCAGGACATCGCCATCGCCGCGAACCTGTCGCAATCGGTACGCGACGTCTTCCAGTACGCCCTGACACGGATCTGCGATTTCCTGGCCTGGCCGCTCGGACACGCGTACGAAGTGGTGTCGCGGGATGCCGAACCTCGCTTGCGGTCGATGACGCTGTGGCACGCGCGCGACGGTGCAACCCGCGCGTTTCGTGAAGCCACGGAACTGCGCGAATTCGCCCCGGGCGAAGGGTTGCCCGGCCAGACCCTCGCCTCCGGCAAGCCGAAATGGCTGACCGGCGTGCCGGATCGTGAAGATTTCCTCAGGGGACTCGAAGCCCGCGAATGCCTCCTCAGCACGGCCTGCGCCTTTCCCGTGCAGGTCGGCGAAGAGGTGGTGGCGGTATTCGAGTTCCTTTCCGAGCGCGCGCTGCAGCCGAATCGATCGCTGCTTGCGCTGATGCCGCAGATCGGCCTCCATCTCGGCCGCGCCATCGAGCGCCAGCGCGCCGAGGATCGCCTGATCCATGACGCGTCGCACGACCCACTGACCGGCCTGCCCAACCGCGCGCTGTTTCTGGAGCGGCTCAACCAGTCGATCGCCCACGCGCGGCGCAAGGCCGACGCGCAATTCGCGGTGCTCTTCATCGACCTCGACCGATTCAAGATCGTCAACGACAGCCTGGGACACCTCGCGGGCGATCGCCTCATCACGCAGGTCGCGGGTCGGCTCACGGGCGCGCTGCGGCGCGAGGACGTGGTCGCCCGGCCGGGTGCGACCGCACCGGATTGCAGCACCCTGGCGAGGCTTGGCGGCGACGAGTTCACCATCCTCCTGACGGACATCCATGATCCGAGCGACGCGGTGCGTGTGGCCAACCGCGTGAAGGATGCGTTGCGCCAGCCCTTCGCGATCGACGGACAGGAGGTCTATACCAGCGCCAGCATCGGCATTGCCTCGAGCACTTCGGGATACGAGAGCGCCGACGCGATCCTGCGCGACGCCGACCTCGCGATGTATCGCGCCAAGGCGCTCGGCAAGGCGCGCTGGGAGTTGTTCGATCGGGAGATGCATCAGGTCGCGATGAAGCGGCTGGCGCTCGAGACGGATCTGCGCCACGCGCTCCAGAACGAAGAGTTCGTGCTCCACTACCAGCCGATCGTGTCGCTGCGCACCGGCGAGGTCGCCGGCTTCGAGGCACTGGTGCGCTGGCAGAAGCCCGGCGGGGAATTGGTGCCGCCCGGCGGATTCATCGAGACGATGGAAGACACCGGGCTGATCGTGTTCCTCGGTGTCTGGGTGCTGCGCGAGGCTTGCCGCGCGGCGCGCCTGCTGCAGGACTCGATGCCCGGTGAACAAGCCCTCTCGATCAGCGTGAACGTCTCGCCGCGCCAGTTCGCGCAGCCCGACCTCGCCGCGCAGATCCGGACCGTCGTCGCGGAAGTCGGCATCGATCCGCATCGCCTGCGCCTGGAAATCACCGAAAGCGCGATGATCGGCGACATGGATCGCGTGGCGGCGGTGCTGCGGGAACTGAAGGAGATCGGCGTCCGCGTGAGCATCGACGATTTCGGAACGGGTTATTCGTCGCTGAGCTACCTTCATTCGCTGCCACTGGACGTGCTGAAGATCGACCGCTCGTTCGTCAGCGCGATGGCCCGCAACGGGGAAAGCCTGCAGATCGTGCGCACCATCATGAGCCTGGCCCACAACCTCGGCATGGATGTGATCGCGGAGGGGCCGGAAGACGCCGAGCAGGTGTCGCAATTGCGCGCGATCGGCTGCGAGTTCGGGCAGGGCTTCTATTTCTCGAGGCCGGTCGACCTGTCCGCCGCCATGGCATTTCTCGCACGAGCGCAATGCTCAACCGAAGCGCTTCGCTGAAGGCGGCGAACGCACCTGCGTGTCGTACGTGCGGTCTTGTTTACCGTGCGGCATCGATACCAAAGGCCATCACTGCCGCGCGGCCGTTTACCCGGCCCGAGGATTCAGCACTGGTAAGGGTTGAAGCAATCTCAACGCTGTCTTGCAAAAACGTCGCTAGTTGGCGGCTTGCGGGTTGCGTAGCATGAACATCCATTCAAACATGAGATGGCGACATGAACGCTTTCCTGCACAAACTCGCGGGTCTCGCGCGCACGATTCCACCGTTTCACGAGAGCCACGCGGCGTGGCGCGCGCCGCGCGATGCGGCGGAGAAACCGGCCGGTGTGGCGAACGGCTGCGACACCGGACACCGCGGCGCGTCGCGGAAGTGGACCATCGCCGGCCTGCGATGATCGGCTCGATGCGCGTGGTGCTGGCGCCGACGCCGACGCATCCCGTTTCTTGACCCACAAAAAAACCGGACGGCTTGTACCGTCCGGTCCGAGTCGCGCTGGCGGAGGGAGGGGGGTCTCGGCCGCGCGTACTTTCTCTGTCCCTTGCGGGACTCAGCTTGTGCGATCCTTCGACGGATCAGCGCGCCTTCTTGGCGGGCGCGGCGGCGGCGTCGTTGGCCGCCTTCAGGCTGTTGCGGGTCAGGTCGCCGAACTGCTCGGCGGTTTTCTGCGCGATACCCAGGATTTCCTGGCTGGTCGCGTAGGCCGCTTCGGCGCTGTCACGCGCGAAATCGATGCCCTTCGGCCACAGCGCAGTGACGTCCTGCATCTCGCGGGCTTCGAGAGAATCGGCGACGAAGGCCAGATTCGACTTGGCCTGCGATTCCAGCGCCTTGACCTGCAGGCTCTGGACTTCGGCGAAGCCCTTCAGCGCGGCGATCTGCGCCTTGTAGGCCTTCTCGGCGAACTGCTTGCCGAGATCGAGCGACTGCTTCTGGAACTGGCTGTACATGGTGTGCTCCTCTTGCAGAGGTCGGTAGGAAGTGATGCCTACTCTAACCGGTTCCATTGTGCAGTGCAACATTTATGGGTGAGTCATTCAGGTTCCGGTAAAATAACTCTGCTTACTCAATAAGTTGCCGTCAAAAACTTGCTGTCTTGGATGCTGCATCGCAACGTGGAGGCAGGGATTCGCAAACGTGGACCGGGCGAACGGCTTCGCTGCCGCCCACGAATCGTCGGCGCAGCACGGCCTGCGCATTGCGTTTGGATGAGTCACGACTTCTGGGGAAACGACGCGTCAGCCCGTTTCGAGCGCCTGCTGCGCGCGGCGCGCCCAGATCACGCTGTGCCGGTAGGCGACTTCGTAGAGATTGGGCTCCACGAACCAGGTGAGGTGATCGAAGCGCCCGCTTTCGTAGTGCTCCACTTCGGTGAGCAGCTCGCCCAGCGGGCCGTTGCGGTGCAACAGCGCCTGCTTCACCTCGAAGCTCAGCGGCACCTGCCGCATCAGGTCGCGCATCGCGATGTCCATCAGCACGTCAAGCCGCGACAGCAGGCCGACGATGAACGCGGTCATGGCATCCTCGCGGCCCGACAGCTCGGCCAGGATTTCGCACATCCTTCCGCGCACCAGCATGTTGCGCATCAGTTCTTCGGGCTTGCCCGGTTCGCCGTGCACCAGCAGCATGTTGGCCCAGCGGCCGAGCTCGTTGGTGCCCAACAGGCTGATGGCCTTGGACAGCGAGCTGACTTCGCGGTTGAGCCCGACCGCGGCGGAGTTGATGACCTTGAGGATGCGGAACGAGAACGCCGCGTCCTTGATCGCGATCTGCTCCAGCGCCATTGGCGTGGTATCGGGCCGGTGCAGTTCGGACAGAAGCTCCAGCAGCAGCACCTTGTTGGTGGAGATCTTCTTGTCCTTGACCGGCGTCGACTTGACCAGGAAATCGCCCTGGAACCAGCTGGTGCCGAGGTCGGCGCAGGCGTAGAACTGGTCGATGGCATCGACGCCGTCGACCAGCAGCTTGATCTTGTGGAAGTACAGACGCCGCGCCGCTTCCGCGATGCCCGGCAACCCGAGCTGCGGCAGGTTCAACCGCGCCACGTGGAACACGTCCAGCAGCGGTTCGAGATCGTTGCGCTCCGGGGCGTAACCCGCCAGCGCCAGCTTGTAGCCGCTTGCCGCCAGCGCGCGCAGTTGCGCGACGAGTTCGGGCGAGGGGTTCCGCGGCACCGCGATTTCGAGGATGTACTGGTTCTGCGGCAGCGACGTGATGTCCGGCGACAGCAGCGTCGCGGGGGAAACACGCAGCAGCGTCGGCACGGTTTCGATGCGGCCGTTCTGGAACGTATCGGCGTAGGTGCCGAGCACGATGCTGCTGGTCAGTTCCGGCAGCGCGGCGCCGCAGTCGCCGTTTTCCTGGTTCAGCAGGGCTTCGTAGGCGGCGACGGTCTTGTTGCGCGTGTAGATGGGCTGGAAGGCGAGCAGGATGCCCAGCCGTTCCTCGGTGGCCATGACCTCGCGCGCAAGTCTTGACACGTCACTGACTTCCCAAACTGAAGAATGATCACGCCTGCGAGGCGATCCGGTTGTCGCCGCCGCGCGCCTGTCCGTCGGGCCCGTACAGAGCCTTGCCCGCCAGCGCGTGCAGATCGTTGAGTAGGCGCTGGTTGCTGGTGAGCCGGATGCCGATCAACTGCCCGTTGAAATGGTTGATTTGCGCTGCCTGCCGGGCGCGGGTGCGCATCCGTTGCCAGGATTCGAGGCAGCCCTGCTCGCGGGCGGCGCGCTCGTCGCCTGCTGCGTAGCCGTGGCCGGCGTGCACGGCGCGCCGACGGTCTTCGCCATCGGCCAGCGCATCCAGCACCTGCTGCTTTTCCGCAGCCAGCGCGCCGAGCGCTTCGCCGTCGATGGTGCCCTCGCCGAGCAGGTCGCGCTCGCGAGTCAGCAGGCCGATCAGTTGCTCGAGGCGGTCGTGCTGATCGCGCAGGTGCGCGGCAAGACTCATTGGCCGTGGCCCAGCAGGTCACGCACGCTGGCGATCAGGCGATCGGCAATGCGGTCGGTGTCCACGTGCAGGCGGCCTTCCGAAATCGCCTGGCGCAATTCCGCCACGCGTGCATGGTCGATGTCCTGGCTGGCATCGGCGCTGGCGCGGCTCAGATGGGTCGCGGATTGCGACTCGGCATTGGCCTGCGGTGCGACGTCGCCGACCTTTTCCTTGTTCTTTGCCTGATCGATCCGCGTCGGAGTCGTCAGATGCGAGACATTGTCGATTTTCATGAGACGCTCTCCATCGGTTCGCCCCTGCGACCTCAAGTATCGGCGCGGCCCGCGCATTCTTTAGGGGCCGCCGAAAAAAATCTGTGGATCAGGACAAGTTCCAGACCCTTCAAAAGCTTACCTTCACGACGCCATTGCCGGCCACGACTCCGGTCAGGACCGAACGATTGCTCATCCGAACCCGCACGGTATCACCCAGCGCGCCGTCCTGCAGGGCCTCGCCCTGGCGCACCACCCGGAAGCCCTGTCCGATCGCTTCCACGGAAACCGTTCGATTGCGCTGGATCAGGGCCGGCGCCTGCAGTTGCGAACTCTGGACCACGCTGCCGCGTGCCAGGGTGCGGGTGGCCACCCGGCCGACGGCCGCGTTTTCATCCAGCACCGCCTGGCGCGGCAGGGTCGTCAGGTCGCCGCTGCGCGCTTCCAGCATCGATGCGGTCACCAGCGTGCCAACCGGAATGTCCTGGGCAGCCACCCAGTATTGCCCGATCGCGGTGACACGCGCCTGCAGGTAACGCGTCTGGCCGTCGCCGCAGCGCACGCCCACCGTGACGCGCCCCAGCAGGCGCTGGTCGTGACCGGGCAGGAACGGTTGCGGCTCGGTGCAGGGCGGCAGCGCGACTTCGGATGCGGGGACCGTGACGGTGACGTCGTTGCCCAGATTCCGGGCCGCGTCCCGCAGGAAAACCTGCGCGGCGTCCTCGGCCGTGCCGGCGTGGGCGGCGCTGCTCGCCAGCAGCAGCAGCGCCGGGAACAAGCATCGCGAGCGGATTCGATTCGGAACCATTTCTGTATGCCTTCGGCTGCGCGGTGGGCCTGCGCCGGTGCTGGCGGGATCGTGACGAGCGCCAGTGTAGGTAAGCGGTGCGGCCCGCGAGCACCCGAATTGAACGCAAAAACCGGGTCTGTTTGTCCGATTGGATCGCCACCCCCGCGCGTATTCTCGATTCCGAACTTCCACCGATGGCGGCGCAGCACGTCCGCCGCGGCGCAACAGGGGAACCGACCATGCTCGACAAGCTCGCTTCGGCACTGGACTTCGACCGTCAGGCGCTCGGCTTGCGTTTCGAACGCCAGAAGGTGCTGGCCGGCAACATCGCCAACGCCGACACGCCCAACTTCAAGGCGCGCGATTTCGATTTTTCCAAGGCGCTGGCGCAGGCCACCGCGCGCGACGGTTCGCGGGGCCAGCTGGCGATGACCACCACGTCCACCGGTCACTTGCAGGGTGGCGGCGAGAGCGTCGGCACCGCGCCGCGGATGCTGTATCGCGTGCCCGACCAGCCGAGCCTCGACGGCAACACGGTGAACATGGACGTCGAGCGCGCCGCGTTCGCGGACAACACCGTGCGCTACGAAACCTCGCTCACGCTGATCAACAACCGCCTGCGCAACCTGAAAGCCGCGATGCAGCCGGAATGACGATCACGAAGGGGATTGATCCATGACCATGTTTTCGATTTTCCAGATTTCCGGCTCGGCCATGCAGGCCCAGTCGCAACGCATGAACGTCGCGGCCAGCAACCTGGCCAACGCCGACAGCGTGGCGGGGCCCGACGGCCAGCCGTATCGCGCGAAGCAGGTGGTGTTCGAAGCCCGCGGCCGTGACGGCTCGGCGGGCGTCGGCGTATCCAGGGTCGTGGAAGACGCAACGCCGCTGCGCCGCGAATACCGGCCTGGCGATCCGAACGCCGACGACCAGGGCTACGTCAGCCTGCCCAACGTCCAGCCGGTCGAGGAGATGGTCAACATGATCGAGGCCTCGCGCTCGTACCAGGCCAACGTGGAAGTGCTGAACACCAGCAAGCAGATGATGACCAAGACCCTCACGCTGGGAGAAGGCTGATGGCTGTTTCCGCCGCGCAATCGATCGATCCGCGCGTGCTGAGCGCGCTCAACGCCAGCACCGCCGCCAAGACGGACACCGCCAGCGACCTGCAGAACCACTTCATGACCCTGCTGGTCACGCAGTTGAAGAACCAGGATCCGCTGAATCCGATGGACAACTCGCAGATGACCTCGCAGTTGGCCCAGATCAACACGGTCAGCGGCATCCAGGACCTCAACACCACGCTGAAGGGCATCACCGGCCAGATCAACGCCGGCCAATCGCTGCAGGCCGCGGCGCTGATCGGCAAGGGCGTGCTGGTGCCCGGCGATCGCGTGCTGGTCGGCAGCGACGGCACCACCACGCCATTCGGCCTCGAACTCGGCGCACCGGCCGACGACGTGCAGATCACGATCACCGACGGCTCCGGAAAAGTCGTCCGCAGCTTCGACCTCGGCGCCGCGGATGCCGGCACCCAGTCGTTCAGCTGGGACGGCAAGCTCGACGACGGCACGCAGGCGCCGCAGGGCGCGTACACCCTTTCCGTCAAGGCCGTCAGCGGCAGCGATGCGGTGGACGTCACTGGCCTCAACTACGCACTCGTCACCGGCATCAGCACCGGCAAGGACGGTCCGCTGCTCGACCTCGGCGGCATCACCAATCAAGTCAGTCTTGGCGACGTTCGCCAGATCCTCTGATCCAACCATCGTTTTCCAAGGAGCGCACCCATGAGTTTTTCGCAAGCACTGAGCGGCCTGAACGCCGCCTCGCAGAACCTGGACGTCATCGGCAACAACATCGCGAACTCGCAGACCTACGGCTTCAAGGGCTCCAGCATCCAGTTCGCGGATGTGTACGCCGGCTCCCAGATCGGGCAGGGCGTGCGCGTCGCGGGCGTGCTGCAGAACTTCGCGAACGGCACGCTGGAAACCACCGGCCGCAACCTGGACCTCGGCATCAACGGCGGCGGCTTCTTCCGCTTCAAGCAGGGCGACCAGACGGTGTATTCGCGCAATGGCCAGTTGACGCTGACGCAGGATGGTTACCTCGTCAACGCCGCGGGTGCCAAGCTCACCGGCTTCGCGGCGGGGGTGGGCACCGGCGGTACGCCGGAAGCGCTGCACGTGCCGACCGACGCGATGAGCGCGAATCCGACCACGTCCGTGCAGGCGGCGCTGAACCTCGACGCCGGGTCGGCCACGATCGACCGCACCACCGTGCCATTCAACGCCACCGACGCCAGCACGTATTCGTACGCGAACACCGGTACGACCTACGACTCGCTGGGCGTGCAGCACATCATGACCACGTACTTCACCAAGACGGGCGGCAATACCTGGGAAGTCGAGGTCGGAATGGACGGCAATCCCGCCGGCCAGGGCCAGCTGGTGTTCGATACCAACGGCGTGTTGAACGCCGGCGCCAGCACCTTGCCGAACGTGACGTTCACGCCGGCTGGCGGCGCCGCCCCGATGAACTTCACCGTTGGCTTCGACGGCACCACCCAGTTCGGCAACGATTTCGCGTTGTCCTCGTTGGTGCAGGACGGCTACACCTCGGGCAGCCTGGTCGGCATCCGCTTCGACAAGAACGGCGACATCGTCGGCAGCTACTCCAACGAACAGACCCGCACGCTCGGCACGATCGCCTTGGCCAACTTCCGCAATCCCGAAGGTCTGGCCCCGGCCGGCGACAACGCGTGGACGGAAACCGGCGACTCCGGGCAGCCGTTGCTCGGCACCGCGGGCACCGGCCAACTCGGCAGCCTCGAGGACGGCACGCTGGAATCGTCCAACGTCGATCTCGCCACCGAGCTCGTGAACCTGATCATCGCCCAGCGCAACTACCAGGCCAACACGCAGACCATCAAGACGCAGGATCAGGTGTTGCAGAGCGTCGTCAATCTGCGTTGATGAGAAGCTGAGGAATTCCCATGGATCGCATGATCTACACCGCGATGAGCGGCGCCCAGCAAAGCTTCAACCGGCAGGCGGTGGTCAGCAACAACCTGGCCAACGTGTCGACCACGGGTTTCCGCGGCCAGATCGACGCGATGCGCGCGGTGCCCGTGCAGGGCGACGGCGCGCTGCGCACGCGCGTGTCGGTGATGGCCACCACACCCACCAGCAACTTCGCGCCCGGCCCGATCGATGCCACTGGCCGCGATCTCGACGTCGCGCTGGAAGGCGGCGCCTGGCTTGCGGTGCAGGACGAGAACGGCCAGGAAGCCTATACGCGGCGCGGCGACTTGCAGGTCGACGGCACCGGCATGATCACCACTGGGGGGCGCCCGGTGATCGGCGACGGCGGCCCGATCATCGTGCCGCTGGGTTCGGAGCTGACCATCGGCGCCGACGGCACCATCAGCGCGATCGGCCCCGGCGACAAGCCCGACGCGCTGGTGCAGGTCGGCAAGTTGAAGCTGGTCACGCCTGACGAGAAGACGCTTGCGCGTGGCGACGACGGCCTGTTCCGCTCGCTCGATCCGAACGGCAACTCCGCGCCGCTGGCGGCCGACGACAGCGCACGCCTGCAGACCGGCGCGCTGGAAGGCAGCAACGTCAGCGCGGTGGAATCGATGGTCGACATGATCGCCACTTCGCGCATGTACGAAATGCAGATGAAAGCCGTGCAGTCCAGCGAGGACAACGCGCGCCAGGCCGACCGACTGTTGTCGCTCGGCTGAGACTTTGGAGGAATAACCGATGATCAAGTCACTCTGGACCGCCAAGACCGGTCTCGAAGCGCAGCAGACCAAGATGGACGTGATCGCCAACAACCTGGCGAACGTCAGCACCAACGGTTTCAAGAAATCGCGCGCCGTGTTCCAGGACCTGCTTTACCAGAACATGCGCCAGGCCGGCGGCCGCAACGACATGCAGAACGTGTTGCCGGCCGGCCTGCAGATCGGCTCGGGCGTGCGCCCGGTCGCGACCGAGCGCATCCAGACCCAGGGCAGCCTCGAACAGACCGGCAACTCCAAGGACGTCGCGATCGACGGCAAGGGCTTCTTCCAGGTGCTGATGCCCGACGGCAACTACGCCTACACCCGCGACGGCAGTTTCCAGGTGAACGAGAGCGGTCAGCTCGTCACCGCCGATGGTTATCCGATCCAGCCCGCCGTGCTGATTCCGCAGGACGCGCTGTCGATCACGATCGGAAAGGATGGCGTGGTCACCGTGACCCAGCCGGGCAGCAACCAATCCACCCAAGTCGGGCAGTTGAGTCTTTCCACTTTCGTCAATCCTGCCGGGCTGCAGAGCATCGGCGACAACCTGTACCTCGAAACCAGTGCGTCCGGCATGCGCAACGAATCCACGCCGGGCCTGAATGGCGCCGGCCGCCTCGACCAGGGCTACGTGGAAACCTCCAACGTCAACGTGGTGGAGGAAATGGTCAGCATGATCCAGACCCAGCGCGCCTACGAAATCAACAGCAAAGCGGTCCAGACCTCCGATGAAATGCTCGCCAAACTCAGCCAGCTCTGACGGCGCTGGGGTTTTGATCGTCATTCCGGAATCGCGCAGCGATATCCGGAACCCAGTGACTTTGAAAAAGAATATGTCCAAGCTCCTTCGCATCGCGCTGTTCGCCGTTGCCGCGCTGGCGATGACCGGTTGCGCGCAACTGGTGCACAAGCCCGTCGTCCCGCAGATGCCGCCGGTGGAAATTCCCGCACCACCGCCGCCGGTCGCCAACGGCTCGATTTTCCAGGAAGCGAGCTACGGCAATCGTCCGTTGTTCGAAGACCAGCGCCCGCGCATGCCGGGCGACGTGTTGACGGTGGTGTTCAACGAACAGGTCAGTGCGTCCAAGAACGCGCAGGCCAGCGCCAGCCGCAAGAGCGAATCCAGCTTCGATCCGACCGTGGTGCCGAATGGCCTCAAGGACCTCGGCAAGCTCGGCATCGACCTCAAGGGTGGCCACGACTTCCAGGGCTCGGGCGGCGCCAAGGCCAACAACACTTTCAGCGGCACCATTACGGTGACCGTGGTGCAGGTGCTCAACAACGGCAACCTGCGGGTGCACGGCGAAAAGCAGATCGCGATCAACCAAGGCACCGAATACATCCGCTTCGCCGGCACCGTCGATCCGCGCACCATCAGCGCCGACAACTCGGTGCTGTCCACGCGCGTGGCCGACGCGCGCATCGAATACGTGGGCGACGGCTACATCAACGATGCGCAGCGCATGGGCTGGCTGCAGCGCGTGATGATGAAAGTGTCGCCGTTCTGAAGGACAACCTCGTGATCGTCAGTCGTGGTTTGGACAAGTTGTTCGGGACGGCGCGCAGAAGCGCGCTGTGGTTGCTGCTGGCCTTGCTGGCGACGGCGCAGGTGCACGCGCAGACGCTGCGTGAACTCGCCGATTTCGCGGGCGTGCGCGACAACGCGCTGGTCGGTTACGGGCTGGTGGTGGGCCTGGACGGCACCGGCGATCAGACCATGCAGACGCCGTTCACCACGCAAAGCCTGACCAACATGTTCTCGCGGCTCGGCATCACCGTGCCGGCCGGCACCAACATGCAGTTGCGCAACGTCGCGGCGGTGATGGTCACCGCCACCCTGCCGCCGTTCGCCGCCCCCGGTCAGCGCATCGACGTGGTGGTGTCCTCGGTCGGCAATGCCAAAAGCCTGCGCGGCGGCACCTTGCTGATGACGCCATTGAAAGGCGTCGACGGCAACACCTACGCGATCGCCCAGGGCAACATGCTGGTCGGTGGTGCCGGCGCCAGCGCGGGCGGTTCCAGCGTGCAGATCAACCAGCAGTCGGGCGGCACCATCAGCGACGGCGCGATCGTCGAGCGCAGCGTGCCGCTGGAACTCGGCCAGAACGGCGGCATGCTGGCGCTGCAATTGAAGCGCGCCGATTTCGGCACCGCGCAGCGCGTGGTGGATGCGATCAACGGCGCGATGGGCCGGCAGGTCGCATCCGCCGAGAATGCGCGCACCATCCGCGTCGACGGTCCGCAGGACCCGAACCAGCGCGTCGATTTCATCGCGCGCATCCAGAGCCTCGAAGTAACGCCGGTGGATGCGCCGGCGCGCGTGATCATCAATGCGCGCAACGGCTCGGTGGTGCTGAACCAGCGCGTCACGCTGCAGCCGGCCGCGGTCGCCCACGGCGATCTGTCGGTGGTGATCAGCACCGAAAACACCGTCAGCCAGCCGGCGCCTTTCAGCAACGGCAAGACCACGGTGGTCCAGAACAGTGCCATCAATATCACCAAGCAGCGCGGCAGCCTCAACGTGGTCAAGGGCGCCGACCTGATGCAGGTGGTGGATGCGCTGAATGCACTCGGCGCCACGCCGCAGGATCTGATGTCGATCCTCGAAGCGTTGAAGGCCGCGGGTTCGCTGAACGCGGACCTGGAGATGATGTGATGGCGGTCGGCTCGCTCGACAGGGCGCGCTTCGCGCTGGACGTGAAGGGCCTCGATGGCCTGAAGCGGGCGGCCGCGAAGGATCCGCAGGCACAGTTGAAGGAAGCGGCCAAGCAGTTCGAGGCGGTATTCCTCGGGCAGATGCTGAAAAGCATGCGCGATGCCGGTTTCAAATCCGACCTCACGGACAATCGCCAGATCCAGTTCTACCAGTCGTTGCTCGACCAGCAGCTCGCCCAGAACATGGCGGGCAAGGGCACCGGCATCGCCGACATGCTGGTGCGCCAGTTGTCGCACAACAAGGCTTCGACGCCGCAGCCGGCGGGCGATGCCGCGATGGCGATGCGCCTCGCCGCGATTCCGCGCGGCACGCCGCGTTCGCTGGAAGGCGTGCCGGCGGTGGCGGGCATGAACGATGACGGCGATGGCCCTCAGGATGACGGCATGATCGCCGCCGTGGTGGCGCAGATCCGCGCCGCTGAAGCGTCCGCCAAACCCGCTACGCGCACTGCGCGCGATGCCGTCGCGGGCATCAGCGCGTCCGCTGCCGCGTCGACCACCACCGATCAATCCGACGACGGCGAAGGCAACGTCTACACCCGCTTCGTGAACCGCTTCGTCGGTGCCGCCCGCGCGGCGGCGCAGATGAGCGGTGTGCCTGCCCGCCTGATCCTGGCGCAGGCTGCGCTGGAAACCGGCTGGGGCCGCCACGAGATGACCGCCGACAACGGCGCCAAGAGCCACAACCTGTTCGGCATCAAGGCCGGTGGAAGCTGGAACGGCGCCACCGCCAACAACATGACCCACGAATACGTGGATGGCCGCAAGGTCGGGGTGCGCGAGGCGTTCCGGGCCTATGGTTCGTACATCGAGTCGTTCGTCGATCACGCGAAATTGCTCGGCAACAGCGCGCGCTACGCCGCGGTGCGACAGGCGGACAGCCCCGAGCAGGCGGCACAGGCCTTGCAGGACTGCGGTTACGCCACCGATCCGGATTACGCCGACAAGCTGATCGCGATCATGCAGCAAATCGGGCGTGTGGTCCTGCCGTAACCCGCGGACGGATACGGGAATTCACAATCGTTCAAGAAATCCGGCGGGCTGCCGATAACCTCAACAGCGCTTCGAAGGAAACCGACAGTGAGCATTTTCTCCATCGGGTTGAGTGGTCTGAATGCAGCGACGGCCGCATTCAACACCGCCAGCAACAACATCAGCAACGTCTACACTCCGGGCTACAACCGGCAGGTGGTGGAGCTGGGCGAGTTGCCAGCCACGCAGGGCGTAAAGGTGCAGGGTATCCAGCGCCAGTTCGACAGCTACATCGCCCAGCAGCTCAACAGCGCCAACAGCAAGACCAGCGCGCTGGACGCCTACCAGACCCAGGTCAGCCAGATCGACAACCTGCTGGCCGACCAGGATTCAGGCCTGGCGCCGCTGATGCAGAAGTTCTTTTCCTCGGTGTCGGATCTGGCGAGCACACCATCCGATCCCGCCGCGCGCCAGGGCGTGATCGGCACCGCCGACACCTTGAGCGCCCAGTTCCGTTCCTTCGACAGTTACTTGAGCGACATGGCCTCGGGGCTCGACGGCCAGTTGCACGACGAAGTCACCCAGATCAACAACACCGCCACGCAGATCGCGAACCTCAACACCCAGATCGCACTGGCCAAGGCCAAGCAGGGCCAGGCGCCCAACAGCCTGCTCGACCAGCGCGACCAGTTGGTGGCGGACTTGAGCAAGCGCGTGAACGTTCGCGTGTCCACGCAGGACAGCGGCAGCTACAACATTTCCTTTGGCAACGGCCAGCCGCTGGTCAGCGGCGGCAAGCAGTTCGATCTGGAAACGATGCCCTCGTCCGTCGATCCCAGCCGCACCTCGATCGGCTATCGCGACGCGTCCGGCAATCTGGTCGAGATCCAGGACTCCACTTTCAGTGGCGGCACGCTGGGCGGCTTGCTGACGTTTCGCGACGAAACCCTGAATCCGACCCGCAACAAGCTCGGCCAGCTCGCGGTGTCGTTCGCCGAAGGCATCAACACGCAGCACCGCGCGGGCGTCGATCTGAACGGCGATGCCGGTGGCGACATGTTCGCGATCGGCCAGCCGCTGGTGTACGCGAATGCGCGCAACGCCGGTACGGCTTCGATGAGCGTCGCATTCGACCCGGCCAACGCGAGCCAGCTCACGCCGGCCGATTACGACGTGCGCTACGACGCCGCCAGCGGCAATTTCAGGATCACGCGCAGCGACACCGGCGAAAGCACCACCGCGACGCTCGATGCCAGCAACCAGTTGAGTTTCGGCGGCGTCACCGTCACCGTGGACAATCCCGCGAACCTGGCCGACGGCGACCGTTTCCAGGTGCAGCCGACGCGCATCGCCGCGTCCGGTTTCCAGAATCGCATAGACAATCCTGCCGAAATCGCCGCCGCCGACACTGTCGGCGGCACCGGCAACAACAGGAACGCGCTGGCGCTGCAAGCGCTGCAGTCGCAGGCGCTGGTCGGCGGCACCGCCAGTTTCAACCAGGCCTACGCGTCGCTGGTCGGCGACGTCGGCAACCGCACCAACATCGTGCAGGTGAACCTGAAGGCGCAGCAAAGCCTGAGCGACCAGCTCACCGACGTGCAGCAGTCGCAGTCCGGCGTAAACCTGGACGAGGAAGCGGCGAACCTCGTGCGCTACCAGCAGTACTACCAGGCCAACGCGAAAGTGATCCAGACCGGCTCCACCATCCTCGACGCCATCCTGAGCTTGCGATAACGATCGGGAATCCCAGCCATGCGCATCAGCACCCAAACCCTTTACGCCCAGAGCATGCGTTCGCTGAACCAGCAGCAGGCGGAACTTTCGCACGTGGGCCAGCAGATCGCTTCCGGCCAGCGGGTGATGCGTCCGTCCGACGATCCGCAGGCTGCGTCGCGTGCGGTGCAGGTCAGCCAGGCGCAGGCGATCACCAGCCAGTACACCGATTCACGCGTCAGCGCGCGCAACGCGCTGTCGATGGAAGAGAGCGTGCTGAACAGCGTGGGTGACGCGGTCACCAGCGCGAAGACGCTGATGCTGGAAGCGGCCAACGGCACCCTGAGCAATGCCGATCGCGCGTCCATCGCGAGCCAGTTGCAGGGCATCTACGAGACCGTGCTCGGCCAGGCCAACGCCACCGATGGCAACGGCCGCTACCTGTTCGGCGGTTACCAGGATCGCTCGATGCCGTTCGTGATGAGCGGCGGCGCCGTAACCTACACGGTGACCGACCCGAGCCAGGATACGAGCCGGCAGCAGCAGATCGACGCGTCGCGGCTGATGGACGTGAGCGACACCGGCAGTACCGTCTTCCAGGGCACGCGGGGCGCGACCGGGTTCATGGCCGTAGCCATCAGGAGCGACGGCACCGCCAACGCCGGCAGCGTCACCTTCCAGGGCCGCCCGAACGTTGTCGACAGCAACGATCCGAACTACGGCACGCCCTTCAAGATCGCCTTCTCCGTCGACGCCGGTGGCAACGCCACGTATGAAATCCAGGATGGTTCCGGCACCGTGCTGCAGCCGGCGCAGGCCTACCAGCCGGGCGAGGCGATCCAGTATGGCGGCCTGTCGCTGACCTTGGACGGCACGCCTGCGAATGGCGATGAAATCAAGGTCGATCAGGCGCAGAACTTGAATACCGACCTCTTCAAGACGTTCGAGAAGGCGCTGGCGATCCTGAAGCAGCCCGCCGACACGCCGGCCCAGCAGGCCGCTCTGCAGAACACCCTCGGCAACGCGATGACCGAGTTCGACAGCAGTCTCGACAACGTGCTGATGGTGCGCGCTTCGGTCGGGTCGCGCCTCAACGAGCTGGACGTGGTCGACAAGGTCGCCAGCAACCGGCAGATCAACTATGCGCAAACCAAGTCCGATCTCGTGGACCTCGACTACAACACCGCGATTTCCGAATACAGCCTGCGCACGGTCGGCCTGCAGGCCGCGCAGAAGGCGTTCGTGTCGATGCGGCAGATGAACCTGTTCGATCTGCTGTAGGTGCAGCCTGCTGCCTGTCTGCGGCCGTTCCGCAGCGCGGCGCGCTGCAGTCGTTCACCGGCCCCTCTCGATCGTCCCGTTTGTTCGCCTCCCACGTCGGGCGAAGGCCGCCGAAGTGCGCGCGCACCATCGAGCGTTCTCCGCATACGTATGCGTTCGCCATGTAACGAAATTTCACACGACGCGGCCTGAATCGTGCACGCGTCACGCCGATACCCCTGAAGTATTCCTGCGTCAGTTCCCCCATGATTCAAGGCACCTATGCCCCCGGCCTGGTGGGCATGTCCATGCTCGTCGCGATCGTCGCGGCGTACACCGCCATCGACATGGCGCGCCGCGTCGCCTCGACCCGCGATCGCGCATCGCGCTGGTGGCTGATCGGCGGCGCATGCGCGATGGGCACCGGCATCTGGTCGATGCACTTCGTGGGCATGCTCGCGTATCGGCTGCCGATACCGATGGGGTTCGATCCCGGCATCACGCTGCTGTCGTGGCTGATCGCGATCGCCGCGTCGGGGTTCGCGCTGTGGCTGACTTCGAGTCAGCACCTTTCGCTGCATCGCTGGATCATCGGCTCGCTGATCCTGGGCGGCGGCATCGCCGGCATGCACTACACCGGGATGGAAGCGATGCGGATGCAGCCCGCGATCGATTACGCGCGTGGTTTGTTCGCGCTGTCGATCGTGGTGGCGGTGGTGGTGTCGGGTATCGGCCTGCGCGTCATGCACAAGCTTCGCACCGCGCAGCGGCACGTCCACTGGCTGCGGCTGGCGGCAGCGCTGCTGATCGGACTCAGCATCGTCGGCATGCACTACCTTGCGATGGCGGCGGCGCGCTTCCCGGTCGGCAGCATCTGCGGCGCAGCGCAGGACGGGCTGCACGCAGGATGGCTGGCCAGCCTGATCATCGTCGCCTCGCTCGGCATCCTGACAATGGCGCTGGTGATTTCGCTGCTGGACCAGATGCTGCAGTCGCGCACGGCAGCGCTGGCCAAGTCGCTGGCGAACGCCAACCAGAAGCTGACGCAGCTTGCCCTGCACGATCCGCTGACCCGATTGCCCAACCGCATGCTGCTGGAGGAACGCCTCGCCCAATCCATCGCGCTGGGCAAGCGCTTCGCGGTGATCTACATGGATCTGGACGGCTTCAAGGCCGTCAACGATGCCTTCGGCCACCACATGGGCGACCAGTTGCTGGTCGAGGTGGCCGGGCGGCTGGAAACGCTGCGCCGCCCGACCGACATGATTTCGCGGCAGGGCGGTGATGAATTCGTGCTGCTGGTCCACGTCGATGATCGCACCGGCGCCGAGGCGGAAGCGCTGCGCCTGATCGAGCTGATCCGCCAGACGGTCGTCGTCGACGCGCAGCCGCTGCATGTGTCCGCCAGCATCGGCATCGCGCTGCACCCCGGCGACGGCGCCGATCCCGCCGCGCTGCTGTCCAACGCGGACGCGGCGATGTACCACGCGAAGAAGCAGGGCCGCAACGGCTACAGCTTCTTCGAGCCGCGCATGAACAAGCAGGCGCAGACACTGCTGCAGTTGACCAAGGCGTTGGCGCCGGCGCTGGAACGCAGCGAGTTCCAGCTTCTGTACCAGCCGAAGTACGACGCGGCCGCGGGATCGCTGGTCGGTGTCGAGGCGCTGGTGCGCTGGCACCATCCTGCCTGCGGCGTGATCGCGCCGGAGGTCTTCATTCCGCTCGCCGAACGCAGCGGATTGATCATCGAGTTGGGCGTGTGGATCCTGGACGCGGCTTGCCGGCAGCTGCTGGCGTGGCATCGCGAAGGCCATCCCATCCAGATGTCGGTGAACCTGTCGGCCGCGCAGTTCTGCAACATGCGGCTGGTCGAGGACATCAAGGCGTGCCTCGAAAAATACGCGTTGCCGCCGCGCTACCTGACGCTGGAGATCACCGAGTCCACCGCGATGCAGGACGTCGAGCACAGCATGCGGATGCTGCGCCAGTTGCACGCGCTCGGCGTGCGCATCTCGATCGACGATTTCGGCACCGGTTACTCCAGCCTCGCCTATCTGAAGCGCCTGCCCGCCAGTGAATTGAAGATCGATCGCAATTTCGTGCAGGGCCTGTGTGAGGGGCAGGAAGACGCCGCGATCGTGTCCGCGATCATCGCGCTGGGCAAGACGCTCGGGTTGACGGTGACCGCCGAGGGCGTGGAAACGCGCGAGCAGCAGGAATTCCTGGCGCGGCAGGGTTGCGACATCCTGCAGGGCTATTTGCTGGGCCGGCCGGTGCGGGCCGAAGCCTTGCGCCTGGGCGACTCCCGCACCAACGTGATCGAATTGCCGGTGCGTACGCGCGAGGCCGTATTGCAACACTGACCCGCGCGCTTCACGGGATCGGCGCCATTGCCTGGATCATCGCCTGCAGGGTTTGCAGTCCCTGGCCGAACAGCGCGTCGAGGTAGCGGCCGAGGTCGGTCATCAGCACCCCGATCAGCGCAAGGCCGAGCGTCAATGAAGTGGGAAAACCGACCGAGAACACCGTCAACTGCGGCGCCGAACGGTTGAGGATGCCGAGGCACAGGTTGACGATCAGCAGCGCCGCGATCAGCGGCAATGCCAGCGCCAGGCCCGCGGAAAAGATCGTGGCGCCGGAACGCGCCAGCAAATCGAATGCGCCCACGTTCAAGCCCGCCATGCCAACGGGCAGCGCGTGGAAACTGAAGGCGAGCGTTTCGATCACCATCAGGTGGCCGTTCAACGCCAGGAACATCAGCAGCGCGATCATGTAGAACAGCCGCGACAGCACCATGGTGTTGGTGCCGGTGTCGGGCGATACGAACGTCGCGAAGGCGAGGCCCATTTGCAGGCCGATGAAGTCGCCGGCCGCCATCACCGCGGTGAACGTCACGCGCAACACCAGCCCCAGCGCGGCGCCGATCAGGATCTGTTCGACGATGATGCCGAGTCCCGCCCACGACCAGATCGGCACCGCCGGGAAGGGCGGCAGGCCGGGTGCGACCACGAAGGTGATCATGGCAGCCAGCCCCAGCTTCACGGTGCGCGGAATGCTGGAATGGCCGAGCAGGGGCGCCGTCATCATGAACGCGAGCAGCCGGAAGAACGGCCACAGGAACAGCGCCAGCCAGGCGTAAAGCTGCGCGTGGGTGACGGTCAGCACGGCGCGATCCCGGCGACGTTCAGTGCACCAGCAGCGGCAGGCTCTGCAGCAGCGCGGTGGTGTAGTCGACGATCACCGACACCATCCACGGTCCGCCGACGATCACCACCACGCACACGCCGAGGATCTTCGGAATGAACGACAAGGTCATTTCGTTGATCTGGGTCGCGGCCTGGAACAGGCTCACCAGCAAGCCGACCGCCAGCGCGGCCAGCAGCAGCGGCGCCGACAACATCAGCGCCACCATCATCGCGTGGTGCGACAGGCTCATGACGGTTTCGGGTGACATGTCGGGTTCCTTGCGGGAGGGCGCCGGTCAGGCGGAAAAACTCTGGACGAGCGAACCGATGATCAGGTGCCAACCGTCCACCAGCACGAACAGCATCAACTTGAACGGCAGCGAGATCGTGGCGGGCGGCACCATCATCATGCCCAGCGCCATCAGCACGCTGGCCACCACCAGGTCGATGATCAGGAACGGGATGAAGATCGTGAAGCCAATCTGGAACGCCGTCTTCAATTCGCTGGTCACGTACGCGGGTACCAGCACGCGCATCGGCACGTCTTCCGGGCCCTGCATCTGGCCGGTCTTGGCGAGCCGCGCGAACATCGCGAGATCGGTTTCGCGCGTCTGCGTGATCATGAATTTGTGGAATGGCTTGCTGCCGGCATCGAGCGCCTGCTGCATGTCGATGGTGCCCTTGCTGAGCGGCGCCCATGCGGTGTCGTAGGCCTGGCTGAAGGTCGGCGCCATCACGAAGAAGGTCAGGAACAGCGTCAGCCCCAGCAGCACCTGGTTGGGCGGCGCGGAGGCCGTGCCCAGCGCGGTGCGCAGCAGGCTCAGCACGATGATGATGCGCGTGAAGCAGGTCATCATCAGCAGCGCGGCCGGCAGGAACGCGAGGCTGGTCAAGAGCAGCAGCGTCTGCAACTGGATCGACCACTGCTGGCCGCCGTCGGCGGTCGGCTTGCTGGTCAGCGCGGGCAGGGTGGCCTGCGCATGCGCGAAATGCGGCAGCACGGCGATCGCCATCAATACCAGCAACAGGCACGCCGGTTTCAGCGCGGGGCGCAGCCGCCGCGCAATGCGAAGCATGGGCGCGATCATCGACCGCCCCCGCCGAGATTCTGCTTCAGCGCGGCGGCAAAACGTTTGGCGAAGGTGTCGCCCATCGGACCGACCGGGCCTGCCGGCGCCGGCGCGGCCTTGTCGGCCGGCAATTCATGCAGCTTGCTGATGCCCCCGGCGCTGACGCCGAGCACCAGCCAGGTGCCTTCCACTTCCACGATGACCACGCGTTCCTTGGTGCCCACCGCTTTGGCGGCAATGAGCTTGATGCGCTGGCCGAGCGCACCGCCGCCCGGGCCCCATCGGCGGATCAGCCACGCGCACAGGAAGATCACGCCGACGATGACCAGCAGCGCGAACGCGATCTTGCCCATCGCGGCAAGCGCGCTCACGTCGGCGGCGCCCGTCAGCGAAGAGGGCAGGGACGATGAAGATGCAGCAGCGCTCATGGCACGCTCAGCGATTCAAACGCTGCAGCCGCTCCGACGGGGTGATGATTTCGGTGATGCGGATGCCGAACTTGTCTTCCACCACCACCACTTCGCCCTGCGCGATCAGGTAACCGTT
>Ga0207707_10000041_pt1 | contig 130140 bp, 127 predicted proteins | sample KBSC83BmetaG_FD_184336 | JGI IMG/M metagenome (GOLD analysis project Ga0207707, IMG submission 184336) | Corn rhizosphere microbial communities from Kellogg Biological Station, Michigan, USA - KBS C8-3B metaG (SPAdes) (version 2) | ecosystem: Host-associated > Plants > Roots > Rhizosphere ... | reverse complement strand
ACGAATTGCTGCATGACGTCGCCGGCGCATGGTCGCAACAGGTCCGCGAGACCGACCTGCTCGCGCGGCTGGGTGGCGAGGAGTTCGGCTTGGTGCTCCCGCAGACGCCTGTCGATGCCGCAAGGGCGATCACCGAGCGGCTGCTCCGCGTGATGTCCGCCAGCACCACTGCCTCGGCGGGCCTGGCCCAGTGGCAGGGAGAAGACGCCGAGGTGCTCTATCGCCGGGCCGACGCCGCGCTGTACGCGGCCAAAGCCGCCGGCCGCAATCGGCTCGTTGTCGCAAGCGCGCGCGAGTCCGACTGACCTTGCAGACCTCTTCGCCACCGCAGTCGGTGCCACGGCGCTGGCTCGTCCAAGAATTGTGGCTCGTCTTCGCCCTGTCGCTGGGTGCCTCTGGTGTCCGCGCGTTCCTCGACCTCATCGCGGATCTCAACAGCGGCGTGCCGCTGTCAAAGCAGGCGACAGCGCTCAACGTCTCGCACGCGCCGGGCCACCCCTGGATCGATCTCCTGTTCCAGCTGTTCGACCTCGCGATCGGCGTCGTGCCGGTGTTCCTCGCACTGCACTTCCTGATGCGCTCAGGTGAGAGCCGGCACGACATCGGTCTCGACGGGCGCGAGCCTGGCTTGGATCTCGTTCGGGGCGCAGCGTTGGCCGCCGTGGTCGGCGGCGCGGGCCTGGGCTTCTATCTGTTGGCGCACGCGTCCGGGGCCAATCTCACCGTCGTCGCGGAGGATCTGCCCGACGTGTGGTGGCGCTTCCCAGTGCTCGTCCTGTCGGCCGCGCAGAACGGCCTGCTCGAAGAGGTGTTGGTCGCCGGTTATCTGCTGCACCGGCTTCGACAGCTCGGTTGGTCCGACGGCCGAGCGTTGACGTTGAGCGCACTTCTGCGCGGCAGCTATCACCTCTATCAAGGCCTTGGCGGCTTCGCCGGCAACGCGATCATGGGCGTCATCTTCGGCCGGCTCTATCAGCGATGGGGCCGATGCGCGCCGTTGTTCATCGCGCACACATTGATGGACACGGTCGCCTTTGTCGGCTACGCGCTGCTCGTCGGCAAGGTGTCCTGGCTGCCGGCGCCGCGCTGAGTCCCCGGCGCGGAAGCGGCGCCGGCGGACTCCAACTGCCACGGCACGCTCGTCACCATCACGCCCGGCTCGAAGAGCAGCCGTGCCTTGAGCCGCAAGGCGCTCTGGTTGTGCAGGATGTGCTCCCACCAGTGGCCGACGACGTATTCCGGGATGAAGACGGTCACGACGTCGCGCGGACTTTGCTTCCGTAACCCGCGGATGTAGTCGAGGACCGGCTCGGTCATCTCGCGGTACGGCGAGTCAAGAACGACGAGCGGTACGTCAACGTCCTGCTCGACCCAGGCACGTTCGAGGCGGTCGGCGTCCTCGTCGTCCACCCGGACGGTCACGGCCTCGAGGTCAGACGGTCGCGTCCCCTTGGCATAAGCGATCGCACGCATGGTCGGGAGGTGCAACTTGGACACGAGGATGATGCCGTGGTTGCGCGACGGCAGCACCGGCCGGTCCACGCCGTGTATGTCGAGTTCCTGCCGCACGGCGTCGTAGTGACGACGAATTCCCTTCATACAGACGAACACGACGGCCATCGCCGCGATGGCGAGCCACGCGCCATGTTGCACCTTCGTGTACATGACGATGACGAGCACCAGACCGGTCGCGAGTGCACCGACGAAGTTGATCGCGCGCGCAACGTGGACCCGATGCTCGTCGGTCCCAGGCGCTCTGCGCAGCACCTTGTTCCAGTGCCGGACCATGCCGGTCTGACTGAGCGTGAAGCTCGTGAAGACGCCGATGATGTAGAGCTGGATCAGCTTGTCGATGTTGGCATCGAACCCGACGATCAGACCGATCGCCAGGCCACCGAGGATGAGGATGCCGTTGCTGAAGACCAACTTGTCGCCGCGGTTGTGCAGTTGTCGCGGCAAAAAGCTCGACTGAGCCAAGATCGACGACAGGACCGGGAAGCCGTTGAACGCGGTGTTAGCAGCGAGGATCAGGATGCCTGCAGTGGCCGCCTGGTAGAGGTAGAACAACACCGCGTGCGACCCGAAGACGCCGCCGGCGATCTGCGAGATGACCGAGGGATTGCCGTCCGGCAACGCGCGTGCGTGCATACGCAGCGCGAGGAGGGTGATGCCGGCGAACATCGACACCGCCAGCAGGCCCATGATGCCGAGCGTCGTCGCCGCGTTGCGCGACTTCGGTTTGCGGAACGCGGGGACGCCGTTGCTGATGGCCTCGACGCCGGTCAGCGCCGTACAACCTGAGGCGAAGGCACGCAGCGTCAACAAGACGGTGAAGATGCCGCCGACATGCACGGTGCGATGCAGCTCCATCGTCGCGGTCGACGCGGGTGACAGGTCGCCGAAAGCATCCTTGACGACACCGATCAGCACCATGAGGAAGGTCAGAACCACGAACGCGTAGGTGGGAACGGCGAACGCGCGACCCGACTCCTTGACACCACGCAAGTTGGCGAGCATCAGGATGGCCACAGCGGCCACCGACAGCTCAACCGCCGCACCGGACAGGCTCGGTGCCGCACTGGTGATCGCGACAACGCCCGCTACGACCGACACCGCAACGGTCATGACGTAGTCGACCAACAGTGCGCTCGCTGCCACCAGCGCAGCGTTCTCGCCGAGGTTGTCCATACTCACGGCGAACGCGCCGCCGCCGTTGGGATAGGCGTACGTCGTCTGCCGGTAGGACAGAACGACGATGACCAGCAGCAGCCCGATGGCCACAGCGACCCATTTCGCATCGGCGAGATAGGCGGCGCCGCCCGCGGCGAGGACGAGCAGGATCTCCTCGGTGGCATAGGCAACGGACGACAGCGGGTCCGAGGCAAAGATCGGCAGCGCCAGCCACTTCGGCAGCAGCGTGTCAGGCAGCTGCTGACTGCGCAGCGGACGCCCGACAAGGACACGTTTCGCAACGTCGGTAACGGTCATCGCTCGCTTCGGCACCCCACGGCTTCGACGCTAGGAGCAGCGGAGCCTCCGACGTCTCAGGGCGACATCAAAGGTCGGCCCGCGGCCGTCAAGGTTGCGTTAAGAACGCGGACGACGGGCAGCGGACGCGCTGCACTTGACGCATATGAACGCGGCGCTCATATGACCAAGAGCAGCTGGCCGGCAATCCCTGCACCGTTCGTGTTGCCGGTCGGGGCGACACTTCTGCTGCTCGTCGGCGCGACCTCTGCCGGCCTGCACGGCCGGCTGACCGACCACGTCGTGATCGGGCTGTCCGCAGGCATCGTCGCCGTACTCGCGTCGGCCGCCGAGGTCCTTGCGGCGCCGCCACTGGCCGCGATTGCCTGGCTGACCGCCGTATCGTTCGCCCGGCCGCCGTACGCTCAGCTGCGGCCCTACGGTCACGAAGCCGGGCTGGCCGCCATCGTCATCGCTACCGCTGTGGTTGTCGGACTGGGGACGGGTGTCATGGCCCGGCAGCTGACCCGTGATCGTTCCGGGGTGACACTGGAGGGCGTGGGGAGGCTCTCCGGGTTCGCCTCGGCGGTGGACCGCCGACGTCAGCTGTGGGCCATCGCCATCGGGGCGGTCGCACTGCCGGTGCTCACTGCCATCCTCACCACTGTTCGCGACTCGTTGTCGCTCGACGACGACCTCTTGCTCTTCCTGCTCGCGGTCGTGGCGGTCGCGATTGTCGGTGGATTCTGGCCCGCGATTCTCGCGGCGACGGCCGCCAGCCTGATCCTGAACTGGTACTTCACGGCCCCGCTGCACACCTTCACGATCTCCAAGCCCGACAACCTGTTGGCATTGCTCCTGTTCGTCCTCGTCGCGGTGGTCGTGTCGAGCGTCGTCCACCTCGCAGCCCGACGCTCCATCCAGGCCCGGCAGAGCCGGGGCGAGGCCGAGGCCTTGTTGCAGTTGGCACGGACCGTGCTCGGCGGCGATGACACCCCTGAGGCGGTGCTCGGTCACCTGCACGCCATCACTGGCAAGCACCTGCAGCTGTTGGAGCTCGCCGGTGACAACTGGGTGCGGCTGGCGTCGGTCGGGACGGACGACGGCAGCGCGCCGATCAGGATGCAGGTGCGGGACGACCTGATCCTCGTCGTTCACGGCGCCGCGACCGGCCGACAACACCGCCTGCTCCAAGCCGGCGCGGGGCAAGCCGCCGCCGCGGTCGACCGGAACCGGCTGCGCACCCAAGCGGCGCAAGCCGAGGCACTGGCCGCGGGAAACCGGATGCGGACCGCGCTGCTTGCCGCAGTCAGCCACGACCTGCGCACACCATTGGCCTCGATCAAGGCCGGGATCAGCGGTCTGCGGCAGACCGACGTGCAGCTGACTGCTGACGACGAAGCCGAACTCCTGGAGACGATCGAGGAGTCCACCGATCGCCTCGGCGGGCTCATCGACAACCTGCTGGACATGAGCCGGTTGCAGACAGGGGCGCTGCAGCCCTATCTGCGCGGCACGAGTGTCGAGGAAGTCGCCGCACTTGCGCTGTCCAACGTCGCCGGGACCGCCGCCATCCGCGTCGACATTCCCGAGAACTTGCCGCTCGTTCAAACAGATCCCGGCCTGCTCGAGCGAGCGCTGGCCAACCTCCTCTCCAACGCACTGCGGTATGCCGGTGACGACCGCCCGGCCGAGCTCACCGCGGCGGAGACCGACGGGCGCATCGTCATCCGGGTCGTCGATCATGGGCCGGGTGTGCCGGTGGCCGACCGCGACCGAATCTTCCAGCCGTTTCAGCGGCTCGGTGACCACGATGCAACGACCGGCGTCGGCCTCGGGCTGGCTGTTGCACGAGGCTTCGTCGAAGCCGTCGGTGGCCGATTGACCGCCTCGAGCACACCTGGCGGCGGCCTCACGATGACCGTCGTACTGCCGGTGCCGGCGGGAGCGACGCAGGAAGCGGTGCGGTGAACGGCAGTGTCGTCGTCATCGACGACGAGCCGGCGATCTGCCGGGCGCTGCGGATCAACCTGTCTGCACGCGACTACAAGGTCGCGGTTGCTCACGACGGTGCCACCGGACTCGCGGCCGTTGCGCAGCATCGCCCGGACGTCGTCATCCTCGACCTCGGCCTGCCTGACATGGACGGCGCCGAGGTGATTCATGGCGTACGGGGATGGGCGGCGACACCGATCATCGTGCTGTCCGCGCGCGAACACGAAAGCGCCAAGGTCGCGGCGCTCGACGCAGGCGCTGACGACTATGTCACCAAGCCGTTCGGGATGGACGAGCTGCTCGCGCGCGTGCGCGCCGCCGTCCGTCGTACGACGCCGACGACCGACGAGCCGGTCGTCGCGACAGACGACTTCACGATCGACCTCTCGGCACGCCGGGTGACGAGAGACGGTGCCGATGTCCGGTTGACGCCCACCGAGTGGCAGGTGCTGGAGCTGCTCGTGCGTAACCGCGGACGCTTGGTGACTCAGCGGCAGCTGCTGCAGGACGTGTGGGGTCCGACGTATGGCAGCGAGACGAACTACCTGCGCGTCTATCTCGCGCAGCTACGCCGCAAGCTCGAGCCCGACCCCTCCCGGCCCCGCCATCTCCTGACGGAAGCCGGCATGGGTTACCGCTTCGCCGACTAGTCGGAAGTTACCAGCCACCACTCGGCGGCCCGTAGGTCAGACAGAGGCCCAGCGCCGTCGCAAGCAGGAAGACGCCGATGAGGATGATGGCCATCGCCCTCATCCACGTCGGCCTGGTGCCGGCCATGGTCGGCGGCATGTAGAGCGTCGGGAGCAGCGAGTCGCCGCGAAGCCGTAGCCAGTTGGGGTCGACCACGGCGTCGGGACCGGGCTGCGGAACGTCGGCGAACGCGATGTCGGTGCTCGGGCTGGTCACATTCCCAGTATGCGCCGCCAGCAGGCGGACAGCTTGTCCTAGATCGTGCCGTCCTTGATGGCTTGGTCGATCCAGGGGATGACCTCGTCGAGCATCTCGGACAGTGAGGTCGTCGCTTCGAAACCGAGGACGCGCTTGGCCTTGTCGACGCTCGGGATGCGCTTCCGCACGTCGTGCTCAAACGCCGGGTCGCTGACGTAGCGGAAGGGGACGTCGCCCTTGACCTTCGTCCAGATCAGCTCGGCCAGCTCGAGGACGTTCGTCGACTCTGCGGTCGACAGGTTGAAGTCGTCGTTGCGCGCGTCCGGGTGCTCGACCGCGTCGACGATCCCCCGCGCGAGGTCGCCGCCATAGGTGTAGTGCCGCACCTGGTTGCCATCGCCCAGGATGTGCAGCGGGTCCTGGCCCTTGAGGATCTTCTGCACGAGGTCGGGCACGACATGGCTCATCGCCAGCTTGACGTTGCCGGAGTCGACCTCGACGTCGCCGAGCGCACGGCTCTCGCCGATGCCGACGCAGTTGAACGGCCGCGCAATCGTGTAGGGCAGCTGGTACTGGTCCCACGCCGCGCGCGCGAAGTATTCAACGGCCAGCTTCTGGAAGCCGTATGACGACAGCGGCGGGGCGACCTTGCGCTCATCGCCTTCTTCCGAGGGCCACTTGTCGGTGGACTCGAACACCATCGACGAGCTCAGGTAGGTGACCTTCTGCAGGCGCCCCTCGGCGTGCGCCTTGATCGCGGCGTCACAGGACGACGCGATGATGCGCTCGTTCGTCGCCAACAGGTCGTAGGCGTAGACGTGAAAGTAGGAGATGCCACCGATCATCGCCGCGCCGGCGATGAAGTGGTCGCAGTCCGACAGCAGCTCGGTCATCAGCGCGGTGTCCTGGACGTCACCTTCGACCAGGCGATAGTTCGGGTTGTCGTCGTAGGACTTGGAGACCTTCCCGTACTTGGAGAAGTTGTCGATGCCGACCACCTGGTGGCCTCGACGAAGAAGCTCCTCGACGACATAGCCACCGATGAAGCCGGACGAACCGCTGACGAGGGTCTTCACTGTTTCTCCGTAGGTTGTGGAGTCTCCGAAACTTGTGGGACGCCGAGTCGGGACCCGAAGGCGAAGAAGTACCAGTGCAGGTACTTGGGGAGCCATTGCGCGATCTTGAAGTTGGAGACTCCGGCCTCGCGGTCGAGCCAGATCGTCGGGATCTCCGCGACAGGCATTCGCATCCGGCGAGCCTTGGCGGTCAGCTCCAAGCCGATCTCGAAGCCGTCACGGCTCTCGATGCCGACCTCGTCCACGAAGGCTCGGCGGTAGGCCTTGAACGAGTTGGTCGCGTCGCGCGTGCCGATCCGCGCAAACCAGAACAGGGTGCGGCCTGCGGTGCGCGACATGAAGCGCTTGAGCATCGGCCCGCCGACCTGCTGGCCGCCGGGCATGTAACGGGAGGCCGCGGCGACGACAACTCCGCGCTCGACGAGCCGAGTCAGGTCGTCGATCTGCCGCGGGTCGTCACAGCCGTCCGCCATGGTGACGACGACGACCGGCGCCTGCGCGGCGTGAATCCCGTAGCGGATCGCGTTGGCCGGCCCGCGACCGTACTCGTTGACGACCGCGCGGACCGTCGGCTGAACGCGCTCGGCGTAGGACTCGACATACGGGATCGTCGTGTCCTCGGGGAAGTCGACGACGACGAGCACCTCGCACGGAAGCGAGACCGCTTCAAGAAGTCGGTCGAGCACAGGCACGATGGCGGACGCCTCGTTGTAGGCCGGGATCACCACCGTGACCCGGGGGGACTCGTTCATGCTCAGGCTTCCCGACCGAGGATGTTCCAGACATCTGCGACTGGCTTCGCGGTGACGATGCCCGCGTATTCGGGATGCGGTGTGGCGACGATCAGCACGTCCGCCTCGTCCAGCACCTGCTGCAGGGGCACCAGGTCGGGATCGACGGTCACATACGGATCTGTCATCAGCACGCTCTTGGCCTTGAAGCCGAGGATGCGCTTGAGCTTGTAGGCGAGGCTGGAGCGGATGTCGTCGGAGCATGCCTTGAACGACGCACCCAGGATGCCGACGGTGCTGTTGGCCAGGTCATAACTGGCGTCGAGCTGGCTCACGACGTAGAGCGGGAGCCCCTCGTTGACGAGCATCGCCGCGTGTCCGAGCGCGAAGTTGTTGTCGTTGAACGCCGCCAGCTGCATGGTGTCCTTGAACAGGCACGGGCCGGCGGCGAACCCGGCCCCGGGCATGTCGGCGGCGCGCGGATAGTCCTGCGCGAGCCCAGCGCGAATGCGCTCGAAGTCCAGTCCCCGGCTGTCGGCGATCATGTAGAACTGGTTGACCGCCGCGAACTTGATGTAGCGCCAGGTGTTGGTGAACAGCTTCGCGAGCTCGGCCTCCTCCGGTTCCATCTCGACGATGGAGTACGTGAGCCGCCCGAACAGCTCGGCCGCCCGGCGACGAGCTGTCTCGTCGCGACCGGAGACGATCTGCGGCAGCGAATAGAGCTCGGTCATCGCTTTGCCCTCGGCAATGCGCTCCGGGCAGAACGCGACGTCGACCTTCAAGCCCCGGTCGGTGAGCATTCGCTCGACGAGCTGCGTCACACCCGGGAAGACCGTGCTGCGCAGCACGATCAGCTGACCATCCCGGAAGTACTGGGCCGGCCCGTCCAGCGCACGCGGGATCGCCTGGGGATCGGGGTTGAGGTGCTCGTCCACCGGGGTGCCGATGACGACGATCACGTTCTCCGCCTGACCGACGACCGCGGGGTCCGCCGTCGCGCGCAGGTTCCCGGTCGTGATGGCCTGCTTGAGCTTGTCCTCGGCGCCCGGCTCGTCGAACGGCAGGACCGCCTGGTTGACGAGATCCACTGCCTGCTGGTTGACGTCGTAGATCAGGACCAAGGCGCCGCGATCGGCGAGAGCGATCGCCAGGGGCAGCCCAACGTGACCGCAGCCGCCGATGACGACAGCGTCGTGGGTGAAGGAATCGTTGCGGGGCACGGGAATATCGATGCTAACAGCCGGAAGCGGGCAGTTCCCGACCGCGCAGCCCGGTGGCGTAGTCGGTCGGCTTGGTCGGCAGGCGTACGCCGGCATCGTGCGCCCGCGCGAGCACCTCCGGTTTCATGAGCAGCCACCACTGACCCGCGTAGCGCCCGATGTAGCCGTATGCCTGCAACGTGATGCCCATCGCGTCCTTGATCCCGGTGTACCAACCGCCGATGGCAATGATCGCCGGATCAGCCCGCTCGACCTGGCCGACCCAGCCCGCGAAGCCCTGCTCGGTGTGGTTGATCTTCCACTGGTCAACGCCTGCCTCCAGGTAGGCGTACCGGTCCGGGTTGCGGCGGTGGGTCACCGCGAGGACAGCGGGGTTGCCCATCACGTAGAGCCGGCCACCTGGCTTCAGCAACCGCGTGACCGCACATGCGTCCGCCTGCTGGGCCCGTAGCCCCGGATCCAGGTTGCGCTGGTGGATGAAGAGCCCGAGGCTCACCCCGGTCAGGACGACGCTCAGCGCGACGGTCGCCGCGACTGCCGACCGGGCGTGGTCCGGCCGGTCCTGTGTCCTCGCGATGAGCACGGCGGCCGCGCCGCCGAGGCCGATGGCGCCATATGGGAGAAGCGGGTAGACGTCGGGGTACCCCTGGAAGTCGTAGATGGCATAGAGCGCCTCGAAGAGAAACGTGACGCCGACGACCGCGAGCAGCGGATCGCGCAGCAGGTCGGCGCGACTGGTGCGACGCCGAATGTGCAGGACACACAGCACGACCAGCGCGATCAAACCGAGCCAGAGCAGAACGCCGCTGAACTTGTAGGCGTCGGTCACGACTCCGGCAATGCGGCTGAACCGGTGGCCGAAGCTCACCGGCTTCTGATGCACGCCGGTCAGCGGATATGCCAGCGTGCTTTCGAAGAGCTGATGAAGGGCGCCGGTCGCCGCGAAGTAGATGACGGTCGCGGCGACGGGAGCAACGGCAGCGACCGCCGTGCGCACGAAGGCGATGCCCCGCCTCCCCCGCTCGGTGAGCAGCACCGCAAGCACGACCGGGAGCGCTGGATAGATGAGCAGTGGCTGCCAGGTCAGAAACGCCACGGACCCGAACAGGGCGGCCCAGGCCCAGTTGCGCCGAGCCATCAGCCACATGCTCAGTACGACGCAGAGGATGCCCGGGGTCTTCGCGTCGGGGCCGGACAGCGCGTCCTCGGCAAAGCCCAGGAACGAGGCGAACACGACGCCGGCAAACACACCAGCCACGCGAGAGCGCCACAGCCGCACGACCAACATGTAGATGGCCATCACGGTCAGCACTGAGCAGAGGAAGAACACGACCCGGATCGCATAGAGCTCGTTGCGGCCGACCAGGCGGGCAAGCGCCGCGGCCACCCCACCCAGCAGCGAGGCGACCGGCGCCTTGGGGTCGAAAATGCTCTTGTATGGCGGAACCCCGTGCGCGAACTGCTGCGCGGCGTAGGCGTAGATGCCCTCGTCGCGGCTCAACAGCCCATTGATGCCGAAGCGCGTGAAGAGAAGCACAGCGATGCCTGCGACCGCCGCCATCCCGGCGGCGTAGCGGGAGTCGATTCGTCGCCGCTGCGCGTCGATCCAGGCTCGGAGCACCGCGCGGAGTTTAGGACGGCTTTCTGAAGAACCTGAAGCGCTATGCCGCGTGTGTCACGGCACCGCGGCGTCGACTCCGCACCGCGATCAAGCTCCCGATGAGCAGGGCGCCGAGCATGACCGGGACCGCTTCCGACGGGAACTCTGCGACGTCCGTGCTCAGTCCTGCGCAGCTGGCCGCGGTGAGCACGCACCCGCTGACCTGGTGGCTGTAGGCGATCTCGGTGCGGCCCGCCTTCCCGGCCTGGTCACGCGTGTAGACGACCCCGAGGGCGCCGGTCTGGTCGAACTGCATGTCGAAGAAGTCGAGCAGCATCCGGCCGTTGCCGCTGCAGCCGGTGCCCATGGTGCAAATGACGCCATGGTGGAAGCCCTGCTCCACCACACCTGTCGTGGGCGTGGGCGAGCTGCCTGCCGCGTCGGAGATCTCGCTGACGTAGACGTTCCACGACGCAGTCGACGGCATGGTGTTCATGTCGCCCGCAGTGTCAGTGCCGTACCACGACACGGCCACCTGGCCGGGCGCACCGGCGACGACGTTCGGGAAGACCGCAGTGTTCGAGATGCCCTTCGACACCTCGATCGGCGTCGTCCAGGTCTGGCCCTTGTCGCCGGAGGAGGCGAGATAGAGGTTGTAGCCGTCACCCTTGTCCTCGACCCAGGCGACATAGACGCGGCCCGCCGAGTCCACCGCGGAGACCGGGAAGTCGTTGCCGGTGTCGCCGAAGTCACCGTGGCCGGCGCCGTTGACGTAGGCGTAGGTGAAGTTCAGGCCGTCGGTGGTCTCCGCCAGCCCGACGCCGTCGCCGGCAACCTGGTACGGGAACGGGAAGTACACCGTGCCGTCGACCGGGCTGACGGACGGGCGGCCGGGTGAGACCGTCCCCGGCAGGATCGGCTTGCCGGCGATCTCGTCCGCGGGGAGGTTCGGGCAGTTCACCGCGAGGCCGGCAACGCATTCGGGCACGGCGATCTGCTCTTGCGGGAAGAAACGCGCGGTCTGTGAACCAAGCGGAGTGGACAGCGGCGCCTTGACGACCATGAGGCCCTTGAAGCCGTCATACCAGCCGTAGAGCGCGTCTTCCTGAGGCGAGTAGGCGAACCACTCGCGGTCCGCGCCGACATCATGCGATGCCGGGGACCAATCCCAGGTGCTGCCCTTGTCGCCGGAGATGTAGATGGAGTCGGAACCGAGCCAGAGCTCGCCCTCGTAGACCGTGCCGCGCTTGTCGATGGCGAGCTCGGTGTCACCACCGGTCGTGGCGTTCTCGGCGCCGCTGGGGAAGATCGGGTCGGACCAGGTCTGACCGTTGTCGGTCGACTTCCAGACCGGGCTCGCCTGCGTGTTGCAGCAGATGACGATCGTCCGTGGCGTCGACACATACATCGTGCCGTCGACCGGCGACACTGCAAGAGACGGTTCGCCGCAGGGGCTGTAGCAAGGGTCGGTGAAGCTCGAGTTGCCGGCCTGTCCGGACTTGGGCAGGACGATCGGCGAGCTGAAGCAGAGCGTGGTGCAAGTTGCGGGTGTGGTCTCTGTCGCCGTCGGTGACGGCGTCTCGCTCGGGGTTCCGCCGCAGGACTCACCGATCTGGTAGTCGTACTGCGGGGCAGCTGTGTCGATCGGCTGGAGCGATCCGCCGCTGACCCCCGTCGGGTTGCCCGGTGCACCTACGAGGCCGTAGGTGCTGGCACCGATCTGGCTGATTACCGTGCCGGCGGCGCCGCCACCAACGACGGCCAGCGGCACCGTAACGCTGACTGCGTTGTGCGCGGGGTCGAAGGTTCCGGTGGCATCGCCCTGGGCGCTGAAGGCGCCGGTCGTCGCGTCCTGCGTGCCGTAGCTGTAGGTGACGTCACCCGTTGCGGACACCTCGGCGTTGGTGAAGTACGGGCTGCCGTCTGCGCCAGTGAAGGTGGTGTAGTACTCGTTCGCCGTCCGCCCGGACACCACCGTGGTGCTGAGCGCCTTCACCGTGAGGACAGTCGTCAGCGTGCTGCCGGTGTCCGTCGCCGATCCCGCGACGATGTCGACCTGATCGTTGCCACCCGCGTCACCCGACGCGTCGGTGAACAACGGGCCACACGGGTTGATGTTGGCTGCGGTGGCTGCCGAAGCGGCAGGCAGGCCGACCCCGAGTCCCCATAGCGACAGGGACGCTGCGGAGGCCGCAGCGAGCAGGGCAGGTAAACGCCGGGCGCGGAACATGACGGTCCCCCTCTGGGCAGGAAGGCGGATGTCACATTGACACAAGCGTCCGGGGATTTCGCCCTAGGTGGACCGGTTTTGCCTAGGCAGAATCGGACATTTTGGCCGCGCCGGCGTGGATCGCTCCTCGGATCCGGTGATACGTGCCGCAGCGACAGATGTTGCGGATCCCGTCGAGGTCCTCGTCGGTAATCGCGCGTCCGGTGCGGCGTACCTCTTTCACGAGCGCCACCGCGGCCATGATCTGGCCGGGCTGGCAGTAGCCGCACTGAGGCACGTCCATGTCGAGCCAGGCCTCCTGCATCGGGTGCAGGTCCTTGCCGACCGTCGCAGGCAGACCCTCGATGGTGGTCACCTCGTCGTTCGGTCCGATCTCGCCGACCGGAACGCAACACGGGTTGAAGGCCTTGCCGTTGATGTGCGACGTACACGCCTTGCAGACGTCGAGGCCGCAGCCGTACTTCGGCCCGGTGAGGCCGAGCAGGTCACGCAGCACCCAGAGCAGGCGAACATCGTCAGGCACGTCGACCTCGACGCGCTTGCCGTTGACCTTGAACGTTTGTCGGGGCATGGCAGCCTCACTCGCCTTTCTCGTGGAGGCCGTCGCGCGGCGACTGTGGGATCGAGGGCTCGGTCGGGAACGGGGTGAAGGGCAACGGATCGAAGTGGTTGACGGGGAAGTACGCCGGCGTCTTCGCGGTGGCTCGCGCGAGCGCGCAGGCAACCGCCGACTTCGTCACCGCGATCGGGAACTCGCCGACACCACCCGGTGACGTCGAGGTGGCCGGCATGACGATCACCTTGACGTCGAACGGCGTGTTCCACTGCCGGGTGTAGTAGTAGTCGTCCCAGCTTCCTTCGAGGAAGTAGCCGTCGTGCAAGTGCAGGCTCTCGGTCAGGATCTGACCGATCGCGTCCATGGCGCCGCCCATCATCTGGGCTTCGATCCCCCGCGGGTTGATCGGCAGCCCGACGTCGACGGCGATGACGACCCGCGTGACGCGAGGGCCGGTCACCGCTTGACGCTTCTTGCGGTTCACGGTCTTGGGCCGCGTGTCGATCTCCGCAACGCACGCGACTACGCCGTGGTACTCCTTGTGAAACGCAATGCCTTGCGCGGTGCCGGCCGGCATCGACCGACCCCACTTCGCCGCCTTTGCCGCTGCCTTGAGCACCGCGCGTGACTGGTCGTCCTTGAGGAACGCATCGCGGAACGCATAGGGATCGATCTTCATGGCCTTGGCGAGCTTGTCGACGACGAGCTCGCGCGCGACCGCAGCGTCGGCGTTGTAGAGGTTGCGGACGCTGCCGCTCTTCATCACGGAGTAGTCGCGGATCTCCTGGATCGCGGTGTCGACCTCGCCGAAGTTATAAGGAACGTTGACGGTCAGGTTCCACACCGTCTGCGAGTAGTTGTAGTCGCCGTGAACCGGTGACGGACCCGGCGGACCGGATGCGCCCATTGCCGTGATCGGCTCGCCGAACCCCATCGACCAGTCGGTCGCGACACTCGTGTGCCGCTGCTCGAAGTTGAGCACCGAACCACCGCTGTATGACGCGCGCACGTGCGCGACGCACATCGGGTGCATGCGACCGGCGCGGAACTCGTCGGTGCGGTGCCACATCAGCTTCACCGGCTTGCCGAACTTCTTGCTCGCCTCGCAGGCTTCGAGCACGACGTCGCTGAACATGCGGCGGCCGAACGCGCCCCCTGCCAGCGTGACGTGCACCTTGACCTGGTCGGTCGAGAACCCGAGAAGGTCTGCCACTTGCTTCTGCGTGAAGATTGGCGCCTGCAACGACGACCAGATCTCCACCCCGTCCTTGCGCACATCAGCGATGGCGGTCTGCGGTTCGAGCGCCGAGTTGCTCTTCCAATAGAAGGTGAATGACTCGTCGACGACTTGTGCTCCCGGGACCGCCGGCGCCATCGGCAGCTCGTTGGCCTTGAGCTCGGCGAGGAACGTCTTGTCCGACTCGTTGTCGACGGTGCCCGGGTTCCACGTCACCTTGAGGGCTCGCACCGCGTCGATGCACTGTCCGAACGTGTGGCCGCGGACGGCGACACCGTTCGAGATCATCGCGACATCGGTGATGCCCGGCATCTTTTTGACCGCGGCAAGGTTGTGCACTTGCTTCGGCGTGCCCTGGATCGTCGGCGGCCGGCAGATCATCGTCGGGAGCGCGTTGGGGACGTCGTGGTCGAGCGTGTATTTCTTCCGGCCGGTCACGGCCTCGAGCGCGTCGACCCGGCCCTGCGGACGGCCGACGACCCGGAACTCGGCAGCCGGCTTGAGGGACACCTCGACCGGGCGCGTCGTCGCCACGGCGCCTTTCTCGGCCAGTTCGGCGTATGTCATGGTCCGACCGTCGGGCGCGCGAACGATGCCGTCCCGGGTGCTCAGCTGGCCGACCGGGATGCCCAGCTCATCGGCGGCGGCGGCCAGCATCTGGCCCTTGGCTGCCGCGGCCGCCGACCGGATCGGTTCGTAGGTCGAGATCGTGGTGTTGGAACCGGCGGTGAACTGGTTCATCATCAGCTCGGGCCGCGCGTCGGCAAGGGTGACGTGCACCTTGTCGATGGGCAGGTCGAGCTCTTCGGCGATGATCATGGCCGTCGACGTGGTGATGCCCTGGCCGGACTCGACTCGTGGCAACGCGAACGACGCGGAGCCGTCCTTGTTCATCGTGATGGTGATCATGCTCGCGGTCGGCTTGGCCGAGTCGGTGAGCAAGTCGTTCAGGTCGTAGGTGTCGGGCGCAGTCGGTCCGGACGGGATTGGCTGCGGGTCGACTCCACCGGTCGACGCATCAGCCCAGCGGGCGGCGCCAACGACGGTCGGGGCCGCGATCAAGTACGTGAGAAAACGACGACGGCTGGGGTGGGTGAGCGCGTTGCGCGCTCCTGCCTCAGCCGACGTCGTCTCTTCGAAACGAGTCGTCATTGAGCGGACCTCCCGTGCTCCGATCCGGTCGGAGCGCAGCCGGGAGCGCTCTGTCCGAATTGTCCCTCAGTTCAACGTCTGAGTACAGGGGAGGTTTCGCCGTGGCGACAGAGAATTCCTCTCTTACTTGGTGTCGTAGGGCGCCACCAACGGGTTCGTGCCCGAGTAGACGCCGGCCGGGTTGTGGAACCACAGCCATACGTGCATGGTGAACAGCGGCGGGTGCCAGAAGTTGAACGTGGCCGTCGAGCCGGGAGCGTGCGCCGGGCAGTCCGACTGGGCGCTCGCCGGGACGAACGACCCGTCCTTGTAGTGGCAGGCAGCCGGGAAGAAGCCGTACGTGGCATCCCGCAACGGAGGCGTGGCCGGCACGCTCGGGAAGACCCATTCCAGCGCGGCAAGCTGCCACTTGTTGTTGGCGTGCTCGTAGACCAGGATCATCGGCTTGCGGACGTCGAATGACGTGATGTTGGGGTTCAGGAAGTGGTACCCCATGCCGGCGATGTCCTTGGTGATGATCATGTAGCCGTCGTGCTTGGCGAGCGCGAGGTTTGTCGCGTATTTCGCCGTCGCGTTCCGGGCCTGGGCAAGCTTGTCGGCGTACGTCGATGCCGCTCGCTGCGCTGAAGCCACGTGCGTACGACCGGTGCTGCCGCCGCTGCTGCCGGCAAAGCTCGGACGCACGACGGTGAGCGTGGCTATGGCCAGGAGCAGTGCGACGCCGATCGCAACCGGCCGAATCGCTGCTGTCTTGTGCATCTGCCCTCCCCTCCTCCGTGAGCCAACCGTTGGCTCACCACGATTGGGCCACGGCGGAGGGTCGGGCCGCCTGAGGGACGACTACCTAAGTCAGGCCGGCCACTACCTAACTTTCATGCGCTCCGGTGAGGCCGAATGTGTCGATGGCAGCGGCGACAGCCTGGGGATGCGTGAGGTTGAGGGCGTGCGTGGCCTGCACCTCTACGACGGTCACCTTCGGTTGCTCGTGCACCAGCAGTGCGAGGTCGCGTTGCAGCCCGCGCCGATGGGCGGTTTGGAGCCTCGCGAGCTCAGTGCCCATCAGCCAGGCCAGTGAGCGGCTAGGTGGCGCGATCGCGTTGAAGGCCAGCGACCGCGTGGGAACGTCGCGGTGCCAGGCGACGATGTCCGCGTTGTGGAGCAGTCGCATCACCTGCCGGGTGGTGCCTTCTCGCGTTTGCCGCGCCCGTGCCGTGAGTAAGCGCCCGGCCAGTGAGAGCTCGCCGTCGGCGATCCGGTCCAGGCAGGCAGCGACGCGCGCCGGGTCCTCACCGGGGAAGCGCCCGGCAAAGCCAGGGCCCCACCCGTCGATGTTGATGACTCCGGCGGCGGCACGCCCGCTCAGCCCGTATTGGAGAGCAACCATCCCTCCGAGCGAATGTCCTCCGACGTACGGGTTGTCGAGCTGATAGTGGGCGATCACCGCGTCGAGGTCGGCGACCGCATTCGCGAAGTCCCACGTCGCGGTCGAGGACTGCCCGTGGCCACGTAAGTCCATGGTGATGACCCGCCAGCCCTCGAGCTTCGCGACGATCTTGCGCATCAACTTGCGCGAGCCGCCGAGGCCGTGCATCAGGACGACGCTGGGTCCGTTCCCGGCAAAGTCTGTCGTCGCCAGCCGCACCTCACTGGTGGTGATGACGGCGTCGGTTGACGTGCGGCTCACGAGCGGTTGGTCCGACTCGTGTACTCCAGACATTTGCACGCCGTGTTGTAGGCCATGTCTCGTACTGAGTCGACGCCGTAGTGGTGAGCGGTGCCGAGTACGGCGTTGAAGGTCAATGCGGTGGGGAAGCTCGAGCCCATCGCCTCGAAGCCAGTCCGCAAGCCGGCCACACTGGCGACACGTCCGGCGGTGAGCGCAGCGCGGAACGAATAGATCGCGTCGCAGACCTCGTACATGGTCTTGAGATCGCTTCGGCTGTCGGTGCTCATGCCGCCTGCGTTCATCACGGCTCGGCAGTGCTTGGCGCCGGGCGTGTCCCCTGGGTCTTTGTTTGCCGGCACATCGCTGACCGGGGACCATCCCACGGTGAGCGCGCCGTTGAGCTGGTCGGACGGGGAGTTGGCTACTCCGAGTTGGCCGAGCCCCGGGAGGTAGGCATAACGGGGGTAGTACTTCTGGGACTCCGCGTCTTGGAGGAAGAAGGCCGAGGCACCGAAGACATGGGTGATGCCGTCGGCGCGAAATCTCAGCACCGCCGACTGGGTGGCCGCGAGCCCGGCCTGAACATTCGAGTCGTATGTCGCCGTGTCGGTGAACTTGACCCCGTACTTGGCCAGTTCCTTGGCCACGTCGGCGTAGTAAGCGTTCTGATCGGGATTGTCAGCGTGGATCAGGCCGAGCCGGGTCGGGTTGACGCCGGGGCCGCCGGCCGTGATGTTCCACTTCTGCGTGAAGTCTCTGGCCATCAGGCTCTGCACGAACAGATGCGCCAGGCGATCCGCGGTGATCGCAGTCGGTCCGTAGAGGAAGCTGCCCGTGTAGTCGCTAGCTGGGAAGAAGCTGCTGAGGCCTCCGACGAGGAACAGCGGCGAGCCCATGGTGCGCGTGCATTGGCGGACGTAGGCGTCGACGAGGTCGAACATGACCGCGAACACGTGGTGGTCCTGGCTGAAGTCGGTGCAGATCGCCGCGTCAACCTGTGCCTGGTTGGAGATGTACTGCGCCGCGCTGTAGGAGTGTTCGTAGACCACGAGCTTGCGCCCGAGCACACCACCGCTCTTGTTCACGTCGCGGGTGACTGCGGCAACCATGTCCTGCGGGGCGATGGTGCCGGCGCCTTGAATCCCCATCGACGTCGCAACAGCGGAAGTGTCGGACGGGAGCGGAATGCCGACGGTGATCGTCGACGCCGTCACGCCGCGCACGCCCGCAGATGCAGCAGGGGCAGCTGACGAGACCGGGGCGCCGCCGCGGGACGCTGCGACCGAACCGGTGGCGAGTTCGGTGCTCTGGCCACCATCATTCGACCCGCCGACGACCGATCCTGGATTCACACCCTGCGGCTGCAATGGCTGCACGGCTGAACCGGTCAGCGTTTGTCCGAGCCCCAAGCCCTCAGGATCTGCTGAAGAATGCGCAACCTGAACGGTTGTGCCGCACGCCGACGCCAACAACGTCACGGCGAGCCCGGCCACCGCCGTGACGCGCCGCATCACTGTGATGCCCCCAGGATCAGCGACAGGAGAGCTGACTCGAGGTGTTTGTCGATGGGTTGGTCCGGCTCGACAAGCTGACGTTGTGAGAAGCCGCTGAGCAGCGCCAGCATCGCCATGCCAGCTACCGACGCCGGGAGGGTCAGCTCACGCCCACGCCGGCGGCAGATCTCCTCTGCGCACCAACCCAGCACGTCCTCAACCTGCTGCTGCACCCGAAGCAGACGCTCACGCAGCTCGGGAACATCACAAATACGCGCCGCCAACTCGGCCGTGTCCAGCCGCGCGCTCGTCGTCTGCCCTGGGGACGACGACACCCAGGGTGCGGCGATCGCACGGAGGATTCCCGGCTCACTGTTCGCCACTTCCACCGCCCGGCGGAAGCCCTCGACGCCTTCTGGGGCATGGAGCTCCAGAAGCTCGACGACGACGGCTTCTTTGCTGCCGAAGTGGCTGTAGAAAGCGCCGCGCGAGTAGCCCGCCAGCTCCGCGATCTCATCCACGGTCGCGGCCCCGATGCCACGCTGCCGCAGCACGCCCAGAGCCGCGTCGAGCAGTCGCTGTCGGGTCTGCTCCTGCTGCTGAGCCCGGGTCAGACGCACGCTGATCGCCTTGCCCGCAGGGTCCGCATCAGCATTTCGCTGACACTATGTATCTGGATTCAGGGCGTCAACCGAGGTAGTCCGGTCGTCGCACTTGCAGTTCCGCACGAGTCGACCACGAGGCCCTCGTAGCCAGGCTCGGCTTGCAGCCAGGACACGGCCCCTCCGCCCATGGCGAAGGCGGCGGTGGCGAACGCATCGACGTATGTGAGCGAAGCACCGACGACGGTGACGCTGGCCAGCTCGAGCGCGGGACGGCCCGTGAACGGGTTGACGATGTGCGCCCCGCGTTCCGCGACGCCCGACGTAGCGATGGCAATGTCGCGGCCGGTGACGGTCGTCAGCACTCGCTGCGGGTTGAACGGATCGCTGATGCCGATGCGCCACGGCTCACCGGGCGCGCGTTCACCCGCGAGTTGCATGTCGCCGCCGCCGTTGACGGCGTGGTTGCGACTGCCGTGCGCACGCAGGATGACGCTCGCGCCCTGGATCGCCCACCCCTTCACGAGACCGGTGGGATCGAGCTCTCCATGGAGAAGTGGAGTGAAGAAGCCGTCCGTTGCTCGTTGCACATCCGCGCACAGCTCCAGCACTTCGGCCACTCGGGAATCGGCCGCCACAACTGTCAGCTCGCCCCGGCGAATGCGACAGATGTCACTGTCAGATCGATAAGTGCTGAACACACCATCGACCGAGTGCAGCCAACCGACGGCGTCTGCTATCGCGGCGTCCCAATGTCCGGCATCGCGGATGTCGATCGTGAACACCCGTGCCCATGCAGTGCTCGACGTGCAGGGTGCGCCGGCCCTCGGTTACGGCGGTGGTGGCCATGTCAGACGCCAGCCTTGTTGAGGGCGCTCTGCAACGACTGGATGTAGCCGACAGAGGTGTAAGTCGCTCCCGAGATCATGTCGATCTTTGAGCCGCCGGCCTGCACGGTTTCCTGGTTGAGATACGGAATGGCGTAGCTGTTGATCTGTGCGTCGCGCGGGTCGTTCATCGGATACTCGACCGCGGTAGCGGACACGACCTTGCCGTTGGTGACCGTGACCTGAACCTGCACCGGGCCGTAGCGCGTGTCCGCCGCATCGCCGGTGACCGTCTTTGATGTCGTTGTCTTGTTGCTGACGGCGGCGGGCGGGGCAGCGAGCGAACTCGCGGTATGTGTTTTGAAGGACAGCAGCAGCACCAAGCCGGTGACTGTGCTGACGATCGCAACGATGACGCGGCGCATGGGAGTGGCCTCTCGTGTGTTTCAGAACTCGAACGACTCGTGGTGGATGTGGCGGCGATGGACCCCCGCCGAACGCAACGACTTCGTCACGGCGTCAGTCATGGCCGTCGGCCCGCAGAGATAGACGTCGTGCGCAGTGAGGTCAGGAACGTTGGCGGCCAACGCTGCCGCTGACAGTGGGTCATGACCGAGGTCGGCGCGACGTCCGGTGATGATGCGCAGTCGCGCCTGCCGCCGTGCCGCAAGCTCTTGCAGCTCGCTCCGGAACACGACGTCTGCGTCATGACGTGCGCGATAGACGAGGGTGAGGTCGCCGGCCCCCGCCGGGAGGCTCTGGAAAAGCGCGCGCAACGGGGTGATGCCGACCCCACCGGCGATGAGCAGGACCTTGCGGCGAGTACGACGCCCAGCGGTCAGCGCACCATACGGGCCTTCGGCCATCACCCGGGTGCCCGGTACGAGGAGCGGCAGCCGCCGACTGTGGTCGCCGAGCGCCTTCACGGTGATGCGCAATCGATCGGATCGCGGTGCGGCGGACAGCGAGTAGGGATGCGACGCCCACCACATGCCGCGGGTCAGGAACCGCCAGCGGAAGAACTGACCGGCTTCCGCTTGCAGCTCGTCGAGGTGTCGGCCGCGCACGACGATGCTGATGACATCGGATGACTCGCGGCGGCCGGACCCGACGCGGAGCTGGTGGCGCAGCGCCTGACGGATCGGCGTGATGAACCGGTACCAGACGATGGCGGCCGCGACTGTGGCATACATGGCGCCCCAGACGAAGCGCGCGGCGAGGTTGTTCATGAACTCGGCGCCGGTGGCGAACTGGTGGCTGAACGCGAGCGCGACGGCGAGGTATGTGTAGAAGTGCAGGTAGTACCAGGTCTCGTAGCGAAGCCGCTTCCGCGCAGCCCGAGCCGAGCTGACCCCGACACCGACGAGCAGTAGGCCGGCAACTGTTGCCGCGAGGACGTCCGGATAGCTGGTGAGCAGCGTCTTGCCTTGCGTGACGACGTTGGTGTGCGCGGTGACCGCATATCCCCAGGTGATGAGAAGCCCGTGCGCGACGACGAGGCTGACGACGTGCCGGCCGCCGCGCGCGTGCCACCGGGCCAACCGGTCGGCGCCGATGCCGCGCTCCAGCGGCGGGATGCGCGCCATGAGGGCGACGAGTACGACGACGCCATAACCGGCGAGCAGGCCGGTGATGCGTCCCGCGTTGGTCAGCCAGTCACCGAACCCGTGAACGGACGGGGTGCTGTGCCACCACAACGCGATCGCCGCGAGCCCTCCCGCGGCAATCGCGGCGAGGACGGCGTGCGGGGCGGACCGAGCGGCGGAACCGGACATGGCGGGCCCATTCGGTGAGACCGAGTCGGTCGGCAGGTCGAGTACCGCAGCGGTCGAGGTCATGTCCTATTTCTCGCTGGCTGACCTTCGTCGGGCCTGAACTCTCGCTGTGCGGTTCCTGTGAGTCGAGGCGAGCGGGCCGCTCAGGCCACGTGGACGCGGCCGGCGGGAAGCGCAACCCGAGCCTCGTAGACGCCGGGATAGCTGTGGCTCAGGCGCAACGTCCCGAGCCGGCGCAGCATCGCGATCGATGCCGGGTTGTCAGCGGCGACTTCGGTGAGCAGCTGCTTGACCTGATGAGGCCGATGCTGCACGAGTACGTCGGCCAGCAGCCGACCGCCGCCGAGCCCTTGCCACTCGTCGACGATCGTCACGGCGATCTCTGCCGTCGCAGGGTCGTCGTCGTAGGCGACGAGTCGAGCAACGCCGATCGGATGCTCGGGGCGCCCGTCGCTGGGAAACGCCACCATGACGAACGCGACGTGATGCTCCTGGTCGACGTTCTCGACCAGCCGTCGCATCATCGCGGAGTCAAGATCGTCGAGCGGGGACAGGAAACGCAACCGACGCGAACGCGGAGACAATTCGGTGAACGCTTGGCGCAGCGACTGGCCGTCGGTCGGGAGCAATGGCCACATCATCACGGGAGTGCCGTCGCGCAGCGTGCTCTCGATCGGCAGATCGGCCCACTCGGCAGCCACACCGGTGTCAACAACCCGGCGGTGCGTTGTCATCCCCGTCGCGACCTCGCGCGATTCTTCCCAGCCTCTCGAGCGCGCGTCGGAGCTCGCCGTGTGGGCGCGTCATAGACGTCGATCTCCGTCGACTTCACGGCCACCCACACGGGCACCCCGGGCGCAATGCCTAGCTCGGCGACGGCAGCAGCCGTGATGTCCGCGTAGGCAAAGACCGCTCCCTCCGTGCCGAGACGAACGCGGTCCTGGAGCAACTCGACGCTTGTCACTACCGCTGGCCAGGTGTTGCGGGGGCTGCCTGCGGTGGGTGGCTGAACGTAGACGGCAACCGCCGAGGGACGGAACGTCACCAGCACTGGTCCGGCGGCCCCGTGCGAGGGAGCGAGAAGCGTGGTGCCGTTGTCCAGGTTGACGTGGTCGTCACCGGCGACGGCCCCGCGGTAGAGGTTGAGCCCGACCAGGCTCGCGACGTACGGAGTACTCGGTCGTCGGGCCACATCGGCGGTTCTCCCAACCTGAGTAACGCGGCCAGTCTCCAGAACGAGCAGGTGGTCGGCAATGAGCAATGCCTCGAGCGGGTCATGCGTGACGAACAGGCAGATCCCCGCGAAGTCAGCGAGATGCCGTTGCAGTTCCGCGCGTACCTCCGGGCGGGTCTGCGCATCAAGGGCGGACAACGGTTCGTCGAGAAGCAACACCTCAGGGTCGACCGCCAGCGCTCGCGCTAGGGCCACCCGCTGGGCCTGTCCGCCGGACAGTTGTTGCGGGCGGCGGTCGGATAGGTCAGCAAGGTCGAACCGATCGAGCCACCGCTTCGCTATCGCCTGCGCAGTCGTTCGCTTCACGCCGCGGCAGCGCGGCCCGAAGGCGACGTTGTCCAGCACCGAAAGGTGAGGGAACAACCGATAGTCCTGGAAGACGTAGCTGATGGGTCGTTGCTCCGTCGGTGTGAAGAGGTCGGCAGCCACATCGTCGAGTCGCGTCTCGTCGAGCGAGAGCCGTCCGGTTGTCAACGGCGTGAGCCCTGCGATCGCACGCAACAGCGTCGTCTTTCCGGCACCATTGGGACCCACGACGCCGAGCACCTGGCTCGGCGGCAGGGTAAGCATCACGTCGAGAACGAAGGCCTCTCGCCGGACCTCGGCTTCGATGTGAAGCGTCGTCACAGCGGCGTACCCGGTCGGAGCCAGCGGTCGCGAAGTCCAGCGAGGACAAGCACCGAAACGGCAAGAAGCACGAGGGAGAGTGCGACAGCGCCGTCCGGATTCGTTTCCAGGGCCAGGTAGACCTTCAACGGCATCGTCTGGGTGACCCCTGGAAAGTTGCCGGCGAACGTGATCGTCGCGCCGAACTCACCCAGGGCACGAGCCCAGCACAGGACTCCGCCGGCAACGAGCGACGGCGCGACGAGAGGCAGCGTGACCCGCCGAAACACCGTCAGACGGGATGCGCCAAGTGTGGTCGCGGCCTCCTCCAACCCGCGGTCCGCCGACCGAAACGCGCCCTCCACGGTGATGATGAGAAACGGCATCGCCACAAAGGTTTCCGCGAGGACCACACCGGCGGTCGTGAACGGGAAGGTGATGCCGAACCACTGGTCGAGATATTGGCCGACGAGGCCACGGCGCCCCAGTGCCAGCAGCAGCGCCACGCCACCAACCACCGGCGGGAGAACAAGCGGCAGCGTCACCAGTGCGCGCAGTGCGCTGATGCCTTTGACCCTGACCCGAGCGAGCGCCCACGCGAGCGGAACACCCACAGCCATGGAAACGCCGGTAGCTATGGTCGCGGAGATCAGCGACAACCGGAGGGCGGCCAGGACGTCACGATCGGTCAGGATGCTCGGCAACGCCGACCACGGGGCGCGGACGATGAGTCCGATCAGCGGCAACAGCAGGAAGGCGACGCCCACGGCCGCCGGAACCGCTAGCGGCCACGGCAGCAGCCGCCGATTGATATCACCTCGCCGTTCAGCCATCGCGTCGCGTTAGGGACCGAGGAAACCGGCCGCTGACAGGACGCTGGTGCCGGCAGAGGACAGCACATAGTCGACGAACGCTTGCGCGGTCGCCGAATGCGACGAGTGCGAAAGCGCAGCTATCGGATAAGTCGCTGTGGCGTTGACGCTCGCAGGAATCGTTATGCCTTTGACCTTGTCACCGGCTGCGCGAACGTCAGTGACGTAGACAACGCCAGCGTCGACTTCGCCTAGTTGCACCTTGGCGAGGACCGACTTGACGTCGACTTCCTCAGTCACGGGCTTAACGGTGAGTTTCGCGTTCGTGAATACCTGTGCCGCAGCGACGCCGCATGGGACCTCGGCCTGGCAGACCGCAACTTTGGTTCCGCTCTTGGCCAGGTCGCTGACCGACGTCACGTGGCCGGGGTTGGCGGGCGGGACGGCGATTTCCATGTTGTTCTTCGCGAAGTCAGTCGGGTTCGACGCGTCACCGGCGCCGACGACGTCGTCCATGCTCGACGTGCTCGCGGAGGCAAAGACGTCGGCGGGTGCGCCCTGCGTTATCTGCTCAGACAGTCCCGAGCTCGGCCCGAAGTTGAACACCACCTTGGTGCCGGGGTGATCGTGCTCGAACTGTTTGCCGAGGGTGGTAAACGACTCCGTCAGCGAGGACGCCGCGAACACGTTGATAGTTCCGGTGATGTTGTCGCCAGAGGAAGACCCGCCGCCGCCGGACGACGACCCGCGACAACCGGCCACGGTGAAGGCGAGGGCCGTGATCAGGGCTGCAGTTGCTCTCACTGACGATCCACCGTTTCCACGACGACGTTCGTGGACTTCACGACGGCTGCGGCGAGCACTCCCGGCTCGAGCTGCAACTCGTCTGCCGCTTCGCGGCTCATCAAGGACACGAGCCGATAGGGGCCTGCCTGCATTTCCACCTGCGCCATCACCGTGTCCCGGACGACGCGCGTGACCAGACCCACCATGCGGTTGCGCGCCGACGAGGCAACCGGGGCGTCGTTGGCCTCCGACCCGGCCGCCATCTCTTGCGCGAAGCGCGCTAGCTCCGCACCTTCGACGACGCGATGTCCGGATTCGTCCTGTGTCGTCGCGAACCGGCCGCGCTCGGCCCAACGCCGGACGGTGTCATCGCTCACGCCAAGGAGTCGGCTGGCCTCCTTGAGTCGATAGCGGCGCACAGGTCGGGAGAGTATCCGCATCTGCGGCTGCTGTCAGCCAGAATGGGCCGCATTCGCGGAGAACACCCGCCGGGCTGATGCCGGCTGCCCCATGTCGCCGACCTGCACGACCGTTCCGGTGTGCGGCGCGTGAAGCATCCGGCCGGACCCGAGGAAGAACCCGACGTGATCGACCGTTCCGCCCGACCGGAAGAACAGCAGATCCGCCGGTCGGAGGGCGTTCAGCGAGGCGGCTTGACCTGCCGTCGCCTGGTCGTCCGCATCGCGCGGGACGACGACTCCGTGCACCGCGAAGACGAGGCTGGTGAAGCCGCTGCAGTCCACCGCGAAGCCGGAGCGGCCGCCCCAGAGATACGGCTTGCCGAGGAAGGTCCGCGCGGAGGCAAGCACAGACGTTGCGGTTCGTGGCAGGGCGGCCGCACCCGGCGAACCCCGGATGACGTCGCGGGCCGGCACCACGAGCCGGTGATGGGTCGGGGTCGCAACCGTCACGGCGGAGCTCGTGCTGGCCAACACGGGTAACCGGGTCCCGAAGCTGACCTCAACGACCTTCGTGCCGCTGGCAGACCTCAACCAGCTGGTCAGGCTGGTCACTGTTGCGATGGACGCCGTCGACTCCGGCGCGGTCGGCGTCACTTGCCGTTCGGGCACCCATCCGGGATAGCCCCGGCTGTCCCGATGACTGGGCTGCGTCGGTACGGCGACATGCAACCAACCCGGTTTGACTCCCGTCACCACCAGCCGGTCGCCATACAGCGCCTGTGTCTCCACCCGACCGACCAGTCCGCGACGGGTCGACGTCGACATGGCAGCAAGCCAGCCGCGAATGTCCACCGGCGCACTCGTCGCCTTCGCATCAACTGGGCGCGGTGCTGTCGGCGAAGTCCACAGTGTCGCCACCGCGACGTTCACCCAGACACTGGTTCGGATGGCGGGCCCCGCGGTTGTCGGAGCCGCCCACGCGGCCGTCGCCGACAACACTGCTGTCAGTGCAACAGCGATGCGGGCCTTCACGTTCTCCATTGTGCTGGTCAGCGCACGACGACGACCGGACATTGCGCGTGATGCACGCAGTAGCTGCTCGTCGAACCCAACAAGGCACCGGCGAATCCACCGTGGCCACGAGTGCCGACGACTAGGGCGGCGGCCTCCTTGGCAGCGTCGACGAGAACGTCGCCCGGTTGTCCATGCGCGACGACGGTCGTGACGCGGTCGAGCGGAAGGCTGACGTCCGCCTTCGCTGCTTCAACGACCTTGCGGGCGTCCTCTTCCGGCTCGAAGCCGTCATAGGCGATGGGTGCGCCGTATGACGTCGGCCAATGCCAGGCCGTGACGAGAATCAGCGAGCCGCCGATTCTTGCGGCGTAGTCCTCAGCCCAGCGAAGCGCGACCTTGCTGCAGGGCGACCCGTCGATACCGACGACGATGACACCCGTCCGCGATCTGGTCATGGCTCCTCCTCCCGTTAGAGCGTCACCACGTGGAGCGCCCCGGCCTCGGGACCGTCCCCGTCGAGCGGCGCCAGGGCGCGGTCCCACTCCTCCACGTCGACGAACATCCACTGGTCGTCGATCCCGACGAATGGCGTCGCCAGGTCCGGCTCCTCCTGCGCAAGCGACACGGCGAACGGCTCGCCGGCCATCTCGTCGCGCCCGATCACTCCATACCGTTCGAAGGCGCAGCAGCCTTCGAGGTCCTCATCCAGTTCGCCGCGCTTGACGGCTTGGTCCACGTCCCATGACTCCACGGTCATTCAGGCCACCTCCCGATCACGATGCGTTTCCTGCGTCGTGTGTCAAAGCCCGTGAGAGTCGATCGGCGAACTCCGTGGCCGTCGACGCAGCAAATCGGTGCATGACAGCCCGATCCGCCAGACGACCGAAACGTCCTAGCGGCGGCTGGTACGCCCCGGCGATCGTCAGCAAGCAGCTCGTGTCGTCGATAGCCGTGACTGCGACATCCGCATCGACCGTGGGGTAAATGCGGTACCAACGCCCGGTCGGCGTCCAGTGCAGTTCAGAGATCGACGTTCGGCCACGATCGCGCCGACTGGAAGCACCCAGCACGGCATCAAGCCGGGTACGTGTCTGTTCAGCTCGACGCGGTACAACGACCTCGGTCTTGATGCGTGTTGCCATAACGGCAGCGTGGCTGACCGCCAATGCGGTCGACAGAGCCGAAAGTCCCGGATTCTGTCGATCGCGGTGGGAGGCTCAAGACGTGCCCGCGACGAGTGAAACGAATGGTGCGGCGCCCATCGACGTGCGCAACGTGACGAAGCGGTACGGCGATCTGGTCGCGGTGAAAGATCTGACGTTCTCGCTCGAGCCCGGAACCATTACCGGCTTCCTGGGCCCGAACGGTTCGGGCAAGTCGACCACCCTGCGCATGGTCGGCGGACTGCTTCGCCCGACTGCAGGAGAGGTGAAGCTGTTCGGTATCACGGCGCGTGATCCGCAAGCCCGCCGCTCGCTCGGTTACATGCCGGCCGACCCGGCGTTCCTGCCCCATCTCAGTGGCCTGGACAACCTCGACCTGCTCGCTCGCTTGCGCGGCGGCGCCGATGAAGCCATGCGGCGGACCGCTGCCGATGCTCTCGACCTGAGTGGGCACGACCTCGATCGACGAGTCGGTGGTTATAGCTCGGGCATGCGGCAGAAACTCGCGATCCTCGCTGCCGTGCAACATCGGCCGGCACTTGTCGTCCTCGACGAACCCGCCAACCGGCTGGACCCGATTGCGCACCGCTCCTTCTGCGAGCTCATTCGTGGCATGGCCACAGACCGACACACGGTGTTTCTCTCCTCGCACGTGCTCGCCGAGGTCGAGGCGGTGTGCGACTCGGTGCTGCTCGTTCGCGAAGGAGCGCTACTCAAGGCGGCGACAGTCGCACAATTGCGGGAGCACGCACCGCGCGTCGTGACCCTCACTCGAACGGACGGAACGACGGTGGTGCAGCACGTCCCCGCCGAACGCCCGGGTGTGCTCCGCGATCTGCTCGCGGATCCGGCCGTGGCGGACCTGACGGTTGTCCCGGCGTCACTCGAGGACGTCGTACTTGCGCTCTACACCGAGCAGGCCGCGTCGTGAAGGCACTGGTTCGCGCCGACCTCCGCAACAGATGGCGAAGCCTCGCGGCGCTGGCTGTCGGCTGCTTCGTCTTGCTCATCGTGCTGTCCGGGACATACAGCGCGTATGGCGGTGCGGCCGGATTTTCCAGTGCCTTCAATGGAAAAACTCCTCGGCTCTTCTCTGCGTTCTCCGGCTCAGCGTCCGGAGACGTCTTCAGTCCGGCCCACTTTCTTGCTTTCGGTTTCGGTCATCCGCTGTTCCTGGTGCTCTCGCTCAGTGTCGCTATCACCAGCGGCGTCGCCGCGATCGCCACCGAAGTCGAGACGGGACGGTCCGAGCTGCTTTTCACCGCGCCGGTTCGCCCGACGCAGATCCTCGACGCGCGCGTCCTCGAGTGGGCGCTCGCACAGGCAGCCGTGATCGGCGGCGCCCTGGTCGGCGCGCTCATAGGCACGCAGTTGTCCAGCGACCTGTCCGCCATATCCTTGGCTGTCCCGGTGCGGGCTTCGCTGCAGTTCTGTTCCGTCGCGTTCTTCGTCGCCGGGGTCGCCTTCGCCGCGTCGGCTCAAGCACGAACCCGAGGAGCAGCCTTCGCCGCCACTGTCGGCGTTGTCGCCGGTTCCTATGTGATCAACCTCGTCGGACTGCTGTGGTCACCGCTGTCATTCGTCCGGTGGATCAATCCGTTCGGCTACTACTCCCCCACGCAGGCGGCTGAGCATCTGCAGTGGGGCAATGCGGCAGTTCTCGTGGTTGCAGGGGTAGGGCTGTTCGGCTGGGCCCGGCATGCCGTCAGCCGGCGGGACCTCGCCTAGTCGACGCGGGTAGCCAGTGCGGGCAGGATCCGGGACGCCCGACGCGCCGGTGCCCAGGTTGCCAGCAGCGACATCGCGACCGTGATGAGCGCGAGAACCGTCGCCGTCCCCCACATCACGGGGAACCCGGTGTGCAGACCGGCAAACATGGCGCTCTTCGCATACATCAGCCACGTCGTCAGAATCCCGAGCACGCCGCCGATGAGGACGCCTTCGAACGCGATGAAACCGCTCTCGATCAGGAATGAGCGCTCGACTGTCTTCGCCCGGAACCCCAGCGCACGCAGAACGCCGATGCTGCGACGGCGCTCTCTCACGGCTCGGACCATGACCACGCCGAGTCCGCAGATGCCGATGAGCAGCCCGAGCGCCAGGAAGCCATCCATCAACCGGAAGAACGCGAGGTTGGCGTCAAACATCCGGCGGATCGTGTCGGCGACCGGTGTGGCGACCAAGCTCGACGACAAGTACGCGCCTTGCAGACGCGAGGCAAGAACTGTGGGCGGCAGTTGGCCGTTACCGCGTACAAGCGCACTCGTCACGCTTGCGGTGCCGCCGCCGAAGAGATCCACCACGCCCAACGGGCTCATTACCACGGGGAAGGCTGCCGGATATCTCGGCGAATAGAACATCGTCGCGTTGCGCAGGATGCCGACGATCGTTTTGGTGTCTTTCGTGCCCAGCCGCGGATCGATGAAGGTGAACGTGTCGCCGGGTGCGTAGAAGTCGCCCGGCGGACCACCGGTGGCCGCGAAGAAAGCGTCGACCACGACATAGTCGGAGTTGAGGCCGAGCGCCCGCCATACAGACGCGTCAGTGCGAAGGCCAGGCAGCCGCTTCGAGAACTGCATCGACTCGACCGCTCCCGGCGTCACCCCGACCGCGAGGGTGTCGACCGGTTCTTTCGTTCGTCCGCCCGGATCCATTGCTTCGACATGCGCTGTCGTCAGCGGTGTGACCTTGCTGATGTCTTTCGCCAGAGGTCCGCCGCGAAGGGTCGCAATCGCTGGGCCCGGCGTGAAGTCGATACGCGCTGTATATCCGGCGGTCGAGCTGGCCACTTGTGCATCGACGCTGTGCTGCAGCACGCCACCTATCTCGCTGATCAGGACGAGGACGAGGAACACGAGCGAATACATGACGAGCGTTGCGCCGGTGCGGAACCGCTTGGCGACGGGATAAGCGAAGGCGAGGCGCGCGGACAGTGCGCGCTCGGTGGGCCGCTCGACCAGCCTGCGGGCCGGTCGCAGCACGACGTCCTGGTTCTCGCTGACGAGAACGACCGCCGAGAGCGCCAGCAACGTGCCCATGACGACATACAGGGCCATCGATGGGCTGTCGTAGACGCCTGGCCGAACCAGGTTGACCAGGAGCGTCCACGTGAGCACCGCAAGCGACACCGCTGTATAGGTTCGCCGCATCCCGAAGCGCCGGACCAACAACGGCGCGGCGCAGGCGAGCGCCAATGCCGGCAGCAGGAACGTCCCCACCGGATTGCTGCTGGCAACGGCGGGCACCGACGCGACGGCGAACAGGACAGCGCACACCGTGGCAACGACGAGGCCGCGCCGACGTGAGTGCGCGGGCACGGAAGGCAGGTCACGAATCGCCGCGATGATGTTGAAGCGGCTGATGCGAACGCTGGTCGCGATGATCGTTACGAAGGAAATGAGGAGGCCGAGCAGCGCGCCGTTCAGCAAGCTCGTGCGCGTCACCGCAAAGCTGATGTCGAGACCGGACCCGTCCTGCGACCAGCTGCCGTAGATGCGCGCGGCGACATAGGCGACACCTCGGCCGAGAACGACGCCGACGCCGATCCCTGCCAGGGTGGCGATGACGGCGTACACGGTTCCTTCGATGGAGAACGAACCGACGAGGTGACTACGTTTGAAGCCGGCGGCCCGCAGCATGCCGAGCTGTGCCTTCCGCTCCTCGGCCAACATGACGAAGATGTTCATGAGCAGAAGCGCGCCCGCGATGATGCTGAAGCTGCCGATCATGAGGAACAGCGAACCGAGGCTGTCGCCAGTCTTCTTCGCGGTCTCGAGGACGTCGTGCTTGGGCGTCTCGACCAACACACTCGCGGCAGTCGCTCCCAAGGCGCGATCGATCTGCTCGGACACGGACCTGGTCAAGGCGCTTCCCGCCTCGACCCCGCCACGGTTGGACACGTAGGTGACCCAGCGCGTCGCATCGGTGGCACCAGCAGCCATGGCGAGCGTTCCCGGCGGAAGGAACACGTTGCGGTTTCGCGTTGCACCGAAACCCGTGCCGGCCAGACCCCGGTCCTCGACAATTCGGCCAACCACGACATGTTGCGGCCGGCCGAAGAGATAGAGCGTCATGCCGGAACCAGGCTGCAGATGCAACGCAGTCGCCAGTGTCTGATTGACGACAACGTGGCCGGGTGCGGGCGCCGAACCGCTGAGCCCGGACGGAGCACCCGCAACGCCGAAGCGTGCTGCGGCGTCGAAGTTGAGGTCCCACGCCAGCACCCGCGGTTCAGCCACGCGGGTGGCGCCCGACCCGCGACTGGCTGCGGCTTGCTGCACGGTCGCGGACAGCACACCATCAACATCCTTGGAGGACGCGACGTGATTGAGCGCCGCGGCGACAGTCGCACCGGTATTGGGCGTCGTACTGATGACGCGCTCGTCGATGTTGCCCAGGGTGTGGTACGCGACCTGCCGGACGGAGAAGCCCAGCGTGTCGCCAACGACAAGCGCGCCGACGATGATCGCGGTGCCGAGAATCGCGCCGGCAACGACCAGCCCGCCCTCAGTACGCCGCCGCGCGACCTGACGCAAGGCGAGCCTGCGCGCAACCGGCCGACGCACCGCGAACCACGTGACAAACGAGGCAAAGGCCGCGACGAGGACGACCAATGGCGCAGTCAGACCCGGGTACATGACCTCACCCCACAGCGGCGACCTCGACGGCACGACGAGGCTGGTCGACGTCACCGACGAGGCGTCCGTCTCGCACCGTGACGAGGCGACTGGCACGTGCGCCGATCGCCGGGTCGTGAGTCACAAGGACGATCGTTTGGCCCTCGCGGGCATTGAGCTCGCAAAGCAGGTCCATGACCTCAGCCGCCATGGTCGAGTCGAGGTTGCCGGTGGGCTCGTCTGCCCAGACGATCGCGGGTCGTCCCACGAGCGCGCGCGCAATCGTTACGCGTTGCTGTTCCCCCCCGGACATCTCGTTCGGACGATGCTCGATGCGATGACCGAGCCCGACCCGCTCCAGCATCTCGGCCGCACGCCGCCGGGCAGCCGCTGGATGGATGCCGACGAGCAGCAGCGGCAGCTCGACGTTCTCGAGCGCGCTGAAGACAGGAATGAGATTGAACGCCTGAAAGATGAAGCCCATCGAGCGCGCGCGATGCTCAGTGCGCCGGGCGTCGGACATGGCGAACAGGTCCTGGCCTTGTACGACGACTTGCCCAGCGTCGATGTCATCGAGTCCGGACAAGCAGTTGAGCAAGGTGGTCTTGCCGGAACCGGACGGCCCCATGACGGCGACCAGCTCGCCGGCCTCGACCGTCAACGTCAGGCGCTTGAGCGCTTCCACCGCGACATCGCCGGTCCGGTAGATCTTCGTCACGTCGGTGGCAGCGAGGATGGGTTCGGTCATGAGGGCACCGCCTCCCGGATGATCGGGCACGACATGCAACGCGGGCCGCCGCGGCCACGGCCTAGCTCGCTGCCGGTGATCGTGATGACCTCGATCCCGGCTTTGCGCAGCTTGGTGTTCGTGTCCGCGTTGCGCTCATAGGCCACAACCACTCCCGGTGCGACGGCGAGCACGTTGTTGCCGTCGTCCCACTGCTCGCGCTCGGCCTCGACGCTGTCGCCGCCCGTCGTGAGGACGCGCACGGCGTCAAGGTCCAGCGCCCGGGCCACGGCGCCGAACAATCCCTCTTCCGGAGTGACGACCGGCGCGGCCAGTGGCTCGGACGCGGTCAGCGTCCAGGTGCGCAGGCTCTCCGCGACATGCGGATAGGCGACGAAGGTGTCGCGGTCGACCATCGTCAGCACCGTGTCCAGGTGCATGAACGCGCGTGACTTCGGCATCTCGACGGCGATAACGCGGCGCACGGCGCTATACGCGAACAGCCGGCGAGCGAGGATCTCTACGGTCTGTGGCGCCGTGCGCTCGCCCATACCGATCATGACTGCCCCGTTGCCGATGACGAGTACGTCCCCGCCCTCGATCGTCGCCGGGTGGTGATCTGCGCCGTCGCCGCCGTACCAGATGTCGAAAGAGCTGTGTGCGAACCGGGGGTGGAACCGGTAGATCGCCTCCGCGTGGATGGATTCGCGTGCCCTCGCCGGCTTCGCCATCGGGTTGATCGTCACGCCGCCATAGATCCAGCACGAGGTGTCGCGAGTGAACATGTGATTCGGCAGCGGCGGGAGGACGAAGCCCTCTGGCGACAGAGTCGCGAGCCGGAGACTGACCACGTCGGTGGGTAGCTCCGCGCGTGTCAGGCCCGCAATCAGATGCTCGGCCAACGTTTCGCCATCGAGCGACGCAAGGTAGTCCCGCACCGGCCGGACGAGCGTAGGACCCAGATAGCGCTCGATGGCTATGCGGTCGAGTAGCCATTGGCGCGCCTCGACGATCTCGAGCGTCTCTGCCAGCAGGTCCCCGAAGTGCAAAACGTCCACGCCTGCATCGCGCAACGTGTCTGCAAATGCATCGTGCTCCTGGCGAGCACGCTTGACCCAGAGAATCTCGTCGAAGAGCAGACCCTCGACGTTTGATGGCGTGAGCCGGCGGAGCTCCAGGTCGGGGCGGTGCAGCATGACCTGCCGCAACGTCCCGACCTCGGAGTGGACGCCGTAGTCGATAGCGGTACGCAGCGTCGACGTTGTCATGACACGCTCACCAGCTCGCGAACCTCACTCTCCGCAGCAGCGTCGACGGGTTCGGGCGCCGTGCCATCACGTTCCTTGCGGGCCTTGAGGAATGCGTAGATCGGAATGCCGGCAAGGACGAGGATCATCGCCTGGTAAACAGCCTGATAGCCGGCGGCGGCGGTCACCCAGAGAGAGAACAGGACCGACAGGCCGGCGACGGCGAGATCGCGCGCAAGCGTCCAGCCCTGGACCTTACGGCGCCGGGATACCAGGTAGGCGAGCTGCGCACACGCTGAGATGAAGTACGGCAGTGCGACCGTGACAACGGACAGCGTCACCAGGTAGGTGAACACCGTCAGCCCGCTCGACAAACCGCTGTAGCTGTAGGCCATCAAAGCCGACGCGACCGCGGTGGAGAAAACAATGCCGAAGGTCAGAGCACCCCGGCTGTTACGACGCAGGAATGCCCGCGGGAACAGGTCGTGGCGGGCAGCGGCGTAGGGCATCTCGGCGGTGACGAGCGTCCAGCCGTTCAGGGCGCCGAGACCGGAGATGACGGCTGTCGCCGCAACGAGCTTGCCGACGATCCACGCGCTACCGAACATCGTGTGGAACGCCGCGACGAACGGAGCGCCGTCGTTAACGAGCTTGCCGTGCGGCTCCAGGCCCATGACGGCTGCCGTCACCGTGATGTAGAGAAGTGCGCAGAGCGCGGTGCCGATAACGGACGCAAGCCCGACGTTGCGCTTCGGGTCGCGGACGCGGCCGGCAGCGATCGCCGCGCACTCGACACCGATGAACGAGAACAAGGCGACGCCGGCGGCAATGGAGATACCGCTGTAGAGGCTGCCGCCGGTCGCGTTGAACGGACCGAAGTTGCCGCTCTTGACGAAGAACCAGCCCACCGTGCCGACGAGCAGCAGCGGCAGGAACTTGAGCACGACGGTGATGTTCTGGAAGATCGCCATGCGGTGCACACCGAGCAAGTTGATGGCCGCGGGGATCCACAAACCGGTCATGGCGATGCCGAAGTTGGTCCACCCACTCGGATTCGAGATCCCGAACAATGCCTCGACATAGAGGACCCAGGACGCGACGATCGCGGCATTACCGGCCCACGCCGTGATCCAGTAGCACCAGGCGGTCAGATAGCCGGCGAAGTCGCCGAACTCGTGACGCGCGAACGCGTAGACGCCGCCCTCAGCTGACGGGATGCGCTTGGTCAGCTGCCCGAAAAGCACCCCCAGAAGTACGGCGCCGACGGACACGGTCAGCAGTGTGAGGATCGAGCTGGTGCCCGCACCGGCCATGACCGCCGGCATGGTGAAGACGCCGGTGCCAATGATGCTGCCGATGACGAGCGCGGTCGCCGACGGCAGTCCTAGCCGCGACGCCATGTCGCGCGGGGTCTGCGCGACTTCAGTGGGCCTGCTTGCTAGAACTGTCATCGTCCTCACCTCGTTGTGAGTCGGCGGACGAGCATCGGGCTCGTCGCGTGCCTGAGTACTGCCATAGCCGTGCTGCCGAGTACGGCGCGAGCGGCAGCTGGTCGCGCATGAGTTGCCATCGCGAGCAACGTGCCGTCGACCAGGTCCGCGTAGGTCGCGATGTTGCGTCCCGGTCGCGCGTCCTCGAGGCGGACAATCGTCGCGGGTCGTTGGTCCGTCGACACCAGGTCGGCTGCCTCGTCGAGGCGCCTGTTGAGCGAGACGATCGTGTCGTAGTCGGTCAGAGGGTCGCTTAACACCGCCAAGACCTCGACCGGGATGTCGAAGGCGGCAGCCCACGCCCTGACGTCAGCCGCCAGTTCGGGCGAGTTCGTCGACGACGTCGGGTCGATGCAATAGACGATGCGCCGGAACGGAACAGCCGAGACCTTGTAGTTCGGCCCCGCCAACACGAGCGGGCCGCGCCACTGTCGTAGGACTGCCGTCGTCGTACTGCCGGTGGCGAGCTCAGTCACGCCTGTATGGCCGTGGCTCGACATCAGGAGGAGCGACGCCTCGTCGTCGCCGAGCGCTCGGATGATGCCGTCGACGACCGTGCGAGCGGCGATCACATCGACGCTCGCAGTACCGCCACTCGGCGTCGTGCGTAGCTCCAGCCGGCTCATGCCTTCGTCCAGCCACGGTGACGCGGTATCGACGTGGACGAACCGTCTGGGTGCCTCGAATGTCTTGGACATTCGGGTCGCGAGAATGACCATTCGCCAGCTGAGAGGCGAGAAGTCGACGGGGACGACCACTTGCGCGTATCGCGTCGTCAGGTCACTCAAGGTGCGACTTGGCGTCGTCATGGCACACCTCCACTCGACACGCTGCGCCCCGCATCGGCGCCAAAACAGAGCCTTAGGTCCTCGCGAGGTCGGCCATTGGGCCATCGCCTGTTGCCCGCGGAGTGGACAATGAGGCATGAGTCAGGCGCTCGTCAGGCGACCCTCGCCGCAGCTCGCGACCGGCCTGGTCACACACATCGAGCGGCAGCCGGTGAATGTGGATCTCGCTTTGCGGCAGTGGCAGGCATACGTGGATGCATTCGCTGCCTGTGGATGGACGAACACCGAGGTGCCACCCGCGGAGGACTGTCCCGACAGCGTGTTCGTCGAGGACGCTCTCGTCATGTTCGAGGACCTGGGTGTCATCACGCGACCAGGTGCCCCGACCAGGCTGCCCGAGATTGACGTCGTTCCCGAGATCGTCGCGACTCTCGGTCTGGAGAGCGCTCGCATCGCCGCACCGGGCACGCTCGATGGTGGCGACATCCTCAAGGTGGGCAGCGACATCTACGTCGGTAGCGGTGGTCGCACGAACGCCGAGGGCGTCCGGCAGCTACGAGGGATCCTCGAGCCGCGAGGGTATGCGGTCATCGCCGTGCCGGTCACCAAGGTGTTGCACCTGAAGTCCGCGGTCACTGCCCTGCCGGACCGAACGGTGATCGGGTTTGAACCACTCGTGGACGACACCCGCCTGTTTCCACGCTTCCGTCCGATGCCCGAGGAATCCGGTTCGCATGTTGTCGTCATCGACGACGAGACCGTGTTGATGGCGGCCGACTGCCCTCGAAGCGTCGAGCTCATCGAGAACCTCGGCTATCGCGTGGTCACCGTCGACATCGGCGAGTTCCAAAAGCTCGAGGGTTGTGTGACCTGCCTGTCCGTCAGAGTCCGCGACGTCCAATCTCGGCGTCCACTTCCCGGTCGGTGATCGGACGCCAGACGTCCCAGCCGTGGAAGAGCAGTCCGATGCCCCAAAGCCCGATCATCCATGCAGGCCAGAAGTATCCGGCGCCAGTGACTGCCCAGGTTGCGACAACGAGGCCGTTCACCACGATGAACGTGATCAGATGCCGGCCGAAGTCACGCTTGGCGACCAACCGCTGGCGGGCACGTTCGCGCGCCTCGTCCAGGACGTAGCCCTCCGGCTCCTTGGTGATGGTCATGACGCCTCCTTGATCTCATCGAGGCTCAATCGCATGAATCCCGCGCCGCCTTCGTAGCCACTGGTGACTACGTGACCGATGTCGCGCAGTAGTCGGCGGATAGCGAGGTTGTCTGCGTAGTACGTCGCGGTGAACTCGTGAATGCCGAGGGCTCGGGCTTCTTCCACCAAGCGACCAAGTAGTGCGATGCCGAGCCCGGCGTGCTGCCATGACTTCGCTACTTCGATCGCCACTTCCGCGGTCGGCAAGTCGTCGGGCCGGTCGAACTGCGCGACCCCGACAAGCCGCCCATCATCTGTAAAAGCACCCAGCGGCATGTCGTGCACACCGTCGGCGCGGTTTAACTGCCGGACGAGGTATGACGCCGGTGGCGGCGTACCCATGAAGCGTTTACGCAGGTCCATCGGGTCGGCACGGGCGATGGCGGCCTCGAGCGCCGACCCGTCTGCCGGAGTCAGCCGACGAAGCGTGACGGACCGCCCGTCCAGGAGAACCGTGTCGCTCACATGCTCAGTAGACGACTCATCACGAACGGTCGGAAGAGTCGAAGGTCCTAACTACGCGCCGTCAGCGGAGCGGGATCGCTTGCCCTGCACAGGTGCACGATCGCAGTCAGGCCACCACCGGGAGTCTCCCCAAGGGCGATGGATCCGCCGTCGGTCGCCAGTAGTCGGGCGACGATGGCAAGCCCGAGCCCCGACTTTCGCCCTGCTCGATCGCTGTCGAACCGCTGGAAGGCATCCGCCCTTCGCGTTGGCGACATACCAGGTCCGTTATCGGAGACGGCGAGCAGGACCTCGTCCGCGACCGACCGCAGTGACACGTCCACGCGGTGACCGGGCGATAGCGCGTCCATTGCGTTTGCGATCAGGTTGTCGAGCACCTGCTCGAGATGGTCAGGCGTCACCAGCGCAACTGCTGGTTCGGCTAAGACGTTGAGAGCCACGTCGCGTTCCTGCGCCAGCGGCTGCCACATCTCCACCCTTTCGATGACGACGTCTGCGACGTGAACGGCGCCAGGCTTCGTGGTGGTTTCCTCTGCCCGTGCGACGGCGAGCAGGCCGTCGAGCAGCCGGTTGAGCCGGCCAATTTCCCGCAGCGCGTCCGCCAGCTCCGAGCGGACGGGGTCGCGCGCCTCCTCGGCGAGCAGCTCCAGCCGCAGTTGCAGCGCCGCGAGCGGTGTTCGCAACTGATGGGATACGTCAGCCGTCATGTTGCGCTGACTGTCCAGCAGCTCACCCAGCCGCTGGGCCATCTCGTTGAAGGTCGCCGCGACAGCACGCACCTCCGGGGGACCGAACTCTGGATTGGTTCGGACCGATACCTCGCCGTGGCCCATCCGGTTCGCGGCAGCACCCAGATGGCGAAGCGGGCGCCCGATCCATCTCGCCAGCCCGGCCGCCACCGCGGCACCGAGCCCTATTGTGGCGATGACCGCAGCGACCAGCCCCAGCCAAAGCGCATGCACTCGCTTGTCGAGCGGGCCGTCGGCTCGGACTAGTACCACGGTTCCGTCCGGACGGTCGGGAGACCCGATCGGCGCGGTCACGACCACCGCATCAGTCGCATCAGCCGGTCGCCGCGCGCGAACGGCACGAAGGAGCGCCGCTGGGAGTGGCCGTCCCGCAGTCGTGATCACTTGACCTTGCCGGCCAAGAATGGCGACGTCATCGCCGGCATCGATAGCGGGTGCGGCCGCTCGGCCTCCGTCTGAAGAATCCGCGGCGTCACCCAGTCGTTCTTCTTCCGCGTTGGCCAGCGCCCGCGCGGCGGTCTGCGCGCCCGCTCGGAAATCATTGCGTTGCTGCGCCGAGATCTTCACCCCAAGGGGCCCGACGACCAAACCGAGTAGGAACACCAGCACGCCGAGGAACCCGGCGAAGATCCGTCGACTCATGGCTGCCGCAACCGAAACCCACGGCCATAGACAGTCTCGATGACGGATGCATCTCCGAGCTTGCGACGTAATGCAGCAATGTGGACGTCGAGGACTTTCATCGGCCCGTACCAGTTGACGTCCCACGCACGGTCAAAGATCTCCTCGCGCGACACGACCCGTCCCGGCTCCGTGGCAAGGCATACGAGAACGTCGAACTCCTTTCCGGTCAACGTGACCGGCTCACCGCCCAGGGCGACGCGACGCCCGGCGAGGTCGAGCAACAACGAACCGCAGCGAATGACACCGCGGTCGTCGCCGGGCCGGGTTCGTCGCAGCACGGCCCGCATTCGCGCGAGCAGCTCGGCAAATCCGAACGGTTTCGCGATGTAGTCGTCCGCGCCGGAGTCGAGCGCTCTCACGCGTTCGCGCTCCGTGTCCCGTGCAGTCACCACCAGAATCGGCGCCGTGGTGAGCTGTCGCAGCTGACCGCACAACTCGATGCCGTCGCCGTCCGGCAATCCCAGATCGAGCAAGATCATCTCGGCGTCGACGCACGCCAGCGCCTCGCGCCCTGAGGCGACGAGTTCGACCTCACAACCGGCTCGGGAGAGCCCGCGAGCCAGCTGCTCGCGCATCGAATGATCGTCTTCGACGACAAGGACGCGGACGCCTGCCAGCGCCTCGTCTGAATCCACGTGATCAACGCTAAGCCGTATGTCGGCCAGATGGCGCTAGACATTTCCTTAACCAGCAGGCGAGCAGGATCGGATTCGATGCCTGCTGACATCCGATCCCGCAATGCCCCGGCAGCGACGACTCAAGGGGCACCCCCACCCTGGTTGGCCGGGCAGCAGTGGGCCCAGCTCCGCCTCCGGCAGCCGGGCTGGCTGATCCTTCCGCTGCGCGGGTTCCTCGGCGTGACGTTCGTGTACGCAGCGCTGCAGAAGCTGGCAAATCCCAACTACCTGAACCCGAGCAACCCGTCGTCCGTCGTCGGGCAGATGCGCCTGCTGCGCCATGTCAGCCCCATCGGCCCGCTGCTCGGGCTGTCACTGCACGCCCCGACCTTGGTCGGGTTACTCATCGCGTTCGGCGAGCTGGCAGTGGGGATTGCTGTTCTTCTGGGGCTCTGGACGCGTCTCGCCGCAATAGGCGGCATGGCGCTATCGCTCACCTTCTTGCTCACGGTGAGCTGGCGGACCACGCCGTACTACTACGGCTCCGACATCGTCTTCTTCTTCGCGTGGACGGTCATCGCGGCCTTCGGCGCCGGGAACGTGCTCAGCCTGGACGGCTGGCTGCTCCAACGGGCACGCGCCGCCGCGGGGTTGCGGCCGCTGCCGGCACTCGTCTCGCTCGAGGTCCCGCGGCTGCGGGAACTGTGCGGCCGAAAGGACGCCTGTGGACTCCGGCCCACCGGGGAGTGCCGTCGTACGAACTGCGGAGTCTTCCCTGCCGGAGAGCAGTTACGGCCCGCTACCGCGACCGACGTCGACCGCCGCCGGGTGCTGCTCGGGAGCCGGGCAGCGCTGATCGCGGGACTTGCCGCGTTGGCAACCGGCGGCATGACCGCCTGGCTGGGCAGGCTGGTCGGGGGAACCACCTCGTCGCGGCAGTCGGCGCTGGGCCGTGCAGGCACGGCTCCGAGCACTCCGAGTGCCACTCCCCGATCGAGCGCACCGGCCGCGCAAAAGAGCAACCGGCCGGCCGCCCGCAGTGCACCCGGCACACCGATCGGTCGGACAACCGCCGTGCCTGTGGGGCAGGCCGGACAGTTCACGGATCCCGCCAGCGGCAGCCCGGCCTACGTTGTGCATCCGAGCGACAACACGTTCGTTGCCTTCTCAGCGGTGTGTACCCACGCCGGCTGCACCGTGCAGTTCGACCCCAGTGGCATGCAGTTCGTCTGTCCATGTCACGGAGGCACGTACGACGCAAAGACAGGACGTGTCCTCGCCGGCCCACCGCCGTCGCCGCTGCCATCCATACCTGTACACATCGTGAACGGCGAGATTCGGGTGGACTGACACGTGGCAACGTCACGCCCCTCGGTCACCGATGCTGTGCCCCGCATCGTCGGTGATGTTCTCGCCAGCGCGTCAGGAGCGGAGCGACGCGACGACCCGGTCCTGCCGCGGACCGGCGGCCCGGCCGGCAACGCACGACTCACGGCGTGGACGGGGCTGATCCTTCTCGCCGGCTACGTCGCCGAGTGCTTCACGCTGCTGTCATTGCACGCGATGCTCAACGTTCACATCCTGATCGGCGCCATACTCGTCCCGCTCGTCCTGCTGAAGACCGCAACCACCGCGTGGCGGATCGTCCGCTACTACCTGAAGTCGGCGTCATACCGGATCGCCGGGCCGCCCCCTTTGCTCCTTCGCATCCTTGGCCCGTTGGTCGTGCTGACCGGGCTTGCCGTGCTGGGCAGCGGCCTTGCGCTGCTCCCACTCGGCCAGTCGTCATTCACACCAATTTTCACCGTTGGCGGGCAGAGCATCGACCCGCTCACCGTGCACAAGCTCTGCTTCGTCCTATGGCTCGCGATCACCGGCGCGCACGTCCTCGCCCGTACTGTCCCGGCGCTGCAGCTCACCACGGGCCACATCCACGGCGGTGCGGCCGTGCCCGGCCGCACGGCACGGACCCTCATCGTCGTGGCAACCCTTGCCGTGGGCGTCGCGACCGGCGTCGTCGTCATGAACCTGTCTTCGAACTGGACCTCTGGGCAAGTGCACCGGGACGACAACGTCGGCGAGCACTCTCTGGGTGACCCGAATGCCAGTTCAAGCGGATGTCCTGGGGTCGGCGACCGAGGACCTTCGGCCCTGGCCTGTGCCGACCGGAGCGCAGACGATGAGTCTGCGCCGAGGTTGGAGACCACACATGACGACCAATGGATCCGTCGCAGTTCGCTTGCCGAGATCAATTGAGCAACTGGCGGCACACGAGGTGATGACGAGCACCTTCATCAGCGTGTCACCAGAAGACTCGCCATTCACCGCCTATGACGTCATCACCAAGCATCACGTTCACCACTTGCCAGTGATAGCGAGTGATGGACGATGCGTCGCAATCTTGGACGCGGTCGTTGCGATCGCGCGCGCTTCGGAGAAGCTGCTGCACGGCCATGGAAAGCTGCTCGAGCTGCAGGACGTGGAACGGCCACTTTGTGTCCTTGCCCGTACCCCGCTGAAACGTGTCGCCGCTCTGATGACGACAGCGGGCCTCGACGCCTGCTGCGTCGTTGACGGGCACGGTCGCATGCTCGGGCTTGTCACGGCGCGCGACGTCGTTGCGGCGGTTGCTGGCGTCCGCCCGAGACAGTTCGAGATGCGCTAGAGCGCTGAGGAGGTGAGGACATGTACGCGGGCTGGATGATCGCCGGAATGCTTCTCGGCGCGATCGCCGCCATCGCTGTGTGGGCGCTGATCGTCGCACTTCTCGTCACCTGGGTGGAGGATCGGCACCAGCACCGGCACGCCCCATGACGTTCCTGTGCTGGCCGCCCATGAGAGAACTCTCACTCCCGACTCAGCAGCGGCTCATGTGACCTGCCGATGCTCAATACATGACGGCGGTCAGCGAATGGGTCCCGGCGAACGGCAAGGTGCGCACTGCGCACATGGACCGATCACGGCTTTTCGACGACGTCGAACCGCTGCCCGCTGCCGACCCGGCGCAGCTGTTGAACCTCGTCGAGGCCGCGGACCTCACCGGCCGCGGCGGTGCCGCATTTCCGACGCATGTGAAGATGCGCGGCGTCCTCTCCGGTCCGGCCCCGCGCGTCGTCGTGGCCAACGGGGCGGAAGGTGAGCCGGCGAGCCAGAAAGACAAGACCCTTCTCGAGGTCAACCCTCATCTCGTCCTCGACGGGCTGCAGGTCGCGGCGCGCATTGTCGGCGCGGATCAAACCTTCCTCTATGTGCACGACGTCCCCAACGTCGTCTCAGCGACGGTCCGAGCCCTGGCGGAACGCCGTCTCCTCAGAGCTGATGAGCACGACGTTGAGCTCGTGCTCGCGCCGTCGGCGTTCATCTCCGGCGAGGAGTCGTCGGTCGTCTCCCGCGTAAGCGGCGGCGTTGCGATCCCGCGATCCAAACCGCCGCGCGTGTTCGAAGCCGGTGCCTTCGGTCGGCCCACACTCGTACAGAACGTGGAGACGCTGGCACAAATCGGTTACCTGGCCCGGGTCGGTACGCAGGAGTTCCGCCGCCTGGGGCCAGCCTCGCAGCCGGGCACGATGTTGTTCACCGTCAGCGGTGCGGTCCGAGCAGCCGGCGTCGTGGAAGCACCTGTGGGTGTCCCGCTGTCCGCATTGATCGAGGCGGTCGGCGGGTTGTCCGCACATCCGCAAGCCGTGCTGCTCGGCGGCTATCACGGCGCCTGGACACCGTGGTCAGTCGCGCGCGAACTGTCGATGTCCAACGAGTTGCTGCGCCCGCACAACCTTTCCGTGGGTGCCGGCGTTGTTGTGGTGCTGCCGGCGGAGGCCTGTGGACCAGCTGAGGTCGCCCGGGTGCTCGACTATCTCGCTGAAGAATCTGCCGGTCAGTGCGGTTCGTGCGTGTTCGGACTGCCGGCACTGGCCGCGGCGTACAAGGAGGTGGTCAACGGCCGACACCAGGCTCGACACCGGCGGCAGCTCGATGAGCTGCCTCCGATGCTGGAGCGGCGCGGCGGCTGCCATCATCCGGACGGCAGTCTGCGCTTCCTTCGTTCGGGGCAGGCTGTGTTCGGCGGACACCTCGCCTCACATCGGCGCGGCACATGTCCGCTTCCGGCCCATCCGCCTGTGCTACCGGTGCCGGTCAGGGCTTGATGAGCCGGTAGCCCGCACCACGAACGGTGTCGATCAATGGTTCCAGGCCGGGGCGATTGAGCTTCTTGCGCAGATAGCCGACGTAGACGTCGACAACATTGGTGCCCGGATCGAGGTCGTACTGCCAGACCTTGTTGAGGATGTGCGCACGGGTGAACAGCCGTGTTGGTGCCCGCATGAACAGCTCGAGCAGAGCCCATTCGCGCGGAGCCAGATCGATCCGGCGCCCCGCTCGCCACGCGACCTTCGTTGAGATGTCGAGCCGGAGATCACCGACGATGAGCTCGTTGCTGCCGGGGGCTTCGACCGTACGACGAACCGCACGCATCCGCGCGAGCAACTCGTCGAATGCGAAGGGTTTCGCCAGATAGTCGTTGGCGCCGGCGTCCAGGCCGCGAACGCGATCTGCTACCTCGGCACGAGCAGTCAGCACGATGACGGGAACAGTTGACCCCCGCCTGCGCAGCCGACGCAGGATGTCTTCACCGTCCCCGGCCGGCAGCCCGAGATCGAGCAGCACCAGATCGACCGCGTGACCGTAGGAGTCGAGGGCGGCCTCCGCTTCAGTTGGGGTCGTGGCGCATGTCACGGAATGCCCCTCCGCCGTAAGGCCTTTGTCGAGGAAGGACACGATCCGCTCGTCGTCCTCGACGACTAGGACACGCATTGCGGTTCCGGTTCGTCGAGCAGGTGGGGGCCAACGTGGACGATCGGGGCCGGGGCAGCACGATCGACACCCGGCAGCCACCATGCGGGCTGTCATCGATCGTCAGCTCACCGCCATGCGCGCGCGCTACGGCTTGGGCAATCGCGAGCCCGAGGCCCCGGCCTTCCGAATCAGCCGCGCCAGGCCGGGCAAATCGGCCCAGGGCGAGTTCACGTTGTTCTGGTGGGATACCTGGGCCGCTGTCATCGACCGAGAGGACCGTCCGCCCACCGGACTCGCTACCCACCGACAACGCGACCACATCGCCCTCCCGCGTCGCGCGCACCGCATTGTCGATGAGGTTGAGGAGCGCGCCGCGTAACTTTGCCGCGTCGACCCTCAAGACGAGATCGGGCACATCCGACAGCCGCCACTCGCGCGCTGCCATCACTTGTGTCGTATCGATGAGCTCCCGAGCGAAGCTGCGCAGGTCCACCGGCTCGACCGTCAAGAAGTCGGGCTCGAGAGCATGTCCGAGCGTGAGCAGCTGTTCGACCAGCGCCTTCATGTGGTCGATCTCGTCGACGACAAGGTCGATGGTTTCACGCACCGTCGCCGGATTCTCCGCGCCAGTGCGTTCGAGGACCTCGAGATGACCACGCGCGACGGTGAGTGGCGTCCGCAACTGATGAGAGACGTCCGAAAGCAGTCGCCGCTGCGCGGCCATCGCCGCGGAGAGCTTGTCGGCCATGACATCGAACGTCGCGGCGAGCCGACCGACCTCGTCCGAATCATGAGGATCATGCAGCCGACGATCCATTGCACCGGAGGAGATGTCGCTTGCAGTGTCGGTGATCCGCGCGACGCGGTGCAGCAATCGGCGCAGCATGAAATAGCTGCCGGCAACCGCCGCAGCCAGCGCGATGACCGCCTCGCCAACTGCCAGGTTGCGAACCCGACCTAGGTCCGCGTGCACCCGCCCGAGATCGGCCGCCGCTACAACGGTCGCGACCGGGCGACCACCAGCGATCAGCGGCGCGGCCGTCACCAGATAATTGTTGTCACCCGCTGTCAGTCGGGTGCGCAGCCCGACAGGGGGTGGCGTGCGGCTCCACGCCTTGACGACCGGCGAAGCCAACAAAGCCCGAGACCCGGCACTACCGATGAGCGATCCGTTCGGCAGGACGATCGCCACCGACTCACCACCGGGGAGTACACGAGCGCTGAGATAGCTCTCGCTGAAACCAGCGAGACGCTGACCTGACGGCCGAGCGCCAACCGCCTCACGAAACGCCTGGAGCTCGCCGACCAGCGACCGCGTCGTCGACGCATCGGACTGCGCTTGAAATGTGTGCAGCAACCCGAACAAGGCCAGTCCGATGATCACGGAGAGCATGAGCGCGACGAAAGTCGCAAGCCGAGCGGCGGTCCCCCACCGCGGCATCCAACTATGTGCCCGTCGCTCGCTCATCGTTCGTTGGGCTCCCCCGATCTATTGCCCGTGCGGTCGCCCTGGCGATCGTCACTCTCCCGGACGACCGGCTGCTCAGGCACGACGACGGTTGTCGACCGTGCGGGTTGTGGTGAGGCGCTTGTGCGCGGCGGCTGTGAGGTAACCGACGCAGCAGGCGTCGGGGTCGCTGGCGATGGGGATCGGTGCACGAACAGTTGCGACGGCACACCCGGGCCACTGGCTAGGGCCGGTAGCACCACGGCGACGAAGACCAGTGCTGTGACGACGGCTAGCCCGAGTGGTAGCGCCCACCACAAACGCGATGCAGGAACGGCCCGCAGCTCGCCGGGCTTCATGGGTGCACGCTCCTCGCCGCATCGGGCACGGGCATCAACGTCAGCGCGCGACGTGGGCACGCTCGCACTGCCGCCCGCACCGCTCGTCGTTGGCTCGGCGTCTGAAGGGGCGCCGAATCGACCCACGCATAGCCCCAGTCATCGAGGCCGACGCGATCGGGGAAAAGCCAGGCACAGATGCCGTGTCCGTCGCACTTCACCATGTCGACGGCGAGCATCTGGTCCGCGTGCTGCCTCATGCCGCATGCCTCTGCAGTGCGCGATCGGACATCGACACCATTCGACGGGTCACCGCGACCAGCACGACGAGGCCGCCCGTCACGACATACATCAGACGCAGGCGAGGCGTGTCACTACCAGCAAGCACCCCGTGCGCCCAAGCGAGACCGAACACCGCAAGCGCGACCCGATGGATCGGGCGCCACATCCGGCCGGTGAGTCGGCCCGCCAGAGCTGCCGTCGCGCCGACGAGAAGCGCGACGTAGACGCTGACCGTGCCGAGCGCGACAGCAAGCGGTCGGAAGCCGGAGGCACCCGGAACAAGTGCTCCGCGGAGCCCGACGCCCGCGAACGAGTCCAGCACCAAGGCCACGACATGCCCGAGGATGAGCACGACGGTGGCGGCGGCCAGCACAGCATGGACGCGGATGCGAGTAACCGGTGCCGGCCACCCCCATCGTTGCGCCAGTGGGTGCCGCAGCCACAGTCCGAAGATGGTCAGGGCGGTCAACGAGAGGTACGCAGCGATGCCAAGGCCACGACCCAAGATCCAGGGCAACATCTGACTCATGGCCGGCTCCAGACCAAGATCGGGGCAAGTGCGGCGGACCAGCCGAGCACGCCGTTGTCATCGACCCAGAGTGCGGCCAGACCGAGATGCTCAGCACTCGTCCGGACGCCACGTCGCCCGGCCAGAAACAGCGTCTTGCTCGCAACCTCGGCCGCCGCCGGATCACTGTCGACCACCGTCACCGCGGCGAGACCCTGCCCACCCGGCTGCCCCGTTCGCGGATCAATCAGATGATGCACGTCCTGTCCCGCGATCTGCCAGGAGCGGATGCGAACCGAGGAGGTCGCCACAGCTGCATCACGAACCTCGATCACCGCGACCGGTTGAGTGGTATCGGACGGATCCTCGACCCCAACGCGCCAGGGGCTGCCGTCGGCGGCAACCCCCCGGCACATGCAGTCGCCACCGGCCTCAACCAGGCTGCCCGTGGCGACGCGCAACCGATCGGCCGCCCATCGGACCGCGAGCCCCTTGCCGATGCCGCCGAGATCAATCGGCACTGGGCCGACGCGCACCTCACTCGAGACGTGGCGGAACTCCGGCCGCCACTCCGGCAATGCCATCCGCGGGATGAGCGCCGTGGCCTCTCGGAACGACGGCGCCGCGTGCTTGAGCGAGCGGTCGTATCCCAGGCGGACGAGATCGGCCAGCACGCGGGGATCGAACCAACCGAAGGTGCGACGGTAGGCCGCGTAGGCCCCCCTGATCGCGTCGAAGCAGTACGGCGCCACCGCCACCCACTCGTTGCCGCCGGCGTTCGCTCGCATCAGGTCACTCGACGGGTCGAAACGTGTGCAGGTTCGGTCCACCTCGTGAAACACCTGTAGGGCATCGCTCAACTGCGCCTCAGCATCAGCGACGGAGTCGTCGGAGACGATGTGGACGGAGATGCGGCTCGCCATCGCGCTGGTCTCGGCGATGCGTTCGGTGCCGACGGCGTCACGGACGAGCACCGGAAGCTCCCGTTGTGGTGTGGATCGGCGGCGCCGGGACCTGTGTGACGGTCGGCTGCGTCGGTGATTGCGTGGACGGTTGCGGCACCTGAACGCTCGGCAGTTGCGCAAGCGAGGCGGACAGCTTGGCGATCGCTGCACGTGGCAGGTCGTCCTCACTGGACAGCAGCTGGGTCAGATCACGTCGTACCTGCTGCAAGCTCGTACGCGCGGCGTCGATCTGCTGCGCGGCCTGCAACGAGGTCGCCGGCCTGGCCGGTTGAACACCGGACGACGCCGATCCGCCGACGGGCACCGCCGCCGCCCAGCCCACGGCGGCGGCGGTGCCAACCGAGACGATTGCCGTCGTCACCATGGCGACGTACCGGCGGCCGGGACCGTGCTTGCGCTCAGTCATCGCCGCCTCCTTCGAACTCGCCAGAGCCGCTGCCTGACCCGGAGCCGGCGCCGCTGGCGCCGGTGGTCGCGTGCGCCGCCGGCCTCGTCACCGGGGCCGGAACAGCTGCAACGGCGATGACGCTGGCAGCCTTGGGGCGTGCCGCCTGCACATGCGCTAGCTCCGTCTGCGCTGCGAGGACGCGCCGGTGCAGTGCAGCGAGCGAAAGCTCGCCCGCGCGCACCTGACCGGCGAGACGACGGCGTGCTCGGTGAACCGCGTGCTTGAGCGCGTGGTCTTCCTGGAGCAGGGAATCGATTTGCTGCTGGAGGTAGCCGGCGTCCGGCGCGGAGCGAGCGGGGTGCGCAGCGGCTGTCGGTTGCGCCGGATCGCCCGTTGCTGCGAGTCCGACGACCACACCGCCGCTCGCCCCGCCGACCAACACTGCGGATGCGAGCCATGTCTTCGTTGCTGCCATATCTCGAGCGTCGACTCGATCGCTAAGCACACGGTGAAGACCTGATGAGAGTCCTCTCATCTTCGTGCTACTTCGTGATGACCACCTTGAGCGCGTGCTCTTGCCCTGCGTTCGCAAACGTCTGGTAGGCCGTCTCGATTTCACTGAGCTTGAAGTGGTGTGTCGCGAACGGCTTCGTCGACAGCTGCCCGGAGGCGACCATCTGCAGCAGCGTCGGCGTGCTGTAGGTGTCGACTAGGCCGGTGGTGATGGTGACGTTGGCGGCCCACAGCTTGTCGAGCGCGAGAGATGCCGCCTTCCCGTGAACACCGATGTTGGCGACGTGACCGCCGGGACGCACGAGCTGCGTGCAGAGTTCGAACGTCTCCGGGACGCCAACGGCTTCGATGACAACGTCCGCGCCGAGGCCGTCCGTGACCGAGTGGATTCGGGCCACTGCATCTTCGCGACCGGAGTTGACGACTTCGTCGGCACCGAAGTGCTTAGCCATCTCCAGTCGGCTGTCGGCAAGGTCGATGGCGACAACGAGGCGGGGGCTGAAGAGCCGTGCTGTCAGCGTCGCCGCCAGGCCGATAGGACCGGCACCGACGACAGCGACTACGTCAGCCGGACGTACCGTGCCGTTCAGCACACCGACTTCGTACGACGTCGGCATGATGTCCGACAGCATCACAGCCTCTTCGTCCGTGACAGAAGCCGGCAACTTGTAGAGCGACGTGTCGGCAAACGGGATCCGCACGTATTCAGCCTGGGTGCCGTCAATCAAGTGACCGAGAACCCAACCGCCACCGCCACGGCATTGCCCGTAGTGGCCTTCGCGGCAGAAGCGGCAACGCCCGCATGCGCTGATGCAGGACACCAGGACACGGTCGCCGGGTCGGAAGTTGGTGACCGCATCCCCAACTGCCTCGATCGTGCCGACCGCTTCGTGGCCGAGGATGCGCCCTGAAGTGACCTCGGGCACGTCCCCCTTGAGGATGTGTAGGTCGGTGCCGCAGATGGTGGTCGTGTCAACGCCGACGATGGCATCGGTCGCATCCACGATGACGGGGTCCGGGACCGCCTGCCACTGCCGAACGCCCGGTCCGCCATAGACAAGTGCACGCATGGTGCCCTCCTTCACACGATTAGTCCTCGTGGAGCTCGACGACGCCTACCTCGTCCTCGGTTACTGAGACCCTGTGTCCGCCGATCTGGACGACCTCATGCCGCAGATGATCCGAACCGCTCGACTCTGGCGACACGGACTGCTTCACGTGCCGTCGGGACTGCCGGGTCCGTACGAACGACTCGAGGGACAGATACCGGTTGAGCACGCGAAGTGTCATCGCAACTCCTCTGACGACTCCACGCTGCACTGAAACGCGAGGCCCCAGTAGGGGATTAGGTCCTCCATCACGAAATTGGGACTTCCGACCCTGACATCAGACGCCCACATTTGGTCACTGTGATGGTGAGGAGTGGAGGGTGCCATGTTCGCTTCATGGATCAAGCGCGTGTCTCGAAAACTCCATGGAGATCGCTGCCCGGAGTGCGGTCACGCAGTGAAGGAGACCTTCTGCGAGGTATGCGGTTACGACCTCATCCGGCAGACACAGGGTCGGACGTTCCATCGAAACGTCGTCTGATCAGTCCACAAACGACAGGAGGTGATCTCGATGACTGTCGTGAATGAGCCTTCGACGGCGCCCGTGCAGAGCCAGCGCGCCAAATCCTGGTGGCAGTTGCCCGAGATCTGGGGAGCGTTGGGCATCGTCGCGATCTGGTTGGCGGTGCTGTTCGTTGGCGTGTATGGAAGCGACATGCGGTTTGCGAGCAACGACGGTAGTGCTAGCTCGATCCCCTCTGTCGTCGTAGTCGCAATCTGCGCCGCATTGGCGACGGCCGCGGTTGCGAAGCGCGCATTCCATCGGTGATCCGGAGGCCTGCCCCAGGTTCACAGGGCCTTTTCAGCCGAGCTTCGGCGTCACTTCAGGAACCCCGGGTCTGATGAACCTGGAGGTGAGGACGATGGCAATCGCGTTCCTTGCCCTGGCTGACGCCATCTATCTGCTCAGCGAATGGGCGATCTGGCAGCCGACTTGGGCGCTTTCGCGGGATAGCCGGCGTCAACAATCCGAACGGCATTGACTCGTCCCTAAGCGGAGTGCCGTTGCCCCAGGTCCTTCGTGACGGATCTGACGGTCCGAAGGAGGCGACATGTCCACCACGGCAACAGCGCCCGTCGCGCATCCGCCGGCCGCAGCCGGATCGGGGCCGGGCCGCCTGCGCTATCCCAGGCTGTCCGCAGCGTTCGCCGCCGTCGCCGGCCTCCTCGTCACCGCGCTCGGCGCCGGGATCGCTATCCGCTATCTGACCAAGACCGGACTGACCTGGACCGGCGTGCTCGGATTGTTCACACTGATCGCGGGCGTCACCTTGCTCGCGTACGCCTGGCTGGTCTACTGGCGCGTCTCGCATGGTTGGCAGCGGCTGTGGTTCATCCCAGTCGTATTTGTTGCGTTACTAACAATGTTTTCGGTCGCGCAAGGCACCATGCTTGCTTGGGCGCCCCGCAACAGCCTCGGCGCAACAACGCCCGCCGCAGATGGCCTCACCTTCAACAACGTCACCTTCCGCACCAGCGATGGCGTGCGAATGTCTGCGTGGCTCATCCCATCGACCAACCACGCAGCCGTCGTGACCATGCCCGGCGCAGGGTCCACTCGCACCGCGACACTCGCACAAGCAACGGTGCTCGCCCAACACGGGTACGGCGTGCTGATGGTGGACCCGCGTGGACAGGGCCAAAGCGGCGGCGGCGCAATGGACGCCGGTTGGTACGGCGACCGTGACGTCACAGCCGCAGTCCGCTTCCTGCGACACCAACCCGGGATCGATCCGAATCGCATCGGCGTATTGGGCCTGTCAATGGGCGGAGAGGAAGCGATCGGCGCCGCGGCCTCCGATCACGGCATCCGCGCCGTCGTCGCCGAAGGCGCCACCCACCGAACGGCGGCGGACAAAGCCGGCTACCTTCCCGGCGGCGTCGCCGGCGCCATCCAGCGCGGCATGGACTGGCTCACCTACGGCACCACTGCCATCTTGAGCCCGGCACCGGAACCAGACAGCTTGTACAGCGCCATCGCGCGGGCCAACTCGACGCAGTTCCTGTTGATCGCCGCCGGGAACGGCATCGACGAACCGGAAGCCACGGCCTACCTGCACAGCGCTGTCCCGAGCCGGGTTCACACCTGGACGGTGCGCGGCGCATCACACGTTCACGGTCTCGCGACTTCGCCCGCGGAGTGGACATCACGGGTCACAACGTTCCTTGACCTCGCGCTTGGGTGACTGGTTAGCCCTCGGGCCCGGATCACGAACTGTGCGAGAACACTTTGAAGCCGTTGATGACGAACGTGAACGCAACGGCAAGGACCGCGACCACCGACAGGGCGACCAGCCCACCAGTGTAGGAACCTGTCTGGCCGTAGATCGTGCCCATGAACAGTGGTGGGATGAAGCCGCCCAGTCCGCCCGCGGCGCCGACAACACCGGTCACTGCACCGACGCGGTCGGCGGGTGCGCGCTGCGCAACAAGGGCGAACACCGCGCCACTGGCCAGGCCGAGTGCGGCAGCCATCGCCAGGAAGGCGATCGTCGAGGTCGGCTTCAATGCGGGCGTCGCCGACTGGACGAGCGCGAACGCAGTGACCACGGCAAACGCAACGGCAAGAACGCGGGTCGGCGCGATCCGGTCGGACAGCCAGCCACCGACGGGGCGCATCGCGACCGCGAGCAGGACGAAGCCCGCCATCTTGTTGGCCGCGTCCGTCTGGCTCAGGGAGTAGGCGGTCTTGAGGTAGGTCGGCAGATAGACGCTGAACGCGACGTAGCCACCGAAGCCAACGGCGTACAAAGCAGACGCCTGCCAGGTGATCGGCAGCCGCACTGTTGCGCGCAGCCGCTGCCACGCCGAACCGGCGGGCACGGTGCGCCCGGGCGCATCACGAAGCACGAGCGCCGCGACCGCGCCATACGCCACCAGGACGCCGGCGACGATCGCGAACGGTGTGTGGATGTTTGCGTGCTCGACGAGCTTGACCGTGGTCAGCGCGCTGATCGCGGTGCCGCCCATGCCCATGCCGAAGATGCCGAGCGCCAGTCCGCGCCGCTCCGGCGGGAACCACGCGTTGACGAAAGGCACGCCGACGGCGAATGCCGTGCCGCCGATGCCGAGGAAGAAGCCGCCGACGAGCAAGGCACCGAGCGAGCGATAGCCGAACAACCCGAGGAACAGCACCGGGATGACCGTGATGAGGCTGACGAGCGGGAACATCACCCGCCCGCCGAACCGGTCGGTGAGCGCACCGACCGGGATGCGGCCGATCGAACCGACGACGACGGGCACCGCGACCAGCAGCGCCTGGTTGACACTGCTCAGCCCGAGGACCGTCTTGAAGTGCACGCCCAACGGCGACAGCAAGGCCCAGGCCCAGAAGTTCACCGCGAAGCCCAGCGTGGCCACGCCCAGCATCACCCACGGCTTGCGGCCGGAGCTGCTCGTGCTCGCGGGCGTGGCGGTGTCTTGCAACGTCATCGTCGGCATGCAGACATCGTCGAAGCGCGGGGCGCCCGCGCCCTAGGGCCTTTGGTCTTCTCAGCTCGGGCCAAGGTCCCGCTCCCAGCCGCGGCGCGCAGCCCGGCTGCCCAACCGGGCCGGCTCGCGCGATCGGTAGACGATGTAGGGCCGGGTCAGGTATCCGATCGGCTCGCGATCGACATAGAACTCACGCAGCAGCACGTGACCCATCGCGAGTGCGAGCGCGCCGTCCGTTCCGGGAGCGGGCGCGAGCCACTCATCTGCGAACTTCGTCGCGTCGCTGTAGTCGGGTGAGCAGACAACGACCTTCTGGCCGCGGTAGCGCGCCTCGGTCATCCAGTGCGCGTCCGGCGTGCGAGTAACCGGGACGTTGGAGCCCCACAGGATGAGGTATGACGCGTCCCACCAGTCGCCGGACTCGGGCACGTCGGTCTGGTCGCCGAACACCTGCGGCGACGCGACCGGCAGGTCGGCATACCAGTCGTAGAAAGACAGCATCGGCGCACCGAGTAGCGCGTGATAGCGCGCGCCGGCCGCGTGGCTCACCATGCTCATCGCCGGGATGGGCGAGAAGCCGGCGATGCGGTCCGGTCCCCAGGTCCGGACCGTGTGCACCTGCGCAGCCGCGGTGATCTCGACAGCTTCGTCCCAGGTCGCGCGGACGAAACCGCCCTTCCCCCGCTGCGACTTGTATGACGCCGCTAGCGCGGGGTCGCCGACGATCGAGGCCCACGCCGCGACCGGGTCGCCATCGTGTCGCGCCTTGGCGGCTCGGAACAGCTCGAGCAGGGAGCCCCGAATGTAGGGATAGCGAACGCGCGTCGGCGAACAGGTGTACCAGGAGAACGCCGCGCCGCGGGGGCAGCCTCGGGGCTCGTATTCGGGGCGGTCCGCGCCGACCGAGGGATAATCAGTCTGTTGCGACTCCCAGGTGATGATCCCGTCTTTGACGTAGACCTTCCATGAGCAGGATCCGGTGCAGTTGACGCCATGCGTTGAGCGGACGACCTTGTCGTAGCTCCACCGGTCCCGGTAAAAAGTGTCGGCGTCGCGGCCGCCGATCTGATGCAACGTGCGCAAATCCGGCGAGACGTCACCGTGACGCAGATGCCGGCCGGCCCGGATGAGCGCGTCGTCGAGCTCGGTGTCCATGCCGGCCATCTCGCGATTGCGCGTCACACTGTTTTCCTATCGTCGCCATACAAATGCACGTCACCCACCCCAACGGACTAACTTGCCGGTAAGAGCGCGCCGAGCGCCTAGAAGGTCGTTCGCGCCGCTGCCCGAAGCCGCTCGCGTGCATCAGGCGCGGCTGCATGCTCGATGAGCTCGTCGGCCTGGTCCTTCTGCGGCCGACCCCAGATCCGCGCAATCCCGTGCTCAGTGACGACATACGAGTGCTGGAAGGACGTCGCCGGCACGGTCAGCTGCTCGACGATCGTCGACGACTGTGAGGGTTCATGCCAGGACGGCAGGGCGATGATGGCGTGGCCGCCGACTGAATGCAGCGCACCCACCACGAAGTCGGTCTGCCCACCGAAACCGGAGTAGATGTGGCCATGTGCGTATGACGCATTTGCTTGCGCGAAAAGGTCGACCTGCAAGGCAGCGTTGATCGACGTCATGGTCTGCTGCTGTGCGATCACCGCCGGATCGTTGGCTCGTTCTGTGCGGCACATCAGCACGCGCGTGTTGTCCCCGAGCCAGTCGTAGAACTCGGCGCTGCCGGCTGCGAACGACGTCGTGAGGTCGCGGTCCGCGAGCACACCGTGCTGCGCAAGGTGCATGACGCCGTCGCTGATCATCTCGCTCCACACGCTCAGTTCGCGGTGGGAGTACATGGCGGCGAGAGCAGCGTCCGGGATCGCACCGATGCCCAGCTGGAGAGTGGCGCCGTTGGGCACGAGCGAGGCGACGTGGTCTCCGATGGCACGCTGCACGTCGCTCAGGGCAGGTCGAGCAATCTCAGCGAGCGGAGCGTCGACTTCGATCGCAAGGTCAACGCTGTCGATGGACAGCAACGCGTCGCCGAACGTGTAGGGCATCTGTGGGTTGACCTGAGCGACGATCATGCCGCCGCGCGCTCGCGCCGCTTCGATCGCGGCCGGCAGCACATTGACTTCGACGCCGAGCGACAGCATCCCCGTGCGCGCGGGCGCGGTGTGCAGCACGACGACGTCCGGCGGGATCCGTTGCTTCAACAGCGCCGGCACCAGGCTCAGCCGACTCGGGTAATAGGCGAGTGACGGACGTCCCCGCATGCCCGCGCCGACAAACGGCGTCTCGAGGACGACCCCCGGTCGATCCGGGATGCCCGCGGGCGCATTGAGCGCAAACAGCCGATATCGCTCGAGTGCGCTGTCGACGACTTTGAGTGCTTCCCACGGAACCGCGTGATTGCCGCTGACGACAACGCGCGGTTCCGTCATCGGCCGGGCGACCAAGTGGTCGTGCAGAGTCTCGGCGGTGACGGTTCTCACGAGTTGAGCCTGCCCCGCCCGAGTGGCCTCAGGTAGGGCCAATGGACCCTATTCGGTCACTTGCGGCGAAGCGCCTCCTGCTTTGTCACTACGTGGGGTCGAATCTCCGCAACGACGTGCATCCGGCGATGCGTGCCCGAGTCGCCTCGAGTGACGCCGGCAACGCACCTGCTGTCCATGCTTGTACGGCGATGTTGCCGAGTGCCGTCGCCTCGACCGGACCCGCGACGACGGGCAGCCGAATGGCCGCTGCGGTGAGCCGGCAGAGTAACTCGTTCTGCGCCCCGCCTCCGACGAGGTGCACGACCTCGATGGGTTGCCCGGCGAGTTCGGCGGCCTGATGCACGGTGCGAGCGAACGCGGCCGCGAGTGAGTCCAGCACGCACCTCACGATCGCCACGTCGTCCAGCGCCCCGCCCGCAGCCGAGACGATGCGTCGCGGCATTGCTCCCGGTGGGATGAACGCAGGATCGTCCACGTCGACGAGCGGGCCTCCTGGCGGAAGTCGCGCGGCGGCGACCAGCAGTGAGTCGAGATCGCTGCGCTGCCATTCGCGTAGACATTCCTGCAGGAGCCACAAGCCGCCGACGTTGCGCAGGAAGCGGGTTCGCCCGTCGACGCCGGCCTCGTTGGTGAAGTTGGCCGCGCGCGCCGCATCGGTGAGCACCGGACGGTCGAGCTCCACACCGACGAGCGACCAGGTGCCGCAGGAGATGTAGGCGAAGTTCGCTGTCGTCGCAGGCACACCAACAACCGCGGAAGCAGTGTCGTGCGAGCCGACGGTGACCACCGGTATACCTGCCGGCGTACGACCGCGGACTGCGCCCGGTGCCTCCAACGGCGGGAACAGGTCCTGCGGGTAGCCGAGCCGGTCCAACAGTCCTGTCGCCCAGGTGCGTGTCCGTGCATCGAGCAGGCCCGTCGTCGAGGCGTTCGTCACTTCGGTCCGCAGCTCGCCCGTGAGCCAGTAAGCCAGCAGGTCAGGGAGCAGCACCGCGTGCGCAGCATCCGCCCACCGCGGTCCACGTCGTTCGGCCGCGAGCTGATAGATCGTGGTGAAGGGCAAGAACTGCAAACCGTTCACCGCAAACAGCTCCGCGGGCGAAGCGATCGCGTGTACGTCGTTGACGTATTTCGCCGTTCGGTCGTCGCGATAGGAGATCGGCTCGGCGAGCAGCCGGCCGTTGTCGTCGAGGAGCCCATAGTCGACGCCCCAGGTGTCGATGCCGATCGAGGTGGCGGCTGGGATCCGGCTGAGACCGAGCTCTACGTGCCGGAAGACCTCGCTCAGGTTCCATCGCAGGGATCCATCGATTGCGCCCGCCGCGTGCGCGAACCGGTGAACGACGTCGAGCGTGATGCGGTCGTCATCGACGGTTCCAGCAATGACCCGGCCGCTCGAGGCGCCGATGTCGACGGCAGCGAAGACCTGGCCCGACATGTGTCAGCGCAGGAAGGCTGCGGCCACACCGGCGTCGACCGGGATCAACAGACCCGTGGTGTGGCTGAACTCGTCCGACGTAACCGCCGCGACAGCGTTGGCGACGTGTTCCGGCAGCACCTCGCGCTTGAGCAGCGTGCGCTGCGCGTAATAGCCGCCGAGCTCGTCCTCGGGAACGCCGTAGACCGCAGCCCGCTGGGCGCCCCAGCCGCCGGCGAAGATGCCACTCCCCCGCACGACGCCGTCAGGGTTGATGCCGTTGACCCGGATGCCGTGTTCACCGAGCTCGGCAGCGAGCAGCCGAACCTGGTGCGCTTGGTCAGCTTTGGTGGCGCCATACGCAACGTTGTTGGGGCCGGCGAACATGGCGTTCTTCGACGCGATGTAGACGATGTCGCCACCGAGTTGCTGGGCAATCATCGCCCGGGCCGCGGCCTGCGACACGAGGAAGCTGCCCTTGGCCATCACGTCGTGCTGGAGATCCCAGTCAGCCTCAGTCGTCTCGAGCAACGACTTGGAGAGGGAGAGACCTGCGTTGTTGACGACGAGGTCAGCGCCGCCGAAGGCGAGCACGGTTGCGTCGAAAGCCGCTCGCACCGCGTCGGCCGAGCTGACATCTGCGGCGATGCCGATGGCGACGTCACTGCTGCCGATCTCGGCGGCCGCAGCTGCGGCTGCGTCCGCGTCCAGGTCGGCGACGACCACGCAGGCTCCGTCGGCCGCGAGGCGGGTCGCGATTGCCTTGCCGATGCCACTTGCCGCTCCGGTCACCAGGGCAATGCGCCCGGCGTGCCGCTTCGGCTTGGGCAGCCGCTGCAGCTTCGCCTCTTCGAGCGCCCAGTATTCAATCCGGAACTTCTCGCTCTCCGGGATCGGCGCATATGACGACACCGCCTCGGCGCCGCGCATGACGTTGATGGCGTTGACGTAGAACTCGCCGGCGACGCGAGCGGTCTGCTTGTCCTTGCCATAGGAGAACATGCCGACTCCGGGCACGAGCACGATCGCCGGGTCGGCGCCGCGCATCGCCGGCGAATCCACGCTTGCATAGCGTTCGTAGTAGGCCGCGTAGTCGGCGCGATATAGCGCGTGCAGCTCAGCGAGACGGGCGACACACTCCTCAACCGTTGCGGTCGCCGGCAGGTCGAGCACGAGCGGCTTGATCTTGGTGCGCAAGAAGTGATCCGGACAGGACGTGCCGAGCTCGGCGAGTGCGTACAGCTTCTCGCTCGCGAGGAATTCGAGCACCGCGTCGCTGTCGGTGAAGTGGCCGATCATCCGGTTGTCACGGGAGGCAACGGCACGAAGGTATGGCGCCAGTGCCGCCGCCTTGAGCCGCCGCTCGGCGACGGGCAGTGGCCGGCGTTCCTCGACCACGGCACCGAACGGTTGCGGGTGTCCGTGCGCATCGAGGTAGCGCTGCGCCTCGGCGATGATCCAGGTCGAGTTGCGCTCGCACTCGTCGCTGGTGGTGCCCCACGCGGTGATGCCGTGGCCACCGAGGATGCAACCAACGGCGTCGGGGTTGGCGGCACGAACGGCCGCGATGTCGAGTCCGAGCTGGAAGCCGGGCCGCCGCCACGGCACCCACACGACCAACTCGCCGAAGATCGCCTTCGTGAGCTGCTCCCCGTCTGCGGCGGTAGCGATCGCGATGCCGCTGTCGGGATGCAGGTGGTCGACATGCGTCGCGTCGACGAGGCCGTGCATCGCGGTGTCGATCGACGGCGCAGCGCCGCCTCGGCCGTGCAGGCAGAAGTCGAACGCCGCGACCATCTCGTCTTCGCGCTGCTCCCCCGGGTAGACGTCCACCAGCCCGCGCAGTCGGTCGAGCCGTAGCACGGCGAGACCGTTCTCCGTCAGCGTTCCCAGGTCGCCCCCGGAGCCTTTGACCCACATCAGCCCGACGCCGTCACCGGTCACCGGATCGGTCTCGGTGCCCTTCGCCGAGGTGTTGCCGCCGGCATAGTTGGTGTTGCGTGGATCAGCCCCGAGTCGGTGCGACCGCTCGATCAGCTCCGCGACCGTCGAGTTGCTCATGCACCCCACCCGGCCTGGGTGCCGCCGACGCGGTCGGCGACGATCCGCTCGGCGTACCCGCTGTCGCGATACGCGGCCATTGGGTCGGCCGGCAGCCCGCGCGACGATCGCCAGTCAGCAAGGTCGGCACGCACGTCCGTGTAGAAGGCATCCATGAGGATGCCGTTGCCGGCCAGGACGTCACCGGCCTGCTCCGCTTCGGCAAGTTCGGTCCGGTCGACAAGCAGCGCGCGCGCCGTCATCTCCTGCACGTTGAGCACCGAGCGGATCTGGCCGGGGATCTTGGCTTCGATGTTGTGACACTGGTCGAGCATGAACGCCACCCCGCTGTCGGCGTCATATCCGCCGCCACGAACGACCTCGACCATGATGCGGAACAGCTGGAACGGGTCGGCGGCGCCGACCATGAGGTCGTCGTCGGCATAGAACCGCGAGTTGAAGTCGAACGCGCCGAGGCGGCCAAGTCGCAGCAGCTGCATGACGATGAACTCGATGTTGGTGTGTGGCGCATGGTGTCCGGTGTCGAGACACACGACCGCGCGTTCGCCCAGCGCCAGGCAGTGGACGTAGGCCGTGCCCCAGTCCGGCACATCGGTTGCGTAAAAGGCCGGCTCGAAGAGCTTGTATTCGAGCACCAGTCGCTGGTCACGGCCGAGGCGCGCGTAGATGTGAGCCAGCGAGTCGGCGAGTCGGTCCTGCCGGTTACGTAGATCAGCCTGGCCCGGATAGTTCAACCCGTCCGGCAACCAGACCTTGAGGTCGCGACTGCCGGTGAGATCCATGATGTCGACGCAGTCGAGTGCGTGCCGGATGGCCTTGTCGCGGATGCGATCGTCGGCATGGCACAGACTGCCGAGCATGTAGTCGTCGTCCTGGAACGTGTTGGTGTTGATGGTCCCGAGCCGGACACCGCAGTCCTCCGCGTGTCGCTTGAGCTTGTCGAAGTCGTCGACGAGGTCCCACGGGATATGCAGCGCGACCGACGGCGCGATCCCGGTGTAGCGGTGCACTTGGCCCGCATCGGCGATCTTCTCGAACGGATCGCGCGGCACACCGGCTTGGGCGAAGACCTTGAAGCGCGTGCCGGAGTTGCCGAATGCCCACGACGGCAGCTCGATGGCCTGCCGCCCGAGATCGCCGGCGATCACGTCAAAGCTCGTCATCGGGTCCTTGACCCTCTCCGATCGATGTTAGATCGTTGATAACTGTCACACGAACTAACACCACCGTCAATCGCCGCAAGAGAATGAGGTGCTCGTGACGGAGGATCGGCTGGCCTGGCTGAGCGCCGAGCTCGCCGGGACGGGCACGGTGTCGCTTCGCGACGCGGCCACTGCGCTCGGCGTGAGCGAGATGACGATCCGACGTGACCTCGCGGAGCTGGAGGAGCGCGGGGCCGCCCGGCGGGTGCGCGGCGGCGCTCGGGCGATCGGTCCGCAGACCTTCGCGCAGCGCCGCGACCGGATGGCGCGGGCGAAGTCCCGGGTGGCCGCGAAGCTGGGCCAGTTCGTCCCGGCCACCGGTGCCATCGCCTTCGACGCGTCGTCGACCGTCATGCGGCTGGCGGCAGACCTGTCGACCGCACGCGACCTCGTGGTCTTGACGAACGGGCCGGACACGTTCGCCGCCCTGCAGGGTCAACCGGGCGTCATACCGATGCTGACCGGCGGTCAGCTCGACCCGAGGACGGGCAGCCTGGTCGGTCCGCTGGCGTCGCGGGCTGCGGGGCAGATGACCGTACGGCGTTTCTTCGCCTCCGCCGCTGCGATCGATCCGAGCGGCGCACACGAGGAGACCCTCGAGGAAGCGGAGGTGAAGCTGGCCCTGGCACGCGGCGCGGACGAAGTGGTGCTTGCCGTCGACTCGTCGAAGCTCGACTCGCGTGCCTTTGCGGTCGGCCTCGACTGGGAGCGGATCGACGTGCTCGTGACTGAGCTCGACCCGGATGACGACAAGCTGCGGCCCTACCGCCACCTGGCCGCCCTGCACTGAGCCCCAGGATCAGCGGACGGCGACTCCTTCATACATCGCGCCGATGGCCTTCGGCTCGCCGTGGTTGTAGTAGCGATCGAGACTGGTGATCGTCATCCCGCCCGCCTCCACGATGCCGGCGATGTCGCGATTGAGGTTGCAGCCACCGGCGATGCGGTTCTGCATCCCGTTGAGCCGGTCTTGCCAACGTCGTACGCCTTCATCGGGCGCGGCACCGTGCTCAACGAAATGGAAGCGACCTCCAGGACGCAGGACACGATGTGCCTCGCGTACGGCGGCCACCGCGTCCGGGATGGTGCACAAACTCCAGGTGCAGAGCACGGCATCGACGCTCTCGTCTTCAACCGGCAGCCGTTGCCCGTCGAGGCCGACAACGTCGACATTGACGGCTGTCGCGTTGATGCGGTCGCGCGCCAGGTCGACACTGCGTCGCGACGGTTCGACCGCGAGCAGCCGAGTGACGTCAGAAGGCAAGAACGGCAGGTTATGGCCGGTGCCGAATCCGATCTCGAGGACCTCGCCCTGGAGCTCGGAGCAGACCCGGGTGCGGATCCGACGAGTCTGCTTGTTGTTCATGACCAGGTTGATGACGTGCGGCAGGACGCGGTCGTCGTAGAACCCCATCGATGCTCCCTTCGGCGCCGCTGGCTAGCGCGACGTTGAGACAAGCATCCTGTCGATGCTTTCGGGCGCGTCGGGCCTGCCCCATAGATAGCCCTGGCCGTGGTCGCAACCGAGTCGGCGCAGGGTGTCGCACTGGCTCTGGGTCTCGACGCCTTCGGCGGTGACGCGCAGGTTGAGCGTCCGAGCCAGGCTGGTGATTGCGCCGACAACCGCGTCGCTTTGCCGGTTGGTGTCGACCTCGCGCACGAACTCCCGGTCAATCTTGATCATGTCGATCGGAAGCTGTGTGATGTAGGACAGCGACGCATAGCGGGTGCCGAAGTCGTCGATGGCCACCTTGACGCCGCGGTCGTGCAAGCGCGTGAGCGCCGTGGCGGCGGAGCCAAGGTCGGCGACCAGCGTTGTCTCGGTGATCTCGAAACAGAGCCGCTCAGCGGGCAACCCGGCGAAGTCCAGCAACTCGACCACGCGCTCGGCCAGGTCAGGCACCGTGAGGTCGCGCGCGGACAAGTTGACCCTGACCGTGGGCGCGAGATCTCCGAAGCGGTTGAACCAAGCAGCAGCTTGGACACAGGCCCGGTGCAGGACGAGTTCGTCGACGGCACGAATCAAGCCTGTCTCTTCGGCAAGCGGGATGAACGCATCGGGTAACAGCAGGCCCTTGTGCGGATGCTGCCAGCGGATGAGCGCCTCGGCAGCAATGAGAGCACCGTCGTCGAGGTTCACGATCGGCTGGTAGGCCACTGTCGGAGTTCCGCGAGTGATCGCGTCGCGAAGGTCATGTTCGAGTTCGAGCCGGTTCATCACGGCGATGCGCAGCCGGTCGTCGAACATCTCGTAGTCGCTGCCGCCACGCTGTTTGACGACATACATCGCGGTGTCCGCGTCCCGAAGCATCACGGTGGGATCGGCATTCGAGTCTGCAGTCGCGGCGATGCCGATGCTGGCCGAGGTCACCAGCTCCCGGCTGTCTGCCTGGAACGGGGCGCGCAGCGCATCTTGGATCCGCTCGGCCGCCGCGATCACCTCCCGCGCCCGGCCGTCCTCGTCGGCCGCCGCGCTGGCGTCCACGGTGACAACAAACTCGTCCCCGCCGAGACGCGCCACCAGGTCTTCTGGCCGGAACACGTCGACGAGGCGGTCGGCGACCCCTTGCAGCAGGATGTCGCCGGCGGCGTGCCCAAGCGAGTCGTTCACCACCTTGAACCGGTCGAGGTCGAAGAAGAGCACCGCGACGACGCCCGGCTCACGAGCGAGGGCTCGGATCGACAGGCGCAGATGCTCGAGCAGCAGGCTGCGGTTGGCCAAACCGGTGAGCGGATCCCGGCCGGCCCGCGCGGCCAGCTCGGCCTCCACCTGCTTCTGCTCGGAGATGTCCGTGACCAGCCGCAGCAGATAGAGCGGCCGTGCGCCCCGATCGGTGCTTCGGGAACGCGGCTTCGTGTTCACGACTGTGGCCACGCCCATCAGGACCCACACCACTGTCCCGTCCGACCGGACCAGTCGGGCTTCCGATGCCGGCACCGGTCCACCCACGAGCAGGGCATGCCGCGTGAGCTCGGTGTCGAGCGCCCAGTCTGCCCGGTGCAGCATCCGTCGCCACGGTCGGTCGAGCATCTCGGAGCTGTCCCACCCCGTCATGTCAGCCAGCGCCTTGTTCGCGGCAATGACCTGACCCGCGCGGTCGACCACCGCAACACCGGACGGCGCATTGTTGAAAATCGCCTCGAGCAGACCGGCGGCGTGCTTCTTCGGCACCCGCAAGCCCGCGGGAGCCAAGGTCGCATCCGAGGCGGAACGCCTCGGCGGTCGATCGCTGCGCCGAACCGGATCCATAGGTTCACCTCACCGCGCAGCCCGCGGCCCGGCCCCCGATCCATCCAACCAGTCGCCGACGGTTAGCGGCAAGATGACGTGATGCGCTTCGGAGTCGTCGGCACACACTTCTGGGCCCAACAGGTGCATGCCCGCGGGTTGCAGCGCTGTCCCGAAGCCGAGCTCGTCGGCATCTGGGGACGTGATCCCGAGAAGTCCCGAGCAGCCGCCGAGGACCTCGGCGTTGCGTCTTATGAGAGCTATGACCGGCTTCTTGCGGATGTGGACGCGGTCACTTTCGCCGTACCACCGGATGTTCAAGCTGATCTCGCTATCGCCGCGGCGCAGCGCGGCCGGCACCTACTGCTCGAGAAGCCCGTCGCGACGTCGGTGCCCAAAGCGCGCGAGCTACTCGACGCTGCGCTGTCCGCAGGAGTCGCGACCACTGTCTTCGTGACGTCGAAGTTCACGCCGGAACATCGTCAGTGGCTCCAGGATGTCGCAACGGAAGGTCCCTGGTATGGCGCAACCGCGGTTTGGCTGGGCTCCGCATTCGAAGCGGACAGCCCGTTCAACACACCGTGGCGGCACGAAAAGGGTGGTCTCTGGGACGTGGGTCCCCATCTGCTCGCCGCGCTTGAGGACGCGCTCGGACCAGTCCAGCGGGTCGTCTCGGCGGTGGCCGGTGGACGAGGGACGACGCATCTCGTGCTGGTGCACACAGACGACCGGTTGAGCGCGGCGACGGTGACGTTGGAAGCGCCCCGAGCCGCGGCGCGAGTCGACGTGACGGTGTGGGGTGAATCCGGCGTGACAACGGTGCCGTCGGGTTCGCGGTCGGAAGTTGTCGACGCGTTCGCCACTGCCGCCGGCGAACTCGTCCGCGCCGCGACTGACGGCACCGTTGTCACCGTGGACCTCGCCTACGGCGTGCACCTCGTCGAGGTACTCGCCGAAGCCGAGCGCCTTACCTCTTCGCCCGTCAGACGCTGACGTGGCCGGCGCCTAGGCCCACCGTCACTCCGCGGGCCTCGGCTAGCACGGCGAAGGGCAATGGCTACAGTTCCGCCATGTCGATCGCGATCACAGAGGACCATCGGGCGCTCGCGGACACCGCCCGCGACTTCTTCCGCAAGCAGGACACTCGCGCCGCGGCGCGGGCACTGCTCGAGTCCTCTGATGAGTCGCTGCCGCTCTTCTGGACCAGCGTCGTCGCGCTCGGCTGGCCGGGCCTTGCGGCGTCGGAGGAGTACGGCGGCTCCGGGTTCGGGCTCGAAGAGCTGGTCGTCCTCGTCGAGGAGCACGGGCGCGCGCTCACGCCAGGGCCCTTCGTGCCGACAGCGCTAGCGACAGCTTTTCTGTCCGCCGTTGGCGGCGACACCGCCAAGCTCATCGTCCCCGCACTGATCGACGGCTCGCGGACAGCAGCGGTGGCCTTCGGCGGGGCGGTCGAGGTCCGCGACGGCCGGTACTACGGGTCAGCGGGCGCGGCGTTGGCCGGCGGCTTGGCCGATCTCATCCTCGTCAGCGTCGGTGACGATGTCCTCGTCCTGGACCGCGACGCCGCCGGCGTGGAGGTCGCCGTGCCGGCGAACCTCGACCGAAGCCGCCGCTCGGCCCGCGTCACGCTAGAGGGAGCGAGCGGCACCGTGCTGTCGGGCGCGGCAGTCCTGCTCCGCGACCTGAGCCGAGTGTTGCTCTCCGCGGAAGCGGTCGGCGTCGCCCGGCAGTGCACCGAGATGGCCGCCGAGTACGCCAAGATCCGCGAGCAGTTCGGACGGCCGATCGCGATGTTCCAGGCGGTCAAGCATCACTGCGCCAACATGCTCGTGGCCACCGAGCTCGCGACCGCAGCCGTATGGGACGCCGCGCGCGCCGCTCGTTCGGGCGGTGACGAGCTGTCGCTCGCCGCTGCCATCGCCGCGTCGCTTGCCGGACCCGCTGCAGACCTGTGCGCCAACCTGAACATTCAGGTCCACGGGGGCATCGGCTTCACCTGGGAGCACGATGCGCACCTCTATTTACGTCGCGCGGTCGCACTGCGCGCATTACTTGACCCGAACCGCGCCGCCGTCGATGCGACTGACCTCACCCGAGCCGGCGTACGACGCGGCAACGCCGTCGACCTTCCGCCAGAGGCCGAGCAGGTGCGCACCGAGGTTCGCGCCTTCGTCGAGCAGATCGCCGGCTTGGACGCGGCAGCGCAGAAGTCGGCGCTGATCGAGAGCGGCTACGTCATGCCGCACTGGCCGCGCCCCTGGGGCCGCGACGCGGGAGCGGTCGAGCAACTTGTCATCGAGCAAGAGTTCACGGCGGCGGGCATCAAGCGGCCGTCATACGGAATCACCGGCTGGGTCATCCTCACGCTCATCCAGAACGCGACGCCGGAACAAGTCGCTCGCTGGGTGCCGTCCGCGCTGACCGAAGAAGTCGTCTGGTGCCAACTGTTCAGCGAGCCGGGTGCCGGCTCGGACGCAGCGGGTGCGAAGACGCGCGCGACGCGGGTCGAGGGCGGCTGGCTGATCAACGGCCAAAAAGTATGGACGAGTGGCGCGCACATCGCCGGCCGTGGCTTCGCGACAGTGCGCACCGATCCGGACGTGCCCAAGCATGACGGCATCACGACGGTGGTCATCGACATGAAGGCGGACGGCGTCGAGGTACGTCCGCTCCGGATGGTCACCGGTCATTCGGAGTTCAACGAGGTGTTCTTCAACGACGTCTTCGTGCCCGACGACGATGTGGTTGGTCCGATCAACGGCGGCTGGAAGGTCGCCCGCGCAACGCTGGGCAACGAGAGCGTGAGCATCGGCGGTGGCCAAGGCGGCGCCGCGATGTCAATGCCTCCCGAGTTCCTCATCCCCCTGTATGACGCCCATCCGGAGCGGCTTGCCGGTGGGGCAACGCGCCTCGGAAATTACATCGCCACGCACCGAGCGATGGGTCTGCTCAACCTGCGGAGCGCACATCGCGCCGTTGCCGGCGGCGGCCCGGGACCGGAGGGCAACGTCACCAAGCTCGTGTTGTCCGAGCTGGCTCAGGACGCCGCGGGCATCTTGACCGACACGGCCGGCGCCGATACGGCTCTCGCAGACGGCGACGGTGCGATGAGCAGCGGGCTCGTGCTCGGTCAGCGTGCGCTGTCGATCGCCGGCGGTACGTCGGAGATCAAACGCAACCAGATCGGCGAACGCATCCTCGGTCTGCCCCGAGACCCGCTGATCAAGTAGCCCGCGCCGCAATCGCGGCTAGTGGGCCGTCGGGACCTTCGCGGGCTTCTGCTCCGGCAGAGTGATCGTCCGCGGTTGGTCTGCCTCCTTGATCGCCTTCGCCGTGCTGCGGAGTTCGAACGCTTCGATGCAGTAGACGACGCCGGTGATGACGGTCCACAGGCCGAGCAGGGTGACGAGCAGGCTGAGGGTGGCCTCCGGCCGGCGCATCGCCCAGATGCCGAGCAGCAGCTCGACGACGCCGAACACCAGTCCGAGGAACCAGTGGCGCCGCGTCTCCCGCCGGGTCACCGACGTGACCGCGTGGAACGTCCCTGACACCGCCAGCCAGGTGCCGAGCGCGAAAGCAAGCACGAGCAACGTCGGCTGCGGCCAGGCGACGAGGATGAGGCCGACGATGATGCCGGCGACGCCGGCCACGACCTGCTCGCCACGGGAGTCGGACGCGTGGGTCGGGTTGAACATCACCGCGATGCCGCGGAACATGATGAAGGCTCCGGTCACGACGACCAGCGCCTTCACGGTCCAGTCGTTCGCCATGATGGCGAGTCCGAGCCCGATCGACACCACGCCGGCCACGAGCGGCACCCACCACAGGTGACTGACTTGGTCAGCAACCTGCTGCAACGGCGGCTGGCGCGCGGGGTAGGTCTCGATCGCCGTTGCCTCGGTGTCGCTGGTCATCGCGCACCTCACAGACGCACGCAGGGACGCAGTGCGACCTCAACGGAACGGCTTCAGGATTGCCGAGGCATCGTCCGATAAGGGCGATATCTCAGGCAGGTCGCCAGCGGGCGTGACCGGTCCCGCGCGTTGGCTCGCGGATCAGTGCCAACCGCGGTCGCGGACCCTCGGTTCGTCCGGTGGGCGGCTTTCGGCTCCCGGCGCGGTATGGCGCGGGCCAGTCGACGCCAGGGCCGCCGTATTCCTGTTCCGCGGCCGCATGCAGCGTCCAATGTGGGTCGTAAAGATGTGGCCGGCCGACCGCGATCAGGTCGGCACGCCCGGCCATGAGCAATGAGTTCACGTCGTCATATGACGCGATCGCGCCGACCGCGATGACGGTGACTCCGCACGACCGGCCGACCTCGTTGCGAATGCGATCCGCATACGGCGTCTGATAACTGCGCCCGAAGGCCGGCTGTTCGTCCTTGACGACCTGTCCGGTCGAGACGTGGATGGCGTCAGCACCGCGATCAGCGAATGCCCGCGCGATCTCGACCGCCTCGTCGACGTCGTTGCCGCCTTCGTACCAGTCGGTCGCAGAGATCCGGACGCTGAGGGGACGGTCCGCCGGCCACGCGGCTCGCACGGCGTCGAACACCTCGAGCGGGTAACGCACCCGGTTGGCAAGTTCGCCGCCGTACTCGTCCGACCGGTGGTTGGACAGCGGCGACAGGAACGACGAGAGCAGGTACCCGTGCGCGCAGTGCAGCTCGAGCAGGTCGAACCCCGCACGCGCCGCAGCCTCGGCGCAGCTGACGAACTCGGCCCGGATCGTCGCCATCTCTTGCCGGGACAGCTCGCGCGGCGTCTGGTTCTCCGGCGCATAGGCGATCGGCGATGGCCCGACGACCTCCCAGTTGCCGTCCGGCAATGGTTCGTCGATGCCCTCCCACATCAGCTTGGTCGATCCCTTGCGGCCGGAATGACCGAGCTGGATCCCGATCTTGGCGGTGCTGTTGTCGTGGACGAAGTCGACGATCCGCGTCCACGCCGCCTCTTGCTCGTCGGTGTAGATCCCGGCGCAGCCCGGCGTGATGCGACCGGACGGAGAGACGCAGACCATCTCGCTGATGACCAGTCCTGCGCCGCCCAGCGCTCGCGAACCGAGGTGCACGAGGTGGAAGTCGCTGGGCACGCCGTCGCTGGCGGAGTACATGTCCATCGGTGAGACGACGACGCGGTTCTTGAGCTCGAGCGAGCCGAGCCGGTGGGGGTGGAACATCGGCGGGCGCACGTCGCCGTTCGGCAGGCCGAACCAAGCATCCATCGACGCGACGAACTCCGGATCGCGCAGCCGGAGGTTGTCGTAAGTGATGCGCCGGCTGCGCGTCACGATGTTGAACGCGAACTGTTCCGGTGACTGCTCGGCGTAGTGGCCGATGTTCTCGAACCACTCGAGGCTCGCGCGCGCGGCCCGCTGCGTCGAGATCACCACGGGCCGGCGCTCGTCCTCGTATGCCTGCAGTGCCGCGTCGACCCCGGGCTGTTCGTGGAGACACGCAGCCAGCGCCAGCGCGTCCTCCATCGCCAGCTTCGTTCCCGACCCGATCGAGAAGTGCGCGGTGTGCGCGGCATCGCCCAGGAGTACGAGGTTGTCATGGCGCCACGTCTGGTTGGTGACAGTCGCGAAGCTTTGCCACTTCGAGTTGTTGACCAGGATGCGATGCCCGTCCAACACATCGCCGATCAGTTCCTGGACACGTTCGACCGAGCGTTCGTCGCTGACGCCTGGTGGGAACGCCGTCGACGCGAAGTCGTGGAACCCTGCACGCCGCCAGACGTCGTCGTGCATCTCGACGATGAACGTGCTCCCGGTGGCGTCATACGGATAGCCGTGGATCTGCATGATCCCGTACGGCGTCTCGCAGATCACGAACTGAAAGGCTTCGAACACGAGGTCGGTGCCGAGCCAGATGTACTTGTTCCGTCGTACGTCCACGGCCGTACCGAAGACATCCGCGTGCTTCGTCCGGATGGCGGAGTTGGCGCCGTCTGCTGCAATGACAAGGTCGTTCTCTCGGCAGAGCTGCTCGACATCTGGCGCATTGGACCGGAAGCGCACGTCCACGCCGAGCTGGAGGCACCGCTCCTGCAACAGCTGCAGCAACGTCTTGCGGCTCATCGCCGCGAACCCCTGCCCGCCGACGGTGGTCACCGTGCCACGGAAGTGAATGTCGATGTCGTCCCAGCGCGCGAAATGCCGTTCCATCGCGGCGTAGACCACGGGATCGGCGTGTTCGATGCCGCCGAGCGTCTCGTCGCTGAACACGACTCCGAAGCCGAACGTGTCGTCGGGCGCGTTGCGCTCCCAGACGGTGATCTCGGCCGTCGCATCCAGCGCTTTGGCCAAAGCCGCGAAGTAGAGCCCTCCCGGGCCACCGCCGGCGACAGCGATCCGCATCGACACTTACTTAGCTCGCGGTCTCGGGTTGGCGCAGCTGGAAACGCTGCAGCTTTCCCGTCACGGTCCGCGGCAGCGCACTCGCGAACTCGATCGAGCGCGGGTACTTGTATGGCGCGATGATCTGCTTGGTGAACGCCTGCAGCTCGGCGACCTTGGCGTCGTCTCCGTCGACACCATCGCGTAACACGACGACGGCATGCACGATCGACCCGCGTTCGAGATCCGGCCGTGCGACGACGGCGCACTCGAGCACATCAGGATGCTGCTCGAGGGCGTGTTCCACTTCGGGCGCCCCGATGTTGTAGCCGGACGACACGATCATGTCGTCGCTTCGGGCTTGGTACCAGAAGTAGCCGTCCGCATCACGGATGTAGGTGTCGCCGGTGACGTTCCATCCGTTCTGGACGTACGTCGTCTGTCGCGCGTCGTTCAGATATCGGCACCCGGTCGGACCCGTGACCGCCAACCGGCCCGGTGTGCCATCCGCGACATCATTGCCCGCGTCGTCGACGATCTTCGCGCGGTAGCCCGGAACCGCCCGCCCGGTAGCGCCCGGCCGAATGTCGTCGTCCGCCGCGGACACGAACACGTGCAGCATCTCGGTGCTGCCGATCCCGTCGATGATCCTGATCCCGGTCTTGTCAGCGAACTCTTCCCACACCGCTCTCGGGAGGTGCTCGCCGGCCGACACTGCACGTCGAATGCCGCGAAGTCGGTCTTCCTGGCCGGCGCGCAAGATCGCCCGGTAGGCGGTCGGCGCCGTAGAGACGACTGTTGCGCCATGTCGTTCGATCGCTTCCGCGAGGTCGACGGGCGTCGCCTTCTCCAACAACAACGTGGAGGCGCCGATGCGCAGCGGGAACACCAACAGACCACCAAGGCCGAACGTGAAGCCAAGCGGCGGGCTGCCGGCGAACACGTCGTCGGGGCGGCCCTGCACGACGTACTTCCCGAAGGTGTCGGCGATCGCGAGCACGTCCCGGTGGAAGTGCATCGTCGCCTTTGGCCGTCCTGTCGTGCCCGAGGTCGGGGCGAGCAGGGCAACATCGTCCGCCGCCGTCTGGATGTTCGTGAACTCGACCGGCTTGGCGGCACACCGATTGATGAGGTCGTGCGGCCCGTCGGCGCCGTACGTCGCGACCGTGACGCCCTCGGCCGCGGCGACGGTGAGCATGTCCGCGGCAAAGCGCTGGTCGCAGAGGGCGAGGCTGCTGCCGGTGATCTCGATCAGCGGGACGAGTTCGGCACTGCGCAGCAGCGGCACCGTGGTCACGGCCACGCCGCCGGCTTTGAGAACGGCAAACCAGCACGCCACGAGCCATGGGTTGTTCGGCGCCCGCAACAGCACGCGCCCGCCGGGCACGAGACCCAGGTCTTCGACGAGCACGTGCGCCAACTGGTTGGCTCGGGCGCGCAGCTCGCCGTACGTCCACGTTTCCGTTGGGGTCCGCAGGCATGGCCGTTCGGCGCCGTATTTGGTCACCACCTCGTCGAGCAGCGCGACCGCGCAGTTGAGGCGGTCCGGATAGGCGAGCTCGGGCAGATCGGCGGACATCTGCGGCCATTGCGCGGACGGTGGGAGGTTGTCCCGGCAGAACGAGTCCACGTGTGCGGAGCGGGACATCGGCATGCCGACCGCCTTCCTGACCGACATTCGCAGCATACTTGATTTGTGACGGACGTCGAGAAGTCGATATGTCCGTTGCGCGACGCGCCGCCGCGGCACCTGATCGTCACGCTCTACGGGCTCTATGCACGCGAAGAGCACGACTGGCTGCCGATCCGCGCCGTCGTTCGGCTCATGGGCGAGCTCGGGGTGGACGAGCAGTCAGTCCGGTCGTCGATCTCGCGGCTCAAGCGCCGCGACACGTTGCGCAGCCTGTCGCGCGACGGTGTGACCGGCTATGCGCTCTCACCGGCAATGGCTGACGTGCTCGGGGCGGGCGACGAGCGGATCTTCGGCGGGGAGAGCCGACCGCTCTCCGACGGCTGGGTGCAGATCGTCTTCACCGTTCCGGAAAACGAGCGAGGGCGGCGACACGAGCTGCGCTCCGCGCTGACCAGGCTGGCGTTCGGCCTCGTCGCGCCCGGCGTGTGGATCGCGCCGGCGGCACTGAAGGCGGAGGCCCAGGCTGCGTTGGACCGACAGCAGCTGTCCGGCTATGTCGACGTGTTCGCCGTCCGGCATCTCGGGTTTGCAGAGGTGTCGGAACGGATCCGCGACTGGTGGGACCTCGACGCGATCGCCGACGCCTACTCCGCGTTCGTCGGGGAGTACGAGCCCATGTCGCGCCAACTTGGTCGTCGTACGCCGCCGACAGACGAAGCGTTCGCGGACTACATACAGATGCTCACCGGGTGGAGACAGTTGCGCTATCTCGACCCGGGTCTACCCGCGGAGGTGCTGCCGCAAGGCTGGCCCGGCGATGACGCGGGGACGTTGTTCACGGCTCTCAGTCACGCCCTGCGTCCGCTTGCCCACGACCACGCCATGCAGGTCATGCACGACCGAACGGTCAGGCCGGCCGAATCTCGGCGGTGCCTTGCACCTCGACGAGCGCAGCGTCATCCCACAGCCGGGCCACTCCAATAGCCGCCATGGCCGGATAGGTCCGGCCGACGAGCCGCCGCCATACCGCGCCGGCTTCGGCGGCTTGTGCGCGGTAGTCAGCGAGATCGACGGCATAGATCGTCACCGACACCAGGTCTTCGGGACTCCCGCCGGCTGCGCGTAGCGCGGCGAGCAAGTTGGCAAGGGCGCGCTCGAACTGCTCGACGACAGTCGCGCCGACGATCTCACCCTTCTCGTCGAGAGCCGTCTGTCCGGCGAGATAGACCCGAACCGTTTCGCTTGCCCGCACGGCATGGCTGTAGCCGGACGCCGGCGCGAGCTCCTCCGGGTTGACGCGCTCGATCACGACTGCACGGCCCCTCCGTCGACGTTGATGCCCTGCCCGGTCACGGCTGCGTTGGCGATGCAGAGCTGGACGGCCGCAGCTACCTCTTCGGGCCGGACCAGTCGACCGATCGGTTGCCGCCGGGCGAGGAGCTCACGCGCCTCGTCGGGCGTGCCGCCACGGCGGGCCACGATGGCGTCGACCGTCGCCTCGGTCATCGGCGTGTCGACGTACCCGGGACACACGGCATTGACGGTGACACCGGAACGCGCGACCTCGGCGGCGGCGGCACGGACGAGGCCAAGCACGCCGTGCTTCGCGGCGGTGTAGGCCGCGACCTGCGCCTCACCGCGCTTGGCCACGACAGAGGCAACCACGACGATGCGTCCCCAGCCGCGTTCGGTCATCGACGGAAGCACCCGGCGAACGAACCGGAACGGCGCGGTGAGGTTGATGTCGAGCATGCCGGCCCAATCCGCGTCCGACGTCTCCACGAGCGGCTTGGCCAACCCCCCACCGGCGTTGCAGACGAGAACCTCGACCGGCCCCCAGTGGTCTTCGACCTGCGCCACAGCCGCGTCGACCTGATCAGGCACCGTGACATCCGCGACGACTGTCATCGACGCCGTGGGCAGCGCCCGCTGCTGCTCCTCCAGAGCGTCACCATCACGAGCGAGCAGGGCCACCCGGTGCCCGTCAGCGGACAACGACTGCGCAACCGCGGCGCCGATCCCGCGACTGGCGCCAGTCACAAGGCAGATGCGCGACTGCGTCATGGGATTGCTCCGCCGAGGCTCACTGCCCCGTCCAGTTCGGGTCGCGTTTTCCCTTGAACGCGGCGTGGAACTCGGCGTGATCGTCGGTGGTCATCAGCAGTGCCTGCGTCATGGCATCGAGCTCGGTCGCACCAGCGAGAGACATGTCGAGCTCGCGGGTGATCAGCGACTTCGTCTGCGCGAACGCGAGGCTGGGGCCGGCGCTGCCGACAGCTACGGGCTGGTGAGCGAGCTCGTCGAGATCAGCGTCTGGGACGAGCTCGCTCACCAGCCCGTAGCTGTCGGCAGCGCGCGCGTCGATCGTGTCGCCCAGCATCAGCAGCTGGGTCGCCCGTCCGGCACCCACCACTCGTGGCAGCAGGTAAGCCGCTCCCATGTCGCCGCCCGACAAGCCCACCTTGGTGAACAGGAACGCGAACCGAGCCGACTCCGCACACACCCGGAAGTCGGAGGCCAAGGCGATCACTGCGCCCGCGCCCGCCGCGATGCCCTGGATGCCGGAGACGATCGGAACCGGCACCTCGCGCATCGCGCGGATGAGGTCGCCGGTCATCTTCGTGAAGCCCATCAGCTCCCGCGGTCGCATCTCGATCAGCTCGCCGATGATCTCGTCGACGTCGCCGCCGGCGCAGAACCCGCGACCGGCCCCGCGAATGACCAGGACCCGAACGTCCTCGCGGTAGGGCAGCTGCAACACGAGATCGCGGAGATCGGCGTACGCCTCGAACGTCAACGGGTTGAGCTTGTCGGGTCGGTTGAGAGTCACTGTCGCGACTCCGTCGGCCAGCGCGAAAGCAAAGTGCGGCCACTCATCCGCGATCGGCACCGATCCACGGAATCGACTGGTCATCGTCGCGCTCCCCCTTCGTGGGCACTTGTCAGCCGCTGGCGTTGCTATAACCCTCTCACCGTCTGACAAGTCGCCGAGAGCTCGATTTAACAAACCTGGGCCGTCCGCGACACATAGAACATCGCTTGCGGCTTCTACTGTCCTGCCACCCGAACGTGGAGGACATCTGATGGAGCGCGACGCGCGCGGTTGGATCACCGGCTGGAACCCCGACGATCCCGACGTCTGGGAGAACGGCGGAAGCCGGATTGCCCGCAAGAACCTCGCGTTGTCCGTGTTTGCCGAGCACATCGGCTTCAGCATCTGGGTGCTCTGGACCGTCATCGTCGTCAATCTCGGCAACATCGGCATCACGTTGTCGCTGTCGGAGCAGTTCTGGCTGACGGCCATCCCGAACCTCATCGGCTCGACGCTTCGCATCCCCTACACGTTCGCCATCCCGCGCTTCGGCGGGCGACGCTGGACGGCGATCAGTGCCGGCCTGCTGTTGGTCCCCGCGATACTCGCCGCCACGGTTGTTCCGAGCGGATGGCTACAGCACCAGGCGCACGGCACCCAGTTCTGGCTGCTCCTGCTCTGCGCTGCTACCGCCGGTGTCGGTGGTGGCAACTTCTCCTCGTCGATGGCGAACATCTCGTTCTTCTACCCCGAGACGCGGAAGGGCGTGGCGCTCGGCATCAACGCTGCCGGAGGCAATCTCGGGGTCGCAGCTGCGCAGCTGGTGGTGCCTCTCCTTCTCATCGTCGGGGTGCCGTCCGCAGCGGCGAATCTGCCCGTCCACCAAGTGCACCTTGTGTACGCCGGACTCGTCTGGCTTCCGTTCATCGTCATCGCGATGGTCGCCGCCGCCTGGAAGATGGACAGTCTCGCCGACGCGCGGACCGACAAGGCGGCGTACGTCCGTGCCCTGACCAACCGGCAGACATGGGTGATGTCGCTGCTCTATATCGGCACGTTCGGCTCGTTCATCGGGTTCTCGTTCGTCATGCCGCTCGTCATCAAGAACACATTCCCGGAGTTCCTCGGTCAGCACCCCTTCATCGCGACCTATCTGGCCGGGTTGTCGTTCATGGGCGCGCTGCTTGGGTCGTTGTCACGGCCGGTCGGCGGATGGCTGTCGGACCGGTTCGGCGGCGCCCGAATCACCCTGGGCTGCTTCCTGGGTATGGCGGCTGCGACAAGTCTCGCGGTCGTGGGGGTCGACCGGCACAGCTTTGCCGTGTTCTTCGGCGCCTACATGGTGGTGTTCATCCTGGCCGGCATGGGCAACGGGTCGACGTACCGGATGATCCCGTCGATCTTCGCGGCCCTCGGCAAGGAGCGCGCCGGCGAGAGGGGAATGTCGCCGGCAGAGACGGCTTTGGACTACAAGCGGCAGGCGGCGGCCGTCATCGGCATTGCAGGCGCCGTCGGCGCCTTCGGCGGGTTCCTCATCCAGGTCGTGCTGCGCCAGTCCAGCCTGCACGTGTCGGCGCTGGTCAAGGCCGCGGAAACGCCTGCGGCGAAGGCGGCCGTCGCGGCGAGCCACGCCACCTGGTCGGTCCCGGCGCTGTGGAGCTTCCTGGCTATGTACGTCGTGCTGGCCGGTGTCACCTGGTTCTGCTATCTGCGCAGATCGGTGCTCGTCGAACGTGTCGCAAGCCTTGCGTATGCAGGCGTTTGAGAGCGCATCGACTCCTGGGCGTAACAATCGCGAACCGGCCGGGAAATGTTCGACGGTCAACCTCGATGAGGTGCTCATCCCGACGCAGACGCACTGCCCGTACTGTGCGCTGCAGTGCGCGATGAGCCTCGAGCCAGGCGCAGCCGGCGCGGTGGCGGTCGCACCGCTGGACTTCCCCACCAACCGCGGCGGACTGTGTCAGAAAGGCTGGACGGCTGCCGAGCTGCTGACCTCACCGCAGCGGCTGACCTCGCCGCTGCTCCGGGTGCGGAGGGGCGAACCGCTGCGGCCGGTGTCGTGGGATGACGCACTCGCGCGCGTCATCGCGGAGATCGAGCGCGTGCAGGACAGGTATGGCGCCGACGCGGTCGCGGTCTTCGGCGGCGGCGGCCTGACCAACGAGAAGGCCTACCAGCTGGGAAAGTTCGCCCGGGTCGCGTTGCGGACATCGTCGATCGACTACAACGGCCGGTTCTGCATGTCGTCGGCCGCAGCGGCCGGCAATCGTGCCTTCGGTCTCGATCGCGGGATGCCTTTCCCGATCGGTGACATCGCGGCCGCCGAGACATTGCTCCTCGTCGGCAGCAACGTCGCCGAAACCATGCCGCCGTTCGTTCAGCACCTTGTCGACCAACGGCGCAACGGCGGTGCGCTCATCGTCGTTGATCCACGACGCACGCCGACCGCTGCCACAGCGACGGTGCACCTGCAGGTGACCCCTGGGACCGACCTTGCGCTCGCTCTCGGGCTGCTGCACATCGTCATTGCCGAGGAGGGGATCGACGCCGACTACATCGCTACTCGGACGACCGGCTGGGACGAAGTCGCGGCGGCAGCAGCCGCCTACTGGCCGGAACGAGTGGAACGGATCACCGGCGTACCCGTGGCCGACCTGCGCCTGTCGGCACGACTGCTCGCGAACGCACACACCGCCATGGTGCTGACGGCGCGCGGCGCCGAGCAGCAGGCGAAGGGGACGGACACGGTCACCGCGTTCATCAACCTCGCGCTCGCGCTCGGCCTTCCTGGCCGACCAGGCAGCGGATACGGCTGCCTCACCGGTCAAGGCAACGGTCAGGGTGGTCGGGAACACGGACAGAAGGCGGACCAGCTCCCCGGCTACCGACGGATCGATGACCCAGCGGCCCGAAGCCATGTCGCCACCGTATGGGGCATCGATCCCGAGGCAATCCCCGGACCGGGCAAGTCGGCGTACGAGCTCCTGGATGCGCTCGGCACTGACGAAGGCGCCCGGGCGTTGCTCGTCTTCGGGAGCAACATCGCGGTCTCCGCGCCGAAAGCGCATGCGGTCACCCGGCGGCTGCTCGCGCTGGACTTCTTGTGCGTCTCGGACCTGGTCCGTTCTGAAACGGCCGAGCTCGCCGACGTCGTACTCCCGACCGCGCAGTGGGCCGAGGAGGACGGTACGACGACGAACCTCGAAGGTCGGGTGATTCGTCGCCGCCGGGCGTGCCTGCCACCGGCCGGCGTGCGAACGGACCTCGAGGTGCTCGCCGACCTCGCACGGCGGCTGGGCGCCGCCGGGAGCTGGAGCGACAACCCCGCCGAGGTGTTCGACGAACTGCGCGCCGCGAGTGCAGGTGGGATCGCGGACTACGCCGGCATCACCTACGAACGCATCGACAGCGAAGAGGGTGTGTTCTGGCCGTGTCCGAGCGTCGACCATCCCGGCACGCCGCGCATGTTCCTCGACCGGTTCGCCACCGCCGACGGGCGCGCACGCTTCGTCCCGGTCGAGCACCGGCCCGTCGCCGAGGATCTCGACACGTTCTATGACGTCTACCTCACCACCGGCCGCGTGCTGCAGCACTACCAGAGTGGTGCGCAGACACGACGGGTTGCGGCCCTTGCCGAGGCGGTCCCGGAAGCGTTCGTCGAGCTCCACCCGCAGCTCGCCGCACGTATCGACGTCGATGACGGTGCCTCGGTCCGAGTGCTCAGTCGTCGGGGCAGCGCCGTCGGCCGGGCGCGGATCACCGACACGATCCGTCCGGACACCGTCTTCATGCCGTTCCACTGGGGCGGTGACGGTAGCGCGAACCGCGTGACCAATGACGCGCTCGACCCGACGTCGAAGATGCCGGAATTCAAGGTGTGTGCAGTTCGCGTCGAGCCGGTGAGCGCATGACCGCGGCGGACATGATCGCGACGCGGCGACTCGTCATTGTGGGCAATGGCATGGCGGGGTCAAGGCTGGTGCACGAGCTTCGGCGACGCGACCTCTCATCGCGTTGGCAGGTGACCGTCATCGGCGACGAACCGCATGCCGCATACAACCGGGTGCTGCTCTCCAACGTCCTTGCCGGCACGGCCTCTGCTTCGTCGATCCATCTCGCGGCACCGAAGCCGTCTTCAGACGACGGTGTCGAGGTCCGCACCGGTGTCGCAGTCGTGGACATCGACCGCGTCGCGCGCGTGGTCACGACGGACGACGGGCGACAGATCCCGTATGACGTTCTCGTCCTCGCGACCGGCAGCACGGCCGTCGTCCCGCCGATCGACGGATTGCGGACGCAGGACGGGAGCCTGGTCGAGGGTGCGGCCGTGTTCCGGACCCTCGACGACTGCGACCGGATTCTCGAGCTAGCGCGAAATGCCACGCGCGCAGTTGTCCTCGGCGGTGGACTGCTCGGGCTCGAGGCCGCGCGCGGGCTCGCCGGACGCGGCCTGACGATCGACCTCGTGCACCGGGCGAGCTTCCTGATGGAGCGACAGCTCGACGGCGGCGCAGGCGCCGTACTCGCTCGCACCGTTGGCGCACTCGGCGTGCAGGTGTACGTCGACGCCGTCGCCGCCCGCGTGCACGCCGAGCCTGAGTTCACGGCGATCGAGCTGGACACGGGCACGGTGTTGGCGGCCGACCTGCTCGTCGTCGCCTGCGGCGTTGCCCCGGAGACCGGCTTGGCGCGCCAGTCCGGACTCGACGTCGATCTCGGCGTGGTCGTCGACGACTCCATGCGTACGAGCGACCCACACATCTATGCGATTGGCGAATGCTCGCAGCACGCCGGTCAGGTCTATGGGCTGGTCGCTCCGGCGTGGGAACAGGCGAGCGTGCTCGGCGACGTGCTGAGCGGTGATCCCGGAGCGGCTCGTTATGGAGGTTCGCGGCTCGTGACACGGCTGAAAGCTGCCGGAGTCGAGCTCGCCGCGATGGGCGAAGTCGATGTCGATGTCGCCAGCTCGCTCGACGGTGGAGTCGAGGTGCTCCAATTTGTCGACCCGGTGCGCGGCACCTACAAGAAGGTCGTCATCCGCGATGGTCGCATCACCGGCGCGATCCTCCTCGGCGACGTCACAACTGCCGGACCCGTGATGCAGCTGTTCGACCGAGGCGGCGTCGTACCGCCGGACCGCCTCACGTTGCTCTTCGCGGGCATGGGTAGTTCGGACGCCACCGAGACGCCGGCGCGTATTCCCGACCGCGCGACGGTCTGCCGCTGCAACGGCGTGACCAAGGGCGCGATCACCGCCTGCTGGCTGGCCGGCGCCCGCACAGCCGAGGACGTTGCCCTGCGCACGAGAGCGACAACCGGCTGCGGCACCTGTCGCGACACGGTCGAGGGGATCGTCGACTGGCTGGCCGCATCCGCCACCGAACCCCGCACGCTGAGTCAGCGGGTGTAGACGACGCGGCCGGCGCAGATCGTCATCGCCACCCGGTCGGGCGTCGGCTCCTCAAGCGCTCGACTCAGCGGCGCATTGAGCAGAACAAGGTCCGCGTCGGCTCCGACCGCGACCCTCCTGGGCACACCCCCGGGGTGTTGCAACGGTGCGAGAAATCCCGACAACGTCGCGGCCGGTTGCACGCGTTCCGCGGCACCTAGCACCGCTCCCGATGCAGTCGTGCGATCACGAGCAGCACGCATGGTTGCCCATGGATCGTGATCGCCGTACGGCGCATCACTGCTTGCGACCGTCACCACGTCGCCGGCCAGCAACGAGGCATGGCGCCAGAGGTCGTCGTACTCCGTCGGGTCGTGCGCCTTCAGGTATCCGTCACCACGCCGCGCGACCAGCGAGGGTTGCGTCACCACGGTGACGCCGAGCGCAGCCAGCTCGGCGATGGCTTGCGGGTCCGAGATCGCGCAATGCTCAATGCGGTCGCCTGGGTGACTCCCGGCTTGCTGTAGCGCAAACAATGTCAGCGCCAGCGCTTCCCTTGATATGCAGTGCACGGCGACCGCGCGTCCGGACGCATGAGCCGCCGACACTTGCGCAGCAAGGCCGTCCGGACCGGGCAGCTCATGATCGGCGACGATCAGCTTCTGCGGGCCGACACCTATGCGAGCAGGCACCCGGGCCGGCAGCGTCATACACGTCAGTTGCACCCGTTGCGGCAGACGCCCATCCTCGACCGCCTTTATCAGATGCTGCAACGCTTTGGCGTCGTGATCCGGCGTCGCATCTGTCACCGCGGTGATGCCAACTTGAGCCAGGGCACGTCCGACGGGCGCAAGATCCGGAAGGGTTCCGATCGCTTCCCGAAGCCACGCGTCGGCGCGCCACAACCGACCGGTCAGCCGACCCGCCGCGTCTCGCTCCACACCTGACGGCAGCGTGGGCGCATTGTCGAGCGCGATGTGCAGTGCGGCGCTGTTGAGCACCCACAGTGCGCCGCTTCGATGTTGCACCCGGGTCGGCCGCTCGCCCACCAGCTCGTCGAGCCGATCGCGATCGAGGTCTCCCTGTCGCTCGTCCCAACCAACGACGCGCATCCAGTCATCGGCACTCGCCACGGCGTCCGAGCTCTTGAGGTGACTCAGCGCTGCGACGTCGTCGTACGACGACAGGTCCACCGAGTCAGCGGCCGCAGCCATGGCAAACAGATGCAGGTGATGGTCGGCGAGTCCGGGAAGCAGCGCTCCCCCGTGACCGACAACTTCGTCAGCGCCGTGATGGGCCAGGTCGACTCCGACGGCTGCGATGGCTCCGTCGAGCACCAGGCAGTCTTGGTGTTGTTGGCCTTCGATCTCGACGTCCCGGATGAACAGCCCCGCTTGACCGCTCACTCGGCTCGCCAGGTCTCGGTGTCCTTGCCGGCGGTTGCCGCAGCGGCTGTCGGGGCGGGCGCGCGGGGCGGAGGCGCAGCGTCGACGGCGACCGCGACTGCCTCGCGTGCCGATCCCGCGAGAGTGCGCGCGACGACTTCTGCCATCGCAATGTCGAGTACGCGACTCCCGCCCGCGCGATGGGACGCGAGCGCGTGCACCGCCGCGTGCATACCGGTCAGCGGATCGGCGATCGCATCGCCGCAGGGAAGCGGCCATTCGTCGTTGCCGTCGCGCGCGGCGAGGCCGGCCGCCATCGCGACGTCGTCTCCGAACCCGACACGGTCGGGGAAGCGACGGCCGTACGCCGTGAGCGAAACCCAGGTGGTGGGCGTCCTTCTGCAGACATCGAACGCGTCGATCCCCCACGACTGCAGGGCCCGGGGCCGCGATGACTCCACCACGATGTCCGCGCGCTTCAGCAAGCGGCGAAGCAAGCCGTGGTCGCGCGCGTCAGTCAGATCGACGACCACTGACTCATGCCCGCCATGCAGGAAGTTGTAGAAGTCGGCATTGCCGCGTCGCGCACCGTCGAGTCGGGCGGCGAGCTCCACCTTGACGACCCTTGCGCCGGCGCGACCGAGCAGCATCGAGCACAGCGGGCCCGCCCACAGCGACGACAAGTCGACGACCAACGGTGCCTCGTCACGACGTGGACCATCAACGAGATCGCTGCGTATGACGGGACTGCCGTGGGCATCGCCGTGCGCGTCACTCTCGACCCACCATGCGCCAGGTGCCGGGACCGTGCCGCCGGGGACGCCGAGCAATTGCAGCCGCGCCGCTGCTGAATCACCTTGCTGCGCCGCAGCCCAGTCGTCGAGCAAGTGCCATGCCTCGCCCGTCGATTCGGCGACATGGTCAGCCTCGACGACCGCGGCGATCGATGCGACATCCTCGGCCCGAGCGAGGTTGACCGCGACAAAACCGTCCGAACAGCGCACCGCACGACACGAGCCGCCGACAGAGAACGGACCACGGCGCTGCCAACCGGTCAGAGCGGCACGTGCGCCCAGTAGATAGTGCCAGCTGCGACCGGCATCGATGCCCAGCAGCGCCGCGAAGGCGGCTTCGCAACCGATCGCGGACGTCGCCGCGGCCCCGGGGGGAACGAGCGGTGGGCCGTCCGGTCGCCCCGTGAGAGCGGGAACGCCTGACTCGAGCCAGTCACGGACGCGGTCGCTTTCCGTCGGCGGGACGGGCGCGTCGACGCCCCACGCTTCGAGGCGTGCAGCGGCGCTAGGGCTCGACAACGACCGGGGGGACACCAAGGCTCTGGTCCTTGCAGAGCTTCAGGTATGACGCCAGCATCAGATCGCCGTCCAACACCGATTCGACGTTGCCTGCCTCGTCGAGGTTGAGGTTGGCACCCCAGATGGCGAACCAGACGTCGGCCGGACCATCGCTGTCCGCCAACACCTCCAACGTATGCACGGAGCCGGCCGGCTCGAACAGATAGGACCCGGCCCGATTGACTTCCTGCGCAGACTCTCGATAGTGCCAGGCGCCGCTCAACGTGAAGCCCAGCACAGGCCCGGTATGACGGTGCGTCTGCAGCACACATCCGGGTCGCATCCGCGAACGCACGACCCATAAGCCTTCGCTACGCCTGACATGAACGACCTTCGTCTCCACGTCGTTGCCGAACCCCACCCACGGCAAAGCGTCGTCCCCGCGGTGAGTCGCGAAAAGTGCGCCCGGCGGCGGCTGCGTTCGCGTTTGCTCAACTGCAGTCATGACAACCTTCCCAAGGGTTCAGTCAACTACCGGGTAACACGAGCACCTTGCAGTCTGCGCCTGGGGACATCAGCGTCGCGAACCGGTCCGGCAGGGCATCAAGGTCTATGCGAGCCGTCACGATCGGGCGTGGATCCAGTCGACCGGACACCATCGCAGCGATGGTCTGCGCGAAGTCCCGACGTCGGTAGTACACAACGAACTGGAGGGTCAGTTCCTTGCTTGTCGCGACGAGAGGCTGAATCGTGTCCGGCTGCGAACACGCGCCGACAACCGTGATGTGCGCATCTCGCCCTGCCACCTCCGCGGCGTGCTGGATCAACCCGGGTTGGCCGACGCATTCGACAATCACCCGTGGCCGGCTCCCGGTCACGTCCGCGAACGCCCGCGCGACATCCTGCTCAGTCGAATCGATCACGGTCGCGCCAAGGCTCGTGGCGACTGCACGACGGCCTTGCGCGGGATCGCTCACCACAACCTCGCGGGCGCCGAGCGCCTGCGCCCACAACGCGACAGCCAGTCCTACCGGGCCGGCGCCGAGGATCAGGACGGGCTCGCCAGGGTCACGAGGGGTGCGCTCGAGGGCGTGATGTGCGACGGCGAGCGGCTCGACGAGTGCGCCGAGGTCATTGTCCAGGTCATCAGGTAAGCGAAACGACTCCGCCGCCCCCACTGCGACGTACTCGGCGTACGCACCCGGCCGTTGCGCGCCGATGAATCGCGCATTCCTGCACTTGCCGATGAAACCAGCCAGGCAAGCCGAGCACCGCCGACAGCCGGTCAAGGGAAAGCCCGCGACGCGATCTCCGCTCCGGTAGCCGTCGACGTCGCCCCCCGTGTCCACGACAGTCCCGCAGAACTCATGACCGAACACGATGCCGGGGCTGTCTGTCATCGAGTGAGCCATGTGCAGGTCGGAACCGCAGATGCCACAAGCGTCAACTCGGAGGATCAAGTCGCCCGGCTCCGGAACCGGATCCGGAACCTGTTCGACAGCAAGCCACGGCTCGTTGGGAGTGAAGACGGCTGCGCGCACGGCCGTTCCTTCTCTCAGTCGAGGAGGTCGGGCTGTTCGCGGATGATCTTGTCCCACAGCGGCTGGAAAGCGAGCCAGCCGACGTACTCCTTACCGACTTGGCCGTGCGTCGCTCTCGCCTGCTCCGCATCGATGCGTACGACGGAGCCGGCCGCCTTGGCGGTGAGCTGCACCTGGCACGACCGTTCCATGGTGATGAACCAGAACACCGCAGAATCGACGCTTCGCCCCACTGTCAGCAGACCGTGGTTGCGCAGGATCAGAGCCTTGTGCTCGCCGAGCGCAGTCGCGATGCGCTTTCCCTCTTCGATGTCGGTCACGACCCCGGTGTAGTCATCGAACAAGCCGTGGTCGCCGTAGAAGGCGCAGACATCCTGCGTCATCGGGTCGAGCAGCTCGCCCAATGTCGAGAGTGCTCGACCGTACGTCGAATGCGAGTGAGCGGCTGCGACGACATCCGGCCGCGCTTGATGGATCTGCGAATGGATCGCGAACGCGGCCGCGTTGACCTGGTGCCGGCCCTCGACGACGTCGCCCTGGGCGTTGACGCGGATGAGATCCCGAACGCGGATGTGCGCGAACGGCATACCGAGTGGGTTCACCCAGAACGTCTCCGGTTCGACTGGGTCGCGCGCCGTGATGTGTCCGGCAACTCCCTCTTCGAAGCCGAACTTCCCGAACAGTCGGAATCCCGCGGCCAGCCGCTGTTTGCGATGCAACTGTTCTTCGTCGGGTGAGTCGAAGACCGGCCTCTTCGGAATAGTCAACTCAGGCACATCCGGCACGGTACTCGACGAGAACGCGCCGCGCCGTATGCGGTAACGTCATTTTCAGATACGGATACGTATGCGGACACGTGGAGGGGCTTGTGCGGCTCGAGGGAAACAGCGCGCTGGTGACCGGTGGGACGGGTGGTCTCGGAGGGGCCACGGTGCGCCAACTGGCTGCTGCGGGTGCATCGGTGGTCATCGCCGACGTCGCTGACGACAAAGGCAAGGCGCTCGCCGACGAGCTCGGTGAGAACGTCCGGTACGTCCCGACCAACGTCACCGAGGAGGACGATGTCCTCGCGGCCATTGCCGCTGCGCAGGAGATGGGCCCGCTCCGGGTCTCGGTCGCGGCCCATGGTGGGCGCCCTGCCGGAGGTCGACTCGTCGGTCGCGACGGCTCTGCCCTCCCCCTCGAGGGGTTCCGCAACATGGTCGAGGACTACCTGACGGGCACCTTCAACGTCATGCGCCTCGCCGCGGCGGCAATGGCCGGCAGCGAGCCCGACGGTGACAGCGGTCGCGGCGTCATCATCAACACCGCCAGCATCGCGGCGTTCGAAGGCCAGATCGGACAGCTTCCCTACGCAGCCGCGAAGGGCGGCGTTGTCGGTATGACGATCGTCGCCGCACGCGACCTCTCGCCGGTGGGCGTCCGCGTGGTCACCATCGCACCCGGGACGTTCCTCACCCCCGCCTACGGCATGACCGAAGAAGAGGCATCGGAGCGCTTCGCCCAGGGTGTGCAGTTCCCGCGCCGGATGGGGCGGCCGGCCGAATACGCCGCGCTCGTTCAGTCCATCGTCGAGAACGACTACCTCAACGGCGAGACGATCCGGCTCGACGGGGCACTCCGCTTCGGCCCCAAGTAGACCGCGCCCCGACACGTAACGGAGTCGTCATGACAGCGATGATGCAAGGCGTCCGCATCCTCGAAGTCGCCGAGCAGACGTTCGTTCCTGCGGCGTCGGCGTTGATGTCCGACTGGGGCGCCGAGGTCATCAAGATCGAGCACGTCCAACGCGGTGACGCGATGCGCGGACTCGCGTCGACAGGCACCGCAATGGTGCCGAAGGACGTGCATGTCCTGCTCGAGCACTCCAACCGCGGCAAGAAGAGCCTGGGCCTCGACCTGGCGACGCCCGAGGGCCTGGAGATCCTCTACAAACTTGCCGCAACCGCAGACATCTTTCTGACCAACAAGCTCGCGCGGGTGCGTACGAAGCTCAAGATCGATGTCGATGACATCCGTGCGCACAACCCGAACATCATCTACGTGCGCGGCACCGGGCAGGGCGAGCGCGGACCCGACGCCGACAAGGGCTCCTACGACGCCCTCGCGTTCTGGAACCGGTCCGGTGTGGCGATGGGTGTCAAGCGTCCCGAGGACGACCACGTGCCGCACCCTCCCGGTCCCGGCTTCGGCGACTCGGTCGGTGCGATGACGATCGCCGGCGGGATGGCCGCGGCGCTCTTCCACCGCGAGCGCACGGGTGAAGCGACTACGGTCGACGTGTCGCTGCTGTCATCAGCCATGTGGGCGCAGGGGCAGGCGATCGGTCTCTCGGTCCTGCTCGAGCGGGGCGACTGGATGGCGCTGGCCGCGTCGGCCGGGCGCCGCAACCCGCTGACGGCCAACTACCGCACCAAGGACGGCCGATGGCTGGCCTTCACCTGCCTGCAGGCCGGGCACTACTGGGGTCCGCTCGCAGCGTGCGTCGACCGACCGGAGCTCGCCACCGACCCGCGCTTTGCCGACCACGAGTCGCTGATGGCGCACGGCGGTGAGGCCGTAGAGGTCTTGGGCGAGATGTTTGCCACGCGCACGGTGGCCGAGTGGCGCGACGCCCTGGAGAGCTTCATCGGGCAGTGGACCGTCATCCAGGACGCCCTCGAGGCCGCGCAGGACGTGCAGTCGGTCGCGAACGGTTACCTGCAGCCGTGTACGACGGCCGGGGGCGTCCCGTTCCAGCTCGTGGCATCGCCCGTGCAGTTCGGCGGCGAACCCGCAGCCCCGGGCCGCGCGCCCGAGTTCAACGAGCACGGCGACAAGATCCTCGCCGGCTTAGGCCTCGACTGGGACGCGGTCGTCGACCTCAAGGTCCGCGGCATCATCGCCTGATTGCTGCGACGGTCCCTCCGTCGACGAGCAGATCGGCACCGTTGACGTAGCTCGCCTCGTCGGAGAGCAAGAACATCACGGCCGCCGCGACTTCGTCTGCGCTCCCGTGACGACCGAGCGGCGTCATCTGGAGCAGCATGTCGTTCACCGGCCGCGCGGCGATTTCTTCCCGGCCCATCGGGGTGTCGATGATGCCGGGCGAGACCGAACAGATCCGGGCACCTGCTCGACCGAACGCGACGGCCTCGCGTCGGACGAGCTGTATGACGCCGCGCTTGGCCCAGACATAGGCCATCCCCGGGTCCTCAAGCGTGTCACCGACGGCGGCACGCAACCGGGTGACCAGGTCGACAGCGAGTGGTTCACCGAGCACCGCCTCGGCAACCGGATTGGGTGCGGACGGGTCGAGTTGGGGCGCCATCGACGCGAAGCAGACGAACACCGTGCCTGACGTCACGTTCCGCCGCAGCCCCTCGACGACAACAGCGGTGCCAGCGAGGTCGACGGCGAGGATGCTTCGCCAGTCGGCCATGGCAGGCGAGACGCCCGCCGCATGCACGCAGTAGCGAAGCCGACCCAGATCGGCGACGTGATCGGCGAGCCGCGCGACCTCGGCGACGTCGGTGACGTCGAGGGCGTGCGGCTCGACTCGCGCGCCCGTTGTTCCCGCCAACCGCCCAGCGGTGTCGGTCACCAGGTCGAGGTCCCTGTCGACCAGGAGCAAGACGTCGACCGACGCAGCCAACCGCTCAGCGCACGCCGCGCCCATGCCGCGTCCTGCACCCGTGACAACGGCGACGGAGACAGGTGCGCGCCCGTCGACCTCCGTCACGTGAACGACCTTATCCCCGACGCGGTAACCGGCCGCTAATATCGAAGAACGCCATTTCCGGCCCGAAGGATCAGCGACCAGATGAACCTCGGCATGTTGCTCGACATGGCCGCCGACGGCTTCGGCGACCGTGTCGTCATCGGCCGCCGCGACAGTGGCCTCACCGCTTCGCAGTTGCGGGCGATGGCCATCGCCGGCGCCGACGCGGTGACCGCCGCAGGAGCGGACGCGATCGTCTACCTCGCGGTCAATGGGCCGGCGTTTCCGGTCGCGCTCTTCGCCGCGGCGCGAGCCGGCGTGCCATTGGTCCCGGTCAACTACCGACTGGGCGAGGAGCAGCTCGCCGCGCTCCTTGCCAACCATCCCAAGGGCTTCGGCATCGCCGGCACCGCTGAGGAGGCCACCGCGCTGCATGCCGCGGGACTGTCCACTCGCACGCCGAAGGAGTGGCTCGACCTCACGTCCGCGGCTGCCGGAGAAGACAACGGCTTCACCGACCCGGAAGCCGCAGCGGTCATCATCTACACGAGCGGTTCCACCGCGGCGCCGAAGGGCGTGGTGCTGCGGCATCAGAACCTCGTCTCCTACGTGCTGGGTTCTGTCGAGTTCATGAGCGCGGAAGAATCGGACGCGGCCCTCATGAGCGTGCCGCCGTACCACATCGCCGCCGTCGCCAACGTCATCACGAACCTTTATGCCGGCCGTCGCGCGTTAGTCCTCGAACAGTTCACACCGGAGCAGTGGCTGGAGCTGGTGCGCTCCGAGGGCGTGACGAACGCGCTCGTCGTCCCCACGATGCTCAAGCGCATCCTCGATGCGCAGGGTGACCTGTCGGTCCCGTCAATACGGACGCTTGCCTATGGCGGCGCCTCGATGCCCGCGCCGGTCATCGAGCAGGCGCTGCGCACGTGGAGCGACGTCGGTTTCGTCAATGCCTATGGGCTGACCGAGACGAGTTCCACCATCGCCGTTCTCGGCCCGGAGGACCATCGCGCCGCCGTGGCGAGCGACGACCCCGCGGTGCGCGCACGTCTGTCCAGCGCCGGTCAGGTGCTGCCGACGGTGGAGCTGGAGATCCGCGATGACGACGGCAACGTCGTCGCTCCGGGTGTGAAGGGCCGGATCTGGGTTCGCGGCCCTCAGGTGGCGGCCGAATACCTGGGTGCCGGCGCGGCGCTGGACGAATCAGGGTTCTTCGACACCCGCGACGAGGGCTATCTCGATGCGGCTGGCTACTTGTTCATCGGTGGCCGTGCAGACGACACGATCATCCGCGGCGCCGAGAACATTGCACCTGCCGAGATCGAAGACGTCTTGCTTCGCCACCCGGCCGTCGCCGACGTCGTTGTTGTCGGCTGCCCGCACGACGAGTGGGGTCAGTGCATCGAGGCGGTCGTCGTGCGCAAGCCAGGCACGGACACCGATGAGGAAGAGTTGCGCGCACACGTGCGCGCGTCACTGCGCAGCAGCAAGACACCGGACCGGATTTGGTTCTGGGACGAGCTGCCACGCACCGAGACAGGCAAGCTGATCAGACGGCACGTCGTGTCACGCATCGTCGCGGACCGCGCCCAGGTCTGAACCGGCAGCGGGGCCTAGCCGTAGGCGATCACGTAACCAGCCGTTCCCGCACCGGCGTTCGCCACCCCGACGACCAGTTCGTGGTCGGCGATGGCGATGCCGGAAGACGACAACCCGCCAGCGCTGTCGCTCACGTCCGCGTCGATGGCCTGCTTCGCGATCGGTTGACCAGTCGCGGCGGAGAACTCGTCGAGGAAACCGTTGCCGTCGCTCGTGTAGACGACGCCGTTGGCCACCGACACCGACTGGTAATGCACGCCATCCGCAACTGGTGAGCCCCAGTTGACGGCCCCCGTCGTCGGGTTCAACGACCACATGGCACTGCCGGGCGTGCCGACTGCGTAGATCGCGGTCCCGTCATACGCCGTCGACGCGGCATTGCACACCGCGCATGACCCGCCGATGACGGTCGCCCATGTCGGCTTCATCGTCGCGGCGTCGGCGGCGTGGTACTCGCCGGACTTCTGCAGGTCTCCGACAAGCAGCCCGCCGTGGCCGTCGGGGACGAGGTTGGGAGACGCGCCGAAGTCGAGGTCGAGCTGGCCGCAGAACGGATCGTCGAGCGGCCAAGTCAGGCCGTTGGTCGTGCTCGCCGCGCACACCGGCGTGGTCTGCAGCTGCTGGAGCGTGCTGCTGTATTGGTCGACCTCGCCGGGCGCGTAGCCGACGATCTGGCCGAAGGTGGACCGCACCTTGTCCACGTCGATCTTGAGGATCGCATCGGTGTGCGGGTGCGCTTGTGTCTTGGAGAAGGGATTGCCGGCACCGACATACGCATAGCCGTTGTTGTCGAAGGCTGCGGTCGACCAGATCCCGCCGCCGGAATACCCACCCTGGTCGGCAGGGGGAATAGTCGGCACGTCTTTGAGGAAGTTGCCGTCTTCAGCGTCGAGCAGCGCGACGCCGCCCTGACCGCCGTCATCACCCTCAGGCGGCGAGTAGCCGAACACCAGGATGCCGTCGTGCACCGCAGCCGAGGCGTTGGTGTAAACGCCGGGCTGGGTGTTCACAGGTGCGCTCTGCCACTTCACGGCGCCGCTCCGCGCATCAAGCGAGAGCGCGTATGGCGCGCTGTCCTGCGACACCAGCACGATCACCTGGGCGCCGACGACTGCCGGCGAGCCGGGGATCACACCCCCGATCGCCCCAGGTGTGGTGGGCGGCAGCGTGTGCTCCCAGACCTTGGCCCCGGTCGCCGCGTCGAGGGCGTAGATCTCGCCCGCGTCGGTGGTGACATAGACGCAGCCGTTGGAGACGACGGGCGTGCTCTGCACATTGCCGACGGTCGGGAAGGACCACTTCTTCGCAAGGCCGGTCCCCGGCGCGGGCGTGAGGGTGGTCTCGGCCGGCTGGGTGCGCGTGTTCGTCGTGTCGTGCCCGTATGACGGCCAGGAACCGCCTGCGTCACGGGTGGAACACGGCGCCGCCACGGCATGCTCGGTGGCGAGGACCGGGACGGCGGCGGCGGTGGCTGCGACGAGGGCGGCAGCCAAACAGAACGACATTCTGGGTGTCATGCCCATGTGACGGACAAGTTGGGCGAAAGGTTCACTTTCTCGGTAACTGTTTAGCTACGCGTTCTCGTCGCGGTCGAGCTCGGCGAGTACCGCATCCGTGTGCTCACCGAGCGCTGGTACAGCGCTCGGGTCCCAGTGCCAGTCCGGACAGTCTGCGGCGGGTCGCAGGCTGGGGAACTCGCCACCAGCCGTCCTGGTAGGGACCCACCGGTCCCGTTCAGCCAGCTGGGGATGGTCGAGCACGTCGAGCGGAGCGTTGAGTCGGGCCCACCCGATCTTCGCTTCTTCAGCCGCGTCGCTGGCTTCTGCGAACGTGTGCGTCGCCACCCATGTCGCGATGACCTCGTCCAGTTCTTCTCGGTGCCGCAGTCGCAGCGAGTTCGTCGCATAACGCGAGTCGTCGGCGAGCTCAGGCCGACCGAGCATCGTCGCCAGACGACGCCACTCGCCGTCGTTCGTCGTACCGAACACGATGACCTGGTCGTCACGCGTTCGATAGCCGCCATAAGGGCCGACCATGAAGCTCGACAGGCCGAGCCGCGGCGGGTCGACACCGGTGAACCGGGCAAGGTTGAGCACCCAGCCCATCCAGTCGGTCGCGACGTCGAACATCGCCACGGAGATGGCAGCGCCCTTACCGCTCTGTGTGCGGGCGAGCAGGGCCGCGAGGATCGCGTTGGCGGCGGTCATGCCGGTGCCGATGTCGACCAGCGGGATGCCCGGCTTGGCGGGTGTCTCGGCGGTCCCGGTGATCGCGCATGACCCGGCCTCTGACTGCACGAGGAGGTCGTAGGCGCGGCCGGCGGAGCGCGGGCCACCTTTGCCGTAGCCGCTGATGTCGACCGCCACGAGCCGTGGATGCCGCGCGGTCGCTGCCGCGGCGTCAAGGCCGAGCCGCTCCGCCGCACCTGGCGCCAGATTCTGGACGAAGACGTCCGCTCCGGCTAGCAACGCTTCTACGGCCGCCCGGCCACTCTCGCTCTTGAGGTCGACCGCGACCGACTCCTTGCCGCGGTTGGCCCAAGCGAAGTGCGCGGATGTTCCGTGCACGACGTCGTCATAGTGGCGGGCGAAGTCACCGGTGCCGCTCTCCACCTTGATGACCCGCGCGCCAAGGTCGGCGAGCTGGCGCGTGCAGTGTGGTGCCGAGATGGCCTGTTCGATCGCGACGACGACGATGCCGTCGAGCGGAAGCACGGGTTAGTGAGCCGTTAGGGGCGCTCGAGGATCAACGCGGAGCCCATGCCGCCGCCGGCGCACATCGACACGACGCCGAGCGACGCGTCACGGCGGGCGAGCTCGCCGAGCATCGTGACCACCATCCGTGCACCAGTGGCCGCGATCGGGTGACCCAGGCTGCAACCGCTGCCGTTGACGTTGACGATGCTCGGATCGATACCGAGCTTGCGGGTCACCGCAACCGGCACCGAGCAGAACGCCTCGTTGATCTCCCACGCCTCGATGTCGCCGACGGCGAGCCGGGCCTTGCCCAGCGCGCGTTCGATCGCGCCGATCGGCGCGAGGCCGGTCTCGACCGGATCGACACCAACGGTGCCCCAGCCGCGAATAAAGCCCAGCGGTGTGAGGCCGTGCGACGTGGCGTAGTCCTCACTCGTGAGGACGACAGCGGCGGCCGCGTCGTTCACGCCGGCGGCGTTGCCCGCGGTCACGGTTGCACTGTCGAGCTCTGGGTGAATCACCGGCAGCTGCGCGAGCGTCTCTACGGTGACGCCGCGGCGCGGGTGCTCGTCGGTCGTGTAATCCTCTTCGCCGCCGCCTTCACTCGGCACCTTGACCGGGACAATCTCGTCGGTGAAGAAGCCGCCATCGATCGACGCGATCGCCTGGCCGTGGCTGTACGCAGCCCACTCGTCGACATCGCGACGGGTAAGGCCGGCAAGCCGAGCCGTGTTCTCGCCGACGGTGATCGACATGTCGAACGCAGGCGCCTGCGGGGTCTCCGGATGGCTCATCGGCGCCCACGGACCCCAGTTGCCGTCGGCACCGGCTTTGAGCGAGCGCGCCATCGTGCTCATGCTCTCCGTGCCGCCGGCAACGACGACATCGACGGCGCCGGCGAGGATCGAGCCGACAGCCGTCTGCACCGCTCCGAGACCGCCGGCACAGTGCCTGTTGACCGCGAGACCGGGCACGTGGTTGAGCCCGAGCGAGACGGCAGTGTGGCGGGCGATGACGCCGCCGCCCTGCATCGACTCGGCGAGCACGATGTCCTCGATGTCTGATGCCGGCAGGCCACTGCGCTCGATCACGCCGGAGACGACAGTGCGCGCGAGCGCCCACGCGTCGACAGTGGCGAGTCGGCCCTTACGACTGCGGCCGATCGGAGTGCGGGCAACGGCGACGATGGCAGCGCGGGGCACGGGTGTCTCCTGTCGACAGAAAAATTACGACGGCACTTCGAGGCCGTGGTAGAGCAGCTGCCACATCTCCTCGGCGACGTCGTCGTTGTCTGCGCGCCACGACCCGCTGATGGTGGTGACGAACGCGTTGAACATGACGGACTGCAGCACGAAACCAGCGACGCGACGACTACGCAGGTTGCTCCGGATCACACCCGCGTCAACGGCCTCGGCAATGACCGTCTCGAACAGCTCGACGAGCGGAGTGAACGCTCGAGAGGCTTCTTTGGGGTGGTCGGTGAGCAGCTGCTGGGCAAACTCGGCAAGTGCCGCCGGCGCCTTGCGGCCGCCACGACCCTTGCTCGGTGGGCGGCAAAGCTTGTAGTACTCGACGACGGCCAAGTGCAGCCGCTCCAGCGGATCGCTCTCGCTGTCGATCTGCGACCCCAGCTGTTCGGCGGTGTTGCGCACGGAGTCCTCGAACAACGCCAGCAGCAGCTCATATTTGCCGTCGAAGTACTGGTAGAAGCTGCGCAGCGACTGTCCCGAGCGCTCCACCACTTCCTGCACGGTGAAGTCCTTGCTGGCGGTGGTGCTCATCAGCTCCAGCGCCGCGTCGAGGAAGCGCTGCACCCGGGTCTCGGCCCGGGCTCGCGCCGGATCGACGACCCGGTTGACCGCGAGCTCCCGCCGGCTTGCACTGTCGACCGGAACGTTGGCTCCCTCGTCGACGCTCATGGGATAAATCCTACCTTCTCAAAGACGAGAGCGCCGTTCTCTAGAGCGATCCGTCCCGCAACTGTTGGCGCAGCTTGAACTTCTGAACCTTGCCCGAGGGGGTCCGAGGAAACTCGGAAACCTCGTGCAGAGACTCGGGCCACTTCTGCCGAGCCAGTCCGACCGCGGCGAGGTGTCGTCGTACGTCGTCGAGTGTTGGCGCGTCCGTGCCCTCGCGGCGCCGGAACACCGCAGCCGCGCGCTCTCCCAAGCGGTCGTCGGGGGCGGCGACGACACAGACCTCGACGAGGGTGTCCAAGCGCATCAGCTGCTCCTCGACTTCTTGCGCGCTGATGTTCTCGCCACCGCGAATGATGATGTCCGACACTCGGTCGGTGATGCTGAGGTAGCCGTCGTCGTCCACGACGCCGACGTCGCCGGTGCGATACCAACCCTCGGCGTCGAACATCGCCGCCGTGAGCTCTGGGTCGGTGTAACCGACACAGCAGTCCGGGCCACGACTGAAGATCTCGCCGTGCTCGTCCAGGCGGATCTCGACACCGGGCAACGTCGGGCCGTCGGTGGTGAGCCGCTTGTCTTCTGAGTCACTCAGCCGGCAGCCGGTGATCGATGGGTGCTCGGTGCTGCCGTAGGACCGAAAGACCTTGATGCCGAGCCTCGTCGCGCGTTCGGTCACCGCGACGGGCACGGGCGAACCTCCCAGCCCCGCGAACGGGATCCTGGCCAGGTGCTCATCCGTGAATTGCGGGTGGTCGATGAGGCTTGTCAGGAAGAACGTCGCGCCGCCGGTGACACCGAGCCCCTCGTCCTTCATGAGCCGGAGAATCTCGGTCGGATCCCACACGTCGACGAGGTTGACCGGGCGCAACCGGAGCAGTGGCACGAGGAACGCGTTGAGCATGCCGATGAAATGCCCGACCGGTGCACCGGTGATCTGTGGCGGCCCACCGGTCGGAAACAGATAGTCGAGTTGCCGCGTCTCGCAGCAGATGGTGCGGTGCGAATGTATGACGCCCTTCGGGTCGCGCGTCGTCCCCGACGTGAACGCCACGATCGCCGTCTCGTCCGGATCCACCGCCACCGGCGCCGGCAATGGATCGGTGTCGAGCATCTCGGCGAACGGCGTCGCGCCGGCAGGCAGCGCACTCTCACCCACGACTAACCACTGCGGTCCCGACAACAGCTCGGCATAGGTCTGCAAGTAGTCCGCGTGACCGAACCGGTCGGCCGTGATCACGACCTTGGGCTGGGTCACCCGGAGGATGTAGGCGACCTCTTTGGCGCCATAGAAGTGCACGATCGGCACGACCGTCGCCCCGACGTATGCCGCTGCCCAGAACGTGATCCCCGCCTCGACCCAGTTAGGCAGCTGGAAGACGACGGTGTCGCCGGGGCCGACGCCGCGAGCACGCAAAGACGTCGCCAGCGAACGCGCGGCGCGATCGACGTCGGCGAACGTGCCGTCCCACGGCCGCACCCTGGAGCGCACGCGAAACGCTGCGTCGCCCATGCCGGCGAGGCCCTCCGCGACCATGCCGCCCAACGTGGCGTCGGTCCACCAGCCGCTGCGCCGATAGTGGTCAGCCAGGTCGGCGGGCACCGATCGCCGCGGCCACCGCTCGGACGCTGCCACTCTGCCTTCTTTCCTGAGCCCTTTGCCGATGTCCGAGAACAGTATTATCATTTTCGGACATGGTCGTCTCCGCAGGTGCGCCGCAGCCGGCCCGGCTCGCGCGGGACCACCGGTTCCACCCGTTGCGGGTGAGCGAGATCGTCCAGGAGACGCCGGACACCTGCTCGCTCGTGCTCGAGATCCCCGACGACCTGACCGATGCGTTCTCCTATCGCGCCGGGCAGTTCGTGACGTTCCGGATCCGCGCGGGCGACGAACAGCACTTGCGGTCCTACTCGATGTCGTCCTCTCCCGACGTCGACAACGACTTCCGCGTCACGATCAAGCGAGTCCCCGGCGGCTCGGTGTCCAACTGGCTGATCGACAACGTTCAGACCGGCGACGTTCTGGACACGACGTGTCCGGCAGGTGTGTTCTGTCTCGGCAGCGACGAGCGCGACCTCGTCACGTTCGCCGGCGGCAGCGGCATCACACCGATCTACGCCATCGTCAAGAGCGCGCTGGCGTCGACGTCACGACGTGTCCGCGTCCTCTATGCCAACCGTGACCAGGACTCGGTCATCTTCGCCGCCGGACTGGAGGAGCTCGCGCAGCGTTACGGAGACCGGCTCGACGTCACCCACCACCTCGACGCAGCCGCAGGTTTTCTCGACACCGATGCCGTTGCTTCTTACGCCGCTGATGACGCCGACTACTTCATCTGCGGCCCTGCCCCCTTCATGACACTCGTCGAGGACACGCTGCTCGCCAAAGGCGTCGAGGCGAGCCAGATCCACATCGAGCGGTTCACGCCGCGCGAAGAGACGCCCGTGGAAGCAAGCGATGCGGACACCGCAACGACGGTGACCATCGAGCTCGACGGGAAGGTCGAGACAACCAGACACCGTCCGGGCACCACGCTGCTGCAGACTGCTCGACAGGCAGGCCTGCAGGCGCCGTCGTCGTGTGAGAACGGTGACTGCGCGACCTGCATGGCAAAGCTGAAGGAAGGTGTGGCGAAGATGCGGTCGAACAACGCGTTGACCGACGACGAGGTCGAGGAGGGCTGGGTGCTCACCTGCCAGGCCGTGCCGGAAGGCCCATCGGTCCATGTCGTCTACGGCTACGACGACTGACATGAACATCGACGACGTCATCGAGATCGAGCAGCTGCTCGCGCGCTACGCCGTCGCGATGACGCGCGACGACATCGAGGCAGTCGTCGACGTGTTCACGCCCGACGGCTCCTACAGCGCGTTCGGCTCGACGTACCCCCTCAAAGACTTCCCGACCCTCGTCGCCGCCGCACCGAAGGGCTTGTTCCTCACTGGCACACCGGCCCTCGAACTCGAGGGTGGCACCGGCACCGGGATGCAGACGCTGTGCTTCGTCGACCAGACCAACCACGACATGCGCATCGGCTATTACACCGACACCTACCGCCGGACCGACAAGGGCTGGCGGCTGCACACCCGATCGATGACCTTCCTGCGTCGCAGCGGCGCTCGCGACTCCGGCACGCCTCACGACCCACGCCGTCCGCAGCCCTCCTGATGGAGCTCGACACCTTCCGGCGCGAGCTGGACGCATGGCTGGACGAGCAGGACTTCGCCCACTCAGTCACTGCAACAGGAAACACCGGTCTCGATGCGCACATGGCGCAGCTGTCGAAGGTGAAGCGACACACCTACGACGCCGGCTGGATGCGGTGGGGCTGGCCGGAGCGGGTCGGTGGGTTGGGCGGGTCCACGCTGCTGCGCGGCTATCTGGGTGAGGCGTTGACGTCACGCGACCTGGTGGAGCCCGGCATCTACTCGATGACCGAGGTGCTTGCGCCGACGATGATCGACTACGCCCGTCCCGAGCTCGCGGCCGAAATGGTGCCGCGGCTGTTGCGCGGCGACGAAACGTGGTGTCAGGGGTTCTCCGAACCCGGCACCGGCAGCAACCTCGCAGCGCTGACCTGCCGCGCCGTCCGCGACGACGACGGGTGGCGGGTCACCGGGCAAAAGGTGTGGACCAGCCTTGCGCAGTACGCCCAACGCTGTGTGCTGCTCACGCGGACCGGTGACGCGGGCCATGGTGGCATCACCGCCCTGTTCGTCGACATGGACGCCCCCGGCATCACCGTTCGGCCGATCGAGACCATGCACGGCCAGCCCGAGTTCTGCGAAGTCTTCTTCGACGACGTCGACGTACCCATCGAGCGCATGCTCGGTGACGAGGGGCAGGGCTGGTCCGTCGCCATGGACCTGTTGCCGTTCGAGCGCAGCACGTCGTTGTGGCACCGGGGCGCCTTCTTGCAGCAACGCCTCCAACGCCTCGTTGAAGTCTCACCGTCGGTGCCCACCGACGAGCTCGGCGATGTCATCGTGCAGCTCTTCGCGTTGCGCGCGTGTTCGCGCGCGACGCAATACCGAATGGCCGCGGGTGAGCGGCTCGGGCCGGAGACGTCAGTCGACAAGGTGCTGCTCGCGACGACCGAGCAGGCCGTGTTCGACCTCGTCGCTGACTCGTTGGACGTCCTCACTGGCGACGACGTCGACACCGAGCGGTGGCGGTCCGACTTCCTCTACTCCCGCGCCGCCACGATCTACGGCGGCAGTGCGGAGATTCAGCGGAACGTGCTCGCCCGGCGCGTCCTCCAGCTCGGCCCCGAGGCGTGATGGACACGGCGGAGCGCGAACTCTTCACCGCCGCGTTGCGACAGGCCGCAGCGTCGCCGGCCTTCGAGCAGGGACTCGAGGACATGGGCTGGGCCGACGCACTGGCCGATGACCGACGCACCGCCGTCGCGACCCTGTTCGAGATCCAGGGCGATCACGACGTGACGTCGACCGCGCTCGACACCGTGATCGCCACAGCGCTGGGCCTCGACAAGCTGGGCCTCGACGGCCGGATCGTGTTGCCGGCAGTCGGCGGTCACGCTGCCCCCGGCACGGTCGACGGGAACCGCCTGTGCGTGCGCGGCGTGTGTCGCGGCACACCCGCCGGCGACGTCATCGCCGTGACGGCGGCTGGTTATCAGGTACTGCAGGACGTCCGGATGCGTCCCATCGCCGGTATGGCGCCGTCCCTCGATCTGGTCGAGGTCAGCGCCGACGTCGCGTTGGACATCGCGGGTCCGGCCGACTGGTCCGCCGGAGTAGCGGCGGCACACCTCGCGCTGGCGCACGAGCTGGTCGGAACCTCTCGCGCGATGCTGCGGCTGGCGCGAGAACACGCCCTCGAGCGCGAGCAGTTCGGCCGACCGATCGCGTCGTTCCAGGCGGTCCGGCATCGACTGGCCGAAGCACTGATCGCAGTCGAGGCAGCGCAGGCAGCGGCCGACGCTGCTTGGCTCGCGCCCGGCACCGAGATCCTGGCGAAAGCCGTCGCCGGCCGCAGCGCGCGCATCGTCGCCCGGCATGCGCAACAAGTGCTGGCCGGGATGGGCTTCACCACCGAGCACCCGTTCCATCGTTATCTGCGACGCGCGTTGCTACTCGACGGCTTGTTCGGCTCGAGTCGCACGCTCGCCCGCGACGTCGCCACCGAAGTACTGCGGACGAAGCGACTCCCCCAGCCGATCCCGCTCTAGCTTCGATCTGTCTGCCGCTGTTACCGCCGAGTCGGCCTGGGCTGAGAGTGCCTCGCACCGCTCACAAGTCGGACGAATCTCCAGCACGACGACAGTCTCACTGATCAGGTTCCGGCGCGGCGTCTTCCCGGGAGGGTTGGCGCCGCGAGCGCGAACTCGTAGGACGCACGCACCAGTTGCCTCACGATGTCACGCTCCGAGTCGTCTCGGGGGGCGTAGACCATGACAACAGACGCGGGAGCTTGGCCGGTGTGCACGAGGAAGTGTGGTTCGGCCCATCCGGCGCGCTCGGCGGCCTCGGCGAGCGGCACGGGCAGGGTCGTGTGGAGGCTGAAATCGCCTTGGGCATGGACGTGACAGAACTCGCGCCCGACCATGAATGCCTCGGGCGGGCCACCTGGACTACTCGTGTCCAGTGTCAGCGCGCGGGCGCCGGCGACGGAGATCTTTGATAGCTCTCCGACAACGGCGGGCCAGGTGGTTGCCTCGGCGAGGATGGCATCGACATACCGTCCGTCGGCGGGCTGTTGGTCGAGTTGGCTGTGCGGGATCTCGGTGGTAGTTCGTGGCCGTGATCCTGCCCGCGTCGGCAGGCGTGATTGTCCGGTCATCTCAGTGCCCGACCCAGAAGAGCTCGATCGGGATGCCGTCGGGGTCGCGGACCAGCACCAGAGCATGTGGGACCGGCTCAGCGATCTCGACGAGTTCCTCGTGCTCTACGCCGATGGCGTTGAAGTGCGTGATCCATTCGTCGACGTCGTCCCGGGTGGCGAGGTGGAGCGCCAGGTGGTCCAACCCGGTCTGCAGCGGGCTGAAGTGTTCCCCCTCAGCTTCGGGATGGTGGTCGAGACCCACGAACAGCGCAGTGCCGGGGCGGGTCATCACCACCGCATAGCCATCCCCGGTCGCGTGCGGCTCGACGAAAGCTCGGACGAGCCCGAGAACCTCGGCGTACCAGGCTTCGCTGGCGATGATGTCGCGGACCGTGAGCCCGACATGGCTGATGCCGACTACCGCCGGCGCGGTTTGGGTGGACGGCGATGATTCGGTAGCGGTGGTCATACGGCGACGACCGATCCGGTGAGATGCAAGGCCTCGATCGTCCTGCATCGTTTCGGCATCCAGTCGGATTCCAGTTGGGCGAGCACCGGGGGCGGCATGGTGGCGGTGAAGAAGGCGAGGTCCTCGTCGGGGGCGTCGTCGAGCATCCACGGCAGGAAGTCGCTGGCCGTGTTCGTCTTGGCCGACTCGGCTTGGAAGTAGGCGATGTCGTCGGGGGTGAAAGCCTCCGGGATGAGCGGCAGAACGTCAGCCTCTTCGGCGGCGAGGTGCGCCTCGACAGCGCGCTGCATCCGAGCAAGCGCCGTACCTGCCGCGGTGATGTCGGAGGCTGCCAACGCACTGTCGAACTCGTCCATGGTCGCCGCCATCACTTCGTGCTGATGCGAGTTGCGGGTCAGTAGCGTCTCGACGCGATCTCCCAGCCGTTCGCGCATCAGCGGCGAGAACACCGTGTCCTCGAGTTCGTGGTGGTGGTGAAGCTGCGCTGCGGTCACCGCCCAGTACGCCCGCACCGCGTCGGCATGCACGTCACCACCGTCGGTCAGCGCAGCCGAGAGTCGACTGATGTCCCGGCGCACGGCCCGGTGGATGGCCAGTTGTATCCGCCAGCCGGGGTTCGTTGGGGTGCTGGTCATCGTGCCCCTCCCTCCCTTTCCGCGTGGAGCATCATTCTGGGCAGATTGATGGTCTAGAGTCAATAGCCATGACGGACCAGCCGCCGACCAAGCGGCGCTACGACGCCCGCCGCCGGCGCGAACGCGCCGAGGAGGAACGCCGGGCAACCCAACTGCGGGTGGTCGAGGCTGCTCGGCGCCTGTTTCTCAGCAAGGGGTACGTCGCGACCACCATGGCGGAGATCGCCCGGGAGGCCGGTGTCGCCTTGCAGTCGGTCTACAGCGCCGGACAGAGCAAAGCCGACCTGCTGCATCTGGTTACCGACCTCGCCGTCGCCGGCGACGACCAGCAGGTCATGCTCCTCGAGCGACCGAGGTACGCCGCCATTGCGGACGAACCCAACCCCGAACGCCAGGTGCTGATGAGCGCCGCCTTGACCGCCGAGACCATGGAACGCCTCGCACCCGTCTGGGTTGCCTACCGCGAAGCAGCCGCGGTCGACGCCAAGGCCGCTGCCAACCTCGTCGCGGCGCACCACCGCCGGCACCAAACATTCGCCGGCATGATCGACATGATCCCCGAGCAACACCTGCGCCGGTCGCACGAGGAAGCCACCGACACCGCATGGGCGATCGCCAGCATCGACGTCTTCCTGCTTCTACGAACCATCCAGGGATGGGATGCCCAGCAGTACGCCAACTGGCTCGGCCAAACACTGACCGACCTGCTACTCGTCCCTCCGCGCTGATCCGCGACATACCGACGCACCGACGGTGAACTTGCCTCGTCCATCTGTGGCTTGACCATGAACGCCGCGTAGGCAATGACTGACCAGAGGGAGGTGCCGGATGAAGGCGATTGTGGCGACCGATCAGGCCGCAGGAATGGCTGGAATGACGCTGGTGGAGCGACCCGAGCCGCAGGCAGCGATAAACGACGTCATCGTTGAGGTTCATGCGTCAGGATTCGTCCCGACGGAGCTCGAGTGGCCCTCGACCTGGACCGATCGCGCCGGCCGTGAGCGAACGCCGTCGATCCTCGGGCACGAGCTAGCCGGAGTGGTCAGCGCCCTCGGCTACGGCACGACAGGGCTGTCGGTGGGTCAGCGGGTGTTCGGTCTCACCGACTGGCATCGCGACGGCACACTGGCGGAGTACGTGGCCGTCGAGGCGCGCAACCTCGCGCCGCTGCCGGGCGACGTCGACTTCACGGTGGCCGCGAGCCTGCCGATCTCGGGCCTGACCGCGTGGCAAGGACTGTTCGATCACGGTCGCCTACAGGCAGGACAAACCGTCCTCGCGCACGGCGCCGCCGGCGCAGTCGGAACGATGGTGACCCAACTCGCGCGAGAGACCGGCGCATATGTCATCGCTACCGGCCGCGCAGCGGACCGTCAGAAGACGCTCGACTTCGGAGCGCACGAGTTCCTCGACCTTGAGAACGACGCACTGGAAGACGTCGGCAGCGTCGACCTGGTACTCGACGTCATCGGCGGCGACATCCAAAAGCGGTCCGCAGGCCTGATCCGAGCCGGAGGAACATTGGTCACCGTCGTCGGCCCGGCCGAAGCGCGGCCCGTAGACGGTTTGGCGATCGACTTCGTTGTCGAGTCCGATCGTGACCAACTGAATGAAATCGTGCAGCGGGTCCGGGACGGACGACTGCGAACGAATATCGGCGACGTCGCAAACCTCGACCACGCCATCGCCGCACTGAACCCGACCGAGCGACACAAGGGGAAGACGATCATCAGTCTTCGCCAGTGAGGACTACGAAAACGCGACCGATCCGCGACGTGCACGTGCCTGAATGTTTTCCGCCCTGCTCATAGATGCCTAGCAACCACCTTGCAAGGGGCAGCCCCGACTGACTATTGCAGGTTCGGTCGGTCCGGCGGCATCGTCGGCACATGACCACGCTGCTGATCACGCACGACGTCGACGACGTCGAGCACTGGCTGGCCTCGCCGAAGCGCGAGGAGTTCTTCGGCCCCCGTGGCATCACGACGCGAACGTGCGTCGACTCTGACCGGTCAAATCATGTCGGACTCATCGTGGAGGTGCCCGACATAGACACGCTTCAGCAGGCGCTCACGACACCGGAAGCCGCTGACGCGATGAAGCACGACGGTGTGCGCCCGGAGACCATCCACATCATGATGGCGTCGTAGACGGCCGCATCGGGCGGATAGCTGTATCCCCGGAGTGGGCGCCGATCAAGTTAAGCGGCCGTTCAGAGGAACGTCCCTGGCTGAGCGCGCCGGAGCGCGCTGTACGCCGGACAGTTGCCGAGCCACGCGCGGGCAGCCGTGCTGGCCACGGTGCGGGCAGTCACTCGACGGCTGGGGACCAAAACGGTGGTGGGTCGCTGTCGGTCGGCGGTGGAGGTGCCGGCGGCTTCACGAGGTCGGTCTTTTCGGCCGGCGGGTTCTGTGGTGGTGGGATCCAGTGCAACTCCGCGTCATCGTCGTCGACACAGTAGGTGTCGCCCGGATCGGGTCCTGATTCGTCGTAACTCGCTGGCTCTTGGACGTAGACGACCGTAGTCGACGAGCACGCCCGTCACAGGATCGTGACCAGCCGGCGCAGCGTCGTACCCGGCTGCGCCAGCATGGCCCGAACGTCGTCAGCCGTGATCGAGCCATAACCGATCAGCTCGGCCGGGTCGTCGCGCAGACCCAGCAAAGTCCGCCAGTCGACGACGACTTGCAACTCGGTGCGACGCGACGGGCGGGCTGCCCGCGCCGCGACCTCACCATCGGACGGCGCCACTTGCCCGCGACCCAGCAGAGCATCGAGCAACACGTCGACCTGACGTTCGCCGTGCGTGCGGTCATCGTCCGGCGTGCGCGCGGCATCGGCACGACGGTTGAGCTCCGTCGCCATGGCGACCCCGTCTGCCGCTGGCATGGTGGCCGCGATGGTGATGAGCCCGTCCGGCTCAGGCCGGCAACGCACACCGATGCGCGGACGCCGTGCCTGCTTCTTCTCCTCGGGTGATCGGGAGTCGAGCCTCGCTGTCGTCTTGCGGACCACTCGACGAGCCCCGAGACGGTCATCGACGCGGCGCGCTCGGAAACGGCCTCATCAATCGCCAACACGTTGTCCAACGGAACATCGCGCGTGATGTCGAGGAACGCCGACACATGTCGCAGCGTGCAGTCACCAGCATGCAGTACGCCGTACAAGACCGGCAGCGTCAGCAGCTGTCGGTCTTGATGCAGCTGATAGGCCATTTCGTTGTCGGTCCGCCGCAACGCCAACGCCAACTCGGCGTCGGCATCGTCCTGTGCATCCGGTCCGTCGGCGCACACGGTTGCCGCGACGCGCGCCGCCGCACCGACCGCCGCCATCGCCGCCAGCTGTCGGTCCCATGCCTTCGCGGCCAGCAGCTGCAAATCGCGTGGCATTGGCCTCTCGAGTAGTGACTCGAGAGCGGCATGCGTCGCCGCCGAAGGGCGCTGGTCGAGCACCCAGGCCAGGCGCGTCGCAGCTGCGACTGTTTCTGGTCGGAAAAGCCTTGTGGATAAAGAAGATTCCGACCTTTTGGAGGGCTAATCGAGTGGGAGCTGCACGGAGACCTTTCCGGTCGCCTGCACCTTGTCGTCCTGGTCCACCATCTTCACGTCGATGTCGGCGACATTCACCCGGCGGCGTTCCTCACGGACGCCGGTGACGACCCCCGACAAGAAGCTGGCATCGCCGGTGAGTGCTGGACCGCGATAGCGCAGATCCGCGTGCGTGATGAAGCCCCACTCGCCGGCCCAGGCAGCGACGAAGTCGAGCATCCACGCGCCCATCGACGCGCCGTATCCATATCCGCGCGGCATACCGATCTTTCGCGCCCACTGCGGGTTGAGGTGCCCACGGGACGGGCCGTAGTAGGCACCGTCGGTGCGCTCGGGGTCGACTCGTTCGAGGTTGCGGTCACCTTCGTGCCCGGCGAAGTCCTTGGTGTAGCCAAGCTCTTCGCCGCGCACTGACGTCGGGCCCTTGCGCATCGCGCCCCATGTCGTCATCGGATACGCACGCCATTCGGTCGCGAAGCTGGCGAGGCTGTGCGGCCCGATGACGTTGGGCGCCAGCTCCTCGCCGGCCGAGACCGATCCGAGCAGTCGCTTGTCATGGCCGAGGTTCTGGATCTGCGCGATGAACTTCTGCTTGGTCTCGTCGAGACGTTGCAGGTCCTCGTCGCTCCACTCGGGCTCGCCGCTCTTGTCGTCATACTGCTTCTTGTCCTCGACGGCGGTGCGCACCTTGTAACGGATCGCCGTCGACCGCTGCAGCGCGATCCGCTCGCCGCGCTCGTTGATGTACAGCGTGTCGCCGCGTTGAAAACATGTCGGCCCGGCGAACGACGTCTCCCGCACCTTGTAGTCGTAAGGCATGCGGTGGCACAGCAGCTTGTCGCCGGGCTCGACCCGTGCATCGAGGAACCACCACTCGTCACCGCCGAAGACGAGATGCGAGTCGGGGATGCGCCCGACCTGCGCCGGCGCAGATCCATGGCTGGTGTCGGTCGCAACGGTGAACGACTGCGGCGCGACGATCCGACCGAAGCGGCTCGCCGCGGCCCATCCGTCGTCATAGTGCAACGGGTTCGGGTAGTGCATCGCCTGCACCCAACGCCGGATGTCGTTGACGGCGACCGGCTCACGCAGTTCACCGGGCATGATCGGCACACCCATGTGCCGGTCCAGGTCTGACACGTCCAGGTCGGTCATCGCGCCTCTCCGATCAGGTCTGTGACGCGAGCCTTGAGCTGGTCGTCGGCCACCTTGTTGCCGTTCGCGGTCATGGGGATTTCTCCGGGTTGAAAGAAGAAGACATGCTTGGGCACCTTGTATGCCGCGAGCCGTTCCCGCAGAAAGGCTTGCACGTCAGCGGCGTCCACAGTCACGCCCTCAGCCGGCTCGACGCACAGCACGGCGATCTGGTCGAGTCGCGCGTCCGGCATGCCGACGACACGCGCGAGCTTGACGCCGGGATGCGCGCGCAGCTGCACCTCGATCTCAGCCGGACTGACGTTGGCTCCGCCGGTTTTGATCATCTCGGTACGACGCCCGGTCCAGTGCACCTCGCCCTGGTCGTCGACATGACCGACGTCACCGGTATGGAACCAGCCGTCCGCGTCGAAGCACTCTTCTTTCCGCTTGCCGACGTAGCGCTCCATCAAGGTCGGACCTTTGACGAGCAGCTCTCCTTCGGTGCCGACAGGCACGATGCTGCCGGTGTCGGGATCGACAACCCGCAACCTGTTGCCAGGAAGCAGAGTGCCCAGACTGCGCTTCATCGCCTCGCGGCCGAGGTCAGCCGCATGCGCGCTTATGAAGGCGCAAGTCTCGGACATGCCCCACCCGACCACCATCTGCCAGCCCTCGTCGCCGGTGACTGTCGGATGCTTGGCGAAGACCGACTTGCCATAGACACACCGCAGCGCCGACAGGTCCGTCGACGACCAGGCGGGATGCTCAGCCAGCGCCCGCGCCTGGTGCGGCAAGGTGTAGGGCTCGGTCACGCGTTCGCGCTCGAGCAACGCGAGAGCCTCGCCGGGGTCGAAGCCCTCTTGCATCACCCAGCAGCCCCCGGCCGCCAGCGTCGCGCCCATCGCCGTGTTCATTCCCGCCGTCCAGAACATCGGAAGGGCGGTCCACATCCGGGTGTCGCGATGCCGCCGGAACAGCTCCGACTGCACCCAGAACTGCAGCGTCGGCGCCCGGTGGTTGTGGAGCATTCCCTTAGGTGCGGCGGTGCTGCCGGAGCTGAACAGGATGAGTGCCAGATCGGCGGGATCCGTCGTTGCGACGGCATCGTCGACGATCTCGTCCGAGACTGCATCGCCGGCGGCGAGAAAGTCCGACCACGTCGTGCAGCCAGCAACGCTCCCGAGAGAAACGACGTGCTGCAGCTGCGGAATGTCGCCCGCGCTCGCAAGTCGCGCGACCGTTGTCGCGAGCTGGTTTTTCGCCACCGATGGCTGGGTGATGACGATCGATGCCTCGCTCGCACGCAACAGGTAGTCGAGCTCCTGCTCGGTCGAGAACGTGGACAGCGGAGTGACGATGGCGCCGGCAAGCGCCGCGCCAAAGAACGCCGCAACCGCTTCCGGCCGGTTGCCCATGAGAGTTGCGACGTGCATGCCACGGCCGATGCCTTGCGCGACCAGTGCGCGCGCCACGCGTCGGCTTTCCCGCTCGAGGTCGGCATACGTCCAACGCACTGTCTCGCCGGCGAGCAGCGGAGCGTCGAAGACCAGCGCCTCGTCGTCGCGGTATCGCCGACACACCTCGAGGAGGAACGCACCGAGTGTCAGCTGACCGTGTCGACTTTCGTCCAGCGGTGGTCCGGCGATGTCGGAAAGGGCTTCGGTCGACATGAGCTACATGACGTCGCGAGCGAACGCCTCGATTTGCGCGTCGCCGGCTTCGGGCCATCCACAAACGAGGTAGTCGTAACCGGCGTCACGCCACTTGTCCAGATGACGTCGCGCCGTGTCCAGATCGTCGAGCGACAGCGAGCTTGCGCGCTTGATGGACTTCGGGTCGCGATCGGCCTTCGTCGCCAGCTCGTCGACGCGGGCGTTGGCCTCTTGCAACGACTTGGGACTCCCCCACGTGTGCCAGACGTCGGCGAACCGCGCCACCAAGGGCAGCGTCCGGTTGGGTCCCATCCCGCCGATCCAGATCGGCGGGCGGGGCTGTTGCACCGGCGTGGGGCGCAGCTGCGCTTGATGCAACGACACGACCTTGCCGTCGTAGTCGACAACCTCACCCGTGAACAGGCGTGTGGCGATTTCGAGTGCGTCTTCGAGCAAGTCGAATCGCTTGCCTGTCGGCGGGAAGTCGATGCCGAGCTGCCGGTGCTCGTCCTCGAACCACGCCGCGCCGAGGGTGAGCTCGAGCCGACCGTGCGAGGCGTGGTCAATGGTGACGGCTTGCGACGCAAACACCGACGGATGGCGGTAGGTGACGCCGGTCACCAGTAGTCCAAGACGGATGCGCGACGTCACGCCGGCGAGCGCGGCGAGTGTCGTCACCCCCTCGAACGTCTCACCGGGTCCCTCGCCATACATGGGCCGGAAGTGATCGAAGCCCCACGCGCCGTCGAAGCCGAGGTCCTCGGCAAACCGAACCCGTCGAACGAGCTCGTCCCACGAGACGCGCTGCTGGGCGACGTCGAGACCGAAACGCACCTGGTAAACGTAGCGAGCCGCAGTCAGGCGCTGTGTACCGGTCGGTCCAATAAGATCCGACGGTGGACTTCTCTCTCTCTGCGTCGGAGCGCGAACTGGCCGAGCTGGCTCGCGACTTCGCCCAGAAAGAGATCGCCACGCGCGCGCCGATCGCCTGGGACGAGGGTCGCTGCCCCACCGATCTGCTGCGCGAGATGGGCGAGCTTGGGCTGCTCGGCATGCTCGTGCCGGAGCAATGGGGCGGCATCGGCATGTCGACCGTCGGGTTCGTCGCCGCCATGGAACAGATCGGGCTCGCCGATCAGTCCGTGGCGGCCGCGGTGCAAGCCCACGTGACGATCGGCTCCCTGCCACTGCTGCTGTTCGGCAACGACGAGCAACGGGAGCGGTGGCTGCGACCACTCGCCGAGGGCCGTGCGCTCGGCGCGTTCGGACTCACCGAGCCGGGTGCTGGTTCGGACACGCGCAGCATCTCCACGCGCGCCGAACGCCAGGACGGTGGCTGGCGGATCAACGGGCAGAAGACGTTCATGTCGAATGCGGGGACGGACATGTCCTTCGGCGTCACCGTGCTGGCTCGCACCCAGGACGTCGACGGCAAGCCGCGGTTCGCGAGCATCGTCGTCGAAAGGGACACGCCCGGCTTCACGATGGGGCCGAAGATGCGCGGCATCGGCTGGCGCGGCTTGGACACTCGGGAGCTGTTCTTCGCCGACGTCTGGGTGCCGGACGACCACCTCATCGGCGATCCGGACCTGGGTCTCAGCCAGTTCCTGGCAACGCTGGAGGTCGGCCGCATCTCGATCGCCGCACTGTCGCTCAGCCTCACTCAGGCCGTGCTCGACCTCGCGACCGAGCACGCGAAGAACCGGGTCCAGTTCGGTCAGCCGATCTCGTCGTTCCAGGCCGTGCAGTTCAAGCTGGCGGACATCGCGACCGAGCTGGAAGCGGCGCGCTGGCTGACCTACCGGGCGGCGTCGCTCCGCGACGCGGGAGAGCCGTTCCTGAAGGAAGCGTCGATGGCGAAGCTCAAGGCGAGCCGGCTCGCGGCATGGGCGGCGTCCGAAGCAGTGCAGATCCACGGCGGCACCGGCTACATGCTCGACTCTGCGGTCGCACGTTTCTATTGCGACGCGAAGGTGCTGGAGATCGGAGAAGGCACGAACGAAATCCAACACATGGTCATCGCCCGCGCGCTGGGTTGCTGAACGGCCCGCTGCTGAGTCAGAACGCCGCGATTCGCCGCAGCGTGGCGGCGATGACCTCACGGTCGGGCAGCCAGGCGCGTTCGAGCGCCGGCGCATAGGGCGGCGGCGTCGCAGCAGCACCGATGCGCTCGATCGGCGCATCGAGGTCGCACAACGCCTCGCGCGCGACCGTCGCGGCGATCTCCGCACCGATGCCGAACGGCACCACTGCTTCATGCGCAATCACCAACCGACTGGTACGACGCACCGACTCGAGCACCGTCTCCATGTCGAGCGGCGCCACCGTGCGCAGGTCGATGACTTCGACCGAGATGCCCTCGGCAGCGACCGCCTCCGCAGCGGCCAGCGCCTCGTGCACCATCCGGGACACCGACACGACTGTCACGTCGCTCCCCGGCCGGACGACCGCGGCGCGTCCGATCGGCACCAGGTGGTCGTCCGGTGGCTGCGGCCCCTTCATCCCGTAGAGCAATCGGTTCTCGATGAAGACGACCGGGTTCGGGTCCTGGATCGACGCGCGCAGCAACCCGTAGGTGTCAGCCGGCGTGGACGGCATCACGACGGTCAGACCAGGGATGTGCGCAAGTAGCGCTTCGAGGCTCTGCGAATGCTGACTGCCGGATGACCGTCCGGCACCGAACTGGGTGCGCACGGTGAGCGCCATCTGCGCACCGCCGCCGGTCATGAACGGCATCTTCGCGGCCTGGTTGAGCAGCTGATCCAAGCAGACGCCGAGGAAGTCGACATACATGACCTCGACGACGGGACGCATCCCCGCCATCGCCGCGCCGACGCCGAGGCCGACCACGGCGGTCTCTGAGATCGGTGTGTCCCGGACCCGGTCGCCGAACCGCTGCCGCAGCCCGCGAGTCAGCCCGAAGACATTGCCACCGTCCCCGACGTCGATGCCGGCGATGAAGACCCGCTCGTCGGTCTCCAGCTCGGCCTCGAGCGCGTTGTGCACTGCGTCCATGGTGCGGAACAACGGCGCGTCCGAAGCGGGCGGCGGTGGCTCGGCAACGACCGCGCGCGGTCGAGTGACGAACTCGAACACGTCACTGGGGTCCGGGTCGGGCAGTGCGCGGGCAGCGGCCACGGCCTCGTCAAGCTGTCGGTCGACCGACGCCGCGAGAGCGTCGATCTCGTCGGCGCCGACTCCCGTGTCCAGCAGTCGCTGCGCGTGCACCACGAGCGGGTCGCGTCGCTTCCACCCGTCCAGCTCGTCGGGCACCCGATAGCGCTCCGGGTCGCCCTCGTAGTGCCCGTGCCAGCGGTAGGTCGTTGCCTCGACGAGCACCGGGCCACGGCCGGCGCGCACCGACTCGACGACGCCGGTCATCGCCTCCGCCGTAGCGACGACGTCATTTCCGTCGACGGCGACGTAGCCGATGCCATAACCGGCCGCCCGTTTTTCGAGCGGCGCGGCGTGCTGAGCGGCCGCGGGCGAGAACTCGGCATAGCCATTGTTCTCACAGAAGAAAACGACCGGCAGGCGCCATACGGCAGCGAGGTTCACCGCCTCGTGGAAGGCTCCGTGCGCGACCGCACCATCGCCGAAGAACGACACCGCTACGCCGTCGTCCGCACGCAGCTGGGCAGCAGCCGCTGCGCCTACCGCGATCGGGACGCCCGCGGCCACGATGCCGTTGGCGCCGAAGATGCCGAGCTCCGGATCGGCAATGTGCATCGAGCCGCCGCGACCGCGGTTGGTGCCCGCGTCCTTGGCCATCAGCTCGGCGAACATGCCGAGCGGGTCGAGTCCTTTCGCCAGACAGTGCCCGTGACCGCGATGGGTCGAGGTGATGACATCGGTACGGCGCAGCGGCCAGCAGGCGCCGACGGCCGAGGCCTCCTGGCCGATCGACAGATGAACGAAGCCGGGCACCTCGCTGTCCCGGTAGAGCCGGGCGACTCGCTGCTCGAAGCCGCGGATGAGCAGCATCCGCCGGTGCAGCTCGAGCAGGTCCAGCGTCACAACCCGGTACTGTAACGATCGGTACAAAGCATGGGCGGGAGTCGAATGAGAACCGTCGTCATCAACGGCGCGGGTGGCGCACTCGGCGGCGCGCTCTCACGAGAGTTCGCCGCAGGCCACAACGTGGTCCTGAGTGACATCAGCCAAGCCGCCCTGGACACGACAGTGGCCTCGCTGGAGTCGTCCGGCGAGGTCGAGACGCTGACCGCAGATGTGAGCGAGTTCGAGCAGGTCGAGGCAGTTGTTGCCCGCGCGCTCGATCGGTTCGGTGGTGTCGACGTCTTCATCAGCAACGCCGGTGTGCTCTCGTCCAACGGTCGCATCCACAACCTGGACACAGCCGACTGGGAACGCGCATTCCGAGTCAACGTGCTCGGAGCGGTCAACGGCATCAAGGCCGTGATTCCGGTGATGCGCAAGCAGAAGTCAGGGTCGATCGTGTTGACCGCCTCAGTCGCCGGGATGACCGCGTGGTCGCATGCGGCGCCGTACTGCGCGACGAAGGCCGCTGTCATTCAGCTCGCCAAGGTTGCCGCTGTCGAATACGCGCGGGACGGCATCCGGGTCAACTGTGTCTGCCCGGGCACGTTCCTGTCCGCGATCCACGAAGGCCTTCCACAGGAGGCCATCGACGCCATCGCGGCCAAGCATCCACTGGGCCTGGGCGCGGCCGACGAGCTCATCGGCGCTTACTCCTATCTCGCGAGCGACGCGTCGCGATGGACGACCGGATCGGCACTCGTCATCGACGGCGGCTATTCAGCGCCCTGATCGCGTGCTGCCGCCGACGCTGATTCCCTGAATGAAGATGTCGGCGAACTGCTTCGCAACGTCACGTGGCGAGTGGTTGGGCTTGAGCCATAGATAGGTGTAGTTGTGCATGCCGAGCCAGGCCATCGCGGTGAGTCGCGGCTCGAGGTCGCGGAACTCGCCGGACTCGACGCCGTTCTGAAGGATCGCTTCGACATTCGCCTCGAACGCGCGGCGCCGTTCGCGGAACTGCTCGGCGCGTTCTCCCGTCAACGCGGGGAACTCGTGCAGGAACACCCAGACGTGATCCGGATAGCGAGCAATGATGTCGAGCAGCTCGTCGCCGAGCATCATCAGCTGGTCGCGCGGTGATCCACCCGTCGCCGCCACTCGTTCAGCGCTCGAGCTGACCTCGTCCATCACGCGGTCGTGGATAGCCGCAAGGAGCTCTTCCTTCGACCCGATGTAGTGGTAGAGCGCACCCTTGCCGAGCTCGTTGGCGACACAGAGCTCGGCGATGCCGGTTGCGTGGTAACCGCCACGAGCGAACACGTGCGCCGACGCGTCGACGATTGCTTGCCGGCGCTCCTGCCAGTGCGGGCTCCTGGCCACTACCGTCCCTGCCACTGCGGCGGGCGCTTCTCGGCAAACGCGGCAAGCCCCTCGGCGCTGTCGTCGGCGGCAAGAACCTCCGCCAGGAGCCGCGCCGAGAGCTGCCGCAGCGAGTCCTCGTCCTCCTCATTCGAAGCATGTATGACGCGGCGGCTCGCACGGACCGCGAGCGGGGCCGAGTCGACGATCCTGGCGGCGACTCGTAGCGCCTCGTCCAGCGCCTGCCCCGGCTCCACCAACCGGCTCACCAATCCGAGGTCGTAGGCCCGCTGAGCGTCTATCGGGTCACCGGTCAGCGCGACGTCCATCGCCACCGCGGGCCCGACCGCGCGGGGCAAGCGATAAAGCCCGCCCGCTGCCGCCACGAGGTTGCGCTTCACCTCCGGCAGGCCGAACGCCGATCGTGTCGTCGCGACCACGATGTCGCACGCGAGCGCCAGCTCCAGACCTCCGGCCACCGCCATTCCGTCGACCGCGGCAACGATCGGCTTGGTGCGCTCGCGGAAGACGAATCCGGCGAACCCGCCGCGCTCGGTGTGCAGGGGCGACGCGTCGCCGGCCTCCTGGATGACCTTGAGGTCCGCACCGGCGCAGAACACCGGCCGCTCCTGCTCCCCCGTGTCGGCGCACAGCACCCCGACCCAGACTGCGGGATCGTCCTCGAGGCGGTCGACCGCCGCCTCCAGTCCGGCTGCGACCTCGCGGTTGACCGCGTTGCGAGCCTCCGGCCGGTTGAGCGTGATGACCGCAACCCGTCCGCGCACGTCGTACCGCACTGCCCCCTCAGCGACATCAGTGGGCATCGACGGTCCGCTTCTGGTTGGAACGACTGGTCGGTACATACTCTCGCACGTGACCGGCGCTCCCGAGATCCATGCGGACGTGAACTGGTTTGCCGTCCTCGCGCACCACGCGATGCACCGGCCCGACGCAGCCCTGACGGTCTTCGAGGGCACCACTACGACCTACGGCGAGATGACGGCGCGGGCCACCGAGTTGGCCGCCGGGCTGCACGAGCGTGGCGTGAGGCGCGGTGACGTCGTCGCGTTGCTCTCCTACAACTGCCCGGAGTTTCTCGAGACGGTGTTCGCCGCGAACTACCTCGGTGCGATCGCGATGCCCATCAACTGGCGGCTAGCGGCGCCTGAGGTGCGCTTCATCCTCGAGCACTCGCAGGCGCGTGCGCTCGTCTGCGATGAGGCACTGCTCGGGCTCGCGAATGACGCGGCCGCCGGTCTCGATGCACTGTCGCGGGTGTCCATCAGTACGACGACGTCCGACGGATGGACGCCGCTCGCCGATGTGCGGACAAACGCGACGGTGCCGCGCGCGATCGTTGCCGGGGACGACGTGCATCGGCTGATGTACACCTCCGGCACCACCGGGCGGCCGAAAGGCGTCATGCTCACGCACGCCAATCTGGCGTGGAAGAACCTTGCGCACCTCGTCGAGTTCGGGTTCACCCGCGACGATCTCGGACTCGCGTGCGGTCCGCTCTACCACGTGGGCGCCCTCGACCTGACGACGACGACGCTCATCGCCGCTGGTGCGACTGTCATCGTCCACCGCGTGTTCGACGCCGCTGCAGTCGTCGACGAGCTAGAGCGGTCGCGCGTGACGACTGTGTGGCTCGCGCCGGCGATGGTCAACGCGATCATGGCGCTGCCCGATGTCGAAAGCCGTGACCTGTCGTCGGTGCGCGTCATCATCAACGGCGGCGAGAAGATGCCGATCCCTTTGATCGAGCGGATCCAGCGCACGTTTCCGTCCGCATGGTTCGCCGACGCCTATGGCCTGACGGAGACGGTTTCCGGCGACACGTTTCTCGACCGCGACAGCATTGTGACGAAGCTCGGCAGCGTCGGCCGTCCCTGCCTGCATCTGGAGCTCGATGTCTGGGACGTCGACGGGCGGTCGGTCGCTGCGGGCGAACGTGGCGAGATCGTGATGCGCGGACCGAAGGTCTTCAAGGGCTACTGGCGCGACCCCCAGGCGACCGCGACGGCCTTTGCCGGCGGATGGTTCCACACCGGTGACATCGGGGTGCGTGACGAGGACGGCTATCTGTTCATCGTCGACCGGCTCAAGGACATGATCGTGTCCGGCGGCGAGAACATCGCGGGTTCGGAAGTCGAGCGTGTCCTCTACGAGCATGACGCGGTGCTCGAGGTCGCAGTCGTCGGACGTCCGGACGAGCGGTGGGGCGAGGTGCCCGTCGCCTACGTCGCCCTTCGTGCAGATGCGTTTGCGACCGCGGACGATCTGCTGCAGCATTGCCGAGCAAATCTCGCCAAGTTCAAGGTCCCGAAGGACGTCGTCTTCGTCGACGCACTACCCCGCAACCCGTCCGGCAAGGTCCTCAAGCGAGAACTTCGGACGCAACCTCGCTGAGAGCGTTGGCGACCCGCTGTGGCTCGGTGATCATCAGGTCGTGACCGGTGTCGATGCTCCATAACCGGTTCTCCGAGCGCGCCTTGTCCAGCAGCGCGTGGTCTCGTGTCGGCAGCGTCTGCTCGCACACGATGTGGAACTGCGGGATGGCCCAGAGGGCGTCTTCGTCCTCCGGCGTGGGCCACAGGACGAGCTCGACTCCGCCGACAACCTTGCCCAGATCGCGTGTCCACGTGATGCCCGCTCCGGCGACGAGCGACCGGCCGTTCTTCGGGTACGCCGCGTCGAGGTAGGCGAGGCGGCCGACTCGGTCGGCGGCCCGGTCTGCGACGCCGGTGACGACCATCCCGCCGTAGCTGTGACCGACGAGGATCACGTCGTGCGGGTCCTCGAACTGAAGCAGTTGTACGACGTCGTTGCTGTGCAGCTCGAGGTCGATCGCGGGACTCAGCAAGTGCGAACGCTCACCCAGCACCAGGACGTATGTCGCCATCAAACCTCTCGCTGTGGTGACTGGGCCCGCTATTGGTGATTGGGCAGATGAGTCAAGAACTCGGCCGACCACTGCATCAGATTTGCCGGGACCGTGTATCCGCTCTCAGCGTTGACGTCGTCCCAGTGCGCGGCAACGTCTTCGATCGACGGGTCGCCACCCTCGTGCACATAACCCGGCGCCGAGGCGATGAAGATCCGCGCGAACCGGCCGGCACCCGCGGCATAGACCTCTCCCGTCACCGGGCAGTCTTCGTGCGCGAGGTATGCCGCCATCGGCGCAACCAGCTCCGGTGCCATCTGTGTCTCGGCGTCACCCGAAGCCTCGCCGGCCATCCGCGTCATCGCCGCCGGCGCGATCGCGTTGACTCTGATGCCGTGCTTTCGCCCCGCCACCGCAAGGCTCCGGGTCAAGCCGATGACAGCGCCCTTGGCGGCGGCGTAGGACAGGTTGTTGGGCAGGCCGAACAGCCCGGACGACGTCGTCATCACGATGCGGCCGTAGCCCTGGTTCACGAAGTGCGGCCAGGCCGCGCGGGTCGTGTGGAACGCACCACCGACATGGACGTCGAGGTGTGCCGACAGGTTGCCGGCATCGGCCTCCGCAGGACCCGCCCAACGCACGATGCCCGCGTTGTTGACGATGACGTCGACCCGGCCGAACTCGTCGAGCGCGCGTTGCACCGCCGTCGTACCGCCATCGACGGACGCCACATCGCTTGCGTCCGCGACCGCGGTGCCACCCGCGGCAGCGATCTCAGCGACGACCTCGTCCGCGGGTCCGGCATCCGAGCCGACACCGTCAGCACTGCCACCCAGATCGTTGACGACGACACGCGCCCCTCGCTCGGCGAGCAGAAGCGCATAGGCGCGACCGATCCCGCGCCCCGCCCCGGTGACGACTGCGACTCGGTCGTCGAAGCTGTAGCGGCTCAGGCCGGCACCGGCGCCTTGAACCCGAGAACGCCGCCGAGCGTCCCACCGAGAATCGCGGCGCGCTCGTCGTCGGGCACACCGGCGAACTGCTCGGCAATGAGCTTGCGGCTGCCGCGGAACGTGCCCTCGGCGTGCGGGTAGTCGTTGCCCCACACCAGCGTGGACAGGCCGGTGATGTGCCGGCAGGCGACGGCGACCGGGTCGTCCTGGAACTGCACGTGGAACTGCCGCTTGACGTAGTCGCTCGGCATCAGCGGGTAAGGCCACTTCTCGTTCAGCCGGAACAGCTGTGCCATGTCGGGTTGGTCGCTCGCCGGACGTGAGTCATCCCAACGGCCGAGCCACCAGTCCGCGTCCTGGCCGATGCCGGTGACCCAGCACTTGTCCATGCCGCCGAGGAGCGACGACAGCCAGTGCGCGTTGAACTCGATGAGGCAGAAGTGCAGATCGGGGTAGCGCTCCGGAACTCCGCCACCGATGAGCTGACACATGAGCTGTTGCGGGACGAGCGTGCTGTAGACGGCCTGCGTGATCATTCGCTTCGCCGCAGCCTTGTCGTTCATCGGCTTGTTGACCTGTGCGGCGTTTTCGAGGACGACCTTCAGCGTCACGGCTTCGGTGTCGTCGACCTTCACGCCACCGGTCTGTGTGTGGAAGAAGATCTGTACGCCGTTGGCGGAAGCGGCTGACCACACCGGGTCGAGGTCGCGCGTGTAGTAGTTCCGCGGCGGTGTCGCCGGCAAGAGGATCGCCCGGAAGCCCGCAGCGGCAACACGTTCGATCTCGGCGACTGCGTCGGGGATGTCGGTGATCGGAATCGGTGCCGTCGGACACAGCCGGTCGAAGTATGGCGAGAACCGCTCGGCGACGTAGTCGTTGTAGACGCGGGCATGCGCCATCGACAGCTCGTGGTCGTCGGAGTAGAGCCCGAACAACGACAGGTTGGGATGCATGACCTGAACGTCGACGCCGTCGAGTTCCATGTCCTCGAGGATCAGTTCGGGGTCGCCCTCGGGCGTTCGGCCCTGGGTTTGGCGGTAGCGGGAGACTGTCCAGCCCTCATAGCCAGACGTGTGCAGCCGCCGGAAGACCCGGGCGCCGCCCTCGAACGGCGGGTCGACCTCGAAGTCCTCTTCCCACACCGCGCGGTCGCGCAGGTGCTTGGGCAGCCGGGTCTTGAAAAGGTCGGTCGGCTCGAGCACGTGCCCGTCGCCGGAGACGACGAAGTCCGTAGCCATGAAGTCCTGGTTGGTCATGCGGATGGCTCCCAGTACCGTTCTTGGAACGATCGGTACACCGTACCGCTCGGCGGACGAGGGAGACAACGCGGTGCCGAAGCGCTGGACGCAGCGACCGCCCGGCTCGACCTGGGGCGACTGGGGCGACGACGACGAGCTCGGGCGCATCAACCTGCTCACTCCGGACAAGGTGTTGCAGGGCGTCCGGGAAGTCGAGGCGGGACGCAGCTTCTGCCTCAGCCTGCCCCTCGACTTTCCCGGCGGCACCGCACTGAACCAGCGCCGCCATCCGCCGAAGCTTGCGCCGACCGAGGACATGAACGGCAGCCCCGGCGTCTTCTACAACGTGCGCATGAGCGAGATGCCGGACTTCGGCGATCCGAAGTATGTCGACGTGTGGGCGGACGACGTCGTCACCCTTTCCCTGCAGTACTCGACCCAGTGGGACTCGCTCGCCCATGTGGGCGCCGAGTTCGACGCGGACGGCGACGGTGTCGACGAGGCCGTCTACTACAACGGCTACCGGGCCGGCATCGACCTCGTCGGTCCGCAGGACGACGCCGCCGGCGACGGTGGCGGGCATCGATGCTTCGCCCGCCATCTCGGTCTCGAGCACATGGCCTATAGCGGGGTGCAGGGTCGCGGCGTGCTCGTTGATCTGGCACACCACCTCGGTGACGAATGGCGCGGTGTCGACCTCGCGATGCTCAAAGAAATCATGGCCGCCGACAACGTCACGGTCGAGCCCGGCGACATGCTCTTGCTGCACACCGGCTTCGCCACGCGCATCATCGAGTGGAACCGCACACCTGACCCACGCAAGCTGTTCACGACGTCGTCGTACCTCGACGCCCGCGACGAGGCGCTCTTGCAGTGGATCGCCGACTCGCAGATCTCCGCGCTCGTCGCGGACAACTACGCGGTCGAGGGATTGCTCGGCAAGGACAAGGACCCGCGCCGGCATTCGTTCCTGCCCTTGCACCACCTGTGCCTGTTCAAGCTCGGCGTGCCGCTTGGCGAGATGTGGTGGCTGCATGAGCTCGCCACGTGGCTGAGGGAGCACAAGCGCAGCCGCTTCCTGCTGACCGCGCCACCATTGCGTCTCCCCGGGGCAGTGGGCTCGCCCTTAACTCCCGTCGCCACCGTCTGACGCGTGCACCGCGGCCGCCCCGGCACTCATCAGCTCGACCGCTTGCCGCCGCGGCAGCGTCCCGAGCGGCGACGGGCCGGCCGGGTCGGGCATGCCGTAGCTCCAGGTCGGCCCGTCGGCGAGGTGCGCGATGGCCTCCGCGGCGACGTCCGCCGGGTCGGCGAGGCCGTCCATGTGCCCGCCGCTGCGTTCGAGCGAACGCTGCAAGGACGGCGTGTCCGTCGGACCAAGGACAAGAGCGAGCACATCGACGCCCACCTCGCGCCATTCGGCCCAGAGACCTTCAGCGAGGACGAGATCGAAAGCCTTGGTCGCGCCGTAGACCGACAGCGTGTCGCCGCCACACCACGCCGCCCCTGAAGTGACGACGATGACGCCACCGCGACGACGCGTCGCCATGCGGCCACCGAAGTGGGAGCAGGCCTCGAGCACCGACGTGCAGTTCCGCTGGACGAACGCGCGCATCTCGTCGAGGTCGCGGTCGAGCATGCGACGGTTTACGGTGTCAGCGCCGGCGTTGTAGACGAGTAAACCGACCTCGAGGTCGCTGGTCGCGGCAGCAAGTTCCTCGATCGCGGTCGGCGTGCTGAGGTCTAGCGCCAGCACCCGTGTCTCCACGTCGAGTCGCGCGGCAAGGTCGTCGAGCAGCGCCTGCCGTCGAGCGACCAGGACGAGGTTGACTCCGTGCTTGGCCAATTCCGCCGCGAACGCTGCGCCGGTGCCATCGGACGCCCCGGCGACGATCGCCCAGGGGCCGTAGTTACGCATGCGAGCTCAGCCGAAACGCCTTGAAGTCGTGCTCCTTCACCTTCGCGATCTCCTTGTGCAGCTTGGGTCGCCCGCCCGAGTTGAGCAGGAACCGCCGCGGCTTGCCGGGCACGTTGGTACCGAAGTAGTAGCTCTTCTCGGTGAACGACTGGCGAGCGACGTTGCGCTCGATCATCGCGACCCATGCGTCCTCTGCAGCGGGGTCAACCTCGATGACGTCGTAACCGTGGTCACGGGCATAGACGAGGGTGTCGGTGACGAAGTCGACCTGGTCGCCGTTGTAGCGCGGGTTGTTGCCGGCGGCGGCGTGCGGGCCACCTGGGAAGAAGAGATTGGGGAAGCCCACGGTCTGTACGCCGAGGAATGTGGTCGGACCGTCGGCCCAGTGGTCCGCCAGCGATAGTCCGTAACGCCCGCGAATGCCCATGCGCAGCAGCGCACCGGTGCCGAAGTCGAAGCCGGTCGCCCACACGATGAGGTCGAACTCCTGCACTCCCTCAGTCGTCTCGATGCCCGTCTCGGTCACCCGCATCATCGGTGTCTCGCTCAGCGCAACCAGCGTGACGTTGGGCTTGTCGAACGTCTCGTAATAGCCGGTCACGAACGGCGGCCTCTTCTCACCGAATCGGTGATCCTTGGGAATCAGCTTGTCCGCTGTGGCTGGGTCGTGCACCACGCTCCGCACCTTGTCGGCGAGGAATTCACACCACGCAGCGTTGGCGTCGGCGTCGAAGAGCAGGTCGGTGTAGTTGCTCGTGAGCTTCTGGAAACCAGGGCTCGCCCACATCCGCTCGAAGAACGCGCGGCGCTGCTCCTCGCTGTCGTCAGCCGCCTTGCGATCGCATGGTTCGTGCAGGAACCCCGCCGGCGAGGTGTCCAGAGTTTCCTTGATGGAGGCGAACTCTGCGCGCAACCACTCCTGCTCGTCCGCGGAGATCGGCGAGTTGTTGAGCGGTGTGCACCAGTTCGGCGTCCGCTGATAGACCGTCAGTGACGCGGCTTGATCCGCGATGACCGGGATGATCTGCACGCCGCTCGACCCGGTGCCGATGACCGCGACCCGCTTGCCGGCGAAGTCGACCGGCGTCGACGGCCATAGCCCGGTGTGATGCTGCTCGCCGCGGAACTGATCGCGGCCCGGCACGTCCGGGAAGTAGGGGATCGACAGGATCCCGGTCGCCGCGATGAGGAAGCGCGCCCGCACCTCCTCGCCTTCCCCGGTCGACACGGTCCAGGTCGCGGTCGGTTCGTCGTACGACGCCGACGTGACCCGCGCGCCGAATCGCATGTGCCGCCGCAGGTCGAACCGGTCAACCACGTGGTTGAGGTAGTCCTCGATCTCGGGCTGGCCGGCGAAGTGCTCCTGCCACTCCCACCCGTCCCACAGCTCCTTGGAGAACAGGTAGCCGTAGCTGTAGCTCTCCGAGTCGAACCGCGCGCCGGGGTAGCGGTTCCAGTACCAAGTGCCGCCGACACCGTCCCCCGCCTCGAGCAGCTGCGCCGAGAAACCGGCCTCTCGCGCGCGGTAGAGCTGGTAGATCCCGGTGATGCCCGCACCGACGACGAGAACGTCGGCATCAACATTGGGTGCCATGAGAAGACCATTCTACTAAACCGTGGTGTACGTTCTCATCGTGCTGTACCCGATGGAATCACCTGACCGGGCACCGAAGCAGCGCTACTACGACGCGGACTTCTACCGGCTCGAGACGGAGCAGCTCTGGCCGCGCGTGTGGCAGATGGCCTGCCGGCTGGAGGAGATTCCCCAGCCGTTCGACTTCGTCGAGTACGAGTTCCTCGACCAGTCCGTCATCGTCGTCCGGACCGAGGACGGCGGCGCGCAGGCGTTCCAGAACTCCTGCCGGCATCGCGCGGTCCGCGTCGCCCAGGGCACCGGCCGCTGCGAGTCCGGCTTCGTCTGCCCGTTCCACGGCTGGTGCTACGGACCTGACGGCAAGAACACCGCGGTCACCCGCAAGCGCACCTTCCGGGAGGAGAACCTCCACCCGGAGGAGCTCGACCTCGTCCCCGTGCAGTGCGAGACGTGGGGCGGCTGCGCCTGGATCAACCTCGATGACGCCGCTCCCCCACTGCGTGACTGCATCGAGCCGTTTGCGTCCGTCATGGACGAGTGGCACTTGGAGACCATGCGCGCGGAGTGGTGGTTCGCCTGCCGGCTACCGGTCAACTGGAAGCTCGCCGAAGAGGCGTTCCAGGAGCAGTATCACGTGCTCGAGACGCACCCGCAGCTGCGCATTCCTGGCCGGATGGTCCCGAAGACCGGCAAGCCGTTCGACCCGCAAACGTGGATGGACGGCGAGCTCCAATACCTCCGGACGATGAGCGACGGCATGGCCGGCATGGTGCATGCGACCGACGTCGCCGTAGCCGAGAAGTTGCGCCACACGATCGAGTTGCCCACCGAACCTATGGACGCGATGGCGACGTGGCAGCGGACCCTGAACGACGCCGTTGTCCAGCACCATCGGGACGCGGGTGCAGTCATCCCCGATCTCAACGATCTCGAGAAACGCGAGATCGGTGAATCCATGTATTACTGCTTCCCGCACTTCTTCGTGCTGCCGATGTACAGCAGTGCCTCGCAGTACCGGTTCCGGCCGCTCGGTCCGGAAGAGACGCTGATGGAGATCTGGTCACTGACCCGATTTGCACCGGGCAGCGAACCGGCCACACCGCCGCGGCCGGAGGCTTGGGAGCCCGACGACCCCCGCTGGCCGCCGATCCCGCGGCAGGACTTCTCCAACCTGCCGAGGCAGCAAAAGGGCTTGCATGCCAAGGGGTTCGACTACATGCGGCTGTCCGCCGAAGCCGAAGGCGGCGTCTCCAACTTCGAGCGCATGGTCGACGGCTTCCTGCGCGGCCTGCCCTATGACGATCTGCTTCCGGCACTGCGCAAGATCAACGTCAACCCGCTCGAGCAGCCGATCGCGGACCTCGGGTTCTGACGTCAATGGGCTCGTATGACGCCGCCACCGCTGAGGGCATCCGTCAGGCGATCGCGGCCTACACCCAGGCACTCGACGACGGCCGTACCGACGACCTCGTCGCGACGTTCTGCTCCGACGGCAGCATCGACATCCCGTTCATCGGCGCACATCAAGGGCACGACGCACTGCGTGAGGTCTACGGGGCTCTGGTGCCACGGGTGCCGCAACGGCACCTGGTCGCCAACACACTTGTGGTTGACGCGAACGAGCACGAGGCGCACGCAGTAAGCGACATCGTCTTCCTGCTGCGCGGTGAGTCCGGCTGGTCCGTGCAACTGGTCGGCCGCTACACCGACACACTTCATCACACCGACGCCGGTTGGCGGTTCCACCACCGCGCCGCCGAGTTCGTCACCTGATGGCCGACCCGCGACTCTCGCCACTGCCACCGAAGGAGTGGCCGCCGGAGATGCGTGCCGCGCTCGCACCGCTGACTCCACCGACGCCGCGCGCACCGGGCCATCCGAAAGGTCTGAACCTGCTCGGCGTGTTCGCGCGGCACCCAGCCGTCACGCAGGCTTACAACACGTTCGTGCGGCACCTGCTCTTCGAGTCGACCCTGACTCCTCGGCAGCGCGAGCTGACCATCCTGCGCGTTGCGGGGGTTCGAGGCGCGGACTACGAGTTCGCACAGCACGTGGGCCCTGGCATGGACGAGGGGCTCACCCGCGAGGAGATCGCGGCGTTGCGCGGCGCCATCGACAGCAGCCGGTGGGCGCCAGAGGAGGCGGCGCTCCTCACCGCGGTCGACGAGCTGGTCGCTGACGCGCGGATGTCGGACGAGACGTGGAAACTGCTCGCGGGAAAAATGACCGACCAGCAGATGCTCGACCTCGTCTTCACCGTCGGCGCTTACGACCTCCTGGCCATGTTCCTGCACACGTTCAACGTTCAGCTCGACGACGACCTGCAGCCCTGGACAGACATCTAGAGTTCTACTCCCGTCCGATGTGTTGAGTGCGACGAAGATCGCCGTTAATGGCCAACTAACGGCGCGTTTCGTCACACTCAACTTGCTCAGTGCCGGTCTGCCTTATAGCGATTCGCCGCCGTCGAGCGCGATGACCTGACCGGTCATGAAGCCGGCCGGCTCGCTGACCAGGTACGCGGCGAGGGCCGCGATCTCGCTGAGGTCGCCGATCCGTCGCATCGGCACGCGTTGGAGCACCCGCTTGTTGGCGTCCGGGTCGTCGTGCATCGGTGCGGTCATCGCGGTGTAGAAGTGGCCGGCCGCGATCGCGTTGACCGTGACGCCGTAGTAGGCGACTTCGTGGGCCAGGCTGCGGGTCAGCTCGCTCACTGCGCCCTTGGCCGTGTCGTACGCGCTGACGAACGGACCGTGCCGCATGGTCGAGTTGCTGACGACGTTGACGATGCGACCACCTCGCCGCTCGAGCATCGCCGGCAACGCCTCGCGCAGTAAGAACATCGTCCCGTCGAGATGCGTACCCAGCACGGATGACCACTCGTCGTCAGTGATCGGTCCGTCGAACGTGGGAAAGTGGGCCGGCGCATTCGGCAGCGGCACCAAGGACTTGTAGAGCAGGTTGCCCGCGTTGTTGACCACCGTGTCGACCGGTCCCAACGCGTCGGTCACCTCGACGTAGGCGTCGTGCACCCGGCCGGAGTCGGTGATGTCGACCTGGACCGCGAGCGCCTTGCCGCCACTTCCCTCGATCTCGCGACGTACGGCGTCGATCTCTTCGGCAGATCGCGCCCACACGGCAACCTGCGCGCCGAGCTCGGCAAACGCAAGAGCGATCGCCTTGCCGATTCCTCGCCCACCGCCCGTGACGATCGCCGTGCGGCCGTCCATGCGCAGCATGTCAGCCAGCATGTTCACCGATCAGCTCAGCCAACGTCGTCAGTGGTGCCTTCGATGACCAGACCTGGTCGAGGATGTTCATCTCTCCCGACTGTGCGCGGCGATAGAGCTCCTTCAGCGGGGTGTTGAGGTCGTCCGCCTCGATCTCATAGATCGTCAGGAACGTATGCGCATCCTCGCCGCCACCGACGACGCGGAACCTGCGTACGGAGACGAACCCGGGCACATCGAGGACCTCAGGAATGTGCGTGTTCTCGTACCACTCGTCGTACGCCGGTTCGTGCTCGGCATCCAACGGACTGGACTGCACGACATAGACGGCCTTCGGCATCAGTCGAAGACCCCGATCCCGGCGGCCTCGTTGCGCTTGCGCCACTCCTGGCGCGGCATCCGCGTCACGTCGACGTCCTTGGCCAGCGCGCGCAGCGCGCCAACGGTCGCCTGCTCCTTCGGCGTGTGCTTGAACGGGTCCCAGTCGAAGAACCGGCAGGCATTCTGCCAGGTGATCTTGTGGATCTCGTCGTCCTTGCAGCCGGCGTCCTGAAGCTCTTTCCAGGAGTACTCCGGCGACTCCGGCCAGGTGGTGTCGGTGTGCGGGTAGTCGCACTCCCACGCGATGATGTCGATGCCGATGCGATCGCGCAGCAGCAAGCCCGACGGGTCGGTGATGTAGCACGCGAGGATGTGCTCGCGGAAGACCTCAGACGGCAGCTTGCCGCCGAAATCTTCGGCGTCATGCAGCCACGCCTGGTTCTGCACGTGCCGGTCGATCCGGTCGAAGTAGAACGGGATCCACCCGATGCCGCCCTCGGACAGCGCAACTTTCAGGTCCGGGAACTGCCGCAGCGTCGGGCCGAACAGCAGGTCCTGAGCAGTGATGGCGCTGATCTGACACGCCAGCACCATGAGGTGGTCGACCGGTGCCTCGGGGGCGCGCTTGATGACGTCAAAGCCCGCGCCGATGTGCAGCGAGAGCACCATGTTCTCCTCGCACAGCGCCTGGAGCATGGGATCCCAGTAGCCGGAGAGGAAGCTGGGATAGCCCTGCACATGTGGCGTCTCGAGGAAGCTGATCGACCGGCAGCCCTTCTTGGCCACGCGATGGATCTCGTCGACGGCGAGGTCCACGTCCCACATGGGCACCATGCCGAGCGGGATGAACCGGTCGGGATAGGCACCGCACCATTCGTCGATCGCCCAGTCGTTGTAGGCCCGGAGCATGATGAGCCCGAGTCCCTTGTCGCGACCCTCGGCGAAGGTGCGGGCGTTCCAACCGGCCATCGTCGGGAAGTTCATCTGCGCGAGCACGCCGTTGGCGTTCATGTCCGCCACGCGCTGATGGACATCGAAGCAACCTGGACGCAGCTCTGTGTAGGAACCGGGGTTGAACCCCCACTCGTCCGGTGGCCAGCCCACTGTCGCCGCCATGCCGAACGACGTGCGCGTCTTCTCGCCCTGGAACACCCACTCGTCCACACCGTCGGAGTTGCGCACAACCTTGGGCACCTGGTCCAGGAACTTCGCCGGCACGTGGTTCTTGAACATGTCCGGCGGCTCGATCATGTGGTCGTCGATGCTCACCAGAATCATGTCGTTCATGTCCATGGCCGTAGCCTCCCAGATGTCGGTACGAAGGAAATGCGGTCGGCAAAGTCGCCGTATCGCTCCTCGACGACGGTGGTGACTTTGTCCGGCGGCGCCACGACCGCGAAGGCATCAAGAACGTCGTCGCTGATGAGCGAGCTCATCGTCGACCAGTCCCCCGCCTTCGACAGCTTGGTGAGGTCGGTGCCGAGATCCCCCCACCCGTGGAGCTCGAGCAGGGGCCGATACGTCGGAGTCGAGGCATAAAAGGCGATCTGCGAGCGAATACCTGTCACTGCGTGGTCGATCTCCTCGTCCGTTCCCGTGGCGCAGAAAACGCTCACCTTGACCGTGAAGCCGTCGAGGGTCTTGCCGGCCGACCGCCGGCCCTCGAGCAACGCCGGCAACGTGCATTGGCGGATCCACTGCGGCGACGAGAACGTGTGGCAGATGAAACCGTCCGCGACCTGGCCGGCGATCCGGGTCATGGCGGGACCGACACCGGCGACATAGATGGGTGGCGGCCTGAACTCGTGGTGCGGCGGAACGAACATCGGCGTCATCAGCGTGTGCCGATAGTGCGTGCTGTCGACCTCGAGCGGCTCGCCTGACGACCACGAGTCCCAGATGGCCCGCAGCGCAAGAACGAAGTCGCGCATCTGTTCCGCCGGCTGACCCCACGGCATCGAGAAGCGACGCACGACGTGCGCGCGAACCTGTGATCCCAGACCGAGGATGAACCTGCCGCGGCTCACTCGTTGCAGGTCGTTGGCCGTGTAGGCGACTGTCATCGGCGATCGCGCGAATGCGATGGCGATCGCGGTGCCGATCTGCAGACGTTCGGTCGAGGTCGCCGCGGCAACAAGCGGCAGGAAGGGGTCCGCCGACACTTCCCCGGTGAACACGCCGGCGTAGCCGTCGGCTTCAGCGTCGCGCGCGACTGATGCGGCCTGCTCGACCGAGCCGAGATAAGTGTCGAACAGCATCACGAGTGCTGGGCTCCCGATGTCTGGGCCCCCGAGTTTTGGACCCGGCCGCGCGCGACCACATCGTCGAGCCGCGCGCCGACATGACGTGTGCCGGCGGCCCATGTCTCCGCGAGGTAGCCCTCCATCAGATGCGCCTCGTCGAGGGTTGTGGCGTTGGCGATGCGTCGGTAGTGCTGCAGCAGTCGTCGTACGCCGTCCTGGTCGTTGCTCGCGATGTGCGCGGCGAGATTGTGCGCGAACGGCAGCAGCTCGTCGTGCGCGACGACGTGGTTGACGAGGCCCCATTGCAGCGCGGTTGCGGCGTCGATGAAGTCGCCGGTCAGCGACATCTGCACCGCGCGAGCCCACCCCACTGCTTGCGCGAGCAGCACCGTCATGCCACCGCCGGGCATGATGCCGACCCGCGCATGGGTGTCGCCGAACCGCGCCCGCTCGGACGCGACGCGCAGCGTGCACTGGAGCGCGAGCTCGAGCCCCCCGGTGACGCACACGCCGTTGACCGCCGCGATGATCGGCTTGTCGATCACGGGGATGAACCGGTAGAGACCGTTGACGTCACGCCCGGGCCGCTGCCCCGGAGTGTCGATGACAGAGGTCGCCGAGCCGTCGCCGGCGGCCACTTCCTTGAGGTCGACGCCGGCGCAGAACGCCGGGTACGCGCCGGTCAGGACCACGACGTCTACCGCAGTGTCGGCACCAGCCGCCGCGACGGCTTCCCACAGTGCGTCACCAAGAGCGCGGTTCAGCGCATTGCGGACATCAGGGCGGTTCAGGGTCAGCGTCGCTACCCGGTCGGCAACCTCGACCAGCAGCAGCGGACCCGAGTCGCTCATTGCTTGGTGCGCATCCGATCGAGGTTGGCGCGCAGCTCGGCCGAGTCGAATGACCGGCTCTCGGCCGACAACGCGAAGTCGATGGTCGCGAGCACTGCCCGCTCGAGGTGCAGGTTGATGACCCGTTTGGTGTCCTCGACCGCGCGTTGCGGCAGCTTGGCAACCCGACGGGCCCATTCGAGCGCTTTCGGCATCACCTCGTCGTCGGCGACGACGTGGTTGACCAGGCCCATCTCGGCAGCCCGCTTCGCAGGAATCCGGTCACCGGTGAACGCATACTCCTTCGCGAGCATGAGCGAGGTCATCAGCGGCCAGGTGATGGGCCCGCCGTCAGCGGCGACGAGCCCGATCAGCACATGCGGATCAGCGAGGTGCGCGCTCTCAGCCATGAACGCGACGTCAGACAGCGCGACAAGGCTGCAACCGAGGCCAACTGCCGGGCCGTTGACAGCCGCGACGATCGGCACCCGACAGCCCGCCATCCCGGTGACGATCTGGCGGCCGTGGGCCAGCGACTCCCGACGCAGGGCCGGGTCCTTCGTCAGCTCGTCGAGATAGTCGAAGTCCCCGCCGGCGGAGAACGCACGGCCGTTGCCGGTGATGACGGCGACCCGGGCATCGGCGTCTGCGTCGAGCTGCGGGAAGAGCTCGGCGAGACCTTGGTGGAGCACATGGTTGGTGGCGTTGAGCTGCTCGGGACGGTTGAGCCGGATGATCCGGATCGGCCCGTCGGCCTCGACCTCGATGACGTCGGGCACGTGGTAATTGCTCATGAAGGAAGCCCCAGGATTCGAGTGGCGACGAGGTTGCGCTGGATCTGCGCGGTCCCGCCCATGACACTTTGGGCGCGACTGTAGAGATAGACCTTGAGCCACGAGTCGTCGCGACCGCCGTGCCCGGAGCCGCCGATCGCCAGCGCGGCGTGTCCCACGGCTTGTTCGACTTCGGTCATGAGCAGCTTGTCCACCGATCCCTCGGGTCCATGGGAGATGCCGTCGAGCCGGTCGGACAACCGGCGCGCGACGTGACAGCGCAACATCTCCGCCTCAACGAGAGCCCAGGCCAGCTCGCGCTTCTGTTCACCGTCGTAGGCGTTGGGCTCCGCGCGTACTTGCTTCGCCAACGCGTTGACAGCCTTCTTGTAGCGCGCCACATAGCCAAGCTCGCCGGGCTCCCGCTCGTGACTCACGACGGTCATCGCGAGGCGCCAGCCCTCGCCGG